>BNJV01001817.1_pt1 | contig 389755 bp, 610 predicted proteins | sample 8540591 | NCBI WGS metagenome assembly BNJV01 (sample SAMD00202457, study PRJDB9452) | human saliva metagenome | host: Homo sapiens
GTGCGTTCTTTTAACACTAACAAAGAATAAGAATTCTATTTTTTGCTATTGCTGTCCGGTAAAACTTTTTGCAAGCAACATAAATTAACGTGAGTTCGACGAATTCAGAACAAAGCAAGCTGTGTGTCAATAGTCCTTTGTACATTGATACACGGCTTTTGAGGGAACAGGCAATAGGCTGCAATAGCGCCCTAATAAGTTGACGATGAAATTGTCAAAGCATCTATGCCTGGGTGCTCACTTTGTGCAATGTTCTTAAGTTCATCATTCACAGTTTCTATAATGGCTCTTTTTCTGAGTAAAGTCTGTCTGAAACACTCATTAAAGCTCCTTTCATCATGTTACTTTTCAACTTGGTAATAAGTTGTATTCCGTCAACGAAAAGCCTTTGGAAGAGGTTCTTGCTGATGTACCCTTGTCACCGAACAGCTTACCATATATAAAATCTATGAGATGCTTTGTACTCCAAAGGCTTACGGTCATCAACATCTCCCGGTGTTATCATCAAAGTTGAGGATCTCTCCTTTCTCATTGCAAATCAAATGCAATTTGAAACCGAAGAACCAACCCATAGAGCATTTTTCCTCTTTGGGCTATGCCTTTGAAAAACTTTGTGAATATGTATTCTCTGGTTTTTGCAGACACGCAATAGTGTACTGTCAACAAAAGCTTATGCCCGTGCATTTGCCCAAGAGGACCTTCTTGATAAATAAGGTTAAGGGTACGGCTACTTCCTTTTTCCAATTCTACTAAACGGTTATAAGAAACAACTTTTTGGAAACAGATGGCGAAGATGCTTTGCATACTTTTTCAAGATAGAAATGTTTTAAAGCAGCGATAACCGGAATCATGAAAAAGAATCATTATCAACATGACTTCTGCTTTTGACATCGTGGAACTTCGATGATATTTTCTTTTTCCAGTAGGTTTTAGCGCATATTTTGCCGTCATTGCATCAAAAACTTGCAGAAGTCGTCTGCCATACAAAATATTTCAGTAACTTTGTTCTCGGTGATCATAGCGATTTTTTTGTTTGTGATTGTTTGTAAATCAAGACCTTAAGGTTACAACAAATTTCGCTAATCGCCAAATTTATGAACACTTATAATTCATCGAACTCACGTTAAATACTTAACGCCCTATTCCTCAAAAATAAGGTTTTCACTTCTTCTAACGCCTTATCTCCCTATAACGCCTTGAAACGATTTCTCTTCGTAAATCCTTAAATCCTGTATTCCTATTGACTTGCTCTCGAGCCTTCCAATTAGTTAATAGTCAACTTACGTACACGGAAGTTACCCCAGTCAGCCACATAAACCGAGCCGTCCCTTACCAATACCTATACCCGTAGGCTTGTTAAAGGGCCTCTTTCTTCCGAACCGTCCTTGTAACCAGCCGTTCCGGGCACACCGAGTACGGTTTTCAACCATGCCTTCGGGCGATATACGGCGAATACAATGGTTATCCATATCGGCTACGTACATGTAACCTTCGGCATCGCAATAAATTTGACAGGGGTTATGGAACTACGCACGCGACAGCTCACCATCGCGGTGACCGCCACCCGTGTTGCTGCTCGACAAGCGGTGATACGTATTTTTCGGGGTCGGTAACATCAATAGAAGCAATGCTATTTGCCATCACACCGCTATCGTCACGGAACGGCATATACAGCACGTTCGGGTGCTTAGGATTGAACGTTAAGCCATAGCTGTTGCAGGGCGCCGTCTTATAAATAGGTGTAACCTCGTAGGTGCGAGGTTAATTTTGATAATATCGCCGTAGTAGTAACGGGTGTAAATACAGCCGTCAGTGGGGTTAACCACCATCGAGTGCTTATATCCGTGCTCTGGTACAGCATAGCCTGCAGGCCAGATAAGCTCGCGCTGACGGGACTCCACATCTCAGCGGGGTCTAACGATATATACGAACCCACGGTGGTTTCGGTAGAAGCGTTACAATATTCGTTGCAGGGTCAACACAAGGCACGTTACCATTCTCGTCGCTAACGATTTCAACCCTGTCCCAAAACCTGGTCAATGCGCATAATTTTTCTCGTCTTCTGCACCGTCGTCAATGGCACGACTAACAAGGAAAAATATTATCATCGCCGTCAACACAAAGGTATCGAGGGTGCATAAAACGCAGTGTTTACATCGCCATCTGTGGCCAATATACACTGGCCAGTACTGCAAGTGTGGTTACCGATATTGATTCGTGATAAATAAAAGGCTTCGGAAATGCAACCGAATCGCCCTCAACAACCACCGTCAAACGGCAGGTGTCGCCCGGCAAACGCGGCGCCGTAACTATACAGCATGAGCCTGTTGAGCCAATAACAGGAGCCTTTACGTTGTTAAAATAAACTGTAATTTTTCGAGCATCTTGCCCCAAAAATTCGAACCCTCTAAAATGACTTGTTCTTTGTACATGCACGAATCAGGGATAGAACGTAGTTAATTTTACAGGCTGCGATGGGTTGTGATCCACGCGTGCTACTTCTTCACTTCCGCAACGCTCAACTGAAACAGGCCTACGAAAGAGACGAAAAGCAAAGATAACTTTTTAATGGTTCTCTTCATGTTTAAGTTTTAGGGTTTATTATTGATTTGTTGAATTGCGTAATAGGTTTTCGAGTGGTGGACGATGCACACATCAGCAGTTACACCTTATTATATAGGGTATATAGCGCTCTGCGTTATACATCTTTAACGAGAGTAAACTCTCTCTTACCACTCTTGCCGCAGCAACGTCTCACGACGAACGTCGGCTTTTTGTTAGTCGCAAAAGTATAAACCATTTTTATTCTTTTACCATTTTTCAACTATTTTTAAAAACAAAAAGGATAAACTCGATTACACAGAATCGCAAAAACCATTACGTCGTAAAGATTTTGACAACTTTATATTTATCTTATTATCGGCATTTTACAAAACAGCGTAAAGCTTTTGCCATTTCATATAGTTATCGCAACCCGTTTACGATGTAAAGACCAACCGTTTACGATGTAAACGTTCGCCGATTATTGCGTAATCGCAACACCATTACGCAAGAATCGCATTTTGAGGACCTTCATTTAGGTCAAGAAATAATAAAAGAATTGCAAAATTACAAAAAGAACAACATTTCTAATTACTTTACACCATCCTTACTTGTATAAATATCCAATTATTTGTACCTTTACAACCGCATTCCGAGAGGGGGCGTGAGCCCAATATAAAGCGTTATAAAGTAACGGGTTAATTTTAAAATCAAAAATAAAAATCAAGTTAACATTTATGAATAAAAGAGCTTACATTACCCCTGTATGCACGTGTATACAAGTAAATTGCTCGGCACTGCTTAGGCACAAGCGTTCTACCATCAGGCACACAAGCGGGAAACGGAACGGACATATCACGAGAAGACTGGGACGATAAAGGAAAAGTTATCGGCGGCATAGGTGTTGGCGGTGATGAGTTTGAAGGCGACAACTGGTAAACAGTTGCTGTAAAGGTTTTTTATTGTACACCAAATTCGAAACAGTAAAACAAACCGAAAAACAGCTGCAAAAAGGGGCTGACAAGCAGAAAAAAACACTGCTAACTAACAGTTTGTCCCAACCAAAAAGCTGTAGGAGAGACAAAACTGTATTCAAGACAAGCAAACAAGGGTATGAAAAATTTAAACAAACAAATATAAAATACCATAGCAGGCTTCGCAATGCTGCTATGTAGCATAGTTGTTTTAACAGCTATCTTAACCATTCTACTGATGTCGACGACAACGATAACAGCGTAACAGGCGGCAAAGGCGTGAGCTTTACGCTGAGCACGGCCGACTGGGAGGACGCCGCCAACCGTAGGTATGCCTGCTACAAGGCTACAGCACGCTCGACCGAACAATTAGAAAAGTCGGTGGTTGTTGACCTATCACCTGAGGGTGTCGGCCAACGCTAACCGTTATTCGCGAGGGCGCAGAGGCTGACGCTACAGGCGCTAAAACACGTGCTGCAAAACGCACACCACTACCTGCAGGCGATTATACCATTATTGCTTATCAGGGTACTGACGCGGCACCCGTGAAGAAAGCCGAGATAACTGCCACTTGGAACGGAAGCTATGTTCACCATCAGTGGCAAGCAGGCTAAAATGCACCTCGACCCTGGAACATACACCTTCGTATGCTTCAACAATAAGCTTGAGGAGAAAAATGGCAAACTGTCAATGGCACAATACGACCGCGACAAGGTGCTTGCAAAACGATGACGATTATGCCACATACCTCAAAAACCCTCGAAACAGAATATGACGAAGCGTTAGTAGGACGCGCTACAGCTACCGTAAACCAAAGCACAATACGTGTGCCTTTCGTGCTAAAGCCACCCATGGGCGCGCGTAAAATTTAGTGGTAGGCATATGTTTTAAAACGACCCGAAGCCGATATCGATTACTCATCGTCAGCTACACCTACCAGCATTTCGTACAATGCCGATCTCAGCGGCACCACAACCATGGTACCTGCCAACAACGGAGGGGCAGCAGCTACATGCACAGACGTTGAGCGCACACGAACTGAATCCGCTGTCGTTAACGCCCGTAAAATTATACTCAAAGCGACGTCGACCTTACGTCAGGAGCCGAGAAACTCAACAACAAACGTGCGTTTAAGCTCGATAATTTCGTTGAATATCCTGCATGGAACTTAATTAATTGGATGAACGGATATAGGAACAAGTTTCAGGAATACCAAAGCATAACCTCTATTTTCCCTGCAGGTGCTAACCTAAAACAATACAAATGGCTTAGCAAACCCGCAGCACTCTTTCGGCCGTCAAACCTCATTCGATAAGCTTTACGAGGCGGTACGCAACGCATTCCCCGAAACACTCGCGGCAAACAGCAGCTATAAAGTGCTTATTCATATTTCGTACAACTTCCGTTATATTTTTCAACGACGGATCGATAGGTACGATAGCAGAGAATAACAATTGGGCTACAAAACAACCTATTGCCATCATCACGAGCATGAAAAACACGTACAGCCATGTCGTTAGACGCTACAGGAGGACGAAGAAATTGGACAAATATCGCGCCAACAGCCCACTTTAACCGTCGTTACTATACGCCAGCAAACGCCAGCGAAATGGCCAACGACATGAGTGGATATCGTACCACATACGATCCCGCCTACACTTACGACGGCACACTTGCACATACTGATAACCCCGACCTTCCTGCCTTTTTAGCAGCCGCTCACCATAAGCCTGCAGGTGTCACTGCGTCGTGGATACTGCACCCTTCGGCCGATGTGAACGACAGTATAGGCAAATGGTATCTGCCCTCTACGGGCGAATGGCTGAACACTTACCGCACCATAGGACACGGAACAGGGTTATAATCTGGATAAAAACAGAAAACACCACCTCTATATAACGAATGGTTCGAGTGGCGAATATCCTGCTCGACATTGCTTTCCGTCAAGCAGGAGAGAGTTTTACCCTGCGTGGAGCTTCCATTGGTCATCTAACGAACTGACGAGACAAAGACCAAGTGAAGACTATGCCGTACAGGTGGGTTGGCGATTAGACGGTAGACTAATCTTCAGAAGGACACTTACAATCAAGGTGTTGTAGTACCGTTTATACACTTCTAGCGCCGTTGCATTCAACAACGGCGCCTTTTTTATATGGCGCAAAAGGGGTAAACACTTCATTGTTTTGTCGCACGGTTTGCTCGTTTGCACCTTTTTCATTTCTTATCTCCTATTATCTGTGGCTTTTGTAGGCAGGGTAAGGTCTTAACTACTTTAACTCCTTAACTCCATTAACTCCTGAGAAAAACTCAACTCCATAACTCCTCTAACTCTTGACTACTTCGAAAAGCCAAAAAGGCTTTCGAATTTACTCCTTGCCTCACTCAGGCAGCTATTCCTTTTTATTGCTGTCCGCTAAAAAGTTTTTGATCGATATGCCGTTCTATTTGAGCGGGCAAAGTAAAGGGCTGATTTCATTTTGTGAAGTCAGCCCTTAATGGTTAATTTGTATTCGACAAAAAAACATTTAACCATGGGTAAAAAGTACATTTTACCGGACAGCCGGTCTGATAGTCAAGTGTTAAAGTTACTCGACAAGGAGAAAATTCTTCAAATAAGCCGCGAAACGAAAGGAAGTGAGGCTTATGTGAAGCGTTTTGACGGCTACCAACATCTTGTCGTAATGTTGTTCGGCATCCTCAAACACTTTGATTCTCTGCGCGAACTTGAGATAGGCATGAAGGCGGAGGCTCACAAACTCGGACATCTCGGAATGAACTATCTGGTTCGTCGCAGTACGCTTGCAGAGGCCAATATACGTCGTCCTCAGGAGTTCTTTGCAAGTGTTTATGCGTATCTATTGAAAGGTATGCTAAGTTTTTAGCGGACAGCCGCCCATCCAAGTGCTACAAGGGACAGCCGATGAGTTTAAAGACTGGGAGAAGCTACTCTACGATGATGGATTCCACCACAATAACGCTCTTCGACAACATACTCAAAGGTGTCGGTCGGCATCCGAAATCAGGCAAGAAGAAAGGCGGTATGAAAGTGCATACGGTAATGAAGTATCATGTCGGTGTACCAATGGTAGTGCAGCTCACATCCGCCGCTAAACACGACCATTACCCTGCTGAAAGAGGTGCATCTGCCAAAAGACTCCACTTTGGCAATGGATCGTGGTTATGTCGACATAGCACAATTCCAACGTCTTACAGAAGAAGGCGTTTGCTACGTGACCAAAATGAAGAAAAACCTTAAGTATGAGGTGCTTGAATCTGTAACGTACGTCAATACAGAGGGATTGGTAACGCACATTGATCAGAAAGTGTTTTTACAAGAGGGGAACTCATCCATGAGGCACGAAGGGTGGAGATATTTTATGAGAACAAGAAACCGGTTGTACTATTGACCAACAACTATGACTTTACGGTTGAGGACGTTGCTGAAATCTACCGCCTAAGATGGGCTATCGAGTCGTTGTACAAACAGCTCAAACAGAATTTCCCGCTTCATTTCTTCTATGGGGACAGCGTCAACGCCGTACAAATACAGACATGGGTGGTTCTGATAGCCAATCTGCTGATAACAGTTCTGTCAAGAAGCATCAAGCGACACTGTGCATTCTCACAAGTTGTTACCATGGTACGACTTATGCTTATGTACTACGTCGATTTTATCGCATCTCATGGAAAAACCCCGAAAAAAACTTGAATGATTTCCTTGCAAAGGAGATGCAAAAAGCACCACCAGAACCAAGTCTTTTCGATTAGGGGGCTTACTTTTTGAAAGAAAATAACCCCCGAAGTCCAATTTTACAGGGCTTCGGGGAGGATATTTATGCTCTTTTGAGTTTTACCGGACAGCAATAATAAACTATAAGTATTCGCTCATTTTCGTTTTAAGACATATGAGAGCAATATGAGAGCTGCGTTGCACAAAAGCGCTTAGTATAATGTTTTCTGATGCTTCTCAAATCAGGTGCAAAGGGTAGGTACGACCATACTACAAGATAATTTCTACCAGATGGACAATATTGAAAAGGCGAACAGACTCATTCATTTCATCAAGGAAATGAGCGCGTGAAATATGTGAAGAGATTGATGAGCAAGATATAGAAGAAATAGAGAAATTACGTCAGCAAAAAGGAACTGCTTACAGACATCTTTCGTAAAAGCATTGTACAGCAAAAAGAGAGTTTATGGCCGTCCTAATACGATATCCTATGGCTCTGATTATGATCCTGAAGAGGAGAAAATAACTCAGGTGAGTGAGGAAAGATAAAAATTGAAATCACTACCCAAAGAAAGCCGATGAAGGAAGTCTTTTTATTTATACATTAGTGCGAAAAGGAGAGGAGTGGTTTTTAGATACTAAAAAGATACTCTACTTGGAAACAAAAGTGGGTACATGCGAGTCACTATAATACAGTTTTCAACTACTCGAGCACGTCCTAAGAAGGGTCTACATGAGCTGCCCATTCACGAACAATAGAAAAGCATGGAAAGGTTAGAGATTATCAGTTTTTATGACGCTAAAAGATGAGCAAATGTTCTTGCGAAGCCTTGCGGACCCATAATCCGAATATATACTTTTTAGATATTAAGCCCTCTTTAGACGGAGATGTAGACAGACGTTTAGTTGGCGATATTACTACTTTAGACAGTGAGTTCTTCTCTATCGTCAATCTCGATATGATGCAGTAAGGAAGAATTAAGTCGGTGTTATAAATTACGTAATGGCTATTATCACTTTTATCAGTTAGGTCGTGGGCAGATGCAATTCTTGCAGTTCATTGCCGGATGTCAATGTGGAAAACTGCCTGCAACAAGGCAGAATAGCAGACTCGTATGAGGCAGATGATGAAGAAGAAAAGGTCTGGAAGAATAAGGTGTATAGTTTGCTCAAAAAGGCTGGTCAAAAGGTATATTGGTATTATATCTTATCTGATGGGACAAGAGAAATTGCTACAAAACCACAGCATAAGCTGGTGGCGCTACCGGATGCCGCCGCGAACTATGATGGTAAAAAGTGGAAATTTTATGATTCATAATAGAGCTATGTTTGTTGCTGAAGGAATCACGCTTGAAGAGATAAAGGATAATCCGAAGCTTCTTTATTAAGAATAAAAACAGAGTAGGTAAAAACATCTTGGAAAAATGGAAATCTGTGTAAACTTAGCGCTTGGCGGAGATGTGGCAGAAAGCGCCGATCTGAGTAACGTGATCTTTCGGTTAGTCATTGAAATGCGGAAAACGCTTAAGGCACAATTTAGGGATAAGTGTTTTGATGGTCTTAACAAGGTGAAGATCACGATGTTTGTAAGTGGTGATGTATCAGAATATAGTCCACAAACCGGAATTATAAGCTGTCGCTACTACCAGAAGAAGAAAGAAGTGCAATCTTCGTTTTGTATTAGTCGCGACTATTGGCTTGCTGAACCCTTTACTTGATGGAAAGCAAAATTTCTACTGTTTTTGGAACAGACGTTTACTGATTTAAGTGCACTTGTAGAGAAGAAACTTAAAGCGGCAAGGTGCGATTTTTGATGGTGTAGCCTTTCCAAAGAGAGCCTTTCTAAAGTTTGATGGACTTACTCGTCCGAAAAGAAATAGCGATAGTAGATAGTTGGGAGGCTTCTTTTATTTAGCTGCAAAGCCGCAGCAAATCATAATTGCTGCGGCTTTGGTATGCACGTTGGGCTTTAAGCGGTTTTGCTGATGAGTGATTTCAAGTTGCTTTTTCGCTCAATCGGGAGATAAGAGACGTTTAGTGGGAGGACGACTTATAGCCGGGGTTCTGACTTAAAAGCGGGTTGAGTGAAAGGACGTTGAGCGGTATAGGGAAGACGGTCGTAAAGCCTGATGCCTCGCCGGGTAATTGAGGGCGGTCAGCATAAGCACGCGTAAACTTCCCAAAGCGGATTAAGTCAGGACGGCGGCAGCCTTCCCAAGCCAATTCCAATAGGCGCTCTGCCAAGATGTTGTCCAACGTAGCCGGCCGCGGACCCATTCCGGCTCGTGCTCGCACAGCATTCAGTTCGGCAGTGCCATCTTCTCCATTGCGCACTTTCGCTTCACTCTTCATCAAGAGCGCATCAGCATAGCGAAAGAGTACAATGTCGTTGTCCATCAGCTTACCATCTTTGGTCGCCGTCTTATCAATCGCATATTTTTTCATACGCGCCCCGGCTGTCACACGATGCGGCGAGGAGTACATATCAAGTTTTACCTCCCACGGATGGTAAATGAGCGTATCTCCATTTTCTAAACGAGACGATTTCGCCCTTGAGGCCTCGTACGACGCCGGCGTAATAGGTGAAAGTCAAAGCGTTTGTCTTGTTCGGTCGTTTCATACGCAAAAGTCTTCAAAGCGTCAATGGTAGCGCTCGATCCATTCTCTCCGGAGAAACCGTAAGCCCCCGCGTGCCGGTAATGATAGGATCGGAAGAGGTTTTGATTCTGATAAGGCAGAGTCTGCTTATCCAAGGGAATGGTCGAATATTCTCCAAACTGTTTTTCATTATGAACGGCAAAATTATCTCTAAAATCAGCACTCAGCGTATAGCCAAAGGCGTTCAGACTATCACAATAAGCGATACACGTCTGCCAAGCATTGAGTTTGTGCCCATCGACTTGGAAAAGATATCGCGCCCCGAAGGACGATTTCATCCGTCCAATTGTCGTCCGTATACACTTCTGCATTGAGTGCCAAACGCGCCAATAAGAAAATAAGCCACAGGGCGCGTGATTCGCCATAACCCTCCCTAAAGCATTGCTGCGCACGTTGGGAAGGCAGGGGCGCTACGGTTTTTGCAACTCATCGACGATAAAGCGAAATACTTCCGAGCGCTTTCATACTGCTTCACCTCTCGCATGCTTGTATCCGCGGAGGTAACAAGCGGCAAGCGTCCATAAAGATCCATCAATTCATAATAATACAAAGGCGCGAATGGCGCGCACCTCTGCTTCGTAATCTTGGCGTTGTTCAGGGCTTAGACGTGCAGCGTATTTCTCAATTCCGGCTAAAGAACGATTGCTAAGCGTGACAACTTTATATAGGTATTTCCAAGTGGATGCCAAGACGCTGTTGGATACGCCCCAGCGATGTAGGTATAAGTCCCTGCCACAAACCGCCGTCATACCAATCGCCGCCACGTGTTGGCAAGATGGCTTCATCCGTTGTAAACGTATTGAGATCGTATAGGCCGCGATACGTGCCCTGCAAGCCCTGACTATCTTGATAGCCGCCGAAGTAAGAGTAAAGAGAGCCGACCGCATTGCGGTAAATACTTGCTGCATCGTGATAAGCCTGATCTTCTGTCTGATAATCTTTGGGCTTTTCTTCCAAGAAGTCGGAGCAAGCAGCCAAGGTAAAGGATGCTGCCAATGTCAGGCCCCAAACGATTACAATGCGTGAGCGATCAAAGATCTTCAAAAGGAATTTGTCTTTTGCATAAACAATATGTTTCTATCCGAGGCGTTCGCCGGTAATAATGAGCTGCTACCGGCTGCCGGTTGTGTGTTAAAATTGAATACTTACGCCCAATGCATAAGAGCGATAGAGCGGATAGCTGCGCTTGTCGTCTGCTGCCGAGCGTCGGCCCGACTATGCTGCTGTTGATCATCGGGGTTAAGCCGGAACAACCCGTAAGCGTCAGTAGGTTGTTGATTGAGAAAGAGAGGCGCAAGTTGCGTATGTAGCTCGATGGCATTAAGTGGCACGGTCCAACCAAAATTAAGATAGGCTACGTGTATGTAGTCGCCCTTTTCCAGCCAATAGTCAGTAGCTGTTTGATCATAAATGTTGCGTGCCGGCATCTGCATAACATTATAAAAAGGCAAACTGCCAACGTTCATATAAGTGAGTGCCGTCGCATTGTAAATCTTATGGCCGAAGGCGCCATTGATCTGCATCGATACATCGAAGTTCTTATAGCGAAGTCGAGGTTAGCGCCCAGCAAAACTTTATGGCGTAGCCTGACCTGCAACGTACCGGTCGCCCCCATCTTCTATGTTTATAATTCCGTCGCCATCTGTCGGCTATGTCATAGCGATATGTGCCGTCGGCATTTTTAATTAAGCCTTTGCAGTGGGGCGATAAAATACGCCGAGCGGTTGGCCTACGATCCGATAGACGATATTGTTATTGCCTCCGTGAAAGCCGGCGCCGCTGGGCTTGTGATAGGCTGGTAAGCCGGCGCAGAGAGATATTCTCCGCGATACATTCCGCTAAGCGAGAGGAGTTTGTTTTGCTGAAAGGCCACATTCAGTCCCAAATTAAGTTCCATATCTTTATTGCGCAGCAAGATACTTCCCAACCCTATCTCCAGACCTCTATTACGCATAGCGCCCAGATTCGCCAGTAGTTTGTCATAAGCAAACGGCGGCACAGACACATCATAGAGATACAAACTTATGTTTTCGTCTTCCGCATTGTAGTAGTCGAGCGGGCAGCGAAACGACCTGAGAAGAGCGAAAGATCCATACCGATGTTGAACGTCTTTTGATTTTCCATTTAAGATCCGGATTGGCGTTGCGAATTGCCGATCGTGACGGTGACGTACGCATCGACATAGACGATGCCATTGGGCTTTAAGAGTTCGCGAGCTTGTGCAATCGATTGCTGCCAAAATTACCGGAAAGACCATAGCCGGCCCGCAACTTCAGGTCGATAGGATAATGCAAGTTTCGCATCCAGGGTTCTTTACTAACAGTCCAAGCGCCGGCTACGGAGGGAAAAAGCCTAGCGATTATTGCGCCCAACCTTCGAACTGCCATCAGCGCGCGCGTTGAGCGTCAAAGCGTAGCGGTCATCATACGTATAGGTTATGCGTCCGAGGAAAAGAAGCCAAAGCCAGATTTTCATAGGAAGAGCCCGTAGCTTCCCATAAGCGGACAGCGCCGGCTGAGAGGTCATAATAGCCGGTAGCGTTGGTACTCAGATTGGATACCTGCGTGTGAAAAGCTTTTTAAGATATTCTTTTGGTAGCCTCACCAAGCACCAAAGCCTCAAGTCGGTGGCGACCAAAATAGCGATTGAAAGTCAAGGGAGACATTACCGAGCAGCGCTTCCGTGCGTGTCTCTCCGCGTAAGATTTGTCCGTGGCTCGCATACATAAATGGGAGTTGAAGCCTGCTACATCCAGCGAATTATACGAGTAACTTCCGAAAGCCGATAGTTTGAGTCCGCTACCCAAGTCGTAGGCTGCACGCATGATCGCATTGAAGCCCGCTTGCTCCTCGTGGTCAAGCATATCAAGTAATGATTGAGGATTCGTGATCTGGCTAGCGTCAGAGTATTGCGCCCAGGAGCCGTCCGGATTTTTCCTCGACGATAGGTTGGGGTTAAAAGACGCCGCCGAATAAAAGAGCTTCTGCACATCAAGAGTCGAATTTATTCTTCTGAATGTTGCCGAATCACGCCTAAATCAATCTGCAAGCGGTCATCAAAGCCCTTTTGCGAGATGTCGAATTTCGCCGTAAAGTTTCTGCTCTCCTATCGTTTGGATCACCTGATTGTGTCGCATAAAGCCCAGGGACGCACGATAATTGGACTGATTCGTTCCGCCGCCGAAAGCAATGTGGTGGTTCTGCACGAAGCCCCGCGCGCGTAATGGCATCTTGAAAATCGGTATTAAACCCTTTATCTGCCAGATAATTTCCCCTTTGGCGGACGGCAGTACGGTAGCCATCCGCGAGAGAGCATCTTTGAGTTGCTTGTAAACCAGTTCAGGGACCGGTCGTGACATCATAGCTAATGTGAAAATCGCCCAGTCGGCCTTTTTTGTTTCACGACGATTACGCAAGCACCTCTACTACCATACTGCTGACGTCTCGCTCGCATCTTTCAGAATCTGAAAGCGCTCAATGTCGGCAGGAAAGATGTTGCTCAGCGTCGTCAAGTCAGCATAGACCCCATCTATAATTACCAAAAGGATCGTTGCCGCCGTCAATGAAGTCGTACCACGCACGCGCACTGCGTATAGCATAGCTTCCGTATTATTGGGGTCAGCTATCGTCACGCCCACTGCTTGTCCGTGAAGCGCATCGAGTGCTCCCGTTAGGAGACCTTTTATTCATGCGTTTCGTAGTACATCGTCGACATTGCCCGTTAAGGCGCGCAGAGGCTCGTCGCTGTTCGATTTTCGCAAGGAGTCGTGTTTTCGATTGGGCACAAGCTACGCCGGATGCCGAGAGGCAAAAGCGATAAGATCAATAGGGCGCGTTTACTCATAGATGTAAAAGCTGTTAGTCCGAGTCTGTTTTTATTTATCCGGCACCGAGTTCATCTCTTTGCGCTAAGTAATATCAATTGGTGCAGTCCGAAAGCAACAGATAGGGCAAATTTATATATTCCTGCACAACGCCTGTTTTCGTCTTACTCTTTTCCTCAAAGTACTAAACTACAGCCTTTGCTCGGTTATGGATCTGGGTACCTTGATTTGTGATAAGCAATACCTGTTTTGCCTTAAAACAGTCTCAACATCAAGTCCCAAAATAAGATGGTCTTTCGTATATATATACATTACACCCCAACACTAAGAGGTCGAAATACCCACAAAAGGGTACGCTGCTTTTTCCGAAAAGGTACGCTGCTTTTCTCCAAAACTGACGCTGCTTTTCCCAAAAGGTACGCTGCTTTCGACTGAAAGGTACGTAACTTTTTGGCCTCGAAGATTTGAGAATGCAGCCTTTAAGAGTTCTATGGGTACTAAATTTAACGTGAGTTCGACGAATTCAGAACAAAGCAAGCTGTGTATCAATGGTCCTTTGCAGATTGATGATGGCTTCTTTTGGAAACAGGCAATCAGGCAGCAATAGCCCCTAATAAGTTGACGATGAAATTGTCAAAGCATCTATGCCTGGAGTGTTCCACTTGTGCAATGTTCTTAGTTCATCATTCACCGTTTCTATAATGGCTCTTTTCTGAGTAAAAGTCTGTCTGAAACACTCACTAAAGCTCCTTTCATGTTGCTTTTCAATTTGGTAATAGTTGTATCCGTCAACGAAAAGCCTTTGAAAGAAGTTCTTGCTGATGTGCCCCTTGTCACCGACCAGCTTACCTTGTATGAACTCTATAAAAGCTTTGTACTCCAAAGGCTTACGGTCATCAATATCTCCCGGCGTTATCATAAAGTTGAGAAGTTCTCCTTTCTCATTGCAAATCAAATGCAAATTTGAAACCGAAGAACCAACCCATAGAGCATTTTCCTCTTTGGGCTATGCCTTGAAAACTTTGTGAATATGTATTCTCTGGTTTTACCAGACGCGCAATGGTGTACTGTCAACAAAAGCTATGTCGATGCATTTGCCTAAGAGGACCTTCTTGATAAATAAGGTTAAGGCTGCAGCACCTCCTTTCCAATTCTACTAAACGGTTATAAGAAACAACTTTGGAAAGAGGTGGCGAAGACGCTCATACTTTTTCAAGATAGAAATGTTTAAGCATTGATAACCGGAATCCGTGAAAAGAATCATTATCAGCGATGACTTCGGCCTTTGACATCGTGAAACTTCGATGATCATTTTCTTTTCCGGTAGGTTTTAGCGCATATTTTGTTGTCATAGCATCAAAAACTTGCAATCATCTGCCATACAAAATATTTCAGTAGTCTTTGTTCTCGGTGATCATAGCGATTTTTGCTTTGTAATTATTTGAATGTTATACCCTTTAAAGTTACAACAATTTCGCTAATCACCAAATTTATAGACACTTATAATTCATCGAACTCACGTTAATATAGAATCATCTACTTTTTAATAGAATTAAAACTCATTTTTGTTTGTCAATTCCAAATGTTCACAACTTTGTTGTCAATATATATATCGCACAGAAAACCATTTAATATAATGAATTGACTATGGAAAACGTAATAACTCAACTTGCAGTTGGTGAGATCCTGATGGTAGATATTTTTATATTCCTGCATATCAGAGAGGATATCACAGGACAGAAAAGCAGATGGGAGATCTTCTAGAAGACTTATTATGCTTCGCTATCGACAAAAAGAAAGAAAAATGATTTCTATTGTCTTCAACCTATTATTGCCCGCCGAATAACAGAAGAAGGAAAGCTAAGAGAAATTTATAAGAATACAGACGTGAGCCTTCTAAAAGAAAAAGGAGTCTGGGAAATTGTAGATGGACAGCAAAGACTGACATCTATATACTCTACACATTTGCTATCCAGAAAGGTTGGGATGAAAAGACACTGAAAGAAGAAGAGGATGGAAAAAGAACTCATCATCTTCTCTACGAAACCCGTGAAGATTCTGCTTCTTTTTAGAAAACATTTCACTCTGACACACTTGAGAATGGTCAAGACTTCAACAATAACATCGATTTTTACCATATAACTTGCATTCAGATACATTGATAGTTGGATTAAAGGATAGGGGTAAAAGCAGATCAATCTGAGATACGAACTTGGAGGAAGTCTCGATGCGGTAAGAAATGCGCCTTCGATGTTTCTAAACGGAATGAGAGGTAAAAGGCGGATCCGTCTCAAGTGTTATGGTATGAACTGGCTGAAAGAAGCACCCAAAATAGTATTAAAAGAGTTTCAAAAGATAAATACAGGGAAGATCAGGTTGACTGATGCAGAATTAATAAAGGCTCTTTTCTTGTTTAACAAAAACTTGAACAGAGTTCGAAAACATATAGCAGCAATCTACCTTAGAATGGGAGTTTATTGAGAATACCTATATCAACAACTTCTGGGTACTTCCTGCAAAAAGAAAGGATCAGATATGCCTAATCGTATAGACTTACTCTTCTCGCTACCCATTTACAAGATTCACAAATTGAAGGAAGTAAAGAAGAAAAGCTTGATGAAACACCAAAAGGGCAGACAAAGGAAACAAACAACTCAAAAGCAAAGTGTGATTTTTAGACAGTATTATAATAAGTTTGAAGGACTACGAGGAGAAAGCCTTACAAGAAGTAGTAGCAAATGAATGGGAAAAGAGATGATGACTTTGTTCCGCACGCTTGACGATTGGTTCTGCACCCCTGCTACATATAACTATATAGATTGCTAAGTCGTCTGGGAAGATATTTCGCGATTGGTAGTTTACTATAACCAGATGCCAGGAGAGTGCAACTCATACAAAGACTTCGTTAACTATTACAGAATAAGGTTTTATCTCGGACAAGTGAAAATAGATACAAATGGCAATATCATAACATCCACTAAAGGATAGGAAGAAAATTTATCGCATTCTTTTCGACCTTAAATGTTCATCTGCTGAATATTCAAAATGATAAGCTTGTATCGGAATCAGATATAAATTCCCCTTGATGTACTCAATCTACAAGATTGGATATTGAACATATTGATTTCTTTCCACACCACTGCACTCGAGACAATGATAAAAATTGGCTGATAGAAACGGCAATGGAAGACTTGGGATCAATACCCTAACAGATTCGGATAAAAGGAAATTGAGAAGAAGATAGAGAACAAGGAATATAACGAAATCATTAACCTACCAAGGAAAAAGCGGGCAGAAACAACGGTAGATGAAGAGATAAAACAAGGCATTGGCAATCTTGGGTTTTATTAGATTCCGCCACTAATCGCCCTACGGCAACAGCTTGTTCTGCACCAAACGGCGATTTATCGCGACCGAATAAAAGACAAGGCGTGTTTATTCCTCTTGTGACCCAATATATGTTTTCTAAATTTTTGATGAAAAAGGAACCACTGGTCTATTTGGGGCAAAGAAGATATGGAGAAGTACCAGCTGTACATAGTTGAAATGTGAAAAGGATATTTACCTAGAAACCAACCACATATATGGAAAAATCATAGATATTCGTTTACAGACCTTTTTCAAAAGAAGGTGGATTTAGACAAGAATAATCAGGTTCAAATATCAAGCATTGTTATACCCAAGATCCAGCGACCTTATGCACAAGGACGTACGGATGAGCTTTGTACATATGAGAGACACATTCCTTAGTGAGGATCTTTGAAAAACTTTACCCAAGAGAAAGAGAGATATTAGACTCAACTTTATTTATGGCATCATCGATCAGGACAATGATGATTATAGGCTAGAATTGCTGGATGGCCAACAACGACTTACTACACTATTCTTTTGTATTGGTATATAACCAATATAGAACTGAGCTGAGGAAACAGAAGAGAACCTATTTGTAGAGAGTGCCTTTCAAAATTTTTCTATGAGACACGAACAAGCTCAACAGTATTTCTGCCAACAATTGGCTTCTTATAAAGTTGACTTGAAAGATAAAAACCCCCAAACGATCATCATTCGCGATTCGAAATGGTATTTTAAATCGTTCGATCGAGACAGCACAATCTGTGCTATGCTTACCGATGTTTGATGATTCACAAAGCGATATATGTCACAAGAAAAGGGGATCTATTTGGAAATTTAAAACGACTACAATTCTATGTTAAATCACTCGGCCTTTGCAACTTATCTGAAGAACTTTATATTAAGATGAATGCTCGAGGGTTACAGCTGGTTCGCATTTGAAAAACTCTGCTAGCGCATTTGTCCATTTTATATCAAACGAAAAGCGTGGTATTTTCAAGGAAAGAGTGCCACTATATAGATGCCAACGATAAAAGTGATTCCTAGCTTTAATTTCTCTGTAGATCGATACGAAATGGGTAGATATCTTTGGCGCAATGGTTCAGAGGATTTTGACGCCACCTATATGCGCTTCTTTACTAGATTCTTCGTCTTGCAAATATATCATTACTAGTAAAAATAAAGTCAGTGGACAAAGTGAACATGGCTTTCAGATAGATTCTTAAGGCTTTATACTGACCTCGGAAGCACCGGTATAGCCAGAAATGAGCATTTTGTTTCAGAGACTTTCTTGAACAGCTTATCAGAGACGCATCCTGAATGTATATCACATTAAACAGAGTTTTAGACGAAATCCACTAGACGAATGCCGAAACAGGAAGAAAGAGTTATATTCAAAACAATGTCCCGTTTGGGATAAAAACCAGAAAAAGATGGAGATGATATTGTAACACGACAAAAACTAAGCTTCACGTTAAGCTTGTCGCATTGGCTGCCCTGATAGAATATGTCGAGGCAATGGAAAGATGATTGAGGCGGCTAACCTAGAACGATGGATGAGAGTGGTATGGACTATCATTGAGAACAACACCATTGATTGATGGGATAACCCGCATCCTCGTTGGTGCGCAAATTTCTCTGCTATAATCCACTTTGTGGCAAAACAAATGGAAACCGGAGTTTCTTTTATGTAGCTCCTAAGTCAATCGCACATAGAAAATCGTGTGGCCGCTGAAAATAGAGCTGGTAGAAGAAATCGAGCAAAGCCAAAACGTATAGCGGAAGATGGGTTGGGAAGAAATCTGCTGCAGGTAGACATCCATATTTTCAAAGTGAATGGCAACTTTCTTCTATACACCGCAATGATAAAGAAGCCTACGCGAAGCGTACAGAAATAGTATCATGCAGCAGTAAGTTTGATGGAAATGATCTCAAAACATAGGAAACAAATACACTATTCTGCCTGAGCCATTGTGTTGCCAATCTAGTACGTGGAAAGAGCTGGTAGCTGTTTATATGTAACAGAAAGAGCAGAGACCAATCAGTATTTGAAAACATCCCTTGCCTCCAATGAAAAGGTTAGAGAAATGTTTGCTGATGTAACAAGTTGTAGCATAGAAATAGAGAGGTGTAAAAGAAAGATTGATATATCGATGAGGCAAAGGCCCGCAGATTGCATACAGACAAACACGTGATTCTTGCCTTCAATCGTCTGCGAAAAGACGTTGTAAATGTATGATTGATATCTGTTAAGAGCACTGAGAAAAGTGCAACTGCGGCATATTCGAGCGATGGCGATTATGTTTGCTGTACCAAGAGCTTGGTACGCCAAGATAGCCCTTCTGATACATGAAAAGAGCAAAATGGCAAATTCTACGTATGTACGATTATAGCTTTGAATTTGATGACAATAATCAAAAATTAGTGTATGGGCAGAGGCAGAAATTGTTTTGGATTATATATGGTAAAACGAAAAAGAGATAATTGCTGGATTTGGATTTGCTTTGATCAAGGTCATCAATTAAGAATTCAAATAGAATGTTCCACCCAGAAGTTTGCAAAAGATTACAAGGAAGATTAGAAACGGCCATATTCTGCCTGCGAGACAAAAGACGATCGAGCTGCATGGCACCAAGCTACAAACATATCGAAAACTGTGCAAAGAACTAGACAAGATAATGGAGGTTCTTGTGACTTTGAAAAAGAATTAAACATAGCATCGATCATTAGTTATCTAACAATCAAAACACACAGCAAAGTGCTCCAGCACACATCTCCTTGATTCTCAAACTAAGAATGGGTTAGGATAAAGCAAGTTGCACTGGCTGGCGAGGATGGGTGGCTGCGCACACTCGACCTTTAATTATGGTGAAGCCAGCCAGCAATTCAAAGGTCAATCGCAGTGATATGTCTCCCAAGAACAAAGTTCTTTACTTCATCTTAATTGTTGACGGTAATTCTTTGGGTAAATCTTTGATTATTATATTCAAACCAATACGATGTAGATACCGAAGAAATACAAGTTGCCTAACGGAATGCATTGTCTTCGGTGCTCTTGGCTGCCATCACGCCCATCGGCTGAATGAGAGCGCAGCGCCCTTTAGCATTCAACCTGATTGCAGACTTGTCTCACCGATAGCATAGACTTGTTTACCAACGGTGCTATTCCCATTGATCAAGTTGAGGCGCAAATGTGGTTAAAGACTCTTTTGCTGTCATTGTAGTATGCCACGACGGCATATTCAGCCTTGTCGAGCGGCTGTTTGTCGATATAGCGTGTTACTTCGAAAGGAATGCAGGACGTTGTTCACGGCCACCGTTGCGGGTGCCACAACCGCGGTATTGTCCTCTTCAGACAGCATCGTTAGGCTGGTCGGTAATGTTACCTGCACTGCCAGCAGCAAGAGCCCATCTGGTGGGTCGTTTTCGTAGCCGCGCACGGTCGCCCGCTGTCTTCAGAGAGGTCGCTCTTTTTCCGGTTACGCTCGATTTCGTACTTTCGTAGGTCAGAGGAATCTGGTCAGCATCGTAATCGTAAACTTTAACGCCCACAATGAGTTCTCCTTCGCTGTCAATCTTGATAGGCTGATTGAGCTTTAGGGTTGTGGTTCTCGTTGCTGCACTTGATGCGTTCTCATTCCTGTTCGCAGATGAGTTTTCCGTCTTCAAACACCACAACAGCTGCGATGTTCTTGTCGCCGCTTGCATCGTCATAGTAGTTGATGTAGTTTGTTACCGAAGTAAGGTACTTGCTGTGGTATGGGCGAGCTCGCTTGTGAATTTGTTTGTTCGATGAGTTCCTCCTTCATTGCCGAGTGGTTCGGCGATTCCGGTCGAAAGATATGAGCGAGTAGCTGCTTCGGCTGTTCTTCCACATCAGGAAGAGTTCATTGTTCATCACTTACCCGTGAACCTTTGCGGACTCACGTTGTCGCCACCGGGCGGCATCCCATGTTGTCGGCGAAATGAAGACATCGCACCTTCCGCTTATGGAACCTGTCGGAATATTTTTACGGCAACCTTGCTTGCCGGAATCGACCGTCAAGATGTTTTCCGTTCGCACCTTCGTCCATTCTGGTTACGCCCCCAATGATCGCCGCCATCTACGGTATATCTTTACGCTGAGGTGTCTTTGGTCAAATCAACTCACTGCCTTCCTGTGTGGCAAGCGCGCCCCGGTTGCAAAGAATCAAGAACGAAATGATTACCTTGTTTATCTTGGTTGCATCGGAGCTGGACGACTTATCGGCATTTAGCAGGCGATTTCGGCCGTACGCCCGGTGTCACCCATTGAGGCGTCGCCCCTACTTGGCTGCCACCAACCACTTGTATCGGTTTGCCGCCGGTAATCTCGTTTCGTCCAGTAGTGTTAGTATTCAGTGAACCTCTCTCAACGTCAGTGGAACGCATATAATCAATGGAACGTAAACATTTGTGGGTTTGAGCGTGGCGAAAGCATCTCTTCCCTGTTTGTCGGTGTGTATATCGCTTCGATTGCAAACTTACGGTAGCTCCATAGACATCTTTCAGTGCAATGTCATCTCGTCTGCCCATCCTTCTAAAGTCACAATCTTTTACCGTCACAGCAGACATTGTAGCCTTTCAGCGTCAATGAATCAGTGCGGCTCTGTCTCATCTCCACGAAAGCTGAATTTGTGTACCCTTGCTGAACCTCCTTGGCTTATTGCAGCAGGAATTTTCCATCTCGCGCTTGGTTACATCCACTACCCAAGCCTTTAGGAATCTCCGCGCTTCCAGACGCAATATTCAGGTGTCTCGACGCCGGCAACAACATTTCGCCTGGCCGACACTGCCGATGGAAGACCTGTGCTTGGTCTTCATAATTCATTGGAAACGGCATCTTCAGTTGCGGATCGAAACTAAATACAGATACATAGAGAAATCGAAGATTCTGTCTGAAGAAGTATTGATGCAGAAACTTTGAGCGCAATTTCGCCCATAGTAGCGTGTCATTAGACACCGAACATCGTCGCTCATTGTCGGCAAACCGTCGGTACGCGCATTGTCCTCGTTTTGCTCAGGTGGGCAATGATAGAGTGTGCCTTTTCTTCAGCGATCGGAAAAGTCGGTGGTCGGAACGGCTTGAGCGAGAAGATGAAGTACTTGCCATTAGGGCCTGGCATCAATCATACGCAGACCTGTTTCATCTTCGCCAGCTCGGCATCTTCGCTCTTTGCGGTTCACGGTATAGCATTTTCCCGTCTCATCCAATAACACGCAATTTGCTCTACCTTCCATTGCTAACTCCCACAATCGTGCGTCCGTCAGACGACACATTGACTGGCAAGACCATATCGATAGGTACGGGCAAGGGCAGTCGCTCCAATTTCCACTTCGTTGTTTGCGCCACGCGTCCACTTGCAAGGCGATAGCTGTAAGCGAAATCAGAACGACGGTGCAGTCAGCGACTACCATTTTCCATCATTCGACAGTGCTGACGCAGTTGGTCTCCGTCTCGTGTTGTTTTATTTTCTGCATACCCAAATTCCACAAGGAAGTTTCACAACTTCCCATTCTCAAACTATGGCTGCAATGTTGGTGGGAGCGTTTGTTCCGTAGAATTTCATGAAGTGGTCTAAGCCCTTCAACCGATCCGCACAGCGTGCCGGCATCGTTCACGTAGCAAACCGCAGGTTTCTAATTCTCAGAATCGTTTGTCGTTACCCATTTGAGGCTTCCGCTGCCGTGACATCGTACAGGAAACTCTCCGTTCCGATTCCGGACTCTGACTCTTAGTTGGATTGTATCCGCAGTGAGATACTTGCCATTTGGAGAAATGGCATAAGGAAAAGGTGTTTTCTCTAAAACCGGCTCGTCCGCCTGCATACCGCAGAAGAAGATAGAGATAGAAACCCACAAATAATGCATTTTCATAATAAAGATGTGTAGTTCTTTAATTTAGCAGTTTTATAACTCTAAAAAGTAAGCGACAAAGCGGTAAAATGGTTAGTTAAAGCTTAAGAGTGTATCGATACTCATTTACTTTCGCAACTGCTTTAAAACGCCAATAAGTGAGTTTTGATACTTCGCAAAGACAAGTATATCTTTTGAAAAGACATTGTTTTTGCAGATTCTATTTTACAGGTTTATCCGCGCTATCAGACGACTACAACGTGCGGACCATCAGTACGCCAGACATAGCTTCCAAGCTTTCATCACAATATGTGCTAACGCTGCAAGCACCACAAGCAAACATTTTGCGAAGCAGAAGGCAGCTATGCCAAACAAGCTGACTCATCCTTGAATTTAGAAAAGAAATAGTCGTAAATATGTACTGAATCTGTATAGGCGAATGCTCGCAGACCGGATATGTATCATACACTTTATATAAACCGAGGGTTGTTCGCGAAAGCGCAGGTGCACAGCATAAGGACTCTCTCTGTTTGAGTAGCAAAAGAGCAAACTGAGTGTCGCACTCTTGAGGAAATTATCATATGCACTCTCTTCTTCAATACAAAAATCATGCCTACTAGTCCTCCTTATAAACCTCATTATTCTGCTGATTCATAGTACATTATACTGCAATCACCCCATCGGTTTAAGGTCACCTCCTTTTTACTCAGGTTATAAGCCCGTCTACGATTCTCTCGACTCTGCTGTAGGCCGAAGATTCATTGTTTCACGCAAGCATGTCTTTAGTGCGGTGAGCGGCTTCACTCTGCTTCTCCTCCATCTCAAACTCCATGGCGATAGAGCGTTTTGTCTCGGTAGAGCACAGGCCGCCATTCCAGCCAAAAAGGTTGACAATAATGTTTGAAATTGCGAAACGTATTGTTGTGGAACGAATGAATGGTAATCATTTCTGCATCGCTCATTCTTCCCTTTCTATTGCGAGTTTTAGGGTGTTTTGGAGAGGGATTTGAAAGGAAAGTGCTTTGTTCAATTCCCAACTCATATTCTTTTGCAGAAATCATCTGCATACAATAAATTTCCGTAACTTTGCTGATAAGTTTATGTGAGGTTTTTATCGTTATCTATTTTGAAGTTATCAACAATAAATATACGAAAAATAATCCCTTTTGGGCTTTTGTTGAAAACTATTTTAAGGCACAAGTTTTGATTATCCCGAATTAGTTATTATTATGCAAGAAACTGCATAGGAACAGCCCCTGGACGTGGTTTAAATAATGCCAAAAGTGATATTATGTAGCAAATGTTTGGTATTCTGCAGTTCAAACGATTGAACGATGCGAAATCACAATTTGGTCTTCGGAAAAATGGAGGGCAACACCGCAATTATCCGTCATGCAGGTATAGGGATTTTTATATGAAAAGGACTACGTTCGACTGGAAAAATGTTCATTTTAGGATGGCAAATGCTATACAGAGATATAATGGTGGCGGAGTAAAAATTATCTACCAAAAAGGTGAATACATACATAAGTCATATGAATAATAAAGTCAACAATCAGAACCATAGCTTTTTATGGTTCTGATTATAAAAGAAGATATATGTACAGATACTATTTTTGTTTTATAAGCGGCATCAACAGCTATTATAATGCAAAAGGATTATCTCACAATATAAGTCAAGACTTTGTAAGAGACACAATCTATACAACCTTTGAAAAATATGATAGGGACCGTTGTGAGATATGAAAAATAAAATTGTTAATCATATAAAACAAAAAGGTTGTTATAATAGCAAAAGACAGAAATAATATATGTAAGTCAGAAATTCTTTTTGTGGGGAGTATTCTTAATTCAGATAATGACACTATATCCTTTTAAAAAGAAGATACATTTGGGCTAAAAAGAAAGTCCTCATTCATCTGGAAATATTATTGTGTATAAAAATAGAATAAGACAAGGGTATTACTCAAATTTCTCCAAAGGTGTAAAAGTTGAAGATAATATTTTACATATAAAGGATGTAATGGAAGAAGATTTGAATGGGCAGCCTGTTCTTGGAATCCTCAATTTAATAAACTTTAAGGAGGAGATACCTCACAGCGTTTTTTTATATATAAATCAAGATGATGGAGACGAATATATTTTTTCATAAATATAATGATAAATAGTCCTCCCTTATAAGCCTAATATTCCTCTGATTCATAGTATATTATGCTGTAAATTGTTTGCAAATATCTGCAAGTTTTTCGTACCTTTACATTATAATTCTTGCAGATATTTATGCTTAAAACGTACATCTAAACAGCTCTCTATGTTCTCTTCTTTAGAGGACATGTTAGTCATCAACATCCCCTTTTTCCAACTTAGTAATAAGATTAATTGGGAATGTTTTTGAAAATGCTTTTTCTCAATTGTATTGCAGCAATAATGGTCGCCCTGCTCATCCAATTCGCTTGATGTGTGGTCTTTTAATTTTAAAACATTTGCGTAATGTGTCAGATGAAATGGTGGTTTCTCAATGGAGCGAGAATGCTTACTACCAATACGTCTGTGGTGGACTTGAATTTATGCCAAAACAACCCTGTGACGCTTCCGAGTTAGTTCACTTCAGAAATCGTATCGGTGAAAAAGGTATGGAATTAATATTAGCAGAGAGCATTCGCGTTAATACCGACTATGATAACGAAGATCATTTTGATACTGCTTTCATTGATTCTATCGTTCAGGAGAAGAATATAACCTATCCTACAGATGCGAAGTAGCATAAAAAGATCATCAAAAACGTTCTGAAGATAGTTCATGACAATTGTCTTCCTCTACGACAGAGTTATACGCGTACCTTGAAAGGCATTTACCGTTCTAACGTTTTTTCTAATCATCCCAAGAATCGTAAGAAAGCTCTTCAAGAGCAGATAGGCAGTGAAGACCATAGCAGGTAGATTAGTCAAGAGAGCTAGAGCGTAATCTTGGGAGAAGGAAAGGATATGAGAAGATGTTTGAGCTATATTACAGAGTTCTTTCTCGAATAGGAAGTCAAAAGAACAAAAGTATATTCTCTAACGAACCAGATGTAGTTTTGCGTCAGCAAGGGTAAGGAACATAAGCAATATGAGTTTGGCAATAAAGTATCTATTCTTCGCTCTATGGTCCGGACTTATTCTTGGTGCTGTTCTTTTTAGAATGAATATGATGGGCATACTATCGAAAAGACGTTAGAACAAAACCCAAAGGATGACAGGAAGGAAGGTTGATAAGTTAGCAGGAGATAGAGGGTATAGAGGGTATAGAGGGTATGGAGGTATAAAGCAGATTGGGGAAGACAAAGATACTCATCCCGGACACTCCTAAAGCTAAAGACAGCTACTACCAAAAGAGAAAGAAACACAAACTATTTTTGTAAACGAGCAGGTATAGAACCAACAATAGGACATCTTAAAGCAGACCACCGATTATCTCGCAACTTTTATAAAGGTGTGAAAGGAGATGCTATCAATGTATTATTAGTTGCAACAGCATATAACTTCAAAAGAGCTATGAGAGTTCTTTTGTACCTTATGAAAGAATCAGCATAGAGCTTGTCAGTACAAACTTTATGCTGAAATATAGTTTTTAAGGGACGACTATTTAAACATAAAACAAATGAATGAAAGCTCACTCCTATGACCTTTGACAATTTGAACTATTCTTGCCGGTCAACAAACGACGAAACGAGAATAATATCACACAAAGGTCTCGGTCGTGTAATTTCAACTGTGTCAAGGCTCTAATCCTTCATATTTTTACCTCATTTGGATGACACGATTTTTAATCGTGGCAGTCGAGATGAGGAATCTTCCTTCCGAGACAAAAGTTACATAATCTCAAAACGTTCTCCAAATTTTATTGCTAATTGTTGTGATATCTCGAGCCCAGTTTGCAGTGGCATAGTCCACTTCTCACGTATGTTCCGGTACGCCAGAAACACAAGCTTCTCGAGAGCAGTATCGGAAGGAAGACACCCTTTGTTCTTTTGTAACTTTACGTACTTGCCTGTGGTAGCCTTCAACCGTGTTGGTGGTGTATATCAGCTTACGTATCGCAGGCGTATACTGAAAGTATTCCGTGAGGCGTTCCGTTGTCACGCCATGATTTTTATGACGATAGGATACGTTTCTCCCCACTTGCTCTCGAGTGCGTCTAACTGTGTTTCTGCAGTCTCTTTAACGGGCCCCCATATACTGTCTTAAGGTCACTGAGGAACTCCTTTTTGATGCTTACTGCCAACGTGTTTGATAGAGTTGCGTATTTGGTGGACAATACAGAGTTGGACACTTGTATCGGGGAATACACTCTGTATAGCATCAGGAAGCCTTTTCAGACCGTCAACACAGCATATCAGTATATCCCGGACCCTCGGTTTTGAAGGTCACTTAGAACCTCTAACCAGAAGTTTGCACCTTCACTCTTGGAACAGTACATACCAAGAAGTTCCTTGTGGCCTTCCCTTTGTTGATCGCCTAAGACGTTGTAAATGGCACGTGAGACCGCACGTCCGGGTTTCATCCTTCACTTTATAATGGATGGCATCCAGCCAGCGATATTGCATATACAGGATCAAGCATTCGTGAACGCTGACGCATGATTTCAGGCAGGACTCTGTCGGTGATGGAACCGATGGTTTCTGTAGATAGTTTGGTATCAAACTCGCGCTCAAAAATACTTGCTGATATCGCGAGTACTTGTACCAAAAAGCATACATGTTTATAATCTGATCCGCCATACCTTCTGCAAGGATCGTTTCGCGCTTTCTGACGGTCTGAGGCTCAAAGGAACCGTCACGATCACGAGCGTTTCTACAGTAACCTCACCATAAAGCTTATGTCTGCACTTGCTTAGCCAGCTTACCATTACGGCGATTGCCTTTTGAGCGTTCATCAATAGAGAGATGAGCATCCATCTCACCTGCATGGGCAGCATTCAATATGCGCTCAACATTGGTGCCAAAGCACCATCCTTACCAAATAACGGTTCTCCCTTACGAAGCTGTTCCGCAGCTCTCTTGTAATCAATTTCTTTGTCGTCCATAATGACTAGGCAACTGTAGCTCAAAACTAATCTTAGTGTGGCATATACAGTTTACTTTACCCCTCAAGGTCTCACAACTTTTAGCGAATTCTCCTCCCATCCGGCTCACGTCACTATTATGGCTCAGCCTCGCCCCTCGCACGCCACCAATGCTAATCCGCACAAAAGGCGGCCGTCTTATTTTCGCTACCCCTTACAAAGGGTTTGCAAAGAATAAGACGGCCGCCTTCAGTCTATGGATCAGCGCTCAGTCCCTATCTGCTGCCATTGCAGCAGCTCTCTGCCTGAACACGGGCATATTCTCTCAGCATCAGCTACGACAAAAGGTTGGAGAATTCTCGAGACCTGATGCCGGCCGGGATTAAGTGGCCGCAGATCACGTTTTCCTTCATACCTTTCAAAATAATCTCATCTTTCCGCTAATTGCAGCCTCGTTTAAGACTTTTGTCGTCTCCTGGAAGGAAGCTGCCGACATAAAAGCTCTTGGTCTGCAACGCTGCACGGGTAATACCTGCAAGATCTGCGTAGACGTAGCCGGCACGGCATCGCGCACCTTCACCTGCTTAGCGTCGGAGACGCTTGAGGCGTGAGTTTCATCGCGGAGCTTGCGCGCCGTAATGATCATACCCTCTTCATCGTCTCGCTATCGCCGGACATCTACGACGACCTTCTTGTTCCAAATGCGGTCGTTCTCCTCTGCGAAATCGAGCTTATCCGACAACCTGCATTTCATAAGCGCGTATCACCCGGATCGTTGATCTGCACCTTGCGCATCATCTGACGAACAATTACTTCGAAGTGCTTATCATTGATCTTCACGCCCTGAGACGATAGACGTCTTGAATCTCATTAACGATATATTCTTGCACCGCCGTCGGACCCTTGATGGCCGAGATATCGGCTCGGCGTGATAGAACCATCACTGAGTGCTTCGCCTGCACGAACGTAGTCGTTTTTCCTCGAACCAAAATCTGCTTAGACAGTGGAACGAGGTAGAGCTTTAATTTCACCAAGTTTGGACGTGATAATGATCTCGCGATTACCACGCTTGATGGCGCCCATCTTCACCTCACCATCGATTTCAAAACGACAGCCGGGTTGGACGGATTGCGCGCCTCGAAGAGGTTCGGTAACACGCGGCAGACCACCCATAATATCACCGGCCTTACCTACCGCGCGGAATCTTCACTAAGACAGCACCCGCTCTTCAATTCTTCCGCCATCTTCTACGGCTAAGTGACCATTGATGGGAAGATTATAGAACGAATGATGTTGCCTTTCTCATCCAAGATATCGGCTGAAGAATGCGGTTGCGCTCCTTAGCTTCTAATGATGCCTCACGAAGACCGGTTGCTTCATCTCTTCTACGCGATAAGTAATACCTTCATCACATCATTGAAATGGATTTTACCAGCCAACTCCGAGTGACAATAACGGCATTAAACGGATCCCACTTGGCGATCAGTAGTACCCTTCTCCACTTTTCCTCTTTATCTTACGAACAGCTATGCGCCGCAAGGAATATTCTGCGAAGACAAAAATGATACCGGTATTGATATCGATGAAATGCACTTCGGCTAAACGACCGACTACAACCTTGCCGGCTGCACTGTCGTCGTTGATAATGTCGACTCGTACGCATTTCTTCAAATTCCACGCGACAGTCTTGCTTTGAAATGATGAGCGTTGGCTGCTGCATTGGGCAATACCACCGGCGTGGAAGGTACGGAGCGTCAACTGCGTACCCAGCTCACCAATAGACTGAGCTGCGAGTGAGCTCGACAGCCTCGCCCCTTCTGAACCATGCGCGAGGCAGCTGTTGCGACCATAACACTTCTGATCACACACACGTGCTTGCTCTCGCAAGTGAGAACGGAGCTGGATTTCGCGCTCTCTATGGTGAAAGCCTCAATCTCAGCGGCAATCGGCTCAGTGATTTCTTCGCCGGCAGCCACGATGAGGCGACCTGTCATCGGATGAATAATGTCGTGAACAGATACGCGACCCAAGATACGCTCACTCAGTGACGAGATCACTTCGTCGCCATCTTTGAGGAGCTGAGCAAACGAGTCCACGCAAGGTACCACAATCTTCTTCGGTAATGTGTAACATCGTGAGATACATCGACCAAAACGGCGCGTCAGATAACCGGCATCGGCTGTCTTCAGCGGTATCGGCCAAACCTTTACGTGCACCGTGAGTAGAGATAAAAGTACTCCAACACGCTCATACCCTCCTTGAAGTTAGAGAATCGGGTTTTCAATAATCTGCGCACCTCTGCACCAGCCTTCTGCGGCTTAGCCATCAAACACACGCATACCGGCCAACTGGGCAATCTGATCAGCAGAACCACGGGCTCCGGAATCCAACATCATAAATACGGCGTTGAGACCTGATCGGCTTCGGTCATCTGCTTCCATCAAGGTGTGCTTCAGGTTGGTATGGCGTGCGTCCAAGTATCAACAACCTGATTGTCAACGCTCATTATCGGTACTGAAAACCCATATTATAGTCGGGCCATAATCTGGTCAATCTCTTCGTTACCCTTTGCTACGATATCTTGCTTCTCCTGCGGGATAATGATATCATCCAAGTTGAAAGAAAGACCACCTTCATAGGATTTTTCGATAACCTAAGTTCTTGATACCATCCAAGAACTCGCACGCACGTGCCATACCTACGAGTTTTTGATGACGCGAGCAATAATGTCGCGCAAAGACTTCTGGAAATAATGCCGTTGAAAGTAGCCTACTTCCTTCGGTATAATCTCATTGACAATGACGCGACCAACGGAGGTCCTCAAGCATACGCTTAACCAACGTGCCATTCTCATCAAGATCATCCCATAATGACCTCTAATCGAGTATGCATCTTCTACGCGGCGCTCATTGTAGCAATACAGCTTCTTCCGGGCCATAGAAAGTCAGGCCTTCGCCCTTAGCGCCCTTACGGAGCTTGGTAATATAATAGAGGCCCAACACCCATATCCTGAGAAGGAACGGTAATCGGCGCGCCATTTGCCGGATTGAGAATATTGTGGCTCTGAAGCATCAAGATCTGAGCTTCGATAATTGCTTTCATTGCTCAACGGAGGTGAACAGCCATCTGGTCACCATCGAAGTCGGCATTAAATGCAGTAGCAAGCCAATGGTGCAACTGGATTGCCTTGCCTTCGATCAACTTCGGCTGGAAGGCCTGGATACCGACGACGGTGCAAGGTCGGTGCACGGTTAAGCAGAACGGGATGGCCTTTCATGACAAATTCGAGAATGTCCCAAATAATAGCATCGCGACGATCCACGATCTTCTTTGCGCTCTTTACGGTTTTGACAATGCCGCGCTCAATCAAACGACGGATAATAAATGGTTTGTAGAGTTCGGCTGCCATTAACTTCGGCAGACCACACTCGCCCATCTTCAACCCGGACCAACGACGATAACTGAACGTGCTGAATAGTCAACACGCTTACCGAGCAGGTTCTGGCGGAAACGTCCTTGCTTACCCTTTAAGGCATCAGACAAAGACTTTAACGGACGATTGCTATCGCTCTTTACAGCTGAAGACTTGCGAGAATTATCAAAGAGGCTGTCAACAGCTTCCTGCAACATACGCTTCTCGTTGCGCAGAATCGCCTGGAGCCTGACTTTCCAATAAGCGCTTCAAGCGATTGTTGCGGATCAGGACGCGACGATAAAGGTCGTTCAAGTCGGAAGTGGCAAAGCGACCACCATCCAGGGTACAAGCGGACGAAGATCAGGCGGAATAACGGGCAAGATCTTCATAATCATCCACTCGGGCTTGTTGCGCTCCTTGCTTGCACGGAAGGATTCTACAACTTGAAGGCGTTTCAGGGCCTCGTTCTTACGTTGTGCGGAACGATCTGAGTTAGCACGATCACGAAGATCATAACTCAACTGATCAAGGTCAATGCGCTGGAGCATATCTAAAACAGCTTCTGCACCCATCTTCGCAATGAATTTATTGGGGTCAGAATCGTCAAGATATTGATTCTCTTTAGGCAATTTACGCAACAACTCAAGATACTCATCTTCGGTGAGGAGTTGGTTTACCTCAACTTCTTCACCCAAAACGCCGGGTTGGATAACAACATAGCGCTCATAATATATAATGGTATCGAGCTTCTTGGTCGGTAGTCCTAAAAAGATACCCCGATCTTATTGGGCAAAGAGCGGAAGTACCAAATGTACAACGGGAACAACCAAAGCAATATGGCCGGCACGCTCGCGTCTTACCTTTTTCTCTGTAACTTCTACACCGCAACGATCACAAACAATACCTTTATAGCGAATGCGCTTATTTGCCGCAATGACACTCGTAGTCTTTTTGTCGGTCCAAAAATACGCTCGCAGAAGAGTCCGTCACGCTCAGGTTTGTAGGTGCGGTAGTTAATCGTCTCAGGCTTGAGCACTTCACCATATGAATTGGCTAAAATCTCCTCCAGGAGAAGCTAGGCCAATCGTGATTTTCGTAAAGTTGCTCTTTATCTTATTGTCTCTTTTAAAAGCCATTTTTCTTTAGAATTTAGTCGTTAATCCAGCGTAATACTCAAACCCTAATCCGCGCAACTCGTGCAGCAAGACGTTAAGCGACTCAGGAATACCCGGAGTAGGCATCGTCTCGCCCTTAACAACAGCTTCATAAGCTTTTGCGCGGCCGGTAACATCATCTGACTTAATAGTCAAGATCTCTTGTAAGACGTGAGATGCGCCGAAGGCTTCAATAGCCAAACCTCCATCTCACCAAAACGCTGACCACCAAACTGAGCCTTACCTCCAAGAGGTTGCTGTGTAATCAGAGAGTATGGACCAATGCTACGGGCGTGCATCTTATCTTCAACCATATGGCCGAGTTTGAGCATATAGGGTAACACCAACGGTAGCCTTTTTGGTCAAAGGGGTTCACCAGTTCCGCCATCGTACAGCTGCTCTGCGCAATAGCGAGGCAAACCAGCCTTATCAGTCCATTCGCAAAAGTTCATCCAACTTTGCACCATCAAAGATCGGGGTTGCAAACTTCACACCTAAGCGCTTACCGGCTGCACCAAGAATAGCCTCAAAGATCTGGCCTAAATTCATACGAGAGAGGCACACCCAGCGGGTTCAAGACAATATCAACAGGGCGACCATCTGCCAAGAACGGCATATCTTCCTGACGGACAATCTTTTGAGACAATACCTTTATTACCGTGGCGGCTGGCCATCTTATCTCCGACGCCGATCTTGCGCTTCTTAGCAATATATACTTTGGCTTGCTGAATAATACCTGAAGGAAGTTCGTCGCCAATCGTAATGGCAAACTTACGACGCTTCAACACCGCATCCATCTTATTATACTTCTTCAAGTAGTTAAGAACCAAACTACGGATTAAGAGGTTGGTATGCTCATCGTTTGTCCAATCATTCAACTGCAAAGACGTATAGCTCAACGAATCAAATAAAGACTTCGAGAACTTAGTGCCCTTAGCAATAATCTCCGTGCCGATGGTATCTTTAACACCCAAAGACGTTTTACCTTTGGTCAACACCAGCAACTTATCGATCATAGTTGACTTCAACGCTGATGTTTCTATATCAAATTGCTCATCAAGCTCTAATAAGGTTGACTTATCCGCAGCCTTAGAAGAGCGACTCTTTGCGCCTTTTGAATACAAACGACGATCAATAACCACACCGGACAAAGAGGATTGGCTTTAAGAGATGCATCTTTCACATCACCAGCCTTATCGCCAAAGATAGCACGCAACAATTTCTCTTCAGGCGTAGGATCGCTTTCACCTTTAGGGGTAATCTTACCAATCAAAAATATCACCGGGTACTACTCGAGCACCAATTCGGATAATACCATTCTCATCCAAATCCTTCGTAGCTTCTTCGCTGACGTTGGGGATATCATTGGTCAACTCTTCGACGCCACGCTTTGTTTCACGAACATCTAAGGAGAACTCATCTACGTGTACGGACGTCAAAATATCATCGCGAACCATGCGCTCGTTAAGCACGATAGCATCCTCATAGTTGTAACCCTTCCAAGGCATATAAGCTACGAGAAGGTTGCGTCCAGTGCCAATTCTCCACTCTCAGTTGCATAGCCTTCTGTAAGAATGTCTCCTTTTGAACACGCTGTCCCTTTTCGCAAATCGGTCTTAAGTCGAAGACCATATTCTGGTTCGTGCGACGGAATTTGGGGATGCGGTATTCTTTCAAAAGCAGGCTCGAAGCTAACAAACTCTTCATCTTCTGTACGGTCATATAGCACGCGAATAGTCGTTGCATCTACAAAATCAACAACACCATCTCCCTTCAGCACTAATCATTGTGCGAGGTCGATACAGACTTGTCTTTCGATACCTGTACCTACAATCGGAGCTTCGGAACGAATCACTGGTACAGCCTGACGCATCATGTTAGATCCCATCAATGCACGGTGAGCATCATCGTGCTCCAAGAAAGGAATCAAACCGGCGGCAATAGATGCGATCTGCTGAGGAGCCACATCCATCAACTCTACTTGTTCGGGTGAAACCATAGGATAATCGGCATCTTGGCGGCACTTTTACCTTAGAAAGAATAAACGTACCATCTGAATTCAAGGGCGCATTACCTTGTCCGATAATCTTATCTTCCTCCTCTTCAGCACTCAAATAAACTACATCCTTATTATCTAAATCGACCTTGGAATTTTCGACTTTACGATAAGGTGTCTCAATAAAACCAGGCTATCAATCTTTGCATACACACAAAGAAGAGATCAAACCAATATTCGGACCTTCAGGAGATTCGATAGGACAAAGACGACCATAGTGAGTATAGTGCACGTCGCGAACCTCAAAGCCTGCACGCTCACGCGACAAACCTCCAGGACCTAAGGCTGAAAAGACGACGCATGCGTAACCTCTGACAGCGGGTTGGTTTTGGTCCATAAATTGAGATAAGGCATTTGTCCCAAAGAAAGAGTTGATAACGGAAGAAATAGTCTTTGCGTTAATCAAGTCTGTGGGCGTAAACACCTCATTGTCTCGCACGTTCATGCGCTCACGAATAGTACGAGGTCATACGAGCAAGACCTACTGAGAACTGATTAGCTAATTGCTCACCAACAGTTCTTACTCTTCGATTGCTCAAGTGGTCAATATCATCAACTGAAGCCTTAGAGTTGATAAGTTCAACAAGATACTTGATAATTTCTATGATATCTTCTCTCGTCAACACGCGGGTATCTCCATCTGTTGATAAGCCCAACTTGCGGTTTCATCCGATAACGACCAACTCACCTAAGTCATAACGTTTTTCGGAAAAAGAAGAGGTTGTTAATTACCTCGCGTGCACTTGCATCATCAGCAGGATCCGCATTACGCAATAAAGCGATATATATAATTGACGGCTTCCTTCTCAGAATTGCAAAGGGTCTTTCTGGAACGTATTGAAAATGATTGAATAGTCAATGCCCGTAGAAGAATCTAGGTGCACTTCAATCGTCTTGGAACCACTGTTAAGAATTTCCTCTACATTATCAGGAGTTATCTCAGTTTCGCGCTCAAGAATGACTTCAGTACGCTCAATGGAAACAACTTCACCCGTCTCTTCGTCAACAAAGTCTTCTAACCCATGTTTTTCTAAAAACACGCGCAGCTAATTTGCGACCGATATATTTCTTCAAGTTGGCTTTAGACACCTTAACCTCTTCAGAAAGGCCAAAGATTTGGAGAATATCCTTATCTTTCTCAAAGCCAATAGCACGCAACAACGTTGTGACCGGAAGTTTTCTTTCGATCAATGTAGGCGTACATTACGTTATTGATGTCTGTTGCAAACTCGATCCATGAACCCTTGAAAAGGAATAATTCGCGCACTATATAATTGCGTACCATTCGCGTGGATACTAGAACCAAAGAATACACCCGGAGAACGGTGCAACTGCGAAAACTACAACACGCTCAGCTCCATTAATAACGAATGTGCCATTCTCAGTCATATAGGGATTGGTCCCAAAAACATCTTGTACAACAGTGTCAAAATCTTCGTGATCCGGATCCGTACAATAGAGTTTTAATTTCGCCTTGAGAGGGACACTATAGGTCAAGCCTCTCCAAACACTCTTCAACTGAGTAGCGGGGAGCATCAATATAGTAGTCAAGAAACTCCAGGACGAAGTTATTTTCTCGTGTCTGCAACAGGAAAATTCTCAGCAAACACTTTATACAATCCGTCATTCTTTCGCTGCTCAGCGGGTGTATCCAACTGAAGGAAGTCTTTAAATGATTTCAATTGAACATCAAGGAAATCCGGATAGGGCATCGGATTATGAACAGATGCAAAATTAACTCGGTTATTAATTACTTGGGACATTCGATATGTATTAATGAAGGCTGCAACAAAGCTTCAGGAGCAACCCTGAGTAATCGGAATATTTATAGATGCAAAAGGTTAAGAACCCCCTACCAGAGGTTCTTAACCATAACTCTTAATAGAGCTATGAGGATTTATGCGATCTCTACTTCAGCACCAGCTTCTTCAAGAACCTTCTTGAGAGATTCTGCTTCTTCTTTTGCAACGCCTTCCTTCAACTTGCTAGGAACGCCGTCTACAAGGTCTTTAGCTTCCGCTTCAAGCCAAGGCCGCAGTTTTCCTTAACCGCCTTAACTACTTGAAGCTTTTGCAGAACCTGCAGCCTTAAGAATAACGTCAAATGCCGTCTTCTCTTCAGCTGCTGCTGCACCAGCAGCGGGACCAGCAGCAACAGCAACAGCTGCAGCAGCGGGTTCTATACCATACTCGTCCTTGAGGACAGTTGCCAACTCATTAACTTCTTTTTACTGTCAAATTAACCAATTCTTCAGCAATAGCTTTAATATCTGCCATTTCAAATATAATTTTATTGTTTCTACTTTGTAAGGGGTGGAGAGATTATCTATACTTATTCAGAACGCTCTCCTAAGGTCTTGAGTACACCGTGAATTGTTTGGCCAGCTGATTGGAGTGAACCAATAACATTCTTCGCAGGAGATTGCAATAGAGAAACCACCTCGGCGATGAGTTCTGCTTTGCTCTTAATTGCGCACAGCGTTTCAAGATTTTCAGCACCTATATAGAATTCTTCTTCTACGTAAGCGGCCTTGAGTGAGGGAATACCTTCTTTACCAACCTCCTTGATCAATTTGGCCGGAACATTTGCAGTATTACATAAGAATAATGCAGTTGTACCTTTTCAGCGTATCGTAAAGAGGTGAATAATCTTTCTCTGCAGCTTCAAAAAGCCTTGTGGAGCAAAGTGTTCTTCACAACGACCATTTTTGATCTGCGATCCGAAACACTTTCTACGCAAGCTGCTTGTAGCTTCAGCATTGAGGCCAGTTACATCTACTAAATAGAGATGAGTATATTCCTTGATGTATTCACCGAGTTGCTCGATGATTCTGCTTTTATCTTCCTTTCTCATATCTTTTTACTATTAAGCCTCCTCTATTGATTTAGGATCAATCTTGATCCCCTGACTCATAGTAGAGGAAAGATAAATGCTCTTAACATAAGTACCTTTAGAAGAAGAAGGTTTGAGCTTAATGATCGTTGAAATAAACTCTTTAGCATTGCCAAAGATTTGATCAGGTGTGAATGATACTTTTGCCAATTGAAGCGTGTACAATACCCGTCTTGTCAACCTTAAAGTCAATCTTACCTTGCTTTTCACTTCTTTGATGGCCTTCTCAACGTCCATCGTCACAGTACCGCTCTTAGGATTCGGCATCAAGCCACGTGGACCAAGCACGCGACCGAGAGCGCCAATTTTACCCATAATAGCCGGCATCGTAATAATAACGTCGATATCAGTCCAACCACCTTTAATTTTCTCAATGTATTCATCGAGACCTACATAGTCAGCGCCTGCAACCTCAGCAGCCTCTTCTTTGTCAGGAGTGCAGAGGCAAAGAACGCGAACTGTCTTACCGGTTCCGTTAGGGAGGAAACGACACCACGAACCATTTGATTCGCCTTACGAGGGTCAACTCCAAGACGCACATCAATATCGACAGAAGCATCAAACTTCGTCGTCGTGATTTCTTTCACCAGAGAACTTGCTTCCCTTTAGTGTATAAGCTTTCCCCGCTTCAACTTTACCAGCTACAATTTTTCTGATTTTTTTGTCAGTTTGCTCATTGTTGTTTTAAAAATTGAAGTTAGTTATTACCGAGAATTCACCTTTTGACGGTGATACCCATACTACGTGCAGTACCTGCTATCAGGCGCATTGCACTTTCGATTGTAAAAGCAATTCAAGTCCGGCATTTTGTCTTCAGCGATGGCGCGCACTTGATCCCAAGTAACAGCAGCCACTTTCTGACGATTCGGCTGGGCAGAACCGCTTTTCTTCTTGGCGGCTTCCAACAATTGAACGGCAGCAGGAGGAGTTTTTACCTCGAAGGTAAAAAGATTTGTCATTAAAGTAGTAATGACAACCGGAAGTACCTACCGGCCTTATCCTGTGTTCTGGCGTTGAACTGCTTGCAGAAATCCATAAATTAATACCCTCAGAACCAAGAGCAGGTCCTACGGGAGGAGACGGATTGGCTGCACCACCTTTAATCTGTAATTTGATTAATCCAGCAACTTCTTTTTGCCATTGTTTGTATTATTAATTGATTATCGTGAGGAGGAAAAAGACTAGCGTAACAACAAATCTCATTCCTTCTCTACTTGCATAAAAACCTAAATCAAGACCCGTACTACGGCCGAAGACTTTTACTGTAACAGTAACTTTCTTCTTCTCATCGTCGATCTTTTTCAACCGTACCAGAGAAACCGCTGAACGGACCTTCCGTAACCTTCACCGAGTCGCCAATAACAAACGGCACAGTAAGGGCGCCTCATTAACATCCGGTTCTTCATCAGCCTTACCGAGAATACGATTCACTTCTGATTCGCGCAACGGTGTCGGGTCGTTCGTATCCGGCAAAAATCCCAAGACATTGGGCGTATTGCGAAGCATAGTGCGTAATCTCGCCCACCAATTTAGCTTCCACTAATACATAGCCGGGTAAATAATTGCGTTCCTTCACAGTACGCTTACCGTTGTGGACTTGCACGATCTTCTCAGTCGGCACGAGAACTTGGGAGACATTGCCTTGAAAAAGCATTTAGCTTAATTTCAGCATCAATGCTCCTTAACCTTATTCTCTTTACCGCTAATAGCTCGTAACACGTACCACTCCATTTTCAAATCCAGCCATTTTCGTAAGATTTTTAAAACAGTGGGGTAGATGAACTTCATCAAGTAGTCAAACGCTGTGTCCATTACGAACACCATTAACGCAATCACAATGGAAGCAACAAGAACGACAATTGCGGTATGTGTTAACTCCTGACGCGTTGGCCACGTGGTTTTTATATGCGAGTTCTTCGTAAGATTCTTTACAGTATGTAATTATACCCTTAAACATAGGTAGCTATTCTTTAAGCACGGAAGAGAGGCTCGAACTCCCGACACCTGGTTTTGGAGACCAGTGCTCTACCAACTGAGCTATTCCCGTAAGAATGAGCCTCGCCGAAAAGGCGAGCACTCATTTAAATTCTTTATAGAGATAGGTTTCGCCTACTTAAAGACGAGAAGCCTATTAATCGTCAGAGGATCCTCAGTGATCTGACCAGAACCTACCATACGACCACCTTCACGGATTGCGAAGCGAAGACCCACGTTCAATGCTACCGGATAGATCAATTCTACAGAAACTCAACATTATCGCCAGGCATAACCATTTCTACGCCTTCAGGGGAGGTGAATTTCACCCGTGCAGTCCATCGTACGGAGATAGAACTGAGGACGATATTTATTGCCGAACGGAGTGTGACGGCCACCTTCTTCCTTCTTCACAATACGTCAGATAGAAGCCCTTGAACTTAGAGTGAGGGTTTGATAGTTCCCGGGTGCGTGATAACCATACCGCGCTTGATTTCGTCTTTTTCGATACCACGAAGAAGAAGACCTACGTTATCACCAGCTTCACCTGTATCCAAGATCTTACGGAACATCTCAACGCCAGTAACGACTGACTTCTTGTCTTCACCAAGACCGAGGATCTGAACTTCGTCGCCCACCTTAACCACACCGGTTTCGATACGGCCGGTAGCAACAGTACCACGACCCGTGATAGAGAACACGTCCTCAACAGGCATCAAGAAAGGCTTCTCAACGTCGCGAACAGGCTCTTCAATCCAAGTATCAACAGCGTTCATCAATTCGATAACGCTATCCTCCCACTTAGCAACACCGTTCAACGCACCGAGTGCAGAACCGCGGATGATAGGAGTATCGCCTTCATAGTCGATATTCTTCGAGCAATTCACGAACTTCCATTTCAACGAGGTTCGATCAACTCCTCATCCTCAACCATGTCACACTTGTTCAAGAAGACAACGAGACGAGGAACGTTCACCTGACGAGCGAGAAGAATGTACTCACGCGTTTGAGGCATCGGACCATCCGTAGCAGCAACTACAAGGATAGCGCCGTCCATCTGCGCAGCACCCGTTACCATAGTTCTTCACATAGTCGGCGTGACCCGGGCGGTCTACGTGTGCGTAGTGACGTTTGCCGGTCTCATATTCAACGTGCGATGTATTAATCGTAATACCACGCTCTTTTTCCTCAGGAGCATTATCAATCTGATCGAAAGATTTGATCTCGTCAGATTTAGAAAAACCCTTCTCAGCGGGTACCTTTGTAATGGCTGCCGTCAAGGTCGTCTTACCGTGATCGACGTGACCAATCGTACCGATGTTTACGTGCGGTTTTGGTCCGCTCAAATTTTTCTTTAGCCATAGCTGTATTTATTTTAAAATATGAATGTTCGTTATTTTGAGTAAAGCAAGGAACCCAAGGAAAGATTTTCCCTGCGCGCCATACATTTTCAAAGCCGAGCAGAGCTGTAACCGAGATTTGAACTCGGGACCTCTTCCTTACCAAGGAAGTGCTCTACCGCTGAGCTATTACAGCAAGAGTGAGCGGAAAACGGGACTCAAACCCGCGACCCCCAGCTTGGAAGGCTAGTGCTCTATCAACTGAGCTATTTCCGCAATAAAAGTTTCAGTAGTCTTACGCACCCCGAGTGGGCAAAGATGGATTCGAACCACCGAAGGCGTAAGCCAACAGATTTACAGTCTGCCCCATTTGGCCACTCTGGTATTTGCCCGAGCCGCGAGCAGATTCCCCAAAAAGACCTCAAGCCTAAACTACATAAGCTCTTGGGCCTACCTCGAAACGGCTGCAAAGTTGAGCAATAAATTCTAATCCGCAAAACAAAAAGTGCAATTTATTTCACCTCTTCCTGAAAAAGATTTACCACATTCATCTACGCCGTAAAAATAGTGGCGGAGCGAGGCCCGGTCTTTTAACGAGTAATGCGTGTTCAGCCTTATACCGAAAGAGGCCCACCAATATTATATATAAGCGTCAAAATACAACCCCATTATCCGAAATAATGAGGCTGCGTTTAGCATTGACGGGCTATTCAACCCTCACGGGTTCGTGATAAGGTATATCCGCCCACAGCCGGAGTTGGATTTGCAATTTTTCTTTATCCTTATTGCGATCTCCGATGCGCGTGAAAACATGAGACATTTTTCATCGCCTATGATTTGATTTTCTCTATTTCAACCCAGTCTAATACAGTTACTTTAGAGAAAATGCCGGGAGATTCATACGTAATCTCTGCATAAGGGGTTTTTGTGGGATTTCCTTCGAAAACGATCTCTCCCAAGTTGGTTTTTGTCGCCTTTTCCACGATCTTCAAATCGGAAATTCTACTCCTCAAACCGCGTACACGCAGCGTATCTTTTGAATGCGCTTCCGTCAGATCAAATAAAGTCTTATTGGGAGTAGGATCTTCGCCTCCCATTGGCGGTAAATCCTCTTTTGACAAGCTGAAAACAGCGACGCACCACATAGCAGCAAAAGAGCTAAAGGCAGGAGAAAAATAACTTTGTGTTTCATCGGTTACATTAATTCAAGGCAAAAGATACAAAAATCTCCTGCTTTGAAAAGATGTTTCGCCGTTTTTTTTGTCATAAATCCATAATTCGTCTTACAAGATGCATGTTTCACCTCGACTCTTTGCATTTGGCCATCGAAAATCTCTGAAAAGGAAAAGACCGCAGCCGCAAAACATCCACTGCACGCGGTCGAAGCTTCTGATCGATAGGAAATGTGAGTTTCAGGCAAGATGGTAAAGACTAAAAGCCTTCGCGCACTTCGTTTGCTCCACCAAACGATAGTATGCCCCGGAGCAAACAATGGTTTGGCGGGGAGCAAAACGATAGTTTGGCGGCAGCAAACGATCAAACAGTGCGCAAAAAGGCAAGAATCTTCAGCGCCGGGCGGGCAAAAATGCGCCTCGCCTTGCGCAATATACCCAAGGAAGCTTGCCGAATAGCATATTCCGCGATGAGGATGGCAACTTTCGCGATAAGAATAACCGTCATACGGGTGGCTACTGCCCTGCTCCTCCCCACTCCGACATAGTCCGCCGAGCATTTGACTCGGCGGACCTAAACTAGTCTACAATATCAATAGCGTAAAACTATTGCTTAATCAGTAGTAAAGGTACAAAGAAATGTGGTGCTTATTCGGCCTCGAAGCCACCTTCCATCTTGCGAATGGGGTCGGCCTTTTTCTGCGCGCTGTTTTTCTTTTATTTACTCAATTGGCGCAGCATAGATTCCATACGAGAGGTCTACGCCTTCTTCGATATGTCGCAGACTTTTCTCGACGTGGAAGTTTTCTCCCGGCACATTGATGTTCAGCACTGTCGACTTGTTGATTGGCACGTTTCCAGGCTTTGTCACCTTGCAAGAATAACTTCGCTGCAGAAATATTTTCGTTGAACTTCGCAATTTTCGCAAACTTCTTTTGGATAAAAGCCTGCAACTTTTCCGTAACGTTGAGATTGGATCGATTGAATCTTTAGTTCCATAAAAACCTCCTTTTGATTATCGGGTTAAGCCCTTGGATGAGGCGTGTTTACTATTCTTTGAGTAGCTCCTCTGGCGTCACGTGCGTGTAGTCGCCGTTGTGTTCAGTTGCTGTGAGCCTAGAGTTCCTTGACGGCCATCAAGTCGGCACCGTTGTTAAGCATTGCCGTTTGCGCAAGGAATGACTGCAACACGTGTGGACTCTTTTCTTGATATTCGTCACGAGCGACAAGTATCGTCAGACGATACGCCCCATTTGCGCGGCTGCAACGGCCGCCCGTTGCTTTGGATAAAGAGTGGGCCGCTTAGTGTTGACCACATCCATACGCGCAGTGTGATAGGCTTGAAAAAGCCTCGGCAACTCCGGCGCCAAAGGGGAATGATGCGCTGCTATTGCGTTTTTCCGGTGACGCGCACTGCAGCGACTCAGATCAACATCGGCCTCATTGTAAGGCCAAAAGTTCGGCTCGTCGCACGCCGGTACTATAAAAAGTAAGCAGGATGAGATAGTCGCGCTGCCCTTCAAACGTTTCGGGGAAATGGGTCTTATCAAATAAGCGATCCATCTCACTTTGCCGCACGAAAGCGGGCAAGGGCTGAGCCGACTTGGGATTTTTGACAAAGCACATCGGATCTTTTTCGATCAAACCCAAGACCAGCAGATAGCGATAAAAGCTGCGCAGCGCGCTAAAGGTCTTTCGGACCGTCCGTCCTACGATGCCGTCGTCCATACGCCAAACAATCCAGCGGCGCACCAAGTCGGCATCGATCGTCTGCCAAGTCAGCGTAGCCTCTTGGCTGAGGTAAAACGCCTCAAAGCCCTCCAAGACGTCGCGATATTTCTTGATCGTGAGCGGTGAATAGCCTTTGTCGCTTGCTAAGTAGGACAAAAGCGCTCAGGTAAGGCTTTGTTTTTCTTGCTGCATAGATTTCGTGCGCGTTACCTACTAATCGGCAATTGTGTTTCGTCAAATCGCCCAATCAAGATGGCGGAAAATGTTTTTCATTGGCGAATATAGGCATTTTCTCTTGTAAAAACAATTATTTATCGCATTTTTCCAACTAAAAACAAAGAAAACGAGAGAGCGGCAGCTGATTCTGCCGTCCTCTCGTTTTGTAGACAGTAGCCGCAAATCGCTATGCTCGCACCGCCATAGTACGCCATTTTCGGAAACCAACCAAGGCTATCAGCACGTAAGCGCCGTAGAGTACGCCATAGGAAGGGAACGCCTTTGTACACATACAGCCCGCAGAGAATTATATCAACAACTATCCAAACGAGCCATTGCTCTACGTATTTATGGGCCAACATCAAAGCGCGATAATGCTAGCGCGTTGGCCAACCTATCGAGGAGGGAACGGTAGAATTGGTCCAGACGGACAATATATAATACAGCGCGCCCCAAATCGGAAGAAAAACACCTAAAGAATAGGCGGCCACACAGCTTCGGGAGGTGTGTACGGGCAGCACTTGCGTTTTTCGTTGCCCCGCGGCGAACACGCCAAGCAAACCAACCGTAAAGCTGCAGCGCAGAAATAGTAAATGGCCATCCCAAAATCGGCATAAAGACCTACTTTATAATAGAGATAAATGTCGATAGCCGGCATAATCATACCTCACAGGCCAAAGTCGGGCGTCGACATGATACTCATACCAAAAAGATAAATGAAGCCCAAGAGCGCACCAAGCCCGTCTAAGAGCGCGTGATGGTAGGTTTGCAAAAACGTAAGTAGCTCTTCCATAAAAAAGCATCAAGCCGCCCGCGCCCTCAGGCGGGGCGGCGGGCGGGAAGGGGTGATTAAAATTAAAAGACGAATGGAGATATGGGCCGGGAAGTGAAGCGGGGCTTGCGCCGAAAAACACGGAATAGGCGTTGTGAGTCGCTATCTTGATATGCGATAACCTTGCCCGTAGCGTCCTTCTTCAAGACTACGTTGGCCGCACCGTTGCTTTCATACTTCGCATTCATCAAGTTGTAGATCGTAAAGCCTACCGTCAGGGCCTTAAAAGGCTTTAAGCGACTGAAAGTATACGAACAATCGAGATTACTAACCAAATATGGATCGATCGAAGTATGGACAGTGTGGCCGTCTTCCTCAAATTGCGTGAAGCCGGTCCGCGTCATCAGCTGCCGACTTACGTATTGCGTCTGCAAAGAAGCGCGAAATCAAGCGATATTCGGCTGTAAATACGTTGTTAAAAATCAGATTTGGAGAAAAGCTCAACGGCGTATTGCCCAAGTTTACCGTCTCTCCCTGTGTCGTTCATTTGAACCAAAGTATTTTTTTCTCGGTTATGGCTCCACGTAAGGTTGGCATCCCAGCGCAGAAAGTCGAAGGGGCGCCAAGCAGCTTGCAACTCCACGCCGCGACGATAGGAATCGCCGACGTTTTTGGAAATCATTTCGCCGATGGCGTTTTGCTCTCCGGTCAGCACAAACTGATCTTTGTAGCGCATATAATAGAAATTAACGCCGAACGACAGAACGCTCGCCGGAGAAGTTATAGCCCAGCTCGAAGTCGTTCAAGGTTTCGTAGCGCGGCTTTGAGGAATTACAACACATTCTCGTAATCGTTGCGCGTAGGCTCTTTATGCGCCATCGCGTAAGACAAGTAAGCCGTATGTCGGGGCGCTATTGTCCACAACAAGCCCGCTTTCGGATTGAAGAAGTTGAAGGTTTCGTGCACATTATAGGCCACTTGCTGTTTCGCAGCATCAAAACTGATCGCTCGGACCATCGATATTGTATTTCACATATCTATATTGCACGGAGTCACCTATAGGTTCAAACCTTTCAGCAATTCGAAATTGGCTGCATATAGCCGTTAAAAATCCTTCTTATCGGCTTTGATTATCGTAATACGGTGGTTCGGCTGTTGCTTGCCGTCAAACTTCTGCCACCCACAGGACGCGTCCGTAGTGGTCGCCCCTTGTAGTGTCCATCCGCTGCCCAAGTTTGCGGTCAAGCGATCCGTACGATAATTGGCCGAGAACACCGTTCCGTAAAATCGGCCGCGGAATATTTTCGACGAATCAAATCGCTCTTCGATCCCGAACGCGGTTGGAGCAGATATTTATACAGTTTTTGGTTCGTCTTATACTGTTCGTAGGTAGCCTTTACCGTGCGTATAATGCAACGCAAGGTTAAAATCCCAAGCGTCGTTCAAGAGTTGATTCCAGAACAACTGATAATGCTGCTGATGATAGTTGTCGATCTGATCCTTATAATAGACCGTATTGCCGGCCGCATCCTGATATTTTCCACAAGGTTGTAGCGGCGCCCATACTTCTTCATTTGCTCTTCCGTTGCATAGTCCCACGCTGATACGTGCGCTCCGTGCCGTTAAACGTGACCACTCACGACCGTTTGGTCTGAAAAATAAAACCACCCTGCAAGAAGCCAGAATTCAAGCGCGAACTGGCGCGGTCGATGTAGCCTTTGACTTCCGATGTTCGACAAGCGCCCATCCAAGCCCCAATGTCCATTCAGACGGCCCGTACCAAAGCGCAAACTCTCGCGATGAGTGGCATAACTACCGCCCGAAGCGTCAAGTTGCACATAGGCAGCTCAGCTATGCTCTCCGTCTGCATATTCAGCGTCGCGCCGAACGCACCACTGCCGTTGGTCGACGTACCTACGCCGCGCTGCAATTGGACGCTACCCAAGGTCGACGCAAAATCGCCCATATTCACCCAATAAACCTTGTTGCTTTCTGCATCATTGAGCGGAATACCATTGGCCGTAATGTTGCATACGCGTTGGGTCATGCGCGCACGCTAAGTCCGAATAGCCGATGCCTATACCGGCATCGCTCGAAGTCGTCACGCTCGGTGTCAAGGACAAGAGCGCAGGCATATCTTTCCCAAAAATCGAGTGTGGAAAGATACTTTTTCGACAAGTTGGTAAAAGCTACGGGGGTCTTCCGACCGGCTCGCGTAGACGTAACTTGCACTTCTTGCAAACGATAGGTTTTCAACGTGTCGCTTTCATCCGCAGCGCATCCGGCAGTCAAGGATAAGACCGCAAGAATAAAAAGTTCTTCGCATATAACAGTAATTTCTTCTCTTCGGCATTACCCGGATCAGGTTATAAAGGGTTTTGTTCTCAGCACGCTCGCGGAGGTCGTGTTCGTCAGCTCGCTGCTTCAACTGAATAGCTCACGGCGCAAGGCGTCCGCAAGGCACGAGTAGGCACCCTCTAAATTATTATTCGCGGCAAAGATACGGCGAAAAGTATAAAAGCCAATGTTTTTCATCGCCGTTTCTCCGATATCGTCTCTCGTCAAGGCCAAAAGACGTAACGCTTTACGCCTGAAGCGGCCTTTTTAGCCCCCTCGAAGCGGCGGACTTCCTCAGGCGCTTGCGCGCCGCAGATGCGGCTGAGTGGACATCAGGACAAGCCGCTCCATGCGCCCTTATCAGACCAAAGCGCGGCGATGAAGTAAAAATAAAGATGCTTACGCATAAACGCTTTTCTGTGCACCTGCGAAACGAGGCGAACGATTAGAGTCAGGTCAAGAAAGGCCGGAAACAAAGTGCTGCTTACGCATAAACGCTCGGAGACAAACGTCGTTTCACACACAAAAATCTCCGCTACTCGCTTTTCATCGCGAGCGCAAACCTTTTTCATCACGAGCGTAAGCCTTTGTTATCGTGAGCGCAAAAGCCCTTTTTATCGTGATAAAACTACGCGCGTCAGACTTAGGGGTGACGAACAACGTGCCACGCGCTTGTTGTCAAAGTCTTGACCGCAGAAAAATGAGACGGAAATTGCCCATCCAAAGATTTGTAGATGCTGATAAAAGGATGGTATCGACAGCAGTGCCTACTAAGCGATAAGGCGGCAGGCAGTCTGTATAAAAAGGATGAAGAAAAAGGATGTGAAAGGTAGGGATGAGGGCGACAAGCGCTACTTCGTTTGCTAAAAAGCATACTGCCGCTTGGCAAAGCGAGAAAGTCGGTTCGTCGCTCGTGAGCTTCGCCGAGCGGCAAAGGCTTAGCAAGCATTGATCACTTTCAAGAAAGCCGGACCGTATTTATCGCGTTTATACTCGCCGATGCCGGAGATATTGCTCAATTCGTCCAAGGTCTTCGGACGAATCGTAGCCAAGAGGCGCAGCGTGCGGTCACTCATTATAATGTAGGGGATAGCCTTGTTTGTTGGCCAACTCTAAGCGAAGGGCACGCAAGCGCTCGAAGAGATTTTTATCAACCTCCATTTGTTGCAAATCGGCCTCCACATCGGCGGATTGGGACGCACGCGACTTTCGCCCTTTCTTCTTCGCCGGCTTTTCCACACGCTCGGGCGGGCGATAAACAGCCAGCATAATCGCACTGCGCCCATAAAGGACGTCGCGCCCAAGCTCGGTCACCCCGCAAAATGGGTTGGTCGGCGTAATTGATGGTGAAAGAGTCCCATTTGCAAAGCATTGCAGGAGATAATCGCGCCAGGTTGCTGCACTCAAAGCGCGGCCTACGCCAAAGTTTTTCAACCGGTCGTAGCCTCCTTCTTCACGGCCGGAGAGTAACCGGCGCAAAATATCCACGACTACGGGCATAGAGATTCGCTCTCCGCTGCGCACAATCGCACTCAGCCATCTGCAGCTTCGCGCGTACCACCTCGAAAGCGCTCGGGCGGACTCTTGCGAGACGTCGCAGTGCCACAGTCGGCGGCAGATACTTCGCCAAAATAATTTAAGAGAATGCGTCGGCGGCAAACATTGGATTCGGCATACCGCGCATGCGGTCGAGGCGCTCCAAATTGATCTCGCGCAAGTGGCTTTCGCGCGCAAACTCTCCAATTGCACGATGTCGGCGTAGTTGTAAAAGAGCAAAAGTATCGGCGGGATCGCCATCGCGACCGGCACGCCCGATTTCTTGGTAATAACTCTCGATGCTCTTGGGCAAATTATAATGAATGACCCAGCGCACATTGCTTTATCTATGCCCATTCCAAAGGCGATGGTGGCCACAACCACCCGTATTGGTCGGCAATAAAAGCCTGTTGCGTCTCGCGGCGCTTATCGGCCGACAAACCTGCGTGGTAGGGGCGCGCCGATACGCCCAAGGCCTCGAGTTTTTCGGCCAGTTGCTCCGTCGTTTTTCCGCGATAGGCAGTAGATAATCCCGCTTTCGCCGGCGCGTATGCCGAGGAAGCGATTGATAGCAGGTTTCTCCGCGCCGTTTAAGCCACGAAAGACGTTGAGCGAGAGATTCGGACGATCGAACGAAGAAACGAAAACGCGGGGCGACTGCGTGTTGAGGCGCTTGCAGAATGTCTTTGCCGCGTCACCTCGTCGGCCGTGGCCGTGCAAGAGCCATCAGAAGGGCGCTGCCAAAGGCTTTTGCGGAGCGTACCCAGTTGGACATATTCAGGACGGAAGTCGTGGCCCCACTGACTTACACAGTGTGCCTCGTCAATAGCCACCAAACTGATCGGCAAAGCAGCGAGTAGTTGGTCCAATTCCTTAAATACGGTCTCGGGCGCCATATATAGCAACTTCACGCGACCATCAAGGCAGGCGCGTCGCAACCGGAGTTGCTCATCAGCCGTCTGGTTGCTATTCAAAGCACTGGCGGGAATGCCTGCTTCGCGCAGGTTCTCCACTGGTCTTGCATCAAAGAAATCAGAGAGACTACCAGCGTTACGCCCGGCAACAAGAGGGCCGGCAACTGGAAGCAAATGGATTTTCCGCCGCCCGTAGGCATCAGCACCAGCGAGTCGACGCCCGCAAGCGTGGTAGCTACAATGTCTTCCCTGCAAAGGCCGGAAGTTGGTGTAGCCGAAGTATTTCTTCAAAGCTTCGCGCGGGGTCATCGGTGGTCTATTATATATGTATATGAGCGGCGCAACGATTTTCGGCTTGGCGCGAAAGGAAACGAAGCGCCAAGCGGCCGGGCCTTGGATCTACTTTAACGCAGACTCCAATTCCTCCACCTCACGTCGGAAGTTTTTGTCGGTTGTTATACGGTTGGAAATCGTATTGCAGGCGTGCAATACCGTAGAAATGATCCTCACGTCCGATCAAATGACCTATTTGCGAGTAAGGAAGCGTCGTATATTTGTGGAGAGGAACATCGCCAACTGGCGTGCCAAGACGATGCCCTGCTTGCGGCTCTTTGAATTGACGTCTTCAACTTGACGTTGTAGCGTTTGCAGACGGCTTTGACAATATCATCGAGCGTCAATTCGTGTTTCTCAAGATTGACCGCCCGCGCCACGACTTTCTCGACCAGATCTTGGCAAATGTCGCAGTTGTCCACGACGAATAAGCCATAATCGAATTCGACAATGCCTTTGCAGTTCGCGCACGCTGCTCTACATTGTTGGCGATATAATCTACCACTTCGGGCGGAAACTTTAAGCCGTCGCGCTTTGATTTTTGCCGTGAGTATGGCGCGCCGAAGGGCAACGTCGGGCTTTTCCATTTCTGTCACCGTGCCCCATTTGAGCGCGTAAGCATACGCCTTCAATGCCTTCGAAATCAACAGGGGCGCGATCGCAGGGTGATAATAATCTGCCGGCCGTTCTGTTGCAAGTGATTAAAGATGTGGAAAAAGGCCTGCTGCGTTTTAGCTGTGGTGATCTCTTGTATATCGTCGATGATCAGGACGTCTATCGTTTGGTAAAAATGGATAAAGTCGTTGATCGTATTGTGAAGGACGGAGTCGGTATACTGCGTCTTAAACAAATGGGCCGGCACGTATAATACGCGCCGCTCGGGCTGCGATTCGAGAATCCGCAAGCCGATGGCGTTGACCAAATGCGTCTCACCCTACGCCGCTGGGGGCCCGTAAAGAGGATTGAAGGCAGGTTTTTCCGGGTTTTGGCAATGGCTAGCTGATAACGCGCGCTAATTTGTTAGCACGACCTTCGACAAAAGCCTTAAAGGCATAATCGCGGTTGAGTTGTGGATCTAGCGTTCGCGGTGGGAGCTTCTTCGACCTTTTCAACCTTTTTCGCGACGGTGCCTGCACCTTCTTTCGGAAAAGAATAAGCTACCTTAACATTACCAAAATGGGCTTTGATGCTGGTTTGCAACAAAGCGAGATAGTTGCCTTCTATGTAATCGATCACAAACTTATTGCGCATTCAATCACAAGTTTGTCGGCGTCAAGGCTGACAAACTTCAAATAAGCAAACCACGTGCGGAAAGCTTGTTCCGACACATAGCTTGCAAAAGTCTTAATACAAAGATCCCATTTATTCTGTGACATTACAAAAACTTCTATCTTTTCCGAAGAGCGTCTGCAAATTGGGTGAAAACTTTGAGGGACAACAAGATGGAAATCCCTTTTTGCGGCGACAAATATTGCCTCGGAAACGACTGCAGAAGCATCATTTTTCAGAAACCGAAAAAGCTTATTCTTCTGATCTCCATTTGCTTAATACAAAATTCAGCTCCTATCAAATCGGGATCCAAAAAGGTTTTGATAATTGCTTCAAGTTGGCAAGACAAAAACATAGGAGCAGATAGAAATAAAGTGTTAAATTTCGAACGAAAGATTTGATTTGTAATTGTTCCACTTGATGGTCATGAGTTTTTATCTTTTATTTTTCGCAGAAAATTTTGGACAACTTTTTATGAGACACTTTTTACTATTTTGCCTTTTTGTGCTTGTGCAGGTAAGCGCATTTGCGATTCCGCCACGGCCGGATGCATTCACGCTACGCCAAGCTGATGGCTCAGAAATCACAGTGTATCGTTGCGGCGACGAACGCTTTGGTTATTATACGACAATCGATGGCCTGATCCTCCAAAGAGGAGCTGATAACGGCTTATACTATGCTGAGGTGAAGGACTGGCAAACTCATTGCCACCAAGCGGTCTGGCGCATAATCCGCAAGATCGCAAAGCTCCCGAACTAAAATTGATCAAAAAGCTATCAATACGGCTCAACAGTAGACCAACCTTATCTCTGCGCTGGAGCATCGCACGAAGATGATCGGCAACAATGGAGATGGGCTTGGCCAATGGGGCGTTTCAGGCTTCGGCGCTGTGAGTAGCGTCGGCAAGCACACGATTCCCCGTCATCTTGGTAAGCTATGCCGACGTAGAATTGGGCGATACCATAACCACAGAGAAGATTTCGCGCAACCAAACGAGAAAGGCTATCACGACGAGCTTTTTACGCACGGCTCAGCTCGCGATTATTTCTTGGCAATGAGCCAGGGTTTGTTTGACCCGACCTTTGAAGTGGTGGCGAAAGTCAAGGTTTCTACGGCCATGCTTATTACGGAAGAATAGCAACGGGCGTAATGACGTCCGCGTCTTGGATCTATGTCAAGGAAGCCTGCAATTTGGCGGCGGAACAAGGCGTAGATTTCAACAAATATGTTGAAGCTGACAGGGTTGCGTGCCTTTGGTGAGCAAGCATTGCTGTATGCCGGACCGGGCGAGGCGAACTCTATGAACGGCAACTCTGGACGATTATAGTTTGGCCGCACCAATGGACGGGCATCGACTATGTACTCCGGCTACACCATCGGCAATCAGGGCGTGAAAGTGGGCGCATATTTTTGTCGGCAATGAGTTGAATGAATACACAGCGGCGGCGTTAAAAAGAAACGATCTTGCCGGCATTAACATTTTTGTGCACGGTTTGGACACGCATGAGCTTGCCCGACGGCTACTATACGGGCAGCGATCCTTCAGTTCGCAAACCGCTTGAAGACAATGGGCGCTTTGGGATCATATGGACATTGGCTGCTACCTCAACAATGCTGCCACGCCGGTGGCTTTCACTTCCTGACGCTCTTACTTGGAGGCTGGCTGAAACTTGAGGAGCTAAAGGACGGGAGGACGTATGCACTTCATCCCTTCGATATTGAGGGCAAAGACAACTCAGCCTACATTATTCGCAAATCCGAAGAACACAAATGAGTATTATCTCTTTGAGAATCGCCAGGCGAACCCCTATCACGTGAAGGATATGGGTACCATGGTATGCTCGTGCTCCACATTGATTACGATGCACAAGCGTGGTCAAGCAACGTAGTCAACAATCTTGAGAACCATCCGCGTATGGCTTATGTTCCGGCTGACGGCGTGAAGCAACAATTTTAGTGACTACGACTCACAAGGCAAAAATAGATTGGACGCCACTGATCAACGATTTATATCCTAATGCCGACAACAACACGCTCTCCATCGGTTCTTATCCGGCAATGCGCGTATTTACGGGCGGCACATTAAACAAACCCTTGTACAGCATCCGCCGTCAAGGCAACTTGATCGTAGTTTGATTTTTGAAAGAGCAAGGCACGGGCATTGCTGACGTCACGAGCGAGCCGGCAGAGAAGGTGCTCGGCATCTATGATCTGCAAGGGCGTCGCGCAGACGACAATAATCTTGCCCGGTGTCTATATTTTGAAGACCGACAAAGGCAGTCGACGCATCATTCGCAAGGATCGGCGATCAGCTAAACTCATTCCGGCGCAATGTCGACCAGATTTCAGATAATAAAAAGACGGATGCTTCGGCGTCCGTCTTTTTGTATACTATAATATGTGTGCGATGGCGATGGTGGCGTCGCGGCGCTCGTGAAAGGACCAGCGGCGCTCTCGGGGGCGTAAACGTGAGGCGCACAAGGCGCTTTGTCGTAGCTGTAATTGGTGCACGGGCAGCGCGCGCAAACCTACGATCCACAAAAAGACCGGAATCATCGCCACAACCGGCGTGCGCTTCCGCCGGGCAGGGGATATGGCGAAGTCTGCAAATCGCTGACCAACTGCTTTCCTTGCAAGCCAAAAGGTCGGAAACTATCGCCCACTTGGGCGCGCCGAATATAGCATAAAGCCTTGCAATTCATCAAGATCTAAGCAGATTTCAAGCGTGTTTCGCAGGTCTATCGTGACCGTCGTTTCATCTTCTGCACCCTCTTCCTACCGCTGAAGCGCAAGGTCGTTTTATCCAGCTCCGGCGATGCGGAAAGCTGATAAGTGCGAACAAAAAGATGCGCCTGCTCCGGCAATTCGAGTTCTCCCGCCTTGAGCAAGCACGGCGCAAAATCGGGCGCCGAGGCTGATCTCAGCAGCCACGATTATAATCGGCCGTATGGCCCTTGCCTACCCAGTAGAGCCCCGTCCGCACTTCCGATCGGCAGAGGGCATCTGCTATTTCGTCCGGCATTGAAGCCCAGCGGAGCGAAGATGCTTATGCAGTAGTGTGCGGAAGAGCGGATGCGCCTTGGCGCGCCGGCAATCGAGCGCGGACCAATGGGTAACGCACTCGTGAAGTCGGCCACACATCGTCAGAGCGCTGTTCAAATAGTCGTCCGCCTCGCGTAAGCGGCGCATTGTCTGCAAGAGCGTATCATCAAAGGCCGGATTGAGTTGACGCACTCGGGCAAGACGCGATTACGTAGCCGGTTGCGCTTAAAGCGCACGTCCGCATTCGTTTCGTCCGTCGTACGGCTGACCGATGGCCGATAGCCACGCTTCAATCTCTCGCCTCGAGACGTCGAGCAGCGGCGAATGATTTTCCCGCGTTGATAGCGCGCATTCCGACCAAACCGTGCAGCCTACTGCCGCGCGCAAGATGCAGGAAAAAGTTTCGACATTGTCCTCCTTATGATGCGCCACGGCAACGGCCGACAAATTACGCTCCGCCAAGAGTTGGTCAAACCATTGATAGCGCAAGTCGCGCGCCGCCATCTCCACACTCACGGCCTGTGAGCGCGCGAAAGTTTCAGTGGCAAAGTGCGCGCAAAATGGAAAGGAACGCCCGTCGACACAAATCGTTTCACGAAGGCGGCATCGATCTGACGCCGCGCCGCGGTAGAAAATCGCCCGTAATGGGCTACTCGCAAGCATAGCCCAACTGATGCAGCACGCGTCAGCGGCGACGGAGTCAGCCCCACCACTGACGGCCACCCAAGAGGGCGCCCATCCTTTACCGGAAGTAAGCCCTCCGGCAGTCGGCGCAGCGTCTTCAGCACGCGTTGCGGAAAGTCGACGTAGCAGGAAAGTTTCTTCATCTTATGTTAATACGAAGCTGAGGGCATCGATGCCCAAAAGCCTTGATTCGCGCTACGATAGCATCGAGTTCGGCCGGCGTAACTAGCAATTCGTGGGCCGGCGTTTCGCGTCGATCGTATGACCATAACGACCTCCGGCTTTTATCTTTTTCCAAGGCTTTAAGCCAGGGCGTCACGTACATCGCCCGTAGTACCGGCATCCCGACCCCTGATGTTACCTTTTTAGAAACATCGTTTGCACGATGACTTTCCATGAAAAGGCAGCCAAAATCGTCGATAATCTTATTGACATCAAACTTTCCGACGGGTCTGTCGACAGGTTGTATGAAATCGGGTCACCGTATCGAGCTTCAAGATATTGTTGTCCACTTTCAAGAGTGCATCGCGCATGATCCGGTTTAAAAGGCCATCGTCGCGTTGCTCAAGACGGCTGACTTTCGCCTGTGGGCAATACTGATCGCGCAGTGCGATTGTATCGTCAATAATGCCCGCAAAGTCGGGGGAAGCGTTGGTTCGCCATTGCCGGCGAAAAAGTTAAGCACATCGGGCAGCGGCCTCTTCGACCATCTTTGCAATTGTTTTTCCAAATCGGTCTTGACCCTGTTCTCGCGTGGGTCGCCTGCTGCCTGCGCGGCCATCTTTATTGAGCCACACTCACAAACACAATCGAAAGAGCAGAGTTTTCATCAGCCGGCATCAGATTGACGCAGAGATACGCCTAGCGCCGACTATGTACGGGGCCATAGAGCGGGGAAAAGTATCGTTGACATAGTTGAAATTCTAGTAGATAATTGATTGTACAAATATAGTCAGAATTTGAAAAACGACTCTTCGTCCTTAATTTTATCTCTTCTTAGGCCTTTTCAGCAGGCAAAAGAAGGCCATCTGATCTAAAGGAAAGCGGCATTTCGATAGCGATGAGCGCAGCAGTCTGAGCGAGAGTTGACTAACGCCGCAGGCCTCAAACCTGCGTGAGGTCGGTAAGCAAAATTGCGCTTGAGGCAAAAGCCATCTTAAAGCATCGCATGCGCATCCTATCTTCGCAAAAGGCCCTAGTGTTGATCCTTTTCCCCCATCTGAGATGAGCCGGCACCACAAGAACACAGGCATGTCAAGGCAAAATCAATCAGCCGACTGCGCGCACGCTGACATCGCGACCACGACCGCTCAGCATCGTAGATAGGCAGCCGATCGTCCAAAAGTTTCCTTTGTCAGACATTATAAATACTTACAACAAGCATCTTTCTTTCGTTTGGCGGGAGCAAACCATCGTTTGCGGCAGCATACGATCGTTTGGCCGAGCAAACCATCGTTTGGCGCCGGCAAACGATACCGAAGCAGCAACGCGGGGCGCCATTACGGGTTATTTCTTTGTTGATAAACAATAGTTTTTCGCCCTCATAATGACCCACTCGACTCTTCCGTAGTTGTTGGTCTCATTACGTCACAAAAACGCCTAAACGACGAGACCACTACGCTACTGCTACCGCTGGCTTCCTTTTTGGAATATAGAAGAAGACGATGCGATGCCTGATGCGGAAGTTTTTAACAAGATGCACAAAATAATCTACCCTTCCCTTGCCATTCTGAGCCAAAAATCATACTTTTGTGGAGTTAATCATGATTATAAAATCTAGGCTACGATGGCAAAAATAAAGCAACTTATCGAGTGCGTGCCCAATGGCGAAGGGCGCGATATGAACGTTATCAACCAAATCACGGACGAGATCCGCAATTCTGCAGGCGTCACGTCTGCTTGACGTGGATCCGGGTGAAGCAACCAAACCGCACGGTGGTTACCTTGTGGGAGAACCTGAAGCGGTAATGGAAGCTGCTTTCCGCGCAGTGCGTAAGGCTTCTAACTTATCGATATGCGCCAGCACCACGGCGCACCGCGAAGCGCGCGACGGACGTGTTGCCGCTCGTTCCCGTTGCCGGCATTACGCTGGAAGAGTGCGCTGAATTGGCTCGCAAACTAGCAAAGCGCTTGGCTGACGAATTGGAGATCCTTGCTACTGTTATGAGGCCGCAGCTTTTGAAGCCGGAACGCAAAAACTTGGCCGTAGTGCGCAGAGGTGAGTATGAAGCGATCCCCGAAAGGATCAACGACCCGGCTGAAGCACCAGACTTTGGCGCACGCCCATTTGATGAAGGCGTAGCTCGCATCGGGTTGCACGAATGTTGGTGCACGCGACTTCTGATTGCTGTAAACCATAACCTGAACACGACGTTCACACGCCGCGCTAACGCCATCGCGTTTGACGTGCGCGAAAAGGCCGCCCCTGCTCGCGAGGGCAATCCGATTACCGGAAAGGTGAAACTCGACGAGAACGGAAAGAAAACTCGACGATCCCGGGCACGCTGAAAGGCACTAAAGGGCATCGGTTGGTATATTGAGGAATATGGCATCGCACAGGTTTCAATGAATATCACGAATATCAATCGACGCCGCTCACGTGGCCTTTGATGAGGTGTGTCGTTGCGCACAAAACCGCGGCGTAGCGCGTTACGGGTACAGAAATCGTAGGTCTTGTGCCGGAACGCACACTGCTCGAGCCGGACGCTACTTCCTCGAAAAGCAACAACGCTCCACGGGTATTCCGAAAGAGGACATTATCAACATCGCAATAAAATCGCTCGGCTTGTCTGACCTGAAACCGTTCAACCCGCGCGAGAAAGTGATCGAATATCTGCTAGAAGATGAAAACGGCGACGATAAAGCGCTCGTTAAAAATGACGGTGAAGGGCTTCGCTGAAGAAACTTCGCGCGAATCTCCCGCTCCTGGCGGCGGCTCTGGTGGCGGCTTTATATGGGCGCACTCGGTGCCGCATTGGCACGATGGTAGCTAATCTCTCCAGCTCACAAACCGGGCTGGGACGATCGCTGGGAAGAATTTAGCCGCTGGGCAGACAAAGGTCGAAGCGCTTTCTGACGAACCCTCGTGCTGTTGACGAAGATACGCGCGCTTTCAATAAGATTATGGAGGCCTCGGACTTCCGAAGAAGACGGACGAAGATAAGCGCTTGCGCTCTGAAGCTATTCAGGCGGCAACGCTCTTTGCGACGCAAGTGCCTTTGCAAACGATGCAGGCAGCCTTTGAGGCGTTCGAGCTCGCCAAGCTATGGCTGAACTATGGTAACCGCTAACAGCGTTTCGGATGCGGGCGTAGGCGCACTGGCTGCAAGAGCAGCGGTATTGGGCGCAGGCCTTAACGTGAAGATCAACGCCGCATCACTCAAAGATCGGAAACGGCCGACAAGATGATTGCTGAAGCTGAACAACTCATTGCGGAAGCGCAAAGAAGGAAGCTGAAATCATCGGTATCGTAGACACGCAAAATCAACGAAGCATAACATGTGCACTATGGCTGAATGATGAGAAAAAGCGGATAAGACGACGATATACACTATTATATATGGTGGCGCCTTATCCGCATCTCCTACCATACCATGCCGGGCCGCTTTGGCCAAAACGCTCTCATTTTTGATCCCTAAATAAATAATCATAACTATGACATTAGCAGAATTTCAGGCCGACATTCGCGCCGGCATCCCCGAGGTCTTACCGGAACTACCGGCTTATGACCATTCGGTGAGCCACGCTCCGAAGCGCAAAGATATACTGACGCCGGAAGAAAAAGAAAACTGGCGCTGCGCAACGCTTTGCGCTACTTCCCCAAAAATATCACTGCAACGCTCGCCCCGAGTTTGCAGAAGAATTGCACATACGGCCGCATCTATATGTATCGGTTCCGCCCTCAATACGAGTATGTACGCCCGCCCCATCGAGGACTATCCGCACAAATCCGCAGGCAGCCGGCATTATGTTGATGATTCAAAACAATCTTGACCCCGCCGTAGCGCAACATCCGCACGAGTTGATTACTGACTGGCGAAACGGCGCCGTATTCCAAAACTGGGCGCAATATCGCTTGGTGATGAAATATTTAAGTGAGATGACGGACGAGCAAACTTTGGTGATGTACTCCGGACACCCGCTCGGTCTGTTCCCCTCTCACAAGAATGCGCCTCGCGTAGTGGTAACGAATGGTATGGTTATCCCCAATTACTCGAAGCCGGATGATTGGGGCTGCAACAATGCCTTGGGCGTATCGCAATACGGCCAAATGACGGCGGGCTCTTATATGTACATCGGCCCGCAAGGCATTGTTCACGGTACGACAATTACGGTGCTCAACGCCGCTCGCAAGCAAATGGGCAGCAACAAGAGCCAAGATGACATCAAAGGAATGCTCTTCATCTCCTCCGGTCTTGGCGGTATGTCTGGCGCACAGCCCAAAGCGGGCAACATTGCCGGCGTCGTGAGCGTAGTAGCTGAGATCAATCCGCACGCAGCGGAAAAAGCGTCACGCACAAGGTTGGGTCGACGAACTTCATAGCGATCTCGACGAACTCATTCCGGCTATCCGCAAAGCCGTGAGCTGAGAAGCGAACGGTTTCTATGGCTACGTCGGCAACGTTGTCGATTTGTGGGAGCGCCTCGCTGCGGGAAGAGATTCACGTAGACTTGGGTAGCGATCAAACGTCTTTTGCACAACCCGTGGGCTGGCGGCTATTACCCTGTCAGCATGACGCTCGAAGAATCCAACGATATGATGGGCAGCAGATCCGGATCAGTTCCGCGAACGCGTACAAGAATCTCTGCGCCGCCAAAGCAACGGCCATCAACAAACTGACTTCAAAAGGCATATACTTCTTCGACTATGGTAATGCCTTCTTGTTGCAAAGTCAGCGCGCCGGTGCCGACATTGTAGGCAGCAATGGCAAGTTCCGCTATCGCTTCCTACGCACAAGATATTATGGGCCCGATGTTCTTCGACTACGGCTTTGGACCTTTCCGTTGCGTCTGTACGTCCGGCGACCCCAAAGATTTGGAGACGACCGGACCGCATTGCAACCGCGTAATGGAGAAAATCCGCCGAGAAGCCCCCGAAGAAATCGTAGGCCAAATGGACGACAACTCCACTGGATCAAAGAAGCCGGCCGCAATCGCCTTGTCGTAGGTCTCAAGCGCGCATCACTTTATGCTGACGCTGAAGGCCGCAAAAATTGCTGCCGCATTTAATGAAGCAATCAAGAAAGGAGAAATCAGCAAGCCCGTCGTACTCGGCCGCGACCACCACGACGTTTCCGGTACCGATTCTCCCTTCCGCGAGACCAGCAATATTTATGACGGTTCTCAATTCTGCGCCGACATGGCTATCCAAAAACGTCATCGGCGACTCATTCCGCGGCGCTACGTGGGTATCTATCCACAACGGCGGCGGCGTTGATTGGGGGCGAAGTAATCAATGGCGGCTTCAGCATGCTCATAGATGGTAGCGAAGATAGCGACCGCCACATCCGAGAAATGCTTTCTGGGACGTAAACAACGGCATTGCTCGCCGCAGTTGGGCGCGCAACGAAGGTTCGATGCGCACGCTATCGAGCGCGAAATGCAGCGCACGCCGGGCTTCAAGGTAACGATGCCCAACCTTGTCGAAGATGATCTCATCAACAACTTATTCAACTAAAAATACCAACAAAGCAATGAAGCATATCATTTCAGCTGAGCACCTCTCCATCGAACGTGTCAGGCGAAATCATCGAGAAAGGATACAAACTCGAATTGGGCGACGACGCCCGCCAACGCATTCAGCGTTGTTTCGAGAATACTTTAGATAAGAAGATTGCAGAAAACAAAGCACCGATCTACGGCGTAACAACAGGTTTCGGCCCCTTTGCAACGTTTCTGTGAGCGCAGAAGAGTTAGAACAACTTCAAGTTAACTTGATGATGTCTCACGCTTGCGGCGTAGGGAGATCGCGTTCCCAACGAGATCGTAAAAATCATGTTGCTCCCTAAAGATTCAATCTTTGAGCTACGGATTCTCAGGCTGCAAACTCGACACTGTAGAGCGACTCATCGACTTCTTCAACAACGACGTCTCACCCCATTGTTTATATGCAGGGTTCTCTGGGCGCATCCGGCGACCTCGTGCCGCTTGCCCACCTCAGCTTGCCTTTGGCTGGTTTTAGGCGAAGTAGAGTTTGAAGGCGAAGTTATGACCGGCGCAGCAGTTTTGGAGAAGAAAGGCTGGAAGCCCATTCACTTAGCTTCCAAAGAAGGTTTGGCACTCTTGAATGGTACGCAGAACATGAGTTCTTTTCGCTGTTTGGGGACTCCCTTCAAGCAATGAAACTCAGCGATTGGGCCGATAAGATCGCCGTGATGTCTCTCGACGCCCTACGAAGGCCGCCCCGAGCCGTTCACGCCTGCTGTTCACGCGGTTAGACCGCACAAAGGCCAGATCGATACGGCAGCTCACATCAAGCAACTCTTGGAAGGCAGCGAATTGATCAAGCAGCCGAAGACTTACGTCCAAGATCCCTACTCTTTCCGTTGCGTTCCGCAAGTACACGGCGCTGCGAAAGATACGATCAACTACGTAAAATCCGTTATCGACACGGAAATCAACTCGCGACCGACAATCCTACGGTTTGCCCTCGACGAAGATCTCGTGATCTCAGCCGGCAATTTCCACGGCGAGCCCATTGCATTGCCCATCGACTTCTGGCTATTGCCCTCAACGAGTTGCTAACATCTCCGAGCGCCGCATCTACGTTAGTAAGCGGCACTCGCGGTTTGCCCAGCTTCCTCGTGGCCAATCCGGGCTTAAACAGCGGCTTTATGATCACGCAATATACAGCGGCTTCCATCGTAAGTCTTAACAAGTCATTGTCACGCCCGCGTCCGTTGACAGCATTCCGTCCTGCCAAGGTCAAGAAGACCACGTGAGTATGGGCGCCAATGCAGCCATCAAGTTGTACAAAGTGGCCCTCAATACCGAGCGCGTATTGTCTATCGAGTTGTTCAATGCAGCCCAAGCCTTAGACTTCCGTCGCTCGCTCAAGTCATCTCCCGCCATCGAAGCGATCCACGCCGCTTATCGCAAGGCTGTGCCCCTTCATCAGCGAAGATGAGGTGATGTATCCTCACATTGAGACGTCCGTACAATTCTTGCGCGGTTAACTACAAGGCGACAAGCATCGTCGCCATCAAACATTACTAACGACAAAGATTGAGGGCGTGCCGCATCCGGCTGCCCCTCGATCATAATTTGACACCTGATGACAGCAACAAGCAAGACCCGCACTCTTCTGGTCAAGAACATAGCCCACCCTCGTCATCGATAACGACCGCCCTCTCCGCCTGCAAGGCAGCGAGATGGCCAATTTAGAGGTAATCGACAATGCCTACCTCACCGTCGACGGCAATCGCTTCAGCGGCTTCGGAAAAATGACCGACAATATGCCGGCTGAGAGCAGCTGATCCAGTAATCGATGCCTGCGGCGGCAGCATTTTCCCCTCTCGGTGCGACCCCCACACCCGCATATCGTTTACGCCGGCAGTCGCGAGGCCGAAATTTGTCGACAAGATCCGCGGATTGAGTTACGCCGAGATCGCCCGCCGCGGCGGCGGTATCCTCAATTCTGCTGACCATCTTCACGAATTGAGCGAGGATCGAACTCTATCGCCAAGCCCTGCGCCGCGCTGACGAGATCATCCGTAGGGCGTACAGGGTTGCGTAGAAGTGAAAAAGCGGCTACGGGCTCAATACAGCCGACGAGTTGAAGATGCTGCGCGTCATCCGCCGTTTGCAGAGACAACGCCACTCACGATCAAAGCCACCTTCCTCGGTGCGCACGCCGTAGGGCGTCAATATACGCAGCCCGAATACGCTGATTTGTTGATCAATGAGATGATTCCGGCCGTGGCCAAAGAGCAGTTGGCCGACTACATCGACGTATTCTGCGATGAGGGCTTTACCGTCGAAGAGACGGCCCGCATTCTGAAGCCGGCGCGCGCTACGGCCTCCGCCCGAAGATTCACGCTGAAGAGTTGGCGCCCTCCGGCGGCGCGTAGCCGTTGGCGTAAAAATACAACGCACTCTCCGTCGATCACCTCGAAAGTATGGACGAAGCGGGCTTCGAACTGCTTCTTAACAGCGAAACGATGCCAACGGCATTGCCCGCACGTCCTTCTTCCTCAACATCCCTTCACGCCTGCCCGCAAGATGATCAGCGCCGGCCTGGGCGTGGCGCTCGCGAGCGACTACAACCCTGGGTTCTACGCCCTCGGGCGATATGAAGTTCATCGTCTCCTTGGCCTCGCATCAAGATGCGCGTCTGTTGCCGGCTGAGGCAATCAATGCAGCCACCATCAATGCGGCATACGCACTGGGTGAAAGTCAAGATTATGGATCAATTGCCACAGGAAAAAGTGGCCAACTTTTTCCTTACGGAGCCGATCTCGTCTATAGAATATTTGCCTTTATGCCTACGTCGCCCATCATCAAAGCTGCCTTCTTGAGTGGCCGGCCGTATGAAGGACTGAAAGGCTTTAGATTAAATCGCTGCACGCCCGATAAATGACGATGCAATCGTAAATCCTACTAAAAATCCTGCGAGGTACAGCTACTTCGCAGGATTTTCTGCGACCTATGCCTTTCCGCAAAGCTGACGAGCGGGCCGGCGATGGCAAACTTTATAATTCTTTTTAACACACTGATAAACAAGCAAAAATAAGCTCGATTTCATACGCCGCCGTCGAGCTTTTTGCTGTTTACGCTCGTGAGCGTAAACGTTTGTTATCACGAGCGCAAGCCTTTATCATCACGAGCGTAAACCTTTGTTCTCACGATAAAAAAGGTAGGCGTCAAGTCTTCGCAGCTTTTTGTCTGAAAGGGCGGCGTAAAAGGCAAAAGCAGGAAGAAAAATAAGAAGCTGCAAGACGCCGACAAGCAAATGTCAGCATCGGCTGAGCAGCCGGCACGCCCCGCCGCAGAGACCTTAATCTAAGATAAAGAGCATCGAAAAACTTATGGAAGAAACGCGGCAAACTATTGCAGTTGTCAAAGTTGTTCATTAAATTTGCGATGCACAAAAGAGACGAACGAACACAAAACGACGAACGTAGCTTTCCCTCATTTAGCATCTGTCGGCTAAAGGCCGTGGCAGAAAAAGGCGTAATCGGCATTTCGTGATGGCGTAGGACACTGACGCGACAAACTCAGCAGGGCGTTGCGCACAGCTTATATATCATCGTTATGAAAAAGATTCAAGTGATGCTTAGTACGGCCTTGTTTGGCACTGCATTGACCTCGCAAGCACAGCAAATGAAGCTGCGCGAGTGCGGAGACACACTCGTCATCCACATTCATAACTCGCCGAAATATCTGCTTCTTCCGATCGAAGAAGATAAGCCCGAAGCAAAGTATTATTGGACAACCAACGCCCGAGCGACACGGATGGACGTGCGCCTGGCAGTTGACAAGGTCGATTATGAAGTGCCGTTCGCGCTGAATGAAGGTAAAGAAAGCACGATTAAGATTTTGAATCTTGACAAAGCAGCTTACTAGCCTTTCTGCAAAAAGGGCACCTGCGACTTTTCCAACGAATGGGATGTAGAAACACAGACTACTATCGCCCGCTCTACCACCATACGCCAAGTTATGGCTGGATGAATGACCCTAATGGTATGTTTTATAAAGACGGCGTCTATCATCTTTATTACCAATACAATCCTTATGGCTCGAAATGGGGCAATATGCATTGGGGACATGTGACCACGACGGATTTAATCCATTGGAAAGCAGCTGCACCGCGCTCGACCGCGACCCGATGGGGCATATTTACTCCGGAAGTTCGGTCATTGACAAACAGGGTACAGCCGGCTTTGGTAAAGATGCCATCATAGCGCTTTATACGTCGGCCGGTGCTGAAAACGGACAGATCCAATGCTTGGCTTATAGCACGGATGACGGCTATACGTTTACGAAATATGAGCACAACCCCGTGCTGCGTCCTTTTCGATGGTCTCAAAGAATTTCGCGATCCTAAAGTCTTCCGGTTCGCACCCAAGAATTTGTCAGGTACATGAGTTGTATCGGCGGATAAGGAAATGCGTTTCTATTCTTCGCCCGACTTGAAAGATTGGACGTATGTCAGCAATTTTGGGCAGGGATATGGGGCGCAACCCAACCAATTCAGAATGCCCCGACTTTTCGCCTACCTGTTGATGGCAACAGTCAGCACCAAAAAGTATGTTATGATTGTCAACATCAATCCGGGATGTATTTGGTGGCAGTGCTACGGAATATTTTGTGGGCGAATTTGACGGGAAGAATTTCGTATGCGATGATGGGCCGAAGGAAGCCAAGTTTTTAGACTCATGGCAAGGACCATTACGCCACGGTAACTTTCTCGGGAACGGGCGATCGTGTACTGGGGCTTGCTTGGATGAGCAATTGGCGGTATGCAAACGTGACGCCGATCAGCAATATCGCGGCGCGAATACGCTTCCGCGCGAGTTGTTCCTCTTCACAAAGGATGGCGAAACGTATATGGGCGCTAATGTGGCCGCTGAAGTCAGGGCTTTGCGTAAATCGACGCGACTTGTCGGCACGCTAAAGGCGACAGAGAAAGCGCCAAAAAGCGGAGAAAAATCTTTTAGCCGGCACCGGTGAGGCTTTTTGAACTGGAGATGGACATCACGCCAAGCGAGACCGGTACGGCAGGATTTGAACCATACAACAGCAAAGGGAGAAGGTCAAAATCTACTTTGATACGAAGGCCGGAAAAATTGGTGATGGATCGCACGGAAAGTGGCCTAACGGATTTCGGCGAAAGGCTGAATCGCACCAGATCGAAAAAGGACTTCAACTTGGCCGAAGAAAAAGCCGGCAAAGCGCCATTTCGCAAAAATCAATTCCATCAATTATAAGAACGATTTCGCGTTGGGGACGTGGGCTCCGCTGAACCTCTGCAATGGAAAATCGTATCATCATGGATGTTTTTGTCGACAAGTGTTCTGTGGAAATCTTTGTCGACGGCGGCCGCATCGCGATGACGAATCTCGTATTCCCCAACATCGCCCTACGAATCGGTAAAATTTTACACGCAAAAAGGCTCTGCGACTTTCAAAAATGTGACGCTACACCGCTTAGGGCTGTAAACGGATTTTGTAGACCTGATTATAATCAACACGACTACGCAAATAGTCGTTTACAAACAGCCGCCGGCGTCTCGCCACGCAACACTTCGCCTGATAAGTTGGATTTTTAGCAAGCTTCTTCACGATGCTGCGGGGCGAAAAGGGACGAGTTGCGACCGGCGGCGGGTTTGTAAATTAGCCGAATCAGCAATATCCGGCTCAAACCGTGGGACTACGCCTCACGGCAGTTGGAATGCAGAAACATAAGCCTTGCACGATCAGAACAGGACATCGGTGCAAGGCTTATGATTTGGAATGAAAGATGAGAGCGACGTAGCGGCGCTATTCAGCGGATGCTTTCACCCGTTGTTGCGTTCGCATCGCTCCAATCCGCCTCATCATCAAAAATCATCGTCAAAAGAATTGCGGCATCGTAAACTCATCGATTGCACGCCGATCTTTTCTTCGTCAGGGCGCCCCGTTCCGCGAGCCCGATTCACAAAGCCGCTGATCTTACTTAGCTCCAAAAGCTCGTATTGTTCGGGCGTCGTGATGTTTTCATAGACATCCGGAAGCAGTTTGGCGCCCACGCGCTTTTCTATGGCCGACTTTATGCGAAACGTATAGGTCACGGGCGACTTGCGAACGCTAATTCGGTCGCCCACTTTCACACTTCGTGCCGGCTTTTGCCTGAGCGCCGTTGATCTGAACGCGACCATTCTTGCAAGCATCTGCGGCCAAGGTGCGCGTCTTAAAGATTCGCGCGGGCCCAAAGCCATTTATCCAAGCGTGCCTCTGCGTTCATTTTTTGTTGTAATGGTTCATTGTGGAAATCAATACCGGATAGCGCGAAACTCTTTACAATCTCGCCGGCCATTTCTACGCGTTCCGGCATCGCCTGCAGGTCTTCCGGGCCGAATTTTGCCCAAAAACGAAATCGACCTGACCGCCGCGCGGAAAATCATTGCCAATACCAAAGCGAAGACGGGCGTATTGTTGGGTGCCCAGACATTGGGTTATGCTGCGCAAACCGTTGTGTCCGGCTTCGCTACCACCGGGTCGTAAGCGCAAAGCACCAAACGGGAGCGCCAAATCATCGACTACGATGAGCACACGCTCCACCGGAATTTTTCTTTCTGCATCCAGTAGCGCACAGCATTGCCCGAGGCGTTCATATACGTTGACGGCTTCAAGAGCAGCAGGCGCTTATTTTTTTCACGCGCAAGTTCGTGACGAAGCCATAGCGGCGATCTTCAAAACGAGATTGGACGCCGTTGCGAGGGCGTCCAATACTCTGAATCCTATGTTATGTCGCGTCTCGGCATATTCGTTCCGATATTGCCTAAACCGACAATTAAATATTGCATATCGTGTTCAACGATTGCAGCAGCGGAGTTATCTGCTCGCCGCGTCCAAAAGCGAAGCCGGCCGAGACAGGATACTCATCTGCCAAATTTATCTTTTAAGGGTCGAAATTAAGCTTCTGCTTCTTCCGGTTCAGCATCTGCTGCCTCAGAAGCCTCGACTCATTGCGGCACGCGTCATCTTAACGCTCACGACAATTACATCCTTCGGCGTTACGAGCTCGATTTTTGTCGTAAGAAAGATCGCTCTACCTTGATGCTCTTACCGAGTTTAAGACTGGTAACGTCGATCTGCAACTTCTCAGGGATGTCTTGGTAAAGCGCACGTACGTTAATTTTGCGAATCAACGTCATCAAGCGACCACCGGCACGTACACCTTCTGCCAAACCTTGCGTTTGGATGGGCACACTCGATAACGATCGGACGTTCTGCGTGCACCTCTAAGAAGTCGATGTGCAGAATCATTGTCTTTTACAGGGTGGAATTGAGATTCGCGGAGCACGGCTTTGTGATCTTCGCCATCGATATTGATGTCTACGAGGTAGATATGCGGCGTGTAGATCAACTTTTGGCATCTTTTTCGCTGATTGCGAAAGCCATGGCTAGCTAACTTCGCCGTTCTCATTCTTTTGTTGGCCGTAAGGTTGCAAGGAATAAGACCTTCGCGACGCAGAGCTTTGGTCGCTCTCTCTACCAACTTCGGTGCGCTTAACACCGGTAATTGAAATTTAGCTTCATTGTTTTGTTTGTGTTACTCTAAATTAGTAATTACCTAATTCAGCCATCGCACGAAGAGCTGACGCCCACAAGGCGGACAAATCGGCTGCAAAATTACAACTATATCAAAAGTTTGCCAAGCTAAAGCGGCGTTTTCGCGCCGGCGGCGTTTTCGCGAGCTATTTCTTTGGAGCGGGCAAACTTTTAATCCAGTCTATAATGTCCTGCACCACCTCGAAAGAGATCGTCTCATCGATCTGTCGATATTCAGTGAGGCTTTTCCGGTTGTGCAATGCTGAAAGAGATGGTTCAGCCCCGCATATTCTCTAATCAGATTCAACTTGTTGGCCGGCAGCAAGCGCCTGAAAGCATCGAGGTTGGGCTTGCGGCCACCTGCACATCCTTTTCGCCATTGACAGCCATTACCGGGCAGCGCGTTTGTCTGACATAGTCGGCCATATCCGTTGAAATAAAACTTTGCAACCAGGGGTTATCGCTCTTCAAGAAGTCGACTCATGGAGGACTTTTGCCCCACATTCAATTTCGTTTGTGTCTGTTGCAAGATATTATTGACCACTTCGTCGGGATTATCCACTTGCGGGTGACGCGCGCTGTAGGCATACACGGCTTTCATTGCTTTATAATAAGCATCCATCTCTGCCTGCGGGCCCTGCCCCTCCAGCGCCGAGCGGAGTTGTTCGGCCAACAGACTATCGCCCTTCACGCCGCTGCCCGCCAAACTCACGATAAAATCGGCCTTGCCTTGGGCTGCGAGGATGAAAAGCGATGCATCCGCCCCTCGCTATGTCCGAGAATGCCGACCGGTCCGAAGTCCGACTGCGAGCGCAGATACTGCAAACCGGCCAGTGCATCGGCGGCATTGTCAAACATCGTGGAGCGCGAGGCGTCGCCGGTGCTTTTTCCCGTGCCGCGGTCGTCATAACGCAAACTGGCAATGCCCATTTGCGCCAAGCAGTCGGCTATTACGAGGAAGGGCTTATGGTCGAAAAATTTCTTCGTCTCGATTTTGCTGCCCGCTACCGCTGACCATCAAGACTACGGGCACTTTCCGCTTTCCTCCCGTAGCTTGTGGGTAACACAAAGTGCCGGATAGCGTCGCCCCGGCCGCAGGGTTTTGTAAACGTTACTTCCTTTGTCTCATACGGATATGGAGGCGATGGCTCCTGAGGGCGATAGATGGGTGCCTCGCCTCGCTCTAAATTGAGTGGAAACGCGTAGCCCACTTGACGAAATACGCCTTTCAGCACCCCACCTTCAAGCTTGCCGGCATACGCAGCGCCAATCATAGGCACGGAGATGCTCAGCGAGTCGTCAGTAATCAGATTTACCTCGGCCGACATCCCCTCACGCTTTGGTCGGACTGTCTATGGTGCAGACGTCTTTACCCGCCGCATCCTTGCTCACGTGGAGTACGAGGGTTAGTTGCATTCCTTGCACCGAAAGCTACCGCTCCAAGCGCCCGTCAAGCCCTGAGCCGCCGCCGTAGTCACGAAAAACGGCAGGCACAAGAGCCAGAAAAATCTTCTTCAACATATCCTGGTATTTTTAATGAAACGCTGCGCCGCGAAGTCCGCTATTTTTGTCAACTAAAATCGGGCGATGACCCACCGGCCTCAATGGTCGGCGTACCGGTTCGCCCTTGTGAGGACTTGCACTTATCGTCAACAAAAATAGTCAAACTTTCGGAGTATGCAGGCTGCAACGGGCAACCTTTGTGCCACTGCTGAAAATTTACAGCCCATTTTTTATTGAAGACAATTTAGCCTTGGCTTACGAAATCGACCTGTTCCTTGGGGAAAAGTGCGGGACCGATGACTATAGGCTTTTTATTTTTAGAGGAAACAAATATTTGCGCCGCTAAGTGCCGATACACCATTCACCCAAAGCAAATCGGCGCGGGCGGCCGGCAAATATTGCGTTCATAAAAGCACCGTCGTTTTTCGTTTGGTGGAGCAAACGATGATTTGCCGGCAGCAAACAATGGTTTGGCGGCAGCAAACGATAGTTTGGTGGGAGCAAAAACAATGAGCGAAGGGATAACAGCGAAAAACAACGCGCGTTGGTCTGTTTGAAAACAAAACAAATAGGGCTAATTATCAAACCATTGCGTTTGAGAGAAAGTGTTTCGTATGACTACGATGTTCATTCGCAGACTACGCTCAACCCGACAGGCGCACAACTCAATGGCAATACTACGCAAGGGCGAGGGGCGAATCAACAAGCCAACGCGTATCGACCCAAACGAGCAGTCGGCGGATCTGTTTTTGCAGTCATCACCAAGAAATTACGCCACAGATGGGCGGGGAATGAGGCAAGGGCGCTTGCCGGCCTTAGAACTTGGAGCTTCCGCGTAAAGCACCATAGAAACAGCCTTTGAAAGTTTGGTGCGCACGCAGCTCCAGCCCGCGCCAACTGCTGCGCCGACAGCCTGCCGGCCCACGACACATTGTATATATACAACTTCGCTGAAAAACCGGCGGCAACAAAGAAGGCGCAAGGAAGCCGCCGTAACCCCGCTCCCACTCCGCAGACGCCCTCATTACGCCGCGGCGGCAAATAACTTTTGGAAAAAGTAGCGGTAAAAGTTGAATAAGGCGAGTTTTTCTTCGTAATTTTGCCCCATTATCAATAAGCAACACTTTTCTTAGACGAAAGAATGATTAACCGAGAACTTATTCGGCTGAAAGTGGTTCAGCTGATCTACGCCATATTATCAAAAACCCGGGAAAGACAATGGACGTAGCGCTGAAGGAATTAAACTTCAGCTTGTCGAAAGCTCACGAGCTTTATCAATATTTGCTTTGCTTCTCGATCAATATCCGCCAATATGCGGAGAAGAAAGAAGGCATAAGAGCCGCTCGAGCAGAGCGCTTAGGCACAAAAATCGGCAGCAACTCGCCCGATAGCCGACTGGCCGAGAACCATTCTTGCGCCAACTGGACGAAAAACGAGGCCTTGAACGCTTTTTCGTGAGCACCACGCTGAGTGGGACGATGAGAACTCTACGTAAAAAGATCTACGCTCTTTGTCGAAAGCGAAATTTTCCAAATGTATATGGACAAAGAAAAATTTCGACTACGAGGACAGATCGCGAATTGATTCGCAAACTCTATAAGACGTATGTCTGCAACAATGATGAGTTGGTCGATTTTCTGGAAGAGCACAGCCTCTATTGGAACGACGACAAGGACGTTGTAGACAGCTTCGTTTTTGAAAACCATCAAGCGCTTCACGCCGACTGAGTGGGGAGAAACAGGAGATCTTACCGGAGTATGACACCGAAGACGACCACCAATTTGCACTCGAACTTTTCAAACGACCATCGAGCGTGGAGATGAAATGCGCGACCTTATCCGTGGCAACAGCAAAAACTGGGAATTTGGCCGCTTAGCCTTTATGGACGTAATCATTATGCAGATCGCGTTGACGGAAATGCTCACTTTCCCGACGATACCCTTGAACGTGACGTTTAATGAATACTAGAACATCGCTAAAATCTACAGCACGCCGCGCAGTTCTTCGTACATCAACGGCCTGCTCGACCACGTCGTAAAAGTATCTCCAAAGCTGAAAAATTACTCTTAAAAATAAACACCCAAACAATATTAAGACTATGAACTTTATTCCTTTGTAGCAGCGCAACCGCAAGGGGCGGCATTCAGATGATCGTGATGCTCGTTGGTTTATTTGCCATCGTATATTTCTTCATAGATTCGCCCGCAAAATAAAAACAAAAGGAAATTCAAAAATTTCGCAATGCGCTTGAAGCGGGCAAGACGTCATCACCATTGGCGGCATCCACGGCACAATCAAACGCATTGAGGACAACGACATCATTACGCTGAACGTAAGCACCGGCGTTGAAATCAAATTTGATCGCTCCGCCATTATGCCGAAAGGGCAACCTAAATAACGCCGGAGCAAGCCTGCGGCGTTGAAAGCGAGACGGGCAAACACACAGATGGAAGAACGATTGAGCAAAAAGCTAAACAGGTGGGCGAAGAAGGGCTTTTCCTTGATTTGGAACAAGCAATTTTTCACCTTCTTAGTATTTTTGTTCATCAGTTTTTGCGTTTTTGGGTTTTTACAAACTTGAATCAGACGTACAAACAAGACTTTGAGTTTCCCATCAAGCTGATTAATGTACCCGAGAATGTAGTCATTACGACTGATATTCCGAAGAGCGTTCACGTAAGTCTGCGCGATAAAGGCTTCAATCTCTTAAATGTAGCGCGAAACATGAGCGGCAGTCCGATACTCATCAACTTCAATGATTATGCCGACAACTCCGGGCGCGGCATGGTCTCTTCTGCCGAGCTTACAAAGTTCGTTTCGCAACGCCTACCGCAAGGTATGCAGATTGTAGCCCAACGCCCACAGCAAATAGAGTTTTTACTTCAACTACGGAGAGCGAAAGCGCGTACCCGTCGTGGTGAACGGCACGTTTGAAGCAGCGGAGCCGTTTTTACGTCATGCAAGTGCGCCACGTTCCGGATAGCGTCACGGTCTACGCCGCTCGCAATCAGCTGAACGCCATTCGTGCCGCACAGACCATACCCTTACGATTAACGGGCTTGACAGACAACACAAAGCGAGTAGGATCCTTTCAGACAGCCCCCGGCGTCAAGTTTGTACCGGAGAGAATCAGCCTCGACTTGATCGTAGATCGCTTGGTAGAGAAAACCGTCCAAGTACCCGTGCAGCAAGTTAACTTCCCCGCCTCCAAGACCCTGCGCACCTTCCCTCAAGCGTGAGCGTTACGTTCCAAGTCGGGATGCACCTCTACCGCTCTGTGACTGCCGACCAGTTTGTGCTGGTGGTTAATTACGAAAGTCTGTTAGAAAACCAATCCTCACGTTGCCATCTCTCACTAAAATCCCTCCCGCCGGGCGTAAAGGCACGTTCGCATTTCTCCGCAAGACGTAGATTACGTCATCGAAGACAACCCTGACAGCGACAATAATGGGGAGCAAACATTAAGCGGGCCATAACCGGAGGCATAGGTAGCGGGAAAAAGCTACATCTGCCGCTTGCTGGAAGAAAAGCTTCCTGTTTTTATTGCGACGATGAAGCCAAACGCATCATTCGCATAAACTTGGACGTAAGAAAGGCCCTGCAAGTCTTGGTGCGGCGATGTTTTATTCGCCAACGGGCGAACTAAACAAGCCCAAATTGGCAGCCTACATTTGCCAAGGGCCGGCCTATTCAAAACAAGTCGATGCCGTTGTCCACCCCCTCGTACGCAAGTGCTACCTCGATTGGAATGCGCAACAAAAAGCGCCTATCACGTATATGGAAAGTGCCATTTTGTACGAGAGTCTGGCTTTGATGTTTTGGTGGACCAAGTAGTGCTCGTTCACGCATCCGAAGACACCCGCATCGCCCGCATAATGGAGCGCGACAATATAGACCGCACGACGGCCTTGCGTTGGATCAGTTTGCAAATGCCTGAAGTCGAAAAGTTAAAGCGCGCCGACATTGTTATCGACAACGAACTCAATACCGCGCCCGACTTAACGCCGCTTCTCTCCTCTAAATCCTGCACAAAGCCCTTTATGACCGGCTTGCACCTCCTCCCTACACATTATATATATAGACGACGCTCATAGCGGCAAACGCAAACGACGAAAGGCAATGCCCATCGTTTGGTTTGATTAAGACATCGCCACATTGGCTTAACCTTATTAAAGTCTGCGCAGCCTTGCTCGGCCATACACAAGTTTGCGGCCGGCTACCGCCAGGCGTCCGACGCCATCGTTTGGTCTTCAGCGATCGAATTGGAACGAAAAATTCTTTGATATTTGACGGTAGCACCTGATAAGCGATGCCAATAAAAGACTGCATTTACTTGGTTGTCCCTTCATCAAATATTATCTTTGCGGTTACTTTTCATAGAAACACAAACAGAAAAATGAAAGAACAATATTGGCTATCGCAGGCCGCCCGGGCCTTTTTCCGCCTCGTATCAGAGGGCAACAACACGTTAATACTTGAAACGCTTGACGAGCAAAAGCGCCGTTTTCCCCGCCGGTTTCGCGATCGAATCACGGCACTCAGTGATGTTTCAATGTATACCGACGAGGAAGATACTGCCTTTTAATGAATGTCTTCGACAATACTACAAAAGCGCTCGACGGCAAACCCTCTCCGCTCTCTCCGAAGAAGGCATCAGCAGCTGAGTTGACTGAATTTATGGAGCAGGCATTGCCTAATTATGACCGCGAACGCGTACATAAATCTGACATTATCAAACTCATTCAATGGTATAACATTCTGGTTCAGGCCGGCTACAAAGATTTCGTTGAACCGGAAGAGGCCGCTGAAGCAGCAGAGACGGAGGAAAAAGCTTGAAAGCACCTTTAACGCGCTGGCAGAATGGTCGCCCAATGTCATCCTGACCGATGCTGATTATCTTGACCGCGTAGCTTTTGACTTGATTGTCAACTTTGAGCGGATGCTGGAGCGCCGCATTGAGCAGGAGCGACTGTGTCGTTGGCTCGATTGCGTAGCTTTTAGACGGCGGACTTCGTCCCGGCGAGAACCAAGTGCAGGCCTTCTTTTTGCACGAACCGAGCAGAAGCAGTTTGATCATTTCAAGCCGGGCGTTTTTGCCGACGAATTAGACGCCAAAGCCTTCCACGACAATTTGGGAGAGTTTACGCTGCACAGTTTCCCCGTCGAATCGATCATCACAAAGGGCGAATTGTTCATGCAATCAATCCTTGCGCTCGGCGAAGCTGAAGCTGTGGAGCGCATAATGGTCATCGGCGATGTGGCAACTTATGGTTCGCAAATCAAAAACGCGATTAGCCAACTGACAAACAAAAGCGTGACGCTCTTCGCTATGGAGCCGCAAACCGGGCAAGGCTTTTAGCCAGGAAATCTTGGGCTATTCGCTGATGAGCGCTCTAGGAATCAGCGGCGACGAGCTCTAAAAGAAAAGCTTCTAGCCGGCTGTTTGGCCGGACAAACACCGACGTAGCGGCAGCCAACATCTATTGCCGCACACCAACCATCATCTGACAGTAATCAACAACAAGCAATTAATAAAATGGGAAGAGTACTCATAATCGGCGCAGGCGGTGTAGCCACCGTTGCGGCCCTGCAAGGTAACAAAAACGCAGACGTTTTCAGCGACATTATGATAGCCAGCCGGACGCGAGTCCAGGGTGTGACGACATCGTCCGCGCAATCGGGAATCCGAAAATCAAGACGGCGCGCGTCGATGCTGATAATATCGACGAACTCGTGCATCTTTTTGACGAGTTTAAACCTGATTTGGTGATGAACCTCGCCTTGCCTTATCAAGACTTAACCATTATGGAGGCTTGCCTTCGCCACGGTTGCAGCTACTTAGATACGGCCAATTACGAGCCAAAGACGAAGCCCATTTCGAATATAGCTGGCAGTGGGCCTACAAGGGCGCTTTGAGCTGCCGGCCTTACGGCTATTTTTGGGTTGCGGCTTTGATCCGGGCGTGACGAGCATATTTACGGCCTATGCAGCCAAGCATCATTTTGATGAGATACAATACTTAGACATCGTAGACTGCAATGCCGGCGACCACCACAAGGCTTTCGCGACCAACTTCAATCCGGAGATTAACATCCGCGAGATCACGCAAAAGGGACTCTATTGGGAAGACGGACAATGGCGCGAAACGGAGCCATTGGAGATTCACAAAACGCTCAATTATCCCTAACGTGAGGCCCAAAGAGAGCTATTTGCTGCACCACGAAGAGTTGGAAAGCCTCGTCAAGAACTATCCGACGATTCGTCGTGCGCGCTTCTGGATGACTTTCGGCCAGAATATTTGACGCACCTCCGCGTGATTCAAAACATCGGTATGGATAGCATCAAGCCGATCAACTATAACGCATGGAGATCGTGCCGCTGCAATTCCTCAAAGCCGTCTTGCCCAACCCGCAAGAGCTTGGCGAAAACTACGAGGGAGAAACCAGCATCGGCTGTCGCATTCGCGGCGAAAGATGGCAAAAGAGCAGACCTATTATATCTACAACAGTGCTCGCATCAAGCAGCCTATGAAGAAACGGGCGATGACAGGGGCGTAAGTTATACTACGGGTGTGCCGGCTTGCATTGGTGCGCGAATGTTTATGTTGAGGCGAATGGAACTCGTCCGGGCGTATGGAACGTCGAGGAGTTTGATCCCGACCACTTTATGGACGAGCTTAACAAGCAGGGCTTGCCTTGGCACGAGATTTTTCAATCAGGACCTCGAACTCTGACAGCGCCCCCGAGCGAGCACTGCCCCATGTGGGCATAAGAGCTCGATTAAAACAGCGGGCGATAAGTGAGACTAAACCACTTATCGCCCGCTGCTCGTTATGCCGCTCATCGATATGCCGCCCTTTCTGCTCCAACTTTTTACATAAAAATAAGGCGTGCCATCAGCTGACACGCCTAAAATTTCAAAGTGATCAAGCATCTACTCGCCCAGGACGGCAAAAACCATTCGGCCGGCAGCAAACACAACCACGCACTTGCTTCTTAGCGAACTGCACGCCTTCCGGCGGCTCTTTCCTCTACGGGCGGCCAGTCCTCGAATTTGCCGCGTTGCTGCTTATCACGATAGCCGAGCGTCACGTAAACGCCGTGGTTATCGTGGCCCATCTGAAGCAGAATGTCGCCTCATCAATGTCAAACGACGTAGCATACTTGCATTGGTCTTCTCTCAAGCAGTTCAACTTCTCATCGTCGCTGCTCGGCCTCATACTGCAAAGAAATTGCTCTGTCACTTTATCCGGCGTGCCATATTTTCTGATGAGCATATTCTTCAGACGTGCTATGGTCTTTCATTACTTCAGCCCATGAAGTGCGCCCCGGGAAGATCACGCCTACTGAAGACACATCTCTAACGCCACGCGGCGTAAATACAGCTACCGCAGTCGGGATATTCGGCAACGCCACCGGCCAGCATCGTTCCCTCGCCATCGACTCGCACAAAAAGTAAAGCCGATACGCTCCAACTGCGTGCGAACTCTTCTTGCGTCCATCAATGAGGGAGCTCCTTAAACGTAAGGTGTTTTTGAGCTGATTGACCCCAAGCAGCAACGCCCATTACCAGGCTACAAATGCTACTAAGTACTTCTTCATCATAGTTCTTATTGATTAAATTAATAGTAGTTCTACAAATCTTCTAACGTCCCTTTCTGCGCTATCCTTATCCTTATCTTAAAAATAGGTTTTAGAAACCTCTCATAACGAGGTTTGATAATTGAGCTTGTCGGTTACTCGACAGCACTACTTACATGCATACCTCTCTCATTGGTCGCCCATTTCGCAATTCACCTGTTGAAGTAGTGATAAAAGACAAGGCAAAAATAAGCATTTTTACATCAAAATATGCTCTTGCATACATTTTTTCTAAGAAGACTGCCCGTATTATGCATTTTTATACGCACAAAGGCTTATTTTTAGGCTCTTTCATCTTCTTTTGTAGCGGCACGCGCCCCGCCGGCTAAAGCTTACGCTCGTGAGCGTAAACCTTTTCTCGCGAGCGCAAACCTTTTTATCACGAGCGTAAGCCCTTATCACGAGCGCAAAACTTCGCAAACGAGAGGACGGCAGGATGAAGCGCACGCAGCACGGTTTACGGCCCAACGCTTCATTGCCGCACTTTTGGGGGACTTACTTTTCGCCGTTCAAAGCGCATACTTTATATAAAGGCATGTATCGCTCGCGCCAAAGCGCCTGGATCAAGGCGAGGACAGAATCGGGCACAACTCGACTTTTATCGTCCTCAACGCAAATTCAATCCATTCATTTTCAGCAAGAAAATATCGGTATTGAGATAGCAGGGATGGGCTACGAAGCACGCTCGGCGCCCGCAAGGCTATAGGGGGCAAAAAGCGGAAGGACGCCGATCCGGCAATGACCATCAACGCTGCCGTGTGCGGTTGGAAGGCTTCGAAGGCAAACGGCCAACGGCTGCAAACTTACCCTACGCCCTACGAAGAGGGCGCTGAGCGTTGCGCTTTGCCGTTTATTAGTTAGATTTGCAGTATCATTACATTATGCCCTCAATTGGTTGATCGTGAAACAGACTACCACCACCTACGATGAGGCCCTACGCGCCGCAAGCAAATAATATGAAGGCAACTGAGACTGCTGCCTGCCAATGGATTGAGACCTGCGCTCTGAAAGATGCGTCAGGCCATCTGCCGGAGGCTATGCCGGAAAGCTGACGCTCCGACGCTGTGCCGGCGCATTGGCACGCATCGAATCCAAATATCCAAACCCCGTAAGCGAGGAGGAGATCTTCGGCTTGCTCTATCCAGCTCATCATCGTCAGCCATCCGGACCAATAGCTGGCTCGGCTTGGGCAATCCCGCAGCAGTCGGCGCCTATTTCTGACGCCATTGCCATCGGTTTTCGGATCAAAGGCTTATTCGTATCTCATGGGCTGCTGCAAGCTGATGATGAGGAGGTTTACCTTTGCGGCGCGGCGTGGCATTAGAGCACGATTTATCTCGATTTGTCCTGCCCAACTTCAAGCAGAACAATCGGAAAGGGCTGCACCGGACGTTGTCAGTGCGCTGGAGCGCTACGCTCGTTCGCGGCAGGAAGTAGCTCGCTTGGCGGCCTGCGCCCCGATCACGCCTCGCTCGAGCATAAAAGCACCCCGACGCGGAAGCTTTTATCAATGCCGGTGCACGAATGCGGACGATTGCAGGGCGTCAATTGCTGCTTGCTCATTGATGATGACTTTATGTATGCCCTAGCTGAAGGCGAAAACTATCGGCAGCAGTTTCCGATCGATGCCGAAAGCCCCCGGATCGCCACGCATATCGAAGCGCGCCGACTCTGGGAAAAACTTCTGCGCAAAGCGATGCGCAACGAGGCGCCGGAAATTCAGTTTGGCGACAATATCCTCAAAAGAGCAGTTGACCGGATGCTATGCCGGCGCGCGGCCGCAAACACTCGCGGCGACGCAAAAAGCGCGACTATACCACCTCGCCACTTACGATAGTAGCCGACTCGCTTACAATCAATCTCTATAGCTATGTGGAGCAGGCGTTCTCGAATCAGGCCGTGTTTGACCATAAATTGTTTCGCCGCCACTTATTCCTGATTCAGCGGCTCGCCGATGACCTCGTAGATATTGAAGAAGAGAAAATCGAACAGTTGCTGAATGACCTGACTGATGCAGACCTGCCTGAGGAGGCGAAAAAGATCGAACAAAGACTTTGGGAAAGGTGCGCCGCCGACTGCTGACTTATCGCCCCTACGAGCCTGCTACTCACGGGCGAGGCGGAAACACTCGCTGCACTCGGACTATCACAAGATACGCCGGCGGCGGAGCGCTACGCGGGCCATAAAAGCGGTCGTTGGCTGTAGCCCGCTTGCGAGTCGACAGTAAAAATGGCGGAGGAGCGCGGCGCTCTCCGGACTACGATGCGGGATGTAAAGCCGAAAATTCGCCTCATTCTTCGCCTGCGCAACGTGGCGCCCGACTTATACGACCGGATGCTGAAGATTGGCCGCCGAAACTTGGCTTGCACCATCGTGACGCCCAACAAGCCGGCCCAACAAGCGGAGAGCGCGGCTGATGTCCGGCTCAAAGCGGCTCGCGAACAGGCGCAAGAATATTTTAAAGAAAAGCAACCGCTCACGACGACGCCACTCGAGGCGCAGGGCATCAATCGGCCGACTTTTCGCTTTACCGGAGACGGCTGATGAATCTATGATTGCTCACTGCTATTTCGCAACGTGGAAATCGGGATATCAGAGTTGCCACATCCAAATAGCGACGGCGGCAGATGTACTCGCGACCGGCGCGGAGGCCGGCCAAATGGCAGCATCGGCAACGGCTTACGCCTTGCCTGAAGTTGTGGAACACCGGCCTTACAGCTTGGATTGCGACGTCGTAGGTTTCAGAACAACAAAGAAAAATGGGTGGCCTTTTGTCGGACTTTTGGATGGGCGGCCCTACGAGATTTTCACCGGCTTGCAAGATGACGACGGAGGAATCGTATTGCCGAAATCGGTCACCAAAGGGCGCATCATTAAATCGACAAATCCTGATGGCTCGCATCGCTACGACTTCAATTTGAAAACAGACGTGGATATAAAACGACAGTAGAAGGACTCAGCGAAAAATTTAACAAAGAGTATTGGAATTACGCCAAACTCATTTCCGGCATTCTACGCTATCGGATGCCCATCGATAGAGTTATCAAGCTGATAAGTTCGATGCAGATGGAGAGCGAAAACATTAACACGTGGAAAGTCGGGGTCGAGAGGGCCTTGAAGAAGTATATTGCCGACGGGACGCTTGTGCACGGCGAAAAATGTCCACGCTGCGGGCTCGAAACGCTGATCTACTCAGCGACGGGGGATTGGTCTGCAAAAGACTGCGGGTACGCTCGGCACAATTAAAAACAGGAATTAACAAAAACGAGAATTAAGATATGATCGACATAACTACGCGCCGGACGATCCGGAAATACACTGCCGAGGACGTGCCTTCAGATTTGGTGAATGAACTCTTGAAGAAAGCCGAGCGAACCCAGACCATGGGCAACCTGCAGCTGTATAGCGTTGTCGCCACACGGGATCCTGCGAACAAAGCGCGGCTCGCGCTGCTCATTTCAACCAGCCGATGGTTCAGAATGCGCCCGTGGTGCTCACGTTCTGCGCAGATTTTCACCGCACTAACGGAATGGGCGCAGCGGCGCAAAGGACACCCCGGCTACGACAACTTTCTTTCTTTCCTCAACGCGGCTTCTGACGCGCTCCTCTTTTGCCAAACGTTCTGCCATTTGGCCGAGGAGGCGAGGTTTGGGCTTGTGCTATTTGGGCACGACTTTGTACAATGCGAGCGGGATCATAGATGCGCTGGCTTTGCCGCGCTTGGTGATGCCCATAGCTACAATCACGCTCGGCCGGCCTGCAGAAAGAGCCGCCGCTGTCGGATAGACTTCCGCTTTCGGCAATACTTCACGAGGAAAAGTATCAGCCATTTACAGACGAAAGTATCGATCGCGATTACCGCTATAAAGGAATCGCTACCCGAGAATCAAAGATTCGTTGAAGAAAATCAGAAAGAGACGCTCGCGCAAGTCTTTACGGATTGCCGCTATACCAAACGCGATAACGAAGCATTGAGCGCTACGCTACTGGAGGCTTTACGCCGACAAGGCTTTTTGGATTAGGGCGATCGTGAGCAAAGATTAGAGCGACCGAAAACAAATCTTGCGCAAGCCCGAATGGGTCTTGCGCAAGCAAAATGTCAAATGATGCAACTCCCGTCCGCTTTCCGTTAAGCAGCAGTCAGAGTTGCATTTTTAGCAAAGAATCGGTCCATCACGATCGCGATTGCGCCGTCGCCGGTCACGTTACAAGCCGTCCCGAAGTTGTCCATCGTGATGTAGAGTGCGATCATGAGCGCCTGTTCACTTTGTCCGAAGCCCAACATCGAGGATAAGACGCCGAGGGCCGCCATTATCGCGCCGCCGGGTACGCCCGGGGCGGCCACCATCATTACGCCAAGCATCATGATAAAGCCCAGAAATGAGCCGAAATCAAACGGCATCCCCTCCATCAACATTAGCGCGACCGCACAAGCGACAATTTTCAACATACTTCCTGATAAATGGATCGTCGCACAAAGCGGGACAACGAAACCGGCAATAGCGCCGCTCACGCCATTCTTTTCCGTTTGTTTCAGGGTCACCGGAATGGTCGCCGCAGACGAAGATGTGCCCAGCGCCGTAAAGTATGCGGGCATCATATTCGCCAAAAGGCGGAAGGGATTCTTATGCGACACCGCGCCCGCTGCGATATATTGCAACAAAGAGCAAGACTACGTGCATCACGAAGATGATTCCGATCACGGAAATAAAGACAGAAATCACGCGCATCGCCTGTCCGGTATGCGTCATACTCAAAAAGATGCCAAAAATGTAGATGGGTAGCAGCGGAAGTATGACAACCTCGATCGTTTTTGACCACGATATCCTTAAATTCGTTGCACAATTCTTTGAGATGAGGCGGAAGAAAAGAATGCAATGCCTAAGCCCAGCGTAAACGAAGCTACGAGCGAAGTCATCACATCCAGTATTGGCGGAATGTTAATCGTAAAAATACGCCCCCGGCGCCTCAACCTGCGCAAAGGCGGTCACCGTACTGTGAGCCGGAATCAAGTTTTGGAAATAGCGTAGCACTCGTAAAATACGAGATCAAGCCGGCCCCGATCGTATCAAGATAAGCAATCAAGGCCGTAATGGCCAAGAGTTTACCGGCTCCCTTCCCAATATCAGCGATGGCGGGCGTTACGAGGCCCAGAATGATCAAAGGTATGAGAAATTGGAGAAAGTTGCTGAAGATACTGTTAAATGTGGCAAAGACGCGCACCGCCGGAGCGGGCAAGAAATTGCCAAAAACAATACCTAAGATAATCGCAATAATAATGCGGGGCAATAAGCCGAGGCGTAACTTTTTCATTTCATTCTGTAATTAACGGCGCAAAAATAACAATCTGCGGGGAGAAAATCGAATCTGCTCGCAAGAAATTGGCCGAAAGCTTCTTACGAGTAGACCATCGGTGCTTACGAAGGAGCAGATCGTCACAACATTTACGCAGAGCAAGGCAACGATGCCTCGCGGATGGGCATTCGGAGCGCTATGCACCATCAGCCGGGTTTACGCTCGTGAGCGTAAACCTTTATCCTCACTGAGCGCAAGGTCTTTTTTATCACGATGATAAACTCTTTTTATCACGAGCGCACACAAAATAGTTGCAAACGGGGGCGAAAAGGAGTGGGACGAAAAGGAGTTGAAATACAGGACTAAGTCCACAGAAAAAGCGATGATATGAAAGCAAAACATTGCCCTACTCTACCACCTATCGATCGGCCGCTTGCGAGCGGAAGGAGGGCGGAAACGGCTTTAAGCACCGGACGGATAGGCCTCGACTCTGGCTGAAACAGAGCAGGCCATCGCCTCGCGAAAAACAGATATAAAAAGAGGAAATTCATCTGTCGACAAATCTCCTCAAATAGTTTTACGCGATTGACGGAAAAACCGCCTCGATTAAAGCGTTATCCTGCTGTGCCCGTACCTTGGAGTAGTTGTGCAAAGGTTGACCATGAACATACGCACGGAGATGGCCAAAAGAATAATGCCGAAGAACTTGCTGCATGATATAGATCGTGCCTTTCCCCAAATAGGTATTGACCTTCTCTGTCATCTTCAAGACGAAGAATACCCAGAGCATATTGATCAGAATACCGATGATGATGTTTACCTGCGCATATTCTGCACGCAAAGACAAGAGCGTCGTAAACGCACCGGGACCTGCGATGAGCGGGGAATACAATCGGAATCAGCGTAGCGTCCTTTACAGGGCCATTATTTTTAAACAATTCGATGTCCAAGATCATCTCTATCGCTATGAAAAATAAGATCATAGCACCGGCCACGGCGAAGCTGCGAATGTCAACGCTGAAGAGCTTGAGCACAAGATCGCCGGCATAGAAAAATCCTATCAACAAAGCCGTTGAAATCAACGTGGCATAGATGGCATTAATGGGGCGGTCGAGCTTTTTCAAATTGATGATGAGCGGCGTCGAGCCCAAGATGTCGATAATGGCAAACAAGATGATAAACGTACTGGCAATTTGCTGCCAACTTAAGCGTGAAAGGATGTAATCTAATGACATAAATTTTTCAACTGTTATTTTTTGCGGTGCAAAGTTACGCGTTAGAAACGAGAAACGCCTTTGTTCACAGATAATTTTTGTCATTCAGTAGGCTTTAAGCCTCTAAAAGGGCCCAAAATCTGCTTTCAAATTTCTCCCCGCTCATTTTTGCTTTGTGGATAAAGCGATTAAGGCCCCTTAATGGTCCTGATTTTCGCGCTCCGTTTCCAGGCAGATGTTAAGAAAATGCGCTTCCTTGGTTGGCAAGTAAGCGCATGGTTGTTCGTTTGTCAGATCAAGATCGATAGCATTAGTCGGTCGATGCGGGCTTTTGGCGCTCGCTGTCCTTTTCGATCAATTCGAGCAGGCGCCTAACGGCATCCGCTTGCGGGATATTCTTCTCGATGCAAAACCTTGCCGCGATAGAGGCTTACCTTCTCAGGCCCTGCACCAACGTAGCCGTAATCTGCATCGGCCATTTCGCCGGGTCCGTTGACAATACAGCCCCATTATTCCGATTTTTAAGCCCTTTAGGTGGCCCGTTTCCGCTTTTATGCGAGCGATGGTTTGTTGCAGGTCATAGAGTGTGCGCCCGCAGCCCGGGCAACTGATGTATTCCGTCTTCGTCGTACGTTGGCGGGTGGCGTAATATGCCGAAAGCCGTGGCGTCCTGAAGATCGTGCGCCAAAGGTCGGTGCCCATCGGGCGTCGTATTGAAGAGCATCAAGCCATCTGCCAAACCGTCGAAGAAGAGTGCGTCGGCATCAGCCGCATGGCAGATTTGGAAGTCCTCGCGCTGATCATCACCAAAGGTAGATTGGAGAAAACAACCACCGGCGTCGAGAAGTTTTCAGACCATAGTTCGTGGACGAGCGCACGCTGTTCGCCAAGGCGGTTGGCGTGGTTGCTCTGCGCGATAATGACCATCTCCGGATGGTGGCGCAAGCAGGCCTTTGACTTCTTCTCCGAAGGCCGGAAAGGTCAAGAAGAGAAACTTCATCTTAGCCCTGCACATCCCGACGAAAGGCAAGGTCTCGGTCGTGAAGACCGGATAGGTATCAGGCTCACCGGCCCCTGAGTCGGCATCTATAATGTACTTGACGCCCGCTTTTCGCTGCTCAGCGGCGGGAAGTTGACGCCCCGCATACACATAATCGGGCAGCGTCGCGCCAAAATGCGTATCGCCATCGAGACGTGTGAGATGACAACGGTGGTTGCGTGCCACCAATCATTGCCCACAGCGATCGTGGGCGCCGATCAGGAGAAACGTAGTCGAAACCGGGAAAGGCGCGACCGGGAATAAACGGATGGGCCGGCGCGCCCACAACGTGGGCGGCCAACTTATAGCCACAGGAATTTCTGCCTCGGGGCCTCACTCAAAGATACGCGAATCGTATCGCCAATGCTCGTCGGCCAGGAGTGCACCGATGCCGGCAGCGCTCTTGATGCGGCCGTCCTCGCCCTCGCCGGCTTCCGTCACGCCCAAGTGTAAGGGAAGTCCATACCCTCGCGCTCCATCACAGCGCAAAGCAGGCGGACGCTGCGCACCATTACGACCGTATTGCTCGCTTTGATGGAGATGACGACGTCGCGGAAGTTCTCGCCGGACGCAAATGCGCAAAAATTCCATACAACTTTCAACGATTCCGGCCGGCGTATCGCCATAGCGGCTCATAATGCGGTCAGATAGCGAGCCGTGATTAACACCCTATGCGGAGGGCCGTATGGTGTTGGCGGCAAATGGCTAAGAGTTGCTTGAAGCGCGCTTCGAGGCGGTCTAACTCAGCGGCGTATTCTTCGTCGGTATATTCGAGATGGCGGAACGTGCGGGCGGGATCGACGTAGTTGCCGGGATTGATGCGGACGCCTTCTACGATGGCAGCGGCTGCATCAGCTACGGCAGGATTTGAAAATGCACGTCGGCCACGAGGGGACGTCGACACCATCGGCCAGCAGTCCGGCCTTGATATTGCGTAGGTTTTCGGCTTCGCGCAGACCTTGCGTAGTCAGGCGCACATAGTCGGCGCCGGCCGCCACAATCCTTTCTGTCTCGCGCCACGGATTCAGCCGTATCGGTCGTCTTCGTAGTCGTCATACTCTGCAGGCGGATGGGATTGGACGGTCCGCCCATCGGGCGATTGCCAACTTTACTTCGTGCGAGGTGTGGGGCGTATAATTGAAAAGTTCAGCCCCGCAATGATACTTTTTGCATAGCTTGTTGTAAATTGGCGTTGCGACCTTAGTTGGTCTTAAACTTGTATTGCTCTGCGGCTAAGGCTTCGTTAGCTTTCACAATCTTATTTTTGAGTCCGCTTTTTGTGGCGGCGGAGGCGCTCGACTAAATCGGTATCGCTCAGCCAGCATCTCCAAAAGCCAGGATAGCGGCATTTTGCGCACCATTGACGCCCACCGTAGCCACGGGGATGCCCAGCGGCATTTGTACGATAGAACAAGAGGGCATCTAAACCATCTAACATGCACTCTGATGGGGACACTCGATTACGGGCAAGGTGGTAGAAGCGGCGATAACGCCGGGCAAAGCGGCTGCCATTCCGGCACCTGCGATGATCACTTTCAAGCCGCGTGCGGCAGCGCCTTGTGCAAAGGCTTCGACTTCGTTGGGCGTGCGGTGGGCAGATAAGGCGTTTATTTCAAATGGCACCCATTTCGTCGAGAAACTTGGCGGCCTTCTCCATCAATGGGTAGATCGGAGGTGCTACCCATAATAATGCTGATGAGTGGTTGCATAATTCGTTGTATTATATTGATTGTTGGTAACGTTGATTCTATATATAATAATGTGTGGCGGGGCGGTGGGACCCTCAATTTGCGAGGCGCTTACATAAAACGCACGCAGAGATAACCGCAAAGTATACCGATCAAGACGCCCAGTCCGATGTCGCGGAGCGAATGTTGGCGCAAGATGAGCCGGCTTGTGCAGACTAAGCCGCAAAGCAGAATGAGAAGCACAGCCACCAAAGTGGGGTCAAACGAAAATATCTCGGAGAAAGCCAGCAATGCGCCGATAACGCCGCCGGAAGCAGCCGCGTGGTACTCACTTTTATCCAATTATTGAGCACGGCGCATACTATCTGAAGCGCAAGCGCCCCGGCGATGATGCCGAAGCGTGAAACGAGAGCATATGCATGCGCTCCATTAAATAGAGCAACAAGGCATGAGTTCATCATACTCAAAAAGATAGGGTACGTAGCGATTGGTGCGGCGACCTAAGCCGTGGCGCGTCCAGCCATTGAGCTTGCGGTAGTAAAGATGGACAAAGCGCGGAAGAATGACGGTAAAGAGCCAAACCATAAGTAACAGCATCGCCTTATAAGAAGGCGGAAGCAAACTCATATAACTAAAAACGAACAAGGCTAAAAAGCTACGACCGGCATATAAAACGGCGAGAAAAGTAGCGAAATAGCTTTGTGCTGATAAGATGAGATACTTATTGGACATCGCTTGTAAATGGATCTTTTTGAGTTTTCTACGAATATGATGTATTTGAGTTTGTATTATTGCTTGCGCAGTCCTGACTTCGGAATGCCCAATTGCTCTCGATATTTAGCCACCGTGCGGCGCGAGATGGAAACCTTTTTCTTTCATGACAAGCGTCAGTGCTTCGTCGGCCAAGGGGTGGCGCTTGTCCTCGGCAGCTATGGCCTCACGCAGTGCAGCTTTGGCTTGGCGCGACGAGAGTTCTTCGCCCTCGCCGGAAGTAAATTGGGAGGAGAAGAAGAACTTAAGCGGGTAAAGTCCGTGTTGCGTCTGCACATATTTGCTTCCCGTGACGCGTGAAACGGTAGAAATATCTACGCCGGCCTTCTCAGCGACATCGCGTAGCGTCATAGGGGACGAGTAGCATTTTCATCGTCGTCGTTCAGGAAGAAGTCGCGCTGTCGTTCGACGATGCCGCGCATCACACCCATCAAAGTCTTGCGCCGCCGGTTGATGAGTTCGAGGAAGAGTTGCGCATCCCCACTTTCTTGCGAGCATAAACGTATGCGTCGCGCTGACTTTTATTCAAGTCTTTATGGCCGCCAAACTCGCGCACCGTATCTTTGAGACGCCTTACTCACACGCAATTCAGGGACGTCTCCATTATTGAGTCGCACGCTGATACTTCCATCATCTTCAACGTGGACATAAAAAGTCGGGGATTGCCGTTGGCGCCGTGCCGATCGTCGTTTCATTCAAAGCACTACCGGGTTTCGGATTTAAGCGACGTATCAGCTGTGCTGCTTGTTGCAGACTTTCATCGTCGGTTTTTAATCGCGCCTTTATTGTGTTCAATGGTGATACGTAAAATCGCAAAGCAACGATCAACGATGGCTATGGCGAGCGCCTTAAAAAGGACTCTTGAGCTCCGGACTTTCCAATTGCACGCGAAGGCATTCCTGCAAGTCACGTGCTCCGATGCCGCGCGGTTCAAATCGCTGTAAGAGGTGCAACAATCGCTCAATTCTTCCTCAGACACGTCCAGATTCTGATAAATAGCCAATTCATCGCCGATGGTGCGCAAATCTTTACGCAGATAGCCATCATTATCCAGACTGCCGATAAGATATTCCATAATCCGGCGTTGCTGTTCATCGAGATCGTGCTCACCGATCTGTCGATAAAAGCTCATCATACGCATTATTTGTCGCCGCCAGTTGCACCTCGCGCTCCTCGGCCTCGTTGCGTTGTCGCAACAGATAATCCGGAATATCGTCTTCCGTCAAGTAATCGGCCGTCTCATCATCGGCGTGTGGATCATCTTCAGCGGTCTCCGACTCATTATCGTCCGCTTCCGTCGTTTCTGCCGCCATATCCTCCTCATCTTTATCAGGTCCGGCCTCCTCCAACGCGGCGTTATCTTCCAATTCGTTGCGCACACGTTGCTCCAGATCCATCACAGGCAGTTCGAGCAAGCGCGCCATAGCCACTTGCACAGCCGAGAGCTGTTGGGTTTGCTCTTCCTTTTTGTGTTTGTATGAGTTTCTGAGGCATATAAATCGTTTACGAGTGCAAATTTAGAAGAAACAAAGAGAAGCTCAAGCCCCTTGCGTTTATTTCCCCACGCTTTTCTGTGAGCGATCTGCTTAGTGCTTTCCACGCCATAGTGCAGAAGCGTTTTTCCATTTCAGAGGAGAATAAGTGCGGTCTATTTTTATGGAATCACACAAATTGGTCATAATGCCGCTGAATAAAAACGTCAGAGTCACCTTGAAACTTTATGGCCCTGCAACTAAAGTGCAAAATCAGAATAAGAGAAAGGATATGATGTTCTTATTATGCTTGTAGTTTACGATTCAAATGTCGCAAACCGGTTTGCATTCCTTTTCGGGTAGTAGCCGTTGACTTCGGCTCTAAGTTGAGGTCTACCATTAAAAGACTGCCGAGTCGCAGAGAGAGAGCGAGAGAAAGATAGAAAAAGTATTGATTATCAACAGTATAAGGCATCTAAAAACTTTCCTATAAGAGAAGAAAAATTGTCTTATAGGACAATTTTTTCGATCACCCAAGACAATTTTTCTGATCACCCAAGAGAATTTCTTCGATCTCCTATGCGAATTTTTGCAACATCGGTTGGTGTCTTGAAAGCGCTCTTTAGCAGATTGATCTGCCTATGGAGGACGCCTTTGTCGGGCGAGGAGCGACAAAACATATACGAAACGGGGAAACGCCATCGATGCTCGTACTTATGTTGCCCGGCTACTGCTCAAACGGCAGCCGCTAAAGAACTTGCAAGAGCTGAAGCGGGCACACAGAAAAGGCCCTCGTATAGGCAATGCGCTATACGAAGGGCCTTTTTGGTAGTGCCAAGGCTCAAGATGCTCAGTGGTCTTCGCCGCTCCTTAAAGCGACCGTTGACTTATCTAACGACGGATATGCTTCAAAATTTGAATGTGGCCGTGAGGGTAACCTTTCGGCCGTCGGCATATGCATATTCCGCGTTGCGAGCCATCAGCATGGAGGAAGGAGTATAATAAGTATGATTCAAGAAGATTGGAGATCGCCAGACTGAAATCCCAGGCTTTTACCTTTGCCCCCAATATCAGGTTGAGAAGGTTGATGCGTTTGACGGCCCCTTCGCGCTTCTTGATAAACGCCGGAGGCATTGGGCTAGCGGTCGCGTTTACCCGTATGGAGATGCATAGTTGGACGTAAGTATCCTTGATGGGCGCATAGTTGACACACATCAATAGTTTTGAAGCCGGGATAGAAATGTTCGACATATAAGTATCCCAGTTGCCTGATGCAGACTTTATCTTTCCTTCCAGCCAAGAGAAGTTAGCTCCGGCCTTCAGCTCGTCGGTCAGCTTGGCATCTGCGTCAACTCAACGCCGTAAACCTTCTGTGGCGTGCGGTTAACGACCCAAAAACCATTTTCTATTTTTGAGATCACCACCCAGTTTTGAGTAAGTATAGAAGAAGGAGCCGTTGAGTTGCAACCAGTTGTCAATGTTAGCGTAAGCACCGATTTCGTAGTTGTTTGTTTTTACCGGCTCGGTAGATATCTTTGAGAGCACATCGGCCTTTTGCTGCACGGAGCGTACGCCCTAAGTCGAAGATAGAAGCCTTGCGAAAAAGGCAACAAACGGCTGGAACACAGGATACTTATTGTAGGACAATCCCATGTTAAAAGAGAAGTTGTTGTAGTGGAGCGATCCGCCTTTTTACGCGCACCTGCGGGTCGCTGAGCTTATTGCGTAGGACGTCATAGTCAGGTACGCTGACGTTGATAAAGTCGTAACGGCCGCCAATTTTAATGTTAACGTATTGCCACAACGTAGTCTTGGTTTGAATAAAAAGGCGCGTGGTTGTTGCTGGTCAGCCAAAGGCATCCACAGACGCCCATCAACGAGGGGTTGGGCCGTCTTGTCAAGAAGATAGTCGTAACCATAAACAAGACGAGTAAAGACGTTGTCGGAGAATATGAGATGTGAACTAAACTGTGCGCGTAAGCCGAACTTGCGATCTTTTTATGGCCGACTGTCCGCTGGTTTCTTCCCAGCGAGGCTGAGCGAGGGTTGCTTTTCGGAAGTCGAAGATCGTATATAAACTTGAGCCAAATACGGCTGCTTCAAAAATCTGTATGGCGAAACAGCTCTTTAGACGTAAACTTGAGGTAGAGCGTTGTGGTTGTAGCGCGTGCCCTCATCTACAGCTTGCGGATCTTTATTGCCGATGACACCAATAGCCGGCTTTATAAGATATTTTTCCGGCAGCGGAATCAGCTGGTATCTTGCACGCTACGATAATAGTTGTACATCAATTCGAGTCGGTTCTTCGTCGACAAAGCATAGCCTAAATTAACGAGGACGTTGGTCGTGTAAGTATCGCCGAGTCCGTAGCGCGGAGAGATGTATTGCCCATCACCATCCACGCGAGCTCCCTGTGCGTCCGAATGCGCCGTTGACGAGATAGTTGAGTTTGCCGACCTTTCCGTAAAAGCTGTTGGTTGAGGCGATAGCCCCTGCCTTGCTTCGTTGAAAGAAATTGTAAGTAGAACCGGCTACGGAAGTTTGGCCGGCAATCGTTCTGTTCGTAGCGTTCTTCTTCGTAACAATGTTGATCAAACCGCCAATAGCGCCGTTGCCGTAGAGCGCCGTCGACCCTTCACAACTTCAATGTGGTCGATGGCTGCGATGTCGATGGTGCGAATATCGCGGTCGGTCGAACGTAAAGGCGTCGATTGGGGTATCCCGTCAATCACGACGAGCGCACTTCTTCCACGAAGCGACTGCGAACGACTACTCGTCGTATTGCTCGACAACGCTAAGCCGGGCGTGAGCAAACCCAGCAGTTGGGTTAAATCGGGCGCGGTCTTGCTCATTTCGGCGATCTGACGTTGGTCGATGATTGTCACTGTGGCCGCCGCATTCGATTTTACTTCGGGGATGCGCGTCGCACTCACGACGACTTCCTTAAAGTTGCCGCGTGAGTCCTGCAGGGTTCTCCGTCTGCGCAACACAATGTGCGGCAGACGTTATCGAGATACATAACGATAGATAAAAGTACTCATTTTAATACGCTTTTGTGTAAGTCTGATTATTTTGCAAAAATAAGTCCGCCTTTAGTCGCCTGCAATACCTAAAACAAGGTATAAATCATTGCCCGCTTCTCAAGCTCGGCAACAGAGAAAAAGATCTCCGCAAAAAGAATACGCATCGCTACAAGCGGCGGCAGAAGTATGAAGGTAAACGTATTGTTTTCTTGCACCCGAGCTGACTTTGAGATAGCGGCGGACTGAGAGTGTGCAAGATGGAAATGGCTCGAAGTAGATTGCGTCAACGCGCTTCTCCCCTTTTCGGAGCACGGGGAAGGACTTCCGACGTCTCCGGCTGCACTAAGATCACACGGAGGCTGCTTTTCTAAGCTCTTAATCGGCGTTTGCTCCAAACTCACGTTACTTTTACTTTTGCCGTCTGCAAGGAAAAGTTTACTTTTGCTCGTTAAAACGAAGCGTATGGAAGAACTTATTCGCGTCAAAGGAGCGCGCGTAAATAATCTCAAAAAAATATGAGACTTAAACCTCCCTCAGGGGCAGCTAATCGTCATTACGGGCTTAAGCGGCAGCAGCAAGTCCTCATTGGCTTTCGACACGCTCTATGCCGAGGGGCAGCGACGTTATGTTGAGAGCCTTTCTGCGTATGCCCGCCAATTTTTAGGCCGTATGAACAAGCCCGATTGTGATTATATCAAAGGGCTTCCTCCTGCCATTGCCATCGAGCAGAAGACGACGGCGCGCAACCCGCGCTCAACGGTAGGGACGTCTACTGAGATTTACGACTATCTTCGTATGCTTTTTGCCCGCATTGGTCGCACTTTTTCCCCTGTAAGTGGCGTGGAAGTGAAGCGCCATACGCGGGCCGACGATGTCAATTGTGCTTTATCTTATTCGCCCGGCACGCGTTTTACGCTCTTAGCCCCGATCGTGCGCAACGCAGATAGAAGTATGAGCGAGCAGTTGGCCGTTTATCTCAAGCAGGGCATAAGTCGGCTGGATCTTGATGGGACAATGCTTCACATCGACGACGTCTTGCAAGACGCTGACCGACTTCGAGAAGTCGAGGCTTCGGATGCGGCCTTTCTGCTTATTGACCGTCTGAGCGTAGATCCCGCTAACGAGGCTGTCAATCGGCTTACCGACTCCGTAGAGCGTGCCTTTTATGAAGGCAAAGGCGAATGCTTGCTACGCTTCTACCCTTCTAAGGCGCTGCATCGCTTCTCTGAGCGCTTTGAAGCCGACGGCCTACAATTTGAAGAACCTTCTGACCAACTGTTTTTCGTTCAACTCGCCGGCCGGAGCTTGTCCCGAGTGCGAAGGCTTTTGGAAAAGTGATCGGCATCGATGAGCAACTCGTCGTGCCCAATGCAGCTTTGAGCATCTACGATGGTGCCGTCGTCTGTTGGCAGGGCGAAAAGATGGGCCAATGGCGCGAAGAGTTTTGCCGCCGTCAAGCGCCGCGTGGTTTTCCTGTGTTTAAGCCCTTCTTTGAACTGACGCAGGAAGAAAAATATTTTGTGGCACGGCGACACAAAACGGAGCAGACGCTCCCAAAGATGGAGCAAGTAACGCTTGATGCCTTTTTGAAATGCTCCGCGAGAATCAATATAAGATTCAGTATCGCGTAATGTTGGCGCGTTACCGTGGCAAAACGACTTGTCCCGTCTGTCAAGGCAGCAGGTTAAAGCCAGAGGCGGGCTACGTCCGCGTCGGGCGAAAGCATCAGCCGCTGGTGCGTATGTCCGTAGCCGACTTATCGGAATGGTTTGAACACGTGCTCAAACTCGAGCCGCACGAGGAGCAACTCGCCGCACGCTTACTCACCGAACTCCGTCAGCGGCTCCGCTTCTTGGTCGACGTAGAGCTTAGGCTATCTGACGCTCGACCGCGCAGCTAATACGCTTTCCGGCGGCGAGAGCCAGCGCATCAATCTCGCCACGAGTCTTGGCAGCATCCTCGTTGGCTCGCTCTATATATTAGATGAGCCAAGCATCGGTCTGCACAGTCGCGATACGGGGCGCCTCATCCACGTCTTAAAGGCTTTGCGCGATCTCGGAATACGGTAATTGTAGTAGAACACGACGAAGAAATCATGCGGGCTGCCGATTACATTGTCGACATAGGCCCGATGCGGGCCGTTTGGAGCGGACGCGTAGTCTTCGCAGGGCCCAATCCGTTTGCGGAGGGCAGGCGCCGAGCACCGACTTGCCGCAGCAGTCGGCCGAACTTCCATCCCACACGCTCAAATACTTGTCGGGCGAAGAGACGATCGATGTACCCTCTACGCGGCGTTCGTGGACGCGCAGCATCATGGTCGAAGGCGCGCGCGCCAACAACTAAAAGGCATCACGGTCGAGTTTCCGCTCAACGTGATGACCGTCGTGACGGGCGTATCCGGTTCAGGCAAGAGTACACTTGTGCGCAGCATCCCTCTACCCTGCTTTGAAGCGCCACTCGATGAACCGGCCGATCGCCCCGGCGAGTTCTTGCAACTCTCGGGCGCAGTTGACGCCGTGAAGCGTGTGGAATTTGTCGACCAGCACCCTGATTGGGCGCTCCTCGCGCAGCAATCCGGTTACGTATCTCAAAGCTTACGACGAGATACGGAAAACTCATCGCCGAGCAAACCTTGGCCAAGCAGTTGGGCTTCTCACCGGCGTTTTTCAGTTTCAACACAGACGGCGGCCGATGTGAGGAATGCAAAGGCGAGGGCGTAGTTCACGTTGAGATGCAGTTTATAGCCGACCTCGAACTTCCCTGCGAGGCCTGCGAGGGCAAGCGTTTTAAGAAGGACATTTTAGGGGTGAAATATCGTGGTCGGAATATCTACGACATACTTGAGATGACGGTCAATCAGGCCATCGACTTCTTCACAGAAGGTGGACAAAAGCGCATTGTTGCGAAGCTCTTGCCGCTCCGCGACGTTGGCTTGGGCTACATTGAAAGTTGGGCCAGAGTAGCAGCACCCTCAGCGGCGGCGAGAATCAGCGCGTCAAGTTGGCCTACTTCCTCAGCTTGGAGCGCAGCGAGCCCACGCTCTTTATATTTGATGAGCCTACCACGGGCCTCCACTTCCACGATATTCGCACCTTGCTCAAGGCTTTCAATGCCTTAATCGGGCGGGGGCACAGCATCCTCATCGTGGAGCACAACTTAGACGTAATCAAATGTGCCGACTATGTGATTGATCTCGGCCCGGAAGGCGGACGCGACGGCGGATATTTAGTCGGTGCAGGCACACCTGAAGAGTTGGTGAAACTCGGCAAAGGGCTATACGGCGCAATATTTGAGTGAAAAACTCCAAGCCTAAAATATAGCAGCGGCGGAGAACGATTTCCTCCGGCGACTGTCGGCGGCGATGGGCAGACAATCAAAAACGCTCACCGCCGCCGACTGTTTTTGGCAAGCGGCCGGCGCAAAGGCAGACGCCACCGCTCGAGTTGACATCCGGCCAAGGCCAATGCGGAAAGCTTCCATTCATTTATCAGATGGCTATGCATTGCCTGTTTTCGTCAAAATTTATCACTTAGGGCGGCAGAAAGCCTTTACCGCCGACCGGCACGCATTGCGGGCTTATTAAGACCCTATCGGCGTCTGTGATGGTCGCTGCTTGTTTTTGGTTTGGTGGCAGCAAACCATCGTTTGGTGAGACAAACCATCGTTTGGCGACAGCAAACCATCGTTTGGCGGCAGCAAACGAAAAGCGAGTTTGCCATCGACAAGCAAAGGTGGGCAAACGACCGATGATGGCTGCGCCCAACAGACGCGCTCACGACATTTTTCTGATACGAGAAGCGGCCGGATGCGTTTTGTAAGCTTTCGTCAATTATGGATATTTTTATAATGTCATGAAACGTATTGATTTACTTATGAATAACCAAATCTGACATTTCTCCGTCTGAAACTCGGTAGCCTAGAAGTTAAGATTTTACAAAGAAAAGCAGGCCAAGAAGCCGTGTGCGCCTTTGTTGGCGCTGAATTTGCCGTCAGCGTTGGCCGATATGGCGGGCGTTTGGCTATATTCTTTTCACTCAATTTTGGATTATTTCTAAAATAAACACACTGTAAATCAGACATATTCCATACTTTTTGCACAGTCTAAAAGTTAGTACTCCAGAAGCCCTGACAGCACCATTGGGGAAGTAACAAAACAAAATAAAACGAAACGCCCAAGCAAACAACAGGTAATATGCAAAAAGAATAACGTTGAAAAAAACAAAACTACGACGCACCGAGAGTTGAACGCATAGCTCTTTGATGAGCAATCTTTCCTTGCAACGAGCCCTACCGTAAACATCGGCGCAAGTGTTGGAGACTTTGGCGATGGAGGCGAAGAGGATATTGATGGAGACTCGTATGACGCTGACGGAAATCCCTTTAGATGGGAATAACCCGTAAGCATACTGTCTCTTCAAAAGGAGACAAACAAATGATGAAGCGGTCGGCAATAGGTTTTTATTGCCGGCTGTTTGCGCATCTGTAGTAGGGACGAGCAGGCAGCTCCGCCGCCGGCAGATAACGCGGAGCAGCGCGAGAAAAGCAAAACTCAAAGAGCGCAGCTAACCTTTCAGTAGGCAACCGAAGAGAGATCTTACGAGGCCTGATAAGAACGTGCCGAGCGCAAAGCGGGTTGTAAGCTTCAGCAAATGCACACGATATAAAAGGTACGGCCGGCATACGCGAACGTAAAGACGCGTACACCGGCCGTATCAACCTAATCTGTTTATTTACAAAAAGCTTTTTTTCTTTTATTCTACAAACATCTTACGCACACTTTCGTACCGTGGTCGGTGCGGATGCGCAGGATGTGACGCCCTCGGACTTGGCGCTTCGAGGCCGGCCTCGATCGCTGCCGTGCGCACACAGAGGGCGCCGGAAAGTGAATAGAGGCTCACTTCTTGTACGTGTACGTTGGCGGGCACTTTGAAGTGGAGGCGATTGCCGACTTGTAGACGCTGACCGGCGCACCGCTTGCCACCACGGGCGCTTCGATGGCCGTAGCATTTGTATACTTAACGATACGATAATAATTGTCGTAGCCACCCACCGGCGTTTCCGCCTTCTCACCTACGGCTTTCTCATCAACCTTTACGAGGTAATTGTTTGGAAGCAATTCTTGGCCCGGTTTGTATTTGAATTTTATTTCCTTTGATTCACCGGCCTTCAGCTTTAAGTTGCCCATATAGACAATTTCCCCGTTGGAGTCAGTAAATTGACGCAGGCGGACGTAAACTTTTCCGTTGTAATCTTTCAGCGCCTTGAGCGTCACCTTTCCTTCGTAGCGTGTGTCGGACGTAATTTCTGTGGGAAATTCTAAAAGCTTCGCACGCCAGAGATAATTCTTCGTTTTCAGAAATGACAATCTTGGTAGAATCAAAGGGGTAGGCAAATCTTCAAGACCGCGAGAGGTGATGTACTTAGCGCCAATCGTGTACGTGCCGGGCTCTAAAACCGGCTGCTTTTATAGAAGCCATTGGAGACTTGCGCACCGCGCTCAATGTTTTTATCGACTTGCAAGAAGACGTACTCTTGGTTTTTAGGACCGCCCTTGAGGTAAGTTACGATGCCGACATCGCCGGTTGCACAATAGTTGCGTGCATAGAAAGCAAAAGTAGAGCGGCGTGCCTTGCTTGACGGGGCCGGATGCGGTCGGCGAACTTTTTTAACCAATACGTAGGACCTCGTCTGGCGCAATACGGGGCATCAGCTTCGGGCAGAATCTCTACCGTGGCGCGACCCACTTCGGCATCATCAAAGGAAGCGGCGTCTTTGTTTGCATCATAAAGCGCCAAAGTGTATTTGCTGGGCTTCATCTTGTCGCCCTAAGTCCATCAGAAGTTCCATCTCCTTCGTGCTTTCTTCCTATACGCCGGCTCTAACAAAGACCGTGTCGGTAACTGACGGATCATCGACTGACGTGAAGTGGAAAGCAATGGCCTTAAGCGGAAATCCTTACCCCTATTCTGAAGCGTGAAGTTGGCTTTGGCGATGCCGTTCGCATAGAGCGGGCCATCGAAATGAATCGGCGTGAGCAGCTTTGACGTCAGAATGGGGCGCGTGGATCTTAGCATCGACGATCCGGCCGTTAGATACGCTGACGTCGCCGTAAGCCGGCAGACTGAGCGGGTGGCGCAAAGATCTTCCAGTCGCTCATACCATCTGCAAAATAGGCAAAATGGATCGTGTAGTCGCTATCAGCAACGCCGGCAACGGCTTTCGGAATATTTCGTATCCGCAAACTGGTATATCCGGTGCGGCCGGCTTTAAGATGCTTCTATATGTACCGGCTCTTCTTTGAGGCGTTTCACGATTTTATCGCCTTGTACCAAGACCGGAGCTACTTTTAAGATCAACCGGCGTTATCTCATAATTTTCTATGTAGGCCATCATGGTCATATCTTCTTCGTAAGACATCAAAACCAAGGCGCGACGGAGAGTAGACCGCGTAAGGCACGGGCTGAGCAGAGCCGCCGGCGGGACTTGACGTTAACGATGATTTCTTGATTGACGTTGAAGCCCTGTTGAAGAAGCGCCGATACCCAGCGCTGACGGGTTGAGATGGTTTACCATAAAGAAGCCGTCACTCGTACCCGATGCCAGCCCCAATTTATGTGCACGTAGTCCTGATCGTCGTAGCCGTCGCAGACAAATGCGTGCCCGCCGCGACCATCTTCCGCCGAAGCGGCATAATAAACGGGCGACCTGCATCCAACTCCTGCTTAATCATTGAAATCCACTCTTTAGTCGGATAATAATCACGCGGTTTCATCTCCACAGCGTTGTCGTAACCAAAATAGGTTCGCAATGCGTAAGGAACGGCTTGAGAAAAGGCGCCACTACCGGTTTTCGTGTAGTGCATATTTACGGAGATGCCAAAATCAGAGGCGATCGAAGCCACCGCCCCGGCTTGCTCGTCGGTATATTCGCCGGCATAGCCCGGCAGCATTTTATCCCAATCGTCAGTAGCATCCGCAAAGTTGGCCGACAGCGTTTGTCCGTCCATCTTATATGAATGCGAACCCGTGCCGTGCTGCGGATACTTAGTGGAAACGCATTATCTGCGTACAAGCAGTTGCCACACAGCCTACATAATAATGTCTGGTCTTCCCATTATCTACCCACGTCGGGCAATTGTTATTATACGGTGTGTCCTGCCCCATTTCGTCTCTCCGAGCAATGGGCCCACAACGGCTTGTGGAGCAGCGGTCGCAATAGGCGCTCGGGCTCATCCTCCTCAATAGCGGCGATGCGTTGCGCATAAACTTTCATCCAGAAAAGGAGATTTTTCCGGTGCGTCCGCAAATGAGAATTGGCCGGTATCGGCATAAGCCAAGACGGTGCCGACGGCATCATCGCCGGAGATGATCGCTAAAGCCTTTACCCCTTCTGCATTGCTAGACGTAAAAGGAGCCTGCTCGGCAGATTGCCCTTTTCGCCATTAAGTGTTTGGGTGTAGGAAGCAGCGCGCGAACCATTCGTTTTTGTGGTCCTGCTTGCAAGAATTTTGCTGCCAACTGCGCAGCTTCAGGTTGCGGAATGCGTCTGGCTTCTGTTGAGAAGAAGGCCAGCGCCAACAATCCTGAGAGGAATAAACGTTTCATAGTTAATGAGTATAGTAAATTTGAGATTCGTCTGTGATTCGATCAGCGGCGTCCTGCGTCGGATAGATTTTTATCTTTGGCTCAATCTGTGGTGCCCTGTGTCGTATAGGTTTTGTCTTTCGCCGGATAGGCGCCGTCTTTTCATTGTCGTTTTCGGCGTCGGCATAGTGGTCCGGCGCCGGTTAGGTCAAACCGAGGCGCCGCGGCGTGTGCTTTTCAGCAAGCGAACGTCGGCAAATTTAGAGAAAGTTTCGAACCACAAAATAAAACCAAGAGAAAAAGAATAAACAATATTTTTTACATATTTCAAAGCAGAAAAAGGCATAAGAAAGGACACAACAAACTACTTTTCTCTAAAAATAAGCGCGAAGAGGGCCTGAAGAAAGGGAGAAGTAGCGAATAAGGCTTCGCAAACTTGGGAATGTTCGACAAAAAGCGTAACTTTGCCTTTACCTTGATAAATATAATTTTATTATAAGCACAACGTATTATACAATAAGAGCCCTATGACATTCACCGAAAAGGCTTGGGAATCTTCCGCACCGCGGTCGACGACTACCATAAGACAGATAATATAGACGCAGACTTTGTAAATCCTCATCCGGCCAATACAATCGAAGCGGCCCTCTATCGTAAATGCTGGATCGACACAGTTCAGTGGCAATATGGAGGACATTATACGTGACCCGAACATAGATCTGGTTGAGGCCCTCGCGCTCAAGCGCCGCATCGACAAGAGCAATCAGGACCGCACCGACCTTGTGGAGCAGATCGATCATTATTTTTGGAGACCTACAAGGATGTGCGCCCGCTCGATGGGGCTACGCTCAACACCGAGACGCCGGCGTGGGCCGTGGACCGACTCAGCATCCTCTATCTTAAAATCTACCACATGGAGGAGCAGGTTGCGCGTCAGGAAGCCGACGCCGCCCACCGCGAGCGTTGCCAAGCAAAGCTGGCTGTTCTGCGCGAGCAAAAGCAGGATTTGACCGGTGCACTCGACACCTTGCTCACGGACATTGCCGAAGGGCGTAAGTACATGAAGCTCTACAAGCAGATGAAGATGTACAACGATCCGGCAACCAATCCTATACTCTACGGCGCAAAAGGCAAAGTAAAAGTTTGCCCCACCCGCCCACTTTTCACTATGTCTGCCTCGCCGGTAGTTAAGCATCCCCACGTCGCCTGCTGATCTTGCGCTTTTCAGCTCTTGGGCGATGTCGCGATGACCGTTCCGGTTGTCGCTTTGGCTGCGCAGTATCCGCAAATGCAGATCACCGTTGCCTCGCAGCCTTTCCTCGCCCCGCTTTTTCGACCGCTTAGCGCCCAATGTGCAATTCTTTCGAGCCGACATTCGCAAAGCGTATCGCGGTCTGCGCGGCCTATGGCAACTCTCGCGCACAGCGCCTTTTATAGATTGCGATGCGGTGGCCGATTTGCACGATGTCTTACGCACAAAAATCCTGCGTTGTTTTCTGCGTTTTGCGCGGTAAGCGCGTGACTGTGATTGATAAGCACCGACGCGAGAAGCGCCTGCTCGTGGAGCACAAAGATCTTTCGCCCGCTACCCACTTCGTTTGCGCTTTTATGCGGAAACCTTAGCACGCCTTGGCCTACCCGTAAAGCTCAACTTTGAACGCTTAAAGTTGGGTGGCGACGCCACATCTCCCTTTCCCATTCTCCACCGACACCCTGCACGAACCTTGGCTGGCCTTGCGCCCTTTGCAGCCCACGAGGGAAAAATTTACCCTTTGGAGCAGATGACGGAGGTCGTGCAGCTCTACTTCGAGTTGCATCCCCACGGACGCTTGTTCGTCTTTGGCAGCAGGAAGGAGATGGAAATGCTACGCCCAACTTGGGGCAAAAGCTTTGAAAGATTGGTTTTTCGTATGCGACCCTGCTGAAAAGGATTGGGCGCAGAACTGCAATTGATGGCGCGACTAAACGCTATGGTTTCGATGGACTCCGGCAATATGCATCTGGCCTCGCTCGTTGGCTGTCCGGTAGTCAGCATTTGGGGGCAGACGCACCCGTTTGCCGGCTTTATGGGCTATCATCAAGTGGAGGAAAACGTAGTACAACAAGACTTGCATTGCCGCCCCTGCTCCATCTTCGGCAATGCGCCGTGTCGATATGGTGATTTCCGCTGTCTACGCGACATCTTTGCCTCAACTGATCATTGACAAAGTAGAAGAAATCATCTCACCCGAACAAGATTAGGGCGCAAAGACAAAGACAGATATATAGACTTTTGATGAGTAGTAAAAAGGAATTTCGACTATTGCGCCGAAATTCCTTTTTCTTTTGTCCCTACGATTACATAACTCTTTTTGGGGATAAGGACAAGGGAGGGCTAAATATCAATCCGCACGGCGCATCGGCGCATACTTCCCGCTTGGCTATGATGCGGAAGTGGCTGGCACGCCGAAAATGACACAGTGCAAAAACGAAGGGGCGATAATAAATTTTAATGGCTGGAAAAATACGGCGCAGACATAGCCCGGCAAGTGACGAAGAGAGGCGTTGCGGCGCTTGTTATCGTGAGAAAAAGGCTTCATCTCACGATAAAAAGGTGCTATCGTGAGAAAAAAAGGTTTCACCTCACGATAAAAACTTCGGCAGCCGACTTTTGATTCTTTGTGATGACCGATATTCGATGGGTAAGCGATAGAAGGCGAAGAAGCAGAAAAGAGGGAGCGAAGCATCAGGCTGCGGGGCGCCGACTCTGCGCGGCACCATTCGATCTGCAACGCGGCGACCTTCACCCATACGGCAGGAGAGAGAACTGAAAGCGGGGCGAGGTTAACAGGCCGCCAACGAGTCGACGAAAAGAGGATCGGGAAGTAAACATACAGAAACCAAGAGATACAAAAAGGGAGGCAACACGCGGCTGACTCCTTTAGAAGGGTGCAAGATGGGACTCGAACCCACGACATTCAGAACCACAATCTGACGCTCTAAACCAACTGAACTAGATGCACCATAACAACTCTTCCCGCTTGGAAAAAGTAGTGCAAAGATACTGGTTTTTCCGTTTTGCGCAAACCTATTTCCTAAAAATCTGTGCAGGAAGGAGAATTTTACGACAGAAAGCCGTCGTATGCCGGCAAAATGCGGGGTGCAGGCGGTTGCCGGCAGTAGCAAAGATGAAAGAACAAAGCCACGGCTGAATCTTGCGGATGCCGTGGCTTGTATAATCGTAGTTGGAAACTTTTTATTTCTTAACGTCTGAAAGGTTGACGCGCTTTTCGCGGATACGAGCCTTTCTTACCTGTAAGTTTGCGGAGATAGTAGAGTTTTCGCGCGGCGAACTTTACCAATCTTGTTAACTTCGATGCTGTCAATGCTGGAGAGTCCATCGAAAATACGCTCTACACCTACCGTGCCTGACATTTTTGCGAACGGTAAAGCGCTTCTTGTCGCCGTGACCCTTGATTTTGATAACAACACCGCGATACAACTGAATACGCTCCTTGTTACCCTCGACAATTTTGTATGCTACGGTAATCGTGTCGCCGGCTTTGAAAGTCGGCTCTTTCTTGCTGCGTAGCAAAAAGCTTCTTCTGCAACTTTAATTAAATCGACCATTGTTTTAGTGGTTTTGTTTGTTGATATGTCGGTTCCACACGTCGTGTCCGGCCACTTTGATTCCGGATAGGGGCGCGGGAAAAAGCGGTGCAAAAATACGAATTTCGTTGAGAATAGGGAAATTTTTAGCGATTTATTCTTCCGCCGAGTGAATTTCTGCGCCGATTCGAGGCGGGCGCGTTCGGCTTTGATGCAGCAAGGAGCGCCTCGCAGACGCCCCTTGCTGTATATGTTATGTCGGTGGTTTGCCGGCAGGATCAATGGCGAGGACCGCCGCCAAATCCACCTGAAGGTCGGTCGGGGAATTCACCGCGCCGAGGACCACCTACCCCCCTTTCGCGGCTACCCTACTTGCCATTTAAAAGATATTGAGGCGGTAACTGAGATTAATCATGAGTAGGCGTTGATGGCATTGGTCCACGAATCGCGCCGCATCTGAGCTGTGACGCTCCGACTCACGTTGCTCTGCTGATGTAGTAGGTCATAGAAACGAACGCTTAAGGTCAAGGACTTATCATCTTGAGAGCCTTGCGCGATTTGCGCGTTCCACAACAATTCGTTTGTGTTCATCGCGCGATCTGCATAGCCGCGACGGCTGCTCATCTGAACTATCGGTAGCGATCGTCATACCCCCAAGGCAATGAGAGATTGCCCGAAAGGCCGTAAGCATACTGCCAAGCGTTGAGGTTGCCGGCAGATTGGAGCGAATTGCGCGTATGTTCGTAGTCGATAGAAGCAAGAAGGCCGACATCAAAGAAGGAAGCGCGATACGCAAGGTTGAGGTCCTCGCGTAGATCTAAGCTCCGAGCGGAATTTTTTTATGGCCGGCGTGGAGTCGAACACACTATTATAATAGGATGCACGCGGGTTGGCTTTGAGAGAAGCAGCCGGACGCAACAATGATTGGAACAATACGGGCGCTAAAGTGGGCGAACTGATGCGACTAATGAAGCCCACGTCGTTGCGGAATTGGAAGTCGGTGTTAGTACTCAAAGAGAATTGCCTATTCTTACCAAAAACTAAAGTTGTAGATAAACGTACCATCTAAATCCCAATTGCCGTTGATGTTCTCCGGGCGCGAATATCGCACCCCCGTAGCATCGTTGTAGATGACGCGTGTACTGATGGAATTGGTCGTATGTGCAAAGGCAAGGTGGGCTATAATACCGGCTTGGCGGGCCGGATTATAACCATAGTAGGACGCACGCAAGCTATTGGTCCAAGAAGGCTTGAGTCCGGGGTTACCCATCGAGATATTGAGCGGGTCAGAATTGTCGACGACGTCGAGCAGATTGGTCATCGAAGGCTGGCCGGCAGTGCCGCGATAACGAATGTCGAGAGAATTGGTCTTGGACATAGCGGTAGCGGAAGCGCAAAGGTCGGAGAGACGTTAAAAACAGAGCGCGTTATGAGGGTATCGATCTGACTTGGACGGGTGTATTGCATCTTCGTGCGCTGCGGATTGAAGGAAAGGCCGGCGTTGAAGCGAATTGCCTTCGTATCATATCGTATATCGAAGTCTACTCTGTTGTTGAAATAGCGATAGGTAGCGATTGGCTATTGTCTAAAATCGCGCACAGTCTCCAAAATCTGCGCATCGGTCGGCAAAGTTCCCAAAGGCGGGGATAAGCTGCAGAGTTGCCGTATGTCAGCGGATCGAGCCTATCTAAATCGTACAGCGACCTGCGGCCGTCTTGATACTTATAAGAATACTCGTAACGCAACTGGGCGTACCAATTCTTACCCAAAGGCTCTACGTAACCAAGGCGTGCGCTATAACCATAGCTCTCGGATGGCGAAGTTTCATATTGGTTGAGAAAACTCGCGGGCTTTTCCGGCTATAATAGTTAATGTCTGAAACGTTGAATCGCTTGTTGTTGGCGTGCGTATATTCACCATCAAGCGCAATTACGTTGCTGCCTTTTTACCAAAAACGCCGAACGAGATGAAGCTCAAGATTGGCGGAATTTGTATTGCCGTGGCTGAACGTCTCCGCAAGATTACGGGTTGACAGCGATAGGCGTAAGCAGCGTATATGCACGCTAAAGATAGAATCAGGGATTCTCGACGCCGGCGAAAGTATAAGGATTTTGATTGAACGTTGCCGAGCGCGATTTCCCGTTGTTGCGGGTTGCATTATGGCTAAAGCCGGGCTCTATACCAATAAACGTCAGCGAATCCGGATTCCAACGCAGCTCAGCATTGGCCCAAAAGCTATTCGTATGGCGATCGCTGCGCTGATTTCCGTTCGCGAAAGAGCCGGTTGCACGCGAAGTCAGGAAATTTTTCCGTCGAAGAAATAGAATTTTAAATCTACGTCGCGATGCGAATAGCGCATTTCCTTCTACCTCAAAGTGCCCCGCTTTTTGTTGCTCAATCTTGTTGTCCCAATAAAAGTCGAGGCCGATCATTTTCGAGGCCGTCAAGCCCTTATTTCCCGCCAAACGAGGTGGACCGCCGAAGCCCTGATCATTTGTATTGTTCAGGCTGCTAAAGAGCGATATTCGGCTGTTATCCGTAAAGCGCGTAGCAAACAAACGATCGGAATAGCGCCCTTTATTGCCGACTCCGAGGTCAATATTTGTAATCCAAGAATCATTGAGCGCTTGCTTTGTCGAAATATCCAGCACCGTCACCTCTTCCCCATCGTCTATGCCCGTCTGTTGAGCATAGTCGCTCTTTTTGTCATACGCTTTAATCTTGCCTACGATGTCCGTCGACAAGTTTTTCATCACCGTTTTGGTATCTCCTTTGAAGAAGTCTTTACCATTGACCAAGAATTGTTTGACCGTTTTTCCGTTCCATCGGATGGTACCATCGTCGCTCACGCTTACACCCGGCAACTGCTTGACCAGCGCTTCGACGGTCGAGCCTGTCGGCGTGCGATATGCGGAAGCGTTAAACTGCGTCGTATCTCCAACCTGCTGCATTCGCGCTGCGCGTCCATAGACGATGGCCGCCGCGAGCGTATTCTCTTCCGTTTTCATACTTACGATGCCCAAATCAGCCGTTTCGTTGTGATCATTGATCGTAATGTAGCGAAGCGCCTCTTCGTAGCCCGTATAACTAAACCGCACAAGATAACTACCGGGCTTGTCCATATGGATTACAAACTGCCCAAGGCTATCAGTCAGCGCACCTCTGACAAAGGCGCTGTCGCTTTGTTGCAAAAAGTGAGATCGAAACATAAGGAGTTTGGCCATCGTCTGCCCATTTTTCGACCGACCCCTGTACTTTGAGTAGCGCTGCGCCTGCACCGAAAAAGAAGGCAGAAAGCAGCAGAAGCAAGGAAGCAATTCTTTTCATTATGACTAATCAGAATGTTGCTAAGAGATAGAAGTTCTTGTTAAAGTCGCAAATATACAAAAACTTTCCACAAACAGCGGTTTTTTAGCAAGAAATACGCCGCCACAACGCAAAGTGAGCACGGAAGGAAAATCTTTCATCGTTTTTCTTATCAAAAACTTCATAGCGCCGAAAAACTCGTATCTTCGCTTTGAGGGCTTGCAAGCTGGCTTTTGAACCTTCAAAGTCAAACATTGAAAGAGCCATTTACCCACGATTCTACAACACGATCTATTATGAAATACGCCGAATACATTAATAAAGTTGAGATCACAAGCCTCTGGAGCGGCAGGAAGCACATTGCCTGGACCTTGCATCCTGATGTAAACGTCCTAAGCGGAAGAAACGGCGAAGGAAAAACCACTATTCTTAACAAACTCGTACACTATTTGCGCGACGTGCCGCAAACGGGCGAACTGCAACACGTCACGCGACAAGGCGTGCGCATAGATTTCCATCCGCAAGATGCCGATTGCGTCCGCTATGACCTGATTCGCAGTTTCGATCGCCGGATCATCCAGAGCGAGGCGCTCTCTAAGATCACCGACCAAAAAGCTGTGGACCGAGCTCGATTGGCAATTATACCTCTTGCAGCGACGTTATCTCGACTACCAGGTAAAATGTGGGCAACCGAATGATAGCTTTGCTCACCAAGGGCAGCCCCGAAGCGCGCCAAGAGGCAGAAGAAGCCGCAAAGATCAAGACACGCTTCCAAGACATGATTGATGATTTGTTTGCAGAAACGGGAAAAACGATAGACCGGCAAAGCAACGAACTACAATTTCAGCAATACGATGAGACGCTCTCGCCCTACGTCTTATCCAGTGGCGAAAAAGCAGATTCTTCTCATCCTCTTAACGGCCCTTACGGAGGACCGCCAGCCCTACGTATTCTTTATGGACGAACCCGAGGCCAGTTTACACTTCGAGTGGCAAAAAGCAATTGATCTCCTCGTGCGCGAACTAAATCCACGAGCGCAGATTATCCTGACCACACACTCGCCCGCCGTGATCATGGATGGTTGGCAAGACGCCGTCACGGAAGTATCCGACATTACGCTCAACGGACATAAGCATTAACAACCCCATCGCCACGTCCTGTTACCTCTTACTGAATGCTTTATGGCCAAACGTCTTTCGCGCAATCTTAATTCCGACTACATTGCAGCAATGAATCGCCTCGACGGCAAGCATCGCCGGCGCAGGATCATTGCTTATGTCGAAAGTTTCGACGATGTCAGTTTCTGGCGAAACCTGCTCCAGCCGCTCGAGAACGAGCATTATTATTTTGAGATTATGCTCCCCTCGCGCTCCTCTTTGCGCAAGGGCAAGAAGACCGTACTGCAAAACGAGCTGGGGTCGCAATTGGGTAAGTATATGATAGCCTGCGTCGATGCCGACTATGATTATGCCCTGCAAGGGCGCAACGCTTACCCTCAAGAATCCTGTGTACCAATCCCCTATGTCTTTCATACCTACGTCTATGCTAGAGAAAACTATCAGTGTTACGCCCCTCGCTCCACGCAGCTTGCGTCATGGCAACACTCAACGACCACCATCTCTTCGATTTCGAGGCTTTTCCCTGACCGACTATTCACGGGCTATTTATCCCTTGTTCGTATGGAGCATCTGGTGCTATCGCACCGGTTATTACCCGCAGTTTTTCCATGCTCGATTTTTATCACATCGTGATGCTCACGCGTCTCGACTATTTTTCACCCCGAGCGCACAATCGCCTCACTACGTCGCAGAGTCAACGCAAAAATAGCCCGCTTGCAGCAGCAGTTTCCCAGCAAAATCCACCTACAAACCATTATCTGAGGAGTTGGAGCGCTTGAGGCTTAGACGAAGACCATACATATCTATATATGCGTGGCCACGATTTGTTTGAAGGTGTCGTTGCGCCACTCTTGCAAGGCATTTGCGACACACTACGCAAGGAGCAGGGAGCGCGAAATTCACCATTTGGCCGTACATTGTACGCAAGAGCAAAACGAACTCGCCGGTTATCGCCACAGCATCCTCCCGATTGAAGATGTGCTGAGGCGACAGGCGGGCTACACGACTTGCCCGGCTTACTCCGCGTGCAAGCCGACGTGCGCCGTTTCTTGCAATCCATCGCGCCGACACCTCTACAGCCTGCTGAGGCTCAATCGGCGCCGACCGTTGCAGAATTCCACCTTCAGGCAATCAATCGGACAAGTCTTAGGCCTGCCTACCGACAAAGCCGGTCCACACTCCCCTCCCCGACCCAATCGAGTAAGAGGTTGCCCCTGATGGGCGAATCCTCCGCTTGGCGGCACTACCGCGAAGTGTCATCACTTTCCAACGAAACACGAACGGCCTATGCTTCCGCCTTTTTAGGAAGTTGCCAACTGATTTTCAACGAACAACATTTCCATTTTATACCGCTACGCATCATCATTGACCACGCGAAAAGTTGGCACACGCAGTTTTTCTCACGATAAAAAGGCTTTCACCTCGTGAGAAAAAAAGGTTTGCGCTCACGACAAAAAGGTTTGCGCTCGTGATAGAAAAACCTGCAGAGCCGATCTTTGCACCGCCAAAAGCCAAAGGTGCGCACGCGCAGATCAAAAGCGGCGCAACACAAGAACAAAGCAGCGGCCTACATTTTCACTGAAACGTAGGCCGCTTTAACGATCTGCGATCATCAAACGCGAAGAGGTGATTATGCGTAAAGTGTGCGGGAGGCGCGCCATAGATGCGGCTTGATGAAATGCAGCCGGCAGCATAAAAACCCTGCCACTAAAAGGCAGTTGTATTTCATTTAAGCAGGTGCGAATCTTCTCCGGCAAAATGGGCATTGCACCATGCTGCGTGCAAACAAAGGCGGAAACGTCGACAGCCAAGCGATGGGCGAAATGGATGTCGCGTCCGCAAAGGAAGGAGGCGACAAAGGCGGCGGTAAAGGAGTCGCCGGCGCCTACCGTATCAGCCACTTCTATGCAGGGGGTGGGAAGAAAACTTTCGTCGCCGGCCGTAAAGACGTAACTACCTTGGATGCCGCAAGTCAAAACAACGATCTTGATGGAGAAATGCTCGGCCAGCTGGCGACAACGTTCAGCTGTGCTGCCTTTCAGTGGAACAAATGGGATACGATTTCTAGTTCCTCATCGTTGATTTTTAAGATATTGCAGGCCCTCAGCGAACTTTCGATGACGCCGGCACTGTAGAAGTGTTGGCGAAGGTTGATATCGAAAAATTTTGCAACTCTCCACAGGCATTTCTTCCAAGAAGCGGTTGATCGTGCGCCGAGATACGTCGCTACGCTGTGCGAGACTGCCAAAACAGAATGCGACGGTATCGCGCGCCAACTCCTTCAAACTGGGTGTAAAGGCGATGTTGTCCCACGCAACACCCTCAAAAGATCTGGTAAGAAGGAACTCCCTCGGCATCCAGCGAGACCTCGACCGTCCCGGTTGGGAAGGGTACGATCTGCAAACTGACCTCTAAGCCTTTATCAGCCAACAGTTGTTGGGCCAAACGGCTCAAGTCGTCATCACCCAAAGCACTTACGACGCAGCTACGCAACCCAAGTTGGCGGGCGTGGTAAGCAAAGTTGGCGGGAGCGCCACCTAAGGCGGCGCCGGCGGGGAGAAGGTCGAAAAGAACTTCACCCATACCTACAACATACTGATTATTCATATCTCGTCTCTTTAGTTTGTGATTGCTATGCAGGATACCATTCGCCATCGTCCTCTTGCTTTTGTGGATTTTCCTTTTGCGGAGTATCCTTTTTCGGCGTTTCAGACTGTTTATCTTGGTTCTTGGTATCTTTCTTTTGCGTCGGATCAGTCGTCTTTTTGCTTTGCAGGCTGCTGCGGCTTAGTCTTGGCCGGCGTCTTCTTTGTCGGTGTGCCCTTCTTTTGCTGCTTCGCCGGCTGTTGCTTAGCCGGTTCTTTAGCCGGTTGTTGCTCTTCTTCCCGCTTTACCGGTTTCTCGGTCTTCGCAGGCAGATCGTCAGGGATAGGAATCGTCATCTTCGGGAACGACAGGCGGTGGCGGAGGCGTCGGTTCTTGCTTCTGCTTCGCAGGTTCAGCCTTCAGGGTCGGCCTCTTGCTTATCCTTCGCCGGCTCTTGCTTATCTTGCTTTTTGCTCAGTCTTATCCTTAGCAGGTTCGGCCTTGTCCTGCTGCGGATCAGTCTTGACCTTAGCGGGGTCTTGCTTATCCTGCTTTTGTTCGGTCTTATCCTTCGTGGTCTCAGCCTTATCCTTCGACGGCTCTTGCTTATCCTGTTTTTTTGCTCTGTCTTATCCTTCGTGGTCTCAGCCTTATCCTTCGACGGCTCAGTTTGATTCTGCTCAGGTTCTACCTGACGCGCCTCCCTTCTTCGACGCCCTCTCAACAGAATTAACGTCGTCTTTCTCAGGGATAACTCTTATCTGTATCGGAGATAATTATAGGCTTTGGTCGCAACGGAATCGACCTTTTCGGTCGGCAAACCGGGTTTTGTAGTCTGCAAACTATCTTTTTGGTCCGTCTGTTTTCACGACTTTAGGATAGATCGGATTGATCTTGTCTTCATAACGCTGACTGCCGGGCGCATAATTCTCATCCAGCGGCAAATCTGTATTGAGCTTAAGCGGCGCAAACGCCTTGTCGTAGAATTTCTGATAGTCTACGAAGCTGAAAACACGAGGTATCAGCGCTAAATTCTCGTCTGAAATCAGATAGACGTGGGCACGACGCAACTGCTCGGCCAATGCCGGCGACTTGAATACGCTTTGTGCGTAGCGGTGGACCTCATCAAAACTTCTAAATCCGCTTACGGAGAAGGTGACAACGTTGAGCACACGGCTGCGTTCTTTTCTCCGCGTTCTTGCCCTTCAAGTTGTAGAGCTCGCCGGCGTAGAGCGCCATATTTTTGCTTCGATATATCGAAATTGCGAACGTAGAAATTTGAGAAATTGAACCGGGCTAAATCGTACAACAAACGGTTGTCGTCGAGCGAATCTCTGACATAAGCCACAAAGAACAAGAAGTTGGCGCGTCGGTTCCCATTAAACGTAGGCGCTTTTCCGTTTTTCGCCGCACTCAAAGAGTCTCCTTGCGCATTGCGAAGCGCCCATAGGCCGCCGAAGTCCATACCGCCAGATCCAACTTTCCGACCGGCTTGCAGGCCTTTCACGATTTCTGCCGCCATAGGTTGGAGTTCGCTCTTGGGATACTGCTTGACGAGCGTCGAAAGCGCGTCTTCAGCCGGCTTGTATTCGCCTCGGTTCAAGCGCGTCAAGGCATGAACAAACAAGAACTTGTCGCGGTTTGCCCCATCCGGATATTTCTGCGTCGAGCGTTCGAAGTTGGCGCCGACTGTCGCGAAATCGCCCTTTCGATACGCATTATAAGTAGCGGCATGCAAGGAATCTTCCAACTGCACCGCAAACTGCGCGTCGTGCAAATAGTTTGGATCTTGCAAGCGCTTGCTTATCGTGCTGTCAGGGAAGTTTTCGACGAGCAGACGTTTGTATTGCTCAGCCTCAAGCGGCTTCTGCCAGCGCATATACAAGAGATAGAGCTGATAATATGCGTCGTGCAAGCGATCAAACTTGGGATAGTGGCGCACAAGTCGCTCCAGCGTGCGCGCAGCTAAAGGAAAATCGGTCAAATCATCCTTCTCAATGACGCCGGCATTGAAGAGCGCGTTCTGCAAGATTAAGTTTGAGGCCTCCTTTGCCTCTTCCGTGAAAGGAAGTTGCTTGAGATAATACGCCCGATTGTGGGGATCGTCCTCCGGTTTTAGCTTTTGATCGTCCATATCCGCCGCTAAAGAATCAGCAGCCCGACTCAAGCTGTCAGCGTTCAAATTTCCCTCGCCATTAGCCCCAATCGAAGCGCCCGGACCCCGCTGCGAGCGGCGCCAGTAGTCCTCATTTTTGCGCCGGCCCCATTGCCGCGCAAAATCTGCTACCCTGCGCTACGAGCATCGGGTTATAAAAATAGAAGCCTCGATCCTGCGTCGAGCGTCTTTGGCCCGGCTGCGGCGTCGTCTCAGTCACGATATCATCGCCTCCATTCTGCTGGCGCTCAGCCTCAGCTTGCTCGCGGCGCTCCACCGCTTCTTTTCTTTTCAAGGCAGTGATGACGCGGTCTATCGCAGCGTGCGCTCGATTCCGGAGCTACGGCCAAGGCCTGCAAACTATCCTGCAACTGTATCGCACTCGTATGCGGCACGAGTTTGTCCAAAAACCTTCGTGCGCTTTTTCCGTGAGTTCGTAGTCGGCACCTTTTTATCTATCAACGCAAGTGCCTCCCGTGCAGCACCCTTGCGCCAAGTCGAAGCGCTCACGATTCCAATACAATTCACCGAGTCGCAACAGAAGCAATCCCTTTTCCGGTCCCGCTTTCGTCGCTTTCGTTCGACCACGTTCATACGCCGTGATTGCAGCCGTCGTATCGCGTCGCGCCAAGTAGATATTGCCCATCGCATAATAAACTTGGTCGAGATAATCTTTTGTTCTTATCGGCCCGCGCCATTGAGCGTGAGACGCCTGATCATCCCTTCCGAAGCGGCGCGCGTACTAATCGCCGGCAGGGCGGTCTGCGGTATTGCGGAGCGAATCCGACTGCCCGACAGGGACGGCTTGAAAAGCAACGACTTCAGTCTGAAGAATGCGAGCGTTGAAGGCTAATTCGTAAGGTGGACTCAAACTAATGCAGCGCCCCAAGGCTTTATAGGCTTCGTCGTTAAGGCCCTGCTGCCGGCAGAGTTAGCCCAGCAAATAGTAGAGGCGAGCTTTGAGTAAGCGGCGCGGTTCACGCTTGGCGGCGAGTCGAAGTCGGGGCAAGGCCTCCGCATAGCGCGCTTGGCGCAAGAGGAGATCAGCCTGCGTCGTCTCAACCTCGCGCTGCAAGCGCCCGGGTATGGAGTCGCGGTGCAAGCGATTGAGCGCATCCTCCGCATCATAGAACCAATCGAGTTGGGCATAGCAACGCGCCATCCACAGGCGGGCTTTCGTTGGCCACGATCGGCTCGGCGGCGTATAGGGCGTGTGATGTAAGAGAAGGTGGAGGCAGCTTCGAGAAATTCACCTTTCTGAAACTGCGCCTTGCCCATCAGCAGCCAAGCATTTTTGAGAAAGGGGTTAAACTCCTTGCGCTTTAAGTAGGCCTTCATTTCCGGCGTGCGGGTCTTGTTGGCATTCAAGACGGGCTTACGCTTGATCGAGTGAGTTCGAATTGCTTTTTCGCACTTCTCAATGGTGACGTCAAACTGCCCGCTCCCGGCATTGCGCGAGGCTTCAGTGCCCACGAGAAATACGGGCAGGAGTTTGGTATAATTGTCTTTGTTCGTGTTTTTCCTTTGATTGCAAGCCCTCTTTGTAGGCTTCGTGGCCATTATAATAGGTATTGTATTTCGTCGTAAAAGATTGCCAAAAACGCGTGCTTGCCGTGTTCTCCTTCGTTGAGCATCCAACGAGAAGAACGACCAATATCAAGAGCGCTATAATCTTTTTCACCTTACGAACAACGAGGGTTGATGACTATACTAACTTATTTTTCCTTGTTTTTTTATTGCTTTGATGAAGCGACAAAGTCCGTATTGCAGGATCATGCAGATCGTAATACACGCCCCGCCGGGCAGATCTTGCAGGGCGGCGCCCCATAAGCCGCAGACGATGCCGGAAAAAGGCAAAGAGACCGGCGCAAAGCATCATGCTGCGAAACGTGCGGCAGAAGATGGCGGCCGTCTGTTGCGGCACTGACAGCAAAGATATGACCAACACGATCCCAACCATACGCAGCGAAACGACGAGCGTGAGCGCCATAAACAAGATCATCAAGGCCTCGATCCATCTGACGGGCAGGCCCTGCGTGACGGCGAAATCGCGATCATAGGCTATGGTGACGATGGGCGTAAGCAGGGAGGCCGAAGAACAAGCCTACGGCAACCACGAGCAGAGCAAGAGCCAGAGATCTTCGTGCGTGATGAAGAGGATATTGCCGAAAAGATAGGGAGGGCAAATCGGTCATAAAAGCCGGGCGTGAGATAAGCGAACAAGATGCCCAAACTCATACCGAGCGTCCAAAAGCATGAGCGATGGTCGCGTCCTCGCGCACTTTGCGCCGACTGAGAAAAATCGATACTATAACCGGAAAATACGGCAAAAAGCGCCGCACCCAGCAACGGAGAGAAGCCCAAATAGGGCTCCCAAGCCCACTCCGCCGAGCGAAGCGTGGGCCATACCGCCGCCAACAATCACCATGCGGCGCGTGACGACGTATGTGCCGACCATCGCGCAAAGGATGCTGACGAGCAAGCCGCCAGGAGGGCATTTCTGAAAAACTCGTATGCTATTATGTTTTGCCATTCAGCCTTCAAAGTTAGGTAAAGCACACAACACGACCAATTCTTTCTCTCTTTTCTTCGCACCAAGGCGGCAGCAGAAACGCAACGATGACGCAGCGGCGTCCGCTTGAGGGCGACGAGAAGGCTTTGCCGACAGAGTGGTTTCGGTCAGAAATGGCAAACAAGGCGATCGGCAGGGGCACAATCTTCACTTTAAATCTTTTGTCGACTCATTTTTTTATCATATAATGCCACTATCGGCTATCGTTTGGCGGCAGCAAACCATCGTTTGGTGGGAGCAAACCATCGTTTGGCGGGAGCAAACCATCGTTTGGCGGGGTCAAACAATAAAGACTTGAACCTGCGGCGAACCGGCGTCAGTCTTTCAGCAAGAAAAAAACACAGACTTTAGCAAAAGAGAAATAAGACGACTACAGCGGCATAGCGCACTTTTATAGGCTGAAACTTGAGCAGAACGTAAAAAAATAATATATCTTTGCAAGGACTACCAACCCTTGGTAACTTACAATACACACTTCGAAAAATGGAACACGACAAAAATAAAACGCGGGAGCTATCTGCGCAAACCGCGCTGGCTCGATCGCAAGATCGAAGGCGGAGAAAAGTTTAGCTTCGTCGAGAAAACGGTAGAGGAAAACGGACTGCATACGATTTGCTCAAGCGGAAAATGTCCGAATAAAGGGCACTGCTGGAAATGTGGTACGGCTACGTTTATGATTCTCGGCGACCGCTGTACGCAGGCTTGCCGCTTCTGCGCCACGCTCACGGGCCGGCCGCTCTGCCCGAACCGAAAAGAACCGGAAAAGGTGGCACACAGCATCCAATTGATGAAGCTTAAGCATTGTGTGATAACTTCCGTTGACCGCGATGACCTCCCGGACAAGGGGCGGGCCACTGGGCTGCAACGATTCGCGCCATACGGGCGGCCAATCCGGATGTGGTGATTGAGGTCTTGATTCCCGACTATCGCGGCGAGGAGCTGCGCACCGTATTGAGGCGCGGCCGGACATTGTAGGCCACAATCTGGAAACCGTGCGCCGCCTGACGCCGTCTATCCGCAGCAGGGGCGACGTATGAGAACAGTTTGGGCGTCTTGCAGGAAGTGGCAACCGCCGGATTTTTTTGGCCAAAACGGGCATTATGCTGGGCTTAGGCGAAACGCCGGAAGAGGTGGAGGAACTCCTGCGGGATGCGCACGCTGCCGGTTGCCGTATGATTACGATCGGACGAGTACTTGCAGCCCGGTCCGGCGCAAGTTGACGTCAAAGAATACGTACACCCTGATCAATTTGCGGCATATAAAGATTACGCGCTCAACTTAGGGATTCGACAGTGCCGAGAGTTCGCCGCTCGTGCGCTCGTCTTTCATCGCCGAACGCTCGTTCGTGGAAATGCTGGTTAAGAAAAAGCGCAACGAAGAAGCGGAGCAAGCAGCACAAGATTAGATTGCCGCGCTTCCCGTTTCATTATTGAACCTATAAAAAGCCGAGTTTGCTTGAAGCAAACTCGGCTTTTCGCTTGTTTATCTGCGTCGGCAGCAGGGCTTTTACCCCTGCTGCGCGTTTAATCTTTCGCTTCGGCCTGACGCTTGCGACGTAAGCGTAAGGGCGATGAGCAGCAGGAGGACAAAAAAATCACAGCGATGGCGCTGAAAGCAATCGCTTCTGTCACGGAAATGCTCGTCGGGCGATATTCCATCACCACAAGATGCTTGCCGGCCGGCACTTTCAAGGCGCGCAGCAAGTAGTTGACGCGGCCAATCTCGACGGGCTGACCGTCGACCGTAGCCTTCCAGCCGGGATAATAGATTTCGCTAAATACGATCAAACCGCCCTTGTCGCTGGTCACTTCGTAGCGCACTTCATTTGGCTTGCGCTGCGTCAGACGAACGCTGCCGGTGCCTAAAGGCGAGCCGTCGAGTGCGGTGCGGAAGCGCTTGTCGGCCACGGCTGCATCGCTTCGTATCCAAACGCTTGAGGGCAGCAATCTCGCATCGGGCGTGTCGACATATTTCACGTCAGTCACGAACCAAGCATTGCCGTTGGCATAAAGGATTCTGAAGGGCCTGACCGGCTTGTGCACCGAAGATGATCCATTTTGCGTTGAGCATATTCAAAACCGGCGCCAAACTATCGCCAGGAACGCGCTGCATATCGCCGCCCGCCATATTGACTGCGCCTAGAAGCCTTGCAACTCATCGTTCAAGCAGCGGTCGATCAGGTCTTGATAGCGGTGCAACTTGGCAGCATTGTAACCACCGATGCTCTGGAAGAAGTAGGCCGTGCGGTTGCTTGTCTCGTTAAACGGATTACCCTCGCTGAGGTTCAATACGCGGAAGTCGGTTTTATCCTTGCGCACGACATCTTCGGCCGCGGACGGGGTCAACGTTTGCATTTGTACGGGATCGGTAAAGGAGGCGTCGTTGAGGTAATGTTTGTCGACTTGCCACAAATCAAAAGAGGCAAACGACAAACAGGCCAACGCAAAGCATCCAAGACTTGATCATACCGCGCAAATAAAAGCCACAAGAGGCCGACGCCTACCAATATAATAAGGGAGCGAACGCAAAGCTGACGCGGCCAAAATGGCGTGGTGCATATCGGAAAATTGCACCGCGGTAACTATTGACAAAGTCGAAGCCTAAGGCAGAACCCATCGCGGTGAGTGCGGCATCGTCTTTGGCGCTGATACAATCGCCCGCAAGACTCGGGAATAGCCACAAAAGCAGGCAGAGGCCGGCCGTAAGGGCTGAAGCAACGGAGAAAGCAATTTTGCCGCGCTTTTGTTCCGAAGACGTCTGCGGGACTTTTTAATCAGGCGGGCCAAAGCTAACATGGCCAACAAAGGAATGGCAAACTCTGCCACGACGAGGTGCCGAACTGGGTGTGCGGAATTTGTTGTAAAGCGGCAAATGATCTATACAGAAATTGGTAAAGGCGGGATTATTATGGCCCCACGCGAAAAGGAAAGAAAGCACGGTGGAAGCCAAAAGCGCCCACTTCAAAGGCCCACGCACGAAGAAGAGGCCAAAGATAAAGAGGAAACAAACGAAAGCCCCAACATAAACAGGGCCAACCGTAAAGGGTTGGTCGCCCCAATATTGATCTAATCCGGGCGGAGTGACTTGTTGTCCGCTCTTGGCCGCGATTTCTTGAAAGCGGCCTGCGGCCTGATAAAAAGCGATCATAGCCGTTAAGTTCGTCAACATTGGGACGATCTAAAATGCTGCCGGAACCTCCGCCATTAAAATCGGGAACAAGCAGCGTAAAACTCTCGCCTACGCCGTAGCTCCATTGCGTAATATAGTCGCGATCCAAAACCGCCGTTCGTCGCTTGCGCCTTCTCAGGCGTCTGCGGAGCAAGTTCGGCGGGTCCACGCATAGACAATTTTGAGTATTCGTAGGGTATGATACAGGTTGGAAACGTTAGCTAATAAACCCACAACGCCGGCTAAGAGAACCACGCCCGTAGCTTTTGCCCACTGAGGTAGGGCCTTGCGGCGCGCAGCATCGATGCCGTATGCCAAGACAAGGAAGAACATGACAAAAGGCAAAGTAGTAGGACATCTGAATGTGGTTGGACATAATTTGAAAGGCGGTAAAGAGCGCCGTAACAAAAGATCCCCAGAGTAGCTTTCCACGATAGCAGAGTATAACGCCGGCAATCGTGGGCGGAATAAAGGTCAAGGTCATCACTTTCCAAATGTGCCCCGCCGCAATAATGATGCAGAAGTACGAGGAGAAGGCCCGAGACGATCGCGCCCAAAGCCGCCAGCCACGGGCGGAAATTGAAGGCGCGCAATAATATGTAGAAGCCCAACAAAAAAATAGGAAGAGATAGAGTACCGGTCCTGAAGTAAAGAGTCCGTAAGCCTTAGCAAAGAATCCCAAATACGAACTCGATTCATAGGCCGGCGCGATCTGATAAGTTGGCATTCCGCTAAAGAGCGTGTTCGTCCAGCGCGTCTGCTCGCCGGTTGCGGCCACGTATTCTGCATTCTCACGCCCTTGGCCCCACAGCGGCCATCGCGTCGTGGCCTCCCAAGACCAGCCCTTGGCTAATCGGCGTCATGAAATAAGTAAAAGCGATCACGAGAAACAGCAATACAGCTATCGCGTCGCCGGAAATTTTTCTTCAAGAAAGTATTCATTGTCGTTTTATTTTTAGCGGGGTTAAGGGCGATCGGCCCTGCGCTTGCAAAAGTAGCAATTATAATCGGCGCAGGCGCTACTGTACCCGAAAAAGGCCCATCTTTATTGCCGGAGGCGGCCGCCGGCGCTAAGCAAGACGCCACAGCGTTATCGGAAGTCGGGCCTTCGACTTACAAACGTCCGGTAACGACCCTCTTCGTACAAATCGTGCATCCGGCGGGCCAAGGCATCGGGCGAAAAAGTCGTTTGTGCGTGCTCCAAAACCGCGCGTTATCATCGTCCGGCGGCGCGATTCGTCATTGACAACGACTTGCAGCGCGGCCGTCAACTCCCTCAACGTTGTCGGGCGCGACGTATAAGGCGGCGGGGCCGCCGGCTTCGGGCAAACTCGAAAACGGAAGTGGTCACGACGGGCAGCTACTCAGCATCGCTTCGACCACGGGCAGGCCGAAACCTTCGTAGAAAGAAGGATAGACGAAGGCGCGTGCGCAGCAGTAGAGCGCTTGTAGATCCTCGTTGTTCCGAATGTGGGGCAAAAAGTGTATGACAGCATCCAAATGGTGTTCGGCCACATACTTCCGCACCTCAACTTCATACTCGCGGCCTCGCCCCTACGATCAAGAGCGGCAGGCGGTCGGCAGCGGGGAGTTGCTCTACGGCTTTCACCAAGCCGAGCAGATTTTTGCGCGAATTGATGGCTCCCACATATAATAAATAATCCTGCGGCAAATCCTCAACCGCCACGCGGAGCAATCCTGCGCGCCATTTCCGACGTCGGAGGATGATAGAACAAAGGTTGTGCAGGCTGATAAATCACACTGATTTTTCTTCGCCGATGCCGTAATACTGCATCACGTCGCGCTTTGTAGACTCGCTAATAGCCACGATGCGCGTAGCGCTAGCGGCAAGCGTAGCGCGCTTTGAGGTCATAAATGCGCCGGTCGATCGCATGATACATTTGCGGAAACGTATGCCAAGCTACGTCGTGCATTGTTACGACCGAGGGGATGCGCCGCCGCACCAAGCCGATGGGCAATTCGTGACTCAAGCCGTGAAACAAATCGACGCGATCTTTGGCAGCTCGGCCGGCCAGGCCGAAAAGTGCGCCAAAAACCTCCCCGGAAACAAAACTCCCGGGCGCACAACGCGGCAACGATTGCGCCGAATATAAGGCTACGTCTGCTCCGTAGCGCGCACCTTTGGGCGTATAAAGCAGGTGCAAATCTTCCGGATAGTTTTTCAATTGTCCATCCAGCAGCGTCCTACTGTAGTTTCCCCAGTCCGGTAAAGTTGTTAAACAGCCTCTTGGCGTCGTAAGCAATTCTCATAAAGTGGTTTTCAATCGCGGACGAAAATACGCTAATTTAAGTTTTTAGCCAAATAATTTGGCCGTTTTTACGGCCTACGCTACTTTTGCCCTCACTCTAAATGCGCCGCGTGCCCTTTTCCGCTATGTTCCTTCTGACGAGGCGCGCGCGAAGGCCTTACGATCACCCTCTTTTGAATCAATTACGCAAGACATTGAAAAATTCTGACGAACCCTAAGATTGACGCGGCGCGTCCTTTTATGGAACGCATCGTGAGCGAGTTTGAAAACGGACGCAGTTTGCGCGAAAGTCGCAACAGCATACGCGTATGTGTTTTCGAGGGAGAAGAATTTAACGTCAAGCGCTATGGGCGTCCGCGCGGCTGGCGCAAGCTGGTCTACTCGCTCTTTCGCACGCCGAAAGGCTTGCGCGCCTATACGTATCCGGCGCGTTTGCTGGCAGCAGGCATAGAGACGCCGGAGGCCGTCGGGTATCGGGAAGAGCGCGAGGGACTTTGGCTTACGAACAGCTATTTCGTAAGTAGGCAATGCCCCTATTCGCGGCGCTTCTACGAGTTTGCGGAAGTGCAACTCACGCCTGAGAATATGGAAATCATCGCGCAGTTTGCCGCCTTGGCAGCACGCATCACGAACAAGGCATCTTGCATCGCGACTTCTCACCGGGCAATATTTTGTTTGATCAAGTGGAAGGCAAATGGCGCTTCTCTTTGGTAGACACGAACCGGATGTATTTCGGGCCGGTAAGCGTGCGCCGCGGCTGCGAAAACTTCGCACGTCTGTGGGGCAGACCTGCTTTTTGAATTGCTCGCCTTGAAATATGCCGAGGCGCGCAGGGGCGAATGCGGCCGACTGCTTGAAATGGATGTTGTCAGCCCGCAAAAATTTTGGTTGCGCTATATTCGCCGCCACGGCCGCCCCTTTGCCATCGACCTCTGAGGCAAAGGCGTAGGCGAAAAGGTGCAACGCCGACAACCCACATTCTATTTAGTTCGCCCTAACGATGTATATAAATAATCGTTGGCGACTTTTCGTCTGTCGACAAGTCCTGCTACGGAGCTACACATAGCTACCGCATCTACGCCCAATGGGATTGCGGATGCGACACCCGGTTTCTTTTTCCGTCTGACTTGACGATGCCCTCTGTCGACTTTTTTTCACCTTGCGCGCAAGGCTCTTTTGAAGACTCGGTCGCGATAGTGGTGTGCAAAGGTTCGACTTTTTCCACACGCGGCAACGCGCATTTGCCACCTTTCCATCCCACGATTTTAGTTTACGCTCACGAGCGTACACCTTTTTTTATCGTGAGCGTACACCTTACGCTCGTGAGCGCAAACCTTTTTATCGTGAGCGCAAACGCAGATAGTAGGATTGGGTGAAAAATAGTTGGGAGAGTATAGGAGCGTTATCCCACGCAAAACATAGCCTTTTCGGCGCACTAGCAATGCTTATGCGGAGAGTGGGCGATGAAGTGTGGCAATGCCTCGAACGAAAAGGTAGAGTCGGCTTGCGCAATAAGGCGCAGGCAGGGAGATGTGGAGAATAGAAGGGCGAAAAGAAGTGATCGTTTCACCTGAAAAGAAAGAAGATATCAGCATGCCGAATGGAGGCGGCGCAGACTTTCGGCGGCGTATAAAAAGGCGGCGAAAAGCAGCATTGGTAACCGAAAAGAGCAACGGCTGAAAGTAAGAGAGGGTGACGGCGACGGCGGGACGAAAGCTTAAGGGCAGTCATCGCTTCGCACACTTTATCTTGGAAGCGGTGGGCTACCGACCGGCGCAAGATGCCTTGATTCATAATGGCAAAACAGAGGGTATGGCCGTTGGGGGCTGTGCAATAGCCCGAGAGGGTGCTGACGCCTTCCAAAGGTACCCTGTTTTGGCGGAGACGTTGGCGTAGGCGGGGCCGGAGGTCATACGTTTGCGCAAGGTGCCGTCGACGCCGGCAAGCGGAAGCGAGGCTGTAGGTGCAGGAAGATGCCCTCGTGGGCATAGGCGTAGCGAAGGAAGGAGGTCAATAAGCGGGGGAGGCGTAATTGTGCAAACTGAGGCCGCTTCCGTCGGCAAAACTGAAATCGGCGGGCGAGAGGCCTGATGGCGTACTAACTCTTTGATGTAGGCGATGGCTTGTTTGCGATCGGCGTAGGCGATACCGCTGCGGGCGGCCAACTGATAAAAGAGTGCCTCAGCATAAAAGGTTGTCGCTCTGCTTCATCATGCGGAGCAATACTTGATCGATCGTGTGGGTACGCACGGTCCAGAGCGATGCGCCGGAGGAAATGCGCCCTCGATCAAGCTACCGGCAAGCCTGATGCCGGCATCTTTCAAAGCGGAGGAGAGGGCTGCGGCAAAGTTGTCGCGCTGATTGTAGAGCAAGGGGGTGAGCGGCGGGTTGTCATCGTCCCAACACCAGCCCCAACCCTAAACGGGCGGAGTCTTTGAGGGAGAGGTCTAAAATGACGTCGCCGGCAATGGCGCGCACGCCTCGTGCATTCAAGGCGTGGATCAAGGCCCAGAGGTCGTCGTGGCCGAAACGGGGGTCAAAACCACCCTTGATGTAGATGTTGCCTTCGAGCGTTGAGTCGTTGATGCTCCCTTCGCCGTAGAGCGAGGTGCGAAAGTTGAAGTCGGTACCCTACTGTGAAAGGGCCGTCACGGCGGTGATGACTTTCTGGTTGGACGCGGGGCGCATCAGTTGGTCTGCACCAAAAAGCTAAGATGGTGCTGTCGGCCGTAAGGTCGTAAATATGCAGGCCCACTTGCGAACGGGTGAGGGAGCTCGGGCGTCAACAAACTGTCGACGCGCTGACAGATTTTTGATGGCTGTGCTGTCGTCGGCCATTTGCATAGCGACCGTCTTTGCCGCAGCCGGACTGAAGCTGAGACTAAAACCACCAATAACGGAGAGGAGCAACAGAAGCAACGTTCTGAAGGGGGCGTGCATCGTAAAGAAAACTTGAGGATTCGTTATTTTGCAGAAAACCTCTCCCTCGAGGGGGAAGAGGATGTATATAGAATATTTGAGTTCGGTAGTGCGTAAAAAAATTACTTCTTAGCGCTGCTTGCAGACAAGCCTAACTTCGTGCGGATCTTTTGCCGTTACGTTCTCGCTCAAAGCGGGATTGATGAAAATGCCGGCTGATTGGGCTGCATTGCTGTCCATAATGTAGACGTAATTGCCTTCTTTGGCAGCAGCATTGATAGCATCCATCACTTTTTGTGATGATGGGCTGCATTTTTGCGAAGATGCTTCTTGCAAAGCTTTTTCGTCATCGGCTCTGGCTTGGTCGAGCTTCTGGCTAAGTTCGGTTAATTCTTGCTGACGACGAGTGCGGATATTTTCAGGGGTCTTGTCGTTGACCTCTTGTTGGAACTTTTCGTATTTCGTCTGCAATTCTTTTTGCATATCTTCGAAGATCTTTCTTAAACTTATCTTGCATGTCTTGCAGTTCGGTCTGTGCTGTTTTGTAGGCCGGCATATCTTGGATAATGCTAGCGTAATCAAACTGAGCATACTTTTTGAGCAAATAGGCTCAAGGGGCATGAAAAGAGCCAGCAACAAAATCTTTTTCAACATGTTTCTATCTGTTTTTAATTATTATGCACTTTAATGTCGCGAAAGTAGGCAATTTAATTGGAGTAACCTAATTTTGCGAGTACTTCGTTACTAATATCAATGGAGGAGAAGCGAAAATGATGCCTGCCGTCTCACTGGCGCGATCCAAAATCAACTGGAAGCCGCGCTGATCGGCGATGGACTTGATCGCATTGTAAATATCGTCCTGAATAGGGCGGATAAAGGCTTTCGCGTTTCTTGTATAATTCGCCCTCGGGACCAAAAATATTTCTTCTTCAATTCGGACGCTTCTTTCTCTTTGGCGACAATGAGCTTGCTCGCGCTCTTTCTTCTGCTCGGCAGAAAGGAAGACGGACCTGCTCTGATACTTCTTGTAGAGGGTCTTGGCTTCGGTATCTTTGGCCTCGACTTCAGCCTGCCATTTCTTGGAAACTTGATTTAATTGCTCATTGGCACGCTCATAGGCGGGGATGTTGCCCATAATGTATTCCATATCAACTAAGGCAAACTTCTGCGCCGCTGCCGGCAAGGTAAATGCTCCAAAAAGGAGGAACAGCATCAAAAACTTTTTCATTCTAATTATGCTTTTATCGTTCGTTCTCTTTCTTAATACATTATTCCATGACGACTGACGGCGGAGCTTGTTACGCTACTCGAGGGCAACAATTTATGCACTCGTCAAGAAAATGATGGGCGATCAGAACTCTTGATTCATTATAAAGTGGATTTGGCTGCCACCGGCTTTTACGCCGTTGATCTTCTTTTGAAAACCATAGGCCCAGTCGATACCCAACATACCAATCATCGGCAACATAACGCGAACACCGAAACCGGCAGAGCGCTTCATGTTGAAAGGATTGAAGTTTTTGACGTTGGTCCAAGCGATTACCACCTTCTAAGAATCCGAGTACGAAAATATTGGTTTGTACCTTCGAGGAGCAAGGGTAGCGCAACTCTAAGGTCATACGGCTGTAGGCGTAGGCATTCGTGCCGGTATTGCCGGCCAAAGAGCCATTTTCGTAACCACGCAAACCGATGGTCTCCGTCGCATAGCCATAGGACATTCCGCCCATACCATCACCGCCGACATAATAGGGTTTCAAAGGGTGATTTGTTGTACTTATTATATGATCCTAAGATACCAAACTCGGCACGGGTCATCAACACCGGTGTTTTGTTGGAACTAGTGAGCGCGGTGAACATACGGAACTTCAGCTTCCACTTGTTGTATTCGATCCAACGATACTTCTCTTGGGCCTCTTTCTGATAGGTGGCGCTTCGCGGGTTGGTGGCAAGATTTTTATAGTCTTTGCCGTTCCACGCAGAGAAGGGCGGTGTGGCTGATACGGAGAAGAGGAAATCAGAACCGCGGCGCGGGAAGAACATATTATCCGTAGAGTTGCGGCTTAGACTCAACGTGAGGTTGATGTTGTTACTATTGCCATTGGTGAAGAGGAAATACTCCCAAGATTTCATCATATAGCGTGTGTAAGAAAGCTCCGCCGTGAACATGAGAATAGTCGTCGGGCCAACGCAAACGTTTACCAAAAGCCGAGCGAAGCACTCAACATTCTGACGTACTTGTCGGGATCGTAATAGTTTGTATAGTTGTAGTAGTTGGAGTTAGAACCGTAACCGCCATACATATATCCATTATAGATATTATTGTAGTAGTTGCGGTCGTAATAACTCGAAGCTACTGACGTCTGCTTTGAGTAGGAAATAGAGAAAGAGAGCTGGTTGGGGCGCTTACCACCGAGCCACGGCTCTAGAATGAAAGCGAATAGCTCTGATAATAGGACGCATTGGTTTGCGCATTGATAGAGAGGGTCTGATTGTCGCCTTGCGGGAGGAAGGCTCTGTGCTTCGCACCTTTCTTAAAGAGATTCTGTATTGAGAAGTTGGTAAACTTCACGCCGACTGTACCGATAATACCCGTCGGACCCCAGCCGGCCTGAATCGTGAATTGATCGCCGCCCTTCGGCGTCAGCGGATAGGTAATATCTACCGTACCGTTTTGTGGATCGGGCTTGATGGCCGAACTCATAGCCTTACCTAAAGCTTCGGGATCAAACTGATTCATCTGAGAAAGATCCATCACTGAGCGCTTGATGGCCTCCATACTGAAGAGGTCACCGGGCTTGGTGCGCAATTCGCGACGAATAACATTTTCGTAAACGCGTGAGTTACCAGAAATATTCACACGATTAAACGTTGCTTGACGGCCTTCGTTGACGCGCATCTCCAAGTCGACCGAGTCTCCATCAATGGTTGTCTCGACGGGTTCTATGTTGTTGAAGACGTAGCCGTTGTTGTAATAGATTACGCACAGCATCGTCATCTTCATTCAAGCGCTTACTCAAAAGCGTCTGATTATAGATGTCGCCCTTCTTCATCTGAAGGATGTTCTGGAGGATCGCTGTGGGGTAAACGGTATTTCCGACCCAAGTAATATCGCGAATATAGTATTTCTTTCCTTTATCTAAATTGATGTAGATGTTGACGTAGTCGGGCTTCGTTGCGGCAACGGAATCTGTAGTAATGACTGCATCGCGATAGCCCCAAGCATTGAGGCGATCGAGCACGTATGTCTTGTCTTCTTCGTACTTCTCGGGCAAGAATTTTTGAGCGAAAAGAAGTTGATCAAACTCTTTTCGCGCGTTTTCTTCATTGCACGTTTGAGTTTGGCGGCTTCTTTGTTCGACACGCCGGTGATGTAGATATGCTCAACTTTAACTTTGTTGCTCTTATCAATATTAATGTCGATAAGCATATTGTTTTCTTTCGTAACATCATCCTTCATTCGGATGTCGACCGCAGCGTTCTTGAATCCTTTTTCGTCAAAATAACGCTTAATGATAATCTTAGCGCGATTGATCATATCCTGCGTAATCTGCCCGCCGACTCTCAAGCCGATGCTCTTTTCTAAAGCTTCGCGCTCCGACTTCTTTACACCCGTATAAACGATGCTGGAAATGCGCGGCTGTGCTTTCAGATGCACGTGCAAGTAGATCGTGTTGCCGACAATACTATCTGCCGTGAGCGAAACGTCGGAGAAGAGTTTCTGTTCCCAATAGCGGCGCACGACTTCCGACATATCTGCGCCAGGCACTTCGTACGTGGCTCCTATTTCCAAAGCCTGCGATACTCTGCAACAAATCGGGATCAAAGCCGCTAACGCCATCAACTACCAATCCGCCCAGTACGTATTTTTGAGGGCGAAACAGTATAAAGTAATATCCGGGTTAACTTGTTTGAAATTGTTCTGAGCGTACACTGTCCCTATCACCAAGGAGAAGAGCACGACTAACAGCGGACGTATTTTCATATACTATTATTTTTCTGTTGTTTGTTCTACCTGCCAACTAGTTTTGCCAAAGCGCCGTTCGCGGCTTTGGTAATCTTGAATGGCGGCATAAAAAACCTCTTCATCAAAGTCGGGCCAAAACGTATCACAAAAAGTAGAGTTCTGAATAAGCACACTGCCAAAGGAGATAATTGCTCAAGCGCAACTCGCCCCCGTTCTAATAAAGCAGATCAGGATCCGGCATAAACGAAGTTGTCAATGCCTCGGTTATCGTCTGCTCCGTTATATCATTCGGCGCCACTTCGCCTTTTGCTGCACTAACGGCAATGGTTCGCACCCGCTTCAGTTATCTCCCAGCGCGCGAGTAACTCAAAGCCAGAACAGAGCGTCATCCCGCTATTCTGCGCCGTGTGCGCCATTAGATTTTTCGAGCGATGTTCGCACATCTACGGGCAACCGCTTAAGGTCTCCGATAATGCGTAGGCGAACGTTGTTGCGCATAAACAAATCTTCCTCCAGCGAAGTAAAGATCAGCGACATCAGCGCCGCCACTTCCTCCGGCGGACGATTCCAATTTTCTGTTGAAAACGTATAGAGCGTCAGATATTTAACCCCTAAATCAGAAGCTGCCGTTGTAATCCGACGCACCGTTTTCGACGCCCTTCTGATGGCCAACGCTGCGGTCCCAGCCGCGTGCGGTTGCCAGCGCCCATTGCCGTCCATAATAATTGCCACGTGCGTTGGGATGCGCTTCGGATCTAATTGCGCTTTATAGCTCATTGATTCAATCTTTTATTGCAGTTAGGGCATTTTCGGGTTCAGATCATACGTAAGCGTAAACATCGTCAAGCTATAATGATCTTTATTTCTAAACTCTGAAGACTTGATGCCGTGGGGTGCCACTAAGCCATCCAATCGGTCTGAAGGCGTAAAAGCGGAAAGTCCAATCGAAGCCGGCATTGAGGCGATTGGTCAGCTTCCACTTCAGTCCTACGCCGATGGGGAAGTTCACGGTAAACGCCTTGCCCGGGGTGCCATACGTAAAGCCCAAGCCCAGCTGAATGTAAGGCGTCACTCTACTAAAAGCCTTGATAGCCTTGCTGCCAGCCGTACGGAAGAAAGTGCAACTCATACAAAGCTGCGAAGTCGTACAAGTCGCCACTCATCTTATATATAAGGCGCCCCGGCCCCCGACACCGCAGGATTTTGCGGATAGAAATCATTGATTTTGTCCGTCGATCCGAAAGCTTGAAATAATTCGCACCCAACTTTATCGCCATACGCGGATTGAGCGGAAAGCGTGCCAGCAAGCCGGCCGCGAGTTGGCTCTGTCCGTAGAATTTACTATTGACATCGTTCAAGCCGAAGCCGATACCTACGCCACCGCCCAATTCAGGCGATAGAAGTTATCGTCTTCCTGCGCCGACAATCCGAAAGGGAGGGCGCACAGCACAGCAGGAGGAACGTGTGTCTAGCATCTATTATCGTATTCCTTTCGTAAAGCTATATTGTGGCTTTGTCCAAGCAGCGCGATTGAGTTTGCCCTTCCAGACATTACACTACCGCTACAGAACAAGTACACTTCGCCACCAACCACTAAAAGCCGAGCTATGCGTAGCAGCAATATCATTGGGGCGCTTCAAAGCATTCGGATTCCAAGTGCGTCCGCCGTCTTCCGTCAAGTAAAACGGCGCCGGCTTACCATCGTTTCCGTCGCCAACGGTAAGGCCCCGTCAGCATAAGGTTGCAATGTAATGTTGCGCAATGCAGGGGCAAGGCTGCTTGTTACCTGCATCTGTGATGAGATACAGCCAAGGAAAACTTCCGCATTCGTTTTTATCGATATAGCGCGTCCAGACGCGAGCTGCACCACTGCGCTGCCCCTACCAGCAGAAGCGATCAAAGTTGCTCCCCGAAGGCGCATCAAAAGCCAGTCCGCCCAGCTCTGCATCGGGAAGTTCGCTCGGCGTATCCATGCTGTCAGCAGTCACATTAACACCATCTCGACTGCTATACAATTGGCCGCTCGTGAGGCCCCACAAAACCCAGTGAGCCAACGGCTAGAGTTGTGCTATCGGTTGCACATTGCCCATTGGTGACCACGTCAAACCGTCCGTACTGCTCACCACGTACGTTCCGCGCGTAGCATAAAGGTTCCATTATAATAATGTATGGAAGCCGGTGCGATGCTACCATCTGAAATAGCCGTCTGCGTCCAATTGGAAAGATCGGTAAGCGGAGATTTGAGCAGGAAGTTTTGCGTGCCAATCAGCGCATACAAGTATGCTTCGCCGTTCACTCAAGAATGCGCGTCTCACCTCGGCCGAAGCGAGGCAGCGAGTTGCCGCTGACGAGCTGCTTCCACGTAGAAGAATCCTCCGGCCTCCTTATGCACGTTGATCTTCAACGTATATTTACGCCGCGAAACGCCGTCGCGACCATAGACGGTGACAATGCGCGGTTGGCGGAGAGTCAAGCTATCGGTTTCCTAAACGCCGTATCTTTACGCGAAATCAGCGATTGGATACTCCAGCGAGCCTGTGGCCGTAATCTTGGCAAAGCGTGTGCGTGATACGTCAACGCCCATCGGCAGCGAGTCCACATTAAAAATCTGCGCCTTCGCGTGATCTATACTAAAAAGGATACTTTGCACCGGCCAACATAGCCACAATGACCGTATCCTTTCCGGAAGCCCGTAAGCGTATGATAAGGGCGCTTCAAATCACCGAGTTTTACGGCAGTAATAATGCAGTCGCCGGTATTGCTATCATCGTCTGTATTGAGATCTGCGCTGCAACTTCCAAAGAGGAAGAGCAAAGAAAACATCAGAGCAACTAAAGAATAATTCTTCATATAGTCTAAATATGCCTATGATAATACAAGGTGCAAAAGATAGAAGATATGGTGTGACGGACAAAGGGAAACATACTTTTTACCTTTTTGTAGTGTAGTTTCGCTAATTTGTCAATCGAATCAAGGCGCTTTAGCAAGGGGCATAAAGTTGTCGACGGGCTGTTAGTCGACAAAGAAAAAGGGGAGATAAGACGGTCTTTTGAGGGTCAAACAAAGCCAACCCTCGTCTACGTATCGTGCTTGTCTCAGACTGCCACTTGCGAGCCCCGCCGGCAAGCGCTGTGGACGCAGCATGATAAGCAGAAAACGGAGGGTTTAGGGCGAAAATTGGCGAAAGCAGTCGGTTCATTCTGCGGCAAGCCCTCATCGCCCCTTTCATTTGCTCCCACCAAACGATGATTTGCTCCCGGCAAACGATCGTTTGCTCGCTCCAAACGATGGTTTGCTACCGCCAAACGATAAAGCACCACCATTTTGAACTACCGGTAGCCGACCTTTTAGCATCGCCGCAAAGCCGCCCTACGCAGCGCCCGCGCCGCCCGCCGCCGGCTCAGTGCGAGGCGAGCCGAGGCGCAGCCAAGCCATGGCGAAACGGCGGCCCACAAAAAGAATTTTTACTTCGCAAAGGTTGCAAAAATCGGATATTATCAGTATCTTCGCCCAACAAATCATCATTTACCTATAAATATGTTCGACGTAAAAATGCCCTCGCTGATTGCGAGAAAAATGGACGCAAGCGTAATGCACCTCGAAGAAACGCTGGCACAAATACGTGCCGGACGTGCTAATGTGCATATCTTGGACGCTATACGCATTAACTCCTATGGCTTAATGATGCCCCTGAACAACGTGGCGGCCATCACGACGCCGGATGCACGCACCATTGCGATCAAACCTTGGGACAAAAGTATGTTTGCGCCGATCGAAAAGGCTATTATTGACTCTGAAGTGGGCATCATGCTCCGAAAATAATGGCGAGGTAATACGCCTGGCTATCCCCCGCACTGACAGAGGGCGCCGCAAGCAATTGGCAAAGCAATGCAACAAAGAGGGCGAAGAGGCAAAAAATGGCGTATTCGCACGCTCGCCGCGAAGGCAATGATAAGCTGAAAAGGCGCTTAAAGACGGCGAGCGAAGATTCTGAAAAAGATGCGGAAGCTGACTTGCAGAAGATTCACGACCGCAAAGTAAAAACAAGTAGATACCTTTGCTCGCAGAGAAGAACAAGGAAATCATGACGGTATAGGCATAGTGCACGGAGTAGTTGTGCGCAGCACGGGCAGCTGGTATGATGTCCGCACTGACGATGGCCGCATCGTGGCTTGCAAGGTGAAAGGAGAAATTTCGCTTGCAAGGGATTCGCTCCACCAACCCTGTCGCCGTGGGCGATGGGGTGACAATCGTGAGACGGGCGACGGAACGGCGCTTATCAAGCATATCGACGACCGGCGCAATTACGTGATTCGCCGGGCGTCGAACTTGTCAAAAGCAGAGCCAGATTCTGGCGGCCAATCTCGATCAGGCCTTGCTCCTTGTTACGATAGCGCGCCCCGAAACGTCGACCACCTTCATCGATCGCTTCTTGGCCTCGGCCGAAGCTTACCGGGTGCCAGTCATCATCGTGTTTAACAAGACCGACGATTTAGGGCCGGATGAGCGCGAGACGCTCTCTTATTGGTCGACTTTATACCGTGCGATAGGCTATGATTGCTTTTTGTGTCTCGGCAACCGAGGGCGACGGACTGCCGGCCTTGAGAGAACAATTAAGAGGCCGACTATCGCTTGCTCGCCGGCCATTCGGGCGTAGGCAAGAGTACGCTGCTCAATGCTTTTTATCCCAACGGCAAACGTCAAAACGGCGGCCATCTCGAAGCACACGAGACGGGAATGCACACAACGACGTTCAGCGAAATATATGAATTGCCGGAAGGGGGCGCTTTGATTGACGTCCCGGGCATTAAAAAGGCTTTGGCACGTTTGATATGGAGCGTGCGGAAGTGGCGCACTACTTTCGAGAGATCTTCGAACTCTCACACGATTGCCGCTTTAATGATTGTACGCATACGCACGAGCCGGGTTGTGCGGTCTTAAAAGCGTTGGAAGAGCATCGTCTGGCGCCTTCGCGCTACACTTCTATCTCTCCGTATTGGAGGATAAGGACGAAAATAAATATCGCGAAGCTTATTAAGTGCGCAGTGCGCCGGCAGTTGACGTCAACACGCGACAGGCGGCCGATGGTTTGAACACTTCAGTTGGAACAAATAAAAAGTTTACGATATGTCTCCCCTTTTTGCTCATTATCATTTTTGCGCTGCTCGCTTTAGTCTTATTTGCGATTGAAGCTTTCGTTGTTCCGGGTTTCGGCATCACAGGTATTGCGGCCACGGTGTGTGTCGTGATCGCCGATTCGTTGGTCTACTATTATTATGGGACGTTCTGGGCTACGCTGGCTTTGTTTGGATCTATCGTTGTCGTATTGTTCTTCTTTCGTTGGTTGGCCAAGTCGCGCACGATTGAGCGTCTGTCGCTCCACACGAACATAGACGGAACAAATGCTACGCCGGCGCAACTCTCCGTAAAACCCGGCGACGAGGGAAAAGCCCTCACGCGACTCGCATTGATAGGCAATGCGTGCATCAACGGAGCTGATGTGGAGGTCAAATCGGCTTCCGGATTTATTGAAGAAGGAACATTGATCAAAGTAACGGCCGTCAAGGATGCGCTAATCCTCGTGGAGAAGCGCGCAGACGGCGATAACAATAATATAAAGGAAACTAAGATGACGCAAGGACGCTTATAGTGGATCGATGATGAGATAGACTTGCTCCACGCTCATATTATGTTTTTGCAGAAAAGGGACTACGACGTCACAACCTGCTCTAACGGAACGGACGCCATAGATTTGTGTGGCAAAAATGCTTATGACCTCATTCTTTTAGACGAGAATATGCCCGGACTTTCAGGGTTTGGAAACGCTGGCGGGTATTAAGAGGTGCAACCTAACGTCCCCGTCGTTATGGTTACGAAGAACGAGGCTGAGGACATAATGGATCAGGCCATCGGCGCAAAGATAGCCGACTATCTACTAAAGCCGGTTAACCCGATGCAGATCTTGCTTGTGCTGAAAAAGAACATCCATCAGCGGGAGATCGTCACGGAGGTCACGCAGTCTTCTATCGGCAAGAGTTTGCCAATATTGCGGCGCAGATGAACGACTCTTCGACGCCGGAGGAATGGATCGAACTGTATAAGAAGTTGGTCTATTGGGAACTGGAGTTGTCGGAGACGGATGAGTGCAATGAACAGATGCTGCAACAACAGAAGGAGGAAGCCAACTTGACATTTTCGCGCTTCGTGCGCAAGCACTATGAGGATTGGGTCAAGGATGCGGAGACGCGCCCCGTGATCAGTCCGGACATTTTTAAGCGCTACGTTTTTCCGCGCTTGAGCAAAGGGCGCAAGGTCTTTACTCGTGCTCGACAATTTCCGCTTTGATCAGTGGCGTATGCTGAGTCAGGAACTTGTGAGATTATGACATCGAAGAAAAACTTATGCTTCAGCATCCTGCCTACGGCTACGCAATATGCTCGCAACGCTTGTTTGCCGGATTGATGCCGGAACAAATCAGAAAGATGTCCGACCTCTGGGTTGAGGGAATCAGAGGAGAGGAAAGAACTTAAACGAAATGCTGATTCGGCACCAAATGGAACGCTCCGTCGGCGCGAAGTATTCCACTATCATAAATTAAATGACTCGGTTGCTGCCGATCGCTTCTTAGGTCAGTTTCGCAAAGTGACTCACGCGCCGCTGAATGTCTTAGTGATCAACTTCATCGACATGCTTAGCCATGCTCGCACGGAATCTCGAATGTTGCGCGAACTGGCTTCTAACAGGGCTACCTATCGCAGCATCACGCTCGTTGGTTCAAGCATACGGCTATTGGGGACCTCTTTGCATCATCTGACTTCTGAACTATGTGTTCTGATCACGACCGATCGCTCAGCGGCGATTCGCGTAGATGCGCCGATAAAAAGGTTGTCGGCGACAAGAACGTCAATACGAACCTGCGCTATAAGGTCGGCAAAAATATGGGCTACAATAAGAAGGAAGTATTTGAGATGCGCGAGCCGAACAATATGGACTGCCGCGACCGAACCTCTCTTCGACTATATCTTTGCCGAAGGCAACAAATTCTTGCCTACCCCAATAATTACAACTACGCGTGCAGTATTATAAAGGTACATTCCAGCACGGCGGGATATCGATGGAAATGATTATCCCCATCATGCTCGCTTCACTCCAAAGCACTAAGTCCTAAAAGCTTATCGGGCAGCCGCGCTATATATATAGTAGATGTAGACTTAGATTCGATAGAATGAATTTCGATTTAAAAGAAAATCTATGTGAGTGCGGTATAAGGAACTATCGGGAGTTCGTCGTAAGCAACTCGGTAAAGCTTCTTATACCGCCACACAAACTTTCACAAGCACTTCGCAGACTCCGACGAAACGACCTATGCTGGCATTTGCATAAACGCCTTCCGCCCCTACTCTTGAGGGCGGAAGAACTGTTTGACTAGGTGTAATGGTTGTTGATCATCAACCACCACTCATTTACAAGTTACTTCTTCAAAACTTCTTTCCATTGACAATATATATCCCTTCGGCAGATCTTTTACCTCGCCGTTGAGCTTCACGCCGCTGACCGTATAGATGCCTTGCGTGGCTGCGAGCGCATCTGTCGTAACGTATTCGATGGCAGACGGGGTTTTCTCAATCATCACCTTGCTCTTTACCAACTCGCCGTTGAGTGCGACGCCTTGCAGCGAGGCTTCAAATGCTGCTCCTTTAGGTTGAGTAACGGCGCAGCCGTCGAGGGTAAGCTCGAGCAAATGGAGCCACCCTCACCTTCTTCCGTTACGCGCGTACAATCGCCTTTGATGGTGAGTGTGGATTTGTCTTCGGGATAATTTCCCGCAATGCCCACGCCTCCGGAGCCGGTACCCTTGGTATTAACGGCGCAGTTCTCGATGATGAGGTTGGTATGGTTCATAAAGATAGCACAGTCGTCACTCACCACATCGAGACATTGGTCGTCAAGTTCGTTTCGCTCGCTCTCGATACGGAACGGTTCAGTTGAGGCGATTGCTGTACCGTCACCCGCATCGACTTTACACTTTCCTACCACCCTTGATGTTCATTGCCTGGCTAATAGAAATGGCCACTTTGTCGCTGGTCTTAATCGTGGCGTTCTCTAAGGTAAAAGGGTCTTGGTGCTGGTCGTGGCTTAGCCCACCCTCTACGCCATCAATGACGCTGGTCATTGCAATTGGCCGAGGTAAAAATGACCGACTCTTGGACATCTTTTTCAACACGTCCAACACGGTTAAAAGGAAAAAAGTTCAAAAACAGCGGTTTCATCGCATGTTCAGCTATAGCCGACCAAAACCGCAGTCACAACTCGCTGCGTACCGCCGCCAAACTTTTCACCTATGATCGTTGAAACTCCTGTGAGACAATTTTAATTCTCTATAAGACTCTTCAAACTTTCACCTGAGACAATTTTCCGATCATAGGTGAAAGTTGGAACTATCTATCCCCGTGCGCGCGAAAACAACCTTTTTCAGCAGGGTACGAAAAACGCGCTCCACGGAAACGACGGCCTTTCTCTATGATTTTGCCGACACTAAGTTGTGCCGCCATCTTTACCTACTTCGCATTCTGGATATCATCCTGCGCACCAAAAGATTAAGTTGCGCTTGTCGAAAGTGCCATAGCGCATCGCACTGCTTTTCGTGAGACCTCACGCTACGCGCTTAATGTTGCCTTGCGTAGCCTCTTTTCCAGCCGTCGACGCGCCCTCGCCGTGCATCGTCAGGCGAAAAGAACATAAGATCACCTAAGCGAACCGAATTACCATCCGCAAGTGTTTGGAGAATCTCATGTGCAGGGCATCAACACCCGCCTTGACGGAAGCAGAAGATACGCGAACGCTCTCGATGCGCCCGACAGTCAGGCGCAACATCAGGCACGCCCGGCGCCATCTGCGGATAAATTTAATTTGTGTGCGGTTGAGCGAATTTTTCTTTGCTCTGATAACGACTTTAATCATTGTGGTATAGATTTATGTGGTGAATAATTAACCAAGGCGCTCCTCGCCCTTGCGTATGCAAAAGGTAGCATTTCCGGCGAGCCGACAAAACGCGATATAATCCATTGATAAAGCGATCCACGGATATTTTGAAAGGCCAACCCTAAGGGTTGCACATTGCAGCGGATTGTGGCAGGGGTTTGTGTCGCTTTGCTCCAACGCCTGCCCTGGCAAAGAAAAGCCAAGCCTTAGGGCTTGCGTTGCCGAGGGAGCTTGGTGGTTTTGATTTATCAGCATGACACAAACGGCTATATGCGGACGATTTTGAAGACCAACCCTAAGGGGTTGCATTTTGCGGCGGATTGTGGCGGGTTGGCGCTTCGGCTCAACGCCTGCCCTGTAAAGACCAGCTAGAGCGTATCGCGAGGGATGGGCTTTGGTGGTTTGATTTATCAGCATCTACAAACGCGCTTATGCGGATATTTTGAAAGACCAACCCTAAGAGGTTGCATTTTGCGCGCGGATTATAGCAGGTTTATCGCTTCGCTCCAACGCCTGCCCTGCAAAAGACCCAGCACAAGGGCTTGTGTTGCCGGGGTGACTGGTGGTTTGGGTTTATTTGTGTGTTACACGCCTATATAGCGAATGGTTTTGAAAGACCAACCTAAGGGTTGCACATTGCACGCGCATTGCGGCAGGGTTAAACCGCTTCGCACCTTAACCCTGCCTGCCAAAGGCCAACCCTAGGGGTTGTGTTGCGGGCGTGGGCATTGGCGGTTTTGTTTGGTGGCCCACATTTGATGTAATATAAAATATGCAGCTAACATTTGCGCCTAAAATCGTCAACTATCGCTCACTTCCGTTCGCCAATAACCCCATCGGGAGTTAATCTTTTAGTAGGGCAGTGTTGACGTGCAACGTCAACGCTGCCCTCAGGCTATAGTCAAAATTGACAACCCGCCAGGGGTTGGTCTTTTCAAAACAAATAACGCCGCCGACGAAAAGCCGAAGACCAAGCCCTAGGGAAGCGTGTCTGAGATTGACTTTTGTTGGATTGAGTTGGTAATTGTTTTACGATCATTGGCCTGTTGATAGTAAAACCTTTGACCCAAAAATCGTCCACTCACCGCGCACTTTCACCTGTACTTATCGGGTTGGTCGCTAGTAGGGCAGTGCTGGCGTAAAGCGTCAGCGCTGCCTCGGGCTACTCTTCAAATTGGCAACCTTAGGTTGGTCTTTCAAAACAAGCCAACGCCCGCCGACGGAAACCTTTGAAAGACCAAGCCTAAGGGCTGCTGAGATGTTTTGCGCGTTATGACCAAGTCTTATAAACTCGTCCGAGAAAACATCAAGCCTAAGAGCTTGTTGTTGTACGTTTTTAATTGATAAGTTGTCTTTTACTTGCCTGTTGGAAAGGGCAAATTTAATTGCACACAGGAAGAACGATGGCGATGCCTTGTGGTGGTACCCCACAAAAGTATGCTTTTTCAAATCTCGTAAAACACTTACAAAACCCGCCCTAATATGCAGCTATCATAGAAGTAAATGTCATTTCGACTATTTTATAGTCAATCATAAAGAAAAACTATACTCGCAGACAACTGCTAAGGGGCTTCCGTATATTGAGCTTAGATGCCGAGAATATTACGCAGAATCACCACGCGAAAAATAGCACCACATAAAGCCTAAGCCAATTGGCGTTATGCGTCGAACGTTGCAATTTTCGCTTTGATTCCACGCAAAATCCAATCGCTTAGGATGACAAGCGCCAAATAAGGAAGAGAAAAAGAAAGAAGAGTTGTGTGCGGGGCCTCGAAAAATGCCCATCGAAGGCTGCGTGCGCTGCGCGCTGAAGGCCACACCCGGACAACTTCTAACCGGTTGCCCATTTTACAAAGCATTTGGGCGCCAGTTCATAGCGTGCAGGATCAAAAATAATAAAGCGCCAAAGCGATAGCGACCACGAGTATAGCGCCGCAGTCGTAGCCATTTTGCGTGCTGAGCGTTTATCGGCAGTTAGTTCAGCAGTAGCCATACTCACCTGCTGTCTCGCGTCGGTCTTTTGATGCTTTCCCTGCGGCATAATCTTGCGCATCAAAAGACGGCCTCGAAAAACGCTGCATCCGATACCGGACGCTCGCCGGTGTATAGTGGGTCTTTCCTCCTCTTTCACTGGATCAAAAACAATGAGTATCCGTTCTGCAATCTTGTGTCCCAAAGGCAAAAACGCCTCCTCTTCGTCAAAGCCAAAGAGGAGCATAGTATCAACAGGGTTATTTCTTGAGGCGTCTGTGCAAGATTTCCTTCAAGAACACCCAATACTTATCAACACTCGGTATGTGGCAACGCTCGTTGGCGGTGTGCGGTGAGCGAAGCGTAGGCCCAAAGCTGACCATATCCATCTTGGGATATTTAGCGCCGATCACACCACACTCCAAGCCGGCGTGAATTGCTTCCACGTTGTTGTCATTGCCAAAAGAGGTCCTTGCAGGTCTTTCTCATCAACTCTACAATCTCGCTCTTCATATTGAGGCTGCCAAGCAGGATAGTCGCCATCGACGCCACCTTTAAGCCGGCCATTGAAGACGCTTCCCAAGGTTTCTGCCAAGCACTCTTTCATAGAGTCGCGGCTTGAACGAATCAAGATCTTGAAGAATACTTTACCCTCACCAATCTCAATGATTGCCAAGTTGAAGATTTCCACGATATGCGGCGTCTCCGGAATGAAACGGAACACACGCGTTGTGGCGACCATAAATAGCGTCCACGAGATTATCTTGTATTTCCTCGGGCACAAGTTTGCTCGGCAACTCGTGATCAAAAGCTACTACGTTGAGCTTCTCTTCAACGAAGCCGTATTCCAGCTTTAAACGTGTCGCGCCATTCAGCAACGCATTCCTCATGAAGGCCTCCACGTTCTCCTTCGGCAAAGATCAAGCCCGACCTCTGCCTCATTTCAGGATAGCGTTGCGCATATTGCCGCCATACCCGAGTAGCCAAGCGCGCTGCATAATTAGCAATCGCATCTTACAAGGCGCGCCATCAACTTATTAGCATTCGCGCGACGGGTTAATCTCCAAACCTGGTGGCCACTAAGCAAATGCCGTGAATATTCACGCGCACGGCAGCGTCTTCAGGGATCTACGTCTGACTCGTGATATTCCATTTTTGCCGTTTGGTTTTACGCCACCGAGCCGAACCGATAATCATTTCGCCTTCCGTCTCATCGTCAAGATTGAGAAGGATCTCGCCCATGAGCGTATCGGTATCCATATGGTCTACGCCATACATTGTCGTTTTCTTCGTCAGCAGTAATGAAGCCTTCGATGGGGCCGTGCGGAATCGTGATCGTCCTCATAACGCCATAATTGCCGCTACTGCCATCATCGTCTGCGCCAGTGTCGTTCCTTTTGTCTTGACCCATTCGCCGTCAATCAGTTTCGATCGGATCGTTCAAAAGAAATCGTGCTTAGAGTCTTTAGCCTTCCTGCGGCACCATATCCATATGGCCCTGCATCGTAACGACCTTGCGATCCTCCATACCCGGGTAGCGGGCTTGCGCATAATGATATTGCCGGCCTTGTCTTGAAAAGCCTCAATATTGCGTTCTTTTGCCCAATCGAGAAGGAACTTTTGGATCCAAGTGGCCCTGAAGGAGCACCTTGCACGTCAGCAGATAGAATCATGCCAAATTGCTTTTTGGCGCCAGGTTTTTAATTTCCACTCATAATGTGTGTGTTTAAGCGTTAGAGGGTTTATTTGATTGTCTTCGTTTCTTTTTGTAAATAAGTCGTGAGGCGACCCCAAAGTCCTAAGACGACGACCAGCCCGGGTTTTGAATCGTGTGCACTGCGAGCGCAAAGAGAATCGCATCGCCCGCTGCTACGCCATAAAGAACCAAACTTGTCTTAACGGCAAAAGTGCCAGGGCCAGCGCCGTTGAGGCGTCGGGACGAGCACGGCAAACGTACTGATGCAAAAGATCAGAAAAGAGCTGCGCGGCGGTATGTTTGCGGTAAAAGTCTGAAAACGAGAAAAGGCCAAATAAAAGTGGAGAAAAATAGCAGGCCCAGATCATTAAAACCTCCAAAGAGGAACAGCGGCAGATTCTTCGACGCTGCAGAGAACTCACGCCGGCCCACAGATTCTTGAGTAGCTTCTTGCCTTTTTCATATGGCGCGCCACGAGCGTCTAGCACCAACGCAGCGGCACTACGATGCACGCGATCGTGACGAGATAGCCGTTCTCGTGAAGCGCCCGAGAAGCTTTGCAGGTTCATACCTGTCTCATCGAAATCTCTTAAAGGCCGGCACTTGCCAAAAGAAGGCCGCGACGGTCAAAAAGACTATCAATAGAGAGTCGACCACGCGCTCGGTAAAGACGGTGCCCAAGGCTTTGGAGAAAGGAGACGCCGTCGGCGCGCAGCCAACGAGCCGCAGCGCAACACTTCGCCCGAACGGGGAACGACGAGCCGCGGCATAACTGACAAAGACGGCATCTTCGCAACTGCGGCGCCGCGCCCGCTCGCCGATGGGGCTTTAAAAGCATACGCCAGCGCCAAGCCCGAACAAGCTGCGCCAGATGCCGAACACGAAGGAGAAGAGCATCAGCCCCACTATCATCATGCAAAACGGATGATAGGAAGCCTGCCAATCTGTCCCGCGATACATCCACCACAAGGGATGCCCAGCGCAAACAAGAAGGGCAAAACGATCTTCAATATGTTTTGCAATCAACTTGGAAGCGTCTGCAGTTTTTAATATTCTTATTCAAAAGACACAAAGGCGGAGCAAAAGCGCCGACAGAAAGGTTTCGACAAAAGTTTGGCCCACTGCCCGCGTTACGCTATCTTTGCAACTGCGAGATAAACACTACAAGATGCGCGCAGTAAAACCGACTTGGACGCATTTTCATTGTACCGTCACGGCGAAGCCATAGCCGATACGATCGACGCCTGTCCGGATTTGCTGGTCTTAGAGGTAGGCGGGTATGGGAATGCGACTCGGTTTCTTCTGCCAGGGAGGACGAGGTCGTTGAAATGGTCAACAGAGACTAGCCTACTCATGCTAAATCGTCGCTGGCCGGCGCTCTGCCACAACATATTAGGCGAGGACTTTCTACGGATGGATTTAAGCAAGATGTCTGATGGTCGGCTCTTGTGTTGACGGGCAACTACCCTTACGACATTTCTCGCAGATTTTCTTTAGATGCTCGACTTCAAAAGACTACATTCCTTGCTGCACGGGTATGATTCAGAAGGGCGGCCGAGCGAATCGCTGCTCCGCCGAGGGACGAGCTTACGGTATCTTGAGCGTACTCCTGCAGCGTTGGTGCGGTGTCGAATATCTCTTTACGGTCGAACCACCCTATGTCTTTAATCCGCCGCCAAAAGTGCCGCACGGTGCGGTGGTGCGCTAGACGCGAAACGACGTGACCGACTGCGGATGCAACGAGCAACTCTTGCGCCGGGTGGTCAGACGAGGTTTTAATCAGCGCCGCAAAGATGCGCGGGAGTTTCGAAGCCCTTGTTTGCGCAATTGAACAACGAGCAAAACAAAGGCTTTGGATCACCTGAGTTTTTCTCCTCCGCTGACGATGCCCCGAACAACTCTCCGTCGAGCAATTTGTAGACCTCACGAATCGCGTAAAGCCCGGAAATGCAGCGCGAAGGGTAAGTTAGCGTGTTTTATCAACCGATAAGTCATCGGCCACTCATTAATGGGCTATGGTCGCCCCGTTTGATGCCGCTGCGCGAAAAGCGCGCCAAAACGGTGCGGCCATAGTCCTGCTCAGCCGGACGGGGCGCGTAGGTCGCGAAAAGAGATGAGTGGCGACGCAGGCTGGTGTGCGCTGTGTAGCGCAGTTTCACGAAGTCTTTACCCGCCTTCAACAGGAAAGGCTAGCTCACCGCTAAATACCACTTTATCGCCTTCTCCTCTAAAACGAGCAAACAACATCGTCTCTTTTTATCTCATCTTACAGAAACGCCGATCGTTTGCTCCCGCAAACGATAGTTTGCTATGCCAAACCATAGTATGCTCACCAAACGATGGTGGCTCCCGACCAAAACAATGCGGAATGTACTATGCGGACGACAGAAAACCGTCCGCCGCTTTGCCGAAGTCAGACCAAGACGGCGCCGCGCAAAGGGGCAGAAAGCTGACCGGACATCGTAATATGGCATACGAAACAAGGAGCGAAAAAGAATATTGTACTTTCGCAACGTTAACATGCGCATCGCATATACAACATGGTATGGGACTTATCGAATTTAGCAAACTACCGGTCAACAATCTTGTTGGAGCAGATTGGAAAACGTTTCGCGCTATCACCAACGGGCAAGAGATAGGTAAGCATTATCGCACGATATCTGACTGACGAGCCGTCTGCCGCTCCTCTCTCTACTGGCGCCGATGCGGAGAAGCGCTTCCAAAAGAGTTGGCGCTAAAGCTGTTGGAACACGCGCCGGTTTTTCATCCTTGGCCATTGGAGAAGTGGAACTACGTTTGTGCATAACGTACTTTCGTGCGACACACATTTGGCTACAATACGACGTATCAGACGGTCTTTCCACATTTAATGATTTTTGGGCAGTCGTTTTTCAAACAAACGATGTCGTGGTTAATGCCTTCGCATCGCCCAACGGACAATATGGAACGGCGGTCGACTTGCCGCAAGAGGAGGAGTTTACGATGACGAACACTCGATGCCGTATAGCTGTATTACAAACTCCTGGTTTTTGCCGCAGCGAATGCGCGAATATGCGACCGCTTCTTGTGCTTCGAGAATATTGCCCGAGAGAGGAGCTGCACGTACGAGAGACGTTTGTAAAATCATAAAAGATCAGTCTGTGGAATACGGGCGGTACGCAGTTTCTTTTCAGAAAGAATCCGCCGCACACGCCGCGTTCGCGAACTGGTACGTATGTTTCCCGACGCAAAAGTTTATCTATCTGATGCATCACCCTTACACCGTTTTTGAATCTACACGCTCTTTCTTCACCATCTGATACGCGCCGCTGCTGGTTTGCGGGACATCGCGAAAACAAATTGGTCGATAATATTCTCTATGTCACGTAGTTGCTCAGAAAGTATCAGTCGGAAAAAGCGTTCCATACCCGGGAAATTTAGTAGGAACTCCGCTTTGAAGATTTTGAAAGCGACGCCTATGCGCAGACGGAATGCTTTATCAAAAGCTGCGAGCATACCGGGCTGGGAAGAAGCGCAGGCGGCTATCAAACAATACACGGACGCTCAAAAAGGCTACAAAAAGAATAAATATGCGTATAAGCCGGAGACGGTAGCGCTCGTTAATCGCCACTGGGGCGACATTAAGTGAACATTGGAACTACGAAAGTTATAGAAATGGACTCTCATGTAATCATTGCTTGGGTGTTGGCGCACCTTAATTATTGGAGTCGTGGCGTTGTTTGCGGCCATCGAAAGCTCGTTTATTCCTTTCCTGTCGGAAGTTGTGGTTCCGCCGGCTGCGTGGAAGGCGATGACGGATCCGAATATGAACATCGTGGGCGTCGTCATCAGCGCTACGATCGCGCGCAGACATGGGCGCTTTTAATCAATTATTATCTGGCGCGATGGCTGGGGCGCCCTTTGGTCTATCGATTTGCACGCTCGCGCTTCGGCCACATACTCTTGATCGAGCAAGCCGGCGTGAAGAAGGCGGAAGATTTCTTCCGCCGCCACGGAAAGGCATCGACCTTCTTCGGGCGCTGGTGCCGCGGCCGTGCGCCAATTGATCAGCATTCCGGCCGGATTGGCCGGAATGAAGCTGCGGCCTTTCCTGCTCTACACGACTTTAGGTGCGGGGCTTGGAATACGATCTTGGCCATCATAGGATGGGCCATCTATCGCTTCACGGACCTCAAAACGCCGGAGGATGTCGTTACTTTGGCCACGAAATACAGTCACGAAATTGGCTACGTACTCACTAACGGCTGCCGTTCTCATCATTTGTTTCACTCGTTTACAAAGGCTGGAAGAAGACGCCTGAGGCGCAGAAGACGAGAACGAAGCCGAGGAAGAGAGAACGAGGATTAAGCCCGGCATTTTAAGTTACAGACATATATACAGCGTCTGTGACGGCCGCCGCCGGACCTCGTCGGCGCAAAAACAAATCAAATGTGGATAAAATCGCAGCGCATTAAGGCTGCTTTAATCATCATCGGCTGGCTTTCGAGTTTGGCGTTCGGCGCTTTCAGCCCAAAAATCCTGTGCAAGCAGATTCGGCGCAAACGCTGGACGACTCCGCTATTGCGGAAGCACTCTCCAGCAGGTTGGTTTGCTACTCTGCGCCGCGCACGACGGAACATCAGTGGCTGTTTAGCATAGGGGGTGAAAACTTGCTCGACACTTATCTTTCGCCCTTGGCGTATAAAGGTACGACGATGGGCACAAGTCTTCGCACCGAGCGCTTTACGCATTTCGGCGCCCAACGCTGGACGGTGCGCGCCCGATATTCGCTTCACGCAGCCTATCTCGCTTCGCCCACCGACAACGGCAAGGGAATGGGATATGCAACTTAGCGGAGCGGCGCCCTTCTCTACGATTTTTGCGCTACACGAGTTGGCGCTTTGCCGCGGGCGGCGCATTGGAAGGCCGGACGGGCTTTACTTACAACACGCGCAACGGAAATAATCCTGCGCAGGGACGAGCTGCAGTGGCCTTCGCCGCAACAGGACTCGCGGAGTACACGCTCCGCGTCGGCAACAAACCGATACACATCCGCACGCGAAGCAGATTTTTCCGCTGGTGGGTTTGATGTTTTCTCCCAACTATGGGCAATCGTATTATGAGATCTTTCGCTCGCCACTACGACAAGAATGCGCGTCACGTTCCCAGCAACGCGCTTTGAGGTCCGATGGACCACCACTTATCTCACCTTTTCTCGCAAGGCGCCTCCGTATCCATCGGTTTCGAGGGCCGACATTCACCAACGCCGCGTCAACGGTGTTTGATATCGCCTGAATCACCGTTTTTAATCGGATATACGCGCCATATATACGTGTCAAATGAAAACACCTCTTTGTTTGCGCATTTCTTTCTCCTCTTGCGCCTACTCGCCGCCGTTTGCGCCCACTCTTTGGTGCACTGTGGCTTTTACTTTAGCCACGCCGGCGGGGCTGTTACGGAGAGTGGTTTCGATACGCGCCGCGGCAACTCTGTGAGTCCTGCTGGAAACGTTGATGAACATTATTGTCTGAAGAGCAAAGCAAAAGCTGGTTTGATTAACGAGGTCCACGCCCGCTACACGCCGATGATCAATGAGCGAATGACGTCGCGCAATTATTTGCAGTGTTGGGAAAAATGGTCAACGAACTCCGCGATGGGTAACAACAACCTCTCGGCGGCGCACAACGAATCGATACGGCGCTTTGGTACGATAACTTTCCGATGAACTACAACGATTCGCTGCTCCACAAGCATTTGGGGCGCACTGATGAGTATTACCTCAGTACGCGCTTTAGCCTTTCGCGTGCTCGACGACAACGTAGGTTACGTCCGTTGCAGCACGTTCGACTCGCCACTTTGGCAGTGGAAATCTATCAGAAAATGCTGCAAACGCTTGGCCCGTGCGGATTGATCTCAGACGTGCGTAGCAACGGCGGCGAGATGTTGACTTCTGCGGGATCAATTGGCTTCTATTTATTAACGAGCCTATGGTGCGCGCTTTTATACAGCACAAAACGGGCAAAAGCCATCACGATTTTCTGCAGATGCGCCCTTATTACGATCCGGCCCCTTCGCCGGTCTGCGCTGGCAGGAAGAAGATTTGCATCTCACCAACCGACGCACGTTCAGCGCCGCCAATAGTTTTGTAGCCCTTCTAAAGGTTTGCCGAACGTAACGGTTGTCGGCGATCAGACGGGGGCGGCGGCGGACTTCCTTTCAATGCCGAACTGCCCAACGGGTGCTTTTGCGCTGCCTCCGCCTGCCCCATATAGTGATGCTCAAGGGCGCCTACCCATCGAAAGAGGGCATCCGGCCGACGTCAAGGTAGATATGGGTTCGGCCGACTATGCTCGAGCTACGATACGATTATTGAGCGTCGCGGGCGTTACTGCGGAACAACAGCCAGCGCCTTTCTGGTTTTTAAGGCTGCCGGCAGTTGATGCCCGCGCTTGCGGAGTGAGCGCAACCAGCCGTGACGTCCGTTTTCAGCATCGTATCCAGCACTTCTTCAAAAGCAGCTGTTTGCTCTGGACGATATTGATCCGAGCGAACACCCATGAAAAGCATCCAACTCCTCATCGTCCTACACTCTGCCGTTTCGTGCAGTGCAGCGAGCGCACGTGCATCGTGCGCACATCCGTCAAGCGCTGCCGCACCGCGGCGGCTGCGGCGTTTCGGGTTCCGGGGTTCCCCATCGGCTCGCCCACTTCTTTTGTTTGTAATAATCATATAAGCCAAACAAAGCCGCAAAGCCGAAGAGCGCGAGCAGCGTATAGAAGTACGTTCATTTCATCGAAAGATTGAGGCTTTCCCAAAAGCCCGGATAAAGATTTATCCACCGCCGGCCCAGCAATCTGAAGACTCGGGAAAGCGCAAGCAGCGGGCAGCGCGCCATGTGGTGGTCCTCGCTCGTTGCCACGGGCTGCAGTGTGTGCAGGCGCTGAAGCAGTCGCCGGAGCTGAATCGATTCATCATTATCTACGCCACGCTTACACCCAGTTTATCCAATTCCGTGCCAAGCGGCTAGCGGTCGGTCTCTGATGCGCAGGGTCCTGCAAGCCGGTGAAGCGGAATGGGCGTTGCAAGGCGGCACACGCCACCATGATCGACTCGCGCCAAGTCGGGCTGCCCGCTCAGGTCAAAATTCTATTCCACCCGTCTGCATCTCCGTTTTTCCAAGATAGCTCTTCGGCGCAAAACGTCGTTTTGACACACAAGGGCGCAAGAAATAATCTTGCAGCGCGCGCATCTCCTGCCACGTCTCCTCGCGCAGACCGCGCAAGAGCAGGCGGGCAGCGGGATCGCTCAAAGCGACCGCTTCGCACAGCAAGCCGCACTGCTCCAATCGGTTTCCACCCGATACCGGGCCGTCGATTGATAGGCGCAAGCGCTACGACGAGCGTATCTTCCGCCTCCCATCCGGCTTTGGGCACCGAGCGGCGCATCAGGCCAAAGTCATATTGATGTAGGGGCGCGATACGATGGTTCCCTCCAAGCGAAGGCGCAGCGAACTTGATAAATAAGGGGCAACGTAAGGTGCCGAAACGTACCGCGAGCTTACACCACCCGATAAGTGCAAACAGCCGCCACGAGTTGCCGCCCACGACCCGCAAGGGCGGAAAGCCTTCCTTTCCGTGTAACTCGTCAGCTCCAGAGGCTACGGAGCGCCTCGCGAGTGGACCCAGGGCCGTTGCTTCATTCTTTCGCTCCCCGTAAGGCAGTGCGTACCGCTGCCGGCGGCATAATAAGCTGTCAGGAAGCGCATACGTGCCGGCGCCGCGTATGCGTCGACCTGCGCGGCCGCAGTGTGAGCGCTTGCGCCAACAGGCGCGTATCTTCAGCTGCGAAAGACCCTGTAGCGTATAATCTCCACCCGCCAGGCGCGCGATGATGAGCGCCTGGTTGCTCAAACTCTTTGAGCCGGGCAGGTCTACGCCCCGCGCAATGGATGGGAAGTATAAAGGATCGGTAACCATACGCTAATAATGGGCAAAAATACAGATAAATTGCGAAACTGCGGGCCTCAAAAGCCGAAAGAGCCGCGACCGCGGTCAGCATTGCGCGACTTGGCGCTTGATTTTAGAGAGACGAAAAAGCGGGCGAGCGCGCCCATCTCCGCCTATTTAGTTTGCGCTCGAGGTGGAAGCCTTTTTATCACGAGATGAAACCTTTTATCACGAGCGCAAACCTTTTTCGTGATCAAAACGTAGCCGTTGCGCCGGAGCCGTTTGTGGCATACCGTCGCACCACAGAAAAGCCAACGCGAGGGTGTGCCTTTCATGCTTTCGCCTTTCGTCGCCTACATAAAACGGCGGAGCACACCGCTGCGCTCCGCGTCGCCTCTGCCCTTTCCGGAGAAAAGAGCTCAGGCCCACATATTTAGGGCCACAGACGCCGCCTCTACGGCCAGTGCATCCGGGAAGATAACGTTATTTTCCAAATGGATATGTTCGTGCAGATTGGCTTCGAAAGTTTTTAAATCTATCGAGCAAGAGTCGATATGAAGCCACGCATCAGCCGGCGCCGTGTAGTTGTCGTTCGTCGAGCAGCGATGTGGCGATAGCGTTCACCTCGCCATCGTGTTCCGCCCTCCATCACGCTTTGATAGGCATAGCCACTGATCCGCAATGGAAAGGCATCGGGTCGCCGCGCGCGCGATGGCATCAGCCATCTCTATACATATAGGAAACAAAACCTGCTCTTCTTTCTGCAAATGCTCCCTCAGCGCTTTCCAAAGAGCTCTTCGAGCAGGCGGGCAACTTCGTGCACCTCGGGATGATTTTTCGACTATGCACCTCGCTCTACCTTGTGCATCAGTGCGCGAGCATTTCAGGACCGTCGCGACGAATGCCGCGATGATGGATCTTCAGGACGTAGTCAATCAACAAACCGTCGGCCATTGCTTAAAATCGGCGAGGTTCCCTGGCTTCGCTCTGCAGTCGTCGGAGCGCAGCTGCCACACGCTCGGGTCGGCATTGGCCTTGGCCTACTGCCTCCAGATAGTTGTCGGCGCCGTGGCAGGAAGTCAACGCCAAAATGATGGAACATGTCAGCCCGCAGCAAAGTTGTCGGCTACGATTTCGCCCACTGTTCGTAGAAGCGTACTTGGAAATGTCTTGTGTCATTGTCTTACTCCTATTCTTTATTCGTGTGCAAAGGTACAAGATGGAAAAAGGGGCTGAGCGTAACATACAATACGCGGCCGCATCCTTTAACCTTTATTCATACTTTCAGCGATGGATGACACGAACGGAAGAGTGACGCAAAAGGAATGAGGGCGATAAAAACCGCGTTGGCGGCTTTGCATTTTGAAGTTTGGCTGATTTGCGGTACCAAAAACTGTTATTATGTACAATCCGACCGGTTTCCTACGCGTGGCACTTCCGGCCGCGCTCGAGGCGGGCAAAGCCATATTGAGATTTATGCACAAACCCACCGAGGCTGGGAAATAGAAGAGAAAGCAGACCACACCCCACTACGGTTGCCGACCGACGCGCCAATGATATTACTCATGCGGCATCTGCGCGCTACGGGCCACCCCATTCTGAGCGAAGAAGGGCCTCTTCCCGACTATGAAGAGCGTAAGAATTGGCCGGGCCTCAGTGGTCGTTGATCCGCTGGACGGGACATCGGAATTCTTAAACGTAACGACGAATTTACGGTTAACATTGCTTGGGTGCAAGATGGGAATCCGATGGCGAGCGTCATCTCACCTGCCGTCACGCATACGCTCTACTTTTGGCATAAAAGGTATGGGCGCATTCAAAGTGGGCGATGTGACCGTGGCTAAATCAGAAGAAGAACTGATTCGCGCCGCGCAGCGCTTCGCCCCATCGAAAAGCAACACGAGGGCTTTGTGGTTGTGGCTCACGCTCTCACCTCTCCGGCGAGACGGAGGCGTATCGAATCAATTGCGCAAGGACCATCCGGACCTATCTTTAATATCGGCGGGAAGCTCGATGAAACCCCTGCCGCGTAGCTGAAGGCTCGGCTGACGTCTATCCGCGCTTTGCGCCAACGATGGAATGGGACACGGCTGCCGGCGATGCGATCGTAAGAGCCGCCGGCGGGAGGTGGTCGATACGGAACGCCACCAACCGCTCGTCTACAACAAGGAAGACTTACACAACCCCGACTTTTATCAGTACTTGCAAGAGCTGAAATGGCTCATCCGATAGCACTTACCATCATAGTATTGGTCGGCATCATCGCCGCTGCTGATACGAGACCGTCTCCGCCGGGATTGGTGATGGCTTCAGGGGCTGTCGTCTTCTATCTGTGGCGGACTACTCTCCACGAAAGAACTCCTTGAGGGTTTCGCTAACAAGGGCTTGATGACGGTAGCCCTTGCTCTTCCTGGTCAGTGAAGGGGTAGGCGCTCGGACTCTGAAAAGTTTCAGGGGCATATATTGCCCAAACACCATACTTCGGTTAAGCTCACCCAACTCTTATCCTCGCCTTTTCGTAGCCTTTATTTCGGCTTTTTCTGAATACGCCGGTCGTCGTAATCTTTGGCCGATGCTGAAACGCTGGGCGGAACAAAAGCATTTGTCGGCTACGAAATTCTTAATTCCGCTCTCTTACGCCACGATTCTGGGAGGTATGTGCACGCTGATCGGAACGTCGACCAACTTGCGGTGGTAGATGGCTGCTGACGGAGGCAGGCTATCCGGGATTTTCGATGTTTGAGATCGGGAGGTGGGCATCTTTATCGCCTTTTTCGGACTGCTCTACTTGATTCTCTTTTAGTGACCGACTGCTTCCCGAAGCGTGCGAGTCGATCGACTTGGCGAATATGGGCAACTTTAAGGGTAAGGATTTTTCAGCGCATAGAGGTGGTGCGCTCGGCGCGCTTTCCGGCGATCGGGCGATCAGTCTTCGACTTTGATTTCAAAAAGAAATATGGGGCTTTTCCATAGAAATATCGCGCGGGGCAAGACGATCTTAATGCGGGATATGCGTAAGTTGGAATTATCGTGAGGGGATCACGGTCGCATTGATGGCTGACCGAAACCTTTATGGAGAACTGGAGCGATTCTTCTTTTCTTCTTAATGGTCTCCGGCGAACAGGAGACGGAGCCAAAAGATGGCGTTGAAGAGATGGACAGCGCTGGGCTTGCTGATCACAATGATCATCGGCGCAACGCGCGCGAGATGAATAAGGGAAGTCGGCGACAGTCTCGGCCGGATATGTTCTTCTTCGCAGCCGTCGTTGCCTGCTTAATGGCTTGGCTCAAGATTTACCCGGCAAGGAAGTGATACACGAAATTTATCTCTTGGGATATTCTCATTACCATAGCCGGGGCCTTTGCCATTAGCAAGGCGATGCTCAACTCGACTCGCCGGCGCTATCGCGCAGTTTCGCCATCGGGCTGACCGATCGGTTTGGCCCTTTTAATCTTGCTGGCCGTGATTTTTACTCATCACCGACTTGTTTACAGAATTGATGACCAATAAACGCGGCAGCAGCCCTGGTTTTTCCCATTTCTATCCATTGCCGAAAAGATGGGCGTTAGTCCGATGCCTTTATTACGATTTTGCATAGCCGCGTCGACGAGTTTCGCTACGCCGATCGGCTATCAAACGAACTTGATTGTGCAGTTTGGGTGATATCGGTTTGCAGATTTTACACGCGTAGGCCTTCCACTCAATATTTTGGCCTTGGTCATTACGATCCCGCTTTCGTGCCGGTAGGCTTTTGGCTTGACACGTTTACGGTATAAGCAAGAAAACGCCCACCGAAAAGCTGCTGCCTGGGTGGGCGTTTCTATATTCTTATGATCGGGCTTATTATAATTGTCCCACCGGATCAGATACTCAGCTATCTGCACGGCATTGAGGTGCTGCAACCTTACGAATCTGATCGCCCGCGTGCTTTCATAAAAGTGAGTCCGCAGGGGTCCGCGGTCTCTGGCGGATGCGGCACATACATACATCGCGTGCCGCGCACTTTCAAGCGGCATAGGATAGCGCCCGTGGGCGGGATCGTCGACTAAGGTGATGCCCGGCGCAGCGGACAAGGCGCGACGCACAGCCTCAACGGAGACGGGCGCTTCGGTCTCAATCCAAATATTCTCGCAATGAGAGCGCAGACTGGGGACGCGGACGCAGGAGCGCTGGTCTTCACGTCGGAATGGGAGAATCTTGCGCGTCTCGTGATACATCTTCATCTCTTCCTTGGTGTAGTCGTTGTCGGTAGAAGACGTCGACTTGCGGAATCATATTGAAAGCCAACTGATGGGGGAACTTCTCGACCTTTACTTCCTCTCCGTCGAGCACTTGTCGACACTGCTCCTGCAACTCTTGCATCGCAGCTGCTCCGGCGCCTGAGGCAGCCTGATAGGTAGAGACGCGAAGGCGCTTAATCGGCGAGAGTGCGAATGGGCTTCAAAGCTACGACCATAATATCGTCGTGCAGTTGGGGTTGGCAATGATGCCACGCGGACAATTTAAACGGCGTCCTCTGCGTTACATCGGGCACGACCAGGGAACATCGTCGTCCATACGGAAAGCGCTGGGTTGTCGATCATCACGGCACCGTACTTAGTAATGGTCTCGGCATAGCTCAGCCACTGCCGCCGGCAGAGACAAAGGCTACGTCCACGCCGCTGAAAGTCGTCATTCTCTTTGCAGAAGTTTCACTTCGTAATCGCGGCCTTTGAAAGTATAGGTGCGGCCCGCACTATTTGGTGAGCAAAAAGAAGGAGTTCGTCTACAGGGAAGTTTCGCTCGGCCAAGACTCGCAAAAACTCTTGCCCGACAGCGCCACTGGCGCCTACTATTGCTACTCGCATATTGTTTGTTTGCTAATTTGTTATGTCCTTTTTCAGTGAAGAAATGCTACTATTCAGAAGACGGAAGGATAAATGTCTCCGTCGTCTTGTCGGCAAAATTAGAAATTTTAGGGCGAAAGACCTTATTATGCGAAAGAAAAATTCGTTACTTTGCAAAAATAACAGGCCGCGAGCGCCTCTTTCAGACAGAGAAAAACATAAGCCGAGATCTGCTTTTTGGCGGTTTGGCTGTGTGTTGCGATTTTAGTTGGCAGCAAAACCAGGCGCTGCGCTTTAGGCGTTCAGCACGCAAACCAAGTCCGGCAGACTGCACATTATATATATGATCCTCACTCATCACTGACCCCACGTGGATTTTCTTCATTGTCCTCGGCATCATCTCTGATTGCGCCGATGATCTTGGAGCGCCTGCGCTGGCCATTGTGGGGAATGATTGCGACCGGCGTGTTGATCGGACCGCACGGCTTCAACATCTTGGCTCGCGATAGCAGTTTTTGAGCTTTTCGAAGGGTGGGATTATATTATGATTATGTTTTTGGCAGCGCTCGAAATGAACTTGCAAGATCTGTGGAAGATACGCTACAAAGCCTTGGGTCTTCGGTCTGCCCGTTCTTTCATCCTCGATAGCTTTGGGCTTCGCTGCCATCGCTCATCTTGGGCGCTTCGGTTGTTGCGGGCGTTTTGATGTCGGCGATGTACGCTTCTCACATGCTGGTTTCTTATCCGATCATCTTGCGCTACGGCCTTTCGCGGCGCGAGCGTCAATCTCGCGGTGGGCAGTACGATCGTGGCCGATACGCTGACGCTTCCAATGCTGGCCGTCGTAGGCGGATCCTTCAAAGAGGCGCCCTCCGACTTCTTTCTCCTTTGGCTGGTCTTAAAGACGATAGCCATTGGCGCTACGATTGTCTTCTTTGTTTCCGGATGGTCGCTCGCCTCTTTTCTTTAGGCGCTTCAACGACGAGCGTCGCTCACAATATATATTTGTCTTAGGCCTCGTCTTCTAGGGCGCAGGCCCGATGGAGTCTGGTCGGCATGGAGGCATTCTGGGCGCTCTTAGCCGGTTTGGCGCTCAACAAACACATTCCGCGCCAAGTCCACTGATGACGCACATCGAGTTTGTCGGCAATGCCTTGTTCATCCCTTTTATTTCCTCATCGGTGAGGTATGATTGTCAACGTTGGTGCCTTGCAAAGCATTGAAGCCGTAAAGGTGCCCTCGTTATGATCCTCGTCAGCAACACGGGCAAATGGTCGCACGCCCGTGCGGCAACTGTATCACCTAAACCGCACGGAGGGCGCTTTGCTCGGCCTTACGAGATGCGCGCGCCGCAGCTACCTTGGCAATCGTTATTGTGGGCTAGCGAGATACATCTGCCCGACGGCAGCCGACTGCTCAACGAGCAGGTCTTAAACAGGACGATGATTTTGATCTGGCTTCTTGTCTCGATTGGTTCGCTCGTCACGGAGCGCTCAGCGCGCAAGTTGGCCTTAGACTACAGAGGAACGCCCGCCCGCTCGACACGGTGCAGCCCGCATGCTCATCGCCTTGAGCAATCCGACGACGGTCGAGCCTTTGGTAAACATGGCTACTACTCCGCTCTACGCAGAAACGGACGCTCATCACAGCCGTCAATATCATCACCAGAGACGATAAGCCCAATGCGCAGGAAAGAGGCCTGCAACTCCTTGAAAGGGCAGCGCAGATAGCGGCCTCGGCCAATGTGCACGTGCAGACGCGCAGTCGGTGGTCGGTCAACATCGTCAGCGGTCTTTCTCACTCGATGAAGGAGGCGGATGCCAATGCGCTGATGATCGGACTTCACCACACGGCGCACTTGTTTGAGAAGTTCTTTGTCGCTTGACAGCTGGACCTTTCCGCGCCGTCGACAAGCAGATCATCGTGATCGTCCGCTGTCTTCACCCAACACGATTCGCCATTTGCAACTCTTTTGTGTTCCGGACAATGCGGAATACGAACCGGCTTCGCGGAATGGGCCGCCCACATCGCCCAATTGGCAGGGCAGTTGAGCTGCCGGATCAATGTGCACGCCGGCAAGCACACGCAGCGGGCGCTGAAAATCTTCTGGACAAAACAGCGCTATAGCTTGCAGGCTACAGTATAATGAGTAGATATACTGATTGGGGACAACTTCCTACCTTAGCCAGACGCTGCGAAAGCCATTTGGCCGTCTTTATCATTGCGCGGCCGGGTGACGCTTTCATCAAAACTACTTTGCGCGAATGCCTGAACAGTTGAGCGTCACTTTACGGCGCGCAACTTGATGATCATTCTGCCGGCTCAGTATCGCGGCGCACTTATGCGCCGAGAAGATACGCTGCCACCGGCCCTGAGAATGCAAACTTTTCGCTTTGTGCGCTGTTTTGCTTAAAGCTTTTCGCTTTTCTATCATACTTTACGTATTTGTAAAGGTGTCGCACCCTGGTTTTTATCATCTCAAATAGGCATTTTCTGCCATTCATCACACGTTTAATACCACTTAATGTCATATTAGTGCTATCTTTTGCGGCAGCTTACGCTTACAACGCTCCGCACATGCTCAGCGCGAAGAAGCGCAACAGATTGAATAAAAGATAACCCATGAAACCACAAATTTTCAATCTCAATAAAATGACATTGTATGCGTTAATTCTGACCGCTCCCACTCCTCGAGCTGCGGAAAAACAGGAAATTATGAGCTATCCAAGTAAACTGGACTTCAAGCGATGAAGGAGGCAGTAAAGAGATTAAAGAAATGACTACCCCTTATTCTATCGAAATAGCCGACTACGATGGAAAATGGAAAATCAGTATCAGTATATAGTGCCAGACGACTCATTGAACGTCACTTATCAATGGCTTACAATTAAAGCGAAGAAAAAGGAAAGCAAGTTTACAATAATTGCAGAGCCCAAGAAAGGAGGGGAAAAGCAGAAAACTGTATGTCTATGCCGACATAGATCCCTCAGAACCAGGAAAGCCGGCTGAAATCAAAGTCGTACAATAAACGATATCTCGTTTCTAAGAAACAAACATTATGCGTCAACTCGATAAGAAAAACAAAAGGAACTTTCTCGCCTTGACTCCTCACCTTGCCGCTACTTTTTCACCGGTTGCGGAAAGACGAGCAACTATGGCTATCCGAGCAACGTAAACTTCAGTAATGAAGGCGGTAGTAAAGAGATTAAAGGCAATGATTCCCCTTATCTGTTAGGCATAGCAGACGATGAAGGAGACGGCGAAGCTGCTCAGATTCAACAAGACGGCGACTCAATGAACATCAGCTACCAATGGCTGACCATTAAAGCCAAAAAAGGAGAGTCTAAGTTCACGCTGATTGCCCAACCCAAGCAAGGCGGCGGTAGCAGAACCTTTGCGTGTCTATGCAGGCATAGACCCCACAGATATGGATAATATGGCTGACGATTAAAGTCGTGCAATAAACCTGTAACATCATAGCGTAAAAAGCCTGCTTCCATAAAGAAGCAGGCTTTTTCAGACCCTGAACTTCCTCGAGAATCAAGCGCCTTTATTCAGGCGAGTACATACAGCAGTCGTCAGACGAGATGCAACGGCTCAACGCGTTGCATTCACCTGCCGCTCAATCTCTTCAGGCGTTATGGCAAACGTAACCCGCTTAACCGATTGCTCACTCCCAAAATACAAGTTTTAACCCCAAGTTAGCCCCTCGACCAGCGAATTCACAAACGTACTCAGCTCTTCATCGTCCTTTACTATAATTGTCTTCAACACTGCCCCTTTTATTATATCTGCCCCTTCTTTACCTTCCAACATATGCAAATCGTCCATCGTCAGATCCGATTCGTCTGTTTTAATCTTATAGACCAGATTGCTCTCTCCAGATACAGATCAGTGAGCGAAAGTCCATTGCTCCAGTCCTGCGGTAGCGTTTTTCCGCATCTCTTCAACGATTGCAGGAAGCAGATCAGTGTTAACAAACAATCCCTTATTTAGCTCTGCCAACTCGGCGGCAGTCATCGTAAGCACAGTTTCCTTTTTGGAGGGCATTACTCTTATGTTCACCTTAAGATTCAGACCCGTTTTGGCAAAGAGCGCCACTTCTGCATCCTTCGCTGCATACAGCGTCTTCGCAAAATTACCCTTATAAAGCGAGAGCATGGTCTTAAACTGATCAAAATCGCCTACCTGCTCGTCCGGCACATCTATATACATCACGAAGTCGCTGTCTGTAACCTCAACTTGCGTTATCTTTCACACCGTTAACAGATGTCTTAGGCAACTTTTTCTGATAGGCTTGGATAGATTGAGCAAACTGCGCACGGAGTTTCTGCCGGTGTCTGTGCCTCCAAACCAAAACACACAGACCATTGCTAAAAACCAGACTTAAATAAAACTTTTTCATATACTGCAAATTCATTATTTCACATATACACTTTATCTTTCTGCTCATCGGCCTCAAGCACCCTGCACCGCAAAAACCGCACAAGCGGCGTCTCGCTGCGCCCACCCGAACAGCAGCAAGCGCGTAGGCAGCGCATACTTTTGACGAATAAAAGCTGCTCAGCCTCCCACGGCTATGCGCTTCGCCATCGGCCCATTAGCAAATGCAAAGATATGATTATAATCCTCACGACACAAGCCTTCCAATAGAAACGACAAACCTATCTGTTTTCAGCGAGAAGCGTGTCTCAACTTTGCCCGAATAGTTGAGACAAAATTTCCAAGCTTGGAAAAACCTCCCAAGCTCTAGGAATTAAAGTCCGCAACCTTGGAATTTTCACACCAACCGCTTGAAGCAAAAACGATCACCGCATCAATGTTTTACGCTCCCGCACCCAGCCCACACTTGCTCCGATATCCGTGTACCGGCGAGTAAGAACATCTCTATTTAATACCAACAAACCCGAAGAAGCGAGGAGAAAGGAACAGCGAAATATATCTGGCATTATAAATAAACTTAAGTTTCCAAACAAAAATGGACTTCTTCAGACCTCGAATCACAATTTAATTACATAAAAAGGTTAAATTACACATACTTATGTGAGAAATATTGTATATCTCGCAGGGTCGAAACTGAGATGTAAGTTTTTGAGCGTGTACCCATCTATAAATTCCTTCAGGCTTACAACCTCATAGGATTTACCCTAATACTTGAGCATACCCAAGACACTCCGCAGGCGCTCAAGACAAGACGCTCTACATAAAGCGCTGCGCGAGCGAAGCACACTATAATTTAATGCTTGTTATAAATTTAATAAATGTCAAATGCTTATGAAAAATCTCTTCTGGTGTCGCTTTTTGACACTATTTGCCCACTGCGCAATGGCCCAGATACCAGCAGATGGTAGCCTAAACGACTATGGTTTTACTTTCACAGAAAGCAAAAGTTGTTCGGCAAACCAAATACAATTTGAAAAAGGCTCTGCCGGTTAAAGACGAAGAAATCATCAGGACAAGCCTGCCGGTGAAGAAGTGGAGGAAATACAGCGCAAGTCGATTTGTGCTGTACCGGAGACCGGAGGTGCCGCTTTTTCGCGTCAAGCCTGTGCCTAGCCACGTATGTTGTAGGTGAAGACAAGCATCTTTATCTATTCAATGCGCTTGGCAAATGTTATACTTTTCATACTACCAAGTTGGAGGCTGACGGAGAAGGCAGATACACGCCCACACTCCGCAAGCCATAGATATAGGCTATAACGATAACGGCGATAAGATCAAGCTTTACGCCACCCTGTTTGCGCTACTGCTCAAGAGGGAGACGATTGCTTTACGTTCCTGAGTTTGACAGTAGCGAGAAGTTTGGCGGGCGATGTTCATTTCACGCTCACCGACGGCGTATTGGCTGCAAGAAGATGAAGGGACGAACCCTGAGGTAGAACTACCCAATGTCATCATCGGACCTCACTGACAGCGATGGTCAATGGCAGGGCTTTGCCACTTCCAACATTCTTATACGGCCCTTTAAGGAAGAGAAGACGGAATTTCCGGAGGAATTGGAGCCTGAAAAACTTCACGCTACTTTACACAGACGTTCGAGGCAACAGCAAAGAAGAGAGACATAAAAGGTGGCGCTAACGGAAACAGAGGCCACGTATTGTGCCTCTATACGTTTAGCGGTGAAGACAACGATGCTTTATGGTTGAAAGGCGAGATAAAAGGAAACAACATTACTTTTTAAGACGCAATACATGGGCATTGCTGAGGATGAACACGCCTATGTCTTCTTGCTGCCGGCAACCTGCTCGTTCAGGACAGACGAGGAAGGCCAAAAACATATGCAAGCCGAAAAAGCAGATGAGATCGTTTTTCAGCTATGATAAGGCAGGCAAAAAACTGATAAGTGCGCCCAACGGCTTAATGCTGATCAACGAAGGAGGCGAAAACCATCTCTCCATGGGCAGCCTATGGCGAACCCTATCCTTAAAGTATATGATATGACTCTGACGCAAGCCGGCAGCACCGACGATCAAAGGAAGTTACGCCTTACGACGAGTCGGATGGAATGAGTGTAAAGTTCATATGATGGAAACCAAAGACGTAGACGGCAAAATACATTATGCCCGACTACCTGTATTATAATGTATACTTCGACACGGATGAGAAGCCAATGACATTTGACGGAAGAGGCTTATTCGGGCTTGATGAAGCATGACCGACATTCCCTACCTATTTGAGGATAAGCAATTTTTCTATTTTTCAAGGCGATATGCACTTATTCTATGCCTTGGTTGAAAACTACAAGAAGGTGGGCGTGCAAGTCCTTCATAAGATAGGTAACGAAGTGAGTCGATCAGAAATTGTATGGACAAATAACCCGTACACAAAAATAACCGATATAGACGCTGACGCGAAGATCGTAAAGATAACTTACTACGACCTTTCCGGTCGCACAATACCCTACGTGTGAAAAAGGGAATCTACATAAAGGAAGTAACCTACAACAACGGCAAGAAAAACGACTGTCAAAAAGTTGTTAGATAGTCGTCAACTGAAAGGTAGAAAAAGTTAGAATCTCAATCGGTCATTAGGGCCACCATATATATAATTAATTACTGGTATTGTGGTCTAATGACCGATTGGGGTTTATACTTTGTATTTCACGAAGGCGCACTCAAAGCAAATGTTTTGATACGCCTTCTTTTTGTTGTGATAAAATGAGAAAAAACGATGATCAACCTTGCGAGAATGGATACGTTGCAAAAACGTAGCTGAGAGTATAATCCACAAATCCTTATAATAAAGGAATTACGCAAACAGCGAGCTTGTCAGAGTCGCACAGCTTCGATCGTATAACCTTCCTGATGGAGCGCTTCGAGAATGCCCGGATCGGAGGGTACACCCGTAAGGTGAAAGAGACCGACGACAAAGAGCGTAGGTTTCTGCTGCATCATCGGCCGCATCACTTTCAGCCATCGTTTGTTGCGAGGAGATTTCGATCTTATCTGCCGCCTGCTCGAAAGCCCTCGCCATTACTCTTCGCCATTACTTCGACTACACGTCGGCTGTCTTGCGCCATATAAGCCGTCAAGAAGCGGTCCCAATCTGCGCTAGAAGCATCTAATCCGCTCAGAACGGTAGACAACAATATGGCGCGCTCCGCGACATTACCCATCGATGCTATATTAATCCGGAAGTTTCTAATAAAGGTCGAATCAACCTTTATCTTGCTAAAGTCCATAATGAGTGAAGGCAGCATTTCTTTCTGATATTCGAACGATTCCAACTGCGCATATTCTTTATGAAGGCTATCGACCAAAGTACCCATATAAAGATCTATCACTTGCGACTTACTCTCAGGCGACATACCCATCCGCCGGTAGCCCATCACCTTAAAACATATACAAACCCATTTGCTGCATAGGCAGAGGCTATGACGCCCGGATCGTAACGCCACCAACAAGAGTCAGCGCCACTGATATAACGGGCCAAATGATAATGATGAATGAGCTGAATCGACTAAATGAAAGGCTTCGGGCGAGACAACTTGCATCTGACTGTCGGCAAGCAGCGTAATGTGCGAAGCAGCTGCTCCATAAGTGCTTTGGACGCGGCTTCATTTTTCAGGTTAAACGCTTCCAACTGCCGAACGTCCACTTCCGTAACAATACGATCTACGCCGGAAGCTATGTTCATAAAAAGCACGACTGCGCGTAACAAAACTCGTGGGGCAAGACGTGAAGCGCCCCAAAGAGATAGGAAGGTTTCAGCCCTTGCCCGAGATGCGATACTAATAGCACTCGGAATCGTATCCGCAGGCGTAGGCGGCACAGCTTGTGCAACTAAGCCGGACAGACTCATCAGGCAGAACATCAGCACAATAAGCGGGCGGCTAAAAGCGCACCGCCGCATCGTCACTGTACGTATTATCATAGCGTTATGGTGTAATGAGCAGGCGCAGGCTGTCGGCTTTTGTGCGCACTTTCAGCCAGTTTTCCAACTGCTTTCGCTCTGTCTTATCCAAGCCTTTAGGGCTTCCCACTACGGCCAACACGTATTGGCGAGCTGAAGAAGTATCAGTGCGTGCTTCCGTAACACGCGACAAACTGATGCTGGCTACTGCGGGATAAACGGCTTTTACTTCGTGGCGAAATATCTACACCCATCTGACTATATTGTGCATAGCCCTTCAACTGCTCTTGCAAACGGCTGACCTGCTCAGCCTGCATAAGCAACTTCTGCTTATCGGTCCCACTTTGGCCCGTCCCCGCCTGAATGGTTTGACTCAACAGCAAGCTATCTGAATGCGCACCTTGAATGATGTGCAAGCGATAAGTTCCCAATTCGTAGTCAGCCAAGCGCGCCTGAGCTCGCTTTATAGCTTCAGAAGTAATGGGGCTGCCCAAGGCTACGATATTGAGCTGTTTAGTCTTCTATCTCTTTTCTGTGAAAGTATTTGCGTCCCCTTTAAAAAGTTAACTCGTTCTTTGTAAACTTCCGCATATTGCTATCCAACACACTCTCGCGAACGATCTGAACCGTCATATAGGCCGCGGGCAACATCGTAAGCACGACAATGCCTATGATGTATCTCTTCACCTTTGAAAACCGAGCAGCGTCAATAAACTGCTTACGTCGAAACCTCAGCAGCCTCACACCGACAAATGTGGTCAAAGCGATGAAGACCGTATTGATAAAGTAAAAGATAAAAAGCGCCGAAGAAGAAAGAGAAGTTGCCCATAGCCGTGCCTATAACCGGCCGTGCAGAGTGGCGGCATAAGCGCTGTAGCAATGAGCTACACCCGGAATTACATTGCCCTTTTCTCCAACAGAGTTGCCAGATGCTGGCTGCCCGCCACAGAGCGCAATCAGTACATCGTAGAGCGTGGGCGAAGCGCGCGCCAACAGTTCAGATTGTGCCTCGGTCAGCGGCGTAAGCAAAAGAAATAAATGGTCGCTGTAATCACACTAATGGTTGTAGCTAACAGATAATTCTTCAGCGAACGACTCAAGAGCCCTTGAATCATTAGTACCTACGGAGAGTCCCATTCCGACAATCGGGCCCATCAATGGAGAGATAAGCATGGCGCCGATAACAACGGCCGTCGAGTTAACATTCAAGCCCAGCGAAGCAATAAAGACCGCAAAGACGAGAATCCAAAGGTTTGCGCCGTAAAAAACTTGACACCTCTACTAATGTCCTGTATGATTTCTTCCTCATTCCCTTTATAAGGCAAGGCGTTGAAACATCCTTTTGACGACTTGCCAAAGCGTCTTGTTTTGTGTGTTGCATAAGATAACTTGTAAAATGATTAATGATAGATTTTTAGGCAAAAATACGATTATTTTTCCCGCTGCAAGCACTTCGAGTCGCAAAAAGAAGTCCGATTGACGCCATTTTTCCGCCACGAGCGCAGCATTTGTATAGTTCCGCTCAAGAAAAGCACCGCAATCCGTCAGCGCAAACCGAAGTTTATGCGCTTTCATTCTTCTGAATTAATTCTGCAACGCCTGTGCATCGTATGCTTAAAAATTTGTAACTTTGCCGAAAACTATGGCGCGCCAATCCACGTATATTATGGACGCAACGAAGAATATTTATCCCGTTTTCGACAAGATGGCCGACCGCTCTGCCCACGAGGCCTTACTCGGGCAGCGTGGCGTGATGCTTTTGGTTTACCGGCCCAAGCGGATCGGGAAAGACAACGCTGGCTTTGGCTTTAGAGCGCGAACTCCACAACGGGGGCGCCTCTGCCCGTCTGCCTCGATGGCGACAATATTCGCACAGGGACTGAATAGCAACTAGGCTTTAGCGCTGAAGACCGCCGCGAGAATATTCGCCGCATCGCTGAGGGTAGGCAAAACTCTTCGTCGATACCGGCATTATTACGATAGCGGCTTTTATCAGTCCGACGCAGGCTATGCGAACGATGGCTGAAGAGATCATCGGGGCGGAGCACTTCAAAGAGGTCTTTATTTCAACCCCTTTGAAGTCTGCTGAAGCGCGCGACGTAAAGCGCTTATATGCTCGCGCTCGCCGTGGCGAGATCCCTAACTTTACGGGCATCTCTGCGCCTTTTTGAAGCGCCGCAGCACCCGGCACTTTCTTTTAGACACTTCGCGCCTCGACTTTTCGACTTGCCTGCAACGCCTGCTCGATCTTGGCCTGTCCGCCAACAGCAGGACCGGACAGCGGCAAAAACACATAACGACACGACTAAAGACAAAGACGACGGAAAAAAGTGCTTACGACAAACGAACGAACAAACAAGATGAACAACAAAATATGAGCATCCATAGCCTCAGCCACCTGCAAGAGTTGGAGGCTGAAGCCATCTACATTATCCGCGAAGTAGCGGCCGAGTTTGAAAAACCCGTAATGCTTTTTACAGCATCGGGAAAGACTCGGGCGTTATGGCACGCTTGGCAGAGAAGGCCTTTTTATCCGGGCCGTCCGCCCTTTCCGCTGATGCACATTGACTCAAAGTGGAAGTTTAAGGAGATGATTAGTTTTCGCGACAACTACGCTCTGCGAGCACGGCTGGCAACTTATCGTCAAAAGCAACGACGAAGCCTTTTAAAGCCGGCGTAGGTCCTTTTACGCACGGATCTAAAGTTCACACGGATTTAATGAAGACCCAAGCCCTGCTGGAGGGTTTGAAAGAATACGAGTTTGACGCAGCCTTCGGCGGCGCCCGCCGCGACGAGAGAAATCGCGCGCCAAAGAGCGTATCTTCTCTTTTCGTGACGAGTTTCAACAGTGGGACCCGAAGAATCAACGGCCCGAACTCTGGGACATCTATAATACGCGCATCCACAGAGGCGAAAGCATCCGCGTCTTTCCTTTGAGCAATTGGACGGAACTGGATGTATGGCAACACATACGCTTAGAGAAGATCCCTTATCGTGCCTTTGTATTACGCCAAAGAGCGCCCCTGTTGTCAACATCGATGGGCAATGGATTATGCCGGACGACGAGCGCCTTCCGGAGAAGTATCGCGATAAAATAGAGATGCGCAAGGTGCGCTTCCGCACGTTAGGCTGCTGGCCGCCGACGGGAGCCATAGAGAGCGAAGCTGATACGATTGAAAAGATCGTCGAAGAAATGATGACGACCAACAAGAGTGAGCGCACGACGCGTGTGATCGACTTCGACCAAGAGGCTTCGATGGAACAGAAGAAGCGCGAAGGCTACTCTAAATCAAAGGCGCAAGCACAACAATCTAACAAACAGAAGCACCATGCACAGCAATCCTTCCAATAATATAAGCAAGACACAAAAGTTCTATCGAAGTTTTTCTCGATCAAGACGAGCGCAAAGACCAACTGCGCCTATTGACCGCCGGTTCTGTCGATGATGGAAAGTCTACGCTCATAGGCCGCCCTGCTCTTTGATAGCAAGAAATTATACGAGGACTCAACTCGTCGCGCTCCGGCGCGACAGCAAGCGCGTCGGCAACGCGGGTGAGCACATCGACTACGCACTCCCTGCTCGACGGACCTCAGGCTGAGCGCGAAGAAGGCATCACGATCGACGTCGCTTATCGCTATTTTTTTCGACCAACAAGCGCAAGTTTATCATCGCAGATACGCCGGGGCACGAACAATATACGCGCACATGATCACAGGTGGCTCTACGGCTAACCTCGCGATCATTTTTAGTAGATGCACGCAACGGCGTTATTACGCAGACGCGGCGTCATACGTTTCTAACCTCACTCTTGGGGATTCGCCACCTTGTCTTGGCGGTCAACAAGATGGACTTGGCAGCTTTCGACGAAAAGGTTTTTAAGGACATTGTAGCTGATTTCCGCGCTTTTTACTACGCCTTTTGGGCTTAGACGACGTCACCTGCATTCCGCTCTCCGCCTTAGAGGGCGACAACGTTGTGGAGAAGAGCGACCGCACGCCGTGGTACGACGGCCCGAGTTTGCTCGAATTCTTAGAAAACGTCCATATTGGCAACGACCATAACTTTCAAAAAGATTTCCGCTTTCCCGTTCAATACGTCTCGCGCCCCCAACTTAGACTTCCGCGGCTTCTGCGGAAAAGTGGTTTCGGGCGTAGTGCGCGTCGGCGATGAAGTGTGTGCGCTGCCTTCAGGCAAACGTTCGCGCATCAAGCGCATTGTTAAGCCCTTACGCGCCCTCTGTTCCGACATCCGACAAGGGCTGTGCGGAAGAAGCGTATGTAGATTTGCGCCTTCCCGCCTCAAAGTGTGACGCCTCGTTCTAACGGACGAGATCGACGTGAGTCGCGGCGAAATGCTCGTACACCCCGACAACCTTCCTTTTGTAGGCCGCACGTTCTCAACAATGCTGGTCTGGATGGACGAAGAAGCAATGAACGACCCCAAGAAGTCGTATTATCTCGAAGCAAACGACCAACACGACGCGCTGTCGAATTGACCATATCGACTCACAAAATCGACGTCAACACGATGGAGCATAGCGCTGTGACGGCCCCTGCACTCAACGAGATCGCCCGCGTCGCGATTCAGACGTCCAAGCCCCTTTTCTTTTGATGCTTACGACAGCAACACGCCGACCGGCTCTTTTCATCTTGATCGACCCGATCACCAACAGCACCGCCGCCGTTGGTATGATCATCGCACCGGTTACGGAAAAGGACTTACACGCAGCTGACGCACTGCCAACAATCGACTTTGCGCCGACTCGACATTGCGCCGGTTCATCACGAAGCAGTACGCAAGGTAGTCGAGGCGCTATCGCGTCAAGGTCTTGATATCAAACTTATTGAATAATCACGCGCCGCAGCAGTGCAACCCCGCTGATAGGCGCCCCACGATAAAAGCATTTATTTAACCCGCAAATAACCGCCGCAGCAAGCGGCACAAATAAACAAACTATGAGAAGAACTTTACTCTATTCTTGCGCTCCTGCTTTTGTCTATTATGCAGGTATGTGCGCAACAAAAGAACTATGACTTCCAAGAAGGCAAACTCTTTTACAAAATTACGAGTGCTGAAAAGCGCACGGTCGACGTCACGCCGGAACTTGACGAACTCGTGAAGGCCAACGGCACGTTCTACAACAATCCGCTCGAAGGCGACATCGTGATCCCCAATAAGGTGGAGCACCAAGGACAGCAATATTACGTAAGCGGCATTCGCGACAACGCGTTCGGCGGATGCGGAAAGATCACGTCAGTATCCATTCCGGCCAACGTAGGGCGTTTAGGCGACCAAGTCTTTCTCTCTGCACCGGACTGTAGCGCATCACGGTCGACCCCGAAAACCCGATGCTGAAAAGACATCGACGGCGTTCTCTTCGACAAGAGCGGGAAAAACTGCTCTTTTTCCCAATATGCGGACGGCAAATTATGAAATGCCCGAGGGAACGGTTGAAGTCGTACCGGCTGCGTTCTTCCTTTGCAACGCCGTAGAGACCGTTAAGTTTCCCTCAACATTGAAAAGCATCGGCCTTCTCGCCTTCGGCCACTGCCTGAAGTTGCGCGAAGTGACGGTGCCGGAAAGCGTTACGGAACTTGGCGACTTTTGCTTTCACAACTGCACTACACTGGAAAAAGGCCATCATCAAGGCCGACATCTCTGAGATCAAACAATATATGTTCAGCCGCTGCACGTCTCTGAAGGAAGTATCAATCCCCGCCTCAGTCGAGTTTATCCGCACGTGGGCCTTTGGCGATTGCGCCCCGATGAAGACCATCACGCTGCCCGAAGGACTGAAAGGCATCGATGCTGAAGCCTTCAACGGTTGCTCATCGCTCAATGAGATCACGCTACCTGAAGGTTTGAGCAAACCCGGTGCCCATAGCTCGACAAGTGCAAGGCGCTCAAGAGCATCACGTGCTTACGCAACGAACCTTTAGTGGAAGGCGTGACGATGGGCGTCGGCGTTTTTTTGATGGCGTAGATAAAAACCTTTGCGAACTAAAGGTGCCGCGCGGCCACAAAGATCAATCATGCAGCTGCCGAACAGTGGAAAGAATTCACCAATATCACTGAGCACGACCTCACGGGCATCAGCCTTCCGACCAATCAAGGCCCGGCAATGAAGACGGCAATCTTTACGCTCAACGGTCAACGCTTGCCGGCCAACGCGCAGCCCGCACAAGGCCTCTACATCATCAACGGCAAGAAAGTCTACGTCAAGTAAGACGATAAGCATAAAGCAATTATACTGTTTCCGGAGCGACCCCTTGCAGACCAAGTATATGCAGCGGTCGCTTTGCTTTATCTACCCTTTTCGTAGCTACCGCAGCGCCTTCTGCGGCGCACATCAACGCGCATACAAGTTGATTTTCAAAATATAAAACTTACTGTTTGCGATGGCTCAACGCGTCTATTATTGTTTGTTGCCACCAAACGATAGTTTGCTCTCGCCAAACCATCGTTTGCTCTGCCAAAACCATCGTTTGCTCTCGCCAAACGAAACAAGGACGGGCACAAGGCAAAGACAAAGGACTACTTGAAGCGAACGGATCGGGCCTTACAGATGAATGAAATTTGTTGAAAAATAATGTAACAAAAGATTATGATTTACCACGGTGAGTAAATCATAGTAAAGCGAAGCATATCCTTCTATATCAGAGGGATATGCTACAAAATACATGCGCCGTCCGTTATTAAAAATCCAGGCAAAGAGCAGGCAGATCGAGCGCTAAAAGCAACGTTATAGGCGGCAGCATTCCCGCCAAGGACAAAAGGAGCGGCAAGGTGGAGGAGGTCGGCAGTAGCGTAGCGCGTCAAACTTTCTTTTTGCCCGCAGGCGCATCCAGCCGAGGAAGATGAGTCCGCGGAAACACAACTCTACGCACATTGCAATCCACACGCCGCGCAGCCCATAGGAGTCTCACGAGCAGGGCAGCCAGCGTCAGGCGGACGGCCCAGATACTAAAGAGGTTCATAGCCGCCGGTACGATCGTGCGACCAAGACCTACGAAGACGCCATACACGACGATGGCCGCCGCAAACATAGGCTCAGCAAAGGCTTCTATGCGCAAGATGCTGACGCCCAAAGTTTGCACTTCCATATCCAGCGTAAAGAGGGCCATCATCAGCGGCGCAGCAGCGTAAAGCACAACGCCCATCAGCGTCTATGACGGCTATCCCGGTCCAAGTAGTCAAGCGGGCGAAACTGTAAGTCAACTCTTTGCGACCGGCGCCCACGCTTTGTCCGACGAGCGTAATAGCGGCATCGCCCACACCATAGCCCGGCAGGTAGCAAAAAGACTTTCGGCCGTGATGGCAAACGAATTGGCAGCTATCGCCACATTGCCCAAGGGGCTATCAATCACGGTCGAAAGGATTTGTGCACCGCACATCACGGCTCGCTCCAGCGCCATCGGCAAACTCACGCGAAAGGCGCGCTTCAAGATGCGCGAGGCCGTCAAGACGGGGCGCTCTTTGCGCTTAAAAATATGCAAATCGGGGCAGCGACAGCACAAATAATACGTCATGGAAAGGGCCGTGATCATTTCGGCAATGGCTGTGCCCAAAGCTGCACCGGTCACGCCGAGATCAGCACCGGGCACGTGGATTTGCAGGCCAAAGAAAGTCAGTTCGCGCGAAGGGAAAAATCAGCAGCCAATTGAGCAGGACATCCCATACGCACATCAGAATGTTGAGCAAAGTGGGCACCGCGACGTTGCCGGCGGCTCGCAAGGCGTTGCCGGCCAAGAAATTGAGCTGAATAAAGGGAACGCCGAGGCTAAAAATGAAAAATAGGACGCAGCATCGGCGATGAATCGACGCGTCGCCGCGTAGCCAGCGTGGCAGAGCGTCGCCAATGGCGCAGCCCACCAACAAGAGGACGGCGCTCAGTAGCAGGACGCATTTGAAACCCACACGCAATACGTCGCGGGCGGCGCGAAAATCACCGCCACCAATCTGATGGGCCACTTGAACGAAAAGCCCGTCGCAGCAGAAAAGCATAGGCCGAAAAAGCCAAGTTGTCGTGGTGACAATCCCGACGGCGGCTGCCGGATCTGCAGTGCCCAAGCGGCCGACCAGTGGCAGCGTCGATGTATTGCATCACAATCGTAGAAAACTGCGCTAAAAATGGCCGGCAAAACCGAGGAGAGCGATCAGGCGAAATTGGGCTGAACGCGGCAATCCCTCTCCGTTGCGTATCTTCAGAAGAAGTCGATCTTTAGTTTCATTGTGCCGATAAGTGGGGCCAAAGTTACGCATTTCGCCGGCGTTTCTCGATGCGCCGCGTGAATAATAAGGGCCGAGGCGCATCAAATCCGCTTCCGAAAGGCATTCAGTGCGTGATAAGACAAAAAGCCGCGCCAAAAACGTCGAAACGTACTGGCGCGGCCGCTTTATTGTTGGCTTAGTCGTTGCTAAAGAGAGGGCATCGCCCGCAGCCCGAACGCGGATGGGGCGGCTCTTGTCGATCGCACCACTCAGCAAAGACTTACTCAAATCATTGAGCAACAAACGCTGCAGCGAACGCTTCACAGGGCGCGCGCCAAACTCCGGATCAAAAGCCGGCTTCGGCAATTTGCGCACAGCATCTTCATCTACTTGCAGCGTAATGCCTTGTTCGGCTAAGCGATTTACGATCGCGGCAACCCTGCAAACGGACGATAAGGCGGATTTCTTCTTTCTTCAGCGGCTGGAACATAATGATGTCGTCGATACGATTGAGGAATTCCGGCCGAATCGTCTCTTTAGCATCTCAAAAACGCCTTCTTTTGTCTCGTCGAGCAGACGTTCTTGCTCGCTTTCCGACTTCCCTGCGCATTTCATCAAACTTGCTTTTGGATAAACCCAGACCCAAGGTTTGAAGTCATGATGATAATGGTATTCTTAAAGTTGACCACGCGTCCTTTATTGTCGGTCAAGCGGCCGTCGTCGAGCACTTGGAGCAAAAATATTGAAGACGTCGGGATGGGCTTTTCTCGATCTCATCGAAAAGAACTACGCTTATAAGGCTTTGCGACGCACAGCTTCGGTCAACTGGCCGCCCTCTTCGTAACCCACATATCCCGGAGGCGCCTCCGACCAAACGCGAGACGCTGAATTTTTCCTGATACTCGCTCATATCAATCCGCGTCATCAGCGATTCGTCGTTAAAGAGGTATTCTGCCAAAGCCTTGGCCAACTCGGTTTTTCCCTACACCCGTAGTACCCAAAAAGATGAACGAACCAATCGGTCGCTTTAGGTCTTGCAAGCCCGCCCTGACTGCGACGTACGGCGTCAGCAACGGCCGTTATCGCTTCATCTTGTCCGATTACGCGCTGATGCAGTTCGGATTCGAGGTGCACAGCTTTTTGCGCGCTCGCTCTGCAGCATCTCGGCTGACGGAATGCCGGTCCATCGGCTGACAACGTCGGCTATGTCGTCGGCCGTCACCCTTCTTTCACCAGAGCCTCATTGCCTTGTCGCTGCTTCAAGTCTTCCTGAATGTTGTCGATCTCTCGCTTGTAGCGCCTGCAACTTGCCGTAGCGAATTTCGGCCACGCGTTCATAATCACCTTCGCGCTCAGCGCGGTCGGCCCCTCAAACTAAGGCGCTCCATCTCCTTCTTATTTTCTTGGATCTTATTCAGGAGTTCGCGCTCACCTTCCCATTTTGCCCGGAAATTTTTTCGCGTTCTTTCAAGCCGTCGCAATCTCCTTTATTGAGTTGCGCCAACTTATTTTCATCATTCCTCGCGTTTGATGGCCCTGCGCTCGATCTCCAATTGGCGCAAGCGGCGTGTGATTTCATCCAACTCTTCCGGTTGCGAATCGCGCTCCATACGCAGTTTGGCAGCCGCCCTCATCCATTAAATCAATCGCCTTATCCGGCAAGAAACGATCCGAGATGTAACGGTGCGAAAGTTGCACGGCAGCAATGATGGCGTCGTCCTGAATGCGCACCTTGTGGTGGTTTTCGTAGCGCTCCTTGAGTCCACGCAGAATCGAGATCGCATCGTCTGTGCTTGGTTCGTCCACGGTTACCGTCTGGAAACGCCTTTCGAGCGCCTTTGTCCTTCTCAAAATATTTTTGATACTCCTCGGCGTCGTTGCGCCGATCGTACGAATCTCGCCCCTTGATAGCGCCGGCTTCAAAATATTGGCCGCATCCATCGCGCCTTCGCCTTTACCGGCACCGACAAGCGTGTGGATTTCGTCGATAAAGAGGATAATATTCCCCTCAGAACCTACAACCTCGTTGACCACACTTTTCAAGCGCTCTTCAAACTCGCCCTTATACTTCGCGCCGGCCAGCAATGCGCTCATATCGAGCGAGAAGAGTTGCTCGCGCAAAATTTCAGGCATCGTCGCCTCTGGACAATGCGTTCTGCAATGCCTTCTACGATGGCCGTCTTTCCTGTTCCCGGCTCACCAATCAAGATTGGATTATTCTTTGCACGCCGACTCAAAATCTGCAATACGCGCCGAATTTCTTCATCTCGCCCCATCACGGGGTCCAACTTTCGCTACGCGCTTCTTCGACCAAGTTGCGTGCAAATTCTAGCCAATGCCTCGATACGTCTCCTCGCTCGAAGCCGACGTAGCCTTCCGCCCGCCGCGCACTCGTCAATCGCTTTTTCAGTCCATCTTCCGTCAGCCGGCATCGCGCAACAATTGCGCCGTACTGCTCGGCGTTATGAGCAGCGCCAACAGCATAGGCTCGCGTCTACCAAAGTTATCGCCCATCTGCTTCGCAATGTCTACGGCCTTGGTCAAAGCCGCGTTGGCTTCTCTATCTAAATAAGGCTCTCCTCCACTGACGCGCGGCAGGCGCGCTGCCTCTTGCGCCGCGTTTTGTGTTAATGTTTGAAGATTAACGCCCATTTTTCCGAAGAGAAATTGCGTCACGTTTTCGCCGACCTCCAACACGCCGAGCAGCAAGTGTATCGTACCGACAGCCTGTTGCCCGCCACGCTCCGCCTTGTTCAGCGCCTCGCTGAACGGCCTCTGCGCTTTTATTGTAAAGTTTTTCAAATTTCATATCGTCTTTCTTTTTAGTTTTTACTACCTCTGTCCAAACTTTATGCCGCACGTAATAAGCCTGACAAATTGGCAGTTAACAGGCAAATCATCCTCTTGTAAATACAATACATAGTCTATTAAAGAAACAACATCCTTAGAACAAAGCAAAAAGAATCACACAGAAACTTGCAAAATAAGATACAAAACACCATATATTTGCGGATATTTCTTATTAAAAACTTAATTCTCTTTCCGTAGACTCCAAAATATACCTTTTATGAAAAAATTTTTTCCTTCTCCCTTTCCTTAGTTTAGTACTAACAGACTCTTATGCACAATTCAGTATGTTAGATCCTCGCTTTTAGCGATGATTTCATCATTCCCGAAAAACTATTGGGAACCCAAAGATACATTGGCTAATCACGTTGATTTTGTATGCATCTTCGAATATAATGTTGTCGATACCGTTCTCCATGAAGCAAGAAACTATAATTTGATTTTACAATGCTCAGATACGGTTGCTACCTTCTCTGATTTTTACGACTACAAAGAAGATTCCCTTATAACAGCACATCATAGAAAGATTACCGTGGGTGAATATCGTCCGATTTTCAATCAAGCTATGAGAGAATCTTCCAACTATAACTACTGTCTCTTCTACAAGCGTAATTTCTATCGCCGTAATGACTCTTTTATCGGACGATCTTTCTATTATGAAGAATCATTACCAAAATGGGATTGGAAACTTTACGAAGAAACTAGAAGAGTCTGTGGTTACGTATGCCACAAGGCCGTAGCTAAAACATGCAGGCCGCATTTGGACGGCTTTGGTATACAGAAGAAATTCCTTCCAATGCCGGTCCTTGGTTGCTTTTATGGTCTTCCTGGCTCTCATCTTAGCCGCAACAGATAATACCGGCACACATAGTTTCGAAGCCATATCTCTACAAAAGCCAGCCTTACCTCAATTGCTTTGGAAGAAAAAGACAATAAAACAAACAAGAAGTTACTCACTCAAATCAGAATACAACCAAGCATTCCACGCCCTCGAGTTTATTCGAAGCAGCCGGCGTCGTTAGCAGACACAAAGTTTGAAGATAAACGTCGCTTCTACAATCCGCTCGAGTTAGAATAAATTTCTTTTGCCTATGTTGCGCCCGCTATTTTCCATGTTGCTGGCTCTTGGTAGCTACCTTTACTGTAGCGCAAACAACGTTGCGCGGTAAGGTTTCCGATGAGAAAAAAATCTCCTCGTCTCCGTAACAGTAAAGGCCTACATCGCCGGCAAAAAGTAATATACTTGCTTACACGCGCACCGACGATCAAGGGGCTTTCTCCTTGCCCGTCAGCACGCCGGTTCAGCGTCTCACCTTGAAGTTCAGCCGAATGGGTTATCGTACTGAAACGCTGGAAGTCGACAATCGGGATACGCTCCTCAACGTACAGCTCCACACAAGCGACGACGAGTTGCGCGAAGTGACCGTACGCGCCCCAATTGTCAGAAAAACTTGGCGACACGATCTCTTACAACGTCGACCAACTCAAAGCAAAATCCGACCGCTACATAGAAGACGTCATCCGGCGCATACCCGGCATCTCGATTAACGCAAGCGGGCAGATCAAATATCAAGGAGAGGATATCAACCACTTTTATATCGAAGGCGTGGATATGCTTGAGGGCAACTATATGCTGGCCACGCAAAACGTACGCCCGGACGATATAGCCTCCGTCGATGTTTACGAAAACCATCAAGCCATCAAAGCCCCTCAAAGACCGAGAATTTTTCCAAGCGGGCAGCGCTCAATCTGAAGCTAAAGAAAAGAGCCTGCTCCGCCCCATCGGAGAAGCAAAAAGCCGGCATCGGAGTTGGCAAAAATCCCTACTTTGGTTAGGCGGCCTCTTCGGCCTTTTCATTGCCTCCGGCCATCAACATTTGCTCACCGGAAAGGGTAATAACTTCAGCGAAAACTACAACGGACAGGGGGCGGTGGTTATTTCTCGCCCGACATCCCTGCGCCCACAGCTCAATATGCTTTCGCTGATTTACCTTCGGCAGTTCGGTTTTCCCCGCGGGCGCTATTATCACAATCGCTCCGCTATGGGATCGGTCAACAACATCTTTAAGATCGACAAAGACCGCCAGCTGACTGTCAATGCCGATTATACTTTCAACGACAACCACTTCGACCAGCAGAAGCGAACGGAATATTATGCCGCCGGTGCAGCGCCCGTCCTCGTCATCGAAGACAACGCCGCCCGCCTTCGTCAGCAAAGCGCCCGCATCCGCCTGCGTTGGGAGCGCAATGCAGATCGTATCTTTTTACCAATGCTTTAGACCTCGAGGGAATATTTCTGCGCAATCGCTTTCAATCTCTGCCGCCGAGGTCAGGCAGTCGAACCTGCAAAATCGATTCTCCGCTGCCGATCGATTGGAATGGACACGCCAAGGCGGCAAACGCGGTTACCTGCAAATCATATCGCAGATCGGCATCACCAATATCCCGAAGAATCATATCGAAGCTCTTCCACTCGTGCCGATACGCTGCTCCTGAGGCAGGCCGCCACAGGACTTTGTATCTCTACAGCCACCCTCATCCACCTTGTCTTGGCTCTGGGCGGCAATGGACGCGCCGGCTCGCTCGGTAGCACGTTTAGCTTGCGCACGCTTTTCGACAATTACCAATCCGAACAGCACCGCTTCCATCCCACCACCGACAACGATGTACACGGCTATCGCCTCACAGCCGGCGCTTCTCTCTTCTACAAGGTCTACTTCCTTCGCCTACGTTGGCAAAGTCTCATTGCCAATCAACTTTACAGCCTACGCTATCGCAACGTGACAGACCGCAATACTTATCTGCTGAATCGTCCTTATCTTTCTCCCCATCTTTCGGTGTTAGGCCGACTGATTAAGGACGTAAATATGGAGATCGGAGTCGGCATTACGCATACGATAGGCGACATGACCAACTTCATTACCCATCCCATCTACACGACTTATCGGGATCTCGTCACGCAAGGCGATGGTACGATGAATTTCAGCAAACGGCAGTATGTCGACGCCACCATCTTTCAACGCGATGTCTATAAAGGGCGTTCGTTCTGCTTTTTGGCGGCTATTCCGTGACCAATCATAACCGACTGAATGGTATGCAGGTTTCCGATGGCATCACCATTACAGAACAAGTAGCCAACAACAATAAACAAAAGACGTGGAACTGCGGACTGGCTCTGATGAAGAATGATTATGGAACGCACTTGGTGCTCAGCTATCGGGTGATGTGATGGGCGGATCTACCGCATTTTTTGCGTAATACGCAGACTTTTAACCTCAAAAATCTTCGCGTACGGCTTGCAGCAAGCGCAGAAAAGCCATTGTTTCGCAATGCTGTCAACTCACCTTCAATGCGGCCTGGGGGCACGCAGCCGGCAGCATCCAAGGCTTACTGAGCAGTTTTCTCTGCCCTCAATACCTTTGATGGCGGTGCAAGGTTACTCATCTACCCCGCAAAGAATTGGGAATTGCGTCTCCGGCAGCTACAACGCTACGGAACGCCAGGCGCGCCACTTTGTCCACGCTTTCTCCTCGATGCCGGCGTGCGGTGGAGCAAGGGCCGCTTCGATTTCGAACTCAATGGGCGCAATCTTAACCAACTGCCGGCAATACACCATCCGAGAATATATCTTGAATGATGTATATACCTACACGTATTTCCTACGTCCTGCCGAGTGTCTCCTTTTCGATTAAATACAAATTCTGATCCACCATCCGATCGAATAGCGAGCGGTGCCAACCACCGCTCGTTTATCTCACAATAAGATTTCCCATAAAATGCGGCAAATACGCCTTGTTTGCCACAATCATACGACCTTTTTCGCCTCACCTTCGCACGCCGCAGACTGACCATTGACCGCCCGCCGCGCCCACTTACTGTTTCGCGAGAGGAGAAGCTGCTTCCGCCCCACAACAGTTGGATAAAAATGCCCCATCCTTACCTGCGCACGCCCCCAAGCGGCAAAAGCGCGCGTACCATCGTGAGCGTAGACCTTTTTCATCACGAGCGTAGCAGGTACGCTCACGATGAAAAAGTACTTTTTATCGTGATGAAAAACCAAAAACAGCAAAGCAAAGCCCTTTGTAAGCGAGGCGCGCGACGCAAAATCCGGACGAAGACGGGCGCAAAAGGCCGCTTGCTATGGCGACAATGGGCGCGAGGCGATGGGCGGACAAAAATAGATGGGAGCCGGAAAAAGAAAGAAAAGAAAAACGAGTGGGCAGCATTTTTAACAGCGCAAAGGGCAAATACATTTGGTCGAATAGGAAAAAGCTAAATTTGCGAATCGTTTTTGCCGCATTATCTAAAGATAAAATCAGGCATTTACCATCTGCAAATCAACCGACAATGGCTAAAAAGAAGATACAGCAAACCAAGGCGCGAGCGAGAAACTCAAAGCCTTGCAGGCCGCAAATGGCCAAGATTGAGAAAGATTTTGGCAAAGGCTCTATTATGAAATTAGACGATGAGGAAGTCGAAGATATTGAAGTCATCCCGACGGGGAGCATAGCCCTCAACGACGCTCTCGGCGTGGGCGGTTATCCCAAGCGGGCCGCATCATCGAAATCTATGGCCCTGAAGGCTCCGGAAAGACGACGCTGGCCATCCACGCCATAGCCGAAGCGCAGCGGCGGGCGGCATCGCGGCCTTTTATCGACGCCGAACACGCTTTGATCGCTTCTACGCGGAAAAATTGGGCGTCAATCTGAGCGAATTGCTGATCTCGCAGCCGGACAACGGCGAGCAGGCACTGAGATTGCCGACCAACTGATTCGCTCTTCAGCCATCGACATCATCGTGATCGACTCCGTGGCGGCGCTGACGCCGAAAGCGGAAATAGAAGGCGACATGGGCGACAACAAGGTAGGCTTGCAGGCCCGCTTGATGAGTCAGGCGCTACGCAAACTCACCTCTACGATCAGCAAGACCAACACGACGTGCATCTTTATCAACCAGTTGCGCGAAAAGATCGGCATCACCTTTGGCAATCCGGAGACGACGACGGGCGGCAATGCCTTGAAGTTCTACTCCAGCGTGCGCTTAGACATCCGCAAAGCGACCAGCTTGAAAGATGGCGACCACGTCTACGGCAATCTTGTACGCGTGAAGGTCGTAAAGAACAAGGTAGCACCGCCGTTCCGCAAGGTAGAATTTGAAATTACGTTTGGTGAGGGCATTTCACATCGGTGAGATCGTCGATCTGGGCGTCGAATTGGAAATCATCAAAAGAGTGGTTCGTGGTTCAGCTATGGTGAAACCCGACTCTGCCAAGGACGCGATGCACTCAAGCGCTTGCTGGCCGACAACATTGAGTTGACGGAAGAAATAGAAGAGCAGATCGAGCGCGGCGCTGCACGAAAGAAGAGCAAAATAAAAATGCCGCGTCAGATAAAGGAAATCTGAGGCGCGCAGACGAGACATTTTTACGATAATAATTTTTAGGGTTTGGCCGAGTGGAGACGTGATGTCGCCACTCGGCTTTTTGAAGGACACCGGCCGGATGGCAACCTCGCGCTTCAAAGGCTTGCAAACGGCTTGGAAGCGCTGATCGCCACCGAAACGCAGCTGCACCGGCGCCGTTGAAGCGGAAGCAAGAGAAAGGGGTCAGCCGTAGCGCTCATCCCAAGCCCGGAAGATGGCCGGACTCGGGACCAAACTTAGCCAAGCTCTTCACGACTTGGGCCGAGTCTTCTCCCGCGTCAGGGTGACTTTTCGAGAAAAAATTTATCGGCATAGCAGATTACTCCACTTCCGTCTCCCGGCCGGAAGTCTTCAAGCGGTAGCGGTAGTCCCTGACGCCGTATGTCTTCAGCCGTTAGTCCCTGTGCCGGTGTGACGTTCGCAGATGCGCGCCAAATCTTCGCGCCCCTCCTTACGCATCCAGTTCGGCGCCAAGACGTCCGTGCAAGAGATAAGGCTCACTGCCGTGGCAAAAATGCCGGGCGCGTTGGTCAGAAATATACCCACATCGTGGAGCATAGCCCCTTCATAGACCAATTGTCGGTCGAGCTGCAACCCGGGTGGCGCTCGCAAACGGCTAAAAGCCTTATCGGCCACCCTGCCGACTGTGCTTCAAGAGCAAACGCCGCAAGGGGTCGTCGGCCGGATAATACTTATATATAATGTCTGAGGGATTCATCGCGTGGCAGTGAGACAAACGGCTGCTTTAGCGCCGTCGGCAGAGAACGGAGGATTGATTTTCGTAACTTCGATGGCAGCTTTCTCCACCAGATCAAAACGATTGAAAAAGGCGCGTCAGGATGCGCTGCGCCACATGCTCGAGCAAGGCTGACGGAGCAGCCATCTCCGTCTGCACGATTTGGTAGGCCTCGGCGTAATTGACCGTTCCTCGAGTTGATCTGTGTAGGTAGCATCGGCCGATGCACGCAAAGTAAGGCAAAGATTGACGCAGTAGTCATTGCCCACAACGCGCTCTTGCGGCAACACACCATGATAAGCGCGAAAACGTAAGTCGGAGAGTCGTATTTCAGTTGGATGAATGTGCATTTTCAGTATGATTTCGTTGATAATGGGTTAAAGGAAATACATTGTCAGCGTTTGCGACGCCTTGATCGCTTTTTGTCGGTCCGCAAAGCACCTGCGCCGGTTCAGCACAGAAGTCGATTAACCGCATATCTGCTGTGGTTAAGCAAACATGCGGTTGAATCAAGTTTTTATCTCTGTATTTAGCTCTTGTGTAATGCAAAGATACGGCGAAACGACGCACTTGTGCGCCATAAGATACGTTTTCCTTCCGTTTGTTTGCGTTATTTAAAAAGAGCATTTCGATTTTGTCAAGTCAAACATGCAATCATTCTTGATAATAGATGCGCTTTACGCGATTGCTAACGCTCGTCAGTATCTCGTAAGGAATCGTTTCGAGAGCATCACTCAAGACCGTGATGGGCAAATGTGGGCCAAAAACTTCCACACTATCGCCCTCCTTGCAGGGAATGTCGGTGACGTCGATCATACAAACGTCCATACAAATATTGCCTACGTAATAGGCCTTTGCGCCCATTGACCGAAGCAGTAGGCATGCTGATTGCCTAAATGGCGATTCAGTCCGTCGGCATACCCGATAGGGATGGCGGCGATGCGGGAATTGCGCTCGAGGACGCCCTTCCGACCATAGCCGACGGTCTCGCCGGCCTGCACATCGCGGATTTGGAGAATGGTCGTTTTTAGGGCGTCGTCACATTATTGATAATATGATTGTCGATCGGATCTACCCCGTACAAGCCAAGGCCAGGCGGACCATGTCGAGGTGGCGCTGTGGAAAGCGTTCGATGCCGGCGCTGTTGCAGATATGGCGCAAGATCTTATGCGGAAAAGCGGCCTGCAACTGCTGCGAGGCTTTGTCGAAGAGTTCAAATTGATGATCGGAGAAAGCATCGAACGCGGACTGTCGCTACCCACGAAATGGGAAAAAGACAGAGCGAGGGATCAAGGCGGCTTGATGGTGGAGGCGATCGATCAAGGCCGGCATATCGTGGAGCGGATCAAAGCCGAGACGCTTCATACCCGTATCGAGCTTGATGTGGATCGGAAAATTGGTGATGCCTTGCTGTTTGGCGGCGCGGATTAAGGCTTCCAACAAACTGAAATCATAGACTTCGGGCTCTAAATCGTGAGGCAAAGAGGGTATTGAACGAGGACATCTCGGGATTCATAGATGATGATATTACTCGTAATACCGGCCTTGCGCAGGTCGGCACCTCATCGGCGACAGCGACGGCCGATAATCGACGCCACGATCTTGCAGAGTTTTCGCGATTTCACACTTCCGGCACCGTAGGCGGAGGCTTTGACCATACAAACTATCTTCGTCTCGGGCCGCATGAAGCTTCGAAGTAATTGAGATTGGCCGCGATGGCCGCTAAGTCGACTTCGAGGATCGTTTCGTGCACCTTGAGCGAAAAGGAGTTCGGTCAGCGCCTCAAAAATTATAAGCTCTTGCACCCTTCAGCAGCACCATTTCATTGCGTAAACGGCCGACTTTTGCCGCTTCTAAAAGGGCTTTCGTCGTCGGATAAAAGGCGGCGTCGATCTTAAACAAGCCCCTGCATCGCCGAAAGGTCGGGTCCGACGCCGATAAGTCGATCCACGCCGCGGCGGTTTACCATCTCGGCCACTTGCGCGCAAAGTTGCTCGCGCGGCATGCCGCTCTGGCTGATATCGCTTAAGATTAAGGTCTTTTCGCATACCAACTCTGTCGGGACGGCGCTGCATAAAATCGAGCGCAATATCCAAGGAGTTGACGTCGGAATTATAACTGTCGTTGATGAGAATGCAGCCGCGAACGCCTTGTTTCACCTCCAAGCGCATCGCAACCGGCTCTGCGGGCCATACGCTGCGCAATAACAGCGGCATCTACGTGCAAGTAGAGGCAAACGGCCAAGCAATGGATGGCATTTTGCACGGAAGCCTCGTCGGTAAAGGGGATAAAGAAGTCGCTTTCTGTTGCAGATAGGCGTGGTGATGTGTGCGCTCGCTTTCGTGCGCTACTTTGCGAATAACAAGCGGCCCTTCGCCTTTCGTGCGAGACCAAGCGAGCTGATCGCCGGGCAAAGGAGGCTTGGCGCACGCCTTCGGCAACGACAGGATCGTCGGCATCGTAACAAGTACGTCGGCGTCTTTGAACAAGCTTTAACTTCTCCGCGCATTTCTCTTCGAGGAGGTGAAATTTCTTGATGCGCTTGGCCAATGTTGGTCATTACGCCGATGCGAGGCTGAATAATGGGGCGCAAAGCGGACATTTCGCCGGGCTGAGAGTGCCGGCTTCGAAAAATGCCCAATTGTGTTTGCGCGTTGAGCAGACAAACAGATAGCGGAACGCCCACTTGCGAGTTGTAAGAACGCGGTGAGCGCGTAACAAACCCATTGAGGTGAGAGCAGTTGGTACAGCCATTCCTTGACAATGGTCTTTCCGTTGGAGCCGGTAATGCCTACGACGGGAATATCAAACCGGCGGCGGTGGTATTCGGCCAAATGCTGGAGCGCTTTCAAGGGATCTGCAACCACATAAAAGGCGGCAGCGGGGAAGCGGCTCGCATAATCGTCGGGCAAAGCGCTCACCACAAAATCACGCACACCGCGGCGGTAGATCTGCCACGTATTTGTGGCCATCATTGCGCTGAGAGCGCAAAGCGAAGAAAAGCGTAGCTTCAGGAAAGGCCAGAGGCGGCTATCCGTCAAAAGCCAATCAATATTTTTTTGTCGGAGTTTGCTCCAAACCGACGCGCGTCAATGAGCGCCGTGATCTGTTCCGAGGTATAGTCATAATACTTGGGTGTTATCTTGTTCAGAAAAGTCGTCATCAAATGGTTATTACGTTTGCGGCCGATGCAAAGCTGCTTTAAACACTTTGAGGTTTTTGGTGCATCCGGTCGAAGTCGGCGGAGGCAAAGCTCCATTCCTTCAATCTTTCCCAGATATAATCGGCCGTTTGCTCCGAAGGGTGTTGCATATCCGGCGCGTAGAAGCGATAATCTCGCACCGTCGTTCACAATCTCGTAAGACGGGAAGTAAAACACGGCGCGGCGGGCGGCGCATCGCCGTTAGTGGGCGAGCAGAGGCGATCTATGGCTAAGAGAAGCGTAGCTTTGCTCAATTTGTCGGCGTGCAGGCCGTATTTAATATAGCGATACGGACTCAGGGTAAAGACAAAGCGGCGGGGCGTCGCACTCGGCAAGGCGCGGAAGAAGGTTTGCCACGCCTCGACCACATCTTCGACGGAGAGCAAACGCTCTTCAAAAGCCGAGCTCAATTCTTTATGGCAGTTGGCCACGCTGCGCCCATCGGCCTTCAAATGATAGACGTGGTTCGTGCCGAAGGTAATAAATACGGTATCGGCTTGTTGCCAAAAAGCTACGGCTTGTTGCAACGCTTGTCTTGTTTTCGCTTCGCATTCGGCTTGGGTATCGGCCGCCCATTTCCCGCCGAAAGCCCAACTGCGCCAACGTCCGTCGCGCCCCTTAAAGAGATGGCCTTCCGGAAGTCGGTTGGTTTGCAGCGCGCGCAAGACTTGCAGTATGGAAGTCGGATTATAGAGCGTCCCGAAGGGATTTATCAGCACACAACCCTCATCCATTTCAGCCGCTAAGCGCCTGCCGATTTCATCGGAGAAGCAAGAGCTAAGCAGCAGGACGCGATTGCGAGGCGTCAGCACTAATTTTTTGAAGCGGTAAGTTCTACTGGCGTACGAAATCCATAACTATCTGCAAAAATACAACAACGGGCGTGAAGCTCGCCTCCAACAGCTTCATTTTTTATAGCAAACTTACGGTTTATGCGCTTCTTTTTCTTTGCGCGGCATTGATCGAAAAAGTATTCCACGCTTTTTCCGCTTTGGCCGAAACCGCTTAATCCGCCTTCAATCTCTATCTTTGCAATTATGAAATACTTGATTGTTTCCGATATTCACGGTTCGCCGCCGGCTTTGGAAGCCGTATTGCAGCAGTTTGACGCGGGCCGCTACGATATGCTCTCGCTTGATGGGCGACATACTCAATTACGGGCCGCGCAACGGTTTGCCGGAAGGGCTTTAATCCGCAAGCCATCGTCGAGCGCCTAAACCTTTGGCCGACTGCATCGTGGCTTTGCGCGGCAATTGCGATAGTGAGGTTGACCAGATGCTTTTAGATTTTTCCGCTGATGTCCGATTACGTGCTACTTGTCGATGAAGGGAAGCGACTATTTCTTACGCACGGACATATATATAATGAGGGAAACTACCGCGATGTGGTTTTTGAGGCCTTTTTCTATGGGCATACGCACCTGCAGGTTTTGAAGAAAGATGCGGAGGGTCGACTGATTTGTCAACGCCGGCAGTCCGACGTTTCCGAAAGGTGGAAACTGAAAACCTACGCCTCGTATGAGCGCGGACAGGTGACGATCCATTTGCTCGACGGGACGCCTTTTGCAGACGCTCAGCATCGACTAAGCGCGCCGATGGTCCAGATCCCGCCTTGCGAAGGCGGGCACACATTATAGAATGACAAAGCCGAAGAAAGTCGGGTGCAGCATTTGCACTACTTTCTTCGGCCTATTTTTAGCTCCTTCCTATTCTGCGCCCGGCGGCAATTTATCCGTGAAGCGCGCGGCACAGCATAGCGGGCGGCAAATTTACTTCGCCATTGCCAAGACTACTTTCTACGATCTTCTTGCCCAACGCTTCGGCTGCTTCGGGCGTAGCTGCTTCCGAGAAAACACGGATAATCGGCTCCGTATTGCTCTTGCGCAGGTGCACCCATTCCGTTGGGAAGTCGATTTTGACGCCGTCGGTGTCGGTGATCTCTTGATCTTTATACATTTCCTTTACCTTCTCAAGCGATGGCGTCTACGTCTGTGGTGGGTTGGAGGTCTATACGACTTTTGAAATAAAATATTCGGGGAATTGCTTCCTGATTTCAGAGACCTTCTACTCGGTTTTAGCCTATAAGTCAGCATCAAACCGATGCCCACTCAAAGCATCGCGACCATAATGCGCTTCCGGATAAATCACACCGCCATTGCCTTCGCCGCCAACAACGGCATTGATCTCCTTCATCTTCATAACGACGTTGACTTCGCCCCACGGGAGCGGTGCCGTATGTGCCACCATATTGGCGCGTAACGTCACGCAGGGCGCGCGTAGATGAAAGATTGGAGACCGTATTGCCCGGCGTGTGCTGCAGAACCCAGTCGGCGCAGGTCACAAGTGTATATTCTTCGCCATACATCTCGCCATCTTCTTGGATGAAGACCAAGCGGTCGACGTCAGGATCGCAGACGAGGCCAATGTCGTAGCCGCCCTTTGCCATCAAGCCGCAGATCTCGCCGAGGTGTTGCTCAAAGGCTCCGGATTGTGCGCAAAATCGCCCGTCGGTTCCCCGTTTAAGATTGTCACATCCTTACGCCGAGTTGCTCCAACAGTTGCGGCAGGATAATACCTCCCACAGAGTTGACCGTATCCAAGCAAAACGCGGAAATTGGCCTTGCGAATGGCGTCGACATCCACCAACTTCAAGCGCTTGATCAGGTCGATATGATATTGGTTGTAATTGTTTTCTTTCATAATAATGGCCTACGTGGTCCACGTCAGCATAGACAAACTTGTCCGTTTGATCCACTAAGGCAATCAGTTCGTGGGCACTTTCGGGCGCTATGTATTCGCCGTTTTCATCCATAAACTTCAGCGCGTTCCAGTGGCGCGGATTATGACTCGCCGTAATAATAATGCTGCCGGCAGCGTGCTCCGCCGTGATGGCCAGTTCGGTCGTAGGCGTTGTGGCGAGGCCGATATTAACGACGTCGAAGCCCATGACCGAGCAGCGCGCCGCAAACGCAGTGGCTGACCATTTCTCCGGAGATGCGCGCATCGCGCCCTCACGACGATTTTATTTTCATATTGTCCCACCAAGGGCGACGAAGCATAGCAAAGCCGTCACGGATTTTTACGATGTCAAGCGGATTGAGCGTATCGCCCGTTTCTCCGCCGATCGTTCCGCGAAAACCGGCGATGGATTTAATAAGTGTCATACTTATAATGTTATTTTTGATTCGTTCCGGCAAGGGTGTGCGTACGAGTGTACGCATTTTTGCGACGGGGAGCAAGCTATGCCGCGCCGTACGCAATCTTCGGCCGCAAAACTCTTGCTATGAGCGGCCAAGAACACGACAAATATACACGTTCTTTTGGCAATTATGGAAAGAAGCATGCGATTTTTCTGCATAAAAGTAGCGAGCGAGCTGCTTTTTCCCGCGAAAGCGGACGCCTGCTCCGCTCTACTTTTCCTCTGCGGCACATTGCATCTTATACTTTTGACAAGGATTTAGCGCACGAGGGCTGTTTTCTGCCTACTTCGCCTGCATCAGCGGTTGGTTTGCGGCAGCAAACGATAGTTTGTTCCCAGCAAACCATAGTTTGGCGGCAGCAAACGATAGTTTGGTGGCAGCAAACAATGAGGAGTTGCGCCGGCAGCCTTTTGTTTCTCTATCTTTTTGCCACGCATCCCTCAAGGGTTTGCCGCCAATAGTCTGTATGTGCTGCCGCCCGCCCCTGCTCGTTTGTTGAGAAAGCACTCGATGCGGTTGAGCCTTGAGGGCATCTATTAGTAAATGCGAGCGCCGCCTTAATTGAACAGGCGGCGGCGTATTTTCATACGGATAAGGAGATTACGATTGAGGTTTACACTTGCTCAGCGGCGTAAAACTCAATGGGAAGATGGTCGGGGTCTTCAAAAAGACGAAAGCGCGGCCCGTAAACTCATCGATGCGCACCGCCCGTGGGGCACGCTGAAAGCGTCGAGCCTACGGATGGCCGCATCAAGGTCTGTCACTCAAAAGCCAAATGACGTAGGCCGGCGGCTTCGGGATAAGAGGGGCGGGAAGGTGGAGAGGGAAAGGAGAAAAGTTCGATGACGTATGCTCCGTTTAAGGCCAAGTCGGTCTTATACGAACGGCGCGCAGCGCGATAATGCTCGGCCAGCACTTCTAAACCTAAGACCTGCGTATAGAAAACGGAGCGAGCGGGCATAATCGCTACAAATAATGGCAACGTGGTGCACTTTAGAGATCAGTGGCATAGGGATACGTATGGAAATTTGGCGTTGCGAGGCGCACGGCATAGGCCTTTACGACGCTGCATAAGATCGGAAAATACGTCAACTGAAGAAAGCGGGCGAGGGACTTTCATACCATTCGACGTTGGTCGAATAAGAACTGCGCTTATCCCACTTCAGCGTCGGCCAGCTCGTTGGCCTTGGCGCGGAAGGTGAAGTTGAACGATGAATAGGGGCGCAAGACGACGCTACAACTCATCTCGAAGCAGTGAAGATCGCGCGAGACGGAAGCCGTAGTCATAGATAGTTGGTGAAATTGAAGTCGTAGCCGGTCGAGGAAGGAGATATTCCAGCCGTCGGTTATGCGCACAAAGCCCGAAGCATTGAGCGTCTGCGTAAAAGCCATAGGGGTAGCGCATCCGGCGCGTGTTGATCGGGCGATTACGGTTTTCGTACATCGTCACACCGTAAGAGATCGTTAGCGACCAAGGCAATGAAAAAGGCCATATAACCATCGCGATCGACTTTTGGCTTTCTGCTTTACTTTTTGTCCTTTCTTATCTAAGTCGCGCAACGTCGGATCAATGTTGGCATCAGTCGGGTTGTCGCTATTTTTCTTCCTCGCGCTTATCGTTGCCTGATGCGAAATCGTTGCTCCCGCCTTTGCGGAAAAGGGTTACAGCTTTTTCCAAGTGTTGTTGTCGAACGTAGTAGAGAGGTTCTGACTCATACCTTGAAAGCGCCCAAAGCGTCCGTAGCTCCATTCAGTCCGATTGCCCGTAACTACTTGCCCTTGGGAGTTGAACACATATGCATGCGTGGCAAAAACGGCTGCGAGCGAAAGCGTATAACTCTTGGTCAACTTTAAGCGGATACGAGTTGAGAGGTCGCTCCACGGACGCTCTTTCGCCGCCAGATTGTAAGAGAGCGAGGCGCCCAGTTCGTCGATAAGACTAATCTTCTTCACGCCGGTCGAATCCTTGTCGCTTCTGACTTTCATCTCTGTTGTTCGACATATTAAACGTCACTGTCCCCTGCTTTGTCGATGAGGATAGCCGAAGATGCCGGCCGCGTAGGGCGAATACGAGACGCGCTCAACGTTGCCTGAAGCATCGATGCGGTCATAGCTCTTCACGTAGCCGTAATGCGGGGCGGTGAAATCGGGCGCATAACTGAAAGAGACTGAGGGCTTGAACACGTGGCGGAACATCACGACTTTCTTTTCCAAAGAGGAAGGGCAAAGGCTTTGTAAAAACCATAGAGCGTCGTATTGGCTGAAACGCCTACATTCCAATCATAAAGGTTGTAGAAACCGCGCGTAGTGTCGCTTAATTCTACTTGTCGCACAGCGTCCCAAGATTTGGTATGTGATTCGTGTACATCAAATCTCGAAACGTAAAGTTGGGCGAAATGTTGATGTATTTAAAGAGTTGGAAGGTCGCCTCAATGGGTATATTGTGCTGCATACCGTTGCGCCAATCTTTAATCAAGCTCGATTTGAGCAGGCGATTCTCTTTGGTCGTAATACTATTGGAGAACTGGCCCGTATACGACATAGAGATCTTTTCGTACCAACGCTCCTGTCCCCACTTGCCGCTTGCGGCGGAAGGGATAAAAGCGATTGAGCGAGAAAGTTAAGTCGGGCAGCGTCATCGCAATGGTCGAGTCGCGCATGTTCTGCGATAAGTTGGTCGATCCGGAGAGCGTAAGGCCGATATTCGAAAAAGGTTTTTGGAGAAAGAGATAGAGCTGGCACGCGTGCTCTGCGTGTAAGCACTCGGATTATACATACTCTTAAATTGGAGCGCTCGTAATTTTCTGAAGCAAAGTTGACGCGGGCCGAAAAACTAGCCGTTAGTGCCTTCGACGGCTGTTTTTCTGGTGCATCCACTGCACTTTTAAGCTCTTTTGTCACGGAATAATCCGGCAGATTCTTGTCGCCCTCGACGGTGCGCAAGAAACTGACGTAAAGTGACATTATATTTATAGCGCTTCAGTAGTTGGTCTCGCACTTAAGCCCCAAGAGCCTTTCGTAAAATCTCTCCCAAGACTTTCAGGTCCATATAGTCGGACAAAGCAAAGTAATAGCCGCCGTCGCGCAGATAAAAAGCCGCGCCGCGTCTCATCGCCGTACTTTCGGCATCACAAGCCCGCTGGAATATTTCTTGTTGAAAGGGAAGAATCCATAGGGCACGCCGAGCGGCAAGGGGACGTCTGCAACGACTAAAATAGGCCGGTCCGAAGACGGTTTCCTATTGGGTATGACCTTGGCGCGAGAGAGTTTGAGATAGAAGTGAGGGTGCGGCGCGTCGCAGGTGGTATATTTGGCGTGCTCCAAATATAGCGTGCCGTCAGCTGTGCGCTTCGAACTCTCACTCTGGATGCAGCCATTGCCTTGCGTGGTATTAACGTTGGTGATAAAGCCTTTCTGCGTCTTGAAGTTATAAGCCATTCGCTCGCTCGTATAGGTATCGCTGCCTTGCCGGTGAGACGGGCTTCTCAACAAGTACACTATCGGAATCGCGCACGCCTTCTGCGAAGACCAAACTCGAGTCCATGTTCATCGCAATACGGCCGGCGTCGAGCGTCATGTTTTGATACTTCACTTGACCTTTGCCATAGAGGAGCACTTGCTTGTTGGCCGCGTAATAGACCAAGGAGTCGGCGGCTTTAAAGTCGACCGGCGCTTCAAAAGGCGCTCCTCGCTTGGTGCTATCCTTGTGCAGGCTGTCGATGCTGAGCGTATCGATGGAGAGGGGGCGCGCCATTAGCCGCCATTGCAGCAGACTTCGCTGAATCCTTAGCTACGATGGCCGAATCTTTGCGCGTTTGCGTCGAATCTTTCACGGCCTTCGCCGCAGACCTGACCGCTTTCGCCACACCTTTACCGGCGCGAATCGTATCCCTGCAAAGGCTTAGCCGCTTGCGGCATATCGCGGAAAGGCCCTCCGTTGGAAGCCAGACAGAGCGCCACAAAAGTAATCAGGAAAGCGAGTATTTTCGATCTCAAATTCGCACAAATGTAGGCCGCAAAAATACAAAAGAATTTGTGTAAAAGCGGAACAAAGGGGCAGAATCGTATCAACTGACAACAAGAAAGAAAAACAACTTTTTTCTGCTTTTACAACTTATTAATAAGCCCTCCCACCGTGGTTGGCAGAAGGGCAAAAGGGATATGCGCTAGCATAGCGCCCGATAAGTCCGGCGGCAATGGCTATGGCTTCATTACTTTCTTTCCGCCGACAATGTAAATGCCGGCCGGCTGATCTTTTCAGTTCGCCTGCACAGCGGAGGCCTTGCGCCGTATAGATTCCGCGCTTAGCCGCTGTCGCAATGTTCGGCGCAGAGATATTCGTATTGTCGCGCGTAATTTCCACCCAGTCTGTCACGACTTTTCCCTCCGCATCAACAAGGACGTAGTTAATGTGCTTATTGTTTTCAAACGAAGTCCAGTAAGCGCCCGCGGGAGCCGTAACTTTACAACCTACAAACTCAGGTGCTGTATCCCACACCCAGGTGATACTGCCTGCATAAGCATCGCGATTACTCTCGCCGCCACCTTTGGCGCGCACGTTGCAATTTTTTGAACTTCCAATAGCCGGAACCTAAACCATAGACGCCGCCGCAAGCTTCCAAGTCGCAGCCGTCGACGACGATAGTTCCCCAGTTGAAGATCGCGCGGCGGAAGCCTTCTTGTGGCACAGACATCGCCCCGTTCACCACCAATTTTTCCGCTGCCTTTAATCGTAATATTGCAGTTCTTGTCATTAAACAAACCCCAATAACTTTCTGACGTGATACTATTGTTGCCCACGACGTTAATCGTCAAATCTTTAATCAAGCTTTTCGAGGCCCACACACCCGGCACAATCGTTTTGATCGTCGCATTTTTCAAGCGTCAGCGTATTGGTTGCCGGATCAAACTTCACCGTCCCGCTCACGCCTTGAATCGTAGAGAGATCGTTACAGTTTTGGGATGTCACTCTTGTACCAATAATTGCCATGTCATAATAGTCCTGCGCCCTGCACCTGCTGAGGCAAAGCAAAAGGCGCGACAAGTAGTGCCACGATAGCAGCAATGTTCTTTTTGAGTAAAGGTTTTGTGCATTTTCGTGTCTCCCGTTAAAGCTCCTTGCGGAGTAATGCCGTATCGGAAACTCGGGCATTAGGTTTTACGTTTGTTTTTAGTTGTATTTTTCAAGCAAGCGCTCTGCAGACATCAGTGTTTAGATGCCTACATCACACTCGTTTACCTGGTCGCGTTTCTCTTTTGAGGTTTACATTTTACCTTTGCAAAGATAATAGTATTACGTCTGTACGCCAAAACATGTCGCGACGTTTTCACTTTCGGCTGCACTTCTGAAGCGCAAAGCTGAGGTTTCAGCACTATTTTCTTAGAGACTTACTCGCGCGCCGCCGGTAGCTTGCCACGGATAATCCATTGCTCATCTTGAGCCTATTGACTTGAAAAAGGCTAACTTTGTGCCACTCGCAACAAATTCATAGTACGATGTCGCGCCTTCTATCCTTTCTTTTCAGCATTCTCTTTAGCCTGTGGCTCTTCGATGCTTATGCGCAAGCCGCAAGTTAGCGATAGTTCCGCCGCCTTGCGCGAAGTTGTCGTGCGTGCCCCGCTTCCCCGGCGCGAAGTCGTGGCGCCGCAGCGCTAGAGGGGATCGCTTGCACGCGCTCAAAGGGACTTCCGTGGCGGATGCACTGCGCTATTTCTCAGGTTTGCAGATCAAAGACTATGGCGGCATTGGCGGACTCAAAACCATAGACGTCCGCAGTATGGGTAGCAGTCATCTCGGCGTGTTTTACGATGGCCTGCCCTTGGGCAATGCGCAAAACGGACAAACGGATCTTGGCCAATTCTCTTTGGACAACGTCGAGGTCGTCTCATTATATAATGGACAGCGCACGGGCGTCCTCCAATCTGCGAGTGAGTTTGGCCACGCCGCGGCCGTTCTACCTGCAAACGCGCCGCCCGCAGTTTGCCGAAGGCCGACGCAGCAACCAGCGATGGGGCGTGCAATACGGAGCGAGCCGTGCGCTACAACTTAGTGGTCTCTACGCGCTCCGTTTAGCGCCCTCTCTGAGTGCTACGATCAATATCGGCCTACTCAATGCCGACGGAAAATATCGCTTTCGTTATCGACGCCTCACACCGCGCGGCGTTGTCGCTACGACACGACGGCCACGCGCCACAATGGCGATGTATTGGCTTTGCGCGGCGAACTAAATATGTACGGGCGTTTGCTGGGCGGCGATTGGCGCGCAAAGGCCTATATTTATCATTCGAAGCGCGGCATCCCCGGCGCAATTGTTAGCAACATATGGCGGCGCGGAGAGCGGCAGGGCGATGATATTCGCTTCGTGCAAGCCGCGTGGCAACGCACGTTCTCAAAGCGTTACAGCTCGCGCTTGCAAGCCAAATATGCCGACTACGCAACGCGCTATCACAACAGAGATACGCTTGCCGCCCCCGCAGATCATCAGTACCGACAGCGGGAAACATATCTTTCGTGGGCGAATGCTTGCGAAGTGCTTCCGGGTTGGACGCTCTCCGGCAGTTATGATTTCCGCTACAACACCTTGCGCGACGACCATCCCCTCTTCGCCTTCCCTCGCCGCACAACGCACCTCGCAGCCCCTCTTCTTCCCTCCACTTGGGTCGGTGGCAGGTGCAGGGCAGTTTGATGCAAACCATCTTGCGCGATCGCACACGCAACGCCGCCCAATCGGCTACCGTGCGCAACGCCTCGCCAGCTCTCTTCTTCAATTACCTACCAAGTCCGACGGAACACTCTCGCTCCACGGCTTTTGTGAAGCGCCACTTTCGCGCGCCAACCTTCAACGAGCGTTATTATACGGACTTGGGCAATGCACTCCTACGCCCCGAAAAGGCATTTCAGTTGGCGCTCGGTGCGCATTGGGAGCACGCCTTTCGTCACCGCCTCTGGCAGCGTCTGCAATTGTCGACTGAGGTCTATTATAATAAGGTGCACGATAAGATTATCGCCTACCCCAAAGGGCAACAATTTCGCTGGACGATGCTAAATCTCGGGCGGTCGCCGTTCGCGGCCTCGATGTCAATGCGGCGCTTGAGGCGCGTCCGCAGCGCGCTCTGCGAGTGGCTTTACAAGTGCGTTATAGTTATCAATGGGCGCACGACCTACGGATCCTGCCGACGCTTATTATAATCAGCAAATCCCCCTACGCGCCGCACCATAGCGGGGCGGCCGTGGTGAGCGCCTCCTTCAAGCGTTGGGCCTGCTATTACAGCTTTATTTACGTCGGCCGTCGATACGCGCAGCCCGAAAACGTGCGCCGCAACCGCTTGCAACCGTGGTACACGCACGACCTCTGCCTCCTGCGCCACTTCCGCTTTTCGCGCCGCCTTGAAGGCAAACTGACGCTTGCCGTCAACAGTATTTTAATCAGCAATACGAGGTGATTGCCAACTATCCTATGCCGGGTCGCACACTGAATGCGGCACTGGACATCAATTTCTAAGTTGCCACTATGCCACATCCTCCACTCTCTTCCGCCTCTGCCTGACGCTGCTCCCGCTCTTGCTTTTTGCAAGCCTGCCGCGGAGATGAGATCTTGCCTGACGAGCCGGGCGTCACACCGGGCGCAAGCAGTGGCGAGACGTACGCGGCGGGAATGTATGTGCTCAATGAAGGAAATTACGGGATGAACAGGAGTTCGCTCGACTACTTGGATTTGTCCGCGCCCGATGGCAAAGTCTATTATTATCGCGGCGTCTATGCGGCCCGCAATCCGCACGAGGTCAAAGAACTCGGCGATGTGGGCAATGATGTGCAGGTCGTAGAGAACCAACTCTGGTTAGTGATCAACGCTTCACAAAATCGTCGTCTGTCAGGCGGATAAGGGGAATAAGCTGGCGCAAATAGAAGTGCCCAACTGCCGCAATGTGGTCTTCTCCGGCGGCTTTGCTTATGTCTCCTCCTTTGTCGGCCCACTCGACCCCGCAACGCGCACGCCCTTAGGGCGCGTGTATAAGATCGACCGGCGCACTTTCCGCAAAGTAGATTCCGTTGTCGTAGGCCCGCAACCGGAAGAAATGGCCATCGCAAGCGGACAATTATTGGTGGCCAACAGTGGTGGCTATCGCGCGCCTTTGTATGACAACACCTTAAGCGTCATTGATTTGGCGACGTTTCGCGTTACGAGCCGCCTCACCGTAGGCCTGAACCCGCACCGCTGCCGCACGGACCGCTATGGTCAAGTCTCGGGTCACGACGCGCGGCAATTACGCTGACGTGCCGCCGCGCCTGTATTGCCTGCGTCCGGATGCCGCCGGCGCGTATCGGGTGGCGGAGGTCTTCGACGATGCCGTGTCCGATTTGGACCTTGTTGGCGACTCGCTCTACTTTATCGGCGTTCGCTGGGACGCTGCCGGGCAGGTCAACCACGTGGATTACGGACTCTTTGATGTGCGTACGCACCGGCGACTTCCGACGACGCTTTTCGATGCGCCGGACTTGCGCAGCGTGAAGATGCCTTATGGTATCAAGGGTCAATCCGCGCGCCAAGGACTTCTATATTATGGATGCGAAAAACTTTGTTGCAAGTGGCGAACTCCTGCATTTCCACGCCGATGGGCGCTTCGATTGGCGCGTACAAGCGGGCGATATTCCCGCACACGCGGCTTTTTGTCGCCGCGCAGGGCGGAGATCGGGCCGCCGCCTACTGAAAAGCCTGACAGTCGCTACCTGCAAGCCGTCGACGAATACGTGCCTGCCCCCGGCCAGTTTGTAGAATCTGCTCGGCCCTGCGCCTCGGGCGACGATGCGCGTAGTATGGCGGCGAAGTGCACCGCAGCTTTGGCCAACAATGCGCGGGGACTCGTCAGTTTGGGCGGATATGGCGGCTACCTCACCTTTCATTTCGATCACCGCGTCGCGAATATTCACAGGGAGAACGACCTTTACGATTGCCGGCAACTCCTTTGCCTCCGCCGATCCCCAATGGGCCGCGCTCGGCGGCGCAAGTGAGCCGGGCATTGTGATGGTTTCGTGCGACGACAATCGCAACGGCCTACCCGACGATCATCAATGGTACGAACTGCGAGGCAGCGCCGATGAAGACAGCGTGGGCCGCGTGGATTACGCTTATGCCCTGCATTACACGCGGACGACCGAAGGCGCCATCACGTGGTCTGACAATCGTGGCAACCAAGGCGTAGTGACGAACAATGCCTACCATACGCAGCACTATTTCCCCTGCTGGCTCGCCGCGCCGCTCCATTTTTCGGGCACACCGCTTCCGTCCAATCGTTTCTAGTGGCGCCGGCGGCGGACAATGGTTGGGTTTCTTCCTGCGATGGGGCTATGTTGACAACAAACCTAACAATGACCGCGCGGCCAACCCTTTAATATCGACAACGCGGTCGATGCGCAACGCCGCCCCATCCGATTAGACGGCATCGACTTCGTGCGCGCTCATACGGCCACTGACAAATCAACGCCCCGCTCGGCGAGAGTTCGACGGAGGTCTCCGGCGCGGAAGATTTGCATCCGAAGCCTCGCTCCGGCGCTTTCTCGCGCGGCCAAAGTTCGGCCAATGCGCGCCCACCGCTGATCTTTGTGAAAAAGCGGCCGACACAGCAGCGATGACACCGCCCCCGCCGTTTGCCGACAAGCACTAAGATTTGTATACGACCACCCATTCTCTTCATCACGCCTGCTCTGCTCCATTGCTTTTCAATTTATTTTTTCTGCTACCCACATTTGAGTAGCGCACCGCGCGCCGCACTTTTACGTAATTGACTTGAAGAAAAACGACGAAACAGGGCCGGCGGCGTTTTTCATCACGAGCGTAAACCTTTTTCATCGTGAGCGCACAGTCTTTTTATCGTGAGCGCAAACCTTTTTCTCGTGATAAAAAGGTCGTAAGCGGGAGAGCGGCCTTTACAAATGGGGCGGCGTGGGATAGAAAAGCAATCGTTGCAGACTGAAAAGCGCGCCTCCTACGTCGCGAAGACATAGGAGGCACAATGCGCAAACCTTAGAGCGGGTGAAAAAAATGAAGACTAAGTTCTGTGAGTTGTTGAGATGCACACGCGTTTTCCATATCGCGTCAGCGGCCGGTGGGTCGCGGCGGCATCAGACAGCGCTCTTTGCTCGCGCCACATCATATTTAAACAAATACAACTTCGATTTGCTGGCAAATTCTACGCTTCAGCGCGGTGGTACCGGCCGAAAGTATCGAGCATCAGTTGCTCATCCGCCGGAGGCGAGGACGGGTGAATGCACCCACAGCACGCGCATCAGCACACGGTGCCGATTGGTCATATACATCAGTGGTCGACGACTCTTCAGTAGGCGGCGTCGACACAAAAACGCATGGTCACCGACAGAAAGGCGGTAAAAAGCATAGCCAATCCGATCAGGGCCAGCGATGATTTGAAATGTAAAATATATTTTCTTGGTAACATATAATTTCTAATCTTGCGTTTAACTTTCGCAAAGTTAGGCCTATTTCTCGCCATTCGGAAATTTGTCGCATCGCCAAAAAGTGGGTATTTTTTCATTTTTACGCCTTGCGCGACCGGTGTCAAAGTATGGGCGCGTTGCTTGCATTTCGCTACAAATTGCGTAACTTTGCGCTGATTCTAAACAAAAGATAAAGATGGAAATGATAAAACTTGATATTCGGAAAGCGGCTTGCTTTTTAGCAGAAGGAGCTGTGAAGGATGGAAAAACAGACGAAGGAGGCGCACAAAGCGCTGGAAGATGGAACAAGCAAGGGCAGCGACTTCTTAGGCTGGCTCCACTTGCCATCAAGTTTGACACCGAAATCTTTTTACAAGACATCAAAACGACGGCCGATACGTTGCGCCGCGAATGTGATACAATCGTCGTGGCCGGCATCGGCGGCTCTTATCTCGGTGCACGCGCCGTGATCGAGGCTTTGGGCAAACTCCTTTGCGTGGCTGACGAATAAAGGTGAAAAATCCGAACATCCTCTTTGCGGAAACAACATTGGTGAGGATTATCTCGCCGAACTTTTGGCTTACTTTGAAAGGTCGCCGCTTTGGCGTAATCAATATTTCAAAGTCGGGAACGACGACGGAAACGGCACCAGCCTTCGCCTCTTGCGCAGTTTGTGCGAGGAAGAACGCGGCAGGAGATGGCGCGCGCGTGATCGTGGCCATCACGGATGCGAAAAAGGGAGCTGCACGCACGACGGCCGACAAAGAAGGCTATAAGAGTTACGTTATCCCTCGACAATGTGGGCGGCCGCTTCAGCGTATTGACGCCGGTGGGTCTCCGCCCATTGCTTTGCGCGGGCTTTGACATAGATTTGCTCGTGAAAGGTGCGGCCGATATGGAAAAACATGCGGCCGAAGCGCCTTATGCTGAGAACATCGCGGAGCAATATGCTGCCGTGCGCAATTTGCTCTACGCCGGCGGGAAAAAGATTGAGGTGCTGGCCAATTTTTCAACCGAAACTGCACTTCATGAATGAGTGGTGGAAGCAACTCTACAGGGGAGAGTGAGGGGTAAGGAACTGAAAGGTATCTTCCCGGCTGCCGTAGATTTTACGACCGATTTGCACTCTATGGGTCAATGGTTGCAAGAGGGGTGAGCGCACAATCTTTGAAACGGTGATCTCTGTGGAACAGAGTGAGCGATGAACTCCGCTTCCCGCACGAAGAAGAGAACCTCGATGGTCTCAATTTCTTGGCGGGTAAGCGCATAGATGAGGTGAACAAGATGGCTGGATTGGGACGCAGATTGCTCACGTAGATGGCGGCGTACCGAATATCTCGCATCGTCCTCCCGCGTTTTGGACGCTTATTATTTGGGACAACTCATTTACTTCTTTGAATTGGGTTGCGGCATCAGTGGAAACGTACTCGGCGTGAACCCATTCAATCAGCCGGGCGTGAGGCTTATAAGAAGAATATGTTTGCTTTGCTATCCAAACCCTGGTCATGAGGCGGAAAGCGAAGCAATCCGCGAACGACTGAAAAAGAAGCTTAACAACATCGCTGATGATCGACTTCCGGCATCGCCGGAGGCCGATGTCGCGGCGAAACGCCAGGCGATGCTGCTCAAGTAAGAATGATGAACGATTATATACAAGCTATACAAAACTATCTGAAAGATCACGGCTTCGAGCAATTGGCTCCGGAGGCCGTGCTTTTGATATGGATGGCGTACTCTTTGATTCGATGCGCCTCCACAATGAATCTTGGCAGGCAACGGCGGTGGCTTACAACTTGAAAATGCTGCCTGATGAGCCTTTATACGCTGGAGGGTTGCACCGACGCTGATGATTAACACGCTGATGGAGCGCACGCATCAACGACAAGCAACGGCGGAGGAATTGGAAACGATTTATACGGAAAAAACGCCGGCGCTTCAATGCGCTGCCGCAACCGCAAAGGATGCCCGGCGCGGTGGAAATACTGGAAAAAGTGGGCCGTGATGGTCTGCAGCGGGTGGTCGTAACGGGAGGGCAACGCTCGTTGCTCGAACGCTTGCAAACGGCTTTTCCCAAACGTGTTTCGCGCTGACTTAATCGTATCCAGCAAGGATTATACGCAGGAAAACCGGCGCCGGACCCTTACTTGTGCGGTCTCGAGCGGACTTTCGCTTCGCCCGAATCAGGCCTTGGTGGTGGAAAATGCGCCCTTGGCGTCGAAGCGGCCGTCAAAGCGGGCATTTTTACCATTGCTGTCAACACGGGACCGCTGCCGGATGAGGCTTTGCGGGAGAGAGGGGCGAACTTGCTCTTTCCTTCTATGCAGGCTTTGGCAACGCATTGGGAGGAAACCGCGCGGCCATTGCGGCTTGTGTACCCACAAAAATAGAAAAATACGCGCCGGGCGATGCTTACAAGCAACGGCTTCGCTAAAAGTGCGACACACATTATATATAACGCTGTCCGACGCGCCACGCAAAAATAGGCTGCGCGCCGGTGGGCGTTCGTTTAATTTATCCCTGACGTGAAGCTTTCAGATCTGCTTTTCGCTCTACGCTGTACGCCCGCAATTGGCGGCGATGGAAGACATTGCCCGACGCCAAAAACGCCCCTGCTACTTTCTGCGAGGGACTTATGCATCGGCAGCGGCAATGGTTTTTGCGGCACTTCAGTGCGCGCTTGCACGCAAACTTGAAAAACAATTGCCCAACCCCTGCTCTTTCGTGGCCGACGATGAGGAGACGGCGGGCTATTTCTACCACGACTTAATCCAACTCTTGGACGAAGCCGACGTTTTCTTTATCCGTCGATGTTTAAGCGGGCGGTAAAATATGCCCAACGCGATGCGGCCAACGATATTCTGCGCACGGAGGTGCTGGATCGCTTAGCTTCGCAAAATCCGGCGGGCACTTGTATCGTCACTTCTTCCGGCTGCGTTGGCTACACGTGGCGGCGAAAAGCGGATATGGCGGCGAAAAACAATCGTCATCGAGGAGGAGGGCCACTACGACCCAACCGCATTGGAAGAGCGCTTGCTGGAATTTGGCTTCAAACGCAAGGATTATGTCTACGAACCGGGAGATTTTTGCCGTCCGCGGTAGTATTCTCGACGTCTATTCTTTGCTTCCGAATTTTCCTTTCCGCATCGACTTCTTCGGAGACGACGTCGATCTGATTCGTTCCTTTGAAGTACAAACGCAATTTATCAAAGGAACGGCTGCAGGCGGTGACGATCGTGCCCTGATGTTGGCGCTGCCGGCGGCAACAACGTAGCTTTCACGGATTACTTTACCGGAAAGCAGTCTCGTGATTACGCGTGAACCGGAATATATTCGCGATGTCATCAACAATATCTACGATGAAGGTTTCACGTGAGGCGGCGATGAGCGGAGAATGGGCCACTTACGAAGGAGAACGCGATACGGACTTGCCCTAAGCGGATCTACCGACACCGCAAGCAGAGCCGGATAAGGCCAAACTGCTGGTTAAGGGCGACGAAATCTATGATCGGTTGCGCGCATTCCCTCAAAACTTCTTGCTGGCGCAAGGAACTACGCCCGCGGCAGCCAAGATTCAATTTCACACAACTCCACAACCGATCTTCCACAAAAACTTCGACTTGGTCCAACGCGCGTTCTCGGATTATTTGGATCAAACTACACCATTTATATTACGGCCGACAGTCGCAAACAACAGCAACGCTTGGCCGATATCCTTGCCGAAAAGGCGGCAACTCCACTTTCACGCCCGTTGATCAAACTTTGCACGCCGGGTTTTCCGACGAAGACTTGCGCATCTGTTGCTTTACGGATCATCAAATCTTTGATCGTTATCACAAATACAGCCTGCGCAGCGACCACGCCAGAGATGCGAAGATGGCGCTCACACTTAACGAACTCTTGCAGTTTCATCCGGGCGATTATATCGTACACTTGGATCACGGCGTTGGGCGTTTTGCCGGTTTAGTTCGCGTTCCGGCCGCCGACGGATCGCAGCAAGAGATGATAAAACTCACGTATCAGCACGACGACATCGTACTTGTTTCGATCCCACGCCTTGCATAAGTTGAGCAAATACAAAGGGGCGCGAAGGCACGCCGCCACATTTGAGTCGCTTGGGTACGGGAGCGTGGGAAAAGATGAAGGATCGGACGAAGAAAAGATTAAAGACATCGCGCGCAACCTGATTAAACTTTACTCGCAACGCAAGGAAGAGAAAGGATATGCCTTCAGCGCCGACTCATTTCTGCAACAGGAACTCGAAGCGAGCTTTACTTACGAAGACACGCCCGATCAGTTGAAGGTAACGCAAGAAGTAAAGGCCGACATGGAAAGCTTGCGGCCGATGGATCGCTTGGTTTGTGGCGACGTAGGCTTTGGCAAGACGGAAATTGCCGTGCGCGCCGCCTTGAAAGCCGCTGTCGACAATAAGCGAGAGTCGCCGTTCTCGTCCCGACAACCGTACTTTGCTTTTGCAGCATTATCGCACCTTCGCCGAACGGCTTAAAGGTTTCCCGTGCGAGTGGCCTATCTCTCGCGCGCCAAGTCGGCTAAAGGGAGACTAAAGCTATCTTAAACGATTTAGCAGAAGGGCATATCAACATCATCGTAGGCACCCACAAGTTAATAAAGTAAGACCGTACGCTTCCAAGATCTCGGTTTGCTGATCATAGATGAAGAGCAGAAGTTCGGCGTAGCCGTAAAGGAGCGCCTAAGGGAGCTAAAAGTAAATGTCGACACACTGACGATGTCGGCCACGCCCATTCCCCGCACGCTGCAGATTTCTCACTCACTGGGCGCCCGCGACCCGTCGGTGATTCAGACGCCCCCACCCAATCGGCGCCCCATCCAAACGGAAATCCACACATTCAATCGATCGAGATCATCGCCGAAGCGGTTAATTTTGAAATGAGTCGCAACGGGCAAGTCTTTTACTGCACCAATCGCGTCGCATCCTGGGCGGCTTGAAGGCTTTTGGTGGAAAACATGTGCCGGACGCCCGCGTTGTGGTCGGCCACGGGCAAATGGCGCCCGCCGAATTAGAGAAAATCATTCTCGACTTCGTCAATTACGATTACGACGTACTGATTTCGACGACCATTGTCGAAAACGGTATCGACATCCCCAACGCCAACACGATTTTAATCGATGCCGCGCACACCTTTCGGTCTATCTGACCTCCACCAGATGCGCGGCCGCGTCGGGCGGTCTTCGCAAAAAGCGTTCTGCTACCTGCTCGCGCCGCCCTTGAGCGTACTTAAAGACGACGCGCGTCGACGTTTGCAAAGCCATCGAAGAGTTTAGCGATCTCGGATCCGGCATTCACATCGCCATGCAAGACTTAGATATTCGAGGAGCCGGTAATCTGCTCGGCGCAGAGCAAAGCGGCTTCATCGCAGATCTTGGTTATGAAACCTATCAGAAGATATTAGCGGAGGCCGTGAGCGAACTTAAAGGCGAGGAGTTTGCAGATTTGTATGCCGATAGTTTGAGAAAAACGAACCCTAACGGGCGATTTCTTTGTCGACGAGTGCAATGTGGAATGCGACCTCCACGCCTTTTTCCCCGGAAACCTACGTGCCGGGCGCAACGGAGCGCATGATGCTATACCGCGAGCTGGACGGACTGACCACTGATGACCAATTGGCGGCCTTTCGGAAGCGTATGGAAGACCGTTTCGGCAAACTTCCGCCTGAGGGGGACGAACTTTTAGCCATCGTACCTTTGAGTCGCAGCGGCCGGAAGTTGGGCGCGAAAAGATCACGCTGAAACAGCGCCGCATGACGCTGTATTTCATCTCCAAAAACCGACAGTCCTTTTTATAAGAGTGCTACGTTCGACCGACTCATCTCTTTTGCAACGACCACTTTCGCTGCTGCGAACTCAAAGAGTCGGGCGGCAAACGGCGTATGATTATAAAAAGACATCGGCAGCGTAGGCCAAGCGCTAAATCTGCTCCAATCCTTAACGGGCAATTAGCGACTATTCGAATCTTTAGACTCGAAATAAAAAGCGAGTAATCGGTACTATCACGCACCTTTACTCGCTTTTCAATTCTTTCCAATGTTGTAAAGATTGGAAAGAATCATCCTTGCAAGGTCCGCAAACGCATCTTCAAAATGTTCGCTCCGTCGAGTAGCCATTCTTCACCTTTATTAAAAGCGAACTCGCACAGCAGTTGGCGTTCGACCAATCCGATAATATCGTTCTTCGCCGTTGTGGGACTGACGCGAAACTTACTTTGAACATATCTCTGACCGTAATGATCTCTTTCGGGTTATCGATAAATAATGGATAAGCTCAGCTTGGCGCTCGTTAATCCCACCCAACGACAAGAAAGCATTGGCTGCTCGCTTCTCCTTCTGTTTCTTGAGTAAGTAGCTTTGCAATTGCTTAAACGACAAGTCCAATACGCGCAAATTATAAGCTACGAAATAACCCATATCGTTATCGTCTGCTTCCCGTGTAGAGAAAGGATTTCTCATAAGCCTTCTTAGATTTGGCGATCACCCGCGAGATAGAGAGAAACTCTGTCAGCCAACAGCCCTGCTTCAACAAGAACCAATAGAACAAAGCACGCGCCGTCCGCCCATTACCATCAACAAAGGGTGCATATAGGCCAACATAAAATGGATGATAATCCCACGAATGATCGGATGAATAAAGACTTTCGGCTTTTCATCGTTGAAAAAATTGGCACAGATCTTCGACAAACGAAGGGATTTCGGTGTGAGATGGAGGGCGATGCACCAGCGTCGTGCGTACTGCCATCTGCAACTACGACCTCATCGTTCGCACGAAAGCGACCCGCTGCTTGCGGATCGTCCAGCGTATGTTCAGTCATCAATTGATGAATGCAGTAAGCGCTCAGGCGTAAGCGGCATTTTTGATTTTCTACGACAAACTGAATCGTACGATAGTTGTTGACGATCATTTGTTGCGACTTATCTTTCGGACTTATCGCTTTTCGAAGCATATCTTTGGCTACGCGGCGCGTAGTGACCGCCTTCCATCTGACTGGAAAAGATTGCTTCCTCCATCAACGAACTTACGAGATAGCGCTCTTTATCTTCAGCCGGCAAAAGCTCATCTGCGCCCCAAGAACCGCCAAAATTCATATCAAACGCGTGGCAATGATGCTGCATAGCATTCGTAATATGGGCGGAGAATGTCATACCTAGGCCAAACGTTAATCCTATTGCCGCTGCGTGAGGCTTTAAGAGCAGTCCACAACTGTTTGTGGGTATAGCCCTCAGGGAGCTGTTTGTATTTCACAACATCCCAATAGGCATACGTTTCGTTAAGTTCTCCTATCAGCACAGCCAAAGTTTGGTCCGATCGGTTCAAAACGGCCTTCAACAGATCATCTTGTTTAATCTTTGGGGGAGACTTCATGGCACTCATAACAGAACTTTTGTTACTGCCGCAAGTTACTAATTCTTTTCCAATCTTTGCAACATTGGAAAGAATTGGAAAAGTTTTAGGCCTTCATTTAGATTTACGATCACACCTTCCTTATTTCAAAAACGGCCAACAAGCGAGAAGAACTTCAAGTGAGCTTCCCGTGCAGGCAGGCTGCTAATGGGCCCAACAGATCCACAAGACGGAGCACAAAGGGCGGACTTGCTTTTTCAAAGCGTTGCACCGGCGGAAAGTTTCAATCGACCGGGCGATCGTTTGGTGGGGAGCAAACAATGGTTTGGTCGGAGCAAACAATAGTTTGGCGGCAGCAAACGATGGTTTGGTGGGAGCAAACAATGAGAAAGGGAAAGTAAAACAATAAGAAACAGACGCACATCTGTTCGAGAATCAAAGATCAGAACCCGCAAAGAGGGCGGCCGCTTGGGGCGTCTCGTACTTCGGCTGCGACAATAGCGGCAGCAGGCACGAAAAGCAGCAATGCGAGACTAATTTCCTCACATTGCTGCAATCGATGGGGTGCTTGATGAACCGTAGCGGGCCGCCGGAAAGCGGCGGGCGGTCATCTGCTATAAAAATGCCTTACTTGACGGTCAGCGTAAAGCTCGGGGCGAAAGCATTATACTCCGGAGCATACTGGCTCTGGGCACGAACGAGGCCGGAACGGAATGTACCAAGGCGCATAGCGCGACCTTCGATCGTGAAGGTAGACTTACCTTTCGGGAATTTGCGATAGAAGTACTCGTCGCTCGCATCGCGCATAGCGTGATATGCGCCGCTCTCCCAGTCGTATCCGCTCAAGGCGGTCAGAGGTTCGAGACCGGCGGGGCGAGATGCTTTCACGGAGACGAAATCTAAGTCGCGGTCAGCACTGATGGTGATGACCTGACGCAGCGTTGCGCCCGCGTCGACCGTACTGCCGTCGGCAAGTGGCTGCCACGCTTCGCCCTGCTTAATTTCCCAACGGCGCGCAATGGAGAGTCCGTTGCTCGCCGAGCGAATCTCATCGAGCGGTAAAGTATACTGCACATAGACGCTACCCCCAGGCGAGGCCTTCGCCACTCTTACGGAGCACAATATGATCAGCCGAGAGCTGCTTTTCATCCGTAAAACTTTGGCGATCGTAGCCTACGGTCTCTTGCCCCATTTGCTGACTCTTCGCATTTACTTTCCAGCACTTCCTCGCCGCGCTTTAGCGTAGTAGAGCAGATTGGGCTTGAAGCCCTGAACCGTCTGACTCTCGCCGTTCGGACGCAAGAGGGCGTAGAGCGCATCCACCGTGGCGCGGGAGTTGGGCCAGAGTTGGACACGCTTAGATTGGAGCAACCAAAGCCGCATAGCCTGCAGCGTGTCGCTCGTTGCGGGCGGGTCATATCCAGCCCTCAATGGCAGCCGTTTGTGTAGGTATCTTATACATAAACCAACTATCACTCGCGCGATCTGTATCGAAATAGCGCCCCAATGAGGGCTGCTCAACCGTATGCTGAATCAAACTCTCAAATCGCGGGCTACGGCTCTTATTTTTCGTACAAAGCCATCACCAATATTTTTGAGTGCTTTTCGATACATCGAACCTTTGTAAGTAGCTTTCAAAGCCTTGGCAATTTTTTCTCGTTGGCCTCCGGCTTGATGCTGAGTTTGTGAGCCAAATACAAATAGCGCAGCGTGGTCGTCTCGTTGGCATAACTTTTGCAGCCAGGCCTTTGCTGAGCGGCGCCGTCTTCGGGTGAGCGCCGTATCGACTTTCTCCGCCAAGAAGTTGAAAGCCCTCTTCCAGCATTTTGTCGGCGTCGTCGCTACCCGTCATCACTTTGGCGCGCATCAAGAGGTAGAGGATGTTAGTCGTTTCGTAGACGTCACTAACCTTAGCGCCATACCAGCCCCATCCACCATCGGGCAAGCGCAGCGCTTCGAGTTTGTCGATAGCACTCATCTTGCGAGCGTCGATTGCGTCCGGATTGAAGAGAAGCGCCATAGCGGCAGCGTGGGTAGCCTCTTGTTCGGCCGCATTCACCCACGGGGTCTCGGCGATCAAAACTTGCTTGAGTTCGATTGCGCTGAAGGACGGCGGCCCAATCGTTGGTCTGCGCTTCGGGCTTCGTCAGTTGCTGCATTTCGGTGGCTTTTTGGCAATGTACGTGGCGAGCGACACGGCATAGTAGCGCATCGCCTGCTGATAAGCCGTCTCGCCCGTATTATCGAAGAGTGCCGGCAGCGCGGAAGCTGCGTACCACGTAGGATTGGAACTGATTTCAACCGTCAGGCGCTTGTCGGCCGCTTGGGGAGATTTGCTCCACAGCGAGATCGATGGCCAGCGTCATCGTTCCGGCTTTCGTCATCGAGAAAGGCAAGGTACGCGTCACTTCTTCGCGATCGCTGAGCACGGGAGGTATTGCTGTCGCCGTCGCTAAACTTCGCGCCGACAGCTTCCATCCGAACGGTCAGTACGGGAGCTTTGGTCGTCACGTCGTGAGGGAAAGTGATCGTCATTTCCTTTCAAAGTCGAACATAACTTCATATTGTCGAACGATTTCACCACTGCGGGCGTCGGTTAATGTGCATCGCACGACACCTTCTCGATGCTGCGGAAGCGATTGCGAAGCGTAGCACTCAGCACGGCGTGGTCGCCTTGACGAACAAAGCGCGGGAGGTTGGATTGCAGCATAAAGTCTTTCACAGCTACGATGGTCGTATCCATACGCCCGTTGTCCATCTCCGCATCGTGAGCTAAGGAAAGGAAACGCCAGCGCGTGAGACTCTCGGGCCAGGTGAAGCTCAACGACACTTCGCCCTTGGCGTCGGTGCGCAAAGCCGGATGGAAGAAAGCTGTTTCATTGAAATTCTTTCTCACACTATTGGTGGGCTTTTGCTGCGAGTTTTCTTTCTTAGAGCTTACCTTTGCAGCCGAAAAACCGCGAACAACAACTCTTTCAACATCGTTGAGGACTTTTCAGACGACTCTAAATCCACAGAATCCTCGAGTGACATTGGCGAGCCTGAAGAGAAAGCTCTGAATTTTCCGACTTTCGCGAACTTTTGACCATCATTCGACGCCTCGGATTGTAGTAAGGCTCATAAGAATCGTCTCTGTACAAATCAACATCTTCTAATACGTTGATTAAATCGTTTTCCCAGTCGGAGAAACTCAAACCTCCTCGTTTTTAAGTCGATGTCGGCGCTCCAAGATAAAGGCGATGATGCTGTTACGAGGCCCATAAATACTCGTATATGAGCTTCTGCGGTTGAAATAGACAGACTCTGGAAAGATTAAAGTAGGAAATATCGTCGAGCGAAGCGTCGTAAAGCGTCGCCAAAACAGAACTCGGCACCGGCCGGCCGTCAGGACGCGTCGCACGAAGACGCCATTCTTCTTTTTGTCCCGGCTTTAGGCGGTCGCGGAAGCTACTCCAGCGCATCAAAAGGCGCTTGTCGGGTTGCGGCCGCTCGACTTTAAAAAGTCCGATTCGACTTTGCCGTCGCGTATACAAGATTACGGTGAACGTAGCTCCATCTCCGTAAGCCCTCTTTATAGGCAAGGAGGTGAACAATGGAACTATCGAGCGCGAGGTAGCGCTTTTCGATGATGGTATCAGGCGTGGAGGTCAGGCAATAAAGTGTGCGTCGCACACCCGTTCCTACGTAAAGATCAACGCGAGATTTGTCGCCGGGAGTGGCGTTGTAGGCCCACAGCATCTCATTTGAAGGCGACTTTTTATCGTTGGTGGAGAACAAAAAGCAAGTGTTTGTAAATTGTATCCGCACCCTCGACAAACGTCTCCACGATATATTTTCCGGATTTCAAGCCGGCGAGCGCGGCAGGTTTGAATGCCTTCTCCGTGTATAAAGTATCCTGCGCCACAATCTTGCCGCCGATCTTCGAGCCATCGTCTAAGCGCACGATATATCGGCCTGAAGCGAGCGAAATCTTGTTTCCGTAGCCCAAACGATGCACTCTAATCTCCGGCAGTCGCTCTTTGCAGATGATAGAGGCCAACTTGCTTCCGTCCGGTAGCGCTTTGTGCCGGCCGAAATATAGGTTTGATCTGAGCGCGTCTCGCCATCGGGCGCCACAATCGAAGCTGAGACCGACACAGTCAAGGTCGACATCGCCAGCGAATTGATTGGGGCTTCCTGAACCTCGTCCGCATCATCATCAAGCCCAGATTCGTCAGACATAAACACGTCCTCGTCGACCGAAACTACGGAATCGACCACGCAATCCTCATCCTCCAGATAGGCAATATCATCATCATCTCTTCGTCCGCATTCTTGTGCGGCGGCGGCAGGGAGTTTGACGGCGATAGAGAAGTTTCCCCTCGTCGTCCGTCTCGGTTGTACCTTCCGTAGTCTTTTTCTGATCCGAATAATACCCCATTCAGCGCGACCGTATAATTGACTTTCGATTTCCGAAGCGGCACACCGGAATACGTAGTTGCCTTTCCGGTGAACTTAACTTCGTCTCCAATCTGATAATCTTCCTTTGGCGCGTCCAGTTTAACCTCGAAGTAGGGCGTTTATACTCTTCTACGTGGAAGGAAGTACCGCCTCGCTGTTTGTTGTACGAAGCTGGGATCGAGAAAGTTCCGGCAGGGCACACCCGACAAGGTAAAGTTCCTCCGCCGCGCCCAGCTCGTCCGTCTTCAGCGTATCGAGATCGACTATCCGACCATTGACGTCGTACAACTGAAAAGGAAGGGTAAACCTGCCTCTACGCCGATCGAATCTCCATTTTTGCGTATAAGCCGTAAGGCCAAACTGCACCTCTTGGCCCGGTCTATAAATACCGCGGTCCGTATAGACGCGCACTTCATACTGTTTTCTTAGTTTCGATGTCCTGGAAAAATACCCACTAGAGTAGTCTAAATCGGAAAGGCGTCATTACCTACCGTCAAATAAGAATAATTGCCATATCTCGCGTCGAGGTAGCTCAAAGAAGTAGCCTGTTTGATCCGGCTTAGCCGTAGTCGCGAGTTGGTAAGTATCATTATCTCTATTCCAACCCTCAGGTTTTGAGCGTCCCGCCCGTAACGGTGCACCCGTCTTTCTATCTCATCGCGATGACGCCAGCCCTCCCATTGGCTGCACTAAGGCAAATCGAAGCCACGCGCGACACATACAGCGGCATAATGTCATCCTCTAGTGCAACAAGTAAATGCCCGGTTCGTCGAGCTTAAAGAAGAGCAATCTTATAGCTAGTATAAGACACATCGTGTCTCAATGGTTTGAGTAGCGTCTGCAAGAGTTGCCCGGTCTTCACTATTTTACGGAATTCCTCCCGTCCTCTGCCTCGAAAACAGCTGATCTGTCGTCAAGTTAGTACGATATACTTTCACTTCCGCTTGCTTCCAAATTGCCCGAACGTATGTTTAGGGCGAATTTGCTCTCCCGATAAAAGACCTCTTTCTCGGTATGCATCGTCACAAATGCGCGATTTTTCTTAATCAAGAAGTTGCTTAATTCAGCCGCATACTCACTTTTTTCCATATCGCGTCAAGCCTCTTCGCCAAATTGATGAGCGGCGTCAAGTCTCTATCATATTCATCTGTGGTAGGCGCATTGATGATGGCGATGTACGTAAGTGCGTTCATAGGGCAAATCGCGAAATTCCTCTTCACTCGCATCAGCGTTGCATAGCGGGCGCTTCTAAGCGCATTATCGTTGGGATAAGGCGCCGCCTTATACTATCGAGCGTAGCGAGCAGGGCTGCGTTTGATTACCTTGCCGCCGATAATAACGAATCACCTGATGGCGCAGATTAGCCTGGCCGCCGTAGAGCGATAAGCCTGTTTCCGAGGCTCCGTCGGCCATAAAGAGGCTGGAGCAAGTCGTGATAATACTTACTGTCCTCTTTTATATCAAAACAGCGCTTGATAATCCTTCGTCGTGGCCCGTGCGAGCAGCGCCGGATCTTGCATCGCCTTTTCTGATGAGGGCGCTACGCCGCGCTGAAGTGAAGCGTATCGTAGTCGCATCGAATATGCAGCGCTCCCAAAAGCGCCTGCAAGATGACGAGCGACGAGTTTTTCATTCTTCATCACTCGCCTCAGCGCTCCCACTTCCGGTAGCAGGAGTCGGGCGAGATTTCTTCTTGCACTTTACAGCGTGAAGATCATGGAGCGGATCAGCGCCCGTCGTTCTTTCATTTGCAGCTTTGCGCCCGATAGTTTGTAAAATGGATAAGGCCGTTTTGAGGCTTATCATCATCAAAGCATCCTCGTATTTGCTCCACACTCGTACGATCGTGCAGCTGCGCTAAAGCACGACAACAGCCCAACGCATAGCAATAGGCACCTCTTCCCACTGATATATGGTTTTATTCTTGCACAACAAAGGTGCATACAATTTTTACACTCACTCAGCCAACATCCATAATTTTAGCTAAAGCGTCGAAAAATCGACAAGATCGACATTTTGACTCCAACAGTCAGGACCCGCTCAAAGCCAAAAAGGGTGCTTTCGCCGATTTTCAAAAGGCTTTCGGGGGCAAACGATTTTACAAGCGACCCATCGTTTGCCGCCATCAAACTCATCGTTTGCCGCCACCAAAAACCATTGTTTGCTCCCACCAAACGATAGTTGCTCCCCGGCAAACGAAGGCGTATGCGCTCGAGCGCAACCATAGTAGCAAAAGCGGGCGGAAACTAGCGTTTCCACCCGCTCAAAGGTACTGCTTCAAAGACAGATCTTCTGCACCGCACCGCCCGCTTGATGACGTGAGTGCCGCTCGGAAGCGTCGTCGAATAAGCGTTAGTCGTCGTGTTTACGAGTTTTTGGCCCGAAAGGTGCGAGATGCTCACCGCCACGGGGCTTGCTGCCGCAATAGAAACCGAACGGCCGCTAACCGTGATCAGCGGTGCGCCGGAAATGGTGGAACAGAGGCTACAGTATCACCGAGATAATCAGCCCATCCCTTGCCGGAAGCAGCCAATTGATAGCCCTCGGGGACACTCGTCGGGGCTTGCTCGCCGATGCGGCAGATCAGCGTGCACCCTTATCGCCTGCGCACCTGCGCCTCATGGTAACGATCGTGAACCGTCACTTCGACATCGCTCTCATTCGTCAAGCCGGCCGCATGGCGGGCTGCAATCTGAGAGCGATGGCTTGCCATACTGCGTCGTCGCTTCCAGAAGACGCACGGAATGCCGGGCGAGGGAGAAGAGAAACGCGTAGGCCTGCGCCACATTTCCCGTGAAGCGGTTGTCATCGCGATCCGTACCATGATTATCTACGGGACGTAACCGCGTAAGCGCGGGTAGACTTGATGATGAATCAAGCCAGCGGGCGCCAGGTCTTGCCATCCTCCTGCCAAGCCATCTTGCTAAAATCGGCTTTTTGCGAGGTCCGTTGTTGAGGCCGCATACTTCGAGGGGAAATCAAAGGCCGTCGAGTTGTAACCTATAGCCTCGATCCAGGCTTTACATTTATCGTAAGAGCCATCCCAATACTCGCCTCCGGAGAGTGGGGCTGCGAAGCCGTATTATAACTGCCGACATAGCGACCGGCGAAGCCCTAGCGAGATCGTAGCGCCACGAGATCGTAGCCAAGTCGGCCTTGGGCCATTTGAGGTAAGCCTCGACATCTTGCTGAACAAAAGGGGTTCGTGTGGTCGAGATCGCGCGCGCCGCAGTTTTCGCCCGTATCAGCTGCACCCGTGGCCTTGCCGCGTCAATCGCCCGCATTGGGGTCGGTGTTCATCTCATCCGTATTGCAGATGTGCTCAGCCGTGAGTTGGAAGCGGCCGAAAGTGCCAAGTTGTCCTCAGAAAAATTGCCCCCAGCCGGTGTAGCCGGCTCGATGATTGATGACGATGTTCAGCGATCACGTGAACGCCGGCGGCGGAAAGCAGCCGTCAAGCCGTTTTCAGGTCGGCCGGACTTCCCCAGCAGGATTGCTGATTGCTCCACCGCTGCGGATGGTAGCCGACATTGAGCCGCCGGTCTTGTTGTCGCCTTCGCCGGTAGCAGAGGCGGCAACCAAATCATTGTGAAACTTTGCTAATATCGCTCACTTCGGGCAGCATTGCGTCCAGCCCGTGAGGCTTTGCGAATTCCAATAAAAGCCCTGCAACGTAATGTCCTGCGAGATGGCGGGGACTGGGCGCCTAAGGCACCTGCGCCTAAGAAAAGGGGCGAAGACGGAAGAAAATATGCGTTTCATATCAATACAAAATAAACAATCACGAATGCGCAGTCGGCCTAAAAAGGGCTTCCGATAAGACGGAGCGACTGCCACATTCGTGATGCCTGCGTATTATATTATTGTATGCGACCCGTATTGTCAGAGAAATTCAGGTATACACGCTCGCCGGCATTTGCAGAAACGCGCGTTTGGTCGCCGCCCGTTCCGCGATATTCAATCTTACCGCCAAGGGATGATGAACTCCATCTTCCACCAGTCGATCGTGAGACTTCGGTTTGCACGTGGATGCGCACTTCGCCTGCGGCAGAGGCGCGGGAGAAACAAACTCGCCCGTGCGGGTTGTCGGAATGGTGAAGCGGTTGGCTGCTACTGCGCCCGTCCAGCCGCCTACCGTGTTGCCGATGAGGTAAACCTCGGGCGGAAGACTTCGACAGCTTTGGTGTCGGCATGACGCAGATCAAATACCAGCTCGGCTGCGCCAAACTTGAGGTTGCCTCCATCAACGTGAACACCGGAAGCCGCATTGTCGCCTGCTACAACGCCGGGAAATCATTGCCCCAACCTGCTTGCGGTGCAAACTTGATCTGCTCGCCTGCATCGGCGTAGATGATCTTCCAATATTCGTCGCTCTGACCGTTGACGGGATGAGCTTGGACCAATCGGAAGGAGCTGCGCCCAATTATAATGACTGCCGGTCACATACAGTTCAGAAATCAAACCCTTGACGGTATAGCGGAAGTTGACTGCGTCGAAGGTAACGACATACTTGCCGGCCTTCTCCAAAAGCATCGTCTGCGGATTGTTCCACACGACAAAAGTCTTCTAAGCCCGTAGCTACCATTGGTCGCACATCCGAGCGACTGATCGATATCCTGATCATCGACAGCTTTCTGCCCGAAGATGCGCCAGTAACAATTGTCGGCGGTAACGGTAATCGGCAGCTTCGTAGATGCCATTGCCTTGTCGTCCATCTTTTTACTGCTTGGTTATACTTCCAATTGTTGAAGTCGCCAAGCGGGTAATAGTTGACCTCGCGCGCCGGTGTGGCTGCGGGCGTGTAATTGACTGATGTCGTTGGTTTGCACGACAAGCGCCCTGCCCCTACTTTATCCTTAGCGGCAGCATTCCGACGCATCGTAAGCGTGCGCTGAACAGCGGCCTTGCTGTTAGCAAAAGGCTACCTGAGCAGCAGAGTCGAGGGGCGGCCTTGGTCACGTAGATATTCTTTTCCTTGAGAAGAAGGGAACTTCGTAAGTGCCGTTGACGATAAAGCTTTTTCAAAAGACCACATCGGTCAAAGCTTGATCGTTGGCGCCGAGATATACCGCCACGTTGAGCGTATCGCCGGCTGGTCCCTGACGATATCCTTATCTGTGCCGTTGCCCAATTGAGCTGTGACGGCAGCAATGGCACTGCTGCTGCGCGTTGGATTGCGGTTGAGCCCAGTCTTTGAAATCTTCGTTGCAAGCAGAGAAGATTCCGGCCGACAAGAGCAAACCTACCATCAAAAATATATGCTTCATCTTGTGTTGTTTTATTGTAAGCGGCGAAGGCGGAAGCGCTCAAAAGCGTTAGCAACCGCCGCCTTCGCGACTGAGTTTGTTAATTGGCCAGCTGCCTTCGCCCGTGGTGAAGTTGAGATGAATCTGCTGGCCTACCTGCACCTGAATTGAGTAAGCGGCTCCCTTATCTTTATTCCAGCCATCGAGGAGATCGACGTCACGATAGAAGATCGTCTTCACCATCGAGCAAGGTAAGCTCGGTGCGCCGCCCAGTCGATCGTCGTCTTGATCGCGATGCGGACTTCGCCGGCTGCGCTGAGGTCGGCGAAACGAAGTCGCCATTTTTCCATAGCCGGAACAGTGAAGCGGAATTGTTGTTCCACTCCCACGTACCTCCGTTAGTAGCTCCGAAGGGTAGACTTCAGCGGGAAGGAAATGGAGTGTATAGTCTACTTTATTGCCATTGACAGCGGTTTCTACGACAACCGTGTACCAACCTGCGTTGGGACCTTGATATTGGCACCTTCGTTAGCAGCATCAGCGGATACGAGGTTTGAACCCGTTTGATCGTCGATCGTCAGTTGGCCCAAAGCCTTTGTCTCTACCGGCCCAGCGTTGTCGGGGTTAACCTTAAACTCTGCGTTGGCAGAGAAATAAACCACGCCGTAGAAATAGCCGGCCTTACCGTAAAGCCGGATTGAGCATAACCCACTTGCTCCAATTGTCGGCAGCGGGAAACTTCGGTGATGTACATCTTTTTCGGGCAAAGTAGCCGTGACTTGCGGTGCATAAGGCAAACTACTTGCGGAAGGCGAATCGTATTTGAGAGATTTCAAGTTTTTCGTTGCCGTAAATATTGGCGCGCAAACGAATGAAGACGGGTAAAGCTGTCGTTGGCGTGACACTGCCGGCCAACTTCAGGATGGCATCATTCAATTCGAAGCCGGCACATTCATACGAGCACTGGTATGCGTCGTAGGCAAGGCTATGAAGCTGGCAGAATCGCCCGTGAGCGATACTTCACGGTATAAACAGTAGAAGCCGGGAAGCCATAGGCAGGCTGCGAGGTCGTTAGTTCGACATACGCGCATGTCTTGAGGTCATACACGTTGTTGGCTGCAAAGGGCGGCTCATTGAGCACGAAAGATGCAGCATCTTGTAAATGCGGATTGCTGCTCGTATCTTCGCTGCAAGCAGCAAAGAAGGGTAAAAGTCAAAGCGACGAGCAGCAGGGAAAATATATGTTTCATTGTTGTTGCTATTTATATAATGTCTGCCGCGGTTTAGTAGCCGGGATTCTGACTGATGTGGTCTTGCTCTTCAAACGGAATGGGGAAAAAGATTATACTGTGCGTTGACTGCATTGCCTTTTGTAGGTGCCGCCTTTCCAATCCCACATATATTTACCTGAAGTGAAGAAGCCAAAAACGAACGAGATCGCTGCGCGGCGACGTCCTTCAAAAAGTAGAACTCTGCGCGACCATTCGTCGCAAAGAATCTTATCGTCGACTCGTGTGAGCGGCTGTGCGTTGGCACGACTGCGGATCACGTTGATGTCGTTCAAGACCAAAGCGGGCGCTACGCCGAGACGGTAGTTGGCCTCTGCACGCGTGAGGGGTAAGCCCTCAGCGACGCGGAAGAGGGCACGTCGGTATCAGGAAATTTTGTATCGCTGGGGCGGCCGCCCTGTTGCGTAGACGTTAGACCATTTTCAAGATGGAGAGACCGGCCGTAAAGGAGGTGATGGGCGAAGTCTCGGTCGTACGGACGTCTTTCAATGCGCCGTCTTTCATTTCTCCACCTCCGTAGAACATAGCGCGGTCATCGTGGGCTGCGAGACGAATAGCACGCACATTAAGCTTCACCATTGTTGCTTTTCGCTTGTTGCCAAAGGCACATCGGAAAGTTGCTTGAAGAACTTAAGAACCATAGCTTCGCGAGCGCGGTTACACGTCCAAGCTTCGGTAGTGCACAAGCGGGCGTACCATTACCGCGCGTGGAAGCAATCGCGTATTCGGAGCCACTAGTAGCTTTGTGTCTTTTTACCGTCGCAGCGGATCGGAAGATGATTTCCTGACGCGCCAGTTGGTTTTCACCATTGTCGCCCATAAAGAGTTGCTCGTAAGCCGTATAACCATTGAGCGATTGGGTATTGAGCTTGTAGCCGCTCTCGTTGATCACCTTATCGGAATAGTCTTTTTGCGGCTTGCCATTGAGGGTGTTCGGTATAGACGCCTGCATTCAAATAGAGGCGGGCTAATAACATCCACGCAGCAGCTTTATCCGCACGGCCGTAAGCTGCAGCACCGGGTTCGGAGATTGATCCGTAGCAGAACCATCGCTTATAGCCTTTAATTCGGCCGTGATGTAATCGAAGACGTCTTTGCGGCTCTTCTCGACGGGAATATCTGTGTTATAGTGTTCTTTAAACGGAGCCTTGCCATAGAGATCACTGAAGTAATAGTAATGGAGCGCACGTAGGAAACGCACCTCTGCGCGCTGCTTCAAGGTCTCTGCGTCAGTCTTGCCCTCAGTATTGTCGAGGAAGAAGTTTGCAAAGCGTGATGTTAAACTCCAAACGGTAATAAGTCAAATTATTGAGCCCGTGAGAGGGAGTTCCAGTTAAGATTCGTGAGGGTCTGAAATACCCGGGTCGCTTTTGCCACGTCCAAACCGTCTCATCGGAAGGTAACTCCATTGGCCTCGAATACGACGATAAAGCGATGAATTTCCTTCATCAAACTGCGCCATATCGGGTTCCCCTTTTGTAGCATCACTGCCGGACCTTTAATACCTGTAAGTATTAAATACCATATATCTTTGCCAACGTTCCCATTTGGTTGAACGTTGTATTGGTTTGCGGATCTTTAATCGATTGATTCAAGTCGTTGACGCAAGACGTCGTCGAAACGGAAAGCGCCAGCAGAAGAGCCGCAGAAGTTATTTTGTTTATGAATTTTAGTTTCATAATGCGTATGTTTTTGTTTGTTAGAACTGCAAAGCTTACGCCGAGCATATAGGGTTGTAGGACGAGGATGAAGTTATTATCTACGCCGTTGCCAGGAATCGATTTCCGGATCAAGTCCTTTGTACTTCATAATCACAAATGGATTTTGAACGGTAGCGTAAACACGGCCGCTGATGCCACCATACTTGCCGGCCTTAAAGAGATCGCGGAAGGTATAGCCAAGCGTAATGTTGTCGAAGCGCAAGAAGCTGGCGTTGCGTACGAGATAGTCGCTCATATAATAATCTGTCTTGCCCGTGAAGCCGAGATCGACTGCCTCTTTCGTAACATTGAATAGGCACCATTGGAATAGATACTGCCCAAGTAACGTTAGCCTTATTGCTCAAGAAGTCATAGTAGAGGTAGTTATTCAAACTAGCGCGCATCGTAAAGCTGAAGTCCCAATTCTTATACAAGAACTTGTTGGTCATACCCATCGTTACGTCAGCTGTAGGCTTTTTGTAGACATACTTATCATCTTTCATTGATGATGCCGTCGCCATTGCGGTCTACGAAGACACCTTCAAGGGGCGTCCGTTCTTGTCGTACACTTGTTGATAAACGTGAAGCTATTTGCAGGTCGGCCGACGATATTGAGCTTGTACTTTATTACCCAAACCGCGCGAAATGCTGTTGCCCGCTTTAATAATAGTATTGTCGCCCGTGAGCTTAGTAATCTTATTACTATTCCACGTTGCGTTGGGTAAGTTACTGCCACGTGAAGTCGTTGAGTAACAACCGGACGCGCATCAATAGAAAAATTCGAGACCCGTATTACGGAGCGAACCGATGTTCTTCGTTACATAATTACTAAAATTAGTACCTGCCGGCACCTGAACTCAGAAATCAAGTCGTTCGTCTGGCGATAATAGTAATCAACAGCAGCCGAGAGGCGTCCATTAAGGAGAGAAATCCACCGGCGTTCCACGTCGTCGTGCGTTCCCACTTCAAGTCAGGATTATAAGCTTCCGGACGATGGGATTGTGAAGTATTCATCTCCGAAAGGATACTGCGCATAACTGTTACCCTGCACATAACGTGGTAAATAGTAGAAATCATCAACCGATATTCTGCTGACCGGTAATACCCCCAACCGAGGGCGGAGCTTCAATTCATCAAGCCAGCTCACGTCTTCAAGAAATCTTCTTGCTTAAGTTTCCAGCCCAACGCCAAAAGAAGGAACGTGCCCCAACGATGTCGCAAAACGTGAAGAGCCGTCCCAACGCATTGTGAAGAGTCAAGAGGTAACGATCCAAAAAGCGAATAGTTCAAGCGGCCGAAATAAGAAACGAGCGAGTTACGATAAATGTGCATTGTCTCTTTGCGGTAAGCCGGGTTATAGGGATTGGGTTTATCTAATTTCGTTCCCGTTGCATCATACCAATCAGAGCCACTACCTCACTGAATATACGGCGATGGAAGTGCTCTTCAGCACCGGCCATCACGTCAATCATATGCTGATCAAACGTATGTATATATTGTGCATAGATATTGCCTTGCAAGTTGTATTTATAAGACTTCGCGTACCCATCCCACTCATAATAGTTGTTGCTGAAGGAGTAAGGAGAGATAGTCGTATTCTGCAAACCTTCCGAATAGTCGCCACCGAGGTTGGCGTGGATGTGAATATCCGGGAAGAAGTGAGCTTTATAGTCTCGCCCTCAGCGTTAGCAATAAACGTATTAGCATTTGAGCGGTCGTTCTTTGTTGAGCAGCGCCACGGGGTTCTGCGGCGTATTCGTATTTGTCGTTGCCGTCCAACCGGGATTGTTGAGACAGATGTAGGATCCATCTTTTGGTAATAACCTCCCGTGAAGTTAACGTTATCCGGATTCGACGAGTACACAGGGCGCGTCGGGTCGATACCGGTTGCTGCGCCAAACACGCCACCATCAGCAGCTAGCGATTCAGCGTCTCATATCTAGCCGTCAAATTGATTTGCAGGTGATCCTCAAAGAAACTCGGCGACAAATTTAGAGCTGCCGTGAAGCGCTCGAAGCTTGATGTCTTTACGATACCATTATCATTCGTATAGCCCAAGCTGACACGATAAAGGGAAGTTTCCGAAACCGCCACTGATACTCAAGTTATGATCTGTACCCAAAGCCGTGCGATAGATTTGTTTTTGCCAATCTGTATTGTCTGTACCGAGTGCAGCATCAATGCAGCCATGGGGGTCAGCGGGGTTTGCGGCGAGATAAATGAGCGTAGGGCGCGGCTACCATCGCCATTAAGTAAGTCATAAGTCTTACGCGTCGTGCCAAAGGATACGTGTCCATTATACGTAACGCGCGGCGCCGATTGCTTGCTACCTTTTTCGTCGTAATGATAATGACGCCATTACTTGCGCGACTGTCCGTAGATAGTAGTTACTGGCATCTTTCAACACCGCATAGCTGGCGATATCTTCCGGGTTAACCATCGCGAGGCGTTGGAGAGCCCTATACGCCTTCATTGTCCATGAGCCAAACCGTCGATGACGATCAGCGGGTCGTTTGAGGCGTTGAGCGAGAACCACCACGGATGCGGATCTTTGCACCTGCACCCGGCTGGCCGCCTTCTGACGCCACATTGACGCCGGCTACTTACCGACCAACATATCCTGCGCACTCGTTGTCCAAAACCTCTGGTGAGTGCGTCGGGTTTCAACGCCGTCACGGAGCAGCGGTTGCGTCCGACTTCTTCACCCGGCGTAGCCGATAAACTACAGCTTCGGTCCAAGTCGTTGTTTTCTTCAAGACGATTTTCAGGTTTTTCTCCTCCGCCTTAACCGTCACGGTTTTGTAACCGATATAGAAACATGAAGCGTAGCACCCTTTTGCGTCTGCAAGGTAAGTTACCGTTGTCATCTGTATTGGTTGACGCCTTCTGTTGTCGTCGACGCCATCGCAGCAAAAGACCACCGGCACGCCCTGGGTGTCTTGAACGTGTCCCTTCACCGTTATGGTCTGTGCCAAGGCGGAGAAGGAAACTAAAGATTCCTGCCAGCAGAGCAAGAATCTTTTGAGCAATTGCTTTCTCATTTGTCTATGTTTATGATTTGTTTTATTTATAATATGTGTGCAATAGGATGAGTTCTTGCTACGATAGAGCGCCGTTGCGGGCTGCGTCGGCGCAGAACGGCCTGATAGTGCCGCAACGGCTGATGCAAAGCATCCGCTGTTGTGGCACTCCACTGATTATTTACGGATGATACGTTGCGAAGCCACCGCCACTTGCAGCGTGGGCAGAGCTTTGTTTTGTTCGGTACAATCATGATGGTGTAAGCCTTCGGGTTTTTATCAGCTCGCATCTTTGGCATCGGCGTAGATGGTTGCTATTTCTTTGCCCAGGTGTGAGGGAAGTCGAAGTTGAGTTTAGATGTATGGCCGTTTCATCTGCCGTGCAACCTGCAAACGATTGTCCGTGCCTTTTGGCTTTGCGGGCAATGGTTATGTAATCGCCCAGCTCTGCTTCGAGATACAAACTCTTATCCTGAGTCTAACGCACATCTTTTAATAAATTGGAAGGCATCCATGTGGGCTTGATAATGTTCGGGAATGTCGGCTGCCATCTGCAACGGACCCTGCATCGTCACGTAGAGACAATTGGCGTGCCAAGGTCGAGCGTACTCTTGAACCGTTGTTCGGATTCATCTTTGAGAGGTCCATTTCGAAGATACCGGGTGTGTAGTCCATCGGGCCACCTATGAGTCGGGTGAAAGGAAGTATGGTCGTATGGTCAACGGGGTTGCCGCCAAAGGCCTCATATTCCGTTCCGCGCGCACTTTCGTTGCCGATCAAGTTAGGATATGTGCGGCAGATGCCCGTAGGGCGCGTTGCCTCGTGCGCGATTGACCATTATTTTATAATCAGCTGCTTTTCGTCAAGCGGTAGAGATAGTGATTGTTAATCCACTGATCGTAATGGTGATCGCCACGCGGCAATATGTTGCCCACATAGCCGCTCTTTACGGCCGGATAGCCGTTGTCTACCATAAATTGGTAGGCCTTATCGAGATGGCGCTCATAGTTGCGCGTCGACCCGGACGTTTCGTGGTGCATAATCATCTTAACGCCTTTTGAGGCGGCGTAAGCCCTGAATGCCGCTTTTGACGTCAAAAGTCAGGATGCGGCGTCACGAAATCGAAAAACGGAGTCTTTTCGTGGCGTACCAATCTTCCCAACCTTCGTTCCAACCCTCCACGAGGACGGCGTCCGAGCCGTGTTCGGCTGCGAAATCGATGTAGCGCTTCACGTTGGCTGTGTTTTGCATGTGTCTTCCGTTGGGTTTCGGTTTTCGAATAATCGGTTTCGCCGAGTCTTACGGTCAGTAAGTCGTCGGTATAAGCCCACGTACCTTTATTGGTAATCATATCCCGCAAACGCCGATGTATTTTGTCGGCTTGGTCCAGCTCGATATCTTTAATCTTGCACGGCTCGTTGAGGTTGAGCGTCATACGGGAAGCCAGGATGTCAGCTCCTTTTTCGCCAACGATAATCGTGCGCCACGGCGATACGCAGGGGTCTGCATATAGCCTTTATCTCCGCGTGCGTCGGGCGTGAGCCAGCTTTCAGAGTCATCGTCTTGTCGTCCAAGTTCAAGTGCATGGTAGAATAGTCGATACAAGCAGCTTCGTGCAGGTTGATGTGAGGCCGTCGATGTCTTTAGCATCAAGGCTGTCTGTACACGGTCGGCGAAAATGGTGTTTGCGAAGAATTAGGGTGTGATGGCGGCCTTCATTTTGCCGCGTATTTCAGAGGAGTTTGACGCAACGGTTTCGTATTCCTGCGCATCGTAGTCGCCCGGAAGCCACCAAGCTGTGTGGTCACCAGCCAGGGCAGACTGCGAGCGCTCTTCTTTGATGGTGAAGTAGGTCAAATTCTTCTGCAGGGAAACTCATAGCGGAAAGCAAGGGCCGTCATTAAACAATCTGAAGCGGATAATGATGTGGCGATCGTTTTTGGGTTGTTCGAGCGTTACAGCCATTTCGTTATAATGATTGACGAATACTGCTTTCTTCGCCCCAAACGGGTTGCCAAGTTTCGTCGAAAGCGGAGGTTTCGGTCTTAGTCAAGCGGAAGCCCGTCATTAAATCGGCTTTCTGATCCAAAAGTACTGGCGTCTTTACGTTGCTTAAACTCGAAGTCGACGGCTGCATTTGGGTCTTCGCGGCTGGAGTTCGAGGCCCTAACATTGAGGGGCGAACGACGGCTTTTTCCCTTGCTAGGTCAACGAACACAGGACGTCCCGCAGCGTTCAAACTGAACGTCATCTCAAACTTGCCGTTGGGCGAGGCCAACTCTTGCGCGTGCAGTCCGACGCGACTGCAGCGAAAGAAAACAGGCAGAAAAGGATCTTTTTCATTATAATCTGATTGTTTGGTTTTTGTTTTGCAAAAATACAACGCTTAACAGTCACTCGCAGACTATAAGAAAACATGTAGGTTTTTAGAAAGGAAATTCTGCTAATCTTTTTATATTACAGTTATTTATCAAGCATCCTATTTATGTAGATTCCATGTAAAATTCATTTTGTAAAGTAAATTTTTACAAAAAGAGCGTTGCAACTTCAACAAAACCCTCCTTTTGCTTATTCTAAAATAGCAATTTTGCACTTGTAAAAACTTCTTTTCTTCGTTATTTGGAAGCCGTTTGAAGTTGACAAACGAACAGCCATAACGCTTTTTGGGTAGGTCTACCTTCCCCAAGTGGAGTTATGAATCGCTATTGCACACGACAAGTAATGCAACGCGGATGTTGGGATTTAGGCCATCTTTACGCAAACTACAAACGGAATAAGGCTTCATTTTCAACAAGCAACGCATAGGCGATTCGTTTGCTGCCGCAAACGATGGTTTGCTGCCGGCAAACGATGGTTTTGGCGCGAGACGCTACGATGGTTTGCTGCCGGCAAACAACTAATTGCTTGCGTAGGTGGCGCGGTGAAATGGAAATCTATGGCTGTTTAATCAGTCGCGACTAAAGGGTTTTTACATTTTGTGCAGGCTTTTGGAGATGGGTCTACTTCTTTAAGGCTTTTTAGGGGAATAAAAGGGGAGAATAATCCGGTTATTACAGTCGGAAGGGATAGTAGATTTAGACTTTTGAACAGGCATTAAGATTTAAATGGTTCACTTCCGAAATTACGCATATTGAAGTAGGCGAAAAATGAGCTAATCTCCGATGAAATGGGCAAAAATATGCATTTTCAGTCTCAAAAGAGGAGAATGTTAGCCCATCTTAAAAACGCTGCCGGAGCGGTCTAAGTCCTGCTCGGTTCGTGGTGTGAGAAGAAGAACGCGGGGCACGAGAAAATTTAATTTGGGAAAGCGTTTGTTCTACGAATAACGGGCTTTTTATGTGAATTTCAGCACGACCAACAGTTTAGCGCTTGTGACTTCTTGACTTGCCTTGTGCGCTTCTAAATCAATATGTCTAACATTCTTAATTTTACATTATGCATTCAAAAAGCTTTACATCTCTGCCGGATTGGTGCTGAGGCGCGGCTTTTGCGCACCGGCGCTGGCGGATCAAGTCAAACCTAAAGGCTACTCCACGAATCAGCCCAAATAGTACTCACTACGGGCGAAGATCTCGAGTGGATGTCATCATCAATGCTGACGAAGAGGAAATGGGCAATGTTTGGGTCGACTTGAACAACAACGGAACCTGCGACGAAGACGAGCCTGTCACAGACTTCGGCGGGCAAATCGACTTTACGTGTGTGGATAAAAAGATTACGATCTACGGAAATATTACGGGACTCAACTGCGCGCAAAAATGAATTGACGGCGATTGATGTCTCGGGCGCGCCGCAACTGATCAAACTTATGGCCGGCCGTAATCATTTGAAAGAAAATTGACCTCAGCTATAACGCAAACTTGCAAGAGCTTTACCTATGCAAGAATGAGCTTTTGTCTATCGATCCAACACCGTGCCAATATTTGGTGGAGTTTGACGTGGATGAGAACAAACTGAGCGAAATAAATCTGAGCAATTGCCCGAACCTGACTAAATTCTCGTGCACACGCAGTGCGATTAAGACGCTTGACCTTTCATCGCAGCGCAATCTGCGCATACTCTACTGCGGCGGAAACAACTTCGACCTCGCTCGATCTCTCTAAATGTACAGAACTGCGTGAGGGCTACGTGCGCCAACAACTTGCTGGAAAATATTTCGATCGCAGCTAACAAAAAATGAAGGAGTTCTACTGCGCGGCTAATAAATTCACGACGTTGGATGTTTCACAAAACACAAAATGAGTTGCTCGACTGCCGTGATAATCAACTGGCGTCGCTAGATATCTCAAATCTCTATGAGCTTCATACAGCAGCCTGCTGGCTATAACCGCTTGAACACGTGACTTTCCCAATCGAAAGGATGGCAAACACGCCGGGCTGATTAACCTACGCCCAAAGCAATGCGCTTTCTCGCTGCGCTGGAGCGCACACGGATATGAAAAGTGCTGTATGTGATGGAGAATAATTTTAGTGAGTTGGGTTGGAACTGATCCCGCAATTGACGCTGTTTAGCTGTTCATCGAGACGATTAAAAGAACTCTCAGCAGGCGCAAACGGTATGCTGAAAACGCTGGGCGCAGCTAATGCGCAGTTGAAATCGATGATTTGAGCTCTAACAGAGCGCTGACGGTCTCACAATGCTACGGCAACGAAATTAACGGGGATGCGATGACGCTTTGATTGCTTCGCTGCCTGCACGTAGCGCGATGGAACCGGGCGAAGCCTTCGTTGTGAACACGCCGAAAGGAGATAAGAATCGTTCGCCAAGCGGATGTGAGCAGCCAAGAAGATTCATTGGCAAATCTTTAACTTTCTCGACGGCGTTAACGAGGTCACCAAACCCCATATGAGGGTAGAGGTTGGCATTCAAACGCCGGGGTCGTTGACCCGTCATTGTCGCTGATGGCTTCAGGTCGCACTCTATATTAGAGATGGAGGCAAGGCTACGCAGGACTTGCTTTTACGTCATTGACGCTGCCGGGCGCACGGTCTTGACGCAAGGGAGTGGATAAAGGCTCTAACATCGTGGCATTACCGAATCTGTCGGGCGGCGTTTACGTAGCACGCATCGGACAATGGAACCCGAGAGTTTAGCATTCAATCAGTTTTTCGATACTTTTTCAAACGCGCAGCAGCTCTTACATGAAGGGCCGCTGCTTTTATGTGGGCATCCTCACGCAAACGGGATGGTGATGACGAAATCCCGCCACACGGCACGCTTGCGACCGGTGGCAGGATAACTATTGTGTGATTAAGTACTTATTATTTGTGCAAAGGCACTAAGGGTGCGGGCTCCGTACTCGGATCGCGATCTTTGAGCAGTTCGAGCCAGCGTTTGTAAGCTAATTTATCAGACTTTTCAGGTAACGGATAATAATGTGATCGTTTTCTTTCTGATGCTCTATGTTAAGCAATAGCACTTTTTAAAACACAACATTGCTAACCCAAGTATACGGCATTTGTTTGTCGGTGAGAGAAGATGAGGTATAGTTTTTCAATACCTTTATGCTCAAACAAATTGTGTAAAGCAAAAAGCAACCTTACCATAAGCTATCCACGAGTTCATATTGGGCATCGGAGAAACAACAAATGTACTTGTGGCGATTTTCATCGGTGCGCATATGATACATAATATGCTCGGTAGAAGAAAACCGTGGCACTCTGCGCTTTAACCATCGCAACTGCGGGGTCGTCAGCCGAATCGGCCGCGCCGGCACTGCCGCCAGTGGCGGGCACGTATAGTAAGGTGACGCCGTATTGAAAGCAAGATAAACACAATTATGTCGCCCAAGAAGATGAGGTTGATATTGAGCTTATAAGCTGCCAACGTTGATCAAGATAAAGAATACATCGACCGTAAGCAGAAGAACGAGCGTCGAGCGCTGACTTAAGCCGAGCGCCAACAGCTTGTGGTGGATGTGGGTCTTATCCGGCTTGAACGGGTGTCGACCGTGGAGCATCCGCAACACCATTACGCGGATGGCATCCAAACCCGGAATGAGCAGAACCGCCCAGCCCATAATAAAAGGCGTAGCATCGGTGACGCCGGCGGAGCTTGGCATCACAAATATCACGCCCAGCAGCCCGCAGAATAAAAGCCTACGACTTGACTGCCGCAATCGCCCGTCATAAAGATCTTATTGTGCCGCTCCACTTTGCCAAAGACATTGTAGTAAAAGAACGGAACCAGAGCGCCCAGCAACGCAAACGCGATGCCCGCACCTGCCACTACGCCCTGCCCGGCAAACTGCACGCCGAAGAAGAACAAGGCCACCATACTCAAACCTGAAGCCAAGCCGTCGATACCGTCAATTAAATTGATAGTATAATATAGACGATCAAAGAGTACGGTTGCGGCTGCCCGATCAAGGCGAAATCTCATAAACGCCAAAGAGCCCATAAAGATTATTGATCCACAGATCTGAAAGTACGATCAAAAGGGCGCAAATCGTTTGAACGAGAAACTTCAGCTTATAGTTTATGCCGTTCAAATCATCAGCTATACCCTCTATATATAATAAGATGAGTGCGCAAAGTCGAGCGTCGGCGGCTTAGCAGCCAAGATGTCGACCTCCCGATTGTCGGTGACGCCCTGCAAGATGGTCCCCAAGCCGTAAAAGGAGCGTATAAGCAAAGATCCAGCGCGCGTAAAGGCGATACCACCCAAACGGAACGATACCGGTGTGAACTTTCCGCTCGTTGACCGTATCGAAAAGTTTGCGGCGAAAGGATATGAGATATGATGCGTGGGATCATCAGCGCCGAAACTAAGGCGCGCGCGATGAAGCTCATTAATATAGCGAATAGCGTCATTGTATGCTTTACTTTGCTGTAGAACGATCGCGTCGCGGCAGACTACAAAGTTAGTAATTGCAGCTGTGGGTTGGTAGAACATAGTTTAAACTTTGATTTAGGCAACGGGAGGCGTTTTTGTCGAGGGGTTGCGAGCCGCCCCTCTTGCTTTCACTGGCCTGAAGCGGGTTTTGATGCAGGATATCTCACTGCGGGCAGCCGCTTCGAGTTTGCTATTTGGGTTTCTCGCGTACGCAACGCGCCAATTGCGTAAAAATTGCGGTATGCTCTTATTTCTAATTTCTGTTCTGAACTGTTCGATGATTATCCCGCTTCAAGGCGCCTCGTTCACGACCGGCGCCGAAGTAGCAGCGCCGCCAACACACCGAGCCCGTTGCGCAGCAAGATTTCATCGCGCCAGACTTCAATTTTTCTCCGCGATGTCCGTCGGCAGATGCGGTGCGGCGCGCAGCTCATCAAGCTGCATCGATACTTGTCGACTCAGGCGACGCTATTGGTTCCGTCCGGCGGCATCCGTGAGCATCAAATCTTGGCGAAAAAGCCATTAAGCGCTCACCAGATGGCACGAAGATCTCAAGCGCCGCGCTCAAATCGGCTTTGCGCCTGTCGCTCCTGAGCGGTTTCTATCCAGCGCGCCCCGCTACCGGCGAGCAGCAAGCGATCGGTCGACGTTTGCGGCCGAGCGTTCGCTCCACGGCCGTTTGCAATTCTGTCAGCGCCTCTACTGAGCAGCCGCTTTCCCCCGTCTGCTCAGCGCGTCGCATTTCGATATAGTCGGCTGCGTTTTCAAACGATTCACGATGGATTCCGCCGACGGCAATCGTCAAATCTCCGACGCGCATAACCAGTTTTTCGATCGCGGTCTATCCTGGACAATATAACCCTCAAGCCCACCATTGGGCCGGAAGTTATACGCACGAGCTGACAACCGGCGTAATGCTCAAACGGATGAAGTAGAAAACGAAGACGCGTAACGTCAAGTTCGGCAATCTTCGCATAGGGACGCATCACGGCGTTAGAATTCGCGCCACGCAGCGCGTAGCATAATCGCGCGCCGCGTCAGTTCGGGCAAACGTTCTTGAAGTAAGCCTCGATAGCCTTTACTGCCTTGAATAAAGATGAGTCCGCTAATCGTCGGGCGCAATTGCTTGTACACTTTGTCGTGATTACGAATATAGTGCACGAGCGATGTACGAACGTAGGGAAAGCAATTGTCCGCCTTCAACTTTTGGTGATGTACTTGAGTCGGGCATTGTGCGTAAAAGTAGCTCAATCGGCATCGAGGGTCGATCCCGATGCAGCATGGGCCGGCTGCCGTTGCCCTGCCCGCCGCATGCTTCGTCGCCGCAGGGCCTTCTATTGTATTGTCTTCTTTATGTTCCGCCATTATTTCAACGCAATGTGGCGACACACGCGCCAAACTTCTCAGAATATGCGTGCAAAATATAAAAGAAAACCATCCGACATTTTTATATAAAGTAGTAAAAACGCGGTCTTGGTCGTGAAAGCGTATATTGGCAGACTATAGACCTATAAAGACACAAAGGCAAAGATCGGAAGACTTGCAGGCTGCAAGGGCGAAGCGTTGGCGGAAGCTACCGTAGCGAAACGCACTGAGAGCGCCAAGCGCGGCGAGATTGTAGCCTTTTCAAAACGGCCTTAAGAGGGCGATGGGAGGCGGCTTGCGGCCATTTATCGAACAATACCTTCAAGACGATCAACAGGCACGTTTTTCGCATTTCGCCCACACGCTCAGCGTACAACTTAGCGACAACAACCTCAGAGAATCCTCGGAAGGGCTGCGCATAGATCAGCATAGGTCTTCTCAAAATCACGCGTATACCACGGATCAGCCACATCACGATTTTCGCCGATCAGTGTCATCAATAGGCTTATCTTGTCCGCTTTATCTTCTATGCCTATCATAGGAAGTCGGCGAAGGTTGTTTCTATCCATCACGAAAAATCCGGTCATAATAATCATAGTCGGCTTGCGTCATCTGCCGCGCCGCCCTGTGCTCAAACGGACGCCATGATTGCGCAGGCAATGCTGAGCCGGAGGATACATATCGTTACCTATTTCCTCTGTCGACGTAGCTACACTATCTATCTCAAACTCCCGCTCTCTTCCGGCGTCTTTTGCCAGCTTCTTCATCAGAAATTCAGCCATCGGACTTCGGCATATATTGCCATGACATACAAAGAGAATCTTCTGCTGCTTCATACCTTATTTCCGGGCAAAGATAAGCATTTGCTTTGAATGAGACTCAAATGCCTTTCGCGCTTATATCCAAGCGCTTTAATCGATTGTCCGCGCCACCCGTTACCCTCAGGAGAAGAGGGCAGACTATATGCTGTTTCGAGTTGATTCGCGACGATCGCTACTCGCCCTAAATCGACCTAAGGCAGGCGATTTTCACAAACTGCGGCCGAAAACGAAGGGGCAGGCCTGCGTCGCGCTCGCTAAGCGTGGCGATATGTTTTGGTTTGCTGCCGCCAAACGATGGTTTGTCTCAAGGCAAACGATGATTTACTGCCACCAAACGATGGTTTGCTGCCGGCAAACGAAACATTGCCCCTCTGCTCTACCTCTCGGCGCGGCCAATGCCTACCAAAATGGCATGCGCCGACGTTTGCCCCACCGGGAAAGGAGCAGCGAAAGCGGCAAATGTCTGACAAACGGACGCGCTGCGCCTCGCCCACGCCTTCCATACGTTTCCCGCTGACAGGTGCTAGTAACCACGACAAAAGAATAATTGCGCGATGTAAATGGTCCATTTTCAACACTTCTTTATACATTTGCAAGCTATACAGCTTGCGATCAATGCTTTCGGCCGCTGTATGGGCCAAACACAATAAAAACACAATGTACCTACCAGAAACGAACACGCCGCGCGCTGCACAGCGCGCAGAGCAGCAAAAAGGCTCCGGCCACTGCTCTGCTGTAAGCGTAGCGATCTTAGGCGCCTGGCTGGTGACTCGTACGCGTACGCAGCGAGGGGCCAACTTCGCAAGCAAAACTTACAGCGTGGGCGATAAAATCGGCTTTTTCCGTTCAGATGAGCAATGGGCCGACGCCGACCGATGCTGATCTCAAAGGAAGGTTTCGGTCTTGGTATCAATCGGCTGCGAGTTGTCGCCGCGAGTGCCCCGCTTTGCATGAGTGAGCGCTTTCCCGACGTAACCTCATCTGTATCTCTCGTGCAGAAACGGAAGAGTCGATCAAATCCTTTGGGCGGCTAAGCAGCGTGACACTCCTTTATTCCGCAACGAGACGGATCGGCACTGTATGATGCGTTTGGGGCGAAAGGTTTAATGCGCTCTGTTTGGTCAGCGAGGACCACGTCATCTGCTGCACCTACTCCGATCGCTTGAGCGCTAGCGGTTTTAGTTCGTCAAATCAAAGAAGTTGCTTTATGAACAATAATCAGTTCAACCTGAAATTCCGCCTCATCTTTGATGAATTTTCTGGAGTTCGCCGTTTGGGGAGCTTACCTGACGGCTATGGGCGCTACTTAGGCAACATCGACTCAGCACCGAGATTGCGTGGTTCTACTCTATCCGAGCGTAGTCTCGATTTTACGCCGGCTTTACAGGCATGATCGCCGACCGCTTTGAGCCGGCGCAGCGACTTTTGGGCATTTGTCATTTATTGGCGGGCACGCTGCTCATTGCGGCCGCACTCTATCAGCAGAGCACGCCGACGTGAGCTTTGGCATCTTCTTTACGCTCTACACCTTGAGCGTGGCTTTCTATGCCAACGCTGGCGCTCTCCAACCCGTTGCTCATACAATATTAACGCGTGCCGGTATGGATACGGTGAAAGATTTTCGCCCATACGCGTCTTTGGCACGATCGGCTTCATCTGTGCGATGTGGTTTGTCGACCTCGCCGGGTTCCAAGCCGACTATCGCCAGTTTATTACTTCAGGTGTACTCAGCGTGCTCTTGCTTGCGCGCCTTCACGCTACCCGCTTGCCCCATCATCAAAGACGGCGCAAAAAGAGCTTTTGCTGAAGCCTTCGGCCTCAACGCTTTTGCCCTCTTTAAGCGCAAGGATGCTGGCGCTGTTCTTAATCTTCTCGATGCTGCTTTAGCGTCAGCTTGCAGATTACGAATAGCTTCGCGAACCCTTTCATAAGCAGCTTCGCGTCAATGCCGGAATACGCCGATACGTTTGGCGTGCAGCACACAATATCATTATCTCGATCTCGCAAATCAGCGAAACGTGTTGCGTCATTGCTGATTCCGTTCTTCCTAAAGCGCTTCGGCATCAAAAAGCATGATCATCGCGATGGCTGCGTGGGTCTTCCGCTTCGGCTTATTTGGCTTGGGCGATCCCGGCTCCGGACTTTGGATGTTCATCCTCTCAATGTTAGTCTACGGCGTCGCGTTCGACTTCTTCAACATCAGCGGTTCGCTCTACATTGATCGGGCTACGGACGACAGCATCCGCTCTGCCGCACAAGGATTGTTTATGCTAATGACCAATGGCATTGGCGCAACGGTCGGCACATTGGGCGCGCAATGGCTAATCAACAAGATGACACACCCCATATCGCACAATGGGAACATTTACACCGTAGGCGATTGGTCAACGTGCTGGTTTATTTTTCGCCGGCTACGCACTTTTCGTGTCCTCGTTCTCTTTACGCCTATGTTCCGAGAACGCACAAAAACGGCCGCATAATCAGGCTTCAGAAAGGAAAAACGAAGCTCTTGCGCAAAAACGATTTTTGGCGTAAGAGCTTTTGTTAGTTCTACGAAAACTCCTACCTTTGCAACCGCAAAAGCAAAAGATATCACTGCTAGCTCAGTTGGTAGAGCAACTGACTCTTAATCAGTGGGTCCAGGGTTCGAATCCTGGCGGTGTACGAAAGAGGCTTTATCTGACAAGGATAGACCTCTTTTTATTTTTCCTTTGATCTGCGCCTTCATTTATCGTCTTTTTACGACGCCAAAGGCCATTCCGACTCCGCCTAAGTTGATCAGCCGCTTACGGGATACCGACCTAAACAACTTTTTCTCCAACCGCAGCTCACCAAAACCCTACACAGCGATGCTTTTAGTCGCCCCAGAAGTTACATAAATTTTCGATGAGGCGCCACCGTCATCGTGACAGGCGCGCCCCAAGTCTCACCCGCACAAACCGCTCCCCACCCTGACGCCGCTCAACCACATCTACCGCCGCAACGACACATTATTATATAACAGCTTCCTAATTCGATGACGAGCACAAAGGCGATGTTGCACCAACTAAAAAGCAATTTTAGCGCCGCAAAAACACCCCCGCCAAACGACTTGCGCCGCCCAATTTCAACCTCGCGACGCCTTAGAACAGAGAAAAAGCCGTTTGTCGCAGAGTCAAAAAGATTTGGCAAGTAAAAATCCTTGCCCTATCTTTGCACCCGCAATTGAGCCCCAATGAGGCGTAAAAGTTGCTCGGTTGGCCTATTCGTCTCATCCGGTTAGGACGAGAGTTTTCATTCTCTAAAAGAGCAGTTCGACTCTGCGATAGGGCTGCAAATAAGAAAATAAAGAAACAATGGCAAATCACAAATCCTCCTCAAAAAGAATTCGTCAGACGGAGACACGCAGATTGCACAACAGATATTACGCTAAGACAATGCGCAACGCCGTTCGTAAACTTCGCGCAATGACTGACAAAACTGAAGCTACAGCTTTCTTGCCGAAGGTTCAGACGATGCTTGATAAGTTGGCTAAAAACAACATTATTCATAAGAATAAGGCTGCTAACATCAAGTCTAGCGTAACGTTACACGTGAACAGCTTAGGGCTGATCCTTATCAGCACGCAAACACATAGCCGAACTTCGCAAGAGGTTCGGTTTTTATTTTTATGGATCTACCCTGCGCGCGTTTGAAGGTGTTCGCTCAAACGCGCGTAGGCATTGCTCAAAACATTGTAGTAATGGGAGTTTCTACTGACAGAGTTTGAAGAGTCTTTTCCTTTAAGCTACTCCGCTACGAAGTGCCCTACACCTCATCTTTGCTTACTCGATCATCGGGGAGAAATCGCCCTCTGCGAGCATCTTCGTAATAGAAGGCATCATATGGATTGTTGAACGAAAAGAATGGCGGCAACTATTTTCTTTTTCCGAAGCGAGCCATCTTTTATAATCGACTGCACCTTTACGAGATACTGATGTGCTACTTTTTACTTGAAAGACAGATTTTCAGATCTCCGCTCGCAAAACCACTTCATGCGCACACGATGTGTAATGCTTTAGCCGTCTCTGATGTTAATCGGCCATTCTTCCAAGAATTTTTAATGGCTGGAATTATGATCCCTCGCACAAATATTGTAGTAGTGCTCAACTGGTTTACCTTCTTTATTTCTTCCAATAGTCCCGCGAGTACATAATAATTCACTTCCAAAACTCGGCTCAAAAGCTTCAATACACTTGTTCTCATAACTCTACAATATTTTACACGTACACACACACATTATACACGATTTTGCACAAAACTCTCTGATAATAAGCAGATAACAACCATTCGATAGCCACCAACATTTTTACATACTGACAAACAAACATTTAAGAGGAAGACCCGCAGGACGGAGATTTTTCGCCGAAAGCTTTGTGGCGGGCGTGCGCTCACGATCGAAAGTACTTTTCTATCGTGAGCGCAAAAGGGCTCATCTCACGAGAAAAAGGTTTGTCTCACGAGAAAAAGCATCGGTGGCAGATTTTGGTGGTTAAATCTGGGGAGCAGCAGTGTAGTGAGATTTCTTAAGCATAAAAGCGTTAGGAATAAGTTGAGAGCGAAGAAATGAATGCGTGTAAGACGATGAAAAAGAAAACGGTAGAATTGTGGTTTCAATCGAAATATTTATTGCGCAGAAGAATAAAGAATGAAGTATGAAGAAAATATCACACAAAAATAGCAGCGTCACAGCAGGAAGCAGAGCGCTATAATTGGAGCAGAAGATGCTGCAGGTGGGATTTCGCGGCAATAATTGCGCAAGTCTCTGCAGTATCTGCACGAGAAAATGCGTATTTGTAAACAACGGCATACAGTTGAGACCAATCCACGCTAAAGTCTGACATTGTACGTGAAAGAGAAAGGGAATTAACATTATATGAGGCTATAATATAAACGCAGTATACGGTTGTCATTTGTATTTTGTCGGAGTTTTGGGAGAGGGGACATCCGGTGCCTGACTTACGCGACCGGAAGCTTGCACAGTCCTTACTCACTTTAGAATATATTGATAAAATCATATTGAAATGAGAGTTAGATTTTTAAAAGGCAGCAGTCGCAATTTTATGCTTATTTTGTGCTACTCCGTCTGCCGCTCAGTTTAACGACGAAAAGCAGCAACAGGCGCGGTGAAAGCAGGACGGCCCTTAACCCTCACGGATGCCGAAATGGCCAACTATGTAAAAGGAGTACATCCGGTGGATGGATGAACACAATCAAGCTTTGTCCGGAAGACAATCCGTACACAATCCGCTTGCGGAAGTTAACACAAAGGCCTGACGAGCGTCGAAAGGCACCCTCAACTTCCAAAGTTTATTACGTGACAGACGTTAACGCATTCGCCTGCCCCGATGGTAGCATCCGCGTGTTTTCATCTTTGATGGACGTGATGTCAGACGATCAATTGCTCGGCGTAATCGGCAGGGCACGAGATTGCTACGTTGCCCACAAAGATTCCAGGAAGCGTTTCCGCACGGCGCTACTTACGTCGGCTCTGAAAGATGGAATAGCCGCAACAAGCTGGAAAAGGACGCGCTCAGCGAATCGCAACTCGGCGACCTCGGCCAAGTTCTTACTTAACGCTTCTTATTCAGAAGCAAGAGAGCAAAAGCTGATGAGTATGGCACGAATTCTTGAAAGAGAACGGCAAAACCCGTGGGCTATCGTGCTCTCCTTTGAGCGCCTCAAGCAATTGGAGGAAGACGCCGGCTATAAGCAGATAGCAAGTGGCAACAGATGTTTTCATCGCACCCTAACCTTGACAGCGCATCAAAAGATGAGTCGTATGGCCAAGGACGATGGCTTTGAGAAGCCTGTGCAAGTGATTCCGCCAAAGCCTGTGATCGTGAAGAAAGAAGAGCCGATTGTGGATACTCAGACATCTGTTCGCAAACTGATAAACCGCAGCAGCGCCAGCGCGTTCGTTCACGAGCACATGCGCACACGCCAAGCGCACTCATGCGTCCGGCTCATAAGAAGTCAGCACCGGCAGGACGCCGTCTGTAGAAAGCAGACGCGCAGATAAGCGAAGAACTTGCAATATTGGATATTTGCATAACACAAAGCGGAGACTCACGGTCTTCGCTGTTGTATGTGATAAAGTAGGATAAAGGGGCGAATTTGTAGGGAACAGTCGTAAATTCGCTGATCGGAAGCGTGCGGCTCAGGTCCTAAGCTATCTAAGATAAAGGCTCACTCGCCGCAGGCGGAGGTTCAGAAGCTGCCTTGTTGCACCGGCTGCGGGCAAGAAGCCTTCGATCGCGAGAAGCGCTGCGGCAGCGGTGTCGGGCGAGCTTTTGGTTTCACGAAGATAACAACGGAGATATGCTGATCAAATCTCGCATCGTATTGCATACTTTGAAATATAACGATACGGGCTGCATCGTCGACATACGCGACGCGCGAAGAAGGCTTTTCAATCTTTCTTTGTTCGCATCTCGCGCGGCAAACGCGGGAGCTTGAAGTCGGCTCGCCGCTGACGGCCGTTGATATCGAATGGAACCATAAGCTCACGTCAAACCTGCAAACGCTGCGAAGCGTTAGTCCGCACCCGATGCCGGGTTTAGAGCGCCCCGAGAAAATCACGCTGGCGCTGTTTCTTGCCGAACTTTTTACGCACGACTTTTGCGTAGCGAGCCCATTGCCGCGCCGTTGACTATACTTGGGAGTTCAATCAGATGCCTCAACTTGAGTGAGCAGCATTTTGCATATTTCCACCTGTATTCCTCTTTGCGTATGACGTACTTAGGGTTTCACCCCCAATCTTGCGAACTACGCGATGGTATGCATATTTCGACTTGGAGAACAGTCGTTTGTCAGACATCAACCCTTGCATCTGCACTATCTTGACCCGACGGATGCGGCTTTTTCTCCCACTTTGATGCGTATGCAACCGGCCACGATGCATTTGTTTGCTTTTCCGGCGCTCGGCGCAGCGCGCTTGCTGCGCTTCATCGTGAGCCATTATCAACCAACTTTGCCGGCATTTGACGAATTAAAAGTCGCTGAACGTTTTGAAACCGTCTTTCGTGATTAGATTTTGCACATGGCGCGTGGCAAGTAGGGGCATCCAATTTTGATACCACGGATGGTTGGGCCGCCCCAACCCTTACCTGTGCGCCGACAAAGCAGCGGGTATACTCCCATATGATTGATAGCGCCATCCGCTCCTTGATTCTTTTTGAGCGATGGCGTAATTTTTGCGTAACTCAATCGGACGTTAGTCTTCCGGAAAGGGACAATTGAGGGCCTGGATCGGGCAAAAAGATGAAACGAACGGCGATGATAAGGCGTCAAGCCGTGTAGCTCGATCCCGCGGCGGTGTTCGCGCGTCGGGTATCCCGCATTATGATCCCAGCCGACGGATACTGCTCATGCAAGCGGCGCATCTCATCGTCGCGAAAGGTTTTCGCCAAAATACTTGCGGCGGCGATGAGAGTCGTGATATTTGGCATCGCCTTTCTGACAATCGTGGCATATGGCGTCGCACCATAAGGTTTGGAAGCGTGCCATCGACCCGGCGCATCAAAACGGGCGACGTACTTTTAAGCTTCATCTAGGCGCGATGCGATGAGCCAAAATGAGGCGTTAAGTGATGTTGGTTCAGCCGATTTCGGACGCCGAAAACCGTACCGCATTGACCACGCAACGGCATCGCGCAAATCTCTTCACGCAAGCGATGGCGCCGAGCGGGCGGAGCGCTTCTCGAATCACTGAGCCGCGTCTTTATCTGCATACCCTTCGGCAAACTACGGCTGGCTTGCAGAGCAGACGCTGCCGGCCAAGCTTATCCGCGCCCGGCAGTTTCACGTCGCATCCGGCTTCCGGCCGCTGCGTACTGTAATGCGCTAGAGCATGCTCAGATCACGACAGCAGTACCGCTGGCCGTAACCATCAACATAGAGCCGTTTGCGCCCTACCGTCTCGTAGTCCAAATCAATACCTATGACGGCGTTAGCGCCCATTGCGGTTGCGCGCTCTTGCAATTCTTGCAGCGCGGTGTCTGCTTTTTCAAAACCTCTTCGTAAGAGGACGAGCGCCCGCCGAAGAAGTCGCGAAGTCCGGCCATAATATCGCGGAACACGTTCGCGCCGATAATTGTTCAGATGCGACAATGCCAGATACTGCTTGACGGGATAACCTTCGATTGTAGGGTTGTTGTAAAGTATCATAATGATTTAAAACATTGTTACGACGCGCTTAAGTCCGGCGACTAAGGCGTCAATTTCTTCCTTTGTTGAATACAGGCCAAAAAGATGCACGACATTCCCTCGACGCCACTAACGCTGCATCAAGGTTGCGCACAATGGTGTCCGGTTCGGATGGCGATACCCAAACGATCGAGCAACGTGCCCAAGTCTAAATGATGATCTCTCCGACATTTGAAAGCCACGACTGCGTCTCCACCGTGGTGCCATAAAAGTCATTCGGGTATGGTGCGCATTTGCTCCATCGCGTAAATCGATGAGCTCACGTTCGTGTTGCGCGATATTATCTAAGCTCAAATGCGTCACATAATCCAAAGCCACGCCCAAAGCGTGCGAACCTACGTAATCGGGCGTACCGGCTTCAAACTTGTAGGGCAAGCGCTCGTAAGTCGTATGTTCAAACGTGACGCGCGCAATCATTTCTCCACCGCCTTGGTACGGAGGCATCCAGTAAAGGCTTCGCGGCTGCACAAGACGCCGATGCCGGTCGGCCCGTACACTTTATGGCCGGAGAAAACATAGAAATCGCAATCCAAGTCCTGCACGTCGACGGCAAAAATGTGGCGCCTCTGCGCCCCATCCACCAACATCAAGGCGCCGTGTGCGTGAGCTATTTCCGCCATACGCTTGACGGGGTTCACCCGTACCCAAGACGTTGCTCACGTGCATCACACTAACGAGTCGCGTCTGCGGCGTAAAGAGCGCTTCATACGCATCCATATCCAAGGCGCCCGCATCGTCGGTGATCAGGATCACTTTTAATTTTTATTCCGATCTTATCTCGCAGCAACTGCCAAGGCACAATGTTGGAGTGATGCTCCATTTCGGAGATGATTACCTCGTCGCCGGCTTTCAGGAAGGCTTGCCCGTAAGCCGTCGCCACAAGATTGATACTCTCGTAGTGCCACGTGTAAAAATAATCTCCGACGTACTGCCCGCATTGATAAAAGCGGCGCACCGTCTCGCGTGCATTTTCGTGCAGCGTAGTCGCTTCCTGCGACAAGAGTGTACGCCGCGGTGCACGTTGGCAGTGACCGAGCAATACTCATCTGCGATAGCATCGATCACGGCCTTAGGTTTCTGCGTCGTAGCCGCATTATCGAGATAGACCAATGGGCGTCCGTAGACCCTGCGCGCCAGAATCGGGAAATCTTGTCTGATTGCTTGAATATCGTACATCGCTTTTTGTTCTCCTATTTTCTACAATAATCAACCATTCGGCAACCTTTGCAATGAATAGAGTTGCCGCGGAAGCGCTGTCTCTATCAGATACGAGAGGCGATCTCGCAATGTTTCCATCTTAATGCGCTGCAATACGTCGTTAATAAAGGCGTGTTGGAGCAGGAGGCTCGCTTCTTTTTCCGGCACGCCCCGTTGCTGCATATAAAACAAGGCGTTTGCATCGAGTTTGCCCACGGTTGAGCCGTGGTTACATTTGACATCGTCCGCGTAGATCTCAAGCATCGGTTGCGCAAAGGCCCGTGCGTGCCGGCTGACGCAAAGGTTATCGTTCGTCTGTTGTGATTGCGTATGCTGCGCGCCGGGTTCTACGAGCACCTTTCCCGCAAAGGCGCCGACAGCATTGTCATCAAGCACATATTTGTAAAGCATATCACTCGTACAACCTTCGCCAATGTGGTCAATCAGCAAGTTGTTGTCGACGCGCTCCTTACCGTCAGCCACAACGGCCCCGTAGGTATTCACTCAGCCTGTTCGCCATTGGGGCGAACGTTGACCGGTATTGCGCGAGATGCCATTGTGGAGCGTCACACTGCTATAAGTCACCTTACTCTTCGAAGCCCGTTCGATATAGACGTTGCAAAAGCGCGTGTTGACCACATCGGTCTCTTCTACGGCGTATATATCGAGCGCGGCGCCTTGAGCGGCGAAGACTTCGACTACTTCCGTCGTCAGATAATGGCGTCCTTCGAGTGCGTGGTCGCAGAAGAGCACCGTAGCCTTTGCATTTTCTTCGAGCACGATCAAGACGCGCCGATTCGACATAAAGTCGATCGTCGAAAGCCGACACGTTTACGATCTGCACCGCCCGCTCTGCCGCTACGCCCGACGGAATATAAATCAGCAAACCATCTTGCGCGAGGAGCGTATTGAGCGTCGTCACGCCATCATAGCTCTTCCCGCCGCCTGATGATAGAATTTTTCCGAGCACTCGGGGCGCTGAGCAGCCACATTTACCAGCGAATCGACGATGATGCCTTGCGGCAAAGTTGCCGAATCAGGAGATGCGGGCGCCACGGTATCGTTCACCACATAATAATTCCACGCTCCGAGTCGCTCCACCGTGCAGCGATACGTATCATACGGATCAATCTTCAGCGGGATTCGCTTCAGATTTCAAGCCGAAGTCGGGCGCGAAGGCCGCCTCCACGTCTGTATATTTATAGCGTTCGACCTTCGCCGTCGGCAGTCCGTTAGCCGCCAGCAGTGCAGCAGCTTCTTCGCGCCGGTTATTCATCAGGGGCGCACGAGCCGGCGCAGATCAGCGCCTTCTGCTGCTCATAGAGCGACAAGTATTGTTTTTCGCTCGCCATAATCAAGCCTCCTTCAGACTTTCAAGTATCCATTCGAAGCCGCGGTCTTCAATCTCGTAACCCAACTCGGCCGTACCTGTCGCGCACGATGCGTCCGCCGACGAGCACGTGCACAAAATCGGGGCGCAAATAGTCGAGCGATGCGCTGGTAGTGCGTGATCACGAGCGCACTGGTTTTCGGCGAGCGCAGTTTGTTAAAAGCCTTCGGCCACGATGCGTAGCGCGTCGACGTCCAAAAACCTGAGTCGGTCTCGTCGAGGATAGAGAAAGTAGGTGCCAAGACGGCCATTTGGAAAAATCTCGTTGCGCTTGCGCTCTCCGCCACTAAAGCCTTCGTTGACACCGCGACTCATAAAATGAGCATCCAATCCGACAAACTGCCGCTTTTTCGCGCAACAATTTTAGAAAATCAGCGGCCGGCATCGGCTCGAGGCCTTGATAAGCGCGCTTAGCGTTGACCGCCGCCCGCAGGAAGTTTGTCATTGACACGCCGGGAATCTCCGTAGGTGCTTGAAACTCATAAATACGCCTTCGTGGGCGCGATCTTCGGGCGACAAAGCCAAGAGGTCTTTGCCGTTAAACGTCACACTGCCGGCCGTCACCTCATATTTCGGGTGGCCGACCAAGACATTGCTGAGCGTACTCTTACCTGAGCCGTTCGGGCCCATCAATACGTGCACCTCGCCATCGTTTACTGGTGAGATTCACGCCCTTCTAATATTCTTTTGCCCTCCACCGCTGCGTGGAGATTTTTATTCGAGCATAAATTGATGTTGTTTTTATTCTAATACGAAGCGCTATCTGCCTCGCTGTGTGTGCTTTTCGTTGTCTCTTGTTGATTCCGACTGCTGAAGTCATACGTTATGGGCGGAAAGATGGCTGATTCCACTATTTTGCGCCTCCCATCTTATGCAAAGATCGTACCAAACCGAGCGCCATGAAAGTAATTTCAATGGCCGATGTGCCGCTTATCTTACGCAAAGATAGTGCAAACTGAGCGCCATGAAAGCAATTTCAATGGCCGAGGTGCCGCCTATCTTATGCAAAATTAGACAATTCCATCAGAACGACAAAGATTTTTACTACAGAGCGTCGATTGTCTTTCCATCCGACCCATTCAGTGACAATATCACCCCGACATTTTGGCTACACAATCACAACAAGAGGGCAGCCGCATGAGTAGCATTTTTGGCTACAATCACAAACGCGAACGCCTGTAGATCGGACACCCGCCGCCAAGACTCGATACCGCGCAGCGCTTGGCGCATCATCACCCCTCTCGCGGCCGTTTTTGCAGCATTCGCCCCTTGTTTGTGGACCAAACGACCCATTTGATCACACACTATTTGGCCATTTCGATCGTTTTGCTCCCATCAAACGATGGTTTGCTCCCACCAAACGATGGTTTGCCCCCACCAAACGATGGTTTGCTGCCGCCAAACGAAACAACAGGGCTGTTATCGATCTAAAAAGCGGGCATCGCCTCGCAGCCGTCAGCAAGAAAAGCCGTAAAAACTGATGATCGCCTTCTATTCCTCAGCGCCGGACTACCGACAAGTCGAGGCCGCCACGCCCACACTGCGAGGGTCGACAGCGCATGTCGGAAAGCGACAGTTCGACACGGAGCGTTGCACCCCAAAAAGCGCGAAAGGGAAAAATACGCGCAAAGCCGGCCGCGCATTGTGAGAAGATTTTGTATCTTCGCGGCAAATACGTATTTTAAAAAGATGAAGCGAACTATTCTCATCGTGCTACTCACGCTGCTGTATGTCGGGACGTCGCGGGCACAAAGCGGCATCCGCTACGGCTACATCCACTACAACGCATTGCTACGCGAACTGCCGGAATATGCGGAAGCGGAGGCGCAATACAAGGCGCTGCGCCAGAAATATGCAGCAGAGACGGAGTACAACGAAATGTCCTTCAAGCGACTTTTTGCCGAATACTTACAAGGGCAAAAGGAGTTTACGTAAAACATTCTCTTGAAGCGCCAACGCGATCTTCAAGAGGAGATGGAAAAGAGTTTGGCTTTCCGCCAAGCGGCCGACAGCCTCTTGGCGAAAGCACGAGACCGACTTGCGCGCACCGGCTTATCGGCGACTCAATAGTGTGCTGCAAGCCGTCGGCAATGAGCGTGGCTACGAACTCATCATTAACCTTGACGAGCGCAACTTCCCCTTCTTTAATCCGCGCTACGCTGAAGATGCTACGCCTTACGTGCGTGAGCGGTTAAAACATTGAGCGTATGAGCGCCCAATCCATTTCGGCCACGGCTCCGATAGGCGTCTTCGACTCCGGCTACGGGGGCATGACCATCTTGCGGCAATTTAAGCGCCTGCTGCCCCAATATGATTATCTGTATTTGGGCGATAACGCACGCGCACCCTATAGTTCTCACTCGTTTGAGGTGATCTACCAATACACGCTTGAGGCGGTCGAAGCGCTCTTTAAGCGCGGCTGCCCATTGGTCATTTTGGCCTGCAACACGGCTTCGGCCAAAGCGCTCCGCACCTTGCAGCAGAACGATCTGCCTGCACGCTATCCGGACCGCCGCGTACTGGGCGTGATCCGCCCCACGGTCGAAACCGTGGCGGGCTTTGACACAATCGCACCACATCGGACTCTTGGGCACGGTCGGGACGATCAGCTCGGGCAGTTATACGATGGAGTTTGCCAAGATTGACCCGCGGCGCAGCTGACGGGAATGGCCTCGCCGATGTGGGTACCCTTGGTCGAAAATTGTGAGTTCGACTCGCCCGGAGCCGACTACTTCGTGAAAAGCGCTTGGACGCACTCTTCGAAAGCGACCCGCAGATCGACACACTCATTCTCGGCTGCACGCATTACCGCGCCTTTTAGAAAAATCAGCCAATTTACGCCGCCGGGCGTAAAAATTGTGGAGCAAGGAGCGTATGTGGCAGAGAGATTGCAAGACTATCTTCAACGCCATCCGGAGATGGAAGTGCGCCTGAGCCGCCAAGGCAGCTGCAAATATTTAACGACGGAGAGCGTAGACAAGTTTGACGAAGCGGCGCATTTGTTTATGAACGATCGTCGACGTCTCTAAGATAAGTTTGCCGGAAGCGGGTGCACAGGGCCGCCAAAAACTTCTGCCGGCAAGAACCTATCGAGGCGCAGCGAAAGGGTAAAGCTCAATAATCCGTCCTGCACCGCCCCACACAATATATATAGACCTCTATCAAGCCTTTAGGGGCATCGCTACTAATGAATCCACTACAGCAAACACCACCAATCACGAAAAATCTGTTGATCATCAATAGCATTGTCTTGCTGGCGCAATACGTATTGCAACAGCGAGGCATCGCAGACTTGTCGCAGCTATTCGGTCTCCATTTTATCTTGGCGGACGACTTTAGGCCGTGGCAGCTCGTCACGTATATGTTTCTCCACGACGGCCTGTCGCACTTGTTCTTCAATATGTTCGCGCTCTGGATGTTTGGCATGGTGATCGAACGCACGCTGGGCTTCAAACGCTTCTTGATCTACTACTTTGTCTGCGGCATCGGCGCCGGCCTTTGTCAGGAAGCGTGGCAGCTGGGCCAATACTACATCGAAGGACTCAAAAACCACACCATCATAGATACGGGCATGGCGGTCATACCTATGAGTGCCTACCTCAACACGTGGACTACGATCGGCGCTTCCGGCGCTTGCTACAGCGTGCTCCTTGCGTTTGGCGTACTCTATCCGAACGAGCGAATTATGCTCTTGATTCCGCCCATCCGCTCAAGGCTAAATATATGGTGGTGGGCTATGCGGCGATCGAACTTGTAGCGGCTTTTTGCCACGAATGGGAATATCGCGCATTTTGCACACCTCGAGGCATCTTTTTTGGCTGGCTACTCTTGATTATCTGGCGCAAAAGAGCGGCGGATGGCGCAGTAATTTCTCGGGCTGGGAAAATTATACCCCAAAAAGCCCTCGCGCGCTGGCAGCAGTGGCGCGAAAAACGCAAAAGAAATAGTATACAGCCCAACGCGCACAAGACTAAGACGTCGACAAATGTGAACACTAATTATAATATGCAAAGGAAAGCAGACGAGGAACGCATCGATAGAATCTTAGACAAGGTGAAAATCGGGCTACGCGAGTTTGACGGACGAGGAGCGCGACGAACTCTTTCGCAACAGCCAACAATAAATACGCAAATGAAACAAACAGCGAGCAAAAGGCCGGCTGGGCTGGAAATAATTGCGTGGATCGCCGTCTTACTCTTGTGGGCGAGTGCGGCGTCTGCCCTACATTGATCCGCGCATCTTTTGGTTTTGCGGCCGTTATGGGGCTTGCCTTTCCGTCTTTCTTGGCCTCGTTGGTTTGATCACCGTTGTCTTGCTCTTCTTTGCGCGACAAAAGATTTGGATTCCCTTAGTTGGTCTCGCCGTTTGCTTTGGTGCGGTGCGCCGCTATTGTCCTTTTCAATTTTAAGTCCACACCGCCGAAAACGGCCATCAAAGTCATTTCTTACAATACCTTGTTCTTGGGCGGCCCAAGCAACAACCGGAGACGGGCAACAATATCGTAGCAGAATATATCGAACGCAGCAAAGCGGATATTGCGTGCTTACAGGAGGTACCCTCGTTTGACGGCTACTACGAACAGCACGTGTTCCCATAATGAAGCACGCGAAATACACGACGGTCTTCCTCTTCAACGGTGTCTTTATTGCGATGTTCTCACATTACCCCATCGTGCGCCACGAATTGGTCTGTCAAGACGAAGGCAACGGTTCGGTGGCTTTCTGGACGGTCAGAGCGCCCGGCGATACGATTTTGGTCATCAATAATCACCTCAAATCCGTCGGACTCTCAATGGAAGACCGCGAAGAGTTCAAAGAGATGGTGTACGCACCTGAATCTAAAAATGTCTCGACAGGGTTCCAAGACGATTCTCTCAAGATCACGCACGCCGCAGCCGCACGGGCCGCAATGGCCGACAAAGGTGGCAACGTTCATAGATCGACATCGGGGCACGCCAATGATCGTTTGCGGCGACTTCAACGACACGCCTATTTCTTATGCCTACCGCCGCGTGGGCAAAGATCTGACTGACGCTTACGTAAGTACGGGCAGAGGCTCGGCCGCTCGTTTAATCGCGACGCCATCTTTGTTCGCATCGACCATGTTCTGTTCTGAAGAATTAACGCCCTATGCTGCTTACGTCGACAGCCGAATTAAATGCTCAGACCATTATCCTATTGTCGCCCTATTTTTGAACCTACGAAAAATAAACCAGACCACAGACAACGTAGACTTTAACAAAGTCGCGTCCGACAAGTCCTGCACCGGCAATTGTCGACAAACGCCGCGCCGCCAACCGACAAAAGCCGCCGCAGCTTCGCCTTGCGCCGCCGCCGAAGCGGAATAAACGTGCAAAATGTCAAATTCATCGGCCAAGGAGACAAACAAAAGCGATGCTTTCCTTTGCCTTTAACCCCCAAACACTATCTTTGCCACCAATTTCTCTCAACAATACTCACAAAAAGGTTAGAGACCGCAAATACAAAGTAAGGAGATTGCGAGCACCCGACGGCCACAAGACGCTCTATGCTCAAAATAGGGATGAATGCTTTTTGAAATACAAGAAAAACGCGCAAGACTGCTTCCCATCGAAGTTGTCACGCTGGGCTATACGCTTTTCACGGCGCTGCTGATCTTCTATTTCTGGCCGCAAATGGAAGCACCTTGGCGCCTCTTGATGGGCCGCGCAATGATCGTCATCGCTTTGGGCGGCATTTGGGGTTTGAATTACGCCGCGCCGTGCGAAGCCACGCGCATCTTGCCAATATTTTTCCCGCTTACGATCTTGGGTTATTGGTATTCGGACACCCTACGAATTCAACCGCCTCTTTGATAATCTTGATTACATCTTTGCCTGCAGCCGATCACGATTGGTTTGGCTGCCAACCAAAGTATGGTTTTTCGCCAACTTTTACCCGGAAAGGGCTGGAGCGAACTCTTTCATTTCGGCTATTTCGCCTATTTTCCGATGATCGTAACCACGACTTTACTCCCCTATTTCGTAAAGCGCGATACGTTTGAGCGCTACGCGTTCGTCATCATCACCTCCTTTTTCCTCTACTACGTGGTCTTTCTATTCTTGCCCGTAGCCGGCCCGCAGTATTACTTTTATGCCGTCGGCCTCGACAAGATCCACGCCGGCATTTTCCCGCAACTCCACGACTATTTTCCGATACCATACGGAACTACACGCCGTCGGCTGCCCCGAAGGCTTTTTCCAAGACTCAGTAGAACTCACACAAAGCAGCGGAGAGCGCCCCACGGCGGCCTTTCCCTCCCTCTCACGTGGGCATCAGCACGCTATTGATGATCATTCTCTCAAGACACATCGCAAGACGGCTAGGCTTTCCTCCCGATATATCTATTATTGTGTTGCTCTACCGTTTATATTGAGGCCCACTACTTGAGTTGACGTCTTCGGCGGGTTGATCTCCGGTGTCCTCTTCTTCCTAATTACGAACAAAATATACACACTAATAAACACCCACAAAATCCAAAGCTTATGAAACGTGTACTTCTAATGGCTTTATCTGCCATTCCTACGCTACTCTTTTTGCTCAGGGAGGCATTACCTCTGCCATGCTGCGCCAGTTTAAGGCCGACAACGCACCGACAGCCAATACAAAAGTTTTGCGCAACGCATTAGCACAAAAACAACATCAACGATTTGGCCTTAGTAGCCGATAATCCGGACGCCAACGACATACTTCTCTAGCGAAGTCAAGTCAAAAGGCATTACAAAACCAACGTTCGAGCGGCCGTTGTTGGCTCTTTACGGGACTTAACGTAATGCGTGCGATGCCATCAACCGCTTCCAGATGGGCAGCTTCCAATTTTCTCAATCCTACAACTTTTCTATGATCAATTGGAGAAGTCTAACCTCTTCCTCCAAGCCGTTATAGACAACGCGAAGCAACCTATCGACAACCAACTCAATACGTGGCTCTTCGAACATCCGCTTTCTGACGGTGGCACCTTCTCCGGCGTGCAGGGATGTCGTTACAAAAATACGGTGTAGTCCCGGCCGACGTCTTCCCCGAAAGCTTCAACGCCAACAATACGTCAAAAATGTCTGAGCTCATCCAATTGCGCCTCCGCGAAGACGGCCTCGAACTGCGCAAATGGTGGCCAAAGGCGCCAAAGCAGCCGACATCGAAAAAGCGCAAGACGCAGATGCTCAGCACCGTATACCGCATACCGACCATCTGCCTTGGCACACCGCCCGAGAAGTTTACCTGGACGCTTCGCACAGCCGATGGCAAAGCCGTAGAGACCAAGACCTACACGCCGCAAGAGTTTTTATCAGGCTTTCGTGAGGCAAGGATCTGAAAAACAGCTACGTGATGGTAATGAACGACCCCACGCATCCTTACTACAAGACTTACACGATCGATATGGACCGCCACGCTTACGATGGCAAAAACTGGACCTACATCAACCTGCCTATGAATGAAATCAAGGCAATGGCGATCTGCAAGCATCAAAGACTCAGCTCATGATGTACATGAGGTTGCGACGTAGGCAAACTCTCCACAACCGTAAGAGCCCCGTACTCTCAATGAACAACTACGACTACGAATCATTGCTCGGCACGAAGTTTACAATGGGACAAAAGCAGATCGCATCCGCACACGCAAGTGCCTCCAGCCACGCGATGACGTTAATGGCAGTCGACTTTAGACGCCAACGGCAAGCCGAAGAAGTGGATGGTTGAAAACAGCTGGGGCGAAGATAGCGGCTTCCGCGGCCACTTGATAATGACCGACGAATGGTTTGACAATTACCTCTTCCGCCTCGTAGTCGACAAGAAGTATGTCCCCGCAGCTACGCTCAAACTCTTGATCAGAAACCCACGCAACTTCCGGCTTGGGATCCGCTCTTCAAGACCGAAGAATAAGCTGATGCCCTCACGGGTATCGACTATAAACATATTGGTGGCCTTTCATCAGCAGCAGCCACCTCAATCAGCCGATTAGGTCTGCACGATGAGCCAACACCATTAGCGTATAGTAGTTTTAAAAAGTGAGCATAAAGCTCTAATTATAGATTGTTGCATTGAATTTACTAGCATCGGCCTCCCTCAAACGAGGGAGGCCTTCTTTATCCCCACGCCAAAACCCGCCACGCCCCGGCCTCACGCAGGTGAGCACCTGCAAGAGGCGCCCCCACATCCATCCGCCGAACTTCAAAGAAAAGTGCCGCGCACGGCCGAAGAACGCAAACGCAGGGCCCCCAATCCGTAGGCGCCCAAGCCCCAAACGCCACGCTTACGCTCGTGATAAAAAGGGTTTCACCTCACGATAAAAAGTACGTCATCTCACGAGCGCAAACCTTATTCTCGTGAGCGCAAACCCGCGAACACGTCAGGCGCACTTTTTGGCCAAGCCAAATGCCTTATTATCAAACGCAAAAAGAGCAAGAACCAAACGCCGCGTATCGCCAAGCGGCTCGCGGCATGTCGCGAAAAACACCCTATCGAACACCATCCCTCAACCCATCGCACCAGGCATCCCCTTCCTAAAAATCATCAGCCATCGCCCTTCCCCTTTTTGAGTATTGCCGACGGTCGGCCCAATCCGTAAGCAACACCAATAAGTTGCCCCATCCACAGAACAAAGACTGCATTTCGCCTTTTCCCGCTTGGCGGCAAATTGACACCATTAAAGCCCCTTTTCGCGGCCGAAACCTCGCCTACAAAACGACGAAAAACAGACGGAAAGCAGACTATCCCTATAATTGAGTATTGAAACCCACAAAAATGGATAGAATAAAAAGCCTTTTGTTTGGCACATATTTGGGGTTTAGCTTATCTTTGCAGAGCATCTCGAAGTTCCTCATTTATGGGGATATGACGTTTTGCGAACCACTTCGAGCAAACTCAAATCAAACAAAAATAACAATTTAATCAAAAACTTATGTGGTTATACAATTCATCCATCGGACGGAAGGTGGTGATGTCAGTATCCGGCATTGCGCTTATCTTGTTCCTGACGTTCCACGCTCATGCATGAACGTTGTGGCGCTCTTTTCAGCAGATGCCTACAATCGAGATCTGCGAGTTTCTCGGCTCGAACTGCAGCGTATGTAGCCGGAACGGTTGCGCTCGTTGGCTTAATTGCCCTCACACTTTATCTACGCGGTCATCTTGACGCTTCAGAACCGCAAGGCACGTGGCAACAACCGCTACGCTGTCACGGCAACTCCTGACAAGGTCGACTGGAACTCGCGCAATATGTTTGTATTGGGTGTGATCATCGTCTTGGGCCTTCTCCTCCACTTGTTCAACTTCTGGTACAATATGATGTTTGCTGAGTTTGCAAATGGTGGAATGGCTTTCGTGAAAGCTACTCTGCAACAGACGGAGCCGGCTTGATGAGCTACACGTTTAAGAATCCGGTCTTCACGGTTCTTTACATCCTTTGGTTTGCCGCTATCTGGTTTCACCTCACGCACGGCTTCTGGAGCGCAATGCAGACGCTCGGTATCGACGGAAAGATTTGGTTTAACCGTTGGAGAGTGATCGGCAATGTTTATGTAACGATCGTAATGCTCTGCTTCGTAGCCGTGGCTATCCGCTTCGCTTTTCTGTGGCGGCGCGTGCTGAAGTGAGCGTTTTTAGCTTTATCAAACACACAAGGAAATAATTATGGCAAACTATAGATTCTAAAAATCCCTGAGGGAATTGTCTCTCAGAAATGGACCAACTATAAGCGCACCAAAAATTAGTTAACCCCGCCAACAAGCGTAAGCTGGACATCATCGTAGTCGGAACAGGACTTGCCGGTGCAGGTGCAGCTGCTTCGCTGGGCGAAATGGGCTTTAAGGTGCTCAACTTCTGATCCAGGATTCTCCGCGCCGGGCGCACTCAATCGCAGCTCAGGGCGGTATCAATGCAGCTAAGAACTACCAGAACGACGGCGACTCTGTATATCGCCTCTTCTACGATACGGTGAAGGGTGGCGACTATCGTGCTCGCGAAGCAAACGTATATCGCCTCGCTGAAGTCAGCGCAAGCATCATCGATCAATGCGTTGCACAAGGCGTACCCTTTGCACGTGAGTACGGCGGCTTATTGGCTAACCGCTCTTTCGGTGGTGTGCAGGTAAGTCGTACGTTCTACGCAAAAGGACAAACGGGCCAGCAGCTGCTGCTCGGTGCTTACTCAGCACTTATGTGCCAAGTAAACACAGGAAACGTAAAAGCTTTATACGCGCTATGAGATGCTCGACGTGGTTATCGTTGACGGACGTGCACGCGGTATCATAGCTCGTAACCTCGTAACAGGCAAATTGAGCGCTTCGCTGCACACTGCGTCGTATTAGGCACAGGTGGCTACGGCAATACTACTTCCTCTCTACGAATGCTAGGGGTTGCAACTGCTCTGCGGCTATTGCGGCTTACCGCAAGGGAGCATACTTCGCTAACCCCGCGTTCGTACAGATTCACCCCACGTGTATTCCGGGTTCACGGCGACAAGCAAAAGTAAGCTGACTTTGATGTCAGAGTCGTTGCGTAACGACGGCCGCATCTGGGTTCCTAAGAAAAATTGAAGATGCGAAGAAGTTGCAAGCCGGCGAACTCGAAGGACGCGACATTCCGGAAGAGGATCGCGACTACTACCTCGAGCGCCGCTATCCGGCTTTCGGTAACCTCGTTCCCCGCGACGTGGCAAGCCGCGCTGCTAAAGAGCGCTGCGATGCCGGCTTCGGCGTAAACAATACAGGTCTTGCCGTATTCCTCGACTTCTGAGGCTATCAACCGCTTGGGCCGCGACGTCGTGAAGCATCGCTACGGTAACCTCTTCGATATGTACGAAGAAATTACTGACGTGAGCCCTTATGAGAACCCGATGATGATCTATCCGGCTATTCACTACATCGATGGGCGGACTTTGGGTCGACTATGAACTCTCTACGAACATTCCGGGCCTCTTCGCAATCGGCGAGTGCAACTTCTCTGACCACGGTGCAAACCGCTTAGGTGCATCTGCATTGATGCGAAGGTTTGGCTGACGGCTATTTCGTATTGCCTTACACGATTCAAAACTACTTGAGCGACCAGATCACCATAGGACACTTCTCTGCCGATGCACCTGAATATATCGCAGCTGAGAAGGAAGTGCAAGATCGCATCGATCATATCCTCAACATTAATGGTAAGCGCTCTGTGGACAGCCTCCACAAAGAACTTGGCCACGTGATGTGGGAATACGTAGGTATGGCACGCTCTAAGGAAGGCCTTGAAAAAGCACTCGTACTGATGGACGAAATCCGCAAAGAGTTTGAAACAAACCTCTTCGTGCCTCACATTGAAGGCGTGAACATAGAGTTGGAGAAAGCTTTGCGCTTGAATGACTTCATCACGATGGGCAAGTTGGTAGCCATCGATGCCCTCCACCGCGAAGAAAGCTGCGGCGGTCACTTCCGCGTAGAGCATCAGACCGAAGACGGCGAGGCGAAGCGCGACGACCAGAACTGCTTCTACGTGAGCTGCTGGGAATATCAAGGTGAGGGCAAGAATCCTGTTAAGTTCGAAGAGCCACTCAAATATGAGGCTATCGAAGTGAAGACCCGTAACTATAAGAGTTAAGCTCGTTTATCAACCAATATTAAAGAACAACGATTTATGGCTAAGAATATAAGTTTTAAGCTGCGCTATTGGAAGCAAAACGGGCCGAAAGATGCAGGCCACTTTGACGAGCGCGAAATGAAGGATATCCCCGACGATACGTCATTCCTCGAAATGCTCGACATCTTAAACGAAAGCAACTCAGAAGAGGGTAACGAACCGTTCGTATTTGACCACGACTGCCGCGAAGGTATCTGCGGTATGTGCTCTCTATATTAACGGTACGCCGCACGGCAAGACAGAGACGGGTGCCACAACCTGCCAACTCTATATGCGTCGCTTCCGCGATGGCGAAACAATCACGGTAGAGCCTTGGCGCTCTGCAGCCTTCCCGGTAATCAAAAGACTGTATGGTAGACCGTACGGCATTTGATAAGATACAGTCAGCCGGTGGTTACGTCACTGTGCGCACGGGTGCTCCCCAAGATGCCAACAGCATTTTTGATCCCGAAGCAAGATGCTGACGGAAGCAATGGACTGCGCTTCTTGCATCGGCTGTGGCGCTTGCGTAGCAGCTTTGTAAGAATGGCTCTGCAATGCTCTTCGTTAGTTCACGCGTAAAGCCGGTTCGCGTTGCTGCCGCAAGGCCGCCCGAAGCTGCTCGCCGCGCAAAAACTAATGGTGAAGAAGATGGACGAGTTAGGGCTTTGGCAACTGTACCAATACGCGTGCTTGCGAGGCTGTATGCCCCCAAGAACGAGTCTATTGCTAACATTGCACGCCTCAACCGCGAATTCATCAAAGCAAAGTTGGCTGACTAAGCTGTATAGTTAACACATTATCGAATCCCCTCGCCCGCAGTTGGTCTGCAAGCGAGGGGAATTTTTAGATGAAATGCGGGGTGTACTTTAAGGCTTCAGCGTCTTAACACCACACTGCGCAAGGCCTTAATTCCTATATCGCTCAAGCAGTCTTCTAAGTCCAATTCGGTTTAAGGTCTCCTCTATTATTCCTCATCTTATAGTCCACAACGATTCTTTCGACCTTGTTGTAGGCCGAAGATTCATTGTTTCACGCAGGTAGGTTTAGAAAAGTGTGAGCTGCTTCACTTCTGCTTCCCCATCCATCACAAACCCCATATTGATAGAGGGTTTTGTATCGTAGAAAGCATAAGCCGCCATTCCTGCCAAAAAGGTTTACAATAAAATTTGAGATACTTCTGCGGCGGGTATGCTTTTGTCCGCATAGAGTTTTTCCGAATAAATCTTAGTCGAGTTGTTGAAAACCTCCAGATTACGATCGTACACATTGGCTTTGGTGAGTGCAAAGTTGAGTATTCTCCTCGTTCATTACACAACAGATGCAGCTTAAAAACCATAGTACCATCCCATCGTACTTTTTCCCTTTATGAGCGTACCCCTCGAAGACACGATTGGAATACTCACGCTTGTTTTCGCACACAGGAAGAAACTTTTTGAGGAAAAGAAGAACTGCTTATCCAAAAATTGGGGTTATTACTATTTTTTTGCATTTGTCTTATGACATTTCAAAGGCTAAGATACCCCTAGGAGGCGCTGAAAGTCGGCCTTAAACACGATCAACCAAAGAGCGTACGGAATATGAAATCTACAAGTGTTTTTAGCCTTGTTCGCCCCGGCCTGGATGGCATTCACTCAACAAAACAATCAGAAAGCACGCGACTGACAAAAACAACTCAACTATTTACTCGCAACGCTTCTAGACGTTGCACAATATGCTACTATTATGACAAAACATTTACTCAGCAGCAGATACATAGCCATCATCGGGCTGTTTATCGCTATGTTTGCCCCTGCCTATTCAGGCGCAAAACATTCTGCTCTCGGAAGACTTTTGAGGACGTCATCCTTGATGAGAACGAAGGCGAGAGCACACAGACGCTTCCGGCCGGCTGGACGAAGATCGACGCCGATAAAGATGGACAAAATTGGTTCATCTACTATACCGAACCCGGCGGCGTAGGTCAAGGACACAATGGCGGAAAAGTGTGCAACGTCGGCTTCTTTTCGACAAAATAACGCAAACGGGGATCCATCCGGACAATTATCTCGTTTCGCCCTGAAGTAAAAGGCGCCGTCCGCGTAACGTTCTTTGCTTGCGCTCAAGATGAAAGCTATTCAAATGAACACTTTGCCATCTGTGCCTCTACGACCGGGAAGGAAGCAGGCGACTTCAAGATTATACAAGAATGGACCATCAGCGAACTTCCAACTTCCGCACCGGGCAAGCGCTTGAAAGACCAGACGGCTTGGAAGCTTTTTGATGTCAATCTGCCTGAGGGAACAAAATACATCGCCTTCCGCCACTATAATAGTACGGACCAATATTGCGTAAACATCGACGATGTAACCGTCTATGGTAAGCAAGCGATAACGAACTACGGATTCAAGGTAGGCGATACGGAGGTCACTTGCAGGTAATGCGCTCAACATCTCTCAAGTAGGGCGGATTCTCCGCGGTAACGAAAAGGCAAACTGACTTACGACGACGCCTCTAAAACGCTAACACTCAAGAACGCAACGATTAAGCTCCCCGCAGAAAGCGAGGCATCGGGATTGGAATTCTTAGGGTAATCAAGCCTACACAATCAAATTGAAGGCAACAATCAAATTCTGACTACGCGCGGCTGGGCTATTCGCGGGCAAAAAGGCGCGCTGAGCGTAAAAAGGGCCGGGCAAACTGGTCGTTATTATGTCCGACTCGCTCAAGGGCATTAAGACGCAAGGTGATTTGAGCTTTAGCGACAAGTGTAAAGTGATCGGCGCAATGCCTATTATCACGGAGCAAGCCGGCAAAATATATATCGACGGCGCTTACATCCACGCCAGAAACCGAGATAGCGGCTTTGCAATATCCGCAGAACTCAGCGGCGGCGGTGATTTAGCCGTGCGCAAGGCTAAAGCTTACTATCAAGGTAGGGAGGCAAGCATAGGCACTTACGAAGGTAAAAAGGACAAACGCCTACGCAATTCCGCACCTTTCTTTTATAATAACAAGCCCTGCGATGAGATCATCATTCAGGATCTTGGCCCCGATGGCGTTATTTTTGAAGAAGACTTTGAAAGCGTGACCTTAGACAAGGAAGAGGGTCTCTTCTCTTTTGATATGCCTTATGGTTGGACGACGATTGATGCCGACAAGGATTCAGCTACTTGGGTTACGATTGGCGATGGACGCAATGGAGGCAACTGCGCTACGTCTGCTTCATGGAAGAACAAAGGGCTTACGCCGGACAACTTCCCTGATCACGCCGGAACTCTATGGTGCGATGCGCGTCACGTTCCATGCTTGCCCACAAGACAAGAAAGTCGTGGGCGACCACTTTGCCGTTTGCGCCTCTTCCACAGGACGTGAAAAGGACGACTTTACGGTTGTGCAAGAATGGACTACCGGCGAAGAAGCCGCACCCGCACCGGGCGCCCATAGGTTAGACCAAGGCGAGTGGAAACTCTACGATGTCAACTTGCCGGCCGGCACAAAATACATTGCCTTCCGCCACTTTAACACGACAGATAAGTTCCGCGTCAATATTGATGATGTAAAAGTCTACGGCGACTTGACGGGCGTAAGCCACGTAAGCAACGAGGCACCGGTAAGACCGGGCATCTATAGCCTTAGCGGTGTAAAACTCAACGGCAACTTGAATGACCTGCCTAAGGGTATATATATTGTCAACGGCAAAAAGCTGGTGAAGAAATAATCAAATCAATTGATCAGAGGGGAGCGTCGTGATAGGATCTGTCGGCAATCCAAAGCGTACGACGATCTCACCACGATGCTCCCTTCTCAATACCTAGTGCCCCAACCTCCTCGTAGGCAAGGCGCCCAAAAAGCGTTTCAAAAGGGAGGTACATTTATATGAAAACATCACACAGACTAAAGTTAGTCGGACTCCCTCTTGGTGCATAGCGATGATCGCTCTCCACCCCGGCGCAAGCACAGACCGAGTACGACATTTTGGATTTGCGGCACGCAAGTCACTTCGAAAAACTGCGGCGACCTTTCAGTGATTGAAGGCGTCAACGGAACGGTAACGTATGATCCTACAACAAAAACCCTAACCCTGCAGCGCGCCACCATCAACATCGGCGAAGAGGGCAGGCCATCTACTCTGAAGTAAACGGCTTAATCTTAAAAGTCATTGACACCAACAACGTGACGACGGTAAAGGCATCTGCGCTTTTTCATCACCAAGCCGCTGACCATTACAGGCGGGGTACGCTAATGCGAAAAAGCCAAGACTTCTGCGCCATCTATGCGTGGGGCACAGATCTTACGATCGACGATTGCACGGTAAAATGCCTCTAGCGCCGGATATGGCATCACCGGAGATAGCGGTGAGAGGCGAAAAACTCACCATTCGTAATGCCGCCGTAACGGCAGAAGGTGAGCAAGAAGGCGCGATCTGCAATTTTCATTCGCTCACGCTTGAAGGCTGTACGCTTACGCAGCCCGCGGGCGCAGCATTCGATGCTTCTCTTAATGGCGTTGCGCTCAATGGAGAATTGGTCAAGCGTGGACTGACGATTGCCAAGGCACATCAGGCATCCTTCAGCCGACCATCAGCACGACTGCTCCAAAAGGCATCTACACGCTCAACGGCCAAAAGCTTCGCGGCTCATTGCCGGCCCAAGCCAAAAGGCTTGTATATCGTCGGCGGAAAGAAAGTCGTAAAGAAATAAGTAAGCAGCAGACGTGTGAATTATCATTCGATTTAGCGTGATGCCAACGGCGCACCACGCTAAGCTACCTAAACAAACAGTGCAACATAGCTCCGAAGATCTTCGGGGCTATTATTATATATATGTATATAGAGTTCATCATCAAAGTGGGCAAACAGAAGAAAAAAAGCAGCAAAGTCCGCATGAGCAGTAAGAATAGCGACCCAAATCAGCTTTCTTTTCACCCCTGTTTCTTCCCGGTATATTCCAAAGGCTTGGGATTCCCAAGGTTGCGGACGTTGATCCGCAACCTTGGTTTTTAGTCCGCAAGCTTGGAATTTATACGATAGAGCACCACGGACAACCAAACCGCCGCAATCCGCGTAGGGATAAGCGCAAGGCTTGAGCCGGTTCCCTGCTGAGCGGAGCAAACTGCAGCTACCGCCGCGCTATGTATAAGCGCGCCTAAAAGCCGTGCGAACAAAGCGAGAAAAAGAAAGCAGATGAATGATAAAAGCAAGAAATAACGCGCAATCATAAAGCAAAGTGAAATAAAAATAGGAATTGAAATATTAAATCAAGAAAAACAACTATATTTGCCGTTGTGCACCTTCACCTAACACGTACAACTCATAAGTAACCACTAAGGCCCGTGCCTCGATACGACCTTGCTCCCAAAAAGGAGTTTCAACAGGAGGCATATATATCATGTGTAAAAACACTACTTAAAAAGCACCTTCGCTACTGTTGGCGCACTGTTTCTATCGTCTTTTTATTCTGCCGCAACAGGCACAAGCACAGACCGAGTATGAACTCAAACTCTGTGGGCGGTATGTAAGCGATGACAACTGCAATGACCTCTCTATAATACCCGGCGTAAAGGGAAAAGTAAAATATGATCCTGAAAGCTACACGCTCACGCTCGAAAATGCAACCATTCACACCACGGATATGGAAGATGAAGGCTTCGGCATTTTGGAATAAAGTGCGCGGCTTGACGATCTGCCTCGATAGGCAACAACACGATTACAACAGAAAACAGCGGCATCATCAATGGCTACGGCATCGACCTCACCTTTGCGGGCAACGGCAATGGCTAACGGTAATCGGCTACTACGGCCAAAAAGACTATCAATATGGCATCGTCAACCGAGGTACAATCACCGTGAGCGACTGCAACTTGAGGTGAGCGGCGGTGCATATGGCCCTCTCTTGCGGCTATTGGATGTTTGAGAATTGCACAGTCCGCGCTAGGGCGACGGCCACGACCAAGACTCGCACGCAGGTAGCTTTAGCTGGGTATGGGGCGAACTGCCAAAGTTTACCGACTGCGCCATCACCAGTCCTACCGGAGCGAAATGGAAAGACTTCTCAAGCGGCAACACGACCAACTATACCCTCTCCGATGCTGAGGGTAAACCCATCACTGACTGGGTCGTTATTACGCCCAGCGGAACGAGCATCAACACGCCGTCTATCTACACGGCTGTTAAGCAGAGTATCTACAGCCTTAGCGGCCAAAAACTGAACGGCACGTTGGAAGATCAAGCCAAAGGGTTGTATATCGTCAACGGCAAGAAAGTTGTAAAAGCAATAAGCTGCGCCTTAGAAAAGACGTCAAGGCTCCGTAAGGCACCCAAAAGGCAAGCGCTTGGCCCTCATCAAGCGGCAATACGCAAAACTAATTCGACGCATTAGCGGAGAATTTTGATATTTTCTCTACCTTTGCGTATTAAAGTTAACAACAAAAAGCGAGAGACGGCCGCTTAGGCCGCTCTTCTCGCCTTTAATCTTTTTCCACATGACGCAAAAGACCTTCAATCGTACGCTGATCACAGCTGCGCTGCCCTACGCCAATGGCGGGGTCCACATCGGCCATTTGGCCGGCGTCTATATCCCTTCGGATATTTACGCCCGCTATCTGCGCTGCGCAACAAGCCAGTCCTCTTCATCTGCGGATCAGATGAGCACGGCGTACCTATAACGATTCGCGCCCGCCGCGAGCATTGCACGCCGCAAGACGTCGTAGATCGCTATCACAAGCTCATTAAAAGATTCCTTTGAAGCCTTCGGCATCAGCTTCGATATTTATAGTCGGACGACGAGCGCTGTTCACGAAAAGACGGCCACAGAGTTCTTCAAGACGCTCTACGATAAAGGCGAATTTATCGAAAAAGGAAAGTGAGCAGTACTACGATGAAGAAGCCAAGACATTCTGGCCGACCGCTACATCACGGGAGAATAGCCCCCACTGCCATAAGCCCGGCGCTTACGGCGACCAATGCGAGACTGCGGCACGGCGCTTTCGCCCCTCGAACTCATCAATCCGCAATCGGCCATCAGCGGTTCAAAACCCGTGCTTCGCACCACGAAACACTGGTATCTGCCTTTAGACAAGCATCAGCCGTGGTTAGAAAAATGGATCTTGAGCGAGCACGCTGATTGGCGCTCAATGTGACCGGCCAATGCAAGAGTTGGTTTGATATGGGCCTACAACCCGCGCGCCGTCAGTCGAGATCTTGATTGGGGCATCCCCGTTCCCGTCGAGGGCGCTGAGGGAAAAAGTGCTCTACGTATGGTTTGACGCACCGATAGGCTATATTTCCAATACGCGCGAACTGCTCCCCAACGACTGGGAGACGTGGTGGAAGTCAGACGACACGCGCTTAATCCACTTTATCGGCAAGGATAACATCGTCTTCCACTGCATCGTCTTCCCCGCGATGCTGAAAGCGCACGGCGAATACATCTTGCCCGACAACGTTCCCTCAACGAATTTCTGAATCTCGAGGATCGCAAGATTTCGACCTCGCGCATTGGGCCGTTTGGTTACACGAATATCTCACCGACTTCCCGGACAAACAGGACGTACTGCGTTATGTGCTCACGGCCAACGCTCCGGAGACGAAGGACAACAACTTTACGTGGAAGGATTTCCAAGCCAGAAACAACAACGAGTTGGTTGCCGTCTACGGAAACTTCGTAAACCGCGCACTCGTCTTGACCCACAAATACTATGGTGGGGAAGTGCCGGCCTGCGGGCGCTCCTGCCCGAAGACGAAGCTACGATAGCTGAGTTTAAGGACGTCAAAAGATAAAGTCGAATACCTGCTCGACCACTTTCCGCTTCCGCGATGCGCAGAAGGAGGCTATGAGATCTGGCCCGCATCGGCAGCAAATATTTGGCCGATGCTGAGCCTAGAAGGTCATCAAGACGGATCCGGAGCGCGTAAAGACGATTTTATATATCGCCCTGCAACTCGTGGCCAATCTGGCTACGGCTTTCGCGCCCTTCCTGCCTTTCAGCAGCGAGCGTTTGCGCCGCATGCTCAAGCTCAAACGCTCGATTGGAGCAGACTGAGTAAACGGATCTCCTCCGGCCGGACACCAAATCGACCAAGCCGAACTCCTCTTCGAAAAGATTGAAGATGAGGGTGGTGACGGCTCAGGTAGAAAAAGCTTAAGGCTATGGAAGCAGCCAACGAAGCTGCCGAAAAGAAGGCCGAACCCATCAGTGCGGAGACAACGATCGACGAATTTGCGAAGATGGACTTGCGCGTAGGCACGGTCTTGAGCTGTGAGCGCGTGCCGAAGAGCGACAAATTGTTGCAATTCAAGATTGACGACGGCCTCGGCGGTCGCACAATCGTTAGCAGCGTGCCAAGTTCTACGAACCAGAACAGTTGGTCGGCAAGCAGTTGTCTTCATTGCCAACCTCCCGCCCCGAAAATTGCGCGGCATCGTCAGCGAAGGAATGATTCTGAGCGCTCAAAATTTAGACGGCTCGCTCTCCGTCCTCACGATCGACCGCTCCGTAGCGCCGGGGGCGCAGAGTGGGTTAACGGCGGCGGGCGCCGCCGTTGGCTGCACCGCCACACAACCTCACGAAGGGTCATCTTGCAAGGCGCACAAAGGCATCAGCCTTTCTGCCAACCGGCCTTTTAGGCCCCTACTGACTTATTACGCATCGCCGGATGCACACTTTACGTAGGAGAATATGTTATTATTGGGCATATTCTCCTATTATTTTTCAGGCAAAGGCCCGCCCACTCAGTTGCGATGGGCCGAGCGGGATAGTTTGGCGGGAGCAAACCACCGTTTGGCGGCAGCAAACCAGCGTTTGGCGACAGCAAACCGGCGTTTGGCGGCAGCAAACGATGGGGAGGTCGAAACAAAACAGGCCTATCCCCTTCAGCATCAACACAGAGACAAAAGCAAGTTCGCCCTAAAGCAAAACGCCCGTTCGACGACGAGAGTCAAACGGGCGAAAAATGAAAAGGTGGTTATTTGGAATGCGTGCGGCGCAAGTCACAAACAGCAGGCTAACGAACCGCGATCGGTGCGCACTTAGCGCAGAAACCTTCGTCAGAGTTAAGCATAGGGTGCATCCCCCAAGGAAGAAGTTGACGCCAAAATAAGTCATCAGAATTGTAAGAAAAGCCAGCGTCACGAACCAATGGTGAGGGAGCGGCCGGCGGAAAAAGCAGGGAGCGTATGCGTATGCACGACGATGCCATAGGTCATAAACGTAATGAGCGCCCACACTTCTTTGGGATCCCAACTCCAATATTGGCCCCCAAGAGACGTTGGCCCATATTGCTCCGATAAAAATACCGATACCCAGCGTGGTCAAAGCGGGATATAAGAAGAGGAGAGATGGGCGTCGAAGCGCCATAAGCGCTCTTCGTCAGCTCCAAAAAGGCGCGAGATCAGCGCCGTCAGGCCTGCTAGATGAACGTAAGCGAAAGCAGCGCAAACGACATCATAATAATCGAGACGTGTACACTGAGCAGGGGCGAAGCGAGTACGGGCATGAGGGGCGTAATCTGCGGATCGAGCTGACCCAAATGGGCACGAGCAAGAAGAAGCCGGCTAGAGGAAACCAAAAGTCAAGACCAACTTATTTTTAGGGCAGACGATGAGCGTCAGCAACTGGACAAACCAAGCGAGCAGGAGCATCGTCTCATAGCCGTTGGCCATCGGGATCGTTCCGGTGTGATCCAGCGGAGTATTTCGTAATACGTCAGTGTGCTAGCGAGCAAGGCCGCGACAAAAGAAGTGGCAGGGGCAGCCACTTTATGACGAAGCGGCGCTGCGTCTGGCGGTGGGTAGTCAGGTAAATGACATAAAGAGCGATAAAGCCCGCGTGAGATTAAAAGATGAAAAGTATTGTCGTGAAGGCCACTTATTGTATTGCACTCGGCTTTGATCTTCAGCGTCGAAGGCGAGGAGACGCCGCCATGGTCTCCTTGATATGGCGCGCGGCGTCAGTCACACGATTGAAGTGATCCCACTCGCCGGCTTGGGCGTGGCATTCCATACGGCAAAGGTTGATCGATGAATTGGCGCTCATCAGTAGGCAATGTTTGGGGCAAACTATCGGCCGGCGCGAACCAAGTGAGTCTGTTGTCGAGTCGTAACCGGAAACTTGAGTGGAAGTCCGCGCCGTAGGTCCATAATCAACTTTATGTTAGCATCAAGTTCGGCAACGTCCTTATGAAAACCATCGCGATTGCCCTCTGCATATTCACGCACGGCGGGGCCAAGAATATAGCCGCCTGCAGCGGCATTAAAAAACTGACTTAAAGAGGCATACTTGGGCAAGTCGTAACGCTGACGCCGTCAGCGGCCTTCACACGTATCATCGGCTCGATGGTCCATTGGTTGCCCCAGAAAAATCCACCCGGTCAAGACTTGCTCAGCTGTATAGCCGCTGTACGTCTCGACTGCCATAGATTTTTGTCGTAAAGTCAAGCGCATAGGTTTGCACCGACAAAACGGCCATTATACAACATATCGAGGGCAGCCCATGCGATGTGCGGCATCTGCAGGAAGCGACGGTGCAGCCGCAGAGGAGAGTCCGACGGCAAAAACAAGACCACGGTAGCGCCCGCAGGAGTCGCCGGAAAGTACCCTTAGGATCAATCAACAACCAGATGAGGGAAAGGGAAAAAGCAGGCATAGCCGGCATACGTAACGGAATGCCCAAGGGTCAGCATTGATCGTGAGGTAGGCGCCGTGCCCATCATCGTCGTAAGCGCTTTGATAGAGGCGCACATTGCGATCACGTGAAAATGCGGTTCATAGAGACGCTTCCACTCACGGACGACGCCCCATCGAGAATCGTGAAGCGGGAGACGTAATCTTTCGCCGAACCGGTGCCGGCATGCGTAGAGCACGTCGAAGCGATCCAGCGCAAGCGGAAAGGCAAAAGCGCGCTGCGAATCGGGTGCAGACCCATCGTCTTTCGGCGTAAAAGGAAGCCGTAGGCGTATGCTGAAGCGGAGGTGAATGGTGCCGCGATAGGGCCGTCAAACTGGTTGAAAGTGCCTGGTCAGGATCAACACAAAGGAGGCGTGAGAAGCACCGTGCCCGCTCTTCGTGGACCTTGGCGGTAATACTAAATAATGGAGACAAAAGTCAGTGCGGCCCAAAGCAGCGAGAACCAGAGTGAGCCGTAAATATATCGAGCGGCATAGGCTGAACCTTGATTATGCTCTACAAAGGTAGCCACGCCCATCGCTAAAAGGGGCAGGAGATAAAGGAGGAATAGAATTTTCTTCATCGTAGATGTTTCGGTTATTGAAGAATAGCAGCACCGACTTCTTCAGACAAAGCGAGAGGGGCTTGACGAGGGGCGAAGGAAATTACTGCACGGCTGAGGTGGAGGACGTAAAAATTGTAATGTTATGGAAAAACTACTCGACGCTCACCTGCTACCATCAAGATTGGCAAGGCCTTTCTCTTATAAAAAGGCCGGCAGACAGGTGTGGCGATAAGGAAGAAAACAGCTCGTATGGAGGAGGTCACCTTAAGCGTCGCATAAAGAAACGCCTTCGGTATCTTCCTACCATACTCGCTGTATGTTGTGCCGGCCGAAAGGATTGAAAAACCGCTTCAGCAGGGATAAATTAATTAGATGGCATCAATAAACGCCACTATAGCATCACGATCACTCTTCTTGAGCTTATAGAATTTGTCTGCTGCCCATTTGGCCTCGCCTTATCGGATACACCGTGCCACATAATGGCTTTCAATGACAGTGCGAGCACGGCAATCATGAGACGATCGTGCGCGCCGGTCTCTTGATAACTCAAGCCACGGCCCCAAAGCGGCGTCGTTCTGCACCAGTCGGCGCGAATATCATTGTCCATATACAGGCGATGCTGAATCATATCCGTATAAGGCCAGATCGTTTTGATGGGCATAACGGGCAATGCACCTTGACCGCGCGTGATAGCGTCGGTATAGTAGTTGTCTTCACCCGTTTTCCAAGAGGGCCGGTGGCAAGCAGTGCAGCCCATTTCGTAGAACAATTGCTTACCGCGCTTCACGGCAGGATCGTAGAGATTGCGCGCACCCGGCACGGAGAGACCACGATGCCATACCATAAAATCGTAATAGTCTTTGTCGGTCATTTCCTCACCATAAGGCTTTACAAAGTATTTCTCGTAAGTAGCTTTGTCGGAAGGTTTGTTCAGACCCAACAAGAGATTGACCAAATAACTGATGCTGTCGCGCGAGCCATCTGCATAATATGGATGCAACATAGAAGCGACATCGCGACCATTCTGCTGGATATAATTGATAACGTCTTGGTTCTCTGACATTGCCTTGGCCCACGCCTTGGTGGTATAGAGATAGTGACGATCACTGCGTGTTACGTTGGTAATATTCCACTAGCATTGGCACCGGGACCATCTTGCAAACTACCACGCGTAAGGGCATACGTAAAGCGCTTTGATGCGCTTCGTTCCATCGGGCTGTTGTACCAGGCCGTAGCGGCCCAATCGTTGGCAGCAGCATCCCCACATCGCAGGATTGAGCTGGGCGTGCTGTGCCTCTTTTCGCATATTGCGCTTTCAGCGAATCATCATCGATGGCGTCAAGCAGCGCCGTTCCATAGATACCAATGGTCGACTCTAAAACGAACGGCATAATCTTTTTGGTTTCGGGTTCGTGTTAAACGCCGTCACCGGAATCTTCACATCAGGGATAGATCAGTCGTAAGTTTCGCCATCGGGAAATTTATTGCCGTGACTATCTTGCTTGTGCTTCCACGTGATGGAGATCTGCGCTTCGTCTACGGGCGGCAGGAAGGGCTTCATCGCCTTCGTCTGCGGCATACCGGTTACCTCCGTGATGTATTGATTCTTCTTATAGGCCTGCCCGTTGCCGTCTACCCCTGTCTTTGTCGTGATAGATGACGAGCAAATAGCCATTGCCCATAGTGTTAGCCAAGTAGGTTTCTTGGCGGCGACCGTGGCCATAACCAGGGTGGCAGAAGAGACAACTGCTACGAACCCACGCCGGGCCTAAGCCTTTGCGCGGAGGAGTGTTGAGCGTGAAATCTTTTTTCAAAGAAGGTCTCGCCGTGCTTAAACGTCTGGTAAAGGCCATTCTGCTCTACAAAGGAGAGGGATTGGAATAGCAGCCTTCTTCGTGACTTGTTGTACCCTAGTTCGCCACCCGGTTTCCATTCTGCAGCAGAAAAATACTTCGTTAGCCTCACCTTCTTTTTCTTGAGGCTTCACGATAGGATCATCCGAACAAGCGACAAAAGACATAGCAACGGCGCTTGCAAGGATGGTTCTGTACATTAAATTGTGATTGTTCATTGTTCTTTTCTTTTTAAATGACGCTTAACGCCCGCCAGGCGAAAAGGGATACGCGCTTTCGCTCAAGCCGTCAACACATTATATAATATATGAGCGCCGATGGCTTTTAACGTCTAACGCGCTTTTTGAAGGCGCAAACCGCTGCTGCCGGATTCAGCCGCTACAGCAGGTTTGCGCTCAATCAGGTTGCCTATCTTTTACTTCGTATTCTTTTGAATAACGTCGTTTGCTTCGCTCAAGGCGTCGCTCAACTCTTGACAAGCGTCAATTGCTGCTTTACACTTCGGACTTTGGTAGTTCTTTACAAACGGCGCAGGTATGTCCTTAATCGCCGCCAGCGCTGTTTGAATAGCTTTCTCCACACGCTCGCCTGCGGCCTTGTCATATTTTTGGAAATAGGCGTGGAAGGAAACAGCTTGGTTGCGCTTGCTCGGCACACCGCCATACCATACGTTCTCAACGCTGCGGATGTTGTTTTGGAAGTCGTTCAACGAATTCCAGCTATACGGAGATTCAATGTAGCTAACGTCCTTACCGGAGAAGGGGTTATTGATTTTCGTATTACCAACTTCATCGGCAATACCGCCCGCACTATTATCACCGCTCAGCACAGCACTGGTTGCCAACTTCACGCTTTGATAAACGCTACCCTGAACCGCCGGCGTTGATCATACATGAGGCCATATGATTTACCCAAGTCAGTAACGTAAGCCTTTCCTAATTCGTCTAAGACATCGAAGTGAGCTGTGCATTTTCGTTCCAAGCACACTCCAATTGGTATACGCTATTGCGCAAATCTTCCGCTACGGCTTTCGCAAACATCAATTCGCGCTCGCCTTTTATATTAGTAAAATCAAGTCCATCGCGGTTCCAAGAATCATACGTATTCAATTCCGTTGCACTACGGTTTTTACCATCGCGGAAGAGAATAAACTCGATGCCGTGAAAGCCGATCAAACTCTGGTCATAGTTTGAAGCTAGTAGCGATAGCTTGTCCACTAGACAGAAGGTTGTGCAAGGCCGTCAAGTCGAGGGCCAAGAATCGATGTGCGGGTCGATGCTAAAGTGAGATGCTGCGCCCAGCAAGAAAGCCTCACTCATTTCATAATTTGCACGAGCGTGCAAGAAAATCTCACAAGCCTTGTCTACTGGCCCTGCGTAATGCTACCGGGCTGCATCGCAGAAAGCACATCGAGCAGTTGGGTACAACTGTCAGCCAAGCTGGCATAAGTTGGGTTAATCGTGTTTTCAACATCGCCTTTCAACACCTTTTTGTAGAAAGGCATCGCTCTCGCTCATTTTAGGTGCATCCGATCCATTTTTCGCTACAACTTGCGAAAGTGAGGCAGGCTGCTCGAAAAAGAAGCGCCACGCTTGCTTTGAATAGATTCTTCATTATTGATAATGATTTTTAATGTAAATGATATTGTTATCTTGTTAGGATGGTCAGTCTCTCATCTTCCTTTGGTTTAAAGGAAGATTCCCTCATAAGCCACGCCAAGCGAGACTGACGGTTCATTATTATATTGGCGCTTCAGGAAGCGATGCGAATATTCGGCCTTGATCACGATTTGAGGAATGGGATAGTAATTCAAGCCCACAGCCAAGCGGTTTTTTTCGCCGTATAAGGAAATTGTGGTTGCGTCGCAGTCGGTATATAAGAATTGTAGTATTCATAACGCGCAAAACGCATAGAGTTTTTGGTTGTCAGCGCGTAGCTTTTCTATTTGCGAGAAGAGGTTATAGCCCGCTTCCAAGCCACAAGCGATCGCCGCTTTGCCTACATAGTCGCGATTAAAGGGCGACGTTTTCGTCTGGCGACCCGGCAGCAAGCGCACTTCTCAGCATCACCAAGATGGCCATAGTCAAAATGGCCCCGCGCAATCCAGTTATGGGCATTATACGTAAAGTCGAGCGACCCCAGACATAAAGCGCCTTTAAGCTTCGATGCCTTACCATTTGCGTCGCGTCCCAGCGTATTGTCGATAGAGTGGCCGTAATAGGCGCTGAGCCCAACGCGCAAAACCGGGGATACTATAATTATCCACGCGCAGTGCAATCGCATATTTGTTAGCCACGGCAAATTCCATCGCCGAGCCGGCTCCTTTTTGAATCCATTTATCTCTACTAAAAGCTCATCGCGTCAAGACCCGGCAAAAGCTGCAATTCATAGCGCCAAGATCCAAGCATACCCCACAAGCTCACGCCCGTCTGGTGCCAAGTACGGGCAGGATCGTAGCCTCGCCCTCCGGCCGGTAAACGGTAAAGTAATGGAGCGGTTCGTGATAGGCATTGGTCAAACCAAAAGGGCACCACGATATGTCCCATACGCAGATTGAGCCAACGTCCAGCGCTTTTGGATCCAAAACTGCTCAAGCTCTACTTCGCCACCTTTTTCTACTTCTTGCTCCCATTCGCCTGACTCTTCGTATTCTTTTTCAAAAGAAACGCCGGTACCGGTATGCTCAAACTCAATCTCGGAACCCATCGTCCAGCCTTTTCCGAAGTCGTAGTTGAGATAGACTACAGCGTGAGGAATATCAAAAGCGCCCATGACTTGGATCATTCTTATATTTCCCCGCGTTAGAATAGCGATCACATTGTCACTAAAAACTCACGCGTATAAGCGGCTTCACCATAACCACCTACGCTGAAGCGATTACCTCGCGCATGTTCTGCAACACTATCTGATGCAGCCACTTGTGCCGCCGCAGGCGTCGCGCAGGCCACAGCAGCAAAAAAAACGTTGCGTAAAATTTTTATCATATCTATATAGATTATAACACGATCTGATAATAGGTTGCAAAAGATACACGCACGTTTCTGGCCCATCAATACCTAAAAAGTAGGTAAATTCTAACTTTATATTCAAATACGAATGCAAACCAATTGCTTTGTATCATTGTCGAATTTTGCTGTTCAAACTTAGGGACGCTAGATGAAGAGCCAGAAAATCTACGAACCGGACGACAAAATGTTTTCTCTGATTAGAGACAACTATAACATCCTGCAAAGTCTTGGGAGCTTTGGAATCAAAATCGGTTTCGGCGACCGCACGGTTAGCGAAGTCTGCCAAAAGACAAGGCGTAGATACTTATACCTTCCTTGCAGTGGTCAATTTGGTGATCAATGATCACCTTGGCGTCAAAATTGATGAGCATATTTCGATGCCCACCTTGCTACATTATCTCAAAGCGAGTCACCAATATTATCTCGGCTTCCAATTGCCCGCCATTCGGCGCGAACTGGAAGCGGCTTTGGAGGCGGAAGATAATTTGGCCAAGTTGATTCTCAAACTCTACGACAATTACTCGGACGAGATTCATCGGCATATGAAGTATGAGGAGAAGGAATTGTTTCCGTATGTAACGGCTTTGCTCGAAGGCGACTTATCAAAGAACTTCGACATCGACACTTTCTCGCAACATCATAGTCAAGTGGACTGCAAACTTCGCGAATTGAAGGACATTATCATCAAATATCTACCCACCGATGATATGCACAACAATCGCTTGATGGCTACGCTCTACGACATCTACAACAACGAGGAATGGTTGCTCCAACACTCCAAGGTCGAGGATATGATCTTTATCCCGGCCATCAGGTTTTTAGAGAGTCAAAGCGCAAAAACGTTCTCACAGAGAAGATTTCTTCGCTCGTAAGCAACAAGGAGGAGGAACTCAGTGCGCGCGAACGTGACGTCATCATCAGCATCGTGCAGGGGATGTCCAATAAGGAAATTGCCGAACACTTGTGCATCTCGACCAATACCGTCATTACGCACCGACGCAACATCGCCCGAAAATTGCAGATCCATACGCCGGCCGGCTTGACCATTTATGCCATCGTCAACGGCTTGGTCGACATCTCCTCGATCCAGGCTTAAGATCCTTCACACATATATATACATTGCCCTGACGCGCCACGCGCCCTTCAGCGACCAGTTCGCTCAAGACGCGTGAGAGCGACGGCCGCTGCACGCCCATCCGCAGGGCAGCGGCTTGCACATTATCAAGCCGCCCGCTCGTTTGCAAATATTTAAGCACGCGCGAGCGTAAACTTTGCAAGGCAAATTCATCCACCTTTTATGGCTGAAAAACAAACTGCGATCGGAAAATGATGCGCAGAAAGTTGCGCAGCACCTCCGGCGAGCGCCGCATAAAGGTCAAAAAGGCATCGCGATTGACCACCAAAAATCTCGCAATGGGTTTTCGCCATCACCGTTACGGGAAACGTATTCACCGAAGCATATATAAAAGCAGGCGCCAAAAATATCCGTAGCGCGCAGTTCGTCCATCTTCAGTTCTTTTCCTTCAGGGTTCACCATAAAGCGTCAGCCACGCCCGACGCAATCACACTAACCGAGCGGCACGCCTCACCGCGGCGAGCTATGATATCGCCGGGCGCATAATGGCGCATCTTATTGGGCGCAACGGACAAAAATCGCGGAGCACTTCAGCGGAAGTGCCAAGGAAAAAGGGGACTTTTCCAAAATATCTGAAACGTCTGTCATACCTATTGTTGTCTTATTTTCTACTTTCATCTCTCTTCGTAGCCGCCGTTTAGACGGCCGCGAAGGACCATCGACAAAGTTACGGATTACGGCCGATTCGTCACAATCTTCGATGAAAATAATCGCGCCTTCCGCCTTTGTTGAGCATCCCCCTTTTTAGGTAATTTTTACTTGTGCCGCAAAAGAGAATATTGACCGCTTGCGTCCATTGAGGTAAAAATCGGCGCAAGCGGGCTCGCATTAATAAATGCTTAATTGCTGTTTATTTTATCATAACATCCGTCCCCATAACGAACGCTTCCGGGGCGGTAACGCGGCATTCCATCGTATACCCCTTCGAAGGGCCTAAGGCGGAGACTTTATAGCCAATCTTCCCCTTCTTCATCTTGATCCTTTCTACCATACACCAGTTGTAAATGACCAACTTGCGGATATTCCCATCCTTCTCAAATTCCACCTCCCTAAGTCTTTTGAGTAGACACCCTGCCGTCTGCGTCACTTGGGTTAGGAGCTTTTTCGCCTTTGTAACAGCCACGTCTTTCATATCAAACGTTTTATATCCGCGGGCGTAAAACGTATCCGGCTGCATCCCTTCTGGACTATGATCGCATCGCCATATTTATTGGTCAAAATATATTTATCGCCAACTAATTCAAAGCGATTAGATGCGCCCAAACACGCGATAATAAGTAAGGAGAGTAGACTTGCGGATGCGAACAATAATTTTCTATAGGTTTTAGTTTTGAAATGGTTCAAGTTTTATCAATTGCAAAGTTAGAAAAAGAAGAAATAGAAAAACTTTTTCACAAAAATAATTTTTGCAACGCCCCTATTTTTCGGGCTACCGCTTTTTTTCCACCCTCAGCGCCCTATTTCGAACATCAGCAAGATAGATCTTTAGTTTTTATCGTGATAAAAAGGTGTACGCTCACGATGAAAAGATCTTCATCTCACGATAAAAGGTCTACGCTCACGAGCGTAAACATACCAAACCAAGTGTAGCGACCTAAAAGCTGTGGTGGGGCGTAATTGCTCCAACTTTTCGCACTAAAATTTCCCATCATCGGGCAGCGCAAAAGCCACGCGGGCGTTTGCTTACAACGATGGCTGCGGAGAGACGAAGCGCTCGAGATAGTCGAACAAGATAAAGAGAAGAAAACCCGTGAGGGCCAGCATCACAATTGCACCATACATCGCTGTATAGTCCATTCGCATCCATAGATCTCACGATTAGCAACCCACGCCTGCGTCAGTGCCGTAAGTTTCCGTGACAAACAAGACAGAAATGGCAGTGCCCAGCGCTACGCGCACAGAGGAAAAGAGCGTGGGCGCAATGGCCGGCAGGAGTACGTGGCGCAAAAGTTGGCGCCGATTACCGCGAAGGGAAACGATAACGGCCACATAGCGCTGCGGAACGGCAGCAAGGGCGTCGCGGATATTGACCATCAATTGGAAAAACAAGGACCAAGACGAGCATCGTCACCTTTTGAGGCGTTGCCCAGTCCGCATAGGACCATAATAATAGGCAACAAAATAAGTTTGGGTATGGGGTAGACAAAAATATAAAAGGCCATCGAGCACGTAGCGGAGCGACTTGAAAAATATATGCTCACTGCGCCGGCCAGCGCTAACAATACGGAGAGGGCCAAACCCATAGCTAAGCGCAGCAAACTCTCGGCTAAATGATGGCAAAGGGATGCTTCGCCGGTGAGCGCGGGCAGGTGTTGGTAAACGACCCAAGGAGCAGGCAGCAAATCGCTTCGCAGAGCTTCGGCGCCGCAGACCCATAGGAGGTGTAGCGTAAGAAAGCCAACGAGAAAGCGCCGCAATTGATGACCGGTGCGGTGCGAGCGGCCGCGCAACAGACGGGAACTAAACATCTTCTAAGGTATATTGAAAATCGGGCAACAACGTGAGCCGCTTATGGGCTGCCAATCGGCGCGGCAGCGCGTGGTGCGTCACCATCACGGTCGTCACGGGATATTGTTCGCGCAAAGCGAGCAGGAGTTCGAAGGCCTCGGTCGCTTTACCGGCATCGAGCGCAGAAAACGGCTCATCGAGCAAAAAGGAGTTGGGCATCCTGACAAAAAGCACGGGCCATGGCGGCGCGTTGGCGCTGTCCGCCGCTCAGCGTTTGCGGATAGCGGGTGCAAAAGATCAGTCAGTTGAGCGTCTCTATAATATGTCGTTGCGCCGCTTCTGAGCGCAGTGTCCGCCAAGCAGCCCGGCAGCGCAATGTTGGCACCAACGGTCTTCCAAGGCAGGAGTCCATAGCCCTGCTGCACGTAAGCGGTAGCGAGATGCTTATCATTGGCGGCGTATCCACCGATGATGATGCTTCCCGCTGCGGCGGGCAGCAGGCCGGCTAGGGCATTGAGCAGCGTAGACTTGCCGATGCCGGACGCACCATTGATCTGTAGAAACTCGCCCCTGTGCCAGCGTGAAAGAAAGATGAGGCTATGATCGGCGCATCTTCAGCCGACCGACCGCCGGACGGCGGCCGATTGATTCGCAAATCGGAAACGGTGAGAAAGGAAGCGGGCGAAGATATGGATTCGTGCGGCGAAGACGTGATTAGGGCAAGGCCGGCATCGGCACGATGAGCTGTTGGGCGTCAAATCCTTCTTCAAAGCCTTCTTTGCTTGAGCCAAGCGATGGCAGCTTGCAGTTCCTCAGCCTTAGGCGGCGTTGCCGGTGTATAATCGGGGACGGGGATGTGCGCAGCCACTTTCTCGGGCGCGCCGGCATAGTCTTTGATCCAACGCGCCAAGGTTTTTCGTGTCTGCATCGCGCAACTTTTGCACGGCTAAATTATAGCCTTGTAAAAGCAGCGCCAAGGCTTTATTGTAGCCCTCTTGCGCCAGTTCGCGCTTCACCAAGAGTCCTGTCGCCTCCCAGTGATGGGCGGAAGAAACATCGCGTCGGCCGCAGCGTCCGGAGGCTTTCTGCCATCGTCGCGAAAGGCTCCCGGAAGAACGGCGGCGCCAAGTTTGCCTTGCAGCAAGAGTTCTAAGCGCAGCGGAATCTTTGCACCTCGACACGATGTACGACGGCACCTTTCGCAACTGCGGGCTGCGTAAAACGATCCGTGAGAAAATCGACCACGGTATTGCTGGAGACGCCAAAAGATGAGGGAAAGGCTTCCGAAGTTGCGCCGTAGGCCATCCAACTAAAGTCTCCGTCGAGTTTCATGACGAGTCCGGCGTTCAAACCTCCGGCTACCTGCAACGCAGCGCCGGTATAGTCGGTCACCGTTCCGTCCAATTTACCTGCTTGGAGTGCCGCATCGCGATCGTTGGCAGAGAAAAAGTGGACGATTTCCAACTTTAGGCCGAGCGAATCATAGATGCCGGTCTCTTGGGCCACAGCAAAGGGCAGAAAAATCCATAGAACTCATCACGCCAATCGTAAGCGAGGGCGACGAAGTGGCGTCCTGCGATTTCTTTTTCGGCGCACAGGCCGCAAAAATCAAGACTAGAAGGAGCAAAGGAAAGGATTTGCCGAGCCGCAAAAGGCTCTGCGGGAAGCACAGCCGGAGCGCATCGACGCGGCATCTGTATTTCTTGTCATCATAGCTTATTGGGGTTTTATTCACAATGGGCAAATGTACGAAGAAATTCGAAGAAACGATCGCATCAGCGGGCCTGAGTGCACTCAAGCCCGCCGCAAGCGCAAACTATTGGCGACTACGCTCACCGAACTCATAGGCCATCGCGGCGGCGGCCAAGCTCGGCGAAAGCGAAAGTCCGAAGGTCGGAATCAGAACGCCCGCTGCGAGCGGAATCAGACAGAGATTGTAGATAAAAGCCCAAAACAAATTTTTCCCGAATCACGCGAACGATGCGCCGAGATAGGCGAATGGCGGCCGGAATTTGCGACAAATCACTGCGAATAATCGTCATTTGTGCGACGTCCATCGCGACATCGCTACCGCGGCCCATAGCTATGCTCAAATCGGCTGCAGCCAAGGCTCGCCGAATCGTTGATGCCGTCGCCGACCATCGCGACACGGTGACCAGCCGCCTGAAGTTGCTTCACGTAAGTTGCCTTGTCGGCCGGCAAAACCCCGCCGCGGAAAGTTTCAATCCCCAAGCGCTGCGCCAAAGCCGCAGCCGTGCCCTCGCTATCGCCCGTTAAGAGGTGAACAGCCAAGCCTTCGCGGCGAAAAGCCTTGACCGCAGCGACCGAAGTGGGCTTGATGCGATCCGCAATGGCAAGCACGGCGATCACGCGCTCCGCATCGGCGAAATAAATCACGGTACACTCGGCTGAAAAAGTCCGTTGCCGGCAGCACCAAGTTTAACTCCTCCATCCATTTTCGGTTACCGACGCGATAAGTTTGCCCCTGATAGGCGCCCCTCAACGCCCATTCCCGTCCGACTTTGAAAGACTTCGATCTCAGCAGCTTCGACGTCGGCAAAAATGACGCACGACGGCGTCGGCCAAAGGATGCTCCGATTTTTGCTCTAAGCCGACGAGGATGCGCATTTGTTCCGCAGTCAGCGCCCCTTGTACCGCCTCGACGTCCGGACGTCCCTCAGTAATCGTACCGGTCTTGTCCAAAACGATCGTATCAATGCTCTTCGCGCGCTCCAAAGCCTCAGCATCTTTCACGAGAATACCTTTCTCGGCCGAGCGCCCAATGCCGACCATCAGCGCAGTAGGCGTAGCTAAGCTCCAAAGCGCAAGGGCAGGCCACGACAAGCACGGTTACGGCGCTCAAAAGGGCGCGCGTCAGCACACTGTCGCCGGGTATATTATCGAAAAGCAGCCAGGCAACAAAGGAAATCAAAGCAATGAGCATCACGGTTGGGACAAAGACGCCCGCCACCTTGTCTACGAGTCGGCGAATGGGCGCTTTGCTGTTCTGTGCTTCCCTGCACTACAGGCGATAATGCGGGCAAGTATCGTCGCATTGCCCACTACTTTCGGCGCGGAAGTTAAAGCTTCCTTTGATTGATTGTACCTTCAAAGACCTTACTGCCCACTTGCTTTTCCACCGGTACGGGTTCGCCGCTCAAAAGACTTTCATCGACATACGAACTACCGGCCGTAATTGTCCCATCCACGGGCACTTTTTCGCCGGGACGCACGACGAGGACATCACCGCTCCGCACTTCGGCGATTTTAATGCTCTCTTGCGTCCCATCGGCCTTTAAGCGGATCGTTTCCGCGGCCGCAGGCCCATCAGTTTGCGAAGTGAAGCGGCTGTTCCATATTTTGCGCGCCTCGAGTAAGCGCCCGATCAAGATAAAGGTGATCACGCCGCAGGAAGAATCGAAATAGAGGTGGGCATCGCGACCTAAAAACTTCGGGAAACAAAAAGATTGAAGACACTAAAACTATAACTGATGCCCGTACTCAAAGCTACAAGTGTATCCATATCGGCAGCGCCCTGACGAGCTTGCCGCAAAGCGTTGCGGAAGAATTGCCGGCCGGCCACGAAGACCACGGGCGTAGCGAGCAGCCACAACGCCCAGCCGCGCCAAGCACCGCCGTCGGTCATCGAAAGGTAAGTGACGATCACACTGAGCAAGACGGCGATCACGGCATTTCGTCTTGCCGTGTGATACTCGCTCCGCTGACGCGTCTCTGTCTCCGCTTCGTTCTGTTGAGTGATGATAAGGCGGTAGCCGGCCTGATCTATGGCCGCCGCCAACTGCTCTGCATTCGTTGCTTTCGGATCATATTTGACCTGTACCTCCGCCGCGGCAAAATTGCACACAGCTGCCGCCACGCCGGGCTGCTTTATTGAGTACCTTTTTCCGCCCGCAGCGCGCAATTGGCACAATGCAGGCCTTCTATGGGGAAACGTTTGGTTATCATCTTCTTTATCTTTACTTTATATGTCGCAAAATTACGACCTCAATTGCTGTTATGCCCTTACGTTTTCTGCTGAATATTTTTAAGTATTTGCAGATTGAGAAGCGCTGCGCGTACAAGTTCCGGTGCGCCTCTCGCCCATTGCTCACTCCAAACGCTACTTTACACGCCCTCACGCCCAAGTGTAAAAACCACGAATAGTCGTCAGGGCAGCGGCACATTTGGACATTCGCAACTTCTGTGGGCGTCCGAAGGGTGCAATAAGAGGCGAGGTGCTACCCTATCCACTACGGGCACGAACGACAGCGCGAACGAAACTCCGAGCAACGCGCACTAAGTGAGCTTTAACGGGGCAAAGAAAAAGACTTTGCGCACCGACTATCTTGCGATAGTCAGTACACAAGTCTGAAATATGACTTATAAGAAGGCTAAACTCAGCTTTCCTCCGTAGAATCCGACTCTTCGACCGTGAAGGTCATTTGATGCGGCGTACCCAAATGGGTTCTCACAATCGGCTCGAGCGTCTTCTCATAGTGAGGTTTTTCCGTGTGGGCTTCACCGTGAGATGCCGATGTCATCAGTAGTCCCTAGGAGGTCAACTTGGCGCAAATGCGGCGCCTGATAAGGTTTAAGCATAAGTCTGTTGTTTGTTATCTAGAGATTTTTCTTACGCTTACGATCTGCAAGCCTTTCGCCGAACCGTTGGTACGACGCCCGTTCAGGTCATAGCGCGATGCGGATTTTTCCATCTCGATCGCTGCGCACCGGACCGCAGATGCCCGTGAGCACACCGTTGATATCCAACTTCAATTCGCCGATGGCCTTCGTAGATATGAAGTAGGTGCGGAAGGGCGAAACAACGTTGGTCGTCATCTTCGTAAACGTCATATTGTCGAAACTATAAGCTACCGCACCGGCATCCAACGAAGATTCAGCATAGACACCCGTTTGCGTAAACGGATCCGACTTTAAGCTGTAAGCAACTTGCGGTGTAGCCTTCACAGATACGTTGGTGAGACGATCAAACGGTTGCATATCGAAAGACTGCAAGAGGTAGGGGCGTGTGCGCCGTAGCGTGAGCCACCTCATTAAAGTTGAGCAGATAATCATTTCCCGCCGTGTTAGTAGCTGTAGCAAAGCCGGCTACCTTCCTATTGCTTGTCGGCACGTCAAAGTCGAAGGGCAGGATGAAAGTCGTAGAGAGCGTGTTGGCCCCGGTATCGAATACGCGGTCGTAAGTGACGCTTTCGGCCGTGAAATCTTGCGGAACATAGAGCGGAGCGGCATCTTGCAACGCGAAGCGCGCCGTTGTGCCGTTGACGATAAAGTTGTCGCCGCGCAGAGTCGTCGTTGCCGGCAAATAATACAAGGTATTGTTAACCGCCGGCCGGCCTTGGCGCAAAATCATCAGCCGTCACGTCCGCGCTAATGGTAGTTCCGGTCAAGTCAAGATAACTCATTGGGAGGTTGTAAACGCCGGCTGCATCGCTCCAAGTATTGTTGAGCGCCAAGAAGCGTGCGGCATACTTTCGTCAAAAAGTCCACTCGTTACCTTAAGATTTGCATAACATTTGCGCTGATTATTTGTAGTATCTGCCTGCGTAGGTGCAAGAACGAGCGAAAACAAAGTCGACGTGGATGCGCTTAAACATAGCCGCCAGCGTAGGGATTAGCCTCCGTTAGGGATGTCAATGCCGCCTTCGATCTGATGCTGATCAGCATTGAGCAGGTGCAAAAGCCACCTTTACGGGTAAATGACCCAGACTCCATCCCATACTGTTCTTATCCATTGAGCCATCGGCCTGGAAGGCTGTGAGGCGAAGGGTGCGCTATGCGGTCAAAGTATCGTTGTGCAAAGGGATGTCGGCCACGTGGATGTCGCCGACAGGGATACCGGCAAAACTAAACTGCTTCAAATCTAAATTGTACGTGCCGTTACTGTTCTTCGTAACGAGTACGGCAGCATTATTCAAGGGAATGGGTACGGCGATGTCGTTGTCGGCCGTCAGAGAGACAGAGACTGCCCGGATAATCGCCGCTCTTCGTATCGGTTACGGCGTCGGTAAACTTAAACGTGTAGTCGGTAGTTTTTGCTGCCGTCAGTTACTTTCAGCGTAATACACTTCTGTGCGTTATCATAGAAAGCGGGCTCAGCAAATTTCCCAAAGGTCGTCTCTAAAGAATCGTTGACCATCTTAAAACCTTCGGCCGGTGTCCTTCAATCACGATGCCCGGTGCATAGGCATAAGGCAACGTGTATTCCTTTACGTCCGGCATAAAGCAGCAAAGGTCTCACCATTGATTTTCACGCCGGCAAGCGTCGGCTTTGCAGCCTCGCCAAATTGGATTTGATAGCTATGCACATTCTCGGGAGAGACGCTAATGTCATTGCCCTTTACGGTGATGGTCAAAATGCGCGTGGCTTGGTTAGTATGTCGTATCATGCTTGCGCCCTGCACCATCGGCCGCAAGCACAAGAGCGGCCGGCTCGTAAGTTTCAGTCGACAAATCTACCTGCGCACTGACCGGAACGGCAGCCCCCTTATAAGCAATGGATTTAAGCTGGGAGTTGTAGATAAAGTTGCAGTCATCTATCGAAAATTCATCGTTGTAGGAAGCGCCCGGTGTTTCGTTGGTCGTAAATGAAGCGAGCATATACATTTTCGCCGCGGTCGTGCCCGTATAGGTAAAGGCGCCGGCGTAGCGCGTCCATTCATCGGTGACGGTAGAAGCAACCGTAGCCTCGCCAATCAAGTATTTGGCCTTGTTTTCTTCTGTCTCGTGGGATCTTTGTAATCAATGTCGCCGTGCAAAAACCGCGTGGCAGCGACCTGTATAAGTATCATTTCCGCCCCGTCCGCGCTTAAACTTCGCATAAAAGACCAAGGAGTCAGGACGCCCGGCGAACAAGCAACTATTAACACCGGAGCGATTCGTATAATTATAGTTGGCCGCGTTGGCCGGCGTACTGCTACCCATATTTATACAGCCCGTAGTCAGATTACCATTGACTTTTTGTACCAAAAATACTGCTTGATTTGAGCAGGACAGCATTTCCTGTGCGGCCTGTAGTCTTGACCGTATTTTTTTCTTAGAACTACTCTTTGCCATACCTCCGATGAAGCCCTCCCAAACCGGGAAGTATTAGCTGATACGAAACTGTACCAACCGTCGCCCGGCTCATTGACGTCCTTCCACGTTTCAAAGCCGGAGTTATTCACTTGAAAAAGCCCCGTTTGTGCACTCAAAGATAAGGCCAAGGCGGCAAAAAAACTTGTCAGTAAAAATGTCTCATTGATTTCCTCTTACTTTTCTTGGGCGCAAAGGTAATATATCTCAGGATAAACTATTTGGGCATAGTTGTTTTTACCCACAAAAACAAAAAGAATCTTTAGTTTTTCTGCTCGTCGTCCGCCCTGCCGGTCGTCCGAAACCCTAGCATTAGGCGCACTTCTTACGTGAAACGATGCAGCAACGCATAAATTTATATATTGGGCTTTGTCGGGCCTACGGCGACAAAAAGGAGGAGCAGGGACGACAGAGCAACTAAATTCCGGACGCTTTTATTTTTGCACCCTAATTGCCCATTGCCTACTTTTTGCACCTTATGAAGCACTTCTTAGAAAAATATAGCGACAGGCCTCATCCTCCTCCTCTCGAAGTTGCCGCTACGTCTGCTTTTATATATTATCCGATTTTTGCTTATTTCATTGTGCGCTACGTTGCCGGCTATCGACGCGGAGTCATACAGCGCAACATTGCAGCCTCATTTCCGGAAAAGACCGCAAAGGGAAAGGGAGCGCATTGTAAGCGATTTTTTATCATTTCTTTTGCGATTACGCCGTCGAAAACCATACGCCAGCTCTCGATGCCGGCATCAGAAATGCGCCGGCGTATGATTTTTGAAGGCATTGATGAGATGCAGCAAGTGATGAAGCAACGCCAATTTGCTTTTTTTGTCTATCTGGGGCATTTCTGCAATTGGGAGTGGGTTTTCAGTCTTGGCCTTTGGACGCCGGAGGGATGGCAGTGTGCCCAACTTTATCGGCCTTTTGGAGAACAAAATGTTTGATCGTATCTTCCTGCGTTTACGCTCGCGCTTTGGGTCTGAAAACATTCCGAAGAATACTATCTTACGCCGCATCGCCGGCTACAAGCGGGAGGATAAAAAATAGTGATTGGCTTCATCTCTGACCAATCTCCTCGCCCTGCGAATATACACGACTGGGTCGATTTCCTACATCAGGATACGCCCGTCTTTACCGGAACAGAGCGCATCGCGAAGAGCGTCGACGCGGCTGTATTCTTTGCTGATATGCAGCGCGAAGGCCGTGGGCGTTATCGCTGTCGGTTTCAAAAGATGTCGGACAATGTGCACACCATCCCCGACTACGAATTAACGGAAGCTTATATGCGCCTGCTCGAAGCGAACATTCGCCGCCAACCGGCCTTTTTGGTTGTGGAGCCACAAGCGCTGGAAGCATCGGAGGAATGAAGATTAAGCAGGAAAAAAATCAAGGAGTTATTTGGTCAGCTCCAATCCTTTACCTAAATTTTGACCGCCTTTTTCAGAATGAAGGCACATATATCTTTATTTATTCAATATTACTATGTACTTAGATTCAGCTAAGAAACAAGAGATCTTTGGCAAGTACGGAAAGTCTAATTCGGACACGGGCTCAGTAGAGGCCAGAGTGGCTTTATTTTTCCTACCGTATTGCCCATTTGACGGAAACATGCTGAAGGCCAACCGTAAGGATCATACGACAGAAAGAGCCCTCGTTAAGATGGTAGGGCCGCGCGCTGCTTAACTACGTAAAGCACCGCGACATTGAGCGCTACCGTGCTTTGATTAAGGCGCTCGGCCTCGCAAGTAAGTTGCGAGCCGTGCCAACGCTGCGCTTTTTATGCGCACAAAGCCCGTTTGCAAATGCTTTTGTCGACTGACAAAAATCCCCGCAACGCTTCCAGGTGTTGCGGGATTTTTGCTCTACGCCGTTATGGCGACAGACTTCAAAGGGGCCTTGCACTCTAGCAAACATCGGCGCCGAGGCAAAATGTCCGACACCGATGAATGTAGTATGTTTTTATCGCAATACAAGGCGGCGAGCCGCCTATATATATATGTATAGCCCTTAAGGCTTCCACGTAGCCGGCGATTGGCGCCAAGCATTTAAGAGTGGCAAATGGCGCTCTTCAATGTAACTCGTCTGCAAGCTTCCCGGAATCACGGCCTCGTAGTCCGTCAAAGTTGTCAAATCTACTTGGGCTTGTGCAAAAGGCTTCTTTGGCCACATCAAAGCCATACGTGTAGAAGCAACCATTCCGACCACCCTCAGCAGCCAAATTCGCGCAAAGGCAGCTACAGCCTTTAGCTACTACCACCCGTAGAAATCAGATCTTCTACGACGATGACCCTAGCGCCTTTCTTCGCTTCTCCTTCAATCGGTTCTGCATGCCGTGATCCTTGCCTTCGAACGCACATAGCGAAAAGGCGAGACCGAGCAAGTCGGCCACCAACGCGCCTTGCGCATAGCTCCCGTTGCCACACCGGCCACTGCCTCCGCTTGCAGATAGCGCTCGGCGATGACGCGCGCCAGTTCGAGCTTCACAAAACTGCACCAAATCAGGAAAGGACAGCGTCTTGCGGTTGTCACAATAAAAAGGAAAAGCCAACCGCTGGCCCCAAGTAAATGGCTGCTCAGGGCTGCAACGCGATTGCCTTCACTGCCAAGAGTTTTTCGGCGAGAGATGTTTTGCAGTTTTCCATAAAAAGATATGTGTTTGACTATTGGTGGCGAAGTTACGAGAAAGCACGTAAAGTGGAGCGCCTCCAGCAAGCATAAATAAAGCGATCTTTACCAAATTCGTCTTTGCGGCAAACAATCTGCTGATAACCGGCAGCACGAAAGGCGTCGGCCGTAGCTTGCCGCAGAGCGGCATTGATTTCTACGAAGACCTCTTCAGCCCCAATTGGGCCAAAGGCTTTATAATAGCGCAAGGGATCATCATCGGGCACGAACAAGGCTTGCGCCGGCTCGAAATCGACAACGTGGGCGGCCATCTCTGCTCGTTCCTTTTCGCAAATATAGGGCGGATTGCTCCACCACAACCGTAGCAGGCTTGCGCGGCGCAGTAAACAAATCTTGCACCTCAAACTGCACATCAGCGCCAAGCTTTCGGCATTTTTGCGGGCCACGTCGATCGCTTCAGGTGAAATATCCCAAGCGTGCACCGAAGCTTCAGGGCGGCTCAGTTTCAAACTTATGGCTATGCAACCCGAACCTGTGCCTACATCTAAGAAATGCTGCCCGCGCGCCGCTTCAGCAGCCCAGCGCACGAGTTCTTCCGTCTCCGGCCGCGGAATGAGTACGGCGGGCGAGACGTAAAAAGGGTCGACCATCAAAATAGGTCGCCCCTAAAACATATCTGCACTCGGCTCTCCTGCGCCCAAGCGACGAAGCGACAAAGGCGGCTCTTTCTTGTTCTGCCGTGGATAATTGGCTAACTTTGTCGCATAAACATCCGTTTTGCTCCAGCCAAAAGGCTTCTTCGCAAACCAGAAAAGGCAATGGCCTGTGCTTCGCGTGCATCATAATGAGCAGCCAGGGACGGCGAGCAATTGGCGATAAAAAAATCTTTCACGCTGCAAAAGTAATGGAAATAAAAAGATATACATGCATCGATGCCTCCCGCTTGGCGGAAAAATGGGCGCTTGTCGGCACCTCCCAACCCGATGGTCGGGGCGGTCATCGTCTATAAGGGATCGCATCATCGGCGAGGGTTATCACGCGAAGTGCGGCCAAGCGCATGCGGAAGTTAACGCTATCGCATCGGTGCGCCCGGAGGATCGTCCGCATTTGCAAGATAGCACGCTCTACGTCAGTCTGGAACCTTGCGCGCATTATGGGCGCACACCGCCTTGCGCCCGCCTGATTCTCAATACGGGCATACCGCGCGTCGTCGTAGGTTGCGAGGATCCCTTCGATAAAGTGGAGGGGCGCGGCATTACGATGCTGCGCGATGGGGTGCTACAAGTGACGGTCGGCGTACTGGAGCAGGAATGTCGCGAACTCAATCGACATTTCTTTACTTTCCATACGAAGCACCGCCCATATATTACGCTGAAATGGGCTTCTTCGGCCGATGGCTTTGTAGACAGTTGGCGCGAAGATGAAGCAGCAACACCCGTCAGTTGTCGAACGCACATAGTTTGATGGACGTACACCGCCTGCGTGCTTATCATCAAGCTATTTTTGGTGGGACACGGGACACTGAAAGCTGATCGCCCCGCAACTCAATGTGCGCGATTGGGTAGGCTCAAATCCGCAACGCTTAGTCTTGGGGCACGTGGGCGAAGATGAGTTGCCTGTTGGGTTTACGGCTTATGCTGATGTGGCAACGTTGCTGCAATCGCTCACAGAGCAGGGCGTTCAGAGTTTGCTGGTAGAAGGCGGCCCTCAAACGCAGCGCGCCTTTATCGAGCGCGGACTTTGGGATGAAGCCATCGAGGAACTCTCGCCACTTACTTTAGGTAGCGGTGTGCCCGCTCCGCGCCTACCGGTCGGCATTCCTCGAAAAGTTACGACGCACTGGGGACACACGCTGACGACTTAGCGCAATAGTTGATTGGAGCGTAAATGTTCTGTTTTGCTATGCAAGTCTGAACACGACAACCGACTTCGCAAGCGATTAAACAGCGAGAGCAACACCGCAAATGGAACTAAACGAAGCGATAGCGCAAGCTATGTATAGAATAGAACAGATTGGAACAGGACTTCAACAAACAGTTAGTTTCAAGTCGGAAGCCGATGCAAATAGGTATTGGAAATTCTTTGTGAAAACGAAGACGTTATTCGCGCTGAATATGTGAATCCCTTGCTGATAGCTGATGTGGGCTATTCGCTTCGTCAGCTTAAGCGTCTTGACTTTTAAACTGCATTTTACCCATTCCTATTTTCTCTGAAAGATTTGTTGAAAAAGAATGCCGAAACACTGAAAGACGACTTACTTTTTCTTTCCGTGCAGCGTGCAGAGCAAACACGATATTCTGCCTTTCTATATGGGACGCATACTGAATATTTCCTCCATTTTGGATGTTGAAAGCTCAGGGAAATGGCAACTTACTGATGGTTCGTGGATTCCCGATGTGCCTTTTTGTCTACCACAAGGCCAACAATGACCACTATATTGTGCGCGATGCAACACACCGAAGTCACTACGTAGCATTGGAAAGGCTCAGAGAAATAGACCGCGACTATCGGATAGAATGGAACAAGGTGGCGCTAAACAAGGCGTAAAGCCGCAATAAAACAAGCTATGCGTATCGACGAATTCGATTTGTTTACCTTCTCTTATTTCTGCATCCCTTTCGAGCAGATCGCAGCCTTCTTGCAGCAACAATGGGAAACAACGAGAAATATCGACTCAAGCAGACGCCGTTCAAGCTCGACCTCTTCGATAAAAGCCCACAAAAGGGCGGCGCCCATTTCGAGAAAGCCTACTCTTCGTGCCTAAGCGTCATCGTGACAAGTGCATAATGGTTTCTAATTATGCCGACGGCCTGACTTCGTGGGTCTACCGAATAACGGAGGTTTTTAAGAGGAAAAAGCGTACAGCTTCTGCATGGCGAAGGACAAACAAGCTGATACGATGAATGCCTTTTTGCTGCATAGAGCGTGGGCAGAACCTGCGAGACGGTCTATGCTATGAAGGATCCCAAGTGGACGTTTTTACAGTCAGGGCGCGAGCAATTCTTTGAAGAAGCGCACTTGTATCAACAGAAATTGATTCGGAAAAGAATGAATAAGCATATCCTCATAGCTTATTGCGCACGCTTAGGTCTTGATATTACGGACGATTTGTTTTGGAAAAAGCGAGCAGTCGATATTGGTAGAACGAGTAGCGTGGTGAGCCACATTCCGAAAGCGCAATAGCATTGTACACTTGAAACAATAAAAGACGATGGAAGAAATAGCGTTTAAAGCCAAGGTTATAACGGCCACAAAAGCAGCAAAGACAACTATTATATGGTAGGGTTGGCTGATGACGAATACAACTATGAAAAGTATATTCTGTTTCAGCGGCCCATCAAATTGGACAAAGACGATGATCCGGAAGCCGAGCAGCAACGGATTATATGCGAGAATGTAATGGCGATGTCTCGCTACAATGGTTGTCGAGCGGCAACTCTTACCAGTCAATCCTTCCGTTTTTGAGTTCGACGACAGCATTATCGTAGTCGATGTTACGGACGTAAAAATCGGCAAGCGGTTTATAGCCCTATAGTCGGGAAATATTCAAAGAATTGCTGAAACTGCCGGATAACAACATCCTTTAATCTCTTGGTAGAATAGATAAAAGCAAAACGCACCAATCATATTAATGAGCAAGGCAGGGTTTACTTTAACTGAAAAGGTCGAAGGAATAAAAAGATAGAACGAAATAGCCCCAATTCTGTTGAGACGAGGCTGATGAAGCCTAAAAACCAGCCGAATATATGGCTGATAATCAAGATCATATAGAGCCGAAAACTTTCCTATAAGAGAGAGAAAATTGTCTTATAAGAGAATTTTTCCGATCCTATAAGACAATTTTGCGATCACCTAAGAAAGTTTTTGGCACGCTCTTAAGCTTATTTTTGGGCGTTACAGACGGACGGAAAACAATGACTAATGCGCCACGCCCGGCAAAGTGAAGTGCAGCGCTTGCGTGCTAAAGTGTTCCTCCCTCCTTTCAATCAGATAAAAACAAACCTTGAAGACTCACGACACCGCCCCCACACATATCTTTATCAAGAACTTATATTCTACCTTACAGCATATTGCTAATAAGCCCTAGGTGCTATCTGTATGTAAAAATAATCGCTAATTAGCCTTGCCCTTTGTTCGTTACAAAAATAGGACAACCCTAATGACGGATTTGATGTTATTTTACGATGACCTTCTTGCCATCAATGATATAAATGCGGGAGGCAGTTCGCCCCGACCTCGTGCGCATCTCTTACTTTCACACCATTGATTGAATATACAGCGCCGGCCTCTTGTTGAGGAGCAGCAATAGCGTTGATTCTCGTCGTTGTATTTCGATCTATGAGTCGGACGTTGCGTAGATAATATCCATTGCCGGCAATTTGCAGACCATTTTTCGCGCAACATCTTGACGTGCTCAGCCTTGGGTTCGATTCGATAGGGCATCTCCTCGCGTGAAGCAGACAGATCTATACTATTATTGAACTGCGGCAAAAAGATTTTTCCTTTCGCACTTAGCATCACGCGCGACAAACTCCAATTGCCAGCCTTCAGCACTTCATCGAACATCAGTTTTGGTACGATGACCTTGGCTTCATCTATGTGCTTAAAACCATTCCAAAGGCTGCTCTCCTTTACCTCGTGCACGAGGGAGAAGATGCGAATGTTATCACCTTTTACATAGCACCCGTCTTTCTTTAATGCCTCCAGCATATGTTCGTCGGTAACATAGAAGGTGACTTGTGCATCATTTCTCGCAACGTGAGGCTTAAGCGCAACGATGCTCGCCCCTGCTTGCTGCATATATCTAAAGATGACGGCCCCACACCACGACGCTCGTTAGCAGAAAGCGTATCGATGTCGAGGATGAGTTTGTCGCCTACTTTCAATTTGCAAGCGGCCGGTTGGTATTTGGAACTATACCCTTTGTTTGTCGCTGATCGTCGGCTGCAGGCTGAGAGCCAATCCAGATTAGTCGGTTAGCTCGTTTATAGACGCGCAACCAGTCAATATCCATCACATAGTTCTTGGGCACTTTGTTGATATCGTTATTATACTGCGGATCTTCTTCCGGATAAAGCACACCGCCGCCCTTGTTCTTTTCGCTGTCGTCGTACTTACCGCCAATCTGGCCCGTGATGGCCACATCCCACACGCGATCAATGCCAAACTTCATATTCTCCCTTTTTCAAGAGGGCATTGTAGCGATAGGGATACTTATCTTTCATCGGCTTCTTATCTCTTGGATCAATGACATTATCGGCCGTCTTGTGCTCTATGGTACGGAAGACGGACCTTACTCGACCGTCTAATAAGAACGTTACGGCCAAATGGCGAGCGGGTCGTCCGGCTCTGGATCAATCTGCGCCCCATAGACGTGGAAGTCATCCGAAGGATTAAACGAGATGGGCTTTATACGGTCTGTATATGCATTATGATTATAGCCATTTACGAATACATACTGCTGCTTCTTTTTTGTCATAGACCATACCTAAGTTGTAGTCTAAGCCGTGAATAGACTGGTGCACATATCGATTCGCATTGCCGGAGTTGTATCCATGTTTACCAGCGAAGGCGCGGGCATCATCGTTTACGAAGAATTCTTCCAAATCGATCTCAAACAGACTCGATCCATTGCTATGACGAAGCCACAGGGACATCCAAGTGCCAATGCAGAAAGGAATCTTCGCTTTTATCTCCAATTCGCGAGTAAAGCGGATAATAGTTGCCGCCCCCATCTGCATCTCGACCGGAAAGTGCTCCCCGACCACCATCCTTGCTTCGTATAGCCATCTTAGGCGGGATAGGGTCGCGCATCTTCACGCTATAATCGGTATTCGACGGATCGCCATCTTTCCTTACGAAGCCCCGTGCGTATAGCTTCGCGCGTGGCACGTATCGAAGCCAAGCCATTGCGCACCGTGACCATTTGGTCGCGATAGGTCTGCGCCATGCCTTGATCTTTGTTGTTGCCATAGGTATCAAAACTATACTGCTTTGTTTTATCGCCATAGATCCCCACAGCTTCCGGTTGATCGAGGTTCCATTAAACTCATCTCCTCCGTAATAGCGCCAGCCTGTCAAGGGAGGATTCCGACTTGATTCTCTTGTGCGGACAGTTTGAGCAAGCCAAACTTAAGACACACATCGTGATGACAGCTTTTCTCATATACTTTTGTTTTTATATTTGCGCAGTTGCCAACTACACGGATTATGTAAATACTTGAAAGCGGCCCTTCGGCAACAAAATGCTTCGATAACGCTAAAACCTCTGCCGCCGGCAAAGGTGAGCCAAGGATAAAACCGACCTTCACCTGCAAAAATACAGGGATTCTCTCAAAAGCCAACATATGGAAAAATGCTGACGAGCGCGAAAAAGAAGCGTAAACTACCGCAAATGTCTTTACCATTTGTTTTTGAATATAAAAATTAACGCGTTTGTTGGTTAATATTCTTTCCAAAGCATCTCGAGAAACGCGCCTGATGCGGACAATAGAAGCCATCTCAATCAGCCTCCTCACAAAGCACAAAGCAACTTCGTCGCACGAAGCACGCTTGCGCCGACAAAGCCTTTGGCGAACAAGCGCCATTATATATATATGAGAAGGCCTCAGGAGGTAAGGGTTGTCACTCCTGAGGCCTTTTTAAAACAACGTATTCCTATACGTAGATATTCCACTTAGTCTATCTGCGGATCTTTGCAAATTAGCGATATCTTTAAAAAAAGCCGTAGCAGAGGCCGTAAAGCCAAAAATGATGCACGGCAGATTGGCAATGATAATCGACCGGTCCTTTTTCTTACGAATAAAGCCATAGCCAACCCTATATAAAGATGGACTGCTTTAATCCTTATTTATCGGCAGCGAGGACTTTCAGCGTATTGTTTGCCCACTTTACAATATATATACCTGTGCCTTGTGCCGCAAGTTGGGCAGCGCCTTTGTGGCTCATCGCTTTATCAACGAGGCATACCATTGGCCGTATAGAGAGCACTGGTTTCGCCATCGGCAATACCTTCTACGTTGATCGTATTGTGAGCGGCATAGCTTTAACTTCACCATTAGTATCGGTCGTAGCAATGCCCGTCGGCTTTGCGCCTTCATAAAGACTCCGGCGCAGTTGAACCATAATTGTCAAGATCCAAGGCAAACACCGGCCACTTTTTATCTTTGGCAATCTTGACATCGCTCACAAGCGCCACATTCTTCTCAAGCGTAACCGAGGTTTCAGTAACATAAAGTCCCTGCAAGTTAAGACCCGCCGTAATCATCCCACTCGTCTGCACCATAAGCAACATATACCGGGAGCGCCTTCGTAAACTCAGTCATACTTTCACCCTTTATGTTATTGCGTTGCATTTCTATGTGTCGCAAACTTGATTCTGCCGCTAATTTAATTTCTGAAATCTTATTGTTGTAACAGTTCACCTGCTCTACCTTCGGGTTCTTACTAAGGTCGAGCGTTCCTTCAATCAAGGTTATCGCGACAGATGAGCGAGGGTCAACTTAGGATTTTGGCTAAGATCAAGTTGCTTTTTATACTATTGCGTAACAGCTCAGATCGGCGAGTGCAGGCATCGACTTGAGATCTATGTCTGCCAAATCCTTATTGTTGCCACAGTAAAGCGTAGCTAATTCAGGGACATAATTCACCTCCAACTTTGTAAGTTCGTTGTCGTCGCAGTAGATTTCTCGCAGTTGCGGTTGATTAGTAATGACGATTGAGGTAAACTTATTACTGCTACAATCTATCTTCGTTATCTTTCCGTAAAGCGTAACCTCGGTATCTGTAAATATCAACTGGTCTTGTTCGTTATACGATGCACCTTTTATTCAATCTTTTCTCCTTCCTTTGCGCCAACCTTCAAAGAAAAGATATCTCCCTATAGCTCTATTGGTCTTGAGTACAATCGTATTGGGTTCGGTGCTTTCCTCCTTGATACCTAAGAAGTTTTCGTTCCATTCCTCATTTGCTTCGTAAGCTTGCCTTTGCTCCGAAAGGGACATAAAGATAAGCAGATATAGTTCTTAAACATAACGCCAAAAGGCTCCCGTATCTGCGGCAGGGAGCCTTAGTAGCCGCAACGTGTAGCTCAGCGTAACTTCTTGCAAGCATCTATCGCTCCAACCTTCACATCAGTAATGGTAGCCGGCCAATACATACGTTCCAACGCCTCAGCATTACAACACAAACTGACAGGAATAGTCGTAACTCCTTCGTTAATGTAAATATCCTTGAGATTTACAGCACCTTCGAATATGCCTTGATAGATGGTTGTAACGGTTGACAGCGTCTTATACAATGGTCTTTTGTCTGCCAACGGATAAGCCACGAGTGTGGTTTCGTCAGCGCTATAAAAGCACACCATCTACAAGTTTGAAGTTGGGGTTGTTCTCAATTTCTATCTTTTTCAAGTTGCTTTACAAGCGGCAAACGAGGCTTGTCCAATCTTCTCCAACTTATCGTTCAGTACGGCTTTCGTAATTTGTGTACCATATAGAGCGTTATCACCTAATGTTCTTAACGACTTCGAGCGATAAAATCTGTAATCGCAGTCATATAGAGAGCGCTCCTTCCCTATACTTTCCAGACCATTAGGAAAGTTAATGTCGGACAAGGCAGAGCAACTCATAAAAACACTCTCGCTCAATTTCTTTATAGCTTCCGGCAATACAACCTTCTTCAATTTAAGACATTTTGAAGAATGCACCGGCCCCAATTGACGTTACCATCTTAGGGAAAGTAAGTGTCGTTAGCGATGGATGCTTACGCAAGGTGTAGCCTGGAAATACTGTCGTTTCTTTTTCCTTCAGCGTCTACGATGGCAGCATCTAAAAGGTTTAATGCTTCGAGCGCACCTGCCTGCATAAGTGCGTCAATGTCGGTGGAGTTGATTTTCCCGGTAATGGTTAGGGTCTTTAACGGTCTTTAAGTCTTCACCAAGCATTGCCGACAAAGTTCCCGGTTGAGTAACATCTACGGTTTTCGTTGTTTGTGCGTTTAAAGTGCAACAGAACAACACAGATACAAGTAGTGTAAATAGATAGCATTTTCTCATAGTTGTGATGTTTTTAGAGGAAATTTTCAATGCCCACAAAGATATCGTATTTACTATTAGTAACAAAGTTAATCAACAATATGTTTTCCATTTCAAGAAAAATTAACCTACGAAAAACAAAATCCGGACGCAAAAAGAGATGGCTCCACGAGGCTATAAGCTAAGCTTATGCCTTATTGTAGAGACCTCAAGGACGAAACTCATGGCCACAATGCCCCACGCTAAGCAAAAAGGGCATCAGCAAGCGCAGCGGCGAAAAGCTCACGATCTACTCTACCCCGCGTTGGCCGCTTTACCGACTTCCGCTTTATAATGTATTGCTGTATGCTTCAGAAGTCGCGCCGAGGAGCCGCGTGTAAGTGACGCGCAAAGAGAAGAATAAAAATGACGCCCATCGACAAGAATAAAAAAATCGATCGCTTGGCCACTTTCGCAACAATCTGCCTGATTGCGCCAACAGAACTTAGGCTTTCGAACACGAAAAGGCAAACCCGATCTTTTTATCACGAGAAAAAGCGTACCATCACGAGAAGAAGATCGTATCATCACGAGAGGAAAGTCGTACGCACACGAGGGGAAACCAAATAATGACGAAGGAATCGAGCGCACTTTAAGACAAAGGCGGCTAAAAACAGGCCGCCACGCGTGAGATTCAAACAATATTTCTCCTCACTTAAAAGCAATATTTTTAATTATAACCTCCAAGCGCAAGTGCCTCATCGAAGTTTATTATGACCCGATTTTGCGCAAAAATTTCCCCGAGAAACGAGTCGGGCCAAAAACGCCGGGAGCCTTGCAAAACGCGGCAAATGTAGACAGAATTGTGCCCATATTGAACACCACCCGACCTCACAAAAGAACACAGATATAAAGTCCGACGCCTGCACAGCAAACATGCAAACACGTTAACTTTAACGTTTTATATTTGTTTGCTATGTTCATTATCCTTATCTTTGCACCGCTTTTTGAGCAGAGAGAGTAAGCCCACAAAGCTGACTGCATAAGTATTTCGATGTAAACGCCAACGCCAAAAACCGGCTTTTCACACTATAGAGAACTATATAAACCCAAAGTATACTTACAAGGCATGTACAAGCCCTGTTTCGGGTTGCAGTCGTTTTTACAGGCTATTAATATTTAGATAAAAACAAAACTTAATTAGAGGAATGAGATCAATTTATTTTCGACAGACCGCGCACAAAGGGCTCGTAGCGCTGCTACTCCTCTTTGTTGGCAGCCTCACAGCGTGGGCACAAATGGTAACCATTAGCCCGCAGAGCGGAAAAATCATTTTCCGCAAAGACGCAGAATACTCATGCCACAGAAGCGGGTTTTGGCGCGGGTTTTGGCGCAATGTGGAAGCACAACCAGCTTCAGCTGACCCACACTACATCCGACAATCCAAAGTTTTCTTCGGCCGGTGTATTTAGCAATCACACTTGCGACATCTATGCTTACAGCCGTTCAGGAAATGCCGCGGACGAGCGTATTATTCTAATCGCTGGTTTATATAATGTCTATAGCAACATTTCACTTCCCAAAGGCTATCGAATCACCAAATACGAGATTACGATAAAGAACAACTTAACACTTGACCAAGATGGTGCTGTGGTTGGCAACGAATCTGGACAGGCTTGAGCTTCAACGCCACTTACTTTAAAGCATTCTAGGACTTGGAAGTTTGGCGAAGTCGCTAAAGACAAGGTTCCAGATAACTCCCCAACAGGGACTGAGCCCACTTGGCTTCCTGGACTTACGCCTATTTCTATCGACCCATATACCCCCGTCGATGAAACTCCCTACACCATAACTCGCGGAAACGGAACAACTGACGATTTGGGCAGCGACCTCTACTTTTGCTTTCATGGAAATGGGACTAGCAAATTAGCCGCTATCACTATCGAATCTATCAAGATTTGGTTTTGCGCCAGACATTAAGTTCTCCGTACCTTTATCCGCAGGAAATAGTATCGATGAAAAAGTATCGCTCACCGAGAATGATTTTTTTCCATTGGCCGACTGGACATCGGTTCGATAGCACCAAGACAAAAAAACAACAAAACATTCTATGCATACGATCAGGAGAATCTTTCAGACGCATTGGCTTCGGTGAAGCTTTATCAAGAAGGCGCCGTGAACAATGGCACTTGGGATAAAGCAAGCGGGCAAAAGACGATAGCATCCTTGCGCGTTGATAACACCACGTGGACGTCGTTTATGAATGGCACGTATTATGCGGAAGCTCCGACGACGATAAGCATGAAGAAAAGATAACAATGATACTTACACTGTGCCTGCCGGTTATCGCATCGTAGGCGCCAAGTTCACGGCTTCTCCGGGTAAAGCACAATCGGGCGGCACCTCAAATGGTTTTTATATAACCTCTACAAAGGAAGTACTACGTACTATCTTAATTATAGCTATGCCCCAAACGTAGCTTGGTCTACTACGGCCCTTCTGTATGGAAACAAGACAGCGATGGCAGAATCTATACGAAGGTTGGCGGCTACTATTACTATCTTTATAACAATAATAGCACCGTACAAGTTTATACAAACTTTTTCTAGCTATTGGAAATTCCTCAGCGATGGAGATCTCGTAGAAGCTCGCACGTATTATCCGGTTCGCAAATCAGGAAGTGTTACGCAGGTAAGCTATTGACGGCACAAGGATCAACCCCAGTTAAGAGACAAGCAACGCGAGCAAGCTACACGCCGCAAAGCTACAAGGTAACGATTTATGGCAAGAATGGTACCGACGTGGCACAAACGCTGAACATTGCGCCGAGCCTCGGCCAACAGACGTATGAGTTGACGGATTTTGAACAACGACGCCGTAAAGTTTAGCATCTCCGGCTTGCCCGCAGCAACGGAAGCGACCAACCCGGCACTGATGAATGTAGAAGTAATCTTAGAGCCGCTCAACCCTTCATCAGCAATGTAAACGTAGTCTGCAAAGGCAAGAATAGCGAAGAGATCACACGTACATTTACTTCTACCGACTTCCAACTCGGTGGTGAGAAGTTTGTCTATAAGTGCCTAAAGGCTTCGCCCATCCGGAGTCGGTTCAATTCTCCTTCCGCAATCTGCAATCTAAGTATGCCGATGATACGTATGCTAATTGTACGAATATGCCAAAAGGCAACTCTCGCTACAACTTCGCAGCATCTACTTATTACAATTTAGTGAATGACGACTTGTATGCTAATAAAGACGTTGTTGCCGACCACACTTACGCCGATAAGATTGACGTAGAAGTAGTCGGAAACATTCCGTTCAAGTTCAACAATATGGATGAACTGAGCAATACCAGCACGAGTACCGTCAAACGATACCTTACGGAGCAACTATTTACAGCAGCTGCTTATGCAAGTATGACGGGAGATGTGACCATCTACAATAACGGAACGCCGACGACGAGCAGCAATGTGCCGGCAACGTTCAGCGCCGATCAAGCTAAGCTCAAAGACTTGCAACGCAAGAATATGTATCTCTTTACGACAGACGAGACGCGCTACAACATTGCGCCGACTACGAAGAGATGCACCGCGCCTTTGCTTACTATAAGACGACCATCGAGTTGCAACTGGCTGACTACACGCCGAAAGTAACTTGGAAGAAGATTTTACAATAAGACGGATTACTACAAGAGCAGCGCCGACAAGGACAATACTGAGGCAATGTACGGCGCAGTCATTACGACGTCTGAGAACGCAGGTTATGACAATACCTCGCAGAACGCAACCACGACAACGGGTACAGCGTCGGCCGAGACCTTTGGCTACCCTCACGTTAAAACAGATCAAGGACGCGATGACCAATGCGCTCTCAGCTACTAGATCCGGAAGCACTCGAGCAGTTTGTCGCAGGTACTTTTATGTAGACAACTCTCAATTGTATACGATTGTGGCGCAATCCGGCACGGAGACCTCACCACTCTCATCAGCCGACTTTAGACAAGATTTTGGCGAAGAACGCTATCGTCTATCTGCCCTTCCGCGCAACGGCGCAGATGACGACAAACAATATGGGTATTAACGATAGCCACGGGAGCACAAGCTTTTACGGCTACGCAAAACTTCCTACTCGAAGATCGCAACCCCTTCTTTGCTCCTTACGATATACAGTTGGCAGCAGGCAACTATGCTACTTACCAACGCAAGTATACGCAAGCCGGTTTTTGGCGCTACGGCTTATTCAACCATCGTATTGCCTTACAGCCTCTCTCTAGCAGCCGACGGCCTCCACGATGGCAACAACGGCGAACTCTCTAAGTTTAAGGTATACACGATGAAGCCTAATGGGTTCTCATACAATGGTAACCCTGAACGCGCCGGCTTCGACTATAATAGTCCGACGGCAATGTTTAGCAACTTGACGAGCGACACGGAGGCAAACACGCCTTTATCTGGTTCTCGCTCCCCTACGACCCATCAAACGCAACCGTCTTTGAAGCACGTCAAGATGCAGCGCTCATCAAAGCGACACCAACTCACAGCGGACACGGATTCGTGAAAGGAACAATGGTTGCCAGCCAATATAATGGCACAGCATCGCAGTTTACCAACTACTACACATATAGTGGTAGCCAAGTGGCCAACGATGGCAGCGGCGACAAGATCTTCTACTTCTCTATCAATCGATTCTTGGCCGTTAAAAAAACTCGAAGAACCCCATCATCTATATCTATCCTTTCAGATCGGTATATGAGTTTGGCTCAACCTCTCAACTTCTGGCAAGATACTTGGCGATGTTTTAACATTGCTTTAGACGACAACGCCGGAGAGACAACGGGCATCACGCCTGTTCAAGAGAAAGCCACTTTGGCCGTCACTACTGCACGTCAAAGCATTATTGCCACAGCCTCGCAAGACACCCGCTTGACCATCTACTCCGTAGCCGGCCGGCTCATAAGTCAGTCGACGGTAAAAGCCGGAGAGACGCGCATTCAGCGTACCCTCAGGAGTCTATATTGTTAACGGGAAAAGATAACTGCTAGAATAACGAAAAAGATGGAAAGATATATCAAACCGGCTATAAGCCTCCCTACAGGTCGATACACCTGCGCTTCTGACGCTTTCTGATCCTGACCACGCTGAATGTCCGCCATTCGTGGGTTTCCGACCCAAAGAGAAATATTACGAAGAAGAGGAAGAAGAGGACACTGAAGAATAACAGCAGCCTCGACCACCTTCTGAGCTATTGAGGCTGACGAACCAGGGCCTCAACAGACTAGTAAAGAAAGAGTTCGGTTTTAGTACCGAACTCTTTCTTTTGTTATCTTACGCAAGCTGCTAGTTGGCCCTGAGTAGAGAAAGCGTTTATACATTTAGCAAGGTATCTTCATCCTTTCCTAAGATCGGCTTTAGCACTCTTATCTTGAATCTTCTACGCCACCTGACGTAATTGGCAAAAACGATGCCAAAACTAAGCAACATCTTATCGTAACGATTTAGGGTTTGCATCGCCCAAGCTTTTTAAGTATTCGGTTTCACGATATCGCTGCAAGTCGAAATCATAATAGAAATAATATTTGGCAAGGATGTTTAGCGTAATCTCCCGTAAGAAGCGCTTGTGAAATTTTAAGTCGGGAAATAGCCTCGTATAGTGATTCATAATCAGCTTCTCTTTCTCCATCATATTCTCAATAGGATACTTCTTCGAACTTAAAGACGCTTCACGATTGATATATAAGTAGCCCGCCTTCGATGAAACGACAAGGATCCTTCTGCGGTTTTTATTCTACCAACTCATTGACTCCTTAGTAAAGGCAGCGGAGCGGAAATAAGATAGAGCTGGCATTCATCACGATCGGGAACGTATACACCTATACTAAACTGACCGCAAGCCTGATTCTATTTTTGTATGATTTTCGCCCGATGTATATTGCCTATACAGGCGCTGTCTTACATTTTTAGCAGGAAAGGCTTAGTCAAAGCTCAGCATTCGGCGCACGAATAGGGGAGACGAACTATTACAAGTAGGGAAATAATAATTCTTAGTAGGCGGACAAAAATTCCAAGTAGGCGGACAAAAAATTCCAAGTAGGCGGAGAATTGTCCCAACTAAAGCAAGATAGCGCCAACAGACTTTGTAAGCTGTAATGTCCTAGAATTAGTTGACAACTTTGGTTTCTTAATTTCATTCTTCTTTGACAAGTTTATTTGCTAAGTTCAGCAAGGCTTGTCTTGTTCTTTTCTTAACGACATAGTTAGTTGACAGTTGTCTTCTAATTGCAAAAATTACTCTTTTTATTTTTCTTGTTGCGGTTGTTTCTGCCTCCTTCTTTTATTGTTTGACTTAATAATGTGTGCCGAGGAAGTTATGCCGTCAACCTTTCGACTTCTTCCATTGGCGTTCTCATCTGCAGACTCTGATGCGGTCTGAACGTGTTATACAGTTCGATGGCTTTCTTTGTGAGGCGCCTGACCTGTCTGCAGACTTTTGTCTTCTGTACTGAAGAGCCATCCGTTCTTGAGCGTATTGTTCATCCTCTCGGCCAAAGCGTTGTGCAATGGGTCTCCGCTTTGCGTCATACTTATTTGTATTCCAAGAGATTTGAGTTTGTCGACGTACTCATTGCAACAGTATTGCACGCCGCGGTCGGAGTGGTGTATGAGTTGCGAGAGTTCGACATTATACTTTCTAGAAATCGATGGCCATAGAGAGGGCTTTCATCGGACCTTGTCTCTCAAGAGTCGGATGCAGGCACCAACCCACGATCAGACGTGAAGCGGCATCGGTTACTAAAGAGAGATAGGCCCAACCTGAAGAGGTTGCCACGTAGGTGATATCCGTAACGCACAGCTCGCCGAAGCGGGCGGGATGTAGCATGGGCGTTGTGTTGAGAAGGTCTTCATAGATGTGGTAGTGGTGATTGGAGTTGGTCGTCCTTGGGCGTTTGCGACGGCGAAGGCACAGACCATTGGAGCGGAAGAGCTCATAGCATTGGTCGCGCCCGATGGTAAACTTATCTGCATATTTGCGACGGCATAGCTCGTAAAGGATGCGTATGCCGGCCTTGGGTAAAGAGGTGCGGAGCTCCTGCGCATAGAATACGATGCTGCTGCGCAGGACGTCCAACTCCAAAGAACGATCCACATGGCGATAATATCCTTGTCTGCTTATGCCAAGATAACCGCAGAGTAAACTGACAGGATGACTTACTAGTTCCTGTCTTTCTTTTCCCTGCGACAAGGTCTTGATTACTTGGCAGCGGAGTTTTTTCGTATACGGATGTTGTATTTCTTCTCGGCAAGGTCGATCATCGTCTTGTTGGCCAAACCATAAAGTTTTTCAACGGCCAATTCTTTTTCAAGACGTTTGATCTCTTTTTCATGAGCCTTGCGCTCGCGTAATAGCTGCGCTTGGAGCTCTTCGAGCTGAACGGGGATATCTTCTTTTTCTTAAGATATGCTACTGACGAGACGTCGGGTGAGCCATATTCGGTATAAATACGATGGAATGTGCTTAAAAGGGATACCGTGACGAGAAGAGAACCTCATGCAAGGTTAAGCCACTTGTTACATACTGATGTAATAACAGTATTTTCTCTGATTCATTGTAATGAGACATAAATTTTTACTCCTTTGTGATTGAGAAAGTGTCAACTTATTCAGTACACTACAGCGATAGCGGCTTAAGGAAAAGACTAAAACGAAACGAGGAGGAATCGATTCACAAGGCTTTAGGGTGCGGAGATGCTTGGGAGAGGCCAAAATTGCTGCAAGCAAAGTAAGGACCGAAACAGACATTGCTGTTTCGGCCCTTAAGAGATTGTCATTTCTCGCTTACTTTATCATTTAACGATAAACTTAGCGGAAACTTTGCGACCATTGGCCTTTACCTTAATGACATAGACGCCGACAGCCAATTGAGCTACGCTAACTTCTTTCTCGCCTTTTAATGTAGCCACTTCGCGGCCGTTGACAGAGAAGATTTGCGCATCCGTATAAGCACCATTGATCGTAATCTTATCTGCAGCGATGGTTAAGAGTTGCTTCGCATCGCCGCTAATCGTAAGCTCTTCAATAGAAAGCGGATTCTTCTCGCCATTTGCAATGATCCAATTCTTTGCGTCAGCTTTGATGCTAAGTTCATTGTCGAAAAACATTGCCCTCGTCATCGTCCGGATATTCTTCTTTGTTCCAATAGATAACGTATCCCTTCTCATCAGCAGAAGCTTCGGGAAGAGTAGCAATCATCTTCAACGCGTTGTCAACAGAGAACGTATTGATAGCAATATCTACTAAGCGGAGGTTCTCGCAGCCTGTAAAGTCAAGGTTATCCAGTTCGTTATGATCAAGAACCACAGCCTTTAGTGCCGGGCAGTTCTTAACGTTTACAGAAGTCAGGTTGTTAAACATCGCAGCCAAACTTGAGAGTTCTTGGAATCCTTCAAAATTGAGCACGGCGAGCTTGTTGTCGCCACAACTCACTTCTTCGAGTTTCTTATTCGCTGACAGATCCAGATCGGTCAATACATTCGTGTAGCAGTATAACTCCGTCAACTTCGTACACTTAGAAAGGTCGAGTGACGCCAGTTTGTTTTCGCTGACATTGATTTCCTCCAGATTGATATTGTTCGTAAGATCTAAGTCTGTCAACGAATTGTCTTTCAAGTCAAGCTCTTCTAGCTCCGTATTCTTAGACAGGTCGATGGCGCTCAATCTATTGTGGCTTGCACTGAGTTCCTTGAGATTAGGAAGCATTGTCACATCCAAGTTTTGTATCTTATTCTTCTTGCAATACAATGCTTCGAGCTTCGTATTCCGGTCTACAACGAGATTGGAAATACTGTTGTTGTCAACAGACAGCGCCTTAAGTGCCGGAAGCTTCGCCAAGTTAATCGAATTTAAGCCATTAAAGGAAGCGTTCAACTCTTCAAGGAGAGGAAGTTCGCCGACAATAAGATTTGTGATCTTATTGTTCATGAAGTAGATATACTTAGCGCTCTTCAAGCCTGAAATATCTAACTGTCCGAGTTGGTTATCAGAGCAGTCGAGCATCACCAGCTTAGCGGCCGATGCGCAGTCGATCGTTGAAAGTTTGTTGCCTTTGCAGTTCATAGCCAGCAAGTCGCCTTCAACGACGACAAACTGATCTTTCGCGGTTGTTGTTACGTTAATCGGCGTAAGCTTGGTAATGTCTCAGACACGGTGTATTCCTTTGCTTCGCCATCGCCAACGATGACAGAAAGCTTATCTTCAACACCGGCCACATTGAGCGAAAGCATAGCGCCGGCTTCTCCGATAACCTTCATCACGAAGCGTGCCTTTGCATTAGCCGGTTCTGCGTCTAAGATCCGGCCTTTATCCGGCGCCGCTTTCTTGTGATTGTCACTGATAGACGGGGTTCGGGTAAGCATAATTGCCGGCCGCATACCTTTTCTTAAAGCCGTCTCCCGGTCAACATAAAATTCTTCATCGGGAGAGTTTACTTCAAAGTAAGCCATTGTGCGCGAAGCAATAGCCGTTTTGAGCCGAAAGGCTGACACATCTTTTGGCGTTTGCGCAAAAGACGTGATGATGGCACAGAATGTCATCAAGCCAAAAAGTGTAATCTTTCTCATTAAAACAGGATTTATTATAAGTTATAATACTTAGGTGCGAATATAAGCAAAAGAGGTCAATTACACGTAGATAGCTCGCATTTATTATTTGCCCGTCAGCTTATTTCAGTCATTTGAAGGAGAAAAATAGCCATAAGGATAATTACAGCCGGTGTTTTTACAAATATTCAGACAAGTCCTGCCGAGCGATGCAATCGAAGCTTCTATGTGCGCAATGCTACGCCTTTGCTCACCACGACCACACATAAGTTTGCCGGCCGCACCTGTAAAGTAACGGAAATCAAGTAGCAAGACGAAAATATCAAGTCGTTGGTCATCATAGTTTGGAAATATGTTTTAATTTTGCGGCTCATGTCAACGCCATTCAGCCTACAAGGCGAAGCGCGGAGCCACAGATAGTCACAGCTGCAGAAGCCTTTATCACACTCAATGCAAGAATTTGAAATCATAGCCAAAACCTTTCAAGGATTAGAAGAAGTATTGGCGCAAGAAATCACCGAATTAGGTGCTAAAAACATCAAGACCGGCCGACGTATGGTCTCCTTTACGGGTGATCAAGAAATGCTTTATCGCGCCAATTTCTGCTTACGCACGGCCGTAAGGGTGCTCAAGCCTCTTAAACACTTTAAGGCTGAAGACGCTGATCAAGTCTATGAAGCTGTGAAGACCATCGCCTGGGACGAATATCTTGATCTGCAGACTACTTTTTGCGGTAGATGCTGTCGTTTATTCGCAAGAGTTTAGGGCATTCTAAATTTGTCGCCCTACAAGACAAAAGACGCCATCGTAGATTATTTCCGCGAAAAAGAGGGCAAACGCCCCAATATCAGCATTGCCAACCCCGATCTTAAGCTCAATATTCATATTGCCGACAACAATTGCACCCTATCGCTTGACGCCTCAGGCGAGAGTCTGCACTTGCGAGGCTACCGGACGACTTTCGTGCGAAGCGCCGATCAATGAAGTGTTGGCGGCAGGCTTGATAAAATTGTCAGGATGGAACTTCGACACTGACTTTATCGACCCTTTCTGCGGATCAGGCACAATCTTGATTGAGGCCGCATTGATGGCGCGCAATATCTATCCGGGCATTTTCCGTAAGTCGTTTGGTTTTGAAAGGTGGAAAGACTTCGATCGCGAATTGCTCGACAAGATTTACAATGACGACAGCCAAGAGCGCGAGTTCGCTCATCGCTTTTACGGCTACGATATCAACCGCCCTACGCTCGACGGAGCTTTAGAAAATGCAAAAGCAGCCGGCGTGGCAGACCTCATTACGTTTGAGCAAAAGGACTTCCGCCAATTTGAGAAACCGGCTGAGCGGGCTATCATCATTACAAACCCGCCTTACGGCCAACGACTCACGCCACCCGACTTACTGGGCTTATATCGCGCTATCGGAGAGCGTTTGAAGCACGAATTTGGCGGCGGTGACGCGTGGATTATTAGTTCGAAAGAGGAACTCTTCGATACGATCGGTCTGCGTCCAAGCGTAAAGATACAGGTCAATAACGGCCCTATCGACTGCGAGTTTAGAAAGTATCAACTCTTTGAAGGTCGCCTTGACGACTTCCGCGCCGGCGGTGGAGATGTAAAGACGGAAGAAGAGCGCAACTATATGACGGAGAAGCGCCGCCCGAAACAGCATCGCGAGGATTTCAAAGCGCGCATTTCAGAAGAAGAGGATGAGGATTGGAGTCCGAATATGCGTTGCTCCGCAATAAGCACCGAGAGTTTGATCGCATTTATAATAAGCGAGAAAGAAAGTCGCGCGAAGAGTAGCGAAGCAAAAAGGCGAACGCCATACAACGCGGCGACCGGAGCGACGTCCGCACAAGCCAAACTTTGATTTTTGCCAATAAAGGCGACGATGAGGCGCGAGAGACGCGCGAGGTGCGCCACTTTGGCCCACGGCCGGAAAGCTTGGAGCGCCCTCACCAACGCAGAGAAAGAGAAAGCAGCGACAAGCCGGGCGGAGAGCGCCGTTCTTCGGGTCGCGCAGAGAAAAGGGACACAACGACAATTGGTCCGACGGCAAGCGTTTCGACAGTGATCGACCGCGCAACAATGCCCGCCGCACAGACAACACTCGGCCCGGTCGGCGGGAAAAACCGCCGCGGCAACAAATCATAACGACGACGTTTATCTACGTAGCTCGACTGAAAGGTTGAGCTACGAAACTTTTACGAAAACACATTTATGAAAACAGATGAATTTGCGCAGTTCCTCACTAATAGGTCTGCTGCTCTTGACAGGAACCCTTATGGGACAGACAAAGAAAAGCTTTACGCTGGACGACTTAATGTGGGGCGGATCCAACTATTGGAATCTTCAGCCCAAGAATCTCTACACGGCGTTTTTGGGGGCCCTAAACTTTTGCAGTTGGAGGTAGATGCTGTAAAAACTTGCACAGATGAGCAAGGAAAGCGCGTAAAGGCGCAAACCTTATTCACGGCGGCTGATGTGAAAGCCCTCATTAACGACGGCACAAAGGGCCGCGGCCTCAACTTGATGCAAGCTTCATTTCCCTATCCGAACAAGACTTTAGCTTTTGCTCCATACCAATCGAAGCAATCTGCTCTACGACTGGAAGAAGAAAGCCATCGTTTGGCAGGCAGAACGCGACAGCGTGAGAGTGAACGAAGAGTTTAACATCCCCTCGCGCAGCGAAGTTTATGCAAAAGACTTTGATCTGTATCTGCGCACGGCCGACGGCAAAGCGCATCGCATCACAACTGATGGTTCAAAAGATATCGTCTACGGGCAAGCCGTTCACCGCGATGAGTTTGGCATTAAAAAGGGCGCTATTTCAGTCCGTCAGGCCAACTCTTGGCTTATTATCGTATGGATCAAAGTATGGTCGAAGACTATCCGCTCGTCGATATTTTCACGCGCGAAGCCAAGCTTGATGCCATCAAGTATCCAATGGCCGGTATGACCAGTCATAAAGTGACCGTAGGTATTTACAATCCCAAAACGGAGCAGACGGTTTGGCTGCAAGCCGGCGACCTGACTGACCGTTACTTTACAAACATATCCTGGGCGCCCTGATGAGAAGACCATCTATATGATTGAGATGCCCCGCTCGCAGAAGAAAAACAGAACTCGTAGCTTATGATGTAGCAACGGGCCAACGCAGGGGCGTACTCTACACGGAAACACATGAAAAGTATGTGCATCCCTATGCATCCGCTGACTTTCTTGCCTTGGGACAGCAGCAAGTTTATTTACCAAAGCGAAAAAAGACGACTATAATCACCTTTACCTCTTCGACACGAAGGGTAAAGAACTCAAGCAAATCACGAAGGGCGAGTTTGTCGTACCTCGATTTAGTAGGATTCAACACAAAGACAAAAAGCGTCATTATCCAATCAAACGAAGCGCATCCGCTACACCATAATTACTATGCCGTAAATATCGACAACGGCAAGCGCACATTGCTCGACAACGGTAAAGGCTTGCACCGCGCAACGCTATCGCCTGACGGCACGATGCTCTTTGATCGCTGGAGCGAGCCCGACGTATTCCGTAAAAATAGCGGTGCGCAATACGGCGACGGCAAACGCTACGCTGCTGCAAACCGATGCTTCACCTTGGCAGGCTTACAATGTGCCGGAAATCTCTTCCGGTTCTCTCACGGCTGCTGATGGGCACACAAAATTGTTCTATCGCTTGGTTAAGCCGGTCAACTTCGATCCCTAACAAAAAAAGTATCCGACCGTCGTTTACGTCTATGGCGGACCTGGCGTGCGCAATGTCGACGCTTCTGAATTATGCTGCACGTTCGTGGGAGATTTATATGGCACAGAAAGGCTATGTCATCTTCGTAGCTCGACAACCGCGGCTCAAGCGAGCGCGGATTCGCCTTTGAAACGGCCACTTATCATCGACTCGGGCAAGAGGAAATGAAAGACCAGATGCGCGGTGTCGATTATCTCAAATCGCTCCCCTATGTAGATGCTGAACGCATCGGTGTGCACGGCTGGAGCTACGGCGGATTTATGACAACGAGTCTGATCACCAATTACCCCGACGTCTTCAAAGTTGGCGTAGCCGGCGGTCCGGTTATCGACTGGAAGTATTACGAAGTAATGTATGGCGAGCGCTATATGGGCACGCCGCAGGAAAAACCCCTAAGGGTTACGCGCAAAAGTTCACTACTCAATAAGGCCAAAAGATCTGAAAGGACGTCTCCAAATCATCATTGGCTATAACGATCCCGTCTGCGTGCCGCAACAGAGTTTGGCTTTCTTTGCGCGCTTGCGAAGACGCCGGTACGCAGCCCGACTTCTTTACCTATCCGGGCCAAGGCCACAATATGATGGGAAAAGATATGGTACACCTGCACGAACGCATCACGCGCTACTTTGAAGATTATCTGAAATAACGAGTGAATGGCGAACAATGGACAAGCGAAGATGCTCCCTTGTTCGCCACTCATTATATATAAGGTATCATCGATCACAAACTCCGGGCGCCACGCATTTTCACCCAAGCCGTGCACTCATAAAAATCATATCACTATGAAGAAAGCTATTGCAACAGCAGCTGCACCCGCAGCTATCGGTCCTTACAGTCAGGCTATTGAGGCCAACGGACTTATTTTTGTATCCGGACAACTTCCCTATCGTCCCCGAAAAAGGCGAATTTGCCGAAGGCGGCGTACAAGCACAAACGCGTCAGTCGTTGGAGAATATGAAAGCCATCTTAGCCGAGGCCGGACTCACGATGAACGATGTCGTAAAGACTCATAGTCTTTTTGGCGGATATGGGCGACTTTTGGCGCGATGAACGAAGTGTATTCCACGTTCTTTGAAGCTCCCTACCCCTGCTCGCTGCGCTTATGCCGTCAAGACCCCTGCCTAAGAATGCTTTGGTAGAAATTGAGTGTATCGCCGCTCGCTAAGATTCGTCAAACTATGTTGGAAAAAAATCGGCGTATTTCTTTCCTCCAAACTCATTTGTCGGCAGCCTGCTTAAAAGGCTCGCCGATGCTTTAGGCACTTGATTGGATCGACGGGTCGCACACTCGTCTATGGCGGCAACACGTCAGGTTTGATGGGGCATTTGGCCGAAGCCGTAAAACCGCTCAGGCGGTCGCATTTTTGGCGTAGTGCCGCAGCGTTTGTTCGATATGGGCTGCGTCAGTCCTTTATTGCACGTCACCTTTCCCACAGCCGACCTTGCCGACCGCAAAGCCACGATGATTCAAGAGAGCGACGTCTTCATCGCGCTGCCCGGCGGACTTGGTACGCTCGACGAGGTATTCACCGTGCTGGCGGCTGCAACCTTGCAGTTTGAGCATCGACCCGTCATTCTCTACAACGTAGAGGGCTGTTGGGATCATCTGCTCGCACTCTTGGAAGATCTGCACCGCCGCAAACTGATCGATAAGCGGCCGGAAGCCTCACTTAAAAGTAGTCAGTCTGATAGAAGAACTGGAAGCCGTCATCGCAGACTTATAGCCGGTTCATCCCGCCATAAGCTGCATTTACCCCTCCTATTTCGTAGGAAGATTTTTGTAAAAACGCTTATTCCCAACTACTTATATCTTCATCCTCAACGAGGACACACATAAAAGAAAAAGCATCTAAGTCTGCATGAGCAGTAAACAAAGCGGGCAAAAGATGCTTTCTTTTTCATCCATACCTGTCCCAATTTGCTCCCAAGGCTTTGGGACTTTTTTTCCCAAGCGCAGCGGACTTTTTGTTCCAAGGCTAGGAATTTTTGTCCGCAAGCTTGGAATTTTTTCGAAGGCTATTGAAAAATTGCGAACAAAACAGATCTTCTAAAATATTCGAGCCTGATTCTTGAGTGATAATGAAAGAAAAATTCAAAAATACTTGCTTTGTACGTATTATAGTCTGTATATTCGGGCAATATTATTCCTCGAAGGATTATTCCAAGAAAAGAGCTAAGAATCCTTGAAAAAGAAATCAATTAGCAACTTATTAAATATCTTATGGAAAGAGGATTTAAAACTATTTGTGGTTATTGGGTAACTAGAAATGGAACATATCTGATTGAAAAATGGAAAGAATGACATTTTTATAAAACCTAATCAGTAAACCTTTTTCAAGACTAGTAGAGTACAGCCTTGAGAATGGCTTTCTTATTCGTTTCTTTTCTCTTCTCTTTATTTGCTTTCTCGCAAACCAGTTGGAGAATTTAAGGTGAAAAATGATTGCTCCCGAAGGATATTCCGTGGGGAAAATCACTGTCAGTATTCAGATAGATAAAAACAAGCCTGAAAGGAAAAACAGATAATACCGGCGTATGTCAGTTTAAAGTTGCCCATTTATAATGATTCTCTGCGTATCAGATTGCTAACTGAGAGCCCTTTTTACGCTCCAATCGACACTTTATTGACCATAAGGGCGGAGAAAGATATTGAGCTATCCTTATCCCCCTGCTAATCTGCGGGAAGTAAGCGTCGTGGGTTATAAAAAGATAGTTAAAACTAATGCAGAAAAGCAAGTATTCAATATAGATCTTGGTGGTTTGTTACAATCAGCCAAAGCAAATTTGGCCCCTAAAGCGAGTGCCGGGGATAATATATACAGACAAGGCTATCAATTGGCCGGCAACGGTAAAGCTGCCAAGCTCTTAATAGATGGCATCGAGACGACCGAAACGGAATTAGGGAAAATAATGGCAGGAGATATTGCAAAAGTTGAAGTGAGACGTATCGGCCTGAATGATGAAGCAAGTTCTGGAGAAATCAATGTAATCCCTTGAAAAGAAACAGAGCCAATCTTTTGAAAGGAGAAATAGCAGCAGGCACACAGCTATCCAGAGCAGGGTTCAGCTTATCACCTTCTGCTACTTATCGTTCCGGAAAGATTGACCCTAATCTTCTGGTCCTCATACACACAGGATCGACAAAAAGGATATACTATATAGAGATGAAGAAGAATTCTCTTCTCGAATATAAAAATCGCTTACAGCAATATAGTGGGGCTTTTAAAAACAAATATCCGCCTCTCTCCAAAATGGGAAACAGCTTTGAATTATTCTATTTTTGGGTATAAGGCTCCGGCAGATGTCGTTTGGCGTTCAAAAGGCGTGAACCAAACAGCGCAATACAATAAAGAGTCATATTTCAGCCATTTCGTCAACGCTGTAATCGCACACGATATCAACGCCAACAAACGTTTATTCTTCAAGGCACGCTATTTTAATTATGCGACAAATAATGAAACGGCACATCCTTACACCTTATATAAAGGTAAAATGAATGAATGGACAGGGAAATCTTACTGGAAGCCGATAGCATCTCGTTTTTGAGGGATTATCATAATATTGCCGTTGGATAAAAAAGCATTTATCGAAATACGTTGTTGACCGCCAGCCGCTTACCTTACCGCAGTGATGTACAACAATTATATATGAAAGATCAATTTTCTCTGAATAAGTGGTTTGATGTTTTTTACTCTTGCGCGGAGAATGGTATGGCTTTAATTTCCAACGAACCGGCAGTACGAGACGTTTGGCTGTATTACCTACAATTTCAGTAAATTATAACGGGAAAATAGGTTCGTTTTCCTTTGTGTATAACCGACATATCGAAAGACCAAGTGTAGATTTTTGAATCCGGAAGTCTTTTATATCAATGAATACGAGAAGAGTCAGGGAAACGTGCATTTGCGCCCGCAATACGCTGATCGTTATACGCTGAACTACTCCCGGCAAATCGGTAGTGGTTTTTTGACTTCTAATGTCGTGTATGAACGTATCGGAGATATGATAGGCGGTGTGTATATGACAGATTATAGTACATCTACTTATGAAAATGCGGGTAAAGGAAGGATACTAAACTTGAACATTGGTTATAGTAAACCTCTGTTTAAGCATGCGTTGAACCTTAACTTAAATATTACTGCCGACCATACTGCGTATAAAATTGCGCCAGCCTTTGCCGCAATAGCTTTAAGTGAGGGCAATGAGGGCTGGGGCTTAACAAGTACGATGAACTTATCTTATATGGCACCAAAACAATGGTTCCTTGAATTGATGTTAATGCACCGTAATAATGAGAGAACTTTGAACTCGACAGTGCATAACAAGATTCGTTTGGATCTTACTGTAACTAAATCGCTGTGCAATGATCGTTTAGATCTTTCGCTTTCTTATAATGATATGTTCGGATTGTTTAGAAAACAACGCGTAAGGTATAAGTTGAAAGGCCTTACTCAGATTTCGAAAGTTTACTCCTTCCTCTTTTTGGGGATCTCGCTGACGTGGCGCTTCGGCAAAAGATTTTTAAGATTCAAAGTGTGGGGAGGTAATTAACAATGAAGATATTAGAACTAAATAAAATGAGACGTGATTCTAGTTTAGAAAGGAAGTAAGATTCCATATTTTTCTTATATGAAATCTTACTGAAGCATTGCATTGATCGTATTTCTGAAAATGAGTCAGCGTTGCCCACAATGCGCAGATTGTTCAAACTTAGTGTGCAACAGTTGAATACTATCCTACGCTTTATCGCCCCACATACTTGCCTTTCGCCACGATTTACGAGTAGTCGTTGCGCGCCAAAGGACATCGAAGTAGCGCAGTCCAATAAGAACGACGCCTTTTCACATCTTTCGACTTTTATTATATCGAATGCTTTTATTACCCCTACTTCGACAACAAAAGCAAAAAGCTAAATGTCTCTTTTTCACATTTTACAACCCTATTGTTAGTCTCTAAGAAAAATTATTTATTACTTTTTGCCTTGATTGTATGCACATATAAAAAAAGATGAGCGAAAGACTTAGGGTGATTATCAGCGGCGGCGGTACGGGAGGACATATTTTCCCGGCTATATCGATTGCCAATGCTCTGCGCGAGAAGCGGCCCGATGCCGAGATTCTCTTCGTAGGAGCAGAGGGGCGTATGGAAATGCAACGCGTCCCGGTTGCAGGCTATGAGATTAAGGGCCCGCCTATTGCAGGGTTTGACCGTAAACGCCTTTTGGCGCAACGCCGGCGTACTGCTAAAGATTTGGAAAAGCAGCAAACTGGCCAAGCAAATCATCCGCGAGTTTCGCCCGATGGTAGGTGTCGGCGTCGGAGGCTATGCCAGTGGGCCTACGCTCCGCGAATGCGAGAAAATGCACATACCGACCTTGCTGCAAGAGCAGAACTCTTACGCCGGGGTTACGAATAAGTTGCTGGCCAAAAAGCCTCAAGCATCTGCGTAGCCTACGACGGTATGGAGCGCTTCTTTCCGGCTGACAAAATCATCTTCACCGGCAATCCCTGTGCGCAAACAATTGCTCTACGTCGATTGCACGAAAGAGGAAGCCATCAAGCAGTTTGGCTTGGCTCCCGGAAAGCGAACGGTGCTGATTGTTGGCGGTTCTGCTCGGCGCACGCAGTTTGAACGATACGATTCTGGGCAACCCTGCCGCTCATCCGCCAACAGCAAGAGGTGCAATTCATCTGGCAGACGGGCAATTATTATAGTGCGGCCATCCAAGCCGAACTTTCGCGCCGTAAATGTCCCGACAACCTGAAGGTAACGGACTTTATCTCGGATATGGCCCACGCTTATGCGGCCGCCGATCTGATCATCTCGCGCGCCGGTGCCGGCAGTATCTCCGAATTTTGCCTACTGGGCAAACCGGTTATCCTCGTGCCCTCGCCCAATGTGGCCGAAGATCATCAAACGAAAAACGCCTTGGCTCTCGTGCAGAAAGATGCTGCACTCTACGTTAAAGACGAAGAAGTGAGCTGAACGCTCCTGCCGCTGGCCATCAATACGGTCAAAGAGGGGCAACGTTTAGCGCAACTCAGCGACAACATCCGCCAATTGGCGCGCCCCAACGCGGCGTCAGACATTGCCGATGAGGTCATACGCTTAGCAGAACAATATACACAACCATAATGGCATACGCGCAGACTCCACGTGGGTCGGCCGTACAGAACCGATATAGGACATAAAGATGCAGACGATTGAATCAGTCTCATTTCATAGGTGCAGGCGGCATAGGAATGAGCGCCTTGGAGCGTTATTTCCTCTCGCAATCGCTTTTTGTCGGCGGCTACGACCGCACGGGAAACGCCCCCTGACAAAAAGAACTTATACGCGAAGGTGCTGACATTCATTATACCGACGATGTAGACGCTTATTCCGCAAGCGTGCCGCGATCCGCAGACGACGCTTGTGGTGTATACGCCGGCTGTCCCTAAAGATCACCACGAACTGACTTGGTTCCGTCAAGCGGGCTTTGAAGCAAAGAAGCGTGCGGAAGTCTTAGGTTATTTAACGCGCCAAATGAAAGGCCTCTGCGTAGCCGGTACGCACGGTAAAACGACAACAACGGGCTTATGGCGGCTCATCTGCTTCACGAAAGCCACGTAGGCTGCAACGCTTTTTGGGAGGTATCGCAAAAATTATGCGACAAAATTACTTGCTCGACAATAATAGTGATTTCGTCGTTATAGAGGCAGACGAGTTTGATCGTTCTTTCCACCATTTGCAGCCCTATGCTTCGGTCATTACGGCTATAAGACCCCGACCATTTGACATCTACGGCACGGAAGAGGCTTATCTTGAAAGTTTCACGCACTACACAAGCCTTATCCGTCCCGATGGCGCATTGATCGTGCACAAAGATTTGAAGTTTAAAGAGGCTCTTCCGGTCGGCACACGCCGCTTCGATTATGGTAGAGACGCGGGCAACTTCCACGCTGAAAATATTCGCATCGGCGGAGGCAGGGTTTGCTTCGATTTTGATCTCACCGCTTGGCAACATCTGTGAGATAGAGCTTGGTGCGCCTGTCAGCATCAACATAGAAAATGGTATTGCCGCCATTGCCTTGGCGCAAAATTGCCGGCGCCACACCTGACGAGATACGCGAAGGAATGAGAACCTTTCAAGGCGTAGATCGCCGCTTTGACTTTAAGATAAAGTCGGATAAAGTCGTGCTGCTTAGCGATTACGCTCACCACCCCGCAGAGGTGCGCCAAAGCATCCTCTCTGTGCGCGAAGTCTTTAACGGCCGCCGCATCACAGGCATATTCCAACCCCACTTATATACGCGAACACGCGACTTCTATCGTGAGTTTGCCGAAAGTCTGTCGTTGCTGGACGAAGTAATCTTGCTCGACATCTATCCGGCGCGCGAACTCCCTATTGAAGGCGTCAGTTCGCAGCTCATCTATGATCATCTCCGGGCGGATATGAAGAAGCACTGATGTGATAAGTCGGCGCTTCTACCTTTGCTCAAGCAGGAGGAAACAGACGTCGTAATGGTCTTGGGTGCAGGCGATGTGGATGCTATGGTACCTCAGATAGCACAAATGCTGAAAGAGAAATACAATATTATATAAGAAGACTGACACAATCCACTCGTGCGGTGCGCCGCGCAAAGGAGAACAAAACCACTGCTCTGGTGAAAACGCTGTTTAAATTGCTCCCTACTTATAGGGCTGATCGTTTTACCTGTCTTTGCTTTCACCCGCTTTACGGGCGAAAGCTACGGGACGAAGTGCGTCGGGATGAACATCGCCGTCACAGACAGCGCGCGGGCAGCTTTTATGACCTCAGCTGACGTAGAACAGATCTTGCGCAAGGCGCGATATTATCCTATCGGGCAGAAAATGGATGCCGTTAACAGCCGAAAAATAGAAACGCTCTTACTGAAGAATCCTTTTCATTAAAGAGGCTACTTGTTACAAGACGCCCGATGGGCACATCAATATCATCATTGCTCAGCGCTTGCCCTCAATGCGCATAATCGGCAATAATGGGCTTAACTGCTTTCGTTGATGAGCACGGCTTTATGATGAAGCCGATGGGTTATGCGGCCGACTTGGTCGTTGTAACAGGCGCTGCGGATCCGACTTTCATTAAGAAGAATTTGATCCCACTCGGTCTGTTCTACGCGATAACGAGCTTTGGGACAAACAAATCGTACAAATCAATGTGGACGCAGATCATAAACCGACGCTGATTCCGCGTCTGGGCGACCAAGTGATTCGCTTTGGCACGGCCGATAGCATCCCGCAAAAGTTTAACAACCTGCGAGCTTTACTGAAAAGGTGATGCCAAAAAGTAGGTTGGAACAAATATAGCAGAATCAACCTTGAGAATACAAATCAGATTGTCTGCACAAAGCGAACGACTAACAAGAAATAAAACATCCCCCGCATACCATCGTCCGGTGCTTTTGCGGTTCGAAGCGGAGCAAACAGGACATTCATACGCACAATAAAAGATAAAACGATATGGCAACAGAAGACAATTTCATCGTAGCGATAGAGTTGGGCTCTTCCAGGGTGACCGGACTCGTCGGTCGCAAGCAACCCGACGGCGCCATTCAGATTTTTAGCCAGCATACAAGAGCCTTTCAGCTAAGCTTTTTATTCGCAAAGGACGCATCAACAATCTAAACAAGATGACGTCCTGCGCAACGCCTCATTAAAGACAAGTTAGAGAAGACGCTGAAGAAAAGCATCAGCGGCTGCTACGTTGGGGTTGGCGGTGGCTGGGAATGCACACGGTCGAAAAACACCGTCGTGCGCCATTTTCCCCTGACAAGATGCTGATCACCAACGAGGTCGTAGACGGGATTCGCGACAACAACTTGCAGTCACAGCCCGGAGAGCGCGAGATCCTCGAAGCCGTACAGCAAGAATACAAACTCGGCGCACAAACGCAACTCGACCCGGTAGGCATTCAGGCTGAAGGGATAGAGGGACATTTCCTCAACATCGTGACCAATCGCCGCGTACGCGAAGACATCTACACCTGCTTTAGAGCCGGCTCGACAGGTTATTGACCTCCCGATCACCTTCTTGGCATTGGCAGATCAGATGCTGACAGGCCCCGAGAAACGCTCGGGTTGTGTCTTCGTTGATATGGGCGCTGAAACGACTTCTGTGGCTGTATTTAAGAATAATCTATTGCGCCATCTCGCCGTTATTCCGCTCGGTGGCGACAACATCACGCGCGACATTGCCTCTCTCCAAATTGAGCACCGCGAAGCAGAGCAGTTAAAACGCGAATATGGCAAAGCTTACTACGAAGCTGACGATGAGAACCACGCACCGATTAGTTTGGAAGACGGCCGTAGCGTTAAATACGACGACTTTAGTGGACTCGTGCAAGCTCGCTTGAGGAAATCATTGAAAACGTCAACGAGCAAATCAAATGTTCAAAACTCGACAAGTCGCAACTCATCGGTGGCCCTCATCATTACGGGGGCGCTTTCTCGCCTAAAAAGGTATGGAAGAAGCCTTCCGCAAGGTGACAGAACATTGAAAAGAGATTAGTTCTCATCAAGCGTGTCAGTACGCAACTCGCTTAGCTCAGCAATTGCAAAACTTCAACAAGGAAGGTGACTACAATGCGACTATTGCGCCTCATAGACAAGGGTGAAATAAACTGCTGCGGCGGGGAACTTGGAGCGGAAGCACCAGCAATCTTTAATAGAGAAGAGGAAGAGAAACGCCGCCGTGAACAGGAGACGCGCACTGCAGCTGATGCTGCTGAAAAACAAAAAGACTGGAAGAGGAAAAACTTCGTCTCGAAGAAGAGCGTAAGCAGCTAAGAAGCAGAAGAAGCTGAACGGCAGCGTAGACAAGAAGAGCGTGAGCGCAAGAAGCGTGAAGCGCGCGAAAAACGCAGCCGATTCTTTGGCAAATGAAGAAGATGATCGGCAGCTTGGTTAATGACGATCGCGAAGAAGATTAAGCCGAGTAGAAAAAGAAGGTTCCACAACAAGGCAAAAAGACCTGATAACAAAACAAAAAGACAATGAACGAAGACAACAATACGAACAACGGCTCACTTATCGACGTCGGTATGGGCACTCCGCAGACGACACCTCTATCATTAAAGTCATCGGCGTAGGTGGTGGCGGCGGCAATGCGGTCAATCATATGTATCGTGAAGGCATTCACGATGTCAATTTCGTACTTTGCAATACGGATAGCAAAGCGCTTTGCGACTCACCCGTTCCTCATCGTCTTCAATAGGAAAAAGAAGGCCTCGGTGCAGGCAATCGCCCCGAAAGAGCACGCGAAGCAGCGGAAGAGAGTGTAGATGATATTCGCGGTATGCTGCAAGACGGCACCAAGATGGCTTTCATTACCGCCGGTATGGTGGCGGAACGGGAACCGGTGCAGCTCCCGTCATCGCTCGTGAAGCGCGAAGAATATGGGAATCTCACCGTCGGTATCGTAACGATCCCGTTCAAGTTTGAGGGCAATAGAAAGATAGACCAAGCACTCGACGGCGTAGATGAAATGTCGCGCCACGTGGATGCGCTCCTCGTGATTAACAACGAGCGCCTCCGTGAGATCTATCCTGACCTCAACGTCCTGAGTGCCTTTTGAGAAGGCAGACAACACGCTGAGCGTGGCGGCGTAGCATGTGCTGAAATCATTACGATGCACGGCATTATCAATCTCGACTTCGCGATGTTTGCACCGTCTTGCGCAATGGTGGCGTAGCCATTATGTCGACCGGTTTCGGAGAAGGCGAAGGCCGCGTTACGAAAGCCATCAACGATGCGCTCAATAGTCCGCTACTCAACAACACCGACATCTTCCGCAGCAACAGTATTGCTGGCCATCTCTTTCTGTGCAGAAAAAGAAGGCGACACGCTGATGATGGAAGAGATGAACGAGGTACACGAATTTATGTCCAAATTCGGTAGCGACGTAGAAACAAAGTGGGACTCTCCACCGATCCTTCGCTCGATAAGCGCGTAAAAATCACGATTCTTGCCACAGGCTTTGGCGTAAAAGACGGACAGAGGTCAAGCAAAAACTGGATGCGGAAGAAGAAATTCGCCGCCAGCGCGAGGCCGACAAGCAAGAAGAAAACGAAGAGCGCCGCAACGCCTTCTATGGCTCTGATGAGAAGAAAGCAGGCCTGCGCCGGCGTCCCAAAATTTTCTGTTTTAGTGCCGACGATTTGGACAATGAAGAAATTATCTCTATGGTAGAGATCACGCCGACGTTTAAGCGCAGCAAAGAGGTCTTAAACGAAATCAAGACGAAAGCACTGGGCAACGTTGCCATCGTGCCGGAGTCAGCCACAACAGAACCGGGCGGCGTTATCAACTTCTAACTCCCTCCTCATTTCGCGGGGCGAAAGGATGCTTACATTTTAGCTGCTATCATACGCTGCTGCATCCGCTCGCCCCGCTGCTTCGTTTCTAGAGGTCAACTTATTACGTCGGCAGCCGCTAATAATCAGCCGCTACCATAGCTTCGCCGAAAGGCCCTCGCCGCATAGACATATATATAATGTGTACCGGGTGTAAAAGGCTGCTCTGGAGGCGCTTGCGGAGAAAAACCTTCAGCCTACGCGCGCACGATCATGCACAGCCTACGCGCCGGGAGAGCTGCAAGGCTTGTTGCGGTACGCACAAGCCCTGACAAGAACGCACCCGCTGAAACTTACGCGTTTCAGCGGGTGCACTTATAAATAAAGAAAGAGATTACTTTTATTTCTTTTGCTACCTTAGCCGTTAAGCGGTCGTTAAGTGATGCCAGCGGGCTTGTTCTGCTTCGCCTTAGCTGCCAACAGCGCTTCGCGGCGGCGCTCTGCTCTTTCTTACGCAACTGCTCGCGATTCTGACGACTGATTTCGCCCACCTGAGACGGAATACCATTCGCCGGATGCCGGGTCGATCAACTGGAAGTTCGGGCAACGTAAGTTTACCATTGTCATCGCCGTTAGGACCTGCAGAGAAACCAACATTCGTAACCTCTACCTGCGCCAGACCTGAAGCGACCATACCAATTTCTTTTGGCTGCAGCGTGAAAGGTCAACAATTCCACCAGGCGGAAGGCCCACGATCCGTTACTCTGACAACCACCTCCCCGGTTGTTGTTAATGTTACGCACTTTTAGCGCGTTCCGAAAGGAAGCGTGCGGTGTGCACACGTCAAACTGTCTTTGTGATATGCATCCATCGTTTGTGCGGTGGCCGCGCGCGTTGTTACTGTATTAACTTGCAGCCTCTCTTCTGTGCGTTGATTTGCGTAAAAGCTGTCAGGCTAAGAGCAGGCCGATTGTGACTTTTGTTACTCTTTTATATGCCATGCTATTATTTCTCACGAGACGCTGCCTATAGAAAGAAGAACGAGGACATCGAAAAGGATGCCGGCTACGATTCTTATACATGAGCACTCCTAAAGCAATTGGAGCACTTACAGACCATAGGTTTTCCTCACAACGAGAAGGTTGTAGCAGGCTACAAGAGCTCGGGTCTGCGTGATGTTTAGCGGTGCAAAGGTAAGATTTTCATCGCGTTTAGCCAAGCTGCTTGTTCTTTTTCTCCTTTAACCTTTACGGAGGGACCGCGTTTCGTGCTCAGTTGCACGAGAAAAATCGGGGTTCTCACCGATACCGGAGGGCGGCAACTTTAACAAATACGGAGTAGGCAAGCGCGCATCGTGTGTAGCTGACGGGCGGGAAAAACAAAAAGCCAAACATTTCGCAAACAAATCAGAAATAGTCTTGCAATGTGCAGATTTAACAAAGAACAAGAAGTTTAAAATCTTAAAGCGATAGGAATGGCGTAACTTTGCCGATCTCTTTTATTACCCTCACAGAGATTAGAAGAATTCATGACAGAAGTCCTCACAGATTCAGAGAAGTTTAAGAAGCAGTTGCGTTTAATCGTACTCTTAACCAACAATGCTCCGCTCTCAGTCGACGAAATCAGCCGTCAGCTGCGAATGGGCCGGCGTTCGGTTTATAGATATATAGATGAGCTGCGCAAGGCCGGATTCATACTGAAGAAGTCGGGCACGCGTTATTTCATCGACCATCATTCGCCCTTTTTCTCTCGCGCGACGCAGTTCGTTCACTTTACCGACGACGAAGCAGTCACGATGAACCAGATCCCAAATACGATCTACGACGATTCTCCACGCATTCGCCATCTACGAGAAAAACTGGCGCGCTACTACGATGTAAATTTCATTGCACGCGTTGAGTCTGACGAATTATTAGCTAAAAATTTGAGCGTCCTTTATGAAGGCGTACAGACCGAAAGGGCCTGCATATTACACGATTACTATTCGCCCAACAGCAAGCAGACGAGCGATCGCATCGTCGAACCTTTCCTTTTCTTGAATGGCAATAGCGAAGTGAGATGCTACGAGCTGGCATCGGGTACAAACAAGACGTTTAAGATCAGCCGCGCACGGAGTGTGGAGCTACTTGATCTGCAATGGTCTTACAAAGATCGGCACGCAGCTTATACTGACCTTTTCCGCTTTTCGGGAGAGCGTCTGTGGCGCGTCAAGTTGATCCTGGGCCCGTTGGCGGCCGATTTATTGGTACAGTCGGCACCTAAAGCGAAAGATCTGATGGTAGTTTTAGACGATGGGCGCTACTTTTTGGAGACTCGACGTTTGTAGCCTCAAAGGCGTAGGGCGTTTTGTGTTAGGATTATATGATGATATTGACGTCTTCGATTCGCCCGAATTAGAAGAATATCTGGCCTTCCGCATCGCAGATATGCAGCAGAAGATCAGCAGGGGCGCATCGTTACGCCAACGATGCAGAAGGAGATTCAGCGCACCATCGAGCAGACACAAGAGGCTGAAAATGTAGCTGGCAACACTTAACACACACTTTCTGACAACCCATTGTGGAAGGTGCCGACCCTAATAGTCGGCAAGGGGCGTCGTATCTTTTTCGCTCGGTGCCCCCTAAGGAGCGGGCGAAGGCTTTCATCTCCATTCCAACCGATGGCCGCGGCCATCGGTGAGTCGGTCTACTTCCCTGCCAGAAGCGGGGCCTGTGGTTCATTTCTCGCAAATGGGCAAGTTCGTGCTTGATAACATAATCAATCAAATGCGACGGCGCCAGCATAAGCCAAAGCGATAGGTTAATATTGCCCAGCGATGAGCAACTCCCCCAACGCCCCCCAAGATTCTTTATGGTCAGGCGATGATAAGTAAAGCCATAGGTCTGCGCGATATCAGCCAAGCGCGGCGTAAGGTGTTTGCGCTTGGCGGCGCAAGGTCTCGACAACCACTTTTCGCAGCCAAACCCGCCCTTCGAGCGAAGTATAGCCCTCTTCGTTAGGTAAAAAGATCGTGACCTTCTCTGCCTTACACGCGCCAAGCGCGTTTGCGGCAGTTCGCGGCGCTCAAATCGAAACTGCCAGACGTCAGTTGCGATCCTGAAGTCGGGCGTTATTTTTAGAGGGAGTCCTGCGATGCGCATAAGCAGTCGAAATTAAAAATAAACACAATACGTTTTTTCTATCAAGCGCAACCTGCGCGTTGCGCGCGGCCTACTCATTGGGCCGTAAAGTTCTGTTCTGTGACTGCGCTGATTGGGAGGCGCAAAGCTCTTTACGGGTCTTGATTTTTACAATGTCCTGTGATGCTCCTTTTTCAATCGACCCAAAGTATCTATCATCGGTCCTCGACCGGTAAATATAAGCCTGCAACGCACGGCGTTCGGCGTATGGCCGCATAAACCGGCGCTTTATATAAGGACGGTGGCCATCGGTGAGAAAAGCAGCCAACGGCGCAGCCGATACACTTATGTACAAAAAGTCCTATGTTTTTCAATTACACAGTACTCACATTGTTGTTCCCACTCTGATTCGAACGGGGACTGAGAGAACCAAAAACTCTAGTGCTAACCATTACAACTATGGAACAAACCCATTGCTCTTCGTGAAAAAGAACGCCGCAAAAAGTAGCGTCTTTTCTTCCAAATATTCCTTTGCAAAATCTACGTGCCGACCCCTAAGGTTTACGCGAATAAATCCTTCGGTTGGCAAGCGTAGCGTGCATTCTACGAGGCTTTCCTTAGGCTATCGGGATAACAATACCTACCTGCGCGAGCCACGCGACGACTGCGCCACAAACGGCATACAAGATGATTTTCGTTTGCCGGCGGCAAACCATCGTTTGCTCTCACCAAAACCATCGTTTGTTCCCGGCAAACCATCGTTTGGCGGCAGCAAACGATGGGCGGGCGCAATGAAGATGCGAAATAGTGCTCTGCGGCAACGCGCAAGTGCGGCATATTCTGTAAAAAGAGAGCAAAGGAAGGGTTATTCGACAAAGCGCGCGGCGCAGCATAGCCATCGCAGGACGCATCGGGGCGCGGCTCGCAAGCCGCAGATAGAGAAAACATCCAAGCAGCAAGAGGCTCAAGGGAGCGTTGTCGCTTTGGATGTCATCATTGATTTGAGAACATAAACAATCTGTTGGGGAAAGCACATTGTGCTTCCATCCTTATTTTTCAGCGTGCCGTCAACGCGTACGCGAGCAGCGTGCGCACGGCAATCGGCGATCAGCTTTTTCCTAAGATATCGAGCGCTTTCTGACGATGTCGCTGCGCGAATTGATGAATTGGAAGTATTCGTTGCGATCCCAGAGGTCATAGATGATGAGCGATTTGAGCGTAAAGCGCAAGTCTTTTGAGCGTCTTCTGAAGTTCGGCGTCATCTTTTGGGTTTTACGCCTTTGCGCCCGGCGGCGACCACGATCGTCATCCGTAAGTTCGGCCGGCACTTCATAGTTTTTAATAAACGCTTTAATATCCGTATACTTTGCTTTCAAGTCGGCGCGGTGGCGGTCTATGTAGCGCAACGATTGATCGTTGATATAGTGTCGCGGCGCAAAGCCATATAATATTTTTGTATAGGTTGTCGTGTCCAACGGCACGAAGACGTCGGGCATAATCCCACCGCCGCCATAGACGGACGGCGCTTGTTGAGCGTATGATAGACCTTTCGTCGAATCGAGGTGGATGCTGTCGATCGAAATCAACTCACCGTGCTTAAAGCGATTCTCAAAGTCTTCTTCATATTCCGACTTGCGACCCTTCGTATAAGGTTTCTGAATGCAGCGTCCGAGGGCGGCTAATAATGAGCCACGGTTAGACGGATCATAGAGCCATCGGGGAGCGGAATGGGGCGTTGTACGAGTCCCTTGCCGAAGGTGCGTCGGCCGACGATCGTACCGCGGTCGTAATCTTGCACCGCGCCGGAAACAATTTCTGCGGCCGAGGCCGTAAATTCGTCAACCAAGATGATGAGTTTTCCTTTACGGAAGAGTCCGCCGCCCTCAGCTTTTAGCTGCTCTTTTAGGCGTTGTGCGCCCCTCTGTATAGACTACGAGGTCGCCGGCATTGAGAAACTGATTGGCCACTTCGACTGCGGCGCCCAAATAGCCGCCGCCGTTGGACCCCAAGTCGAAGATAAGGTCTTTCATACCCTGCTCTTTCAGCTTTTCTATGGCCTCTTTTACCTCCGTACCACTCGTGGCACCGAAGCGATCCAAGTGGATGTAACCCACACCCGGTCGGATGATGTAAGCTGCATCGAGCGTATTCATCGGAATCTTGTCACGCGTGACGCTGAACCAGATCATATCGGGCACACCGCGACGGATAATGCCCAGTTTTTACAATGGTTCCCTTCGACCGCGGAGGACGCGCATAATACTATCGCGCTCCATTTTGACGCCGGCAATGATTTGGTCGTTGACTTTTACGATGCGGTCGCCTGCCAGGATGCCGACCTTTTCGCTCGGCCCTTTGCGAATCGTCTGAATGACGACCAGCGTATCTTCCAGCATATTAAACTGTACGCCGATCCCCTCGAAGCTGCTCTGCAGGTTCGTTGATCGCCTTCGTCTCTTTGGCGTCCGAATAACTTGAGTGCGGATCGAGGCTATTCAGCATTCCGCGTATGCCCGCTTCAGCCAGTTTGCCCTTGATTTACCGTATCTACGTACAATCCCTGTGACGGCGCTTATGTGCACCATTTGCAGTTTGCGCAATTGGTTGACGTCTATATCTTGAAATTCCTGCCGAAGTTGTGCGTGGCAGTCAGCGCTAAAACGAACGATAGCGCGAGTAAAGTCAGTAATCGTTTCATTGTGGTTGCTCTTTTTCAGGTAAAAAACTCGGTAAACATCCTTGCCGAAAGCGATCAGTCTCGCGGACAACGCTCGAGGAAAGTGCAGCAAAAGCGGGCCTCGCAGAAGAGCATTACGGTCTCTATGTTACCCAGAAGTTGATTCATTGCCGCCGTATCGCGCTCTGTACTCAAAAATCTTTTACACCGCGCAAAACCGCGTATGATAAAGCGGGCACCTACGCGGCGGGCTAAATCAATCGTCAGGTCGGTATAACTCTCGACGCTGATTTTAGGTTCTTCGGCATAGAGCGTGCGAATGTAACCTACGCGCTCCGCAGGTGGGTAAAGGGGCTTTGCGCTCATTGACGCCTACGCCCATGACGATATGGTCGAACATAGGCAGGGCGCGCTCCACGATGCTTGCGTGGCCTTTGGTGAAAGGGTCGAAAGAACTGGGAAGATGGCGATCTTCATCGCCTCGCTCATCTTTGGGGTAGATGTTGTTGCGTTATTCTCGGTCGGCATAGCCTTGATGTGTTAAATAAAAGCGCTGATGGCGTGCCCTGGTAAAGGCTTTTTGGCCATCCGCATTGCATGCTAAACGGAGGAAAGAGGGATTTATTCTTCTTCGCCCAAAGTTTCGTCGGCCCTCATCGGCAGTCTTCTTCGACAACGAGGTTGTCGATAATAAACTCTTGGCGCTCCATCGTATTTTTACCCATATAATATTCGAGCAAATCGCCGACTTGATCGCTTTTATGAAGCGTCACTTGCTCCAAACGGATCTCCGGACCGATAAAATGCTTAAACTCGTCGGGCGAAATTCGCCAAGGCCTTTGAAGCGGGTGATTTCGGGATCAGGACCCAGCGCTCGATGGCGCGCAGGCGCTCCTCTTCTGTATAGCAATAGATGGTCTCGTAATCGGAACGACTATCGCTTTTCTGCTTCTTGAGGATAGCGGCGCCGGCGGCGTCATCGCTGACTTTGCTTCTGGTGCTTGCGGCGGCCGGGCCGACTTCACCTTATTTCTGACGCGAAACAAAGGCGTTTGCATGTAGACGTGGCCTTTTTAATGAGCTCGGGAAGAATTGCAAGAAGAAGGTGATCATTAGCAGGCGGATGTGATGCCGTCGACGTCGGCGTCGGTCGCCACGATCACTTTATTGTAGCGCAGGCCGTCTAAGCCGTCTTCTATATTGAGCGCAGATTGTAAGAGCGAGAACCCTCGTTCTTATACACGACTTCTTTTGGTCTTGCCGAAGCAGTTGAGCGGCTTTTCCGCGAAGCGAAAAAGACGGCTTGCGTGTTGGCGTCGCGACTCTTCGTGATAGAGCCGCTGGCTGAGTTGCCCTCGGTGATGAAGAGCGAGGAATCGAAGCGCGGGTCGTTGTCTTTATCGTAGCCCTTCTTGGGCGCTTGTTAAGATGTATGCGGCAGTCGCGCAATTTAGCGTTGTGCAGGTTGGCCTTTTTGCTCTTTCGCGGGCCAACTTCGTGACGCCGGCCATCGCTTTGCGGTCGCGCTCGCTGTCTTGAATCTTTGCAGCATTATTTCGGCTGTATCGAGATTCTTATGCAGGTAGTTGTCGACCTGTTCTTTGATGAAATCGCCCTACAAACTTATTTACGCTTACGCCGCTCAGCGGGAAGGGGTGGCCGTCTTTGTCCTTGGTCGGCGCCATCATCAGCGAGCCGAGTTTGATCTTCGTCTGACTTTCAAACATAGGCTCAATGACGCGCACGGCAATGGCGGCAACGAGTCCGTTTCTGACGTCTTGCACGTCGAAATTCTTGCCGAAATGCTCTTTTGATCGTGCGGGCGATGTGCTCTTTGAAGGCACTTTGATGCGTGCCGCCTAAGGTCGTATGCTGCCCGTTGACGAAAGAGTACACTCTTCACCATATTGCGAAGTATGCGTAAAGGCTATATCTATATTGTCGCCCCTCAGATGGATAATCGGATAGAGTCCGGCGCCGTCATATTATCATTGAGCAGATCTTCCAATCCGTTCCCTGCTGATAATGCGTCGGCCGTTGAGGAAGATTGCCGAGCCGGTGTTGAGGTAGGTATAGTTGCGCAGCATCGTGTCGACCGTCTCATCTTCAAAGCGGAAGTGGAGGAAGAGTTCGGGATCGGGCTCGAAGTAGACGTAAGTGCCATCTTCTTCGTGCGTGTCTTCGTACGATCTTCTTGCAAACGCCCGCGTTCAAACGTTGCCTCGTGCATCCGCCCTTCGCGATAACTGCGCACGACAAACTTCAAGCTCAATGCATTGACGGCTTTCAGGCCGACGCCGTTAAGCCCTACGCTGGCTGTAAATACGGACGTGTCGTATTTCGCCCCGGTGTTCAACTTCGAGACGGCATCAACCAAAGAACCCAGGGGATGCCGCGCCCATAGTCGCGGATGGTGGCTGAGCGCTCATTGTCGATGCTTACTTCAATCCGCTTGCCAAAGCCTTCGTTAAACTCGTCGATACTGTTGTCTATCGATTCCTTGAGCAAGACATAAATGCCATCTTTCTGCGTGCGAGCCATCGCCTAAGCGCCCAATATACATACCGGGGCGCGTGCGAATATGCTCCGTATCATCGAGGTGGCGTATCTTGCTTTCGTCATACGTCCCCCGCTTATGCATCGTTTGCTTGAGTTCTTCTGCCATATTTTATTAAGGCCTACTTATCGGCAATGTTCATTTTAAGCCAGCGGCGACGCTTATGAATCTCGTGATCAAAGTATTGCCACTGGTTTTGTACCTTCTCGTTCAGTTCGAGTTCAGGTTACTCTCAGCATATTTGAAGCCCATCTTTTGATAAATGGGGATAAGATCCGTAAAGAGCAACGCATTGACGCCCTTTCCCTTGATAATCGGGGCGCACGGCGATAAGTAGCAAGTCGAGCACCTCATCGTGCTTCCACTTCAAAGCGCGCAAAAAGGTGATACCAACCGAAGGGGTACACTTTTCCACGCGCTTTTTGCAATGCGCGGGCAATGGAGGGCATAGAAAAATGCCGACAGCTACGAGTTCTTTTGGCTTCATTCTCTACAAGCGTCACCATGCGGAAGTCCAGCAGTGGGATATACATCTTCACGTATTGATCGATCTGCCGTTCTGTCATCTGCGAGAAGTTGAAAAAGTGGCGCATAAGCCTCATTGATCAACTGGAAGATGCGCTGCGCCGTATTATTTGCATAAGCATCCTTGCCGGAGTGCAATTTGCGCACCTGCAGATGATATTTCTCTTTGACGATATTAGCAATGCGCAAATGCTTCGGGCACTTCATCGGGAACAAACAGTTTGCGCTCCACCCAGTCGGCGCTTTTCTCCATCCCTAAAAGCCTCGATATACTTCGGATAATAAGGATGATTGTAAATGGTAGCCATCGTAGAGAGTTGGTCGAAGCCTTCGATCAGCATACCTTCGGCATCCATATCGGTAAATCCCAAAGGTCCCTCCAGCGTAGTCATTCCCCGCTCGCGACCCCGAGGCAATTACGGCATCGATCAAAGCGCGGCTAACGGCTTTATCATCGATAAAGTCTATCCAGCCAAAGCGCACGGTCTTCGACTGCCAAGTTTCGTTGGCACGGCGATTGATGATGGCCGCCACGCGTCCTACGAGTTTTTCCATCTTGATAAGCCAAAAATAATCGGCTTCGCAGAAATCGAAAGCCGCATTCTTCTTCGATGAGAAAGTATTCAGCATATCCTCGTAGAGGTCGGGGACGGAATAAGGATTGTCTTTATAAAGTTCGTAATTAAAGCGGATAAATTGCTTTAATTCTTTTAGTAGTAACTTTCTTAATCTGGATAGACATCAATTCGTTATTTAAGATGCAAAATGTACGGCGAAAACCGCAAAAGGCAAAATATAAAGAATAAATTCCCCCTATCCTCCGCCGAGAACAAATCCCTACAATTGCAATCGCACGCCTATACTGAACTCACCGAAAATGATCCTATTGCAAGGGGTTTATTGTCAAAGATTATCATACTTTCTGCATCTGCAAACCCACCGCCGTAGAGCTGTTGCAACTTGCGGAAGGATGCGCGACAATACGTTTTATGAAGAGAAACCACCATACAGAAGAGACCTAAATGGAAGGCTTGAAACGTGGAGAATTCAAAAAGTGATGAATGAAATAATCGAAGGGCGAATTGTAAAATACAGCCTTTAACGCCTCTTCGTAAAACGTGCGAAAGGCTATGCGCTCGTAGAGTTGTCTCACTGATTTACTTGCGGCTCAATCAGAATGCCCTACTTTTTAGGCTTAAAGACTATCAAAGGTTGAAAAACATCAATTTTACACGAAATAATCATCCAATTAGTTGCATTTTATATTTAATTCCATATTTTTGCCAAAAGAGACCTTTTGAAAAATGGTTCGGACAATACCTTCTTCCTTTTCAGGATCATTTTTTTGCTTGAAGAAGGGTAACTATTGAGGATGATATGTTCCTTTCCGGTTGGGCCTCAAACTCAGGCCCGACTGGGGAAATCTTTGCTTATTTGACACATTTGGATATAATAAGCCCGGGTGTTCGATAGTAGATTAAAGGCTATGCTTTCTAGTATGTTCTGTGTATGCGTCTTGGCAAGGCCTCGATACCGACAACGTCCACCATCAAACCACCGACGGATGCTGCCAAAGGTGCGTTCTATGACACTGCGAATAGGACTTATGGAGCGGTTGAAAAGGTGTTGTGCTTGGCTCAAGGGCCGGTTGCGATATGCCTTGTGATGATACAATCCCGCAAGTGATGCAGGGTTAAAAAGGCTCGGTTCTCCTCCGTTGCATAGCCCTTATCTGCATAGACAGGTGTATCGGCAGGGAGATCCTCTTCTCTCAACAATGGGATCAACTCCTTCAGATCGTTGCGATTGGCCGGGGTGGTGATGACTTGCCGAATGATTCCTTCCCTGTTTGTCAACACATGTTTCTTATAACCATATCGATAGACTTTCTTCTTTACCCACCGGGCTTCACCGTCTGTCCCTCTGCGTTCCTGTAAAAGAAAACTTATGGTAAGCCTCCTCTTCATCCTTTTTCGTCATCACTGCGTGTATCTTCACGATCATCAGCCACTGTGATGCGCAATATCCCATCAGGGCGGTGAGGGCTGTCGACAATGCTCGCATCGATCAGAACTCCTTCCTTGATAGAGATATGATGGGCGCTCAATTGTTTATTGAAAGCTTTCAGTAATCTTATCCATGAGTCCGGACTCTGTCAGGGCAGTCCTGAAACGGCTGATCGTACTGTGATCCGGAGAGACGGCTTCCATACTCAGCCCCTAGAAATCGAGAAAACGTCACCGAGTCGTTGACACGCTCTTCCAAGGCACAGTCACTCAATCCATACCAAGTCTGCAAAAAGAAGCATTTTTGAAAAGCAGGATAACATCATAGGCCGGAGCTCCTGCCGCATTTTGCCGCTTGGTGTACTTTTTGTTGATCAACGTGCGAATAGGACGCCAATCGATAAGCCTGTCGACTTGATTCAAAAATACATTCTGAGCTTTCCTGCATCTCTTCTCTAACATGACGTCTCGCAAATGAGACTTCGTCGTTGGTGGATTTTCCTTGTCTTGCCATAATTTTTGTATCATCTTATAGTGCTAATATACGAAATAATACGCTAATAAACAATAGGGTAAGTAACAAAAATAGACTGCTTTATTGTGCAAAGGTCTCCAAAAGGCCTAATAGAACGACAACTTCCTTGCAGTCTTCTACTTCACATTTCATAGAATTGCACATCGCATCAGCCTACAACTCAATAACGACAAAGTGAAAACAGAGACTAAAGACTTAGCAAAAAGCAACGACTCACCGAGGCAAGAGATTCATTAAAAATAAAGACGCCCGATCAGAAAGGAATTAGAACGCGCCTTTTTCACAGAACTATAAGCAGACAACCCTGTCGGCGCGGGCAGGTTGTCTTTGAATAAGTTGACATTGTCCTAACGATCGGAGCGTCTTTACTAAAAGAGTGATACAGGCGAGGAAATTCTTGCCTGTATCACTCCTATTACACAAAAACTTTGAAACAGCTTTTTATTTTGCTTTTTCGCCCTTGATTAAGCGCTGCTCAGTGCGGGTTACGCGTACGACGATAGGACGATTATCGCGCATAGCCTTCACTTTGTAAGCATCGGCGTGCAATAGTCAAGAAATCAGCTGCCGAAGGAATACGTGAGCAGTTCAAAAAGCGATGTATAGTTTGAAATACCACTAGAAAGCGATTTTTCCCTGCCTTGATTGATGACGACAGAGATCCTTTTCTCGTCAACATCTTGTCGAGCTTCTTTCTTTCTTGATCGTATTTGCGGCCCGATTTAGGATCCATACTCGCCTGCAGAGCCTAAACAAGTCTTTGAATTGTTCGGCGCTCATATCCGTACGAGCAACGAGGTTCAGCTCACGTCCGTAGTCTACATCGCTCACGTAAAGAGGCTCGTAAGCGCCAAGATCCTTCAATGTGCCCCAATCAGCAGGACGCACAGGCTGGAGCGAAACGCTAAAGAATTTCTGACGTACTTTGAGCGCTACATAATGTGGTCCTTCGGCATTGTATTCACTTTCGTGAAGATTGAAAGCACTCGTTAACCAGTCGTCTAAGACTATTTTGAACAGAAGTAATAGAAGACCTTGTGCAACTCTCGGCCGTGGTCACGTCTGTCGCGGATAGATCGATATAGTCCATGGCCTCATTTTCTTATATATGTCTTCGGCTTTGGCTCGTGTATCACGCGCAAACTATCATCCAGATCCATCTTATTCGGGGTAAGCAGCTGTATTTTATCATACCTATTGGCAGGAAGCTGTAAGGTGAACGTAAATGATGAATATAGGCGTAACTCTGAAAACTTTGCGTCAGCTTAGCTTTCATAAAGTTTTTCCGTCGAGCAGTATTCCGGGATGGAAACCAAATCCCGTCCAGCTATTCGCAGACCTCCCTATCTATGGTAGAAATGGGATCAAGCTGTCTCTTGCACCGTATAGACTTTGGAGCCACTGATGATAGCCATCAACAATGTGATCTATAGGCTGCGTTAACAATACCGTACTCTTCTCTTGCGGGAAATTTACCTGTTTGAGATCCTTATACGGTTCGGAAGGAGAATCGCTGCTACAAGCCGCTAAAAGCGGAAAGAGCAGGGCGAGGCTGCAATAGCCTCGCCACTTTGTTTATTAACTTTTTCATCATTTAAAAATTTTATTGATTCAGTGTAAGTTGTCTTTATTTCAATTTTACGTCCATCTATTGCAGAACGAAGCGTATAGCCGATAGGCGTTGCTGATCGAACTAAGTTTGACGCAGTTGGCTTCTTGAGGAAATTCTGCCCTGTATCACTCCTATTACACAAAAACTTTGAAACAGCTCTTTATGTTTCGCTTTTTCGCCCTTGATTGCGCGCTGCTCAGTGTGAGAAGCACGTACGACGATAGGACGATTATCGCGCACGGCCTTCACTTTGTAAGCAATCGGCGTGCAATAGTCCAAGAATTCAGCTGCCGAAGGCATATCCAAGAAGTCCCAAAGCGTTTGATAACGAGAAATGCTAACGTAATTACTTTTGGGGCCTTGCTGATAGCTACCGATATCTCGCCGGACTGCAACATCTTGTCGAGCTTTTCCCTTTTCTTGATCGTATAAGCCGTGCGACTTAGGATCCATACGCGTTCGAGCGCCTTGACGGAAGAGCTCTTCAAACTCCTTTCCGCGCATTTCTGTGCGAACAACGAGATTGATTTCTCGCCCGTAGTCTACATCGCTCACGTAAATAGGCTCGTAAGTTCCTACGTCGGTCAGCTCGCCCCAATCTGCAGGACGAACAGCCGGAAGTGACACGCTGAAGAACTTTTGACGCACTTTGAGAGCTACATAATGCGGACCCTTTGCACGATACTCTTTTTCATACAATCCGAAGGCGCGCTCCAACCAGTTATCCAAAGCAGCATTCAAACGGAAGTTGTGGAAGATTTTATTGCAACTCTCAGCCGTAGTCATATCTACCGCCGAGATGTCGATATAATCCCACGCTTTCTTTGACTGTAAACGTCTTGATACGCATCAGGCAACGTCTGTTTGATGCAAGCTGTCACCTCTTCCTTAAAACGGAAGCGACTGCAGATTAAAAGATTTATCTGCAGAAACCTGCAAAGTCAGCGGACGCTTTTACCGGCTTAACCGGCGCAAACGACTTCAGCTCGCCTTTGCATAAAGAACTCACCATAAAGCAGCACACCCGGGAAGATGGAATTAGCCGTTTGCGCTCTACTGTTGAAATGGGATCAGCGTTTCCTGCACAGTATAGACTTCGAGCAACTGATTGTAGCCATCAACAATTTGACCCTAGGGATCGTTTCCAAGACCTCGCTTTTCTCTTGCGGGAAATTCACCTGTTTGAGATCCTTATACGGTCCTGACGGAGAATCGTTGCTACAAGCCGCTAAAAGCGGAAAGAGCAGAGCAAGGCTGCAATAGCCTGCCACTTTGTTTATTAACTTTTTCATCATTTAAAAATTTAATCGGATTCAGTGTAAGTTGTCTTTATTTCTATTTTACGTTCATCTATTGCAGAACGAAGCGTATAGCCGATAGGCGCTGCTGATCGAACTAAGTTTGACGCAATCGGCTTCTTGAGGAAATGAATAAAGTCGTAATGTCAATAGTAACAGGACTAAACGTTGAATTAAAAACTTCTTCATTATGCTATATAAAAATACATCAACAATCTTCTATCATTACAAGCCATACAACAAAACAATATTTGGGCGCGAAAATACAAGAAAGTCTTTGCGCCTCAAAAACATTTTTACAGAGATAGACAATTGGGAAAGACTTATCATAAACACAAACGCTTCTAAACATACAAAGAATTATAAATATAATTGCCGTGTTTTTAATGCGATTTCTATATAAATGTATTTGTATAAATGTGGCAGGAGATAAACACCACATCACAACTGATATTTTCTCTATCCGACAAGCAATATACTTAAGTTTCTTTTAGGCGTATTTAATCTTTCAGGCAATCATCTTGTAAGCCGTTTAGAAAAAGTGCTACCTTTCCGAAGAGCTACAAAGACCACAGAATATTCAGTGTCCAAAGCGATCAATTATCGCAAAGATGTGATGACATTTTTAGATAGAGAAGAAAAAGCATTGGTTTATTACAAACTCCTTCTTGTCAACTTTCCGATAAATAAGTCATCAGCATCAAGTAGTTAAAGCACTTGCACGCAAACAATTCCCAAAACGATATGTGTTAAAAAGGAAGCACCTCTATATAGGCTTAATAACTTCACTTCACCACAACAAGCCCTTAGCTTGGACCGCTAACGCTTTCCGCCGGCGGACATTAACTTGTTTTAAAGACCAACCCTAGGGGTTGTCAATCAACCTATACTCGAGACAGCGTTGACGCTCAGTGTCAACACCTGCCCAACCTAAAGACTAACCCCGATGGGGTTAGTTTGTGGACGGAAGTACGAGAGAGTTGGGCGAGATTGAAAAGGATTCCAGCGATTTATAGGGTGGGAGCAATAGAGATCAAGGTCTTTTCGGATTGAAGAAATGCGAAAGAACCCGAATTTAGGCGTGCAATTGTTAACCATATATTTCTTTTTAGAGCGAGCGCAGCACAGATAAAACTGCAAAAGCTCACCCCCACAACGCAACTCATTAGGCTCGGTCTTTGAAAGTTTCGCCGGCGGGCGTAGGCTTGTATTGAAAGACCAACCCTATGGGGTTGTTATTACCGCACTTGCTGGATGCAGGGTTGACGCTTTGTGTCAACCCTGCCCTAGTAAAAAGACTAACCTCGATGGGGTTATTGGTGGACGGAAGTACGAGATAGTTGGGCGAGATTGAAAGGATTGCAGCGGTTTATAGGGTGAGAGCAATAGAGATCAAAGGTATTTGCGGATTGAAGAAATGCGGAAAAGAACCCGAATTTAGGCGTGCAATTGTTAACCATATATTTCCTTTTATAGCGAGCGCAGTACAAATAAAACCGCAAAGCTCACCTCCACAACGCAAGCCCTTAGGCTCGGTCTTTTGAAAGTTTCGCCGGCGGGCGTTGGCTTTGTATTGAAAGACCAACCCTATGGGGTTGTTATTACCACTTACTGCTGATGCAGGGTTGACGCTTTGTGTCAACCCTGCCCTCACTAAAGACTAACCCCTGATGGGGTTATGGTGGACGAAACTATGCGGAAACGATACAAATTCACGCGGAAAACCTGTACGCATATACGTGTTATTGATCCAAAGCAATTATAAACTCGAATATAAACGCGCAAAACATCCCCAGCAAGCCCTTAGGCTTGGTCTTTTAGCAGGGCAGGCGTTGGGGCGAAGCGCCAACGCTGCCATAATCCGCCGCAAAAATGCAACCCCTTAGGGTTGGTCTCTCAAAATATCCGCATATAGCCGTTTGAACATGCTGGATAAATCAAACCATCAAAGCCCATCCCGCGATACAAGCCCTTAGGCTTTGGTCTGGCAGGGCAGGCGTTGGAGCGAAGCGACAACCCTGTCATAGTTCGCCGCAATGTGCAACCCTTAGGGTTGGTCATTCAAAACATCCGTATATCAGCTTATAATCAAGCGATTATTGTGCGTTTTGGTCGGCTCGTCGGAAATGCTTATTTTTGCACACGCAGGGCGAGGAGCGCTCTTGCTTAATTATTCACCACATAAATCTATACCACAATGATTAAGTTCGTTATCAGAGCGAAGAAAAATCCGCTCAATCGTACACAAATTAAATTTTTATCCGCAGATGGCGCCCGGCGTGCCCGTGGTGTTGCGCACAATTGTCGGGCGCATCGAGAAGCGTTCGGCGTATCTTCTGCCTCCGTCAAGGCGGTGTTGGATGCTCTGCAATATGAGATTCTCCAAACGCTTGCGGACGGTGATTCGGTTCGCTTAGGAGATCTCGGCTCGTTTCGCCTGACGATGCACGGCGAGGGCGCGTCGACGGCAAAAAGAGGCAAAGGGAAAAAGGCAAATCTCATTAGCGCGTAAGCGTGAGGTTCACGAAAAGCAGTGCGATGCGTATGGCCTCGACAAACGCAACTTAACCTTCGGTGCGCAGGACGACATCCTGAATGCGACGTAGGCGAAGGACGGCGCAATGTAGTGCCGGCAGAAAAATTACATTTAATTAAGGCCGCGTTTTTCAACCGATGAAAGCGCGGTTTTTCGTGTTTTTGCCGAAATGGGCGGTTGTTCTTTCACACAAGGCTGTGATTGTTCAACTTTCTCCCATGATCGGAAAAATTGTCTTTAGGTGAAAGTTTTGAATTGTCTTATAGGCAAATTAAAATTGTCTTATAGAGAATTTTTCGGATCATAGGAGAAAGTTTGGAGGCGGTGCGAGGCGGGTGAATCGGGGTGCGTAAGGCGGTGTTGTTTTGTAGCTGAATCTTCAGTGAAACCGTGCTTTTTGAACTTTTCCTCCGTTTTTACATTACTTTTTGCACGTTCTCGTAAAAGCGTGAAGCGCCCTTTACTCGTAAATCGGCGTGTTTTTGAAAGACCAACCCTGCGGGGTTGTCATTAAACCCTTGATTCGTAGCAGCGTTGACGCTTGCGTCACACTGCCTGCCATAGACAACCCCTGATGGGGTTATTGGCGACAAAAAGTGCGAGTGTTTTGCCAAATTTCATCGATGAAAATCAGGTATTTTTGATATGTATTTTGAATGAGTGCGGTATTATCGGAAGAGGTTACGCGAGATTTTTATGATTTTAGGCGGAAAGTTGAGCGTTTATAGGTGCGGTTGTTGCAATGAGGGGTATTGGTGGACGAAGTCGTGCGGAAATGGTGCGATTTTAGGCGGGAAATGGGGCATATTTTCGCAGCGAGTTTATGTAGCAGTATGGGAAAATACCGGCAAAGCAAGCCCTTAGGCTGGTCGCGGCAGGCAGTGTGTTAAGAGTGCATAGCGCTTTAACCCTGTTTTAATGGATCACGCGTTTTTGCAAACCCTTAGGTTGGTCTTTCAAAGTTGCTGCGTGTATGTGTTGTGGTGTTTTTAGAGACCAACCCATGGGGTTGTCATTAAACCCTGATTCGTGGCAGCGTTGACGCTGTGCGTCAACACTGCCCTGCCAAAGACTAACCCTACGATGGGTTGTTGTCAGAATGAAACAGCATCATATGGCCTAAGACAGCTAGATCGAAAAAGACTCGACGCGTACAGAAAAACGAGGATGCGTCATTTTTGACACATCCTCGTTTTCCGAGGTCTATGGTTGGGATGGGAGCAAGCGTTTCTTACACGGAATTGATTTCGAGCAACTGATTGTAGTCGTCCGCTACGAAGTCTGTAGAAATCGTTTACAAAGCCGTGCTCTTCTCTTGCGGTAATTTTACCTGCCAAGTTCCTTTGTAGTGCTCCCCGCACTCCCTCTGCTTCAAGCCGATAAGAACGGCAGGAACAAAACGTGCTGCAATACCCAAACACTTTATGGATTGATCCTTTATTACTTAAAGATCTTATTAGCCTCAGTGTAAGTAACCTTAACTTCATTTCTCGATTGTCTGACTGTAGAACGAAGCGTATAGGCGATAGGTGCAGCAGATTGAATCAGTGAGCCGGTGTTGGCTTCTTGAGGAAAATTGAGTAAAGTCTTCGTAGAAGTAACATCTTTACCCGATGCTGAGCGGACCACCATGAATCAAGACTACACTTTGCTTTCCTTAAAGTACTTATAAACCTTATTGTCCGTAGATACGCCTCCACCAACGTTGAATTCTTCAAAGCCAAGTTAATTTCCGTTTCAAAACGTCTTCTGAACAGATTCAGCACTTTCATTTGTTTCGATAAACAGGTTAGCTACACGACCATAATCTCACGCTGCTTACATATACCGGTTCGTATTCGCCGGTCTTAACAAAAAGTACCCCAGTCTTCGAAAAGAGGATAGGATCAACGCTGATGTTGTAGAAATTTTTGACGTATTTTTAACTAGGACATACTCTTAGTGTTGCTGGTTTCCTTGTTATAAGTATACTTCAGTTTCGCCAAGCAAATTGTTCAACACACCAACTTTCACGTGGGTACGGAAAGTCTTATTACTACTTTTCAATAGTGGTAACCTCGTGTGCCGTATAAGACAAAGAAGTTTTATTATTATCGTAGTCAATACGATCTCTGTTGTCGTTAACGAGGTCATTTACGTTCTGGCGCACCTCACTGATCAACGGCAAAAGTCTTCTGACACCTTAACGCCAGGACCCTGTAAAGACATTGACAGCGTAATTTCTGGGGTCTTTGATAACGAGCGGAGAGTAGCCGGTTTCCAAACAAATCGCCACCACGCAACACGCTACCCGGATAGATCACTGAGTTATCCTGAACGAGGCTCAACAGGAGTAAGCGAGTCTTGCTTTCTTACGATTTGAATATACTCGCGCTTGTCGCCCCTGCACATTATCGGTCGGCGTTTCGCTTTCTACGACGTCTTTTCAGCGTTTTGAACTCGACCCTCTTCATATCAGGCTGAGTGGAGAATCGGGCGTTTCGTTGTTGTTACAACTTGCAGCTACAAGGCCCAAGAACAGAGCGCAGGCTGCATTACCAAATAATTTCATACTTTTCATTGTTTTGTTTGGTTAAGTTATACTTAATATTTATCGTTTTTCTCTAACTTTAAATTCTTGAATTGGAGTGATGTTGGTGTCGGGTTGTCTCGCCGAAGTAATGGTTAAAAACAAAGTCAGAGACAACAAGATTCTTAACTTCCGGCCTTCCTCCGTGTTGTTCTTTTTGTCTTCATAGAAATACTGAGGAACATTGCCTTCGAATGTGCCATTAAACACTTTACCATCATAGAAGATCTTATAAGTATAAGAACGCTCATTAGAAGATGACCCGGAATTATTAAACAATTGGTCTGTATTAAATTCGCCACATCTTACTTTTGAAATAGAAATTGTTTTTCGATAGTGTCTCCTCGTACGAGGGCTTTATAACTATATTCTTCGAACCATAGCTCTACGCGTAAGACATTAAACAGTACAGGTTGATGCGTAATCTTTTCCTTGGGTTTCCCATCTACGCGGCGTTGGATTTTCAGATCGTGGATAAACGTTCCATCTGGACATCGTTATGTATTTAATTTGATAGAGGCCGCTAGAGGCAGTACGTAAGGAAACCTCGTTGATCGTCTCCCATTCCTTCACTGAATCTCCATCTTCAACCTTACCTATCATAAGCTTAAAGTCTTGATTGATTCGCCGATGATAGTCTGCTAGAACCTGCTCCTTCAAAGTCCAACGTATAAGTAGTATTCTTAGGGTGCTTTGGTATCAACAATTCTAAAAGTCATAATAGATTGTATCGCCCAATCAAGAGCCCATTAAGGTCTTGATCGGTATGCACACCTGAAGCAGGCGTGAGTCGCACAATGACAGAGTCACTACTTGTACTCGCACTTGGATCAGAATCGTCAGGAATGTTCGCCTTTATTATTGTTGCAGGCGGTTAAGCTGATCATCAATCCGCACATCAGCAGAAAGAATGAAAGGCCTGAGTTGTAGATTTTTTCATAATCGAATATTTGAGAATCAATTTTAATTATCACATTACGCTTAGCCGCGTGACTTTCTTCGCCCATTAACTTCTCTCACCATTCTCAGATTCTTATACTGAAAGAGCGTCGGTGGCGCATCGCTCGAAGGCTTAACAGTAATTACAAGTTCTGAGATATACTTGTCTTGAAATTCCGCCCACTATTTTTCCATAATAATGATACTTAGACTGATTATAAAAAGTCTTCCACACACCGGGCTCAAAGGTATCGTTATATTCGACCCCATCACACACAATTTTTGTAAGAGTAAGAGCGTCCGGTTTCAAACAATTTATCTGTCACGAAGTCACCACACTTTATACTTATACTTAAAGAATACCTCACCAAATAGGAATTAGCACTATACATATCTTCCCTCGATTCTACAGCATAAAGGAGATTTATTGCTAGGACATTAAATACAACAGAGAGGTTTGTAACCTTGCTATGGGTTCTTTATTTAACCTGCGCTGAAGTTTGAATTCGTGAATAAACGTACCATCTGAATTAACCACGTACATCAGTCGATAACGGCCCTTTTCCGGCAACACATAAAGGGAAACTATTCACTTGATGCCAATCTTTCGTCGAACCATCGTCAGCTATTTTAGAGATGTGGAGCGTAAAATCTTTATTGAAGCGCCGGTGGTTGTACGTACTACCCTACTCCATCAAGATCAAGCGTATAAGTTGCCGACTTTGGCGCTTTTGGGATCGTCTATCGTCAGGTTATAATAGATGGAGTCGCCAACTTTCAAGCCGTTAAGATCTTGACCAATGCGTGCACCGGTAGCCTGCGAAATTTTTGCAAAGATCGAGTCGCCCTTCTGTTGCACTTCACCCGAATTAGAATCATCCGGAGTAGGGCTCATCAGTCGTAGGCTTTTCGGGAATGTTGTCGCCCCCATCCCGACTACACGCCGACAACGTCACCATTAAGCCACACAACAATAGACTGATTGAAAATATTGAACTGAAAAACTTCTTCATATATATTATTTTGAAATCTAAACTACGCCAAGACGTCCACGCGCCGTAGCGAGATTAAGCGCTTTAATACTATTTCTTTATTTTCTTCTCCAATTATCATCTCTTCGTACTCTCAGCTTCTTATATCGAAATTTGAGAGGAGCGGCATCGGCTGCTGTCTTAATCGTAATAATAAGATCTTCAATATCCCTAGACATATAATCAAGATCCGGTTCTCCTTTTCTCTTATCATAGACCACATATCCGCTATGATAGAACCGCTGATAAACATTTGGCTGGAAAGAGTCGGTATAATCTTCACCCTTATAAACAAGCTTAAACGTATAGGAGCGACCTTTTAGGGAAGTTAGGATCGAACGTTTCTAACAATTTATCTGTCGGTAAACTGCCACACTTTACTTTAATGCCCATCAAATATCCCACTACATCATCTTCGAACATAATTGATTTTTTTCAACAGCATAAGCAATATCCACGTCCAACACATAAAAACGATCGGGAGGTTTGTGATCTTGCTATCAGATTTGCCCTTTGATTGACGCTTAAGCTGGTATTTATGATCAAACGTTCCATCAGTCTTAGACTCGTACATCAAGCGATAATCACCCTTTGACGGCAGCGTATAAAGGGAAGCTCTTCACCTCATTCCAATCTTTTTGCCGAGCCATCTGCTTTTACTTTAGCAACAAAAGGGCAAAGTCTTTTCCTATTTGCCTATGATTTTTCGACGCGACCAGCCCCTTCAAGGTCAAGCGTATAAGTACTCGACTCAGGACCTTTAGCGTCCGTAATCTTAAGATCATAATAGATTTTATCGCCTACCAAAAACCTTCCAAGTCTTGACCGGACTTCGCTGCCGGTGTCGGCACAAGTTGCGCCAAGATGGAATCGCCTTTCTGTTGAGGTGTATCGGGATTAGGCTTATTGGGAGTAGTCCCATCTGAAGAAGGATCTTCAGTATTGGGCTTTTCAGGTGTTTCGCCCCCATCGTGGCTGCAAGCCGTTAAACTCACGGTCAAGCCGCACAATAGTAGGACTACTGAAAATATAGATTTGTAAAGCTTCTTCATTTGTTGCTCTTTTGAGTTGCTAAGTTTTTGTTATGGTGTTTTTGCGCGTATTTATACTATACTCTTCTCCAATTAACCACTTTTCGCATCTTTAGATTCTTGTATTGGAAATGAACAGGCGTCGCTTCACTCGAAGGCTTAATGGTAATAACAAGTTCTGAAACATACTTATCATTTAAATACGGCCTATATCGTATACATAATTTTCGCCATATTTAAAAAAACACCTGGTTATCACCGGGTTCAAATGAATTACTATACTCTTTTCCCATCATAAATGAGTCTATAAGCATAGGAACTGCCATTCGACTTTTTCAAGTAGCTTATCTGTCGCAAAATCGCCACCCTTTATACTTATACCGAGAGAATACCACACATTATAACATATATTACCAACTTGCGAGATGTCGAGGTTATAAACAAGATCCACATCCAAGACATTAAATACAACAGAAAAGTTTGTAACCTTGCTATTAGGCTTATTATTTATTTTCCGTTGAAGTTTGAATTCGTGAATAAATGTACCATCCGACTTAGCCACGTACATCAAGCGATAGCGCCCCTTTGACGGCAAAGTATAGGGAAATTCCGTTATCTGATGCCAATCATTTGTCGAGCCGTCGTCAGCTATTTTAGAGATGTGGAGCGTAAAATCTTTATTGAAGCGCCTATGATTCTTTGTACTACCTACGCCATCTAGATCAAGCGTATAAGTTGCCGACTTAGATCCTTTGGGATCGTCTATCGTCAAGTTATAATAGATGGAATCACTCAATTTTCAAGCCGTTCACGTCTTGACCGATGTGTGTACCCGTAGCTTGCGAAATGGTCGCTAAAATTGTATCGCCGCTTTTTCTGCGGTTCTTCGGGCATATCCTCGCCCCCCATTGTGACTGCAAGCCGTTAAGCTCAGACTCAAACCGCATAGAAATAGGACTGCGGGCAATATAGAATTGTAAAACTTCTTCATATATCTCTTCAAAAATCCCAACCCAATCTGCTCACCACAAGGACAAGCAGAGATGGATTATTGGGCGCGAAAGTAAGCAAAAAGCCTTTGCGCCGTCAAAAGCGTATTTACAGATATAGACAATTAGAAAAGATTCTATCGTGATTCAAACTATCTTAAATCATCAGTAAAATATTCAGCGTTCTGACTCATTTTTAAAATATTATGCACGTAAAAACCGCACTACTCAAATAAAATAAGGAAAAAGGCAGAGCTTAATTGCCGGACATTTGAAGACCGAAAAACAATCTGCTTAAGCTACTTTAAGCGTATTTAGTTTTTACCATAGCGATGGAAACGGCCGTTTAAGGTCTTTTTGTTTTTTATCAGCGATGACGCTTGTCGCTGTAAACATTGCAGCAAAAGCCTCTGCTACAATTTTCAATTGAGGGCCTCCTGACGGGCATTGCACACGCGATGCAGAAAAACGATGAAGGGGAAGAGAAAAGCAGATTAGGAGGAGAGACTATTTATTTATGAATACCCCTACTCCCATTCACCTACCGAGACCTTTTGCACAATAAAGCAATCTATTTTGTTGCTTATCCTATTGTTTATTAGCGTATTATTTCGTATATTAGCACTACAAAATGACACAAAATTATGGCAAGACAAGTAAAATCCACCAACGACGAAGTCTCATTTGCAGACGTCATGTTAGAGAAGAGATGCAGGAAAGCTCAGAATGTATTTTTTTGAATCAAGTCGACAGGCTTATCGATTGGCGTCCTATTCGCACGTTGATCAACAAGAAGTACACCAAGCGGCAAAATGCGGCAGGAACTCCGGCCTATGATGTTATCCTGCTTTTCAAAAATGCTTCTTTTGCAGACCTGGTATGGATTGAGTGACTGTGCTTTGGAAGAGCGTGTCAACGACTCGGTGACGTTTTCTCGATTTTTAGGGCTGAGTATGGAAGCCGCTCTCCGGATCACAGTACGATCAGCCGTTTCAGGACTGCCCTGACAGAGTCCGGACCTCATGGATAAGTTACTGAAAGCTTTCAATAAAACAATTGAGCGCCCATCATATCTCTATCAAGGAAGGAGTTCTGATTGATGCGAGCATTGTCGACAGCCCTCACCGCCCTGATGGGATATTACCAAAGCATAGCCTTTAATCTATATCGAACACCCGGGCTTATTATATCCAAATGTGTCAAGTAAGCAAAGATTTCCCCGGTCGGGTCTGAGTTTGAGGCCCAACCGGGGAAAGGGGAACCTATCATCCCTCAATAGTTACCCTTCTTCAAGCAAAAATGATCCTGAAAAAGGAAGAGAATTATTGTCCGCACCATTTTTCAAAGGTCTCATGTAGTGTAAACGAAATAGAAAACCCGCAGAAAAAAGAAAACTATCACTCGCAACAATCCAACTGAGAACGATGTATTGCATATCAACATAAGTATCCGACTCGTTCGCGTTTACGCCGGGTCGGATACCTATCTATAAATGGATTATCGCTTTTCTATTTGACAGCAACTTTTTCCGTTAACAATGTATATTCCTTTGGCAAGTCCATTAAAGTTGGTTGCTGCCTTTACGATAAGTCTTCCCGCTGACGTGTAGATATCGAAAGTATCGCTGTCAATCTTAACACCTGCAATACCATCAGTTGCCGACTGTATGGTAAGATGAGCAGGCATATAGTTGAAGAGATAGTTTTCTGAAAGGCCTCCACTAATATTAATGGTATATACTCCCGGAGTATCAAAGACCGTAACAACAGAGCCATCATCCTTATTGACGGTGAACGTTGGTGCTTCCGTCAATTCTAGCGTTGTCTCATTGTTCTGCAGCCCATCTATCGTGTAGGCAAAAGTTGGCGTTTCACCAGCCTTAATGGTCAAATCCTTTGCGTGGAGATTTGCTGTAGCCTTTTTGCACATAAAGAATGCCATCTATAAATTCGACCTGCTCTTCCACAATTGATCCACGATTAATATGGATCGTGTATTTGCCAACGGGTGAAGTCGGTGTAGCCTCACAAGCAACTTCGGTGTGCCACTGACATAATCGCCCTTAACCTGCCAGCCAAACTTAGGATTCTCCTCGCCATATTTTCTGATAGCGCCACGCACTTTTATTGTTGTACCAAACTCTACGACATTGAAGTCGCGCCATTGTTCGCTACCTTGATAGCGTGACTTCGTACCTGTTGGCACTTGAAGCTTAATGGCAGATTTGTTGAGATCATCAAATACGTTGCGCCCCAATTCGGGTACAGTCTTAGCATAACTACGAATAATTGATATGGCATTGCAACCGGCAAACGCCTCTATGGCCTATTTCGACAAGACTAGCAGGCAACGTAACCTTTGTCAAGCCGACACACCCGGAAAGTCCATATTGATGAATCTTCTTTATGCCCTTCTTTACAGAAAGATCACCAGAGGCATAGGGAAGCACTGAAATGATCTCTGAAGAATCCTTTGTCATCAACAGCTGACCATCAAAAACATAGTTCTTATCTTGACCGGCAGGAATAGAAACAGAATCAAGACGAACTAATCCGCCTAGAGCCCCATCAGCGATAACTGTCGTTGTCTCCGGCAAATACAATTTGTGCAAGCCGGAGCAGCCATAGAAGGCTCGTTCTGGCACTTCATGCTTTGTCGTGGTCAATCGTCGCACACCATCAATAAGATAAGGCTCGCCACCTTCAACAATCTCAGCTTCTGTAAGATCAAGCTCTTGCAACATACTACGCTGACTCTTTCCATCTTGACCTCTACCGGCAATCCTGCGAATGACCTGCAAACTCGGTAGAATTTATCTTACCCTTTACTTTTCAACTTCGTGATTCTATGATAGGTAGAATCACGAATTAGCGTAGCCAGCTTACCCGGCTCACGGACGGTGATCGTATCCTTAAGCTGTTCACCATGAGTACCTTCAAACCCAATGATCATATCTTGATCAGCAGAAAACTTGTACGTTTGCGGATTTAGGAGAGCAATATCATAGAAGCCATCAAAGTTGCCTTCCATCCCCAATTGATCCAGACCTTTCCGTCTGTATCATATCCGAAAGCACAAAGGCATGAGCTGCCGTGTCCCAAATCTTGACCGGAATAAAAGATGGCACGGCGCGCATTCAGTTCATTATAAATAATATCCATCCAAGCCTCCTCGCTGTAATATTTTTTCGTTCAAGCATTTGGGTTGTTTCCGGATAACCAAAGTTTCGCTTGAGACCTTCGCAAGCATTATAGGTATAGGATCCTGAAGCATCGGTTGCATATGACATATCAGCAGCTACACCACAATCGAGCATTAGTCGTGCTATAGCATTGCCTTTGCTCAGCTGTATACTGCCCATCATAATTATCAATCATATTAGCCCAGTCGTATTCGCTTTCTTCATAGTTAACCGTTACCTTCTTCTTGGAACCATCCGCCTGCTTTACAGTCACAGAATGTTTCCCTATACCTCGCTTCGGATACCCATTATAATACATAATCTGAGCCATTGCCGTAGCAACGCAACCGGTGACACATTTACCTGTACCGCCATAGCCTTGCCAGCCACTGGTACCGGAAGCTGTTCCCTCCGGACATAAATCGTTAAAAGGTTTCTCCTGTCCCCAATGTGAGGTAACGAATGCAGGTATCTGTGCTGCATATTTGCTCTGATCAGGTGCGATCATTTTTAGGTTTTCCAGCCTTTACAAGTTCATTAATAGACGCCTCTGCTATAGAAAGATACCATTTAAAATTATCGTTCTTCGAATGGTTATCGAAGGAGTATTGGAGTAGGCAATGACGGCAGGAAGAAGGTCATCATTGCTGACAATAACAAATCCCCCACCATCATAGCCCATAATCGTATAGGCATTATTGGATTGTAGCATTTTAAGGCTGCCTCGCTGTGTGGGTGCATGCTTTCAGTAGGGATGATGTACTGAACACGCGCGCGGCAGCTGCCTTAATAGCGGCCTTTGTCCTCGGTGCTGCTGATGAAAACAAAGCGATGCTTAGCGCAAATAACAGACTTATGGAAATTCGTTTGCTAAAGTTCATAATATTGAAGAGTTATAGTGTATTTTACTTTTAACATTGCATTTGCGTGAGTTTATATTTCTGCTCACCGATAGAGAGGCGCTTGGATGAAGCGATGCATACGAACAAAAACATCAAGCTTCCTCCTTCAAGCTCCTTATCCCTTAAGAGATAGAGCCGCAATCCTCAACAAGGGTTGCGGCTCCATAAACTAATCTTTCGCCAGATTGACGAACAGAGACTTTGTTACTTAACCACAACCTTCTTGCCATTGACAATGTAGACGCCTTTGCTTAAGAAGTTGAGGTTCTTAGCACCCTTGATAATCAACTTGCCATCGACGGCATATACATCATAGACAATCTCGCCATTAGCGTTAATCTGCTGAACGGCTGTTGCAACTTCTACTTCTACCGGCTCTGATTCAGCGCCATCAGCATAAAACGGCCGTTACGCTATATTTGTGATTGCCGTTTGTTGTCGGTTGGTCATCGCAGTTGGTCTTATAGGTATTACTAACCAACTCACCATCGCGATAGACATTATATGAGATCGGGCCATCACCTGCTTCAAAGACAGCATCATCTACCATAAAGGCAAACACATTGTCTTTACTCGTAATATGATGGATCGCAAAGAATTTCGTGCCTTCGGGCACTTCTACGCTAATCTCTGTCCACGTACCCGAACCCTGTACGTGAGTATCACCGATCTTCACAAAGCTAGAAGTCTCGCTATTGGTCGTAGAGGCAAGTACATCGAAGCTTTCCGTACCATAGCTATTGTCCCTGCGGCTTGAGGTTATTCACCCAGAAGCGAATGGTTTGTGCTTTACCGGAAAGTTGAGGACTAATAAGCCAGTTGTCTGCATCTAAATAATCGTTACCCATATCATCTATCTGATATACAGCAACAGCTGCCTTTTCTCCGGAATGTGGTGCGACCTCTTGGGGATCATTAAAGATATCGGCAGGCTGCCAGTTGATAAATGCAAACTGCTCACCTTGATGCGGGTACTGAATGCCTGACACGAGTTCGCCGGCATATCCGTGATCATTGTCAACTGTTGCCCAAGCTCCAAATTGAGTAGACCAAGGGTCATAATCTTCAAATCTATCCGTCGTCTCTGTCGTGGTTGAAGCAGGAGAATCCCACGTCAGTTTTACCATCGAACTTGTAGAGCCTGTAGACTTGAGGTTCTGCGGTGCAAGAACATTGGGCGTTTCCAGTTTAACAACAGCTTCAGCCTCATTGTTTTCGGGATCAAGGTCATTGTCTACTATTAAAGTAACTTTTACCTTAAGCTTAGCTGCCTTGTTAAGACTTGTAGTCGTACATGTGATCGGAAGCTCAGCATACCGCAAGAGTGACAGGCTCTTTTCAATCGCTTCTTCCTTGACAACCTTACCATCAACGCTAACTGCGACTTTGGCATTCTCAATATTGTCAAGTCCCAAATTGGTTACCTTTACATTCAATTTTATGGTCTCGCCCTTTTCTTGACGCTTTCAGGTGTAACTAATGCGATCGCGGCATCTTTCTGAAAGGGTCTGCAATATTAATATTGTCAAGATGTACAGCATCATCAGCAATATCATCAGCAATACCAATTATGCGCAGACTCACGTAGTCTTCACCTATTAATTTCTGTAGGAATATCTACACGATACGTTTTTCCACTTTCCATTTGTGGATGCCTCAGTGTTTGTCCAGACTGGCTCTGTCATTGATCCGTCCTTCTTTTCCAAAGCGCAATTCAACTTTTTGCTTTTGGAGAGCCATCGCCGCGATAATCAAACACAAGTTTGGGGTTCATCGAACCTTGAAGTGCAATTTTACCAGTAAGAATCGTAGAAACGCCTGTCTCAGATGGACGGAAAATAATAGAACCATTATCGTTATCAGAAGAGACATCGTTAGTAACGGCCCACATCGTATTCTTTCCCGATGACTCAAGACCTATAAACTGATTTTCTATAGTTCCACCCTTGAAACTATTGTGGAAAGGCAATGTGTAGGGAGCACCCACGACAAGCGAACCAGCCACCCAATTGCTTGGGCCGGCCACATTCTCGGCATTGATTGCCCATCGCTGATACTTCTGTTCACCTTCATTATTATTCAGGCCGGTAACGACGTATTCGGTAATGCCCTTGACCTTACCGATCTCTTCGCCAAGCTTACCATCATCGCCGATGTTATGAATCTTGTAAGAAATTTCTGATGGCAAAATAATACCATTGTGTGCACCGGCGGAACTTCCCATTTGAGTTTTACAGCTGTAGTTTGGTCGAAGGCCTTAACCTTGCCCATTACCGGTGTATCTTGCCCAACATAAACCTTAGCCGTGGCTTTCTTACCATAGTCGTAAGCATTATAAGCAATAATCGTATAGAAATTCTCTCCGTTTACTGCGGCATTATCTACAAGCAGTTGTTCTGATCCCGGAGTGGGATTGACAATACTCTTCACAAGGCGATCACCACTCTTTACGTCTATCTTGGTAATACTACTGAGTACGGTGCCGTCTACAGTAGTGGTTGGTGCATTAAACTTCAGTGTTACTTTAAGAGCCCCTGTTTGATCTGCAGTAGCTATAAGATTGTCCACTGTTGCAGGAGCCTTTGCGTCAGCAGCCCCTCAACCGAAATAGAGTCTATTAAAATAGCATATCTGTCAGGTTCTGAGATCGCGTGAAACCCAAATAATAGTTACCATCAGCCGTGGGTGTTATCTTCCCGGTGAACGTCTTGTTGTTGACACCTGCAATCTCCGTGGCCTGAAGTATCACGCCCGTCATAGCTTCTGCCGTTTTGTCTGCACCCCACTTTACCTCCATACGCTCTGCAAAGTCTTTTTAAACCTGCAACGGCCTTGAAGGAGACGTTGTAAGTCCGACCCCTGCTTCATTCGGATGGGTGGTGATATAAGCCAATCGTCTCCTGCGTTATCTTTTGTTGAATTTGTATTGGAATAACCCACCTTTGGCATTGCTCCATTCCCAAGAGCTACCATCGTGGTTCTTATCAAGAATAGTGTAGAGTTTTTGAGTCGGCCTCTGTCAGCAAGTCATCGAAGAAAGGCACGTCTAAGGCCTCACCAAACACTTGGCCATCGGTTGTAGCCAACGCACTACTTCGTGTCGTATTATTAGCACGCACAGAATAGGTGTAGCAAGACAATTTTCCCATAGGAATAACCTCGCTGAACGTAGTAGTAGATATATCAGAAGCCACATTTTCTGTTGCCGAATCTACATTACGATAAACATCATAGGTAATATTTCCGAGGTAACCTTGATGCGTACCAGCTGTGGGCGCGTCCCACGTCACGACGGCATTGCCGGATTCGTCGACCGTGAGCTTCAAGTTGCTTACAATGTTTGGCGTATCATAGCCGGCATATGTAGTTAGTTTGGCTCTTGGCCCCTACCGGCATCATTGCTAAACACTACAATGAAATTGACAACGCCCTCTGCTACGTTGGCATTGATCGTAGTCTGATTGCCTGCCTCTGCGTTGCCAGTAGCTACCTCTATGCCATTGGCAAAAACAGTATAACTAAGGGTTCCTGACAGATTGCTACCATCAAACTTCTTATTCGGCGCAGTAAAGGTGAATGTGCCATTGGTCGCCGCATTCACAAAATTAGAAGAAAGGTTGGTCGCTGCTGCCGGAGCACCATTCGCAATCGGCGTTGTTGGTATGGTAAGCGCCATGATTGATGCCGTTTCCGTATATGAGCCAATGGGGGTTACGTGTCCGTTTGATAGATCAATCGTATAAAGCTGAAACTTTCCATCTTTATCGGTAGATGCCCAATAGAACTCATTCGTTCTTGGATCAAACTCACCGCTTTGCGTATAATATTGTCCGTTTCGATCAGAAACTTGCACGCCCGTTGAGCCTTTTTAGGGTTTCTGCTCCTGTCGTGCGGTCAATCTGATAAAAGTCGCCTTCGCTGGTTACACCATAAGCGAAGCCATCGTTAGCAACACCCAGTGCTACATACTTGTGAAGTGCAGGGCTATTGTGGTTCGCTTAAGCGTAGCATAGTCGATAACACCCCATTCATAGGCACTCAGATCAGGCGTAAAAACTGCCCAAAAATTTCTCCTGTTGCGGGATCGGTAGCCGTTTCTGTTGCCGTCAAGCTCAAGTCACTAACTTCTTCAGGCTGACCTACCAACTCCCCAAGTCTTCGTGTTGAAGGAATAGTGAATAAGCTTAACAATACCGTAGCTTGAGTAACTTGTATCGAGAAACAATCCCGTGAAGATCATCGCCAACAATACCGCTACCAGCATTGAAATAACCCTTATAATAGTCTGCTAACGCATCAAAGTTGACATTGGCTATAAAGGGTGGAAAGAATAGATACCTAGTAAGTCGTTGGTAAGGAGATTTCCCCACATCGTTAAATCCGGATTGACCTTCAGCAGGTTTATCGGGGACTGCGGACGAATTGGAATCGTAGGCTGACTGAATGGAGACTTAACACCTCTTGGAAGCGTCTTCATCTTTAGTGCAGGAAAAAGCCTTTTAAAGGGTTAACCTTCTGCGCAGGCGCTTTCTGCCCGGGCAGTGTTCTTGTCGGTCTGGGCGGCGTGCCGCCAGGCTGATTCATTTGTGCGGATGCGGGTAACGCAAACGCAGTCGTGGCAAGTAATGCCATCAGAATGACTAGCCGTTTACTCATGTTTTAATGGGTTTAAGTAACTTTTTTAATGTTTAATTTTTGGAGTTGGTCCGCTGCAAATGTACAGACTTTTTGGAAACTTACAAGGAATCTTATCTTTTTTAGCGCAAGCTCTACAAAGAAAAATCTTCGGGAAGTTGTAGGAACAAAAAAACTATTTTTCACCAACAAACCTTATGCACATAGATTTGCATTCGTGAAAACAAAAAAATAAAATGATGGGATCAGACTCCTACTGATCCTTAGGTGCGACTTTATTGCTTCATCGCTTGGAGTGCGTCGACAGCAACCTCCAACTCTTTATACCACGCTTCGCCAAAACGGCGAATCAAAGGCGCTTTTAGGAAGCGATAGATGGGCAGACGCAGTTCTTGGCCTTTGCGGCGAGCAGGATCGCAGACGCTCCAGCGGTGATAATTGAGTCCTATATAGCCATTGCTCAATCGCTTTTCGCGAATGGGATACAAGGCACAAGAGATGGGTTTGCACCAATCCGTATGCTGTTCGCGATAAGCACGCTCGGCAGCGCAGAGGCAGCAACCGGATTCGTAGTAAGTGAAGACGCAATCTTGCCCATTTACGATGCTCGTCACCAAATCGCCCTCGATGTCAACATAAGCTACACCTTGTTGGGCTATGACTTTGCGCGCCTCAGCCGATAAGTCGCCCTCAACAATCGGCAAAACGCGCTCCAATTGTGCTGCCTCATCGAGCGTAAGCGGCGCCCCACTCTCACCGTCTACGCAGCATTGGCCGTGGCAGGCAGAAAGATCGCAACAGAAATATTCCGTGACGATTTCAGTAGACAATAAGACTTTTGCCTACTTGCAAAATGGGTATTTCTCGACGAGAAGTGTGCATCTTATACTAATATGTCGTGTGGAAAAGCAGCATCTCTTTACCAATTGATAGGGCTCCAAGCCGTGAGCGCGCAGATAATCATTGCAAAGAGTAAAATGATGGTTGCCAAAGAAGCCGCGGTAGGCGGAAAGTGGCGATGGGTGAGCCGAGCGCAAAATAAGGTGGCGCGAAGCATCGATGAGGGCGGCTTTTTGCCCCGCATAACTACCCCATAAGAGAAAAAAACAAGGTGCTCTGACTAGCGCTAAGCCGACGTATGACGGCGTCGGTAAAGGTTTCCCATCCATGACCTTGATGACTGCCGGCGGCGTGGGCACGCACGGTCAACGTAGCGTTGAGTAAAAGAACGCCTTGGGCAGCCCAGCGGCGCAAGCTCCCACTCGGAATGGCATGGCCGACGTCGGCTTGTATTTCCTTAAATATATTGCGTAAGGAAGGGGGAAAGGGGACGCCATCGCGCACGCTAAAACAGAGGCCTTCAGCTTGGCCGGGCTCGTGGTAGGGATCTTGACCCAGAAGTACGACGCGAACGCGATCGAAAGGGCATAAATCAAATGCATTAAAGATCTGCGACCCCGGCGGATAGCAAGGACCGGATTGATACTCGGCTCGCACGAAATCGGTAAGCTGCGCAAAAATATGGGCTAGCAAACTCTTCAGCTAAGCAGGCTTTTCCATCCGGACTCTATCTGTACTCCCATCGGGCAGTTTACTCTAAATAGGTGTAGCCGTAAAGGCCTGCGCGGTAATTACTGATAAACTCTTTGCCCTCTTCGTTGGTAATGCGTCCTTCGCCCACAGCCTTGTGGACCCAGGATTCGAGACGCCGCACTAGGGCTCTTGGGGTCGTATTGGACGTACCCAAGACGTCGGCCACGGTTTCACCGTCAATGGTCTTGTCAATTGTATATCCTTCGGCATTTACCGAGATATGGATGGCGTTAGTATCGCCAAAGAGGTTGTGCATATTGCCCAAGATTTCCTGATATGCACCAACGAGGAAGACACCTATATAATAATGCTCACCTTGCCGCACATCGTGGAGCGGGATGTAGCTTGTCTGGTGACCGTTGTTAACATAGCCGATGATTTTTTTCCGTCGCTATCGCAGGTGATGTCTTGAATCGTGGCCGATTGCGTGGGCCGCTCGTCGAGATGGGCAATAGGCATAATGGGGAAAATCTGATCAATGGCCCAGGAATCGGGGAGCGATTGAAAGAGAGAAGTTGCAGAAATATTTATCTGCCATGCGCTTGTCGATGTCGCGTAGCTCGTCGGGCACGTGCTTTTTGGTGGTGAACCATTGCACTGACTTCGTGGGTAACGCTCCAATAGAGGGCTTCGATCTGTGCACGCGTCTTGAGGTCAAGCATACCCATACGGAATAAATCGAGGGCTTCTTCGCGGATATCTTCGGCGTCGTGCCAGTCTTCAAAGCATGGAGCGCGGCGATGTTTTGTCCCAAATCTCACTCAAATCTTTTTACAAGTTGGTGATCGTCGGGCGATGGCTCAAAAATCTTCAGGCATCCGAGCGGGGCGCACGCTTTCCAAGACGTCGAGAATCAAGACGGAATGATGTGCGGTCAGCGATCGGCCGCCTTCGGTTATGAGGTTCGGATGGGGAATGTTGTTCTTGTTGGCCGCATCGACGAAGGTGTAGACGCAGTCGTTGACATATTCTTGTATAGAGTAATTGACACTACTCTCAGAGTTGGATGAGCGCGTGCCGTCATAGTCTACACCTCAAACCGCCGCCGCAATCGACAAATTGTATATCGAAGCCCAATGAGCGCAACTGTACGTAAAATTGTGCCGCCTCGCGCAAAGCGGTGGAGATTCTGCGAATTTTTAGTAATCTGACTGCCGATGTGGAAATGGATAAGTTTGAGGCAGTCGCGCATATTCATCTCGTCAAGCATCTGCAAAAAGCCTTCAAAAAGCTCACTGGAGTTGAGGCCAAACTTTGAAGCATCGCCACCGCTTTCCTCCCACTTGCCTGCGCCGCTGGAAGCAAGCTTGATGCGAATACCTAAATTAGGGACGAACGCCAAGCTTCTCGGCAGTGCGGGCAATAATAGCCAACTCCGGCAACTTTTTCAATCACAAGAAAGACGCGCTTACCCATCTTTTTGCGCCAACAGCGCCAACTCAATGAAGTTTTGATCCTTGTGGCCGTTGCAAATAATCGGGCTGTCGCTATCCATATTCGTGGCAATCACGGCGTGAAGTTCAGGCTTAGAGCCGGCTTCGAGGCCCAAATTGTAACGCTTTCCATGACTAATGATTTCCTCAACAACCGGACGCATCTGATTTACCTTAATCGGGTAAATTATAAAGTGCTCTGCTTGAAAAATTATACTCTTTTGCGGCGTTGTTAAAGCACTGTGCAGTCTTCTCAATGCGGTTATCCAAGATATCCGGAAAGCGCAAGAGCATCGGCGTCGTGATGTCCTGCTTCGCAAGTTCTTCAACGACGTCCTGCAAGTCAACCTTTACGCCATCCTTACGCGGAGATACGTAGACGTGACCTTGCTCGTTTATACCAAAGTAACTGACACCCCAACCCTTTATTCCGTAGAGTTCCTCGGAATCATCAATTTTCCATTTCTTCATTGCCTACAATCGGTGTAGATATTTACTTTTAGCTTGTTGTTTATGCGTTTGGCGGCTGTGCCGGCACGTATTCGTGCGGCGCGGCTGCAATTTTCTATCAGCCATTCAAGCCGGCGACACTTTCTGTCGCGGCCAGGCGTTGCCGGATCTCGTTTACGACGTAATTAATCTTGCTAAAAACTGTCTAAGACGTCTATATTAATAATGTGTCGCGCCTGTTCGTAAAAGGGCGAACGCTGTTCTAATTGCGTGGCGATGTACGATTCGAGTTCTTCGGGCGACTTCCCTCCAGCAAAGGTCGGCGTCCGCGACTCATCTTCACGTGATCGCACAACGTGCGCGGAGAGGCCTTCAAGTAGATCGTTTCTGCTACCTCGTTCATAAAGTCCATGTTCTCCATAAAGCAAGGCGTGCCGCCCCCACAACTGAGAACAATGTCTTCAAAGGCTGCAACTTCGCGCAGCATACGCGATTCTACGTCGCGAAAAGTATGCTTCTCCCTCATCCTCGAACATCGCTGTGATCTTCTTGTGGTAGCGTTCTTCGATATACCAATCGAGATCGTAGAAGCGGCGTCCTATGGCCTTCGCCAGATCACGGCCTATGATGGTCTTTCCGGCGCACATATAGCCGATAAGGGCGATACATTTACTCATACTGGCAGCTGTCCGTTTAAGCCTTCTTCGTCGTTCGCCGACGCGATGGCCGCACCGGTTTTTATTTTCGTCCGCAATGATTTTTCGACACTCTTCGAGCGTCAGTTCAGCGGCGCGCTCGGCCACGGCCTTTGGCAAGCGATAATTTTTCTTTTTGGAAGGCGATATACGGGCCAAAGCGTCCTTTAAGTACCTCCAAGTCCGGTTCTTCTTCAAACGACTTTATGTGTCGTTCGGCCTCTTCTTTGCGCTTTTCGACAATCAATGTTTCCGCTTCCTCCAGCGTGATCGTCATCGGGTCTTGATCTTTAGGAATGGAAACATACTTTTTCTCGTGCATAACATAAGGCCCGAAGCGCCCCACGTTGATTACGACCGCCGATCCTTCAAAATCGCCCAGCGTGCGCGGCAGTTTGAATAAGTCCAAAAGCCTCTTCGAGCGTAATTGTCTCTATACTTTGTCCCGGTTTAAGGCGTGCGAAGCGCGGTTTTTCCGCTTCTCCCGCTGCGCCGAGTTGAGCCATCGGCCCGAAGCGTCCTATTTTGACGCAGATAGGCTGTCCTAGCCGGATCAGTGCCAAGTTCTCGTTCGCCGGCCTTATGCGACGTTTTTCCTGCAAGATTTTTTTCTACCTGCGGATCGAAATGACCATAGAAGCGGCGCAGCAATTCCTGCCAATCTTCATTTCCTTCGGCCACTTGGTCAAAGTCCTTCTCCACTTTCGCGGTGAAATTATAATCCATAATCTCCGGAAACGCGTGCAAGAGAAAGTCGTTGACGACGAGACCCACATCCGTCGGGAACAACTTATTCTTCTCCGCGCCGTAAGTCTCCGTCTTAGTCGTGTCCGACAGTTTTTCGCCGCGCAAAGCGAGCACATTATATTTACGCTTGCTTCCCGGCCGATCCTCCTTTACCACATATTCGCGCTGCTGTATGGTTGAGATCGTAGGCGCATAGGGTCGACGGGCGTCCGATGCCCAATTCTTCAAAGCTTATGCACCAGCGACGCCTCATTATAGCGGGCCGGATGCTGCGTAAAAGCGCTCTGTGGCCGTTATTTCCGTGCGTTGCAGCATAGCTCCTTTTCTCTATTGGGGGCAGGCCGCTCTCTGCGCGCTCTTCATCCTCATTGCTGCTTTCGCGATATACTTTTAGGAAAACCGTCAAACTTAACGACTTCGCCCGTGGCAATAAATGGTTCTGCCAAGCCCGTGCCGGCGATTTCGATCGTCGTTCGTTCGAGTTCCGCGTCAGCCATTTGGCAGGCGATAGTCCGCTTCCAGATCAATTCCTACAAGCGTTGTGCTTGTTTTTGTTCCGCCTATTTCCCGCGCCGTCATATCCGTCGGCCGAATAGCTTCGTGTGCCTCCTGCGCACCCAGCGCATTCGTATGATACTGTCGGCTTTTTGTGGTAGCCTTGCCCCATCGACGCGTTGATGACCTCCTTGCAAGCCGACGAGGCAAAGGCCCGACAAGTTCATCGAGTCGGTACGCATGTAAGTAATGAGTCCGGCTTCGTACAAGGTCTGCGCGAGTCGCATCGTCAGCGCCACGGGATAGCCCAACTTGCGTGCGGCTTCCTGCTGCAAGGTAGAGGTGGTGAATGGCGGCGCCGGTTTCCGCTTTGCCGGCGTCTTGGTTACGGTCTCCACCGTAAAAACGGCCTGCTTGCAAGCTTCGAGATAAGCTTGGGCTTCGGCTTTTGTTTTGAAGTTTTTGCGCAATTCTGCTTTCAGCAGGACAGATTCGCCTTGCGCCTCGGGCAAGGTAAAAAGTGCGACAACGTGGAAAGATGCCTCCGACTGAAAGGCTGCGATTTCGCGCTCTCGCTCTACGACGAGGCGAACGGCCACGCTCTGCACGCGACCGGCTGAAAGGCTGGGTCTCACCTTGCGCCACAGAATCGGCGAAAGTTTGAAACCGACCAAGCGGTCTAATACGCGGCGCGCTTGCTGCGCATCCACGAGTCGCAGGTCAATATGGCGCGGCGCTTGGATAGCCGACAGGATCGCCGGCTTCGTGATTTCGTGGAAGACGATGCGGTTGGTGGCCTCGGGGTTCAACTTTAAGACTTTCGCGAGGTGCCAACTGATGGCTTCTCCTCGCGGTCCTCATCGGAAGCCAGCCATACAGTCTCAGCCTTCTTGGCTGCGGCCCGCAAGTCGGCCACTACTTTCTTCTTGTCGTCGGGTATTTCATACTGAGGCTCAAACGTTTTTAAGTCGACCCCAAAATCTTTCTTCTTCAGGTCGCGTATATGACCATAAGAGGACATTACTTTGTAGTCCTGTCCTAAAAATTTTCTCAATGGTTTTGGCTTTTGCGGGCGACTCCACAATCACCAAGTTTTTGTCTTTCCGTCATGTTGCGTATTCCTCTTCTTGTTTCCGCTACTCCGAAAAACCTGCCGGAAGGTTCTATCCGGCAGCGACAACGGCGCAAGCGGATTCTGCCGATGCTCACTTTTTCGGCCGCGAAGATAGAAAAATGAGGGCTACACATTATATAATACGAGTTCGCCCATTAGAGCGTAAAAATGAGATTTTTCCGGCAGACTTCGACTTGATTTTTTTCTTCCTGACGGCGCATAGTTTTTGATACCAAAGCAGCAAACCGGTTGCACCAAGCGGCAACTTAAAAGGCGGAGCGGCCGATAGCGAACGAGGCCGATTGAAGAGCCTTTTATTTTCTTTTTGATTATGAGCGAATTGAAGCTGAATAATCAGCCCGATCATTCGCTTTACCCACCTTCAGATGCGGACCATCGTTTCGTTTGCTGCCGCCAAACCATAGTTTGCTCCCCACCAAACGATCGTATGCTCCCCACCAAACAATAGTTTGCTGCCACCAAACGAAAACCAAGGGCGCGAAAGCCGCAGCTTATGGCATCGAAAGCAAGCGCTATGCCCTACTTCATCACCGCCGCACGTACTTTTTCGCTTGTGCTACCAAGCCAAAAATATCTGTTAGTATATTAAAATCGCTCTTTTTATCCAAAAATACATTAAAAATAACAGCGATAAACTTGCCATTAAATAAGAAATTTCATAACTTTGCTTCCAAACAATACTTACCATTTAAAGAGCACGAGTTATGAGACAGGACTTTTCAGACGATTTTCGCCTAAGAGAGACGGCGGAGCGCGAGGAATTCTGAGCAGGAGATCTATACGCTCGCTCGACCTACAGCATACACGCGCAGACGACGCTTGCAGGAAAAGGACGAATGGTATAGTATGCTGGACGAAAGTTAAAGTAACCATTGGACAAAAAAAGTACTTCAAGCGCAAACTATTAAAGCCGAGGCTGCCCGCCTCGGCTTTTTCGGCGTGTGGACTGGCGCGTGCGGAACGGGTGGATCAGATGCAGGAAGCGCGCTTTTAGGAAGTGGATAGCCGAGGGTAAACACGGAGAGATGGATTACTTGGCGCGCAACATCGAAAAACGCATGGATCCGCGCTTATTGGTAGAAGGTGCGCAGACGATTGTCGCAGTGGCGATGAATTATCTGCCGGCTCATCTACCCGAAAAGCCGCCTTTGGCGCGCTATGCTTATGGAAAGGACTACTCATGACGTGGTGCGCGAACGCCTGCTTGCCTTGATGCAAAGCTTAAACCTGAAGCCGTTTGAAGACGGCCGCGCCTTTGTCGATACGGCGCCTGTCGACGAGCGTTATTGGGCGGTCAAAGCGGGCTTGGGATGGACCGGGCGCAACGGCCAACTGATCATACCGCGCGCGGGGTCGTACTTCTTTCTCGGCGAACTGATCTTGGTGCATCCGGCTGACGCTTATGACAGTCCGAAGCGCAACCTTTGCGGCAATTGTCGGGCCTGCGTCGACGCCTGTCCCGCCGGCGCACTCTGCGGAGACGGCAGTATGGACGCGCGCAAGTGTCTTTCTTATCTGACCATCGAACATCGCGGGCCGCTGCCCGAAGAGGCGGGCGAGCAGATGGGCGATTGCTTCACGGCTGCGACCGTTGTGCGGAAGTTTGCCCGTGGAACCGCTTTGCCCGCCCGACGCAGGAAGCCGCCTTTGCGCCTTCAGCGGAATTGCTCCGAATGAAGACTGAGGATTGGCAGGCGCTGGACGTAGAAACTTACCGCCGCCTTTTCAAAGGATCGGCCGTTAAAAGAGCTAAATATGAGGGTTTGAGAAGAAATATCGACGCGTGGAAGCCTTAAACATTTCAAAAAGAGAAAAATCGGCCCTTTTGCGTAACTTTCGCCCCTGCTTTAGACGTTATACCTCATAAGAACCAATAAAAACCAATGATAACGATATGAACAAAGGATCTATTTTTGCACTGCTCCTTTGTGGAGCGCTCTTGACAACGGGTTGTGCAAGCAAAAACAACTGGAAACACTACGAAACGAGAATGCGGCGCTACGCCAAGCCAACGAGGAGGGCTGTATCCAATTGGCCGAATGCAATGCAAATTCAAATAATCTACGCAATCGACTCTCAGATGAGCAACGCCGAACAGACGATCTCAGGAAAGATTATCAACGCCTACAAGGCTCACTCGACAAATCGCTGCAGCAGAACTCGCAGGGAAGCGTCAATATCTCCAAACTGGTAGATGAGATCAACGCGTCCAATAGATTTATTAAGCAACTGGTAGAGGCCAAGTCGAAGTCGGACTCTTTGAATATGGTGCTCACAAACAACTTAACGCGCTCACTCAGCAACGACGAGTTAAGGGAAGTCGATATTAAGGTACTCAAAGGCGTAGTCTACATTTCGTTGGCCGATAATATGCTCTACAAATCAGGTAGCTACGAGATCAATAGTCGCGCCAAAGAGACGCTGAGCAAGATCGCAAAGATCATAAAAAGACTATCGCGACTACGATGTCTTGGTTGAAGGCAACACAGACCCCTGTGCCCATTACGCGTACAAACATTCGCAACAACTGGGACTTGTCGTGTCTGCGGCTTCGAGCGTTGTGCAGGCCCTGCAAAACGACTATGGCGTCAACCCCGCACGCTTAACGGCGGCCGGACGTGGAGAATATAACCCCGTAACGACGAACGAAACGGAAGTGGGCAAGCAGCGCAACCGCCGCACGCAGATCATCATCACGCCGAAGTTGGATCAGTTTATGGACTTGATTGACAAAGCGCCGGAAACGGAGAACAACAAATAAAAATTCGCACGACACTCTTTTCAATATTCAAAGAATGGCGGCACTCGTAAGCGCTCTCGCAACGCTTCTCGAAGTTGCCGTCTGTTTTTATACACCGCCGCCGCGCTTTTGCTGCGCGGCGGCGGCAGCGACGATTATTGCCCACAACAGACCGCGGCGATAAAGGCCTCAAAACGTTAAAAAGCTCGGCGCAATGCTCTTTTAACGTCAAAAAGTATTGCGGAATCAAAATTACACCCTATTTTTGCGAGGCAAATATGTTATTCGAACTGATTCTAATCTAAATTGTCTAAAAATGAAAAGGACTTTACTCGCACTGGCTCTTGTGCTGAGTTGCTTCTGCGGCATTCAAGCGCAATGGTTACAGCCAACTGTGGACGCTCCTTTTGTAAAGGTTCTCACACCAACAACAAAAGGCACAATCAAACCCGGCACCAACCAAGTTTGGTGGGGTTATTACGCCGATGGCATGCAGCGTAATGCTATCGGGACGCAGACTGCCGAAACGGTAGAGCAAGCAATCTTCATCAAAGGAAACGACCCCTTTATGGCCGGCAAGAAGATTCAAGCTATCCGCTTCTTCCTCCGCTCGCTCAAGGACGTTTCCGAAGTTCGCGTATGGCTCGCAAAGCCTAACGCAGCAGGACAACCGCCCGCCAACACAAAGCAGGCTAACGTGTCTGTCACTTGCGATTTGACTCAACTGCAAGCCGGTGATCAAGATCAAAACCATCTGGGTATTGCAAACGACATCGCCCTTACGCAACCCTTTGAAGTGCCGGCTGAAGGCGTATTCGTTGGCGTTACTTTCGAGATCGAAGCACTTCTGATCCGACCAACGCTTCGCCCATCGTAACGACCGGCAGCGGCACAGACATTGACAATTCGCTCTGGGTGCGAACGGCTATCCGCATACCTAACTGGGCAGATGCAGCCAACAAAGGCTTCGGCCGCGCAGCTATTCAAGTGTTGAGCGAAGGCGCTATTCCTGAAAACGCACTTGACGCAAAAGACTTCGATCCGGTATATATGAAGCCGGGCAAGCGTACCATCGTGCCCGTAACGGCAACGATGGCCGGCACGAAGCAGGTAAACACCCTTACCTTTACGATGAAAGTGGGCAACCGCGAACCATCGAAAGAGCAAACGGTAAATCTGCCGCAGCCGCTCACATTGTTTGGTCAGGAATTGCACTAAATATTCCCGTCAATGCGCCTATGCAGAGCGGCGAATATCCCGTAGAAGTAACCATCACGAAGGTTAACGGCGAAGCTAACGGCTCTCCTCACGCTACGTCTAAGGGTGCTTTTGTCGTACTGGAGAAAGAGATTGTACGCAACGTGGTCGTAGAAGAAAAATACCGGAACAGGCTGTGGCTGGTGTCCGCGCGGCATTGCCGGAATGATGAAGCTCCGCGATACTTTTGGCGACCGCTTTATCGGTATCGGTATCCACCGTTTCAACCAAAGCGACCCGATGTTTATCTCGAAATATGAGCGCATAGCTTGGAGCGGCGCACCGATGTGTATGTTGAATCGCGGCGATCAGATCGACCCCTTCAAGGGCTCCGGCGAAAGCATTGTGAAAGACTTCAAGAGGAAATGGAGCGCACTTCGGCTATCGAGGTGAGCGTATCCGGCGCGATAGATGATGCAAAAACGCACGTCTATGCTACGGCCAACATTAACCCGCTCGTTAGCGGCAATTTCAAGTTGGCTTATGTTTTGGTAGCTGATGAGGTTTTTCTGCCCGAAAGACAACTGGCGCCAAATGAACTACTACTCTGCACGCCGCAGAGAGACGCAACCTGAAGAGATGGCACACCCTCCGCATGGGCGGTGCGCAGGGTACGAAACTCTTTGAGTGGCACTACGATGACGTAGCGATCGGCAGTTCTTACGACAACAACGGCAAGAACCAAGTACAGATCGACGCGCTCGAAGCCGGCAAGACCTTGAAGCACTCTTTCACTATCGATATGCCAACGGATGCGGAACTACTCTCAGCTGTTCAGACGAACAAACTCTACGTGGTGGCAATGGTTATCGCCCCGACGGTCGCATTGAGAACGCAGCGAAGTCGCAGGTAACACCGATCGCAGGCATCCACGATATTGAAAGTTCGCAGAAGCTCACAGAAGTAGCGCGCTACACCATCGATGGCCGCCGCATCAGTCAGCCGCAAAAGGGCGTAAACATCGTGAAACTCTCTGATGGCACAACCTTCAAGGTATTGGTAAAATAAACCGACGAGGCCCAAGGCCTGTTTAGATAACGCGCCGGCAATGAGATTATGATTTCTCATTGCCGGCGCTTACATTTGCGGCCGTCTGCAGTTATCAAGGGCGACGCTTGTTGTAGAGATAGTGTCAGAAAGACTATCGCAAATCTTCGCTAACGAAAGCGACGCCGACTCAACAAAGAAAAAGAGCGAAAGTTTTCTAACGTATTCTTTGCGATTATCGATTCGACCTCGTATCTTTGCCTTGAAGAGGAAAGTGCAAAAATTAAACAAATCTATAATCCATACGCGCTCACCCGCAAACTTTGTAACCACAGGCAGCGAAAAGCTGTATTTGTATAACTAAAAACCGCTATTTACTTATGAAGAAATTTTTCGCAACTTTCCTGTTCTCCGCCCTCATTGCAGGGTATGGCGGTAGCACAGGACGCTCCGACGGTCATCACGAAGCCGGCTGCGGGTGAAACGATTAACCTTTACCGTACGACGACGGGCTTTTGAGTCGATCTACTACTATGGCGTACCCCATCAAAGCACGGGCGACTGGCATCGAATCGTCTTTTGCGATGACGGCACTGTGTACCTCGAAAACCCGCTCAATTCGCTCTACACGAAGACGTGGATTAAAGGCAAACGCGCAGAGGGAGACACGATCAGCTTTCCAACTTCCACAAGCAATCTATGCTGAGAAAGACTTCTCTACGGGCGACTACAAGTATGGTTACCCTCTATCGCATTCATCCGGGAACGAAGAACGGTAAGCAAACGTATATTCCCTAACGAAGGCGAGGCCAATCAGGTGCTGAAATACGTATGGCGCAACGACTCGCTCGTGATGGTGCTCGGTCGAGAAGAAATGATCGGTATGTGCCGCGAAACGGGTAATTGGACCAGCTATGCTGAGGGTACTTACGAGGGCGTGCGCAAGGACAACAACACGGAAGCGCCGTCAGCTTCGGCGAAGACTTGGGACGGACTGATTCTCTATATGGATATGGAGGGCAAATCGCAGTTGTATCCCGTGAAATACGCTATGGATGGCGATGATGTCTATATTGGCGACTTATCGGCTAACGTGAAAGGCTTGTGGATAAAGGGAAAGAAGGAAGGCACGACCGTCACTTTCCCCTCTACCTCCTATGTTGGTATCGACACTACGACGGCTTGCTACGTCTATGCTTCTTCCGGCTATATGGGCAAGGGTAAGAGCGAATCGGGCGAAGAGTTTGCGAAAGCGTGCATCAGTCCGGATCCGCTCGTCTTCACTTACGACGCAGAGAAAAACGCGCTCAGCACGAAGGGCATCTTAATGATTCACAAGAGTCTGGAGGACGATCGCAGCACGCACATCTTCGACGTCTATCGCTATGCGCTCATCAATCAATGGGATAGAAGTCGGCTGCGCCTATGCCGCCGAAACTCACGGCTTATCAGCCTTACGATCCGAATCCTTGGGGTGGCCCCGGCGGTTTGCAGTTCACCTTGAGCTACTACTCTGCCGACTTCAACTATCTTGATCCCTCACATCTCTACTACAATCTCTACATCGATGGCGAACTGTTTACGTTCAAGCCCGAGACGTATAAGAGTTTGACTGAAGAGATGACCGATGTGCCTTACGCTTACGCTGATCAGTATCACTTCTACAAGTATGACGAAAATTCGCGCGCAATTTATTTCTACAAAGAGGCGAAGGAGAAAGTCGGAATGGAAGCGGTCTACATCGACGGCGACCAGCGCTACCGCTCAGGCATCACGGAATACATCGTATCAGATACAGGCCTCAAGCCCGCTACGACAAAGCGCATCGAGCGTGTTGAGTTCTACGACCTATCCGGCCGCAACGTAAGTTGTCCGGAAAGAGGTATCTACGTACAGACAACGTTCTACACGGATGGCACTAAGGTTTCGCAGAAGATTGTGAAGTAACCTTACCATAAGAGGCTACCGGCGAAACATCTGATAGTAGCTTTTTAAGACTTTTATGGTAAACCCAATAAAAGTCTTGAGGATATCTTAAAGGGCTGGCACTTATGAATAGTGTCAGCCCTGTTTTTCGTTTTAGCGCGATCTGCCAAAAGGCAGCCGGCGAGGCGAAGCGGCAAAGGCAGCCGCAGACGAAGGCAATGCGCGGATCTTGCCTATTACTTACATACGCTTTTGGAATGATCTCATAGACATCAGCCTTGCCGACCAGTTCGATATGATCCACACCCTTGGCTACGTCTACGGTGAAAAACGACTTATCAGTAGTCATCTCAGCCTTCAGGCGTTTGCGCTTATCATACTGACACACGCGCACAGAACCACCTTTGGGCAAATCAAGCAGGAAGGTGTAAGCACTCGTAGCACGCGGCACTTCAAAACAAAACGACGTGCGTACTCTTATAGGCTGTGTTCAATTGGCGATCAAAGGCATTTTACGACCTGCTCAGCCGTAGCCTTGCTATCACTCAATACTACGGAAGCGCCATCGGCCGGCGTCACAACGAAAGAGCGTATGGCCGCCCAATTCTTGCGCGCAGAATCCAATCGGCGCAAACGTATATAACGCGCCATAACCGGCTCACCCCTGCCACAAAAATATCGTAGCAATTCTTCAAATCAGCCAGTAGCGGCTGCCAAGCATAGCCATCAACAGAATATTCCAAAGTCGCGTGGTCATAGAAGTCGCAATCATCTTTAGAATTTCTGCCTTGCAAAATATGTACATCGCTCACGGCCGTCAGTTCAGGAAGCGCTACGCCCATCCAGTCGCCATCTTTCTGAGACACACCTGAGGTGTAGTGCGTCACGCTATCCGCATCAAACATCAATCGGCTTTTGCATCGTCTTGATACTTTTATATGTCCCCTATGCCGCGCAGCCTAAATGCTTTTTTTGTCCCGATAGCCGTTCGTAGAAAAAGATCAGCCAGATCCTCCATCGCAAACTCATAGAAGGGTTGCAACTTCATCGTGCCCAACTTGTGCGCCTCGTAGGCTTTTCTTATCCTCCGGACGCATACAATTCTTCAGATAATCTTGCCAGAAATTCTGCGTATGGCCTGCGCGATAGAGATCCATAAGTTCGATAGCCTTTTTACCTCGCTCGCCGAGTTTGCCACACTCTATAAGCCACGGCCTCAACTCCTTCAGCAATTGTGGGTCCGTGCAACCGGCCTCGATCTCAGCCGGCGCTTTTCGCCACGCGCTCAAATTCTTGATACAGATCGTCACGTTTCCCGCGCGTGTAGTCGGATAATCTGAAAAATGACCGTCTCCCCACGACTCATCGCGCCGATAGCCCGTCTCCGTATCGGCCGAGTGAATCGCAAAGGTGCGATAAGCCTCCTTAGCCCGCGGCATCATCACCTCAAGCCACGTTCCCAACTATCAATCGGATTGTAGTCCTTCGGATTCCAAGTATAATCGGCTACGCTATAAAGCGACAGCTTTGAAGCCGCACCGTGCTCCATCGGATTGCTTACCAGTCCGCACATATCTTGATTCGTAAGCGAATTGTCCAAGCTCATAAACCGGCCCTTGCAAGATAATATGGCGGGCATAGTCGGTTACCGCATAGTTCCACCAGAAGAAAGCCGGGCGCTTGATGCGACTATCGACCCAATCGAGCGTCTCCTTTGTCACGTCACTGCAAACCACATCGCCCGTCCAAAACACGCGAATAGAGGGATCGAGTGTGCGCCCATAGATACCAAAGGTCCATCCTCGCCGGCCTTTGCCCACAACTTGGAATAGTCCGTAGGGCAAACAATAAGTGGCGACACGTCACCTTTCGCTTTCACAAACTCCTTGGTCAGACGATTCAGCAGTTCTACTTGTCGGTTCGGATTAGTGCCCTCGCCTTCAATATCATCAAAGAAGATGGCAAACGAGCGCACACCGTCAGCATACATAAGCTCAAACTTATGCACGAGGTTCTGATAATCTTCTTCGTTCCATTTAATATCCTTTCCCGGATGCACAGCCCAAACGAAGTCTACCCTGATTCTTTTGGCAGGCCTCGACCAGTTCCTTAATCTGCTGCTGCTCCTTCACGGGATAAGGCTGTCGCCAATTCGGAGCACTATGATAAGGATCATCTTTAGGGCCATAGATATAGGTGTTAAGTTTATACTTGCCATACCAATCAATCAGCGACAAACGCACAGCGTGCGACCAAGGCGGCCCATAAAAGCCCTCCACGACGCCACGATAAGGAAAGGTCGGCGCGTCAATAATATTGAGGCAAGGAAGCTTCTTTCCACCCTCCACAGCCGGACTCTCCATCAATTGTCGCAAAGTCTGGATGCCATAGAAGAGTCCTAAATCGTTCGCAGCCATAATGCTGATTCCCTTCTTCGTAATGCGCAACGAATAGGCACCCTCTGCAACCGAACTACCCTCATAGCCTTTCTCTATAATCACCGGTATCTTTGCAAATTGCAGCCGCAGCGGGAAGCCCTTGGGCGTATGAACGAGAAAGTCCATATCGAGCCGATAGTCCCAAGCCTCTTTAACATCGGCAGTGGCGACTCCACCTTTACGCCGCCACTAATATCGATCGCTCCCTCATACGTCAGCTGCATATAACGCGGCGTGGGATTGACCACAAGTCCGTAATGATCCAGCTTCTCCCGGAGCCGGATTGACCCACTGCACCTCCAAGCGCTGACTACTTAGGTCAAACTCATTGCTCTGTGCATAAGCAGCCGCCAGGACGCATAAGCCCCAAGCGAAAGCCACGAATCGTTTCTTTTTGTTTCATCGTAAGTTCTTCAATATTTAGCAGCCGACTTACCACATACTTCTACATAAGTTCAAGCCGACAAAGAGAGGCAACCCTGATAGTTCCCTCCGTAAAACAAGAAATTTTACCTGCAAAAAGAAATTAAAATGACTTTAACCCCTCACCGCACATTAAAAATTCCTTTAACAGAAGATTCGCATCACGAATACCTAAACTTTTTATTGAAGAATTGTAGTAAATCGTGATATGAACAGTAATGTGCAACCAAACTTGCGATAGGTTTATAAGTTATTAGGCCAAAAAGTTTACTATCATTCAGGTCAATGATCGCAAGGCAATTGCTAACTTCATCTGACAAGGCTCCCCTGGCAACGCAAACTCTTAGGCTGGCCGTTAACCCTTTCTACTGGCGGGCATTGGCATGATTTTAAAGACCAACCCTATGGGGTTGTCAATTAACCTATGCTCGAGGCAGCGTTGACGTTGTGCGTCAACACTGCCCTCACTAAAAGACTAACCCCGATGGGGTTATTTGTGGACGAAAGTGAGCGATAGTTGACGATTTTAGGCGTACAAATGTTAGCCTCATATTTATATTATGTCAAAGGTAATACCAAACAAAACCGCCAATGCCCACGCCCGCAACACAACCCCTAGGGTTGGCCTTTTTGGCAGGGCAGGGTTAAGGTGCGAAGCGGCTTTAACCCCTGTCGCAACGCGCTCGCCGCGCAAACCCCCTTAGGGTTGATCTTTATTTACGACTGCATTTCGCCGATTATATATGCTAATAAATCAATTTGCCAAAGCTCACCCTCGCAAAACAACCCCTTAGGGTTGGTCGTTTACACTTTCTTCCGGCGGACGTTGGGTCGTTTTGAAAGACCAACCCCTAAGGGGTTGACAATTTTACTATGCTTCGAGGCAGCGTTGACGTTGCACGTCAACACTGCCCTACTAAAAAGACTAACCCCGATGGGGTTATTAGGACGGAAGTGAGCGATAGTTGACGATTTTAGGCGTGCAAATGTTAGCCGCATATTTATATTATATCAAATGTAATACCAAACAAAACCACCAAAGCCCACCCCGGCAACACAAGCCCTTAGGCTTGGTCTTTTGGCAGGGTAGGCGTTGGAGCGAAGCGACAACCCTGTCATAGTTCGCCGCAATGTGCAACCCCTTAGGGTTGGTCATTCAAAACATCCGTATATCAGCTTATAATCAAGCGATTATTGTGCGTTTTGGTCGGCTCGTCGGAAATGCTTACCTTTTGCACACGCAAGGGCGAGGAGTGCTCTTGAGTCAATTATTCACCACATAAATCTATACCACAATGATTAGTTCGTTATCAGAGCGAAGAAAAATCCGCTCAATCGTACACAAATTAAATTTTTATCCGCAGATGGCGCCGGGCGCCCCCGTGATGTTGCGCACGATTGTCGGGCGCATCGAGAAGCGTTCGGGCGTATCCTCTGCATCCGTCAAGGCGGTGTTGGATGCCCTGCAATATGAGATTCTCCAAACACTTGCGGATGGTAATTCGGTTCGCTTAGGTGATCTTGGTTCTTTTCGTCTGACGATGCACGGCGAGGGCGCATCGACGGCGAAAGAGGCAAAGGAAAAAGGGCAAACTCATTAAGCGCGTAAGCGTGCGGTTCACGAAAAAGCAGTGCGATGCGTATGGCCCTCGACAAGCGCAACTTAACCCTTCGGTGCGCAAGACGATATGCTGAATGCGAAGTAAGCGAAGGGGCGGCGCAATGTAGTGCCGGCAGAAAATTACATTTAATAAAGGCCGCGTTTTTCAACCGATGAAAGCGCGGTTTTGTGTTTTTGTCGAAAATGAGCGGTTGATCAGGGTGTGCGGGGATAGGATTGATCAAACTTTCACCTATGATCGGAAAAATTGTCTTATAGGAAAGTTGAAACGGTCTTATAGGAGAATTAAAATTGTCTTATAGGAAAGTTTCAACGATCATAGGTGATAGTTTGGCAAGGGTGCGAGAGATGAGTGAATCAGGGTGCGTAAAGGCGGTGTTGTTTTGTAGCTGAATCTTCGATGAAACCGCGCTTTTGAACTTTTTCTCCGTTTTGAGATTACTTTTTGCGTGTTCTCGTAAAAAGCGTGAAGCGCCCTTACTCGTAAATCGGCGTGTTTTTGAAAGACCAACCCTACGGGGCTGTCATTAAACCCTGATTCGTGGCAGCGTTGACGCTGTGCGTCAACACCGCCCTCACTAAAAGACCAACCCCGATGGGGTTATCGGCGGGTGAGAATGCGCGAGGATTATGTTGTTTCAATCGGGAAATATGGGGAATTAGGAGTAAGTCACCCAAAGTCGTGATTAAAGAACAGCGAAACGAATGAAAAGAAAGAAGACAGACAAGCTAGACGAGTAGATGTGCCACCTGCCCACGATGGGACAGATGGCACATCAGAATACCCAACCCCGAAGACCAAAAACTCATCGAGCTATACCGAAAGTCGGGAGCAGAGACCAAGAGCGACTACGTCAGAGGAAGGCTCTAAATCAATCCTTTAAGGTCATCACAGAGGATAAACTCGGAGCCGTACTTAAGAGAGCTGGAGCAACATCCTCACTAAATTGAGAATCATCTGTGAGTTACAACGAAGCCGTCAAGACGCTCAATAGCTACCACTCAGTTAAAACAGCCCAGCGAATGATACACCAGCTCGAAATCTGCCCGTAGCTATCATCAGGTTACAAGTACAAGCGATACAGCTGACGGCAAGGTTTCAGAAGAAGGAACAAGGATGATTATTTCCTTATTTTAGTTTGAAGAATCCCAACCCGAATTATACACTTAGAAGACTCCATTATCTGTAACCTTTTTCAGATTATTTCTCACCTGGGAAAAATGCTAAAGCCAATCTCTTCCTTTGTGTATTTCGAAAATAACTTTTCTATGGAGCCGAAGTATTCGTGTTGTCCTCCTATTTCTAGATGGACGACCTTCCGTTCTTGTTTTTTTCCTTATTACCCTTATTATCGTTGTTCATTCAGTTTGGAGCTATAGTAGATGCAAAGGTATGAAAGAATTGGCATATATTAAAGATTTACGAATTATCCCCTTGCATTTGGTAGATATTAAATAAATACCTATCTTTGCGGTATGGAACGAACAACATTACAAAAATAGTCAGACACTTTCGATATAGAAGACATTGAGAAACATATTGTTTATCGTTTCTTGATAAGCAACTCGATTTCTTTTTAAGAAGTCTGAGTATATATCATCGTATATGGAGGGCTTCTCGTAAACTCAGAGTTGCTGGAACTTGTAGAATCATTGGGACATAATACGATTGAAGAAGTTGCTGTTGATATGGAATTACTTATTCCAGAGAGCGACAAGAAGCTCAATGGGGCCTTTTTACCCCATCTTATATAGCAGACTACATTATAAATGAAATTCAGCCCCAGGAAAAATGCTAGAATAATAGACCCCAGTTGTGGCAGTGGAGCCTTCTTGCTCGCTATTGTAAGGTATATGCGTTCTAAATATCAGAAGACTATCCAACGGTGTATAAAGGAGAATGTCTATGGAGCTGATATTCTCAAGTACAATATAACGCGTTGCAAGATATTACTGAGTAGTTGCTCTAATGAATGGTGAATATATTGATGAATCTGAAATGAATTTATGGTGTTGTGATAGCCTAAAATTCCCATTCCCATATCAATTTGATGCAGTAGTAGGAAATCCTCCATATGTCAAATTTCAAGATATGGAGATTGCTACTAGAGAGTATCTAGCAGAAAGCTTCGAGACCACAACAGGGGAGCATATAATTTGTACTTTGCTTTCTTTTGAACTTGGATTGAAATTACTTTTATCTTAATGGGAAGCTCGGATATATAACTCCCAACAATTACTTCACATCACTTGCAGGAAAAAGCCTGCGAAGTTTTTCAGAAAAACTCAGTATATCTATAAGATTGTTGACTTTTGGGGCTGTGATGGTTTTTGATGTACAAACTTATACAGCTATTACATTCTTATCTCCAGACAAACATAGCAATATCTTATACGGAAAAAAATTGAGAGGCAGAGAGTCCGAAAACAATATCTTGCGAATGTTCTTCTGACCTCTAATCCATACTCGGAACTTTCAATAGAAAAATGGAGACTTTTTCTGGGAAGGATAGAGAAAATATCTCACAATATAGAGCATATAGGAGAGCCAATAGGACATTTATTCGATATATGCGTAGGATTAGCGACACTGAAGGATGAGGTGTTTTTTGTCCAGCCTACAAGAGTAGATGATTTCTTTTACTACATTCGAAAGGGAGAAAAGGAATATGCCATTGAAAAGGGTATCACAAAGCCTGTTGTGAAAATCTCCGATATAAAAAAATGCTCGGATATAGAGGATAACAAGCGATACATTATATACCCATATTCTCTCAGCAATGGTAAAGCAAAAGTTATTCCGGAAGACGAATTTTGTGATAAGATACCCTAGATGCTATCAGTATCTACTGACAGTTAAAGATGTTCTCAAATCTAGAGGTAAAGGCAAGCATAAGTACACTCCATTTTATTCTTATGGGAGAACTCAAGGGCTAAATAAGTATGGTATTGTTATTAACTCCGACTTTTAGTCGTTATCCTAGGTTTATAATAGACTTAAACGAAGAGCGTTTCTTTACGAATGGCTATGCCATTTATTACAAAACTGAAGGCTCTAGTTTATTCCCCCAGAAAGTCATAACGAGAACAGAAAACATAGATGTCGTACAAAAAGATTCTAAATTCTATTGTTATGAGATATTATATTGAAAAACGAGTGTTTCTATACAAGGAGGGTATCCCTGTTTTTCAGAAAAACTTTATAGAACGCTTCTCGATGCCAGATTTCACAGAAGAGGAGGTTCTGATATTAAGACAACTATCTGAACAAGAGGACATAGACGCATTCTTGATAGAAAAGTACCGTCTTAAAGTCGAAGACTATTGTCAAATCTATCTTGATAGACAGAAAGTAAGCTAGAGCAAAAATTAGAAAAGTTCATTCCTTCAATAGAAGCCGTAGTATTATCGCTAATTAGTCCAGCTTCTCTTAGTTCTTCATCTGTATTGTATATCACAGGTGTTGATTGGCTAAAGTCTACGATTAACAAGCATACTTTCTCGTACTTATACTCCTCTCCAGTGCTCGTGACTCTGTTATTTATCGCACCAAAAGAGAATAAATACTTTTCTATATGAGATTGTATTCTACGGTTCGGTTTGAAGCTAACTTGGTTGTTTCTTGCTAGATTATCATCATATTCAAAAACGGGAATCATATACAACTCCCCAAGAACCATCTTAGGGCATCTCAAATGAAGATTGAGAGCTTCTGCATAAGTTCGTTCATACAAAGTATCAAAAATTCTTAGCTAAACTCACTCAGCTGGCTTCTAACATTAACAGATAGTATCTTTTCTGTTAACTTTTTCCCATATATATCCTTTTTCCCTTTGAGAATCCCATCAAAGGAGAGAATCTCAGGAGTTGGTTGCAGTTCGCTTGAACGGAGACAAACGTCTTGGTCTTTGAACTTAAAAAAACCTGCTAGCTTTTAGCTCACCATTATGGCTTCCATAAGCGGGTGGATATACTCAGGCTTTTACACCCAAATCAATAAACGAAGCCTTCGTTGCATTATGTAATTGATTTATAGGGCTGTTGAGAACGAATAAGATTATTCTTAGCAGCTTCACTCCATTACGTATGCTATCCTCTATCATCTTTTTGATACAAGCGACTGCATCATTTATAGTTATATAGTTATTCATTTCTAAAAATAAGAGTACTAACTTGCAAAGGTACAATATTGAAGAGATTTATAGCGAAAATCTTGGCACTTTTTGCCTAAAGCAATTAAGTTTCTTTGATTTCAGTCGTTTTTCATCGGATAATCAGTACCTTTGCGAGTAAGAAGTAAGGGATATTTATAAAGTTGCAAAAATCAAGAAGTAAGAAGCACCTCGCTCGTTTCTTATCCGTTCCCCTTAGTCGAGTAGAAATGTCGCTATCTACTCAATATCAGATTATTAACTCTCTTCAATCCGATTTTATGCGGAGGTTGGCGCGTTCATAGGTGTGTCCGGTTGCGATAAAGTTATTTGTGGGCGATATTGTATAAGATTATGTGGATTTCATCGATGGAATCGGGGATTTTGACACTGTGACTTGGGCGGTGATGCGGTATTGGCGGGCAAGATTATACGATATTATTGTGATTTTTGGGCGGAGAATCGGCCATATTCCATAGCAAGTATAGAGAGTTGAGCGGTAAGGAAAAATGTACAAAAACAAGCCCTTAGGCTTGGTCCTTGGCAGGGCAGGTGTTGGAGCAAAGCGACAACCCCTGCCATAGTTAGTAATAAGAGAGCAACCCCATAGGGTTGGTCTTTCAAGGTTTGCCGCGTATATAAATTGGGGCGTTTTGAGAGACCAACCCCTATGAGGTTGTCATTGAACCCCTTTATTCGTGGTAGCGTTGACGCACAGCGTCAACACTGCCCCGTTAAAAGACTAACCCCAATGGGGTTATTGGCAGAATAAATTGGGCGAAAGTTGCGTGAAATTAGGCGAGTTATTGACATTATCACAGGCGAGAGGTGTAGAATAGGGATATTTGTGAATGAATTTAGTCGAAAGTTATGGAAATTTGGGCAGGATATTGTCATTTTTATAGACGCGAGGCGTCAAAAAGCGGGTTGTTTATGGGTGAAATTGCGTTAAAAATGAGGCGTAATAATGTGGTAAAATGCTCTTTAATCAATTGTGGTCGGTAGAGGTGGGCTATTTCCGGTAGATTTTGGTGCAATTGATGAATTTTTGAGGTTGCAAATGTCGCGTACTTATCGCTGCGAGATAGCGGACAACATAGTAATTTAATAAAACCAATATCATATTGTCCCTACTTCGTTTCTCATTTATAATGATATACGTGGCAATGTACACAGTAACAACTCTTTAAGGTTGGTCCTTTGAGAGCATGGTTAAAGCGTTACTCGCTTTAACCATGTTTAGTGGACCACGCCGTTTTGCAACCCCTTAGGGTTCGTCTTTTAAAAATTTCCTCGTAGAGTTTAGGCTTGACTTGATCCTCAAAGTGGAGCAGAAGACCGTCTCAGAACCGGAAAAATAAAAGTCAGAAAGAATAGAATATACTAAAATAAAATGATGAAATATCAATCAAATAACTATATTTGCAGTTGCGAACTTAAGCTCTGACAATGTACAATAAATAATTTATTACGATATGAGATCTCATCTATCATTTATTCTAAGTACCATATTTATCTCAACCTCTTACGCGCAGACAAAACGTCATAGATGGACATGAATATGTGGATATGGGATTACCGAGCGGTACTTTGTGGGCAACCTGCAACATCGGCGCTGAGTCATCCACAGACTTCGGAGACTACTTCGCATGGGGAGAGACAGAGCCGAAAGAGGAATATACTAATGAGAATTATAAATTCTTTGAAGGATACAAAGAGATTCCCCGGAGTTGCTTATTATATGTTATGCACGAATATCGGAGAAAACATCTGCGGGACGAAATACGATGCAGCAGGGTAAAATGGGGCGGGCGATGGCGCCTGCCTACTTTTTGAGGAGGTAGGGGGAACTCGTGAGACTCTGCTGGAACAAATGGGAGGAAGTGGACGGCATTTGGGGTACTCGTTTCCATTATGGTGCAAATGAAAACACCCTGTTTCTTCCTGCTGCCGGATATGCTGATACGTATTTAGGACAAACATATCGTAACCAGAATTGAAAGGATATTGTTGGACTGGAACGCTTCATAGAGACAATGGTGCTCCGGATGATCATATGCAGAAGCCAAAGGACATTGATTACGACTCTGGCAGTGTTGGCAGAAGATCGAGCATGAGAACAATCGGTCTCCCCATTCGTCCCGTCATCAATCTCAAAGAAACCGGGATTGACGATATTGAATACAAGCAGACTATCCGCATGGCATACCATAACGGCTCGATAGAGTTGAGTTCCATAGCGAACTGCGACCATATTGATATCTTGAATGTATGCGGGCTGAAGATTCTCTCTTCCCCGGTTACAACAAAAGCGCATCGAAACACCTCACTTTTTCAAAGGGTATATACGTCTGCACTTTGACAAAGCAAGGCAAATTGATTTACACAAAAAGATAATCATAAAAATAGTATTGTAAGGAAATAAGTACATCTGCAGCTGTTGACTATAAAACGAAACCTATGTTAAATACAAAAATTCTTTGATATGAAACACTTACGACTATTATCTTGGCTACTTTGTTGTGCTGTTTTTAATGTTTTTCAATAGCTTCGTGCGAAGAAAAAGAGCCGGATCTAACAAAGAAAGAAATAGATTCTCGTTTGTTGGTACTTGAAGCAAATAAACGCCAATAGTTCAGAAAACAAACAACTCATTTTTATGTCTAATGGGAACATTATCGGTTATGATTTCGTACCGGGAGGGAAAAAGAGAGTTTTATACAGAAAAATAATTGCCATTTATTTGTATTTGTAAAGGGTTTGGGTTTGAAATTATCTAATTGGACATACGAACATTACTATAAAATAGATGGAAATAAGCTAACCTTATGGCATAGTCTGGATGGAATGAATTCAAACAGTTCAGACTGTCTTATTTATCAGAAAGAGAATTAGCGGTTTACTTTTCTTTTCGTTTTTATGTTGATACAGTTTCGCGCTTTTTTAAAGACCGACCCCAATGGGGTTAACTATGAGGCGAAGTTATACAAAAATAAGACCTTATAGCTAACCTACGCTAAGGGACTAAAGCACAACATAAAAAGATGGATTTGGAGTTACTATATTAGAAGAATGTAGACGCAAATATGTAGAAAAGGCTACCATCGGACTCAACCTGAACAATAAACTCTTCTGCTCTAACAGCCTATGTACGTGCTGTTGCAGACGAGGATGCCCCTCCAAAAAGAAGTCTGCAGGCTGAGAACATAGCTCCCCCAAATATATATAAACCAAAAATAAATGAAGGCGGCAGAAACAAGCATAAACAGAAAATAAGGACAAATTTTTGCAAACCAGAAGGCAACTGTCAACTGATTATGGATTTAAGAAAAACTACGACAGGCGTATTTGAACTTAGAAAATGATCTTGTTAAAGTAGAATTAAGAATCAAAGTTGTCAACTAATTCTAGGACACTGCAGTTTTCTCAAACGACTCATCTCTTGACAACTCATATACAATAGTCCGTAAGCCCAAGTTATTTACAACAATACGAGTGTTATTTCGTTGTAATAGCAGAAAAGCTTTCGTCATGAAATCTCTGTCATTCATATATCATTTCCCGAAATTTCAAAAAGGGCACGGATGAAGAGTTTTTCTTTTAAAAGGTCACCCTAAAGGTCACTTTTAAAGAAAAAGCACTTGCGAGAAACTCGTAAGTGCTTTTTTTCTTTAATGTGGACCAGATAGGGCTTGAACCTATGACCTCCAGATTATGAGTCTGTTGCTCTAACCAACTGAGCTACAAGTCCGGTATGCGGCGTTTGCCCTTTAAGCTAAAAACATATCGCTTTTAGAGCAAGGATCGCAATTATGGTTGTGCAAAAGGTAGTGTCTTTCAAGCTGAATGACCAAAGATTTGAGCTTAAAAATTCTGTGTTGAGGCATTTTTGTGCCCTGGCTGAAGGGGCAACAACTGAACCAAGATGTTGAATCTTAAAAACTTTACCGCTACATTATAATAAGCGAAAAGCGTATATGCAAAAATGAGTCCTACGTCCAATAAAGGGAGAGGATGGCTTCATCTAAGAGGTTTTAGGTATTTTTAGTTTAACATTTGTCTTTGTTGCCCGTCAACAAGTAAGAAAGAATTCATACTTTTGCTTTAAATGAAATACAAATTGAACACAATGAAGGGATATAAACGAACAATTCTTGTGAGCTTTTGCAGCTTACTATTCACGACATTGTGCTGCACGGAAGGGCACGCACAAAAACTATTATCGCGACTATACCATCACGCGCGGCGGCGTCTTTTATCGGGGCAACCTTTGCGTGAAGCAAATCCGCGCTACTTTCGCGAATTAGGGTATGGCTACGGGAAAGATGATCGCTACGTCTTTCTTTTCGGGAAGGTTTTTAGAGTATGTTGACCCATCGAGCTGCCTCGTGACGGAAGCGCCGACCATCATACTCGACCCTACGATGGGCGCATCAAACGAAGATATTGACGAGGCCACATACAACCAATTTTTATGGCGGTGGATATAGTCAGGGTGGCTATGTGCGGATGGAAAACGTCGTGCTCTATCGTGGCGCTAAACTCGAAGGGGCTTCGCGCAAAGTTTTTCAATAGTGGGCAAGGGTTACGCAAAAGATGACTGGAACGTCTACTTTGAAGGCAAGAAGATTAAAGGTGCTTCGTCGACCAACTCTCAGCCTTTGTTGGCGGTTTCTACGCGATGGATTCGTGGAATGTCTATTATCGCGGCCGCAAAGTAGAGGGGGCTTCGACTTCAAACTTCCATTATCGGGGCGGAGGCTACGCTGAAGACACGTGGAACTCCTATTATCAAGGGCGCAAAATGTAGTTAGTGTGTCTGCTAACATTTGTTTCCCCACCGCAACCATTGAGTTGCGGTGGGGAAAACGCTATTATATGACCTTTACACCGGCGCCCTTCTGCCGCAAAACCGGCGCCACTATGCCGGCAGCCCTATATTATATAATGTGTGCGTGGGTCGATGCCGTGCGGAGTCGTGGAGACGATGAGCGATGCGCGTCGTAACGCTGCTACCTACTATTCTTCGGCTGTATAAGCAATAAGAATTTTATCCGCAATACTGCTCATTTCTGCATTAGTCAATTGCAGTTTCGGCTTGTGAAAGTCCATATCGCCCTCATTCTCGAGCGGAATAAGATGCACGTGCGCGTGGTTCACCTCCAAGCCCAATACGGCCATACCCACCTTGCGGCAAGGGAAGACATCCCCTAATAGCACGCGCCACTTTCTTGGCAAAGACGATCATCTCGGCCAATTCTTCATCTGTCAGGTCAAAGAAGTAATCTACTTCGCGCTTGGGAACAACCAGCGTATGTCCACGGCGCACCGGACTAATATCAAGAAATGCATAAAAATGCTCGTTTTCGGCGCATTTGAAACTCGGAATCTCGCCGTTAATGATTTTTGAAAAGAGCGTCATAAGGCTTATTTTTTAGGGGATAATAAAAAAGCGGCGCACAAGCAATCTGTAGCGCCGCAGCAAAAATAGCTTTTTTAAAGCGAAATGCTTTGTATTTCGAGCTGAATCAGTCCTTGCGGGATCTTCACCTCTACTACGTCGCCCACCTTATGCCCGAGCAAGCCCTGAGCAATAGGCGTCTGCGATGAAATCTTGCCTTCGCGAATGTTAGCCTCACTCGCTCACGATGGTATACGTCATCACCATACCCGTCTTCAGATTTTTCATCACTACGGTTGAGAGAATCTGCACCGTCTCGTTGTTGAGCTTGCTGGTATCAATGATTTTCGCCGTGGCAATCGCCTCTTTGAGTTGACTAATCTTCATTTCGAGCATACCCTGCGCCTCTTTAGCGGCGTCATACTCACTGTTTTCCGACAAGTCGCCTTATCGCGCGCTTCAGCAATGGCTGCCGAAGCTGCCGGACGCTCTACTGCCTCCATATGATGGAGGCGGGCTACCATTTTGTCGTAGCCCTCTTGTAGTCATGTAAGCCATAATATATCTGACCGTTTTAATTTTCAATAAGTAACAGAAAAACCGAAAGAACTCCCTGCGCATCTTTATTGCGGGAATCCTTTCTCCTCTGCTTTCGGCAGCTCATCTTCGTTCCGTAAAGGCTCCGTTAGCTTTTGTTCCGTTGTGCGTTGCAAAGTAGTACAAAGTAGCCGATAAGCAAAGAAAACCCACTGAAGAATTTCTGATTTTCACCTATTTGCTTTCTTCTTGAAACGATCACACGCCGAAAGTCGGAGACTTCCGACTGTTCGGCGTGCTTCTTCTACGTGACCACCCGCGGCCTATGGCCTATACGATGGAATCGATGATCTTATTCGGTTAGATAATAGTCGACAGATGTTACTACGCGCACATCCTTGATATAAGGCGTAGCATCGTCGCGATCGGTAATATCAAAGAGACCCTGCGTTGCATTCTTGATTTTACCGAGCTTGCTATTCGAATCGCGGGCAAATTTCTCGCCGGCGATGCGCGTTCTTGGTAGCCTCTTCGATCATTTGAGGCTTGATCTTATTGAGACTTGTAAATTCATATTGCACTTGCGAATCATAGTCGGCGGCAGCAATGGCCACACCCATTTCCACGAGTTGACCCAATTGCGGCATTAATTGGCGCACGAGAGCCACGTTGCTGGTCGACACGGTTGTCGTACACGAAGCTTTATAGCGCAATCCTCCATGGTCGCCGTCATATTGCGTTGCTCGGTCGTTGATCTGCGGCGCGCCCATCGAGATATCAGCCGGCTTTACGCCATGCTTAATAAGCCATTGTCGAATCTTGTTATTCCCACGATTGATATCCGACATCGCCTCTGTCAAATTGTCGGACGTTGTTTCGTAGACCAACGGCCAAATAACGTGATCGGCTTTGCACCGCGCTCCGCTAGCCTCCTCACTGACACGATTCTGTCTTTTTACCATCACGTTGCCTAATCCGAAATAGAGGAAGAGGCCGAGGAACACTAAGTTTACGGCTAGAATGCCGATTCTAATTTTTAGATTCTTCATAGAATATCAATATTACTGCCGCAAACATACACATAAGTTTTCGTACAGACAAAATAATGATAGTTTTTAATCACGTATTGAGTAAATTTTTCATTTTTCCGCCTTCTTCTTTAAGAAAGCCTCTTTTATATGTACGACAATATTGAAGATCGCCATTCGGGAAATGCGGATTGTGGGAGTAGAAATACGAAAAATATGCGATGAAATCGCCAAAAATTGCACGTCGGGTCGAATTTGCAAAGACAAAGCCAAGGGCCACTTTCGTTTGGTCGAGCAAACCATAGTTTGCCGGCAGCAAACATACGTTTGGCAAGAGCAAACGATAGTTTGGCGGCAGCAAACCATAGTATCAACCATACGAAGCCACTCCTCAAGAGCAGTTAGCAAAGAAAAACTTTATTACGACTAAACGAAAGAGGCACAGCGCCGATCATTTGTCTATACTTCTGTGCGTATTGCGACTTCTACACCCGGCTATCGATGCTTTAAGGAAAGGCAACTGCGGCGTAACTGAAGAGGAAAGGCCGACAGTGAGCCGCACTCGCATATCAATCCACGAAAAATAAGAAAGAAGGGAGGTGATCTGCGATGAAATGGGCTAAAAATCTGGCGCTGTCACATTGAAAAACCCCTGCGTGCGGAGACCTGCATCGAACCGGCTTTGTCTCTACGCGTAACGGCAGCGTTAAATCATGGGACGGAACCGAACAAACGCCCAAAAGCTAAAGTGAGAGGGGTTGATAAAAGAGTGTGTGTCGGGAATGCCGACACACACGAGAGAGTTGGAAAAGTGCTCTTAAACGCCGTGAAGCGTACTGTTATGCCGTCTGGGGTCAAAATATGTCTATAGAAAAACCGTCCAATCTAAAAACATAACAAACACGACGCCTCGTCTTTTATAACTTCACATTCATCTATGACCCTCACGGGCAACGGATAATGTTGATGAGCCAAAAAGGAATGGCCGAAACAGGGTCAAGCGCTTTAGCGCAAGCATTCGGCGGAAAGGGCTTTTGCCTAATCTTCTTTCTCAGCAGTCTTTTACGATTAACGCTATCGGAGAAGTTTTTCTTTGACGCAGCGTGGGTCTCACACCACAAGGCTTACCGCTTTCTTGGTCTACAAAGGAGAGTCACTGAACAGCCGGTTCGTACCGGCCACTCAAAGGGCGCTTCATTGATACCGTGCAAAAGTAGTGAGGAAAGTATATGGCAACAAATTTCTACGGAGCGACCTGTGACTTCAACACGCGAAGTCACAATCCACAGAAGTCAAACGGGTAGTGGAAAGCACCTCAAATATAGGGTTAAATATTTGAGAAAAAGTAGTTTAAGACTGCTTTTTCAGAAACGCGACGCTGATAGACGGATGGAGAGACTCGGTCACACGTTTAAAAAGCCCTGGAGAAGCTTTCACGCGCTTTGAAGCCCACGCTACGACCGATGGCTTCCAGCGTGAGCCGCTCAAAAGTTTTTCTTCATCGTCAAGCCGACGGCAAGCTCTTTAATTCGATACTCGCTTAAAAAGCAACACAAACGAGCAGCCCATTCTTTCGTTAATCACCTGCGAAACGTCCTTTGGTGTGGCTTCAGAGCTTAGCCAAGCGATCAATGGAAAAGTCTTCCCGGCAGATTTCCTGCTCATCGGTGAGCACTTTCTTAATTTTCGCTTGCAAAAGATCTTTTTCATTATCTTCTAAGAGGCTCTTTACGGGCGCCGGCTCAGCCTTTGGGGGTTAGCGCATCGGGCAGTTCGAGCTTAAAAACGCAGATGTTCGTTTTGTGATACAAACTAGCGGCGCATGAGGTAGCCACCAGCGCGAGCAGGACCAAACCGCCGAAGATCATCATCAGGGTTTGATTTTGCGTAAAGCGGGCTTCGGCTTGTACAGGCTTGCGTGCGGGGAGCATATCATTTGCCTTCGCGAGAAAGCCATCGCGATAGGTCTCTATATCCAGACCGCCAAGAAGGAATTGCGAAATTGCAAGTAAGAATGGTAATAAGCATCGGCTTTTTCCTTGTTACCGGTAGCCAGATAATAATAGTGAAGCAAAATAGCCGCATCAAAGCGCAGATCTTGCAAAGCCTTTTTCGCGTCCATAATAGTCTAATATGCTGGCATATTTGTAGACGGAATCGGGCATTTGAGCCAATTTGTAAATGCAAGCCATACTCCAAGCTGTCAGAACAAGTAATGCGCACATCCATCGTTGTAGTCGGATGGCTCAACATCTTCTTTTTGCAACCTCGGCAGCAGCAGCGGTATACTTTTTAGCCTTTGACCAAGTCGATGGCACGCAAGACGGCGGTGGCATAATCGTAGTAAGGCTCAGAAGCAGGTATTTTGATCTGTCGAAAAAGGGCCGTTTTCGTGCGAAAAAGTCTTTGATGTTAGCATCGTCAAAGCCCTAAGTTCCAAAATTTACAAAGGCCGAAATCATGTTGGTATAGTTTCCCATCTGCGCCGATTCGATAAAGGCCTTCTTGCAGAAGTATCTCACCGTCCGGAAGTTGTTTGACGTCGGATAACACTGGGAATAAAGACTGAAAACGTGCCCAATATTGGGGTCAATAAACGGCCGCACATCGGGATCGTTGCAGATGGTATCGGCCTCGTGCAAAGCTTCGAAGGCCTGCTTATAATTAAAAAGGAGAAACGATCGAGGTAAGCCATTCGGTTTAGGCTTAACGCGAGCATGCGGCGGTGCAAAAAGTCTTCGGGTTGCGCTGCTCCAGCCTACTTGTGAGTAAGCGGTCAACAAGCAAAGCGCTATCGGGCATATCCTTCACCAATAGGAAGTCTAAGCTCAACTCCTCGAGACGCTCGTCTGACAATGAATTCCAACTGCTTTGGTCGCTTAGGCGAAAAGCGCCAAGCGACAACTGCGCAGTTGCTTTGCAGACAAATAAACGCTAAAAGGAGGGATACCAACTTCTTCACAATGCAAAAATTAGGGCTTTTTGGGTATTCTGACAACCCAACGTGTTGGAAACGAAGCTCTGCTGTTTGTGTTTCTTTTCAAAAGAAAGATAAAAAGATATCCAACTAATTGAGCGCACAATGTGACTTTTGAAAGAATCTAACGCTTTTTCGCACTATTTTTTTACAGTTTTTCGTGTAATTTGTTGCGCTGCAAAAATTTTATAGCCGTATTTTTTGCACAAAACAGCTTTTAGCGATGAAGATTTAGCTGACTTGAAAGCGAAAAGTCGGCGCAACGTCGACTGAGGCTGTGTGATCGTTGCGGGAAATGGGGTATTGAGCGATGAAATCGGGCTTTTATGAAAAAATCAGCAGAATCTGCCGCCTTAAAATTGAATTTATTTGGAGCAAAAATCAGTCGTTTGAATAGCGAAATCATCATGCTGCGATCGAAGTCACATCGTCGTTACAACAAGCCTTTTGGTTTTTGGCGCTTATTAAAATTAGCGGGGCGCTTTTCTGCGTATCTTTGCAGCCATCTGCGATTATGCAAGAACAAAAACAGATAGAATATATGAATATGAAACGCTCACTGAAAACTTTATGCGGCTTTTTGTGCCATTTTGACCCTATTGATGAGTTGCAACGCTACGACGCCGTTGGCGTATGAAGGCCCTGTTCCCAACAAAGAGTTGCACAACTATTTTTACGCTAACAATGCGGGAAAATTACCGCCAACAAAAATCACATCCGAGGACACTTTTGGAGCGCTATTTCGGCGAAGCAGCCTACATGGGTAAAGGCGGAGAGCCGACAAGGGTCGACTTTGGCGAGCAGTTTGTCATAGCTTTAGTGCTTCCGGAGACGAAATACGATACGCAGATCTTACCTCAGCGCCTCATGAAGCGCGGGAATCGCATAACGCTTTATTATAAGGTGCGACAAGGTAAGGCACGCTCTGCACGATTCGCCCCTGTTTATCTCGTAAAGGTCGACAGTCAATACGAAGCTGAGGAAGTTGTGACGGTCAGAGAGAAGCAAGCAGCACGCACAATTATTATGATGGGAAACTTTGCAGAGTCGGCAAACGGCTGTGCAAAGTTTTTCGTCATTTTAGGGTTTTTCAAAAGCAAACGAATGCCCAACTCGAAAGAGCAAAAACCTCGACTTCTACACCTTTTGAAACAGATTTTTCAGCGATGAAATGGGCAAGAATCGAACGATTTATCTACCTTTTCACCCGCTTTCATCGCAAAAGAGCAATCGGATCAATGCTCTGTGGCGGGCGCTCACGCCGTGTGTACCTAACCTGCGCCAAGCCGTCGATCCACAAAAGTCTGATTTGCGACAGAACACATATAACATACACAAAACGAAAGAAGAGATGGCAACAGTAAAAGAACTCTTGAATTTCGGCGGGCCGTCAGAATTTTCGACACCACCCAAAGTTTGGACCCTGAAAAGGTAAAAGCCTGCCTCGAAACAGCTGCCTTAGCACCGACAAGTTCGAACCTCCAATTATGGGAAGTCGTTCACGTGACCGACAAGTCCACGATCCGCCAATTAGGTTCGGCTTGCTTTGACCAAACAACGATCACTACGGCCGATGAATTGGTCGTTTTTCTCATCCGCCCCGATTTAGTCAAGGCACACGCCAAGGCCGTGCTCGACTTTGAGCGAGACAACGTAGCGCGCCATTATCCGGCTGAAAAGCAGGCCAAATATATAAATCTGCTCACGCAGTATTATACGCGCCTCGTCCCCTTTCTCTACAGCCGCTGCTTGGGTTTATTTGGCCTCTTCCGCAAGGCTTTTTTCTCCGCTGCGGGTCTGTTTCGCCCCGTTCTCCGTTCAATGGGCGAAAACGACATGATTGGCGGCATGCATAAAAGTTGCGGCCTCGTAGCTCAAAGTTTTATGCTTGCCATGGCCCGGGAACAAGGCTACGACACCCTGCCCCGTTGAAGGTTTTCGATGCCCACCGCGTGAAACGTTTGCTCAAGCTTTTCCGCGCCAATCCCGCGTAAGTCTTATCGTCTCGTGCGGCATACGCTTGCCAAAAGGTGTACGCGGCGACCGCTTCCGCTTAGATTTTCGACACACAGTATCGACGCGTCTAAGGCGCACCACTCCCCTCGTCTCTCACCCGTCTCGCATTCGCCTACGGAGAGCTCGATAGCGCCCGGCTCATACGCGCATTTCAGCATAGGAATAGCGGCTAAACAGCAACGTAAAAGACGATTTGGGTTTGCGCAGCAGGCTTTTTCCGTCGCCATAGTCCCTATTGCTCAACCACCGAGCACCGAAAGCAAAGCAGAAGCACCTCTTATCGCATTAGGCCCACTGTATCTCCACCCACACGCACTTGATGTACACGTCCTCGTTCGCCAATTGCGTAGCGAACGAGGACGCATTTTTTGCAGTTTAGGCTTGACTCCGGCAATTTTTCCTTCGTGAGCGTACATCCTTTTCATCACGATAAAAAGTCGTTCGCTCGTGAGCGTACGTTCGTCTCACCACGGTGAAACAAAAAGCATACAAGACTTGCGGCCTTGCCATTAAACGCTTGAAAGTGTATTTTCCAACACTGCTTATCAGCAAACCGATGCTTCTCTTTGCCATTAGCATCCTTGTGAACGCGACGACTGACTTGCATTCGACAAAGTCGAGGGGGCGCATTAACATGCTCTACCGGTGCTGCGAGAAAAACGGATGGTGGAAAGAAAGGATAAAAACAAAAGCCAAGGCAAAAAGCTTTTGGCTGCAAGAAAAGACGGTAAGAGCAATTGCCACAACAAGCCCTCAGCACGTCTCAACGGCAGTGGACGCAACAGGCAGCAACACTTCGGCGGCGAAGCGCGCGTCAAAGCGGACAAAGACTTAGCGGCGGAAATCGAAAAGGGGATACAACCATTAGCCATCAAGCCCCGCTCGACTCCAACGGAAAGCGTTGAGCGACAGCTACGTATTGAGGACGTGCAGGGCCGTCGTGATTTCGCATCCGGGCGGCCCTATAATGGTATTATTGTAAGTTTGAAGTGCTTCAGCCGGTATTCCACACACGAGCTTTTCAGCCATTGGAGATGATAACATACCTATAATAAAATGAGTGTAATTGAATACCTCTATTATTTTGTATTCAGCGACAAAGTTAAACTTTAGATTTCATATCTCAAAATTTTTGAGTGAAAAATTTATGGCAATTTGCTGCAGAAATTGGAAACTCTACGCATCAATGTTCGCATATGTGGCATTTTTCTCGATAAATTCACGCCGCGGACCTACATCCTCACCCATAAGCATCGAGAATGTGTAGTCGGCATTGGTAGCGCTTTCTAAGGTGACTTGCTTTAAGAGGCGCGTCTCCGGATTCATCGTGGTTTCCCACAATTGTTCGGGATTCATTTCACCCAAACCTTTATAGCGTTGCGTCGTGATGTTATCTTCTGATCCGTCGCCATACTGCTCGATGAAGCGCACGCGCGCGGTTTCGTTGTAGCAGTATTCTTCGGCGTGTCGCTTTCTTAGCGCGACAGCGGTAGAGGGGCGGCATAGCGATATGAGAGATAGCCATCCTCAATGATTTGCGCATATAGCGATAGAAAAGCGTCATAATGAGCGTCGCAATATGCTGTCCGTCGACGTCGGCATCGGCCACAGTGATGATCTTATGGTAGCGCAACTTTTCGATGTTGGCTTTTTGGAGTCTTCATCCAAACCAGCGTACGCCGAGGGCTTGAATGATGTTGTTAACTTCGTCGCCTCTGAAAGCTTTGTGCCACATGGCCTTCTCGACATTCAGAATTTTACCGCAGCAGCGCAGGATGGCCCGCGTCGTACGACTACGTGCCTGCTTGGCAGATCCGCCTGCGGAGTCGCCCTCCACGAGGAAGAGTTCGCAGACTGCGGCATCCTTGCTCGAGCAATCGGCCAACTTGCCGGGGAGTCCGCCGCCGGACATCGGATTCTTACGTTGCACATCTCACGCGCCTTGCGGGCTGCGATACGCGCCGTTGCTGCGAGAATCACCTTTGTCGACGATGAGTTTAGCCTCTTTCGGATGCTCCTCAAGATAGTTGGTGAGCGCCTCGCCCACTGGCTTGGTTCACCGCACCGGTTACCTGTCATTACCCAAACGCGTCTTCGTCTGACCTTCAAACTGAGGTTCGGATACTTTTACGAGATTACGGCGGTCAACCTTCGCGGAAGTCTTCGCCGGAAATCTCTATTTTGCCTTTTCTATTTGCTTGGCAGCCGTTTGTTCGGCATATTTCTTCAAGACGCGAGTGATGGCTTGGCGGAAACCGATTAAGTGGGTACCACCGATCGTGTTGATGTTATTAACGTAGGAGTGGACGTTTTTCTGAGTACGAAGTGTTGTATATAATGGCCACTTTCGATAGGCGTATATCAGCCTTGCTGGTGCTGATATAGATCACGTCGTTAAAAGATGCGTCCCTGCTGGAGTCGATATAGCGAACAAATTCGCGCAGACCTGCTCGGAGTAGAATTCTTCCTGTTTCGTATTGCCTTCTTCATCGGGGGCGAAGATCTGTAAGCGTGATCTTCAGGCCGGCATTCAGGAAGGCGAGTTCGCGCTACGGGTAGCCAGCGTGTCATAATTATATATGGTCGTCGTGAAGACGGCATCGTCGGGCCAAACTGCTGCTTCGTACCGCGAAGTTGGGTTTCGCCAACTACCTTTACGGGATAGAGCGGCTTGCGTCTTGCTCATATTCTTGTTGGTAAATCTTTTCCGTCGCGAAAAACTTGCGACGTCATATGCTAGACAGGGCGTTTACGCAAGAAACGCCGACACCGTGCAGACCGCCGGAGACCTTGTAAGAGCCTTTATCAAACTTTCCGCCGGCGTGAAGTACGGTCATCACCACTTCCAACGCGCTTCGGTGCTCTTTCGGCGCATATCTACGGGGATACTCACGACCATTGTCTTGCACAATGATTGAATTGTCTGTAGCAAATCGTGACTTCTAGTGTGTACAGTAGCCTGCCAACGCCTCATCGAGTAGAGTTGTCGACCGTCTCATAGACTAAGTGGTGCAGACCTTTGTCACTAATGTCGCCAATGCATGATGGCCGGCGTTTCCTGACTGCTTCTAAGCCTCGAGTACCTGAATATTACTAGCGGAATAATTGCTGCTCTTGTTTTGGTTTCCTTCCATCGGATATTTCTTTCGTTATAAAAACATACAAAAACACGAAACTCGCCGACTGGAGAAAGCAAGAAGCGGAAAATTAGCGTTTTCTTTACTCGTGGGCGGACGATAGGCGACATAGAGGGCGATACGCACCACGACACCAAAAGGCCGAAAAGCGCAGAAATGGCCGCAGGGCGGGCAAAACGAAGTTGTCGCGCAGTCGGCACAAAGGGCATACACGAATGTGCTTAACCTTACGGTGCAAAGGCGGGACTTTTTGCGGCGATTCCTTATTATATGTGTCTCAAACTCGATAATAAAGCCTTCCACGCCCCTACTTTTGTGAGGGGCGGAAGGCTTTGTTCGTATCGAAATGGTGGTCAACGAGCGACCACGCTATGCATTTATTTCTTTTTACAACTTTCTTGCCGTTGATGACGTAAATACCCTTCGGAAGATTGTTCATCCCTCGCCGTTGCTTCACACCGCTGAGTGAATACACGCCTTGCTTGGCCGCCGGATTGAGGGTAGGCATTGCGATGCCCGTTCCACCTTTCGTAATGACAAATTTTGGTCTTTACAGGATTACCATCAATAGCTACTGCGTGCACTTCCGCATCGAAAGCGGCGCCGGCCGGCTGCGTAATAGCGCAACCGATAAGGTTAAGTTCGGCAAAGTCTACGATCGTGCCATACTTCTTGCCTTCTACTGAAATCGAAGCATTTTTAATCGTAAGTGTCTCTGTTCGTGCCATTGTTTCCGGCAAGCCAAATCTTTTACCTTCGGCATTGATCGTGCAATCTTCGATCGTAAGGTTGGTTCCTCTGGCATAGAGCGTGCAGTTGTCCGTACTCAACATATTCAATACGCCACCACCCATAATCGTCAAGGAGCCAGAACCAGAATACGGCCTTTGTCGGTCTCCAAACTATTTGTGCCAACAACCCGCATCGTCAGGCCATCTCATATTCGACTTAAACAAGAGTTTGCCTTCGGTCTTGATGGTGGCATCTTGCAGCATAAGCACCTTTTGTATCGGGGTTATAGCTAACCTTTCCGCTCACACCCTCTACCACGGAGAGGTCACCGCAATTGGCCGACGTCACTTGCGTGCCGCAAACCCAAAGTTCATACGCCGTCTGCGCCTGCGCCGTTGTCGGTATGGCACACATAGCGATGAATAGCACGACGATCGCCGCGCAAACTCTTTGAAGTAAATTATTTTCATAATAATAGTGCCTCCTGTTGAACTCTTCGGAGCAAGGCCGTATCGAAGGCTCGGGTCTTAAGGTTAAGTATTTTGTTAATTAATATACTGACTATCGGTCTGTATTCGCTTTCTTTTGATGAAAGATGCTTATCTCTTTTTCGGCAATGTATACCCACTTCGGCCTCGAAAGGAGACTTACGATTTTTGCCTTATGATTCAATCACAATTTATTGTATGTTGACGCTTTATCTGCATTGAAAGAAATGCCTCGCGGTCAATTCTTCATCCTTTGTTATTAGCCAAGTTCCTGCAAACCGGTCTAAGGATATTCACCAATGTATCATTTTCATCGACGCAAATTCGTCGAGCATCCGTATATTATTCGTCTTTGCAGATGACAAAAATACGAAAAATAGATACGCAATCATTCCCTGACGTAAAATTGTGATTTTGTCCGTATTTTGGTCGATTTCGAGCCATTTGTCAGGAACGTTTAAAAACTATTATTTAGCAACTATACCAACAAAATTTCCCGGTCAAAAGCAATCATGGCTTGACAGTTTTCATAACAATTGCTTCGCAAAAATCGCAACACATTATATAAGGCCCATTAGTGCAACTATTTTTGCGCGAACGCCTATTCTATCCTCACAATTTCATCAATAAATAAGATAATGAACACCACGCCCAACCCCTAAAAATGACACTATTGAGCTTGAAAATGAAGCGTGCAAACCTCCAATTTAACTCAAACACCCTCCCCTACCGCTCTAATACGTATAAAAAAGACAATACCTTACCTATATTTGCATCTTTCCCGTCGCATTTCGCCCGCAAATATCCATATTCTAAGCCTCACTACAATAAAAATATCAATAACTCGTCCAACTTCATGCAACTTTCACCCGATTTACTCCGCCGATAACCCCATCCGAGTTAGTCTTTTGTCAGGGCAGGGCTTGACGTTCTACATCAACCCCTGCATCAACAAGTAGTAGAGATGACAACCCCTGGGGTTGGTCTTTCAAAACACCCCAACTCATACACGCAGCAAAACTCTGAAAGACCAACCCTAAGGGGTTGCAAAACGGCGTGATCTCATTAAACAGGGTTAAAGCGCTATGCACTTTAACCCTGTTTCTCGTTAAAAGACCAAAGCCCAAGGGCTCTGCTTTGCCTGTATTTTTCCCATACTGCCATAAACTCGCTGCGAAATATGCCCCATTTCCCGCCTAAAAATCGCATCATTTCGCACAACTTACTCGCCACTAACCCCATCGGGGTTAGTCTAGGGCAGTGCTGACGCAAAGCGTCAACGCTGCTACGAATCATGGTTCAATGACAAACTCCCGCAGGGTTGGTCTTTCAAAAACACGCCGATTTACGAGTAAAGGGCGCTTCACCTTTTTACGAGAACACGCAAAAAGTAATGTAAAAACGGAGGAAAAGTTCAAAAAGCACGGTTTCACCGAAGATTCAGCTATAAAACAACACCGCCTTACGCACCTGGATTCACCCATCTCCGCACCCTTGCCAAACTTTCACCTATGATCGTTGAAATTTCTTATAAGACAATTTTAATTCTCCTATAGATTCTTCAAACTTTCACCTAAGAAACTTTTTGACGATCATAGGTGAAAGTTTGACCGATAACGTATCCTTGCATACAAGAAAACGGCTTATTATCGTGCGGCAGATGAAAAACCGCGCCCCCCAAAGTGGGAAAACGCGGGCCTTTGCTATTTAGATTTTTGCTCGGCACCTGTTGTGCCGCCATCTTCAACTACTTCGGCATTCCGAATATCGTCTTGCGCACTAAAGATTAAGTTGCGCTTGTCGAGGCCATACGCATCGTACTGCTTTTCGTAAACCGCACGCTCACGCGCTCAATGAGATTTGCCCTTTTTCCTTAGCCTCTTTCGCCGTCGACGCGCCCTGCCGTGCATCGTGAGGCGAAACGAACTCGAGATCTCCTAAGCGAACGGAATCACCCGGTCCGCAAGTCGTTTGAAGAATCTTACATTGCAGGGCATCCAACACCGCCTGACGGAGGCAGAAGATACGCTCGAACGCTTCTCAATGCGCCCGAGAATGGTACGCAGCATCACAGGGGCGCCGGGCGCCATCTGCGGATAAAATTTAATTTGTGTACGGTTGAGCGATTTTTCTTCGCTCTGATAACGAATTTAATCATTGTGGTATAGATTTAATTGGTGAATACTTAGCCAAGAGCGCTCCTCGCTCTTGCGTATGCAAAGGTAAGCACTTTCCGGCGAGTCGACAAAACGCGCTATAACCCGTTGATACAAGCTAATCAGCAGCCGATTTGAGAGACCAACCCAGGGGTTGCATTTTGCGACGAACTATGACAGGGTTGTCGCTTCGCTCCAACGCCTGCCCCGTTAAAAAGACCCGCCTAAGGGCTTGCGTTGTGGGGATGGGCATTGTTGATTGAGTTAGTATTTGCTTTGCGATCATTGGCCTATTTGATAGTAAAACCTTTGACCCAAACTCGCCCAACTATCGCGTATTTTCGTCCACAACAACCCCATCGGGTTAGTCTTTGTAGGGCAGGGCTGACACGCGTCAACCCTGCATCAGCAGTAGCGGGTAATAATAACCCCATAGGGTTGGTCTTTCAAAACAGTCAACGCCCGCCGGCGGAAACTTTCAAAGACCGAGCCTAATCGAGTTGCGTTGCGGGATGAGCTTTTGGTGGTTTAATTTATCAAAGATGTTCAAACAGATATAAGCGACCGATTTGAAAGACCAGCCTCTAATCACTTATAGTCGCCTATATTTTATCAAACCCTTCACCATCTTGCTATGCTCATCAAAGAAAGGCCGTATTGCGTTTCGTATAGAAAACAAATGCAAAGCCTCCACGACACACGCACAAAGCACACTTTATTCATTCTATTTACCTCCACCCAAAGTGCATTGAGGATACGAAAAACTCCCACTACGTGCACGTCTATTATAGGCTTCGTATTTTTCATTTCAACCCCTTTATAGACCATCATAAAGCGAACGAAAAACGATGCCCAACTGCAACTCTTTAGCAAAAGCGCTCTTAGAGTGAACGCGCACGAACTTACGCAGAAAAGCACCACCCTATGCCTTTCTTTTTGCTTGTCGGCGACCGTGTTCGATGGAAATCTGCTAACTTTGCAAAGCAACAACATCTTTGAACGTATGAACATTGCCGTCATTTTTGCCGGAGGAGTGGGTGAGTGATGAATACTAGTCGCGCCCGAAGCAGTTTCCTCGAACCACTGGCAAGCCTATCATCATCTACACGCTCGAATTGTTTTGACAATCATCCGCAGATCGATGCCATCGTTGTGGCTTGTTTGAAAGAGTGGATCCCTTTCTGAAGAAAAATGCTCAAGAAGTTTGAGATCAACAAAGTCGTCAGCATCGCTGAAGGCGGGATACGGGCAAGCATCTATCTGACAACGGCCTTGAAGCAGCGGAACTTTTCGCCCGCAAGCAAGATTCGGCGTCGGCAGAGTCGCCCATCGTGTTGATCCACGACGGCGTGCGCCCACTGATTACCGAAGAAACCATCACAGACAACATACAAGAAGTTCGCCGCCCGGAAGTTGCATCACGTGCATCCCGGCTACGGAGACCTTAGTCGTACAAGAGTCCGACGGCAGCTTGGAAATTCCCACCCGCGCCAAGTCTAAAATAGCGCGCGCGCCGCAAAGTTTTTACCTCAAAGACATTATCGCCGCCCACCGCCGCGCTCGTGAAGAAGGACGCGAAGACTTCATTGACAGTTGCTCTATGATGAGCCATTACGGTTATAAGTTGGGCTTTGGTAATGGGGCCGATGGAGAACATCAAGATCACAACGCCGACCGATTTCTTCCTGTTTCGCGCGATGGTGCAAGCAGATGAGAATCAGCAATCTTTGGTTTCTGACACGTATGCTCCACGTTTTCACGCTGCCCGGCGCGATGCCGATGAATTTGTAGCGCACACTGCTTCGCGGAAGCCCTCCGCGGGCAAACAATACTCATCACGGCGCAACGGCTTAATCGGCGCCACGCCCATGCGCTGCTGTGTGCACTCAATCAAGCCCACGCGCTCGATCTGCACCTTTGCCCGTAAGAAGCGTGGAAATAGCGAGCCGGCTCCTCCCCTGCCGACTGCGGACCTCTTTTCCAAAGCACGCTGAGCGAACTTTCTGCGACTTGTCCCGCACGAAGCGTCGACTATATTATATATGGAGCAGCCCCGACGGCTTCAAAAGTTTCAAAACTACAGCCGGTCGAAACCCAGACGCCATTTTCAACGGCACACGTGCCGTACTCGATTTTGAGCGCGCAGCAGAAGCGAAGAGCGTTGTCTATCTTTCGTCCATCGAAGTCTATGGGCGCATCACCAACGACGAAGTGCCGATCACCGAAGCCGACCAAGGCTATATTGATCGCCCCCGCAGCAGTTATAGCTTTAGGGCAAACGCGCAGCCGAATGTCTCTGTCGAGCCTACGCAAACGAATACGGCACCCCCGTATAGCGGCCTCACCCAAAGCTTTCGGTGCCGGCGCGTCGGGCGCGAAAGATGGGCGCGTCGTTTGCCATGTTTGCCCGCGCCGCACTTTCAAAAGCGGGACATCACACTATTGAGTACCGAGAAACGCGCCACAATTATTTATACACGACCGACGCGGCCGAGGCCTTGCTCACCTGCCTTCACGCGCTAACGGCGGAAGCCTACAACGCATGCTCGACGCCGACGACCATGCTCTTCGATCCGCGAAGCAGGCGAAAGCGCGCAAAAGGTAAAGCTCGCGCGCAACGATTACGCATTCAGTTGCAAACCCGATGCTATCCACCCACCACGCGCCTGCGCCTGTCTACGGAGAAAGTGCTTGCGCTCGGCTGGAAGCCGCGTGTGAGCCGCGAAGAGATGTTTCGCCGCGTCATGGTAGCCCATCGAAAGAGGAAGAATAATGGATAATCTGAAGGAGAAAACGGCCGGCGGCGCTTGGAGGGCACTCAACAGTGGCAGTATGCAGATCCTCAACGCCTTGATCGGCTTTCGTGCTGGCGCGGCTCTTGTGGATCCAGCCGACTATGGCATCGTCGGGATGCTCGATCTTTATCGCCATTGCCGGCAACCTGCGCGACAGCGGTTTTGCCTCGGCTTTGGTCAACTTAAAGCGGATTACGGACAACGACTACAACGCCGTCTTTTGGTTCAACCTGCTTTCCAGTCTGGCCATCATCCTTCTCTTCTTCTGCGCGCCGCTGATTGCCGACTTCTATCATCAGCCGCCCTCGTCTCACTTTCCGCGTCATCTTCCTGGGTTTTGTGATTTTCAAGTTTCGGACTTTTCGCATCGCTACCTCAATCGCAATATGCTCAGCAGGCGCTCATCACGCTGTTTGCGATGATCGTCGGCGGACTTGTGGGCATCTTGCCCGCAGTGGGCGGTCTGCGCTATTGAACGCAGCCTGTGCAGAGTCTGACTTACTTACGCTCGTCAGCATCGGGCGCTTCTATTATTCGGCTTGGCGCCCATCATTCCGCATTGATTTTGGCCCGATTCGCAAAATGTTTTGGCTTTAGTAGCAAGATTTTGGCAACGACCATCATCAATACCGTGGGCATAACGTACTCACCGTCATTCTCGGCCGACTTTATCCGGCGCGCACCGTCGGCAATTTCTCGCAAGCTTATAAATGGGACGCAATGGGCTATGGCTATTTCCGATATGGTCTTGCAAGTGGCCCAACCCGTAATAGCCGCCATCGAAGGCGAGGAAACGGTGCGCGTATTTCGCAAACTCTGCGCTTCACGGCGATGCTGGGTTTCGGCTTTTGTCGGCCCTATCGCTTTGTCGCCAAAGAATTTATTTTTGTTACGCTCTCCGCGAAGTGGGCCGACAGCGTATTCTCTGCTGCAAATGCTTTGCGTAAGTGGCGCATTTATGCCTTTTATACCATCTATCAAAACCTTTTGCATCGGGCGCGGGCGCTCTGATCTCTATATGTGGGGACGCTCGCTGGTTCGTTCACTCCAACTATTGCTCATTAGGGGCTGCATACCTTTGGCGCGACGACGATGGTGGCCGCTTATGCGCTGCTCAACATTTTGGTCTGCTCATTTGGCAAGGCTTTTGCCAAGCGCCTCATTCATCTTCGATTTCGTCAGGCCTTCAGCCGACATTCTACCGCCCGGCGCGTCAGTCGCAGCTATTCTTATGGCCTACGGACTCACGTTTTCTTTCAACATCTACTTGCTACTCGCTTTGCGCATCATCTTAGTGGGCGGCATCTACTTCGGCATCCTCGGCTCTTCCGCTGCAGCTGCTCGAAGAGGCTTTAGACTATTTCCGAACGTCGCGAGGCGTAAATGCGTTTTCCATCGATTCCATCCCCATTCTTCGATGCGTGTTCCCCGCCAAACGTGCATCGAAGATGAGTCCATGGTCTTCCGAAACCCATTCTCCATTCATTCGCGCCCTTCAAATAACTTCATCAAACTCAATCTATTTCCACACGACCATCTCAAACGCTTCCCGCCTAAAATAACCCCATCGGGGTTAGTCTTTTAGGCAGGGGTTAGCGCGATGCGCTTTAACCCTGCATAACGTCGCAACGTTGACACCCCTTTAGGTTGGTCTTTCAAAACAACCGCAAACAGAGACGCAAGCGATGCCCCGGCACAAACGCAACAAACGCCCTTTTTCATCGTATAAATCTTGACTTTTAAACTCAAATAGGAAGAAAAACAACGCATTCCACTTCCGCGCTTTTCATCACGAGCGCAAACCTTTTATCGTGAGATGAAACTCTTTTTATCACGAGAGACAAACCTTTGTCATCACGATGAAAAACACAAACAGTCCATTTTTCAAAAAGCAACAACTTAATTCTACGGACAAAAAGCCCCACC